>Ga0183096_1000148_pt1 | contig 139106 bp, 131 predicted proteins | sample Biomet5_FD_127791 | JGI IMG/M metagenome (GOLD analysis project Ga0183096, IMG submission 127791) | Microbial communities from bioreactor (seeded with sewage sludge) at LBNL, California, USA - Biofuel metagenome 5 (version 2) (version 3) | ecosystem: Engineered > Bioreactor > Anaerobic >...
AGTAATAACTGACGGAATCGGGGGATTGTTTATGAATCGTAAAAAAGGAATCAGCAGCAAAAGAGTGAAGACATTCTGGGGAGTGCTATTATCACTTTGCGTGGCCTTTACTTTTATGCCTGCCGCACTGCCGTCTTCTGCAAATGCTGTTTCAGCGTCGAATGCCGCAGCGGCTTTGTACAAGGCTGACGGAAAAACGGTTGTGCGCTATTACTCATCGCTCAAGAGCGCGATCAAGGGACTGAGCAACAACAACAGGATCATCAAGGTGCTAAACAAAGACGTCACACTGACGGGCGGCATCACAGTGAACCGGGACTACAAATATACTATCGACCTGAACGGACACTCCGTCACGGGCAGCAGCACCTCGGCCTTGCTGGATATTACTGCAGGCACTGTCGGCATAGCGAACGGAACTATTACTAATACAGGCGGCGGAAGCGCTGTCGCGGAAAACGGCGGAAGCGCCGTGCTGCCTGAAGATTATTCCGGCTCGATTTCGTCATCATCGCTCAGTCATATCCCGCAGGCGCATTTCGTGAATCTGACCGCCGAAGGAAACGGAAGTCAGACTCTGAACGGGTCATCCTGGACTTCAGGATCGAGATTTATCCGCACGGGAAGCAGTCTGCATCTTACATTCACTCCGTCAGACACATCGGTTTACGAAGTGGCGGGACTGACGGTCAACGGAGCGGACAAAGGCAAGATAACGAGCTATACGATAGCCGATTCCTCGAGGACACGGGATTATTCTGTCTCCGTTAAATACGATTATATTTCCTTCAATGTGCAAGCAGTGACCATGATGGGATCCTCTGCCAACACGATATGCGGCACGATCGATCCTGCGGGAACGACTGCCGTCAGAAAGGGTGAAAGCCGGACATTTACAATCAGCGCCAAAGACGGCTATCAGCTCGACGATGTGGTTGTCGACGGCGTCAGTCAGGGTGCAGTCACCTCGTACACATTCAGCAATGTAAACGAGGATCATACTATCAGCGCTTATTATGAGAAGACAGCTCTTTTCATAATGCTGGATCCGGGCCATTTCAAAAACTACAACAAGGGCGCTGTGTCGGGATATTATGAAGGCAACCAGATGTGGAAGCTCGGCAATTATCTCGAAAGTGCACTGAAGGAATATCCCGGAATTATTGTCGGCAAGACGAAGAGTTCGCTGATGACATACGAATCCGGCGTATATGCGCGCGGTCTTAAAGCAAAGGGCTATGATTTGTTCGTATCGCTGCATTCCAATTCCTCGGATGTATCCTCGGTCGATTATCCTCTGGCCATAGTTTCGGCCAATGCTCCGATGTATACAGAAGCGCGCGGTGTAGGTGTTAAGCTCGCCAAGGTTGTAAAATCAACAATGAATACCAAGCAGGACTATCAGATATGGATCAAGAGACAGTCCGACGGGCGGGACTGGTACGGAGTCATCCGCGGCGCTGCAGAGTATGATGTTCCGGCAGTAATAGTCGAGCATTCGTTCCATTCGAACAGGACTGCGGCGAAGTGGCTGATGAGTGATGCCAATCTGCAGAAGATGGCCGATAATGAAGCCGCCGCCATTGCAGATTATTACGGTTTGTCGAAGGACGGTACTGTAGCTGCGCCGAAGAAGCCGACGGGTTTCAGGCTCACGGTCAGGAGTTCGTCAAAAATAAAAATATCCTGGACAAAGAGCCTGGGAGCGACCGGATACCAGATATACAGAAAAGACAGTTCCGGAAATTATACGAAGATAGCCACTACATCGTCTTCCTCGTATACGGATTCTGGACTTGCTTCAAAGACGACATATACATATAAAATACGGGCCTACCGTACAAACGGATCGGCAAAGACCACGAGCTCATGTGCATCTGCCAGATCGGCCACGACAAAATAGACGGCTGCAGCAAAACAGACCGCTGTGATAAAACAGATCGTTACGGCAATGAAGCCGTACGAGTATATATGGACCAGTTGAGTTTGGTAACTCAGACCAAAAAGCGGAGCAGAAGCATGCTCCGCTTTTTGCTCGTCTTCATTTGCCATGACCATTGTCATGACCGTTCGCATGCGCGGTCACGGATATTCACATGCTCGACGGCAGCCATTTTCTTATGCTCTATTCAGCGATTAGATGAGGTCTGCAGTGCCGGTATCCGGCCCACGGAGTATACAAGACAGACGCCCGATATCCTGCCCACAGAGCATACAAGCCGGCAGCCGCCTGACAGCCGGCTGGCGGGGCATTCAATGTGGCCGGGATCAGATAGTTCCTGTGCGCTTGACGCAGCGATATTTCCTACAGGTGCGGACGCCGCCGTCCCCTTTAAAACACATTGCGGATGCCGGTCCCATTCAAAATACCATTGTGTGGACCTCGTCTACATTCAAAACATCGTTGCGGACGCCTGCGCTACTAAAAATGCCGTATGTGCGGACACCTGTTCCCCTAAAAACACCATTGTGACAAAATTGTTAGCACTCTTTGCGATTGAGTGCCAAAAAACTGTTTACTTTTTGAAAACGGGGTATTAATATAATGTCAAGGTAAGTTAGATTTTCAAAAGGAGGCAAAACTATGAACTTGGATAAATATACACAGAAAGCACAGGAAGCCATAGTTGACTGCCAGAATATCGCGATTGCGGAGGGCCATCAGACGCTGGACGGAGAACATCTCCATATGGCGCTAATGAAGCAGGATGACGGCCTGATCCCGAAATTGATAAAATATATGAAGATAGACGCAGGGGCGGTCACTGCGGACGTGCAGTCAGAATTAAATAAACTTCCGAAGGTCGAGGGGCAGGGTGCGGACAGCATGTACGCGACCAGGCGTTTCAACAAATTACTGCTGGATGCAGAGAAGATCGCCGGAGATTTCAAAGACGAGTATGTAAGCGTTGAGCATATATATCTTGCGCTGCTCGCCGAGAGAGGAACGCCGTCGGCGGCGATCTTCAAAAAATACAATATCACAAAACAGAAATTCCTCGAAGCTCTTTCTGAGGTGAGAGGCAACCAGACAATTACCAGCCAGAATCCGGAAGATACATATCAGGTTCTGGAGAAGTACGGACGCGATCTCGTACAGATGGCCAAGGAAGGCAAGATCGATCCGGTCATCGGCAGAGACGAGGAGATACGTCATACTGTGCAAATATTGTCCAGAAGGACCAAGAACAATCCGGTGCTCATCGGTGAACCGGGTGTCGGCAAAACTGCCGTTGTTGAAGGACTCGCTCAGCGTATCCTAAACGGCGATGTGCCGGAGTCCCTGAAGGACAAAACTATATACGCTCTTGATATGGGTTCGCTGATTGCGGGTGCAAAATTCAGGGGCGAGTTTGAAGAGCGTCTGAAGGCAGTGCTCAATGAGATCGAGAAATCGGACGGAAGGATACTGCTCTTCATTGATGAAATACACAACATAGTCGGAGCCGGCAGGACGGAAGGCTCAATGGATGCCGGCAACCTGCTCAAGCCGAAACTGGCAAGGGGCGAGCTGCACTGCATCGGCGCGACTACACTCGACGAGTACAGAAAATACATCGAAAAGGATGCGGCGCTTGAGAGACGTTTCCAGAAAGTCCTGATCGATCAGCCTACGGTCGAAGATACGATTTCGATCCTCAGGGGACTCAAAGAAAGATTTGAGATCCACCATGGTGTCCGTATCACCGATAATGCGCTGATAGCCTGTGCGACACTTTCGGACAGATATATATCAGACAGATTCCTGCCTGATAAGGCGATAGACCTTATGGATGAGGCCGCATCGAAAATCAGAACCGAGATCGACAGTCTGCCGGAAGAACTGGATGAGATACACAGGAAAATCATGCAGCTCGAAATCGAGCGCCAGGCGCTTTCGAAAGAAGAAGACGGCGTATCGCAGAAGAGACTGGATGCGATAGAAAAGGAACTTTCGGAACTCAACAATAAGAACGACACGATGAGAACTCAGTGGGAATCCGAAAAACGTGCGATCACGGAAGTGAAAGACACGAAGAAGGAAATTGAAAACACGAAACTCATGATCGAAGAAGCCGAGAGAAAATACGACCTGGAAAAACTGGCCGAACTCAAATACGGGACATTGCCTGCACTCGAGAAAAAACTCGAAGAGGAAAAAGAAGAAACAGGCGACCCGAAAGAAAACAAACTCCTGAAAGAGGAAGTTACAGAAGAAGAGATCGCGGAAGTCGTATCGCAGTGGACGGGTATACCTGTCAGCAGACTGCAGGAGACAGAGCGGCAGAAACTTCTCAGGCTGCCGGAAATACTTCACGAGAGAGTCATCGGGCAGGAAGAAGCAGTCGAAGCTGTTTCGGAAGCTATACTGAGAGCAAGAGCCGGGCTGAAAGATGAGAGCAGGCCTATCGGATCGTTCATATTCATGGGACCTACCGGAGTCGGCAAAACAGAACTGGCCAAAGCACTTTCAGAAGCACTGTTCGATTCCGAAAAGAACCTCATCAGGATCGACATGTCCGAATATATGGAGAAGCATTCAGTCTCGAGACTGGTCGGAGCGCCTCCGGGATATGTCGGATACGATCAGGGCGGACAGCTTACAGAAGCGGTCAGGAGACATCCTTACAGCGTAATACTGTTCGATGAAATCGAAAAAGCGCATCCTGATGTATTCAATATATTACTGCAGCTGCTCGACGACGGACGACTGACAGACAACCAGGGCAGAACGGTCGACTTCAAAAACACGATCGTGATACTGACATCGAACATCGGCAGCGCATACCTCACCGAACATATCAACGACGACGGAACAGTAGATCCGGGAGTCAAGGAAGAGGTTACGGAAGAACTGAAGAGAAACTTCAGACCGGAGTTCATCAACAGGATAGACGATATCGTAGTATTCTCGCCGCTGACAGAAGCACAGATCATGAAGATCATCGACCTGTCGGTCGCGGAGATACAGTCGAGACTGGCGGAGAGAGACATCACGATAAAGCTGACGGACGAAAGCAAAAAGCTCATCGCCAAAGAAGCGTACACGCCGCAGTACGGCGCGCGTCCGGTCAAGCGTTACCTGCAGAAATACATCGAAACCGGCATCGCGGAAAGGATCATCAAAGGAGAGATCACAGATGGTCAGGAGATCATCATCGATGCGAGCCAGGGACAGCAGCAGTTCACTGCAAACTAGTGTGTGGTCAGAAAATAAATACAGAAGCACCTGTGCGAAAGCACGGGTGCTTTTTTCACGGGACAGTAATATTGCCGCAATACGGTTCTGCAGTATTTCGCGGGGCAGCAGTGCGCAGGGCAGCAGTGCCGGCGGCGCGTCAACACATTGCAGTGCGTCAACAAACGGCGGCGCTAGGAAAGTTTGATGTCTTTCGGGCGGTCGTGCTTTATCCGTGAACGGTACAGTTTTATTATCAGCGTCATTATGTAATCATACAGAATAAATCCGCAGAGCCCTGCAGCGGCGAGCGCCCAGGCAGGGAACTTGCTCGGCAGGACGATGTTGCCGAAGAACAGCGCTTTGAAGAAAAACCAGGCGATCCCGAAGATCAGCGCAAAGCAGATGACCTTGACGGCGATCTGGCCGACAGGGTTGCGGTATCTCTCGGCAAAATACTTGATGAATCCGTACAGGCCGAAAAAGAAAATAAAAGGAATGACCGCGATTTTGTTCGGCACGATCATGATGCAGAGCAGAGACGAGGCGACATATGTGAGCGCGCCGCCGGCGAGACCGGACTCAATGATCATTACTGCAGTGAAAATCGAGCTCACCCCGTAAAATGTCAGCTCAAGTCCCGGGATCATCGAAGAAATCATGACCGAAACTACTGAAAGGGCGACGCAAACGCCGCCCATAGTCATTCTTCTTGTTTTAGCTTTCGCATCCATTTGTCAGCAGCACCCTCCCGGTGTGAGACAGTCGAGACACATCGCGCACTGGCATGCCTGGCAGAGAGCGTCCTCGTTCGAGTTATAGCCCTGGCCATATGCCATGTTCCTGTATCCTGTGCCTGCGGAATTGAGCGCATTGAGCGCCTGTCTGTACTCCATGTCGTTCGGAGCCATATTGCAGGCCTGCTGGATCTTGCCGCGCGCGTCGTCGTACCATCCGCGTTTGTATGAGACCATGCCGGAGAGGAAGATCCACTCGGCGTTTTTGACAGGTATGTTGTTCAGCTTCTGCTCTGCAGCAGCCAGGTTGTTGGTATCGATATCGCGTCTGATCGCCTGGAATTCAGGCGATCCTTTGGCCTGTCCGCCGCCGGAATAGGATCCGCCGTACGAGCCGGATCCGGCACCTGTGCCGTTCTGGTTTTTCGTGAGCATGTCATAGGCTTCATTGATGTCGCGCATCTTTTCGGCCGCGAGATCTGCGAGCGGATTGTTCTGATATCTGTCCGGATGATATTTTTTTACCAGTTCCCGGTATGCCGCCTTGATTTCTTCCTGTGATGCGCCTTCCTTTATTCCCAGTGTTTCATATGGATTTGTTACCATTATTCTTCTCCTTCGAGTGTAGTGTTTCCGAGTACGTTGTCCGTGCTGCGGAGCAGCCCCATTCGCACTATGTTTTCTATTATAGCGTTATTCTTCTTTATATCAAGAAGATCAAGCATTTTGCTCATTTCAGCACACAAAATCAACATGTTCTGTTCGCACTCCGGCTTTATCCGGGTAATGAATTCAGCTGCGGTTTCGTGGGCTCTTTCGTAATATCCGTATCGGTACAGTAATGGGTTGAATGAGTCGTTGATGATGTCTTCCGCCACGTCGTCGAACGCGTCGACGAGGTATATCCATTTTCCCAGATGGTAGCCGAATCTCTTAAGTACGCGGATCTGGCCGTCACCGCAGTTGTACGCGCCGCCTGCGAGAATAGTTTCGAGGATCCTGCCGAAGCAGTCCGAAACCTGATCGAGGCTTGAGCATTTGTGAGATTCGAGGAAAGCAAGCTCTTTCAGCAGCGATTCAATTTCCAGCGTGAGATCGGGATGCAGTCTCTGTACAGTCGAAAAGTATTTGCTGAGCACCATTTTTCCGACTTTGGCTTTAGCGCTGTTGTCATCGTCGATATCGTCCTGCATATTCATATATGCCAGCATCAGCATGATATCTGCCGCATAATCGACGTATCTGTTTTTTACGATCGTCTTCTTCTGAAAGCGGTGCGCGATGCAGTGCTCTCTTTTTACAGTGTCGCTGCTGTCATCCATGCCTGCAAGAAGCACAGCAAGAAATGCCGAGTCATAACTCAGCATAGCTCTCGGAACGTGACCGTATCTTGAGCCTACTGATTTGCATACTCCGCAGTAATAGCCGTTGTACAGTTCATATTCTTTGACTTTCATTTCCGGCTTTTCACAGATGACATATCCCAACATTTTTTTACCTCGCTTTCAATATACCATAAAAGTATGCATAAACAAATAAAAATTGTATACCGGAACACTTTCGTCTTGACAATCTTAAAAAGAATCGTATAATTGTATACAAGCATACAATTTAGTCCGCAAAGGCGGGAATCATTATATCAAAGGAGATCATTATGGGAAAGACACTTGCTTACAAGATCCTCGAAGATCATCTGATCAGGGGCGAAATGGTACCCGGAACAGAAATCACGATCAAAATGGATCAGACACTTACGCAGGATTCTACGGGAACGATGGTTTATCTGCAGCTCGAGGCTATGGGCATAGAGCATGTAAAAACAGAACTTTCAGTTGCGTACATCGATCACAACACGCTTCAGACAGGGTTCATGAATGCGGATGATCATGCATTTATTAAAAGCGTTGCCAAGAGACACGGCATTCTGTATTCGAAGCCGGGCAACGGCATATGCCATCAGCTTCATCTGGAGAATTACGGCAAACCGGGCAAAACTCTGCTGGGATCGGACAGCCATACGCCAACAGGCGGCGGCATAGGCATGATCGCGATAGGAGCGGGCGGACTCGACGTAGCTGTCGCTATGGCAAAAGGAATTTACAGCCTGACTGTTCCGAAGGTTATCAATGTAAAACTGTCGGGCAAACTGCAGCCGTGGACATCAGCAAAGGATGTCATTCTGAAGGTGCTGCAGGAGCTTTCCGTCAAGGGCGGTGTCGGCTGCATCGTGGAATATACAGGCGAAGGCGTGAAGTCTCTCTCAGTAACTGACAGAGCGACTATCACCAACATGGGCGCGGAGCTCGGAGCGACAACATCTGTATTCCCGAGTGATGAGAGAACAAAAGAATATCTCACGCAGGAAGGAAGACCGCAGGATTTCGTACCGCTGGCAGCAGACGAGGATGCGGTATATGACAGAGAGCTCGATATAAATCTTTCGGAGCTCGTGCCGCTGGCGGCGAAACCGCACATGCCGGACAATGTTGATACAGTGGAGAATATAGGCAGGATCAAAGTCGATCAGGTGGCGATAGGGAGTTGTACGAATTCCTCATATGTGGATCTGATGAAAGTCGCGGCCATTCTTAAAGGTAAGAAAGTGCATCCTGATGTCAGTCTGGTCATTTCACCGGGATCATCGAGGATCACCGAGAAACTTGCGACAAACGGAGCCATGGCGGATATGATAGCTGCGGGTGCCAGGATAATAGAAAATGCCTGCGGACCATGCATAGGCATGGGTCAGTCGCCGAAATCCGGAGCTGTTTCGCTCAGGACATTCAACAGGAATTTCAAAGGCAGGAGCGGTACGCTCGATGCCGATATATATCTCGTGAGCCCTGAGACGGCGGCTATTTCCGCGATCGAGGGAGTTCTCACGGACGGAAGCAAAACAGGACTGGAGATGCCGGAAGTGTCGATGCCTGATTTTGAGATCAACGATAATTTCATGATCTATCCGGAAGGAACGAATACACAGAATACGGAAGTGGAAATGGGACCGAACATCAAAGCGGTGCCGCTCAATACGCCGCTCACGGATACTGTCAGAGCAAAGGTATGCCTGCACCCGGGAGACAACATTACTACAGACGATATCATGCCGTCGGATTCGAGACTGCTGCCGTACCGTTCGAACATTCCGCATCTTGCTGATTACTGCTTCGAAAAGATCGACGGGGAATTCGCGTCGAGATGCAAGGAAGCTAAGGAATGTGCGATCGTAGGAGGCGAGAATTACGGACAGGGATCGTCGAGAGAGCATGCGGCTCTGGCGCCGCTGTATCTCGGTGTGAAGTTCGTGATCGCCAAATCGTTCGCGAGGATACACCGTTCGAACCTTATCAACAGCGGCATTATTCCGCTCGTGTTTGAAAACCCGGCGGATTACGATGATTTTGAGATCGGACAGGAGCTCGTGATCGAGAATGCGGTCGAGCAGGTCAGGAGCAACAAGATCAAAGTGAAAAATACCGCGACCGGAAAAGAATATGCTGCTGCAGCCAATCTTCTCAGCCTCGAACTCGAGATGATACTTGCAGGCGGAAAGATAAATTACCTGAATGCTCAGGACTGATCCCTTAAGGAGGAATACAATGACACAGACAGCAGATTACAAGAAAAGAATAGAGGATATCGTGACGGCGCAGCTGGCACGTGTTGAGAAAATGAAGGCTGATCATGATTTTGATGATTTCCAGTCGCTGGACAAGATCGTTATCGGGTGCATCGGCGGAGACGGCATAGGCCCTCTTATCATGGAGCCGACCTATGATCTTCTCGAGAAACTTCTGGAGAAAGATGTGAAGAGCGGCAAGATAGAACTCAGGATGATCGACGGCCTGACGATCGAGAACAGATCGGCTGCCGGACAGGCTATTCCTGATGATGTTCTTGAGGAAATCAAGGCCTGCAACGTGCTGCTGAAGGGCCCTACTACGACACCGAGAAAAGGTGACAAATGGGGGAACATCGAAAGCGCGAACGTGGCGATGAGAAAGAAGCTCGACCTCTTCGCCAATGTAAGACCGGTAGCTATACCTGAACTCGGAGTCGACTGGACATTCTTCAGAGAGAACACTGAATGCCTTTATGCGCTCGGCAGCGACGGGATCGATGTGACGGATGACCTTGCGATAGACTTCAGAGTCATTACTACGCAGGGGACTGAGAGGATCGCGAAGATGGCGTTCGACTATGCGCAGGCCAACGGCAAGGACCGCGTATCGATCGTGACCAAGGCGAATATCGTCAAGAAGACTGACGGGAAATTCCTCGAAGTATGCAAGCGCATCGGCGAGGATTATCCCGGCATCACGGTCGACGACTGGTATATCGACATTGCCACAGCCAAACTCGTAGACCCTAACAAGAGAAGCGACTTCCAGGTGTTCATCCTGCCGAACCTTTACGGTGACATTATCACGGACGAAGCAGCTCAGCTCCAGGGCGGAGTCGGAACAGCGGGCAGTGCGAACATCGGACAGCATCACGCTATGTTCGAAGCTATCCACGGCAGTGCTCCGAGAATGATAACAGAGGGACGTTCGGATTATGCGAACCCTTCGAGCATCATGAGAGCAGCGGCGATGCTGCTTTCGCACATCGGTTATCAGGCTGAATGCGACAGACTGAATGAGGCGCTCGACATCTGCCTTGACAAGGAGAAGAAAATCGTTATCGACAGCAGAGGCAACGGAGCAACACGCGACGAATTCGTAGAATATCTTTACTCGAAACTGTTCTAAAGAAAAGGCGGTAATATATGGCAGTTGTAACTAAAAATCTGAACGGGGTCACGTCCAAGAACGTTTCTCTGTCAACGGATCTGTTCGTGAGACTGAAGGAGGACATCCTTTCAGGCGCGCTCAGAAACGGCGAGAAGCTGACGGAAAAGGATCTCTGCGATAAGTACGAGGTCAGCAGGACTCCGGTGAGAGAAGCGCTTGTGCAGCTCCAGGCTGAGGGACTTATCGAAAACGTTCCGAACAGAGGAGCATTTGTCACGAGTCTTTCGGACAGAGATATCGACGATATGTATACTCTCAGAAAAGCGTACGAGGTACAGGCTACGCGCTGGGCGATAGAAAGGATCACCGAAGACGAGATGGACGAGCTCGAAGAAAATTTCGAATTCATGGAGTTCTATACGATGAAAAAAGATATCTCCAAGATGCTGAACATCAACCTCAACTTCCATCAGATGATCTACAAGGCGTCGCACAACAGGATGCTGATGCACCTTCTGAGTTCGTATCAGATATATGTAAAATACAGCAACAGAAATGTAAAGCACGACGAGCATTATCTGGATGTCGTACTGGAAGAGCACCGCAGGATATACGATGCGTTTGTACAGAAAGATGTGGAAGCCGGAGCGGAAGCCATGGCCGATCACATGGACAAATCATACAGCAGACATATGAACGCATGACAGGCGGAGAAAACGAAGAGGGACTCAGAAAAGAGCCCCTCTTTTTATACGTATTTATTTCCCTGTGCGTCAAGGAATCTGATGAAGTCGCTTTTTGTGAGCGACAGTGTCGCGGTGTTGGTGTTGGGGTGGAAGTTCAGCAGTTCGTCGTCAGGCGCCGCAGTAATGACCGGGTCGAGTACTATGGTGACTTCGTTCGACGGATCGTTCATGATGCCGAACGGCGAAACAGATCCCGGAGTGAGTCCGAGTTTGTCCATCAGCTGTTCCGGCGTAGCGAAGCAGAGTTTTGCGCTCCAGCCGGCGGCCCCGCTGAACTCTTTGCGTTCAAATCTGCGGCCGTCCTCGAGTATTACCAGAAAAAAAGTTTTGTCGCGCTTGTCGCGGATCAGCAGATTCTTCAAATTCAGCCCGGGCATCATCAGCCCGTTTTCTTCGACTTCCGCCACGGTGAAGACAGCTTTATGGTGATGTATTGTATATTTTATTCCGAGCCCGTCCAGATAATCACAGACTCTCTTTTCTTCTTCTTCCGGTGACATTATTTCTTTCCTTTCGGCAGGCCGGCCTTTTGACAGATATCCGACAGACAGCATTGTGCGCATTGGGGATTTCGCGCCGTGCAGCAGCTGCGCCCGTGAAATATCATCTCGTGATGCGCTTCGGTCAGTCTGTCGCCCGGCAGACATTTCTTCAGTCCGGCTTCTGTCTTCGTTACATCGCCGGCTTTCACGAGCCCGATGCGGTTCGAGACGCGGAACACATGAGTATCGACGGCAATGCGCTGATGACCGAAACCGTCAGCCATTACTACATTCGCCGTTTTGACTCCGACGCCGGGAAGCTTCTGAAGCTCCTCATCATCTTCCGGCACGACGCCGCCGAACATGTCGACGATCATTCCCGCCTGGGAAACGATATTTCTGGATTTGGTGCGGTACATGCCGATTGTGTGTATTATTTCTTCGACATCGTGGGGATCAGCATCCGCAAGCGCCTGCACGGTCGGATATTTTTGGAAAAGCGCGGGGCTGACTTTGTTGACCGAAACATCAGTGGTCTGCGCCGAAAGTGTGACGCACACAAGCAGCTGCCATACATCTTTATGATCGAGAGCGCATGCGGCCTGCGGATATTCCGCGGCGAGCCTGTCAAGGATCTCACATACCTGTTCGTTTGTAAATTTCATATCAAGTTATTTCTCCGGTGTTGTTATCAATATTTTCTTTCCCATTATAACGCTTTATATGTATGATTTCCAAATTTATTCATTGCAGAACGGCGGATTCGTAGTATAATAAGCACGATTATATATTATCGTGAGGGAGATTAAATAAATGAGCAACAACAGAATAATTCAGGTACAGGAGAAGGTTCCTCTAAGCAAGGGGATTCCTCTCAGCATCCAGCACACATTCGCAATGTTCAGCGCATCTGTGCTCGTTCCGTATTTACTGGGGATAAGTCCTGCTATAGCTCTTCTTATGAATGGCGTCGGCACACTTATCTTTATTTTTGTCACAAAAGGGAAATCACCGGCTTATCTGGGATCGAGTTTCGCATTCATCTCGCCGGCGCTCCTGGTCATCAACAACCCGTCGCTGGGCTACCAGTACGCTCTGGGAGGCTTTGTGATAACAGGCTGCATATTCATGATCGTGGCAGTCATCATCAAGTTCGCCGGGGTCCACTGGATAGATGTAGTGCTTCCTCCTGCGGCAATGGGCCCGATAGTAGCACTCATCGGTCTTGAGCTTGCGGGCAATGCGGCTCAGAACGGCGGACTTATCCTGTCGGCTACATACACTTCGATCAATCCGAAGTTTGCCGCGGTATTCGTGGTAACGCTTCTGATAGCGGTTTTCGGGCAGATACTGTTCAGAGGTTTCGCGGCGGCCATCGCGATCCTGATTTCTATCATCGCAGGATACTGCATCGCGTTTGCCTGCGGGATCGTCGATTTCTCGGCGCTCCATCAGCAGACATGGCTGGCGCTTCCTAATTTCCTGACACCGAAGTTCAGCCTGCAGGCGATCGCCATAATCATTCCGGCATCGCTCGTAGTAATATCCGAACATATCGGGCATCAGGTAGTCACATCGGAGATCGTAGGCAAGAATCTTCTCGAAGATCCGGGCCTGCACAGAACGCTCTTCTCGGACGGCATCTCGACAGCTCTTTCAGGTCTGTGCGGATCCGTGCCGACAACGACATACGGCGAGAACATCGGAGTAATGGCTATTACAAAGGTCTACAGTGTTTGGGTCATCGGCGGTGCGGCAATATTCTCGATCTGCCTGTCATTCATAGGTAAAGCGTCGGGACTCATCCAGACGATACCTGCCCCGGTAATGGGCGGAGTCAGTTTCCTTCTCTACGGTATGATCGCCGCTTCGGGAATCAGGCTCATGGTCGACTCGAAGATCGACTACTCGAGACCGAGAAATCTTGCGCTCACATCTGTGGTGTTCATCACCGGACTTTCGGGAGCATTCATACAGATAGGCTCAGTCAAGCTTACGGGAATGTGTCTGGCGACTATCGTCGGCATCATCCTCGGAATCGTTTTCTATATCCTTGACAAATTAAAACTTACAAATGACTATGAAGAGAACGACGCCGGTTCCGCAGATGAAACGGAAGAAGCGGAAAAATAAAAATCATACGGCGGCGGAACGCATCTGTGCACAGCACGGTGATGCGGCTGACATCTGAGAACAAAAACAGGACTGCGGCAATGAGGGACCCTCGTGCGGCAGTCCTTTTAATTGTAAAAAAACTCCCGGCAGCGATACTGTCGGGAGTCGTGTATTTCATTATTGTTTCTGAGCTTTTTTCTCTTCTTCCTCATCGCTCTGCATGTGGCAGTACTTGTATTTCTTGCCGGAACCGCACCAGCATGGTTCATTCCTGCCGGGCTTTTTCTTTTTGACGACTGTCTTGGATTTCTTGTATTCCTTAACGATCTCAAGTACCTTGTCCTTGCCGAGGATCGTTTCCCACTGAGGCAGGCTGTAAAGATAGTCGGCGCCGGCCTTCATCATGTTGTAAAGGAGTTTTTCGAGTTCGAAATCAAGTTTGATATCCGACTCTTCGGTGATGCCTTCAAGCTCGAAAGGGTTCGAGATACTCTGCTGTGCACCGTCGAGGAATCCCATGAATATGACAGGACGTGTCTCGTATTTATCAGCGAGTTCTTTGAAGTTCCCGCTGAATCCATTTTTGTAATCATCGAGGAAACCGCTGTATATGCGTGTTTCCGCATCGCTGTACTCCTGCCAGAAATCATCTATCGAATCATTCGACTGGTTTTCGATAAGTTCTTTCCATTCGCTGTAAAGACTCATTTCGTTTTATCCTCCTGTATTTTTTCTGTAAATCTATTTTTCGCATTCCGCACATTTTGCTATAGCTTTGCCGATTTCGAGCACATCGCCGGCGACTGCGCTTCCTGTCGGGAGAGGACCTGCGCCTTTGCCGTAGAACATCAGATCATCCACCGCATTACCGGTAACAAAAATCGCGTTGAATTCATTGCTGACTCCGGCGAGAGGGTGGCTGAACGGAAGTTCCATCGGAGCCACGCTGTATTCGAGTTTTCCGTTTTCGTCCTTTGAGGCATGTCCGATCAGTTTGATTTTCTGATGCCTGGCTGTGGCTGAAGCAATGTCGTCTTTTGTGATTCCCGTAATGCCGGTCGTGGGTATTTCCTCAGGGGCTATATATTCTCCGAAGGCAAGCGCGATGAGTATCGAAAGCTTATTGGCCACATCGAAACCTTCCACATCCGCCGTAGGATCCGCTTCTGCAAATCCCTTCTCCTGAGCGACCTTGAGCACATCCTCGTAGTCAAGATCGAAATCCGTCATCTGCGTCAGTATATAGTTCGTTGTACCGTTGCATATGCCCATGATCTCGGAAAAATCATTTGCTCCGAGTACAGACGTCAGTGCGGACAGGACCGGGATGCCGCCTCCGACAGAAGCTTCAAACCTGAATTCGACTCCGTTGTCTTTCGCAGCCTTGATCAGCTGCGGATAATTTGCCGCTATTGCCGCCTTGTTAGCCGAAACGACATGCTGTCTGAATTTCATCGCATTCAGCATATACTGCGACGCAGGCTCGATACCTCCGAGCAGTTCGCACACAATATCGATATCGGGATTGCCGATAATATCATCCGGATCTTTCGTGAACAGTTCCGCCGGCGCTTCACTGCGTCTCGGCCGGGAAGGGTCACGTACCAGTATTTTATCGATGCTGAAGGTGACGCCGGTCTCACGCTCTATCTTTCCCATATTCATTTTAAGCGTATCATATGTTCCTGAGCCTACGTTTCCAAAACCCAGGAGACCGACTCTTACTTTCTTCATCGTTTTCCTCCTGTAAAATCAAGTGTTTTCAATAACTCTCGTCAATAATGCTCAAATTATACAACATTTTTGCCGCTTTGTCTTTATTATTTGTTCTTTTTTTACTATTATATATAATGTGCGTTAGGAGGCAGCGAAAATGGCATTACATATAGTACTGGTGGAACCGGAAATACCGCCAAACACAGGAAATATAGCAAGATCGTGCGCGATCACAAACAGCGTTCTGCATTTAGTGAGACCGCTCGGCTTCAATATCGACGAGAAAAGCGTCAGGCGGGCAGGGCTCGATTACTGGCCGTATGTGGATCTTGAAGTGCACGAAAGTCTCGAGGCGTTCATGCAGCAATACGGCGGGCGCAGAATGTGGCTGGCGACGACGAAAGGCGGCACGTGTTACACAGACGTTGAATTCCGCGACGAAGATATGATACTGTTCGGGCGCGAGACCGCCGGTCTGCCGAGGCCGTTCATCGCGGAGCATAAAGAATGCGCGGTCAGAATACCAATGAGTGAAAATACCAGACTGAGGTCGCTCAACCTCGCAAATTCGGCAAATATAGTAATGTTCGAGGCTCTGCGGCAGCTCGGATTTCCGGGCATGGAATAGTACTGGATTTTGTGTCGGAATGTGATATAATATCAATCAACTGATAATTGTTTATTAATAATAAAAGGAGATATAAAATGAAAGTAACAGTAACAGACAAAGCACCGTCGGCCATCGGCCCTTATTCACAGGCAATTGCAGCAAACGGATTCCTCTATGCATCCGGACAGGTTGCCATCGATCCGGCAGCAGGAAAAATCACAGCAGCTGACGTAGTAGGCCAGGCAGAACAGGCATGCAAAAATGTAGGCGCTATCCTCGAAGCAAACGGACTCGGCTATGAAGACGTTATCAAGACAACATGCTTCCTTGCTGACATTGCTGACTTCCAGGCATTCAACGAAGTATATGCGAAGTACTTCACAGGAAAACCTGCACGTTCATGCGTAGCAGTCAAAGATCTTCCTGCAGGCGCACTCTGCGAAGTTGAGATCATCGGAGTCCTGAAATAGGAGTACGATCACACAACTGAAAAACAAGATTTGTTTCTGCCGGCGGTAATGATACCGCCGGCAGTTTTTACATCTGTGAAATTATCATGCGGTTTTTAGGAATGAGCGAAAAGCGGTGTAAATATTATAACATCGAAAATTTACGCCATATTTTACCCAGCCATTGAAATATGCCCTGCGCCGGACCTTGATCATCATTGCATCACCGACGCATCGCCGCGCATATTACTTCTGTATATTGCGCAGGTGCATGTAAACGGTATTCTTGGAGATGTGCATCTGGTGCGCGACTTCATTGACTGCGTCTTTAAGGTTGAAGATCCCTTTTTCGTATAAGAGCAAAACGATTTCTTTGTTGATGTTCCCCGATGAGACCGAAGGGTCACGGAAAACCTGGTCTCGCGCGGAACGAAGCGCTGAACCGATCAGCGATGCCGTGTCTCCGGCAAAGCTTTCTTCCAGACTGGCCGCCGCCGAAGCTTCACCGGGCGGCGTGAGTCCGCGCAGGATAGTATCAAGCGGTGTTCCGAGATAGCAGTTTATGCAGAGAAATCCGATTGGCTTATGGTTCGAGCCGCGGATAACGATGGTGCACGATTTAATATCGGCGCCGCTCTCGTCTTTGTTGAAGTAATTAAGATGATCCGTATCGGGATGTTCTTCGATTTCGGAAATAAGGGAGAGCCCGAGATCGGTTATCGGCGAGCCTTTGGTCCTTCCGGAATGAGCGCCGCCTGAAATCATTACTACCGAATGTTCGAGGTCGGCAAGACTGTGCAGTATTACTTCGCAGCTTTCGCCGAGATAGCTGCCGAGTCCTTCTGCCAGCGTCATATAACTTTTAAGGATAAGCTCATCTTCTCTGGTTAGTTTTATAGGGTTTCTGCTCATGGATCATGCTCCTGTCATCATTAGCTAATATATAAAATATTTTATCACGAATGAAATATTTTGCAATGCGGATATGCCTGAGTCGTTGGAATAAAAGTGTTCGTATGTTATAATTAAAGCAGAGGTGGATATGAAACTAGGAAATGATCTAAGAACTGAACAGACACAGAAACTGGTCATGACACCGACGATGATCCAGGCAGTCAAGATCCTTCAGCTCAACAGACAGGAGCTGCTGGAGCATATACGTGAAGAGCTCATGGACAATCCTGTCCTTGAGACGTCAGCAGACTCGGGAGAAGAGCATGATGCTTCAGCTGAACGTGAAGAGCGTGACGAGCATGAAGAACACTCTGATCTGGATCAGCTGATACTTGATTTTGCGGAAAACAGCGGACTTGATGATATCAGTTACAAGCAGAACTCATTCAGCAGCGACCGGAATTCTATGTATGAAAATCTTGCAGATGACAGAGAAACTCTGCAGGAGCATCTTCTGGTGCAGCTGAGACTGACGGAGCAGGATATTGCGCAGAAGTGGATCGGTGAGTATATCATTGAATCGCTGGATGAGAACGGTATGATGACGTCGACTGCCGAGGAAATAGCCACGGCGCTGAAAACATGCATTGAAAATGTACGCGCAGAGCTTGAGATAATACGCGGATTCGACCCTATCGGAGTATGCGCCGGGAATTTTGCCGAATCTCTTCTGATACAGCTCGACTATATCGGTGAAGCGGATGAATATTACGAAAAACTTCTTCGCGAGCATCTCGACGATCTGGCGGCAAGACGCGTAGATAAAATCGCGAAGTCGCTCGGCGTGGGAAAAGAAGATGTGAAGCATATGCTGGAAGTGATCCGCAGGCTCGATCCGAGACCGGGATCATCGTATGCATCCGGACATTCGACGAGTTATGTCGTTCCGGACATGGAACTTATCGGAGACACCGGCAGTTTTGAAATCGTGCCGTACGGAGACGGAACACCGAGACTTGAAGTGAGCAGCTATTACCGCAGTGTCCTCCGCAAAGCGCAGTCCGAAAAAGACAGCGAGGTCATCGATTATCTTTCGGGACGCGTGGATTCGGCAGTGCTGCTTATAAGGAATATTGAACACCGTCAGCAGACGATCGAAAACGTGACGCGTTTTGCTGTGAATTTTCAGCATGAGTTTTTTGAGAGAGGTGTCAAGTACTTAAAACCTCTTACAATGAAGATGGCGGCTGATGAGCTGGGGATAGCGGAGTCGACTGTCAGCAGGGCCATAAACGGGAAATATATACAGACGCCGCGCGGAGTTTTTGAGCTCAGGTATTTCTTCGCGGGAGGCGTGATGAGCGCCGACGGAGGAATATCTTCAGCGGGTGTGAAATCGCATATCCGGGAGATCATCGAAGGTGAAAACAGTGCGAAACCGCTGAGCGATCAGAAAATCGCTGATATGCTGAATGAAAGAGGCATGGACGTCTCGCGGAGGACCGTGGCCAAGTACCGCGAAGAGGAAGGGATCGCTTCTTCTTCCAGACGGAAAAAGATTTGAATAAGTTTTAAATTGTAGTAGTATATATAAGATCAGGAAAAAGTATTGGTGTCTGTATATAAGACGCAGAGGAGGAAAAAATGGCAGTTAAGTTAGGATTGAACGGTTTCGGAAGAATCAGCAGAGTGGCTATCCGTATCGCGGCAAACGATCCGGATATCGAGATTTGCGGTATCAATTATCGTAATTCCGAATATGATTATATGAGATATATGTTGCAGTATGATTCGACATTCGGGCAGTTTGGAAGCAAGATCGAAACTTACGACAAGGGACTCATCATCAACGGCAGGAAAATCCCATGCTACCTCGAGGGTGAGGCAAAAAATATCCCCTGGGGTGAATGCGGTGCTGAGTATATCATCGACGGAACAGGTGCTTACACAACGACTGAAAAAGCAAAGGACCATATTAAAGCCGGAGCCAAGAAAGTTATCATTTCCGCTCCTGCAAAAGATGCCGCGACGCCGACCTTCGTAATGGGCGTGAACAACAAAGAGTATAAAAAAGAATATCAGGTAGTATCAAACGCATCATGTACAACAAACTGCCTGGCGCCTTTCGCCAAGGTAGTCAATGATGCATTCGGGATCAAGTCGGGGCTCATGTCGACTATCCATGCGGCAACAGCAAAGCAGAAGGTCGTCGATATGCGTTCAATGAGCGACTGGAGAAGAGGCAGATGCTCATTCAACAACATCATTCCTACATCGACGGGAGCGGCCAAGGCAGTTGCCAAAGTCATTCCTGCACTCGAAGGCAAGATGACAGGTATCGCGTACAGAGTTCCTGTAGCGGACGTTTCGCTGGTCGACCTCAACATCATGACGGAGACGCCGACGACATATGAGGAAATCTGCGAAGTGGTCAAAAAGGCTTCGGAGAATGAGATGAAGGGCATTCTGGAATACGTTGACGACGAAGTCGTATCGAGCGATTTCCTCGGCGATCCGCATACATCGATCTTCGATGCCAGAGAAGGCATCACGCTGAACAACCAGCTGTTCAAGATCATCCTTTACTACGATAATGAGTTCGGATATGCAACAAAGACGCTCGAGCTCGCAAAATATATGAATGCAATCGATAATAAATAAAGGGGAACGAAATGAAAAAAACGGTCAGGGACATTGATGTAAAAGGAAAGAAGTGCCTGGTGAGGTGCGACTTCAACGTGCCGATGCAGGACGGAAAAATCACCGATGATGTCAGGATCAGAGCAGCGCTTCCTACGATCGAATATCTCAGGGACAACGGTGCGAAGGTCATCCTGATGTCGCACATGGGCAGGCCGAAAGGTCAGCCTAACAAGGAATTCACACTGGCGCCGGTCGCAGAGAGGCTCGGAGAGCTGCTGGGCGGTGCAGTAATATTCGCGCAGTCCGACCGCGTGGTGGATGACGGTGTCGTTGCCGCAGTTTCCGCGATGAAAGACGGGGAAATATTACTGCTGGAAAATACGCGTTACCGTGAAGAGGAGACGAAGAATGATCCTGCATTCTCGCAGGAACTTGCTCAGCTGGGTGAGATTTTCGTGAACGATGCATTCGGTACGGCGCACAGAGCACACTGCTCGACTGCCGGAGTTGCGGAATTCATGCCTGCCGTATCCGGCTTCCTTATAGAAAAGGAAATCAAATTCCTCGGAGAAGCTGTCAACGATCCGAAGAGACCGTTCGTGGCAATAATGGGCGGCGCAAAGGTCGGAGATAAGATACCGGTCATCGAAAATCTGCTGACTAAGGTAGATGCGCTGATAATCGGAGGCGGCATGTCGTATACTTTCTTTAAAGGTGAAGGTCTGGAAATCGGTACATCACTGCTGGATGCGGACAGCATTGAGCTTACGAAAAAACTCAGACAGGAAGCTGACGATGCAGGAGTGGATCTTCTGCTGCCGGTCGATGTCGTATGCGCGAAGGAATTCGCGAACGACGCTGAGACGCTGGTATGTGACAAGGATAAAATGCCGGCGGATATGATGGGAATGGATATCGGTCCGAAGAGCGTAAAACTTTTCGCCGATGAAATTGCAAAAGCAGGCACTGTAGTCTGGAACGGCCCGATGGGAGTGTTCGAGATGAGCAATTTTGCGGGCGGCACAAAGGCAATAGCCGAAGCACTTGCCGCCAGCGACGCGATAACCGTGATCGGCGGAGGCGATTCCGCGGCTGCGGTCAAACAATTCGGACTTGACGATAAGATGACACATATTTCCACAGGCGGCGGTGCATCGCTCGAGTTCCTTGAAGGGAAAGAGCTTCCGGGCGTAGCCGTTCTTGAGGACAAGTAAGAGAGTAATATAACAGGAGGAGATTAATATGAGAATTCCATTTATTGCCGGTAACTGGAAAATGAACATGTCGGGCAGAGATGCCGTGGAGTTCGCTGAACAGTTCAAAGCACTATATAAAAATACTGATGTCAGGACAGCGATCTGCGCTCCATATGTACATCTCGAGCTGCTCGTTGAAGCGTTCGACGGCACTGATATAAAGGTCGGCGCCGAGAATGTCCACTGGGAAGACAGCGGTGCATACACAGGCGAAGTTTCCGTACCTATGCTCGAAGAAATCGGAGTTGATTACTGCATCATCGGACATTCGGAGAGAAGACAGTATTTCCATGAAACGGACGAAACTGTGAATCTCAAGCTGAAGAAACTTTTCACGTCTTCGATAATACCGATCCTCTGCGTGGGTGAAGTACTTGAGGAAAGAGAAGCCGGAAAAGAGCAGGAAATCGTAGGCGGACAGATCAGAAAAGATCTGGAAGGCCTGACTGCCGATGATGTCAGGAAACTGGTAATTGCCTATGAACCAGTATGGGCTATTGGCACAGGGAAAACTGCCACACCGGAACAGGCAAATGAAATGTGCGGATTCATACGCGATGTTGTAACGGAGATCTATGATGAAGACGTTGCGGATGAAGTGATCATCCAGTACGGCGGCAGTATGAACCCGGAAAATGCGACGGAACTCATGAACCAGCCGGAAATCGACGGCGGACTCATCGGAGGAGCAAGCCTCAGCGCTGAAAAGTTTATGAAAGTCATAGACTTCTAAATAAATCAGCAATATTTATTTAGCAATATCGAATTGATGTAATGATATCGATCAGCTAAAACCCGCGGCTGTGCGCCGCGGGTTTTTGTATGGCGGCATTGCCTGATGGTACTTAATTGTGGAGTCGTACACTTGCACCGCGGCAGTTACGTACATCACGTCTCTGCTGTACATTAATCTGACATACCACTTGCTTTCGGCGGCCGGGTATGGTAATATAGTAAAGCTATTGAAAAAAACAAGAATGATTTAGATATATCGGAGGTATAATCACATGAAGATCATGATGATCATATTAGCTGTCATAAGTGTAATAATTGTAGGAGTCATCCTGATGCAGGAAAGCAACAGCGCGGGACTTTCGGGTTCTATCGCCGGCGGAGCTGAACAGCTTTTCGGGAAAAAGAAGAGTCAGGGGTATGATGCTATTCTGCACAAGGTAACCATCGTGTGTGCAGTGGCATATATTATCCTTTCACTGGCGATCGTTACGCTTGAAGGCATACAGTAAAAAAGAAGATGAAACTCCCGAGCGTCTGCCCGGGAGTATTTTTTTAGGCTGTGCAGAAACAGCCGGCGATTCGTCAGCTGTGCATGGTCAGGCAGCTGTGTCAGATGCTGTATCAGCAGTTGCAGTCGATGAACGGGCGGAACTTCCACAGATTGAGGCCGAGCTGCGGGCTGTAGACTCTGCCCACGCTGCCGTTCGATACAGTGATCACGATTTCGCCTGTCGCGCTTATTACTGCAGAACTCAGGTGACCGCCGCAGCACGTGATGGTGCCGTCTTCTTCGAGAGAAGAGAACATGGCATGGCAATGGAGATACACTTCATTGCTGTCATCGCGCGTGACGTTACCTGTGAGCGAAACGAGTTCAAGCGTTCCTTCGATGTCGCGGGAATGGTATTCCTTGTTTGCGACGTCATATACCCCGACGGTAGCTCTGGAGCATGCGCCGAGGCCCTGTACGGATGCAAGGCGGATGTCTTCCTTTTCGCAGATTTCTTTCAGATCCTCGAGGATCTCCTCACCCTGTTTGAATTTAGCGTAGATAACATTGTCAAATCTTCTGTAATCCATAGTACACCTCCACAAATAGTATTATATAATAGAAATATGAAAGGTTGAATATATAAATGGCAAAGAAAAACAAAAAACATCTGCCGCCGAAAACGGGCGTCATACATAAGCATAAACGAGGATTCGGATTCGTGACTCCGGAAGATGAGGACGGATCGGCGGGCGATATTTTCGTGCCCGGCAAAAGCATGAACGGAGCAATGAACGGCGATATCGTCGAGGTCGATCTTATTCCGGAGTATCTCTGGGAACAGTCGCGTGAGGGAATAGTCACGCGGATCATTTCGAGAAGCGTTGAAGAGGTCGTCGGCACATTTGAAAAGAACAAGAAATTCGGCTTTGTGGTGCCCGATGACCGCAAACAGAATGATGATATTTTCATCAAGAAAAAGGATTTCGGCGGAGCAAAGCGCGGAGACAAAGTGGTGGCCAGGATCGTCAAGTATCCCGGGAAACACGACAGTGCGGAAGGCAGGATCATTCAGGTGATCAGTCATGCGGGCGAACCGGGAGGAGACATCAAGGGGCTGATAAGACAATATAACGTACCTGTGGATTTTCCGAAAAAAGTGATACAGGAAGCCGGCACGCTGGAAGCGCAGGGAGTGCGGAGATCTGATATTGCGGCCAGGAAAGATCTCAGGGGCAAGACGATATTCACAATCGACGGGGCAGATTCCAAAGATTTCGACGATGCGGTTTCCGTGGAAAAACTCAGGAACGGCAATTATCTCCTCGGCGTGCATATCGCGGATGTCAGTCATTATGTCAGGGAAAACGGATCTCTGGACCGAGAGGCCTTCAGCCGCGGTAATAGTATTTATCTGGTCGATCAGGTCATTCCGATGCTTCCGGAAATGCTTTCGAACGGTATCTGCAGCCTGAATCCGGGGGTCGACAGGCTCACACTTTCAGTCGATATGGAAATAACTCCGGCAGGCGATGTTGCAGGGCATAGGATATATGAAAGCGTTATCAGGTCATGCGAGAGGATGGTCTATACAGAAGTGTCCGACATGCTCGAGAATAAAGACAAAAAGCTGATCGCCAGGTATGATGATATTTATCAGGATATCCTGATGATGGATGAGCTGGCTGCAATACTGGCTGAGAAAAAAGATGCCCGGGGTAGTCTTGATTTTGATATTGAAGAATCTGAGATCACGCTGGACAGCAGCGGGATCGCCGTTGAGATCGGCGCAGCCGAACGAAGGACTGCAAATAAGATGATAGAGGAATTCATGCTCCTGGCGAACGAGACTGTCGCGAGAGAGTTCAGCAAAAAAAATGCGCCTTTCGTCTACCGTGTACACGATAAACCCGCGCGTGAAAAGATGGAGGAATTTCAGACTTTCCTCAAGGGTGTCGGGATAGGCCTGAACGGAAGTCCGGAGAACATTTCTCCGAAGCAGCTGCATGAGGTGCTTGCAAAAGTCAGCGGTCATACTTACGAAAAAGTGGTCAGCAGCGTCATGCTGAGGTCTATGCAGAAAGCAATTTACGACACGGAATGCCGGGGACACTTCGGACTGGCCCTTGATTATTACTGCCACTTCACATCGCCGATCAGGCGGTATCCGGATCTGATGATCCACAGAATAATCAAATCATATCTTCACGGAGAAGTCGATCAGAAAGCCTTCCGCAGTCTCAGGAAGAAAGCGAAAGACGCCGCGGAGCATTCGTCGGAAACAGAACGTACTGCAATAGATCTTGAACGCGATGTTGAGAAACTGAAAAAATGCGAGTATATGTCTTATCATGTCGGAGAGGAATACGACGGCATAGTTTCCGGAGTTACGAATTACGGGATATATGTGGAACTGCCGAATACAGTCGAAGGCATGATCAGGCTGATGGATCTGAACGATGATTATTATGAGTTCGAACCGCAGCATTACCGCGTGATCGGGCGCAGGACGAACAGGATCTACGCTCTGGGCGATGAAATGCGGATCAGAGTTTCTTCAGTTGACATCGAAGAACGTGAAATCAATTTTACCTTGATCTGAGGAACAGGCATTCTGCTATCTGATTTTCGCCTTGTTAGGGTTCCAGAATTCCGGGATGAACATCAGGAGGACAGTTGTCAGTTCCAGTCTGCCTATGATCATTACGAGCGACATGAACAGCTTTAGCGGGCCGGAGAACATGGCGAAGTTCCCGGCATCGCCGATAACTCTGAAAGCGGATCCTGTTGTCGAAAGCAGGGCCGCAGCTGCAGTCAATGTCGATGTCATATCGAGATTCTGCAGTGAGAGCACGATGGCCGTCAGCACATACATTGCAAGATAAAGCAGAATAAAGGTAGTGATGCTGGAAACGATAGGTCCATTCATAGCGTTGCCGCCGATTTTGACTGCGCGGACAGAACGCGGATGAACGCGCCTGTAAAAACCTCTGGCAATCAATTTGAACACAACAACGACTCTGATGATTTTGAGTCCGCCGCCTGTCGAGGCAGCACAGCCTCCGGTGAACAGGAGAATAAAAAGCACCATCTGGCATATGCCCGGCCAGTTGTTGTAATTGGTAATAGTAAATCCTGATGTTGAGGCGAATGCGGTCACCTGGAAAAATCCGTATCTCAGCGATTCGCCTAACGAGCGGAACGTGCCGGAAAAAAACAGCCCGGCTGAAACCAGAAGCGTGGAGCCGGCGATTATGCCGAGATATACACGCAGTTCGATGTTCCGTTTTATTCCGCTCCAGTTTCTCTGGATCACATAAATATACATCATAAAGTTGATGGAAGAAAGTATTGTAAAAATTGCAATTACGAGTTCCACGTAAAGACTGTTATAATACGCCACACCTGACGGATGGAGCATCAGACCTGCCGTCGATATGCTGCCCAGAGAGTTTATCAGAGCTTCGAATGCACCCATGGAGCTTCCGCGCCACAGCATAAGGAATTCACATGCTGTCAGAAAGATATATGAAAAATAAAGCATTTTGGCGGTGTCTGTGGTGCGGGCGGATGTGCGTGTAACAGACGGCCCCGGTGTTTCTGCAGCCGCGATCCTCAGACCGCTGATCCCGAAAGAAGGAAGTATCGAGATAATAAATACGACAATTCCCATGCCGCCGAGCCAGTGAGTGATCGCTTTCCACAGCAGCAGTGCATCAGACAGTACACGGTCGGAAATCACTGACGCGCCGGTTGTAGTATATCCTGCAACAGCTTCAAAAATTGCATTGCAGACTGTATGCGTCTGCCCGGAAAAATAATAGGGGATCGCGCCGAAAAGAGCGCAGACCATCCAGCAGATCAGCACCGTCATATAACCATCGCGTATGCGGAGGGTCCTCGCGGAAGGACTGATGAAAATATACATGATAAGTCCGAGTCCTATCGACAGTGAAGCTGAAAGCAGAAACGCGTCCATCGTGACACGGTCATGCGAACAATAAGCACACAAAAGAGAAGGCAGCATAGCGATGCCTGTGATAATGAGCAGAAAGCCCAGTGTTTTGAAGATTGTCCTGAATCTGAAGTCCATGTACTTTTCTTCTCCTTTACATGCTAATGATAAGGGTTCCAGAATCTGCGGGAGAAGAGCATGAACAGCGTGAACAGTTCAAGTCTGCCGGCAATCATCGTGAACGACAATATCCATTTGCTGAAATCGCTGAAAGCGGCGAAGTTCAGCACAGGTCCGACTTTTGCGAACCCCGGTCCTATATTTCCGAGACAGGTTCCCGCTGCCGAAAGCGTTGTCACAATGTCGAACCCGTCGACAGAGATCAAAAGCGAGACAACAAAGAAGCAGACGATATATAGGAAAGTGAAGCTGGTGATGCCCTGTATTACTTCTGAATCGACTATCTTGCCGTCGACTTTGATGTTATACAGCACATTCGGATGCAACTTCGTAGTAATGTTCCGTTTTATTAATTTAAGCAGTACGAGCACTCTGCAGACCTTGATGCCGCCGCCTGTAGATGACGAGCAGCCGCCGATGAAGAACAGCGCGAACAGCATCATTTTACAGAAAGTCGGCCAGAGATCAAAGTCTGTTGTTGCGAAGCCTGTTGTCGTGATTATCGAAGCGACCTGGAAGAATCCTGCCCGGATAGAATCCGAAATATCAGAAACAGTTCCCGTCACTACAAGGTCCAGCGCGATAAGCAGACTGAAAGCAGAAATGATATATATGTACAGCCGGAATTCCGAGTCCTGCCATATCGTGCGGATGCTCTTTGTGACCGCAAAGTAATACAGGTTGAAATTCGCGCCCGATGCTATCATGAATATAGTGATGACCCATTCGCAGTAAGGACTGTGGAAGTGAGCGATGCTGTCGCCGTAATTCGAAAAACCGCCGGTGCCGACTGTGCCGAATGTCTGGACTGCTGCATCGAAAAGACTCATTCCGCCGAACATCAGGAGCACGATTTCGACCACTGTGAAGACTGTGTAAATCAGATATAGGCTTTTGGCCATATCGCTGACTTTAGCCGTAGTCTTGGAAAAAGTCGGTCCCGGAGATTCGTTGCTGGCGATCAGCTGTCCGCTTATTCCCAGAGCAGGAAGCAGCGCGACCGCGAGAACCAGTATTCCCATGCCGCCGACCCAGTGTGTGAACGAACGCCAGAAAAGCATCGACTGAGGTATTACTGTAAGGTCGGGGATTATCGTTGATCCGGTGGTCGAGAAGCCCGAGCACGTCTCGAAAAAAGCGTCCGCATATGAAGGGATGCATCCCTGTATGACGAACGGGAGAGCACCGATAAGCGACATGAAAAGCCAGCACAGAGCAACGATGATGTATCCGTCACGGTTCTTTAATTTACCCCTCGGAGCTTTTATAACCATGACAAGGCTGCTTCCGAGAGCAAACGCAGGAATGATGACAGAAAGGAAGGCTTTTACTGAATCGAGCTCACCATAATAGAACCCCACAAGCAGAGGGAGCATCATACAACAGGCTGTCAATACCATGAGCAGCCCTATTACACGCACAATCGCTCTAATGTTGAGATCCATTAAACTCTTCCCTTACCTTCCGATGAAATCTGTAGCTTTGCCGGCGCGCAGTATTTTCTCAAGATCAGTGACTTCTGAAAGAAGACAAATCAAAATAACGCGGTCGCCCTGTTTGATGACAGTGTCGCCGTTAGGGATCATTGCTTCATTGCCGCGCCTGACAGCTGCGATGAGCATGCCGGTCGGAAGCCTGAGCTGCTTGATCGGTTTGTCTATGAGTTTCATATGAGGAGCCGCGACGATTTCCATGATCTCCGCCTGCCCCTGTATGAGTCTCGACGAGATGACGCGCTTGGAACCCTGAATGGTCCTCATGATATTGCTGACTGTGATGTCGAGGGGGTTCAGAACCATATCGACACCGAGATTGCTTATGAGTTCGGTGTATGTCGCACGGCTTACCTTCGCGATAACATCTTCGATCCCGCGGTCCTTGGCCATCAGTGCAAGCAGCAGGTTATCCTCGTCGAATCCGGTTGCAGTAACAAAAGCATCCATATCGTCGATGCTTTCTTCTTCAAGGAGACTGACATCGGTACCGTCGCCGTGGAGGACCATTACGTTTTCGAGGTGCTCGGCCAGATAGAAACAGCGTTCCTTGGAACGTTCGATTATCTTGACGGAAATGTTGAAATCGGTCAGCATCTTTGCAAGATAGAGACCGGTCTTTCCGCCGCCGACGATCATAACTTTCTGCAGATCGGTATACTTGCCTTTTTCATGCACCATGCGGCTCAGATCGGTGATCCTTGCACGTTCGCCAATGATATACAGACCGTCGTTCTGCATTATTTTTGTGCTTCCGTGCGGGATGATGATCTTGCCGTTTCTCGAGATCGCAACGACCAGCGTGCCTTCGAGAACGGAGGCAATGTTGAACATATCCATTCCGATCAGTTTCGGCATTTTGGAAACATTGAATTCGAGGAGCGATATCTTCCCGCTCTGGAAAATACCGTTGTTCAGAGTGTATTTTTCAACCAGATATTTATATATTTCTATCGTTATCGACATATCGGGATTGATCAGGTAATCGATATTCATGTTGTCCCTGATAAAATCCATCTGATTCATGTGCTCGGGGTCTCTGACCCTGGCCATGACATGCGAGCATCCCATCTTTTTCGCAAAGGATGCGATAATGATATTTTTTTCATCCGAATCTGTAGAAGCAAGAAGGAAGTCAAAAGAGGATATGTGGATATCACGCAGGACAGAAATATCTTTTCCGTCCGCAGTAACAGTCATAACATCCATCTGTGTTCCCAACTTCTGCAGTGTCTGTTCATTCTTGTCAATTACAGTGACAGCGTGGTCGCCTCCGAGCAGGGCGTTCGTAACTCTCATACCCAGCTTTCCTGCGCCAACAACCGCAATTTTCATAACATTCTCCTTTTCCCGTTCATTATATGTCAAATCTGCATATCTCTTGGTATTTTAACACTTTTACGTAGAAATACAATCATAGTTTGATATAATGATGTTTTAAGGACCGGATACTCGAATAAATTGATATCCCGTCAGTTTGATAAAATGACATTCAGGAGGATATATGGAGATCAAAAAATATATAGGCGGATTCATTCAGAGCAACGGATATATCATTCGCCAGAAAGGCAGCGCCGACGCGTTCATCATCGATCCGGGCTATAAGCCGGAGAGATTTCTGGATTTCGCAGCAGACAATAATTTGGAAATATCAGGTGTCCTGCTCACGCACCATCACAAAGATCACATCGGCGCAGTGAAGACGATCATCGACAAACTCGGGTGCACCGCATTCATACACGAAGCGGATGCGCATTACTGCAGCTTCCCGGTCACGACATTTGAAGACGGGCATGTCTTTATGCTCGGAGAAGAGAAAATCACAGCGGTGAATACTCCGGGACATACGAAGGGCAGCTGCTGCTTCTGCGCTGAAGGCGGGGATCACTTTACAGGAGATACGCTTTTTGATACAGATATCGGGCGCACCGATCTGGAAGACGGGGATCCCTGGGGGATGGCCGCTGCGCTGCAGAATATCGTTAACAAATGGCCGGACGAAATAAGGGTGCATCCGGGACACGGCGATTCTTCAACGATGGCGAAAGTAAGAAAATATAATCCGGAGTTCATCGAAGCACTCGAACTTGACCTGGATAAGCACAATAGATAAGGAGCAGCAATGTCAGTAAAATTGATAGCACTTGATCTCGACGGAACGACGCTGAGGTCGGACAAAAGTCTTTCTCCGAGGACGGAAAAGGCGCTCGCGGAGGCAATCGCGAGAGATATAAATGTAGTGATCGCGACCGGAAGATGCTTCGGCGCGCTCCCGAAAGTCCTCACAGAATTCCCGGGCATACAATACGCGATCACGTCCAACGGCGCGCAGCTTATAGATCTGAGACACAAAAAAATCTTGAGCGCGCATTGTCATACACCGGAAAATGTCGAGCGGATCGCGGACATCCTGCAGCAGCTCGACTTCCACAGGAACATGCCGGAGGTCTTCATAGACGGTGAGGCATACCTGGAACGTGAACTGTATGTAGCTACGAAGCGCGGCGAGATCGGCTACAGGACCAGGGAATATGTGCTGCAGACGCGGACGCCGATCGATAATTACATCCGGTTCATGCTTGACCATAAAAATGCAGTTGAGAATGTCAATGTGTTCTTCCCGAGCGCCGGCGAGCAGGCCGAAGTAATGGAAAAATGCCGCAGCCTTACTGGCGTTACCCTGACGACCTCATGGGACTGGAACCTTGAGATAGGTCCCGCAAATACCACGAAGGCGCATACACTCCTGGAACTTGCCGATATTGTCGGAGTGACTAAGGAAGAAATGATGGCCTGCGGCGACAGCGAGAACGACATCCCTATGATGAAACTTGCCGCTTATCCCGTCGCCATGGGCAATGCCAAAGACGCCGTCAAGAAAGAAGCCGTCTTTGTCAGCGAGACCAACGAAAACGACGGCGTGGCGATCGCCATCGAAAAATACGCCCTGGCATAAATCAATAAATACGCTCTGCCATATTGAGAACATCCATGGCAGAGCGTAACAGCTGCGAAACACAATTATTGCCAGATGCCAGCAGTTGCGAAACGCATCAGCACGGTCTTCCGTCCGGGAGACCGTGTTTTTTGCTGAGCTGGTTGATATAATATGATAAGGATGGAAAATGGTGGTGCGATTTCTCGAAAAGCCGAAAATTGCACCACCATTTTCAACGTTTGCGGGCCCTCGCCGATGGCGCGAATGTGAATTCGTCTGTTGAGCGCCCGCTCAATCGCTGCGACCCAGTGAATGGTGGTGCAGATCCAGCAGAATTGAAAATATGCACCACCGTCCTCATCTTATCCCAAATGGTGTACAGTGGAATACAGGAAAAATCCTTTCTATCCTGAGCGGCAGCGGTATAAAACCAAACGGGGCGAGATGACGCGCTCAAAAGCCGAGTCAATCATTCACGATGAACTTTCAGCGGCCTAAATCTGATAATGACCGACGAAACGCGGAATGAACCGTTTACCGCGCAGGCTGCCGGAGCAGCCATGCGCATACTGCAGAAGTAACGACGATCAGTATTTCCTGCTGACGACGAAATAAACTGCCAGGTAAAGTACCGAAATAAAGCAGACAATGACAGCAGTGAGGATGGAATAATCTTCATAACCGGCGGCGCCGAAAGCGATAACTGCGGCCAGTCCCGCAAGACTCGTGATCTGGATCGTGAGTTTGCTTGCTCTGCCCGCGATGAACAAGTTGCGTTCGTCACAGGAGGCGACCATGTAGTCTCTGGCGGCATCCTTTGTCTTGAAAAGGACCGCGTACTGAATCATTTTGGCCACAGAGACGGCTGCCAGACCGATGCCGATGCCGAACAGAAAATCATTGCCGTTCAGGCGCCCGGCGATAAGCATTATTATCCCGGTCACGAATATGATCAAAAAGTAAAACATCTTTTCTTTTAGAGTTTTCATCATTCATCCTCCTCGAAAATATCTTCGATAGTTTTGCCGAAGTAATGCGACAGCTTGAACGCGAGGGTGAGCGATGCGATGTACTTCCCGCGTTCGAGTGAGATTATGGTCTGCCGGGTGACACCGACAGCGTCCGCGAGTTCCTGCTGCGTGAGCCTGCGCTCTTTGCGCAGTTCCTCTATACGGTTCTTCAAATTATCGCCTCCCTGAAAAAGCATGTCCGGATGCGCGGAGACATCTCCCGCGCGGTGATGATCATCTTCATGTATAGTAAAGCATACTTTACATTTGATGTCAAGCAAACTTTACATCGAATATCGGCGGAACAGTATATTGCCCGGCCTGCAGGCATGAGGCAATATGCATATCGGGATCAATGTGCTGTAAAATATTTACATAATGTTGTTGACAGAATATGGAAATTACCATATAATACCAATTACGGGCATAGGCAGGAGGAGTGAACGTGATGAACAGCATGAGCAAAAAAGAATTTGGCGATTTCGGAGAAGACATGGCGGAGGAATATCTCAGGCGGCAGGGCTGCGTCGTCATAGCAAGGAACTTCAGCTGCAGGATGGGGGAACTGGATATTATCGCGATAAAAGATGAGGAACTCATAATATGCGAAGTGAAGACCAGAGCGAGCGACGCATACGGATATCCCGCGGAATCGGTCGGGGCTAAGAAAAGGTCGCGGATCAGAGCTGCGGCGAAGTATTACATCATGACGAACAGGCTGGATAAAATGCGGGTGCGGTTCGATGTTATAGAAGTTTATCTTAATCAATGCAAAGGAGCATTCTGATGCTTTCAAAAGTCAATACCGCTTCCCTGGCGGGGATCGACGGACATTTTGTAAAAGTTGAAACGGATATAGGCAATGGGCTGCCTGCGTACAATGTGATAGGACTCGGCGATACGACGATAAAAGAATCCGGCGACAGGATAAGATCAGCGATAATAAACTCGGGATATAAATATCCGAGAAACAGGGTCACTGTCAATCTTTCGCCGGCCGATACCAGAAAAGCGGGCACGCATTTCGATCTGCCTATAGCAGTCGGTGTGCTGCTGGCGGAGGCGGGCAGGACGGGAGAACATCTGGCGGAATACGCTTTTTTCGGCGAGCTTTCGCTGGATGGACGCCTGAGCCCGGTGAGAGGCGCGCTGCCACTGGCACTTTGCGCCATCGAAAACGGCATCAGGAAAATCGTCGTTCCGCCGGGAAACGCGGAAGAAGTTTCGCTCGCCAGGGGGGCCGTGATATATACGGCAGACAACCTGAGGCAGACGGCCGAATTCGTGAAAGGAATATCGCCGCTGCGCATATATAATAGTAGAGAAAATCACGGGAGGACTCCGGCCATGCACGGCGAGGACTATGCGGACGTAAAGGGACAGGAAAGTGCCAAGCGTACGATGATGATATGCGCGGCAGGCGCACACGGCGTTCTGATGATCGGGCCGCCGGGAGCCGGCAAGACTATGCTGGCGCGAAGACTGCCGACGATACTTCCCACCATGACATATGAAGAAAAGCTGCAGGTCACAAAGATCTACAGCGTGTCGGGAATGCTGGAGAACAGCGGCCGGATGATCGAGGAGAGGCCGTTCCGCGCGCCGCATCACACTATTACGTCGGCGGCTATGTTCGGCGGAGGAGCAAGGCCGAAGCCGGGCGAGTTTTCGCTTGCGCATTACGGCGTGCTTTTCCTCGACGAGATACCGCAGTTCAGAAGGCGCATCCTCGATTCGATGCGTCAGCCGCTCGAGGACGGGAATGTCGTTATTGCGAGGCAGGGCGGTGTAGTAATGTTCCCGGCGAACGTCATCCTGGTCGCGGCGAGCAATCCGTGCAAGTGCGGGTATCTGGGAGACCCGCTGCACGAATGTACGTGTACGCCGGGGCAGATAGCTGCTTATCGCGGGAGACTGTCGGGCCCGGTGCTGGACAGGATCGATCTTCATGTGGGGATCGACCGCGTGAAATATGAAGAGCTTGCGGGCGGCGGCGGAAGGTCGTCTGCCGAGATGAAAAGGGATGTAGAGAAAGCAAGAACGGTGCAGCTGGAGCGATATGAAAACGAAGAGATTTTTTTCAACTCGCAGCTGACGCCGGGAATGATCGGGCATTACTGCCCGCTGAGCGGGAAGGAAAAGAAGTTTATGGCCGAGGCATACGAAAAGCTGGCGCTGAATATGCGCGGATACTACAAAGTCATTAAAACGGCGAGGACGATAGCCGACCTTGACGGAGACAAGGATATAGGATGCAGTCATCTTGCGGAAGCGATGCGTTACCGCCCGCAGGAGCAGGAGGAAAAATGGAAATAAAGAAAGTCAGACTGTCTGACGCGCAGTATCCGGCATTGCTGAGAAGGATACCGGGTGCGCCGAAACAGCTTTATTATATAGGAGACATCGGGCTCGCCGGCTCGCTGTGCGTATCGATCGTCGGGTCGAGAAAATGTACCGATTACGGCAAGTGGGCTGCGATGCGCCTCGCCGAGAGACTGGCAGAGCACGATGTCACCGTTGTGTCGGGGCTTGCAATGGGGATCGACAGCGCGGCGCACAAAGGCGCGCTTAGAGGAGGAGGGAAAACGATCGCTGTTCTTGGAAACGGTGCGGATATATGTTTTCCGGCGGCAAACCGGCAGCTCAAACAGGTGATAGAACGCGACGGACTGGTCGTAACAGAATATCCGCCCGGCATGCCGGCGAGCAGATATACATTCCCGCAGAGGAACAGGATCATCAGCGGGCTTTCGCATGCGACTGTCGTGGCGGAGGCCGGACTGAACAGCGGCGCGCTTATTACCGCCGGACTTGCGGACGGGCAGGGGCGTCAGGTGTATGCGATACCCGGGAACATCAACAGCATTTACAGCATTGGCGGCAATATGCTCATAAGAGACGGGGTACAGCCGCTCGTGGTTCTGGACGATATTTTTCAGGATCTCGGTATTAAAAGAAAGGCAGGCGTGGATGAAAAATGGAAGCTCGGAGAAGATGAAATAATTGTCATGGATGTGATAAGAGAACAGTCGGAAGTCACATATGATCACATAGCTGACCGCACCGGAAAAACCGCGGCGGAGATCAGCGGCATTGTTACTGTTCTTGAAATGAAAGGACTTGTTTACACAGCGCTCGGAAAAATATTTGTTGCAAAATAGAATCAATAGGGTATAATTTGACACTATAAGAACCGGAATCAATTAACGGAGGAAAAACAGCATGGCAGATACTGCTAAAAAAAAGACAGCAGCAAATAAAAAAACAGCGGTAAAAAAGAACCTGGTAATAGTCGAGTCGCCGTCCAAAGCGAAGACAATAGGCAAGTTCCTGGGAAGCAGATACAAGGTGGTCGCTTCAGTGGGGCATGTCAGGGATCTTCCGAAAAGCAAGCTCGGAATAGACATTGAACAGGACTTCGAACCGCAGTATATAAATATCAGAGGCAAGGGCGATGTCATAAAAATGCTCAAGAAAGAAGCGAAGGATGCGAACAAAGTCTTTCTGGCAACCGACCCGGATAGAGAAGGGGAAGCAATTTCCTGGCATCTGGCTTACATCCTGGGGATCGATAAGGATTCACAGTGCAGAATAGAGTTCAACGAAATAACAAAGGATGCCGTAAAGGAAGCTATAAAAAAGCCGAGGGCGATCAATCTGAAACTGGTTGATGCACAGCAGGCGAGGCGTGTCCTCGACAGGCTTGTCGGATATGAGATAAGCCCTCTGCTCTGGAGAAAAATCAGAAGAGGCCTGAGCGCCGGCAGGGTCCAGTCAGCGGCGTTGAAAATTATATGCGACAGGGAAAATGAAATCAAAGCATTTGTCCCGGAAGAATACTGGACTATTACGGCAATGTTCAGAAAGGACAAACCGTTCACCGCAAAACTCATGCAGGCAGACGGGAAAAAAATAGAGATCCCGAACGAAACAGAAGCGAACAGGATACTCACCGAAGTCAGGGCAGGGAAATTCATCACCGGCAAAGTGACTGAAAACGAGAGAAGAAGGAATCCTCTTCCGCCTTTCACAACGAGCAGCCTGCAGCAGGAAGCTTCGAACAGAATCAATTTCAATACCAGAAAAACTATGATGATAGCGCAGCAGCTGTACGAAGGCGTCGATATAAAGACGGAGACAGTCAGATCAACTGCCGGGCTTATCACTTACATCAGGACCGACTCGGTCAGAATATCCGAAGAAGCGAAGGATGCCGCCGCAGCTTTCATTACTGCACATTACGGTCCTGAATATCACAGAAGAAATACATATTCAAATAAAAATAAAGAAGTGCAGGACGCTCATGAAGCGATCAGACCTGCCAGGATCGATCTGAGACCGGATGATATCAGGGACTCGCTTACGAATGATCAGTATAAACTGTACAGTCTTATCTGGTCGAGATTTATGGCAAGTCAGATGAGTCCGGCTGTTTATGATGCGGTCACAGCGGATATAAATAACGGGAAGTATCTTTTCAGAGCTACGGGTTCGAAAATGAAATTCGACGGATTCCTGAGAGTTTATTCCCAGAACAAGGAAGATGACAGACTGCTTCCTCAGCTTACGGAGGGAGAAGAGCTTGCTGCGGACGATGTCAGAGGCGAGCAGAGTTTCACTCAGCCTCCTGCGAGGTTCACTGAGGCATCGCTTGTCAAAATACTTGAAGAAAAAGATATCGGAAGGCCGAGTACGTATGCGCCTATCGTTGCGACACTGCTTGCCAGAAAATATATATCCAGGGAAAAGAAGACCCTTGTCCCGACCGAGCTCGGTTTTATCGTGACGGACATGATGGAAGAATACTTCAAAGAGATCGTTGATACTGCATTCACGTCTAATATGGAAGACAGACTGGACCAGATCGAGATCAGAGATACAGACTGGAAGGACATCATCAGGGAGTTCTATTCGGGATTCGAAAAGGAACTGAAGTATGCGGACGAAAAGATCGAAAAGGTCGAGTTCGAGGATCAGATGACTGATGAGATCTGCGACAAGTGCGGAAAGCATATGGTGATAAAGCACGGCAGATTCGGGTCGTTCCTTGCGTGCAGCGGCTATCCTGACTGCAAGAACACAAAGCCTATAGTTGTTTCTACGGGTGTGAAGTGTCCTCTGTGCGGGAAAGATATTGTCGAGAGACGCAGCAAAAAGGGAAGAGTGTTCTACGGATGCAGCGGTTATCCGGACTGCACTCAGCTCTATTGGGACAAACCGGTGAACGAGAAGTGCCCGAAATGCGGGTCGCTGCTCGTGGAGAAAAAATCCAAGACTGTAAAGTATGCGTGCTCGAACAACGAGTGCGATTATAAAGTAAACCGGTAAAAACGGAGGTAAAGAAATGGTAGAATTTCATGCAACGACGATTTGCGCAGTTAGGAGAGGCCCTGACGATGTCTGCATGGCAGGCGACGGTCAGGTGACAATGGGAGAGACTGCTATCATGAAAATGGGAGCAAGAAAAGTTTCCACGATATACAAAGGAAAAGTGCTCGTGGGCTTTGCGGGTTCTGTGGCAGACGCTTTCACTCTCAGAGAAAAATTTGAAGATAAGCTTGAAGAGCACGGAGGCAACCTGAAGAGGGCTGCAGTAGCTCTCGCGCAGTTATGGAGAAGCGACAGAGGCATGAGAGGCCTGGAGGCCCTGATGATAGTCGCGGACAGAGAAGGAATGCTCGTTCTTTCCGGTAATGGAGAGGTCATCGAACCGGACGAGGATTTCGTGGCGATAGGTTCGGGCGGGAACTATGCGTATTCCGCGGCGAACGCGCTTTACAACCACACGGATATGAGTGCGGAAGAAATCGCGAGGGAGTCGCTCAGGATCGCCTCGACGATATGCGTCTACACGAACGATCACATTACTGCAGTAAAACTCGAGCCGGAGACTGACTTACTCGAAGGCTCCGCAGTCAAACAGATAGAGGAGGTGTAGGGAGATGCCGGGAAAATTATACAATATGACCCCGAAAGAAATAGTCGAGGCGCTTGACAAATATATCATTGGACAGGATGAGGCCAAAAAGTCAGTGGCAGTCGCACTGAGAAACAGATACAGAAGGAGTCTTCTTTCGGAAGAAATGATGGAGGAAGTGACGCCTAAAAATATTCTTATGATGGGACCGACCGGAGTAGGAAAAACCGAGATCGCGAGAAGGCTCGCTAAGCTAATGGATGCTCCGTTCGTGAAAGTGGAAGCTACGAAGTTCACGGAAGTCGGATATGTCGGCAGAGACGTTGATTCGATGGTAAGGGATCTGGTGGAAACAGCGATCAGGATCACGAAGGCCAGCAAGCTCGAGGAAAAGTATGCGGTCGCGGACGATATTGCAGAAGAAAAGATCATTGATGCGATCGTGCCGGGCAGCAAGAAGGCAGCCGGCGATCAGAAGAGCGGTCCGTTCGATTTCATTCTGAACAACGGCGGATACCAGAGCCAGAAGCAGCAGTATGAAGAACAGCAGCAGAAGAAGGCCGAAGAGGAAGCGGTTAAGTCCAGTACCGGAGATCTCGGACTGCAGAGAGAGCAGGTAAGACAGCAGCTCAGAGAAGGCAGGCTCGAGGATCAGTATATTGAGATCCAGGTAACGGATCAGCCTAAGAGCAATGAGCTGGACATGAGCAATGAAGGCATGGGCATCGCCATCGGCAATATTTTCGGTGACATGATGCCTAAGAAGACCAAGACGAAGAAAGTGACTGTCAGGGAAGCCAGAAAGATCCTCAGAGAAGAAGAGGCGCAGAACCTTATCGATATGGATCAGGTGACTGAAGAGGCGCTGACAAATGCCGAGCAGAACGGCATCATATTTATAGATGAAATAGACAAGATCGCCAGCGGATCGTCTTACGGATCGGGTGCTGACGTTTCCAGAGAAGGAGTGCAGAGAGATATCCTGCCTATCGTCGAAGGAAGCGTAGTGAATACGAAGCACGGACCGGTCAAGACTGATCACATGCTCTTCATCGGCGCGGGCGCATTCAGCGTTGCCAAGCCGGAAGATCTTATCCCTGAGCTCCAGGGACGTTTCCCGATCAGAGTCGAACTGGAAAACCTCAGCGAGGACGATTTCAAGAGAATACTTACTGTGCCGCAGAACGCTCTCATCAAACAGCAGATCGCACTGCTGGAAACAGAAGGCGTCGAGATCGAATTCACTGATGATGCGATCCAGGAAATAGCACACATGGCATTCCTGATGAACGAGCAGACAGAGAACATCGGGGCCAGGAGACTGCATACGATCATTGAAAAACTGCTCGAAGACATTTCTTTCAACCTGCCTGATCCTTCAAAGGATAAAATAGTAGTCGACAGAGAATACGTTGAACAGAAATTCAAAGAGAAGATCCATCCTGTGGAACTCGACAAGTTCATTCTGTAGAGACGCAGATATTTGATACGGATATTATAGGGGTGCCGCACCGGATGTAATAAATCACGGTGCGGAGCCTCTTCGTTTTTTGACTGAAAACAAGAACATCACAGCATAAAATGCTGACATATGCATTCCAATTGTGTCGTTCAAGAGAACTTTTCAAAAAAGTCTAAAAATGTCTTGCAACTCCGAAAAGTTGTGCTATAATTCAGTATTATATGTAATGGATAACTATTCGTGACAATTAGTATAAAAAGGAGAATTAGGATGGAAACGGATATACTTTCAAAAGTAAGAAAAATCAACTGGATATTACAGGAGGCGCCTAAGGGGGATTTCTCGTTCAGCGAGCTTTGTGAAATACTCAGCAAACAGTCGGACTCTAACGTTTACATTACGAACGTAAACGGAAAACTTTTAGGAGTTTATTACACGAGACTGCAGGACAAATCGGAAATGGTCGTCGACGAGAAGACCGGTACGGAAAAATTCCCGGCAGAGTACAATGAGAAGCTTCTCAAAATCAATAAGACTCTTGCCAATGTGCAGGACGAATCACTGCTGGAAATTTTCCCGCATGACGAGAACACAAAAGAAAAATTCCATACATTTATTCCGATCACAAGCGGCGGAAACAGATGGGGCACTATGCTTCTGACGAGATATGAACCTGCTTATACAGACGAAGACGTAGCCCTGGCGGAAATCGGAGCAACAGCAGTAGGACTTGAGATACAGAGACTCAAGAACATCGAGGCGGAAGAAGAATCCAGGAACGAAGAAGTCGTTAAAATGGCGATCAGAACGCTTTCATATTCAGAGAACGAAGCGGTACAGAGGATATTCGAAGAACTCGACGGAGAAGAAGGCATTCTCGTAGCAAGCAAGATAGCCGACCGTTCGAGGATCACGAGATCAGTTATCGTGAACGCGCTCAGAAAACTCGAAAGCGCAGGCGTTATCGAATCGAAGTCCCTCGGCATGAAGGGCACTCATATCAAGGTGCTGAACCACAAGTTCTATGAGCAGCTCGAAAAAATGAAAGACTGATCAAGGAGAACATGTTAAAATTCGGAAACGATAATGAAGTCATAACAAGTGAACACGAAAGAGTAGTACTGGCGGGCGTGCAGACCGGGAGTGAAGACATGTCTTATTCGATGTCGGAACTTGCCGGCCTGGCAGCTGCAGCCGGTGCAGAAGTCATTGGAGAAGCGGTGCAGCATCTTGAACGGATCAACACCGCTACTTTTATCGGGAAAGGAAAAGTCGAGGAGATACGCGAGTTCTGCGCGAACGAGGGCGCCGATGCAGTAATATTCAATGACGAACTTTCGGGGATCCAGACGAGAAACCTTGAGAAGGCGCTGGGTGTGCGCGTCATCGACCGCACCGTGCTCATTCTCGATATTTTTGCGCTGCGTGCGAAAACCCGCGAAGGCATGCTTCAGGTAGAGCTTGCTCAGCTGCAGTATATAATGCCGAGGATAGCCGGCTTCGACAAGTCGCTTTCGCGGCAGGCCGGCGGAATCGGAACCAGAGGACCGGGCGAGACACAGCTCGAGACAGACAGAAGACATTACATCCGCAGAATGGACAGCATAAGGAACGAACTGAAACGCATCAAGAGGACAAGAAAAACGACGAGACACAGAAGAGACAATTCGGAAATACCTGTCGTGGCGCTGGTCGGATATACCAATGCGGGGAAATCATCGCTGATGAACAGGATGCTTGCTGAAGCGGACAGAAGCAACAAAGATGTCCACGTCGAAGATATGCTGTTCGCAACACTCGACACAGAGCAGCGCAGAATAAAGCTCAGCGGGACGCATGAGTTCATCCTTATAGATACTGTGGGATTCGTCAGCAGACTGCCTCACACACTGATAGACGCTTTTAAAGCCACGCTTGAAGAAGTTGCGGAGGCAGATCTTCTGCTGGAAGTCGTAGACGCGTCATATGAGGGCTGTGATTTTCAGATCGAGGTGACAGACCGCGTGCTTGAGGAAATCGGCGCGGGGGGCAAAGATAAAATCATGGTGTACAACAAACTGGATCTGGTCGACGGAGAGTTTTACGGCGTGACGACATGCGAGAGCGTAAATATTTCCGCTGAGACGGGCGAAAATGTCGAGGCCCTCCTCCATGTTATAGCGGAGCATGTTTTTGCCGACAGAGAAGAAATAACGCTTCTCGTGCCGTATGATAAAGGAGAAGTCATTTCGTATATTTGCGACAAGGGAATAGTGAAGTCAATGGAACACAGGGAAGACGGCACACTGATAACTGCTGAACTCCTGAAGGCGGATTACAGCAGGGTGAAGAAATATGGTATTGTATAAAACTGTTGCGTGCCGAGCGAGAGCGGAGCAGACGATAGAAAGATCACGCTTTATAGTTACGATTGCTCCCGTTTCCTCGAAAGAGGAGGCGGATGGTTTTATCAGAGAAGTGTCCGACGAATTCAAGGACGCGTCGCATAATGTGCCGGCAATGGTAGTGGGCGACAAGATGCAGATCCAGTGGGCGAGCGACAACGGCGAACCGCAGGGCACTTCGGGCGCGCCTATGGTGCAGATGCTCGTAAAGGAAGGCGTCACGAATACGGCAGTCGTAGTAACGCGTTATTTCGGCGGCATAAAGCTCGGTACCGGCGGTCTTGTCCGTGCATATACCGGCACAGCGAAACTCGGACTGGAAAAAGCCGGCATAAAAGAAGTCAGAGAAATGCTTGAAGTGAGAGCCCAAATGGATTATACTTATTTAGCAAAGCTCCAGAAACTGTCCGAAGAGATGGATTTCGAGCTGCGTGACATAGAATATACCGATAAAGTTACGGCGTCTGCAGTTACGGCTGCGGAGAACGCCGGGATGCTCAGAGGACTGCTTGAAGATTTAACTTCCGGTACTGTAGAAATTATTTCTGAAACTGTGAAAACCTCTTGACACATCCGCCCGAATACTGTATATTATTTTAGTGCGACGGGTCATTAAACGATTTCGTCATTGGGGCGCTTAGCTCAGCTGGGAGAGCATCTGCCTTACAAGCAGGGGGTCACAGGTTCGAGCCCTGTAGCGCCCACCAATAATACATGGTCCGGTAGTTCAGTTGGTTAGAATGCCAGCCTGTCACGCTGGAGGTCATCGGTTCGAGCCCGATTCGGATCGCCAATTTACAATTAAATATACCAGATATTCAATTATGTGCTGGCATAGCTCAGCTGGTAGAGCAGCTGATTTGTAATCAGCAGGTCGGGGGTTCAAATCCCTCTGCCAGCTCCATATTTGGAAATCGAAAGCGAAAGCTTTCGTCATGGAGGAGTGCCCGAGTGGTTAAAGGGGGCGGACTGTAAATCCGTTGGCTACGCCTACAATGGTTCGAAACCATTCTCCTCCACCAAATATTCTGCGGAAGTGGCTCAGGGGTAGAGCATCGCCTTGCCAAGGCGGGGGTCGCGGGTCCGAATCCCGTCTTCCGCTCCAAATGAATACACAGCGCATGTGAGTGCGCTGATTGTGCGGATGTAGTTCAATGGTAGAACCTCAGCCTTCCAAGCTGATGGCGTGAGTTCGATTCTCATCATCCGCTCCAATTTTATTAAGCCGTCCCGGCTATGCCGCGTGACTTAACAAAATATAGATGGGCTCATAGCTCAGTTGGATAGAGCAACGGCCTTCTAAGCCGTGTGTCCGGGGTTCGAATCCCTGTGGGCTCACCATATTTTTTCAAAATTACGATGGGGTATAGCCAAGCGGTAAGGCGACGGACTTTGACTCCGTCATGCGCAGGTTCAACTCCTGCTACCCCAGCCAGTTTTGACTGAGGTGAACAGTTTGACCCATTAGCTCAGGTGGCAGAGCACTTGACTTTTAATCAAGGTGTCCGGAGTTCGAATCTCCGATGGGTCACCAAATAGAATACACAGTAGAACTCATGCTGGAGAGGTGTCCGAGTGGTTTAAGGAGCTGGTCTTGAAAACCAGTGAGTCCGTAAGGGCCCGTGGGTTCGAATCCCACCCTCTCCGCCAAAACATCTTGCTCGAAGAATGAGTGAAGCGAATGATTCGCTAAGCAAGATTTTCACCAGCAGGTGACTCCATCCGGCTGAAGCCGGGGAGTCAATGCATAGGACCTTCCAAGCACTCGCAAGCTTGTGCGGATAGGTCCGTAAGCGACGCCCAAGAGCGAAGCGATTGGAGTGCGGCGCGAACGTGAAACAATATGCTCGAAGAACGAGCAGAGAATAAGATTTTAGCCGGGGAGAAGTACTCAAGAGGCTAAAGAGGACGGTTTGCTAAATCGTTAGGGTTCGTGAGGGCCGCGCGGGTTCGAATCCCGCCTTCTCCGCCAGTTGATCGATGATGTAGGGGTATAGCTCAGTTGGTAGAGCAGTGGTCTCCAAAACCACGTGCCGTGGGTTCAAATCCTACTGCCCCTGCCAAAACATCTTGCTCGAAGAACGAGCAAAGCGAGTGATTCGTAAAGCAAGATTTTCACCAGCAGGTGACTCCATCCGGCTGAAGCCGGGGAGTCAATGCATAGGATCTTCCAAGCACTCGCAAGCTTGTGCGGATAGGTCCGTAAGCGACGCCCGGGAGCGAAAGCGATCGGCCAGCGGCGCGAACGTGAAACATATTTCGGGGTGTAGCGCAGCTTGGTAGCGCAACTGGTTTGGGACCAGTGGGCCGCGGGTTCAAATCCTGCCACCCCGACCAAAAATGCATTGTGGGCCATTAGCTCAGTTGGTCAGAGCGTCCGGCTCATAACCGGCAGGTCCGGGGTTCAAGTCCCTGATGGCCCACCAAAATTTCATAACCGCAATGTGGTACAACATGCTCAGATAGCTCAGTTGGTAGAGCAGGGGACTGAAAATCCCCGTGTCCTTGGTTCAATTCCGAGTCTGAGCACCACAATTATATAAGGCAACTTCCTGCAGACGTAAGAGCTCGGGAGGTTGTTTTTTATTGGAATTTCAGCAAAGCAGAATAAAGGAAAAGACTAAACATCATTTCTCAAGAGCTTTGGCTGCAGCGGTTTTGGCATGCTCAGCAGTAGTATCGATCAGCGGAACTGTGCAGTCGCTTTGCTTTAATAAGATGCCAAATTCGGTGCATCCGAGGATGATCGACTCTGCTCCCCGGTCAACGAGAGACTGTATAGTGTCACGGAACTTTTCACGCGTCTCCGGCAGGAATATACCCTTTACAAGTTCCTGATACAGCGCCTGATGTATGTATTCCTTTTGGCCGGATCCCGGCAAAATAACTTCGAGTCCATAACGGTCTTTTAACCGGCCTGTGAAATATGTTCCATCCATAGTGTATCCACTCCCGATGAGACCAACTGTCTTCGCATGTAAGTCTATGGCTTTTTGTGCTGCCGGATCCACGATGTGTATACACGGAAGATCTGTCTGCGATGAAATACGGTCAAAAGCTGTATGGACGGTATTGCATGCAAGAATGAAGAAATCCGCGCCGCCGGCCTGAAGATGATTTGCTTCGGCTGCCAGCAGATCTCCGACCTTGTCCCAGTTTCCGGCTGTCTGGTTCTTTTCGACTTCATCGAAATCGGTCTGTGCAAGTAACAGTTTTGCCGAATGACGTCCGCTGCCGCCGAGCCTTTTTGCGATTTCTTCATTTATTGTGCGGTAGTAAATAATAGTGCTCGGCCATGCCAGGCCTCCTACGATACCTATAGTTTTCATTGTATTTCCTCCTTGATCAGTCAATATTGTTATTTGTATTATAGGCGTTCAGGATATAATAGAGAAATATCTGAATCATACAGTATTTATAATTGATTTATTATAAATAAAGCCATATCATTTAATTGGAAGGCAGGTGCAGCAATGAATAACAGGCAGCTTACATATTTCATGGCGATAGTAGATGAAGGCAGTATTTCTAAAGCAGCGGAATCTCTTTATGTTGCACAGCCTTATCTCAGCCAGCAGCTCAGGCAGCTGGAAGAAGAGCTGGGTGCAACTCTCATTGAAAGGACAACGAGATCGTTCAGAGTGACGCAGGCGGGAAGCAAACTCTATTATAGAGCGGAGCAGATATTAGATCTGTCAGATGAAACAGTCAGGGAGATCAGAAGTATAAGTGAAGGATCGGGAGGTACGCTGCATTTAGGCTGCATTTCTTCAGCGCTCGAGACAATAGTACTGGACAGGATATGTGATTTTCATAAGGAATACCAGAACATAGATTTCGATATACATCAAAGCAGCACTTTCGAAATACTGGAGCTGCTAAAACGCGGCATTATTGAAGTCGGGATCATAAGCAGTCCGGCGAATCTGGACGGATTCGACTGTATTTCGCTTATGCCTTCGCCTATGAATGCGGTATCGTGCGGTATACTGAAGACCGAGGGAAAAGGGAAAACTGTTTCTCTGGCAACGCTTGCCAATGAGCCGCTGCTGATACACCGGAAATACGTTGAAGATATTGTGAAGGCATTCAATGAGAAGGATCTTGATCCTCGCGTCATATGCCGTGCTGAAGATACGAGACCGATACTGTCTCTGGCGGAGGCAGGAATTGGTGTTGCGGTGATACCGAAAGACTGGACAGGCATAACATCGAAAACAGATATGATGTCATATACTGTTCCGGAACTTAAAATCACATCGGGAGTCACAGCAGTCAAACTTAAAAAGCATTATATCTCGCCGGCCGCAGATAATTTTTTTCTGAGCTTCAGTCATATGGTGCAGACTAATAATAACATATCCAAATATTAGATCATATAAATCATGTTTAACCGTTTGTAAAATATATTCAGCTTCAATATGATGTGAATAACATCATATTGAATTCGCTGGATTAGGGGTAGACATGAGTAGCAAAACAACAGGAAATAAAAGAACGGTCATAACACTGACATTGACAGCATCGCTGATCTATGCCATTAATTGCGGTATCAGAAGCAATTACGGGATATTACTGAATCCGATCGTGCAGAACAGCGGGGTAAGTTATTCGTCTGTAAGTTTTATTATTGCCATGGCACAGCTGACATACGGTATCATGCAGCCTGTATTTGGTGCTGCAGCACTTAAGAAAACAAATCAGTTCGTTTTGAAATGCGGAGTAATAATGTCAGCTGCGGGAATTATATCCATTCCCTTCTGCAAATCATTTGTATTGCTTCTGGCATCGCTGGGAATACTTTTGCCTTCCGGATTTGCGGCACTGGCATTCGGTATAGTAATGGGTACGATAACACCGGGACTGCCGAAGAACCGTACAGCCACGGTATCGGGGATAGTAACGGCGAGCGCCGGACTTGGAAGCACTGTTTTTTCACCGCTTATCCAGTTTCTCACTGTAGCTGCCGGTTTAGCCGGGTGCATGCTTTTCATAGGCATTCCGACTCTTATACTTCTGCCGGTCTCAATTCTTATGTGCAGGAACGGCGATACGGAAGCAGCTGCGGCGGATGATGATCTGCCTGTCCCTGAAAAAAACGACATCCGGAAGATGGTGAGAAATGCGTTCGCCGATCATGATTACGTATGCATTTTTTTTGGATTTTTTACGTGCGGCTTCCATATGGCAATCATCGAAACACATCTATTTACACAGATAACGACTTACGGATTCTCTGCGGGATTTACATCGATTGCTTTTTCGGCATACGGAGTAGCTGCTATGATCGGCGCTGTTCTCAGTGGCATACTGTGCGATCATATAAAGATGGGACATGTGCTGGCAGCGCTTTACGGATCAAGAACAATAATGGTCGCCGCATTTCTTGTGCTTCCGAAGAATGCATTAACTATATACGCTTTCCTGATACTTCTTGGATTGACAGGAAACGCAACAGTACCGCCGACATCGGGACTGACTTCGAATTTGTTCGGCGCAGCTAAACTGGGAACGCTTTTCGGACTTGCATTTCTGGCGCATCAAATCGGCAGTTTCTTCAGCGCCTGGTTTGGAGGGATTTGTGTGACTGCCACCGGCACCTATACTCTTATATGGTTAGTCGATATCGTGCTGTGCACGGCGGCATCCATTGTATGCACTCGCATAAGAAACACCGGAAACATATCCAAATATTAGATTATATAAACCTTATTTAACCGTTTGTAAAATATGTCTGGCTTACGTATGATGTAACTGTAAAAGAGAAGTAATGCAGGGAGGCATCAATGGAAAACTTGAATGAAATAATCACGAGAACGATTGAAGAGCTTGTTGGGGCACGTGACGATTCAGCTTATTACAGAAAACCTATCGTCGGATTTACTACCGCGGATGACCCCGGATTTATGGAACTGAGGAATACGATAAGTCCTAATCATTTCTTCCCGGAAGATATGCTGCCGGGAGCCAGGAGCGTTGTTTCGTTTTTCGTCCCGGTATCGGAAGATATCGCGCTCGGGAATATTGAAGAGAAGATACCTTCTTTCGATTATGCACATGTCAAATGGGCGCAGAAGGGCCTGATGGCCGACATCATAGCCGGCTTATCGGTACGCCTTAAAGAGGACGGGATCCGCTGTTCGGTAAATACGGAAGGTAAAATCCCGTTCGTGCTCGAACCGCCTTATCACCCGTGGCTGCAGAAACCGATCGCAGTAATGTGCGGCGTAGGCAGATTCGGCATCAACCGCCAGATAATCACTGAAAGCGGTTGTGCAGGCAGACTGGGGAGTGTAGTTATCGATGCGGAAACAGAACCGACAGGAAAGATAGAAGAAGAATTGTGCCCGTATTTCATCGATAAAAGCTGCGGGGTATGTGTGCGGAACTGCCCGGTTGGAGCACTCGGTTACGACTGCATAGACAGACACAGATGCAAAATGCAGATCCACAGTATACATGAAAGATATAACGGTGACAAAAAAATAGTGGACAGTTGTGCCCAGTGCGTAGCGCTGCCGTGCGCGACAGGGCTTCCGGACAAGATCAGAGATATAAGAGCTAAACAGGGCAGATAGCGGCAGGCCAAACGGCAGAAAAAGAGGTGCAAAAATGAATTCAGAGATAAAAGAAGAACTGAAGCAGTTCGCCTATGATCATGATATGGATTATTTCGGCGTTTCTTCAATCGAAAGACTGGCAAATCTTCCTGAAGGACACCGCCCGGACGATATGCTGCCGACGGCAAAGTGTGTCATAGTACTTGGCATGAAACTAAATAAAGGCGTGCTGGAAGCGGACCATATGGCGTTTGAGGGCAACAGGATACCGCTGCCGGTATTCACACAGTTCGGAGTCAACAAGCCGAGCGAGATGACAAATGTGGCGGCACTGAAAATGGTCAGATATATCGAAAGGACATATAAAATGGTCACGATGCCGATCCCTTCGGGAGAGCCGCATGACGAATACATTTTTATGGGGACGATGTCCAACAGATATGCGGCGCTGTGCGCAGGCCTGGGAGAAATGACATGGAGCGGTTTTGTGGCCACTCCCGATGCAGGCCCGCGCGTCAAGTGGGTGAGTCTTATCACTGAACTGCCGCTGGATGCAGATCCGCTGTACAGCGGGCCTAAACTCTGTGATCACGGGAAATGCAATATCTGTACCAGGGTATGTCCTGCACATGCCCTAAGCGATACAGAATCAGTGAAGATCAGGATATGTGATTATGAAACTGAATATGCAATACATGACAAGCCGAAATGCAGATGTGCGATCAGCGGCCTTATCAAGGGCACGCCGGGAAGACTGCAGGCGGATATGCCTGATACTATGGAGACTATGGAAGACTGGTTTGCATTCAAGTCGAAAGACGATCCGTGGAACAAACAGGAATTCCATCACGGTAATTACTGCCTCAGATGTATGACACAGTGCCCGATCGGAATGTCTAAAGAGGAAAAGAAAAGAGCTGGGATCACAGACGAAAAGGAGAGCGGGAGCGATGAGTGAAATGAAGAAAAAGCTGAATGATCTTGCAGTGAAAAGCGAGATGGACTATTTCGGAGTTGCAGGCGTCGAAAGATTCGCGGCTCTGCCTGAAGGACATCGCCCATGCGATCTTCTGCCGGGAGCGAAATCCGTCATTGTAATGGGAAAGGCAATCACACAGGGACCGCTTACGGCACAGTGGAACGCATTTCACGATAATCGCATAAGCATCTTGTCGTTCACCATGTACTGCGTGAACCGCTATCATAATCTTCTCAATATCGCAGCGCTCAGGGCTGCAAGGCTGATAGAGAAAGAATGCGATTGCCTGTCGATGCCGATACCGTCCGGAGAACCGCATGATGAACGTGAGTGGACGAATGTAATGTCTAATCGTTATGCGGCGGCGTGTGCGGGACTGGGCGAACTCGTCTGGAACGGATTCGTCGCGACCGAAAAAGACGGCCCCAGGATAATGTGGGTCTCTGTAGTCACCGAGCTGGAACTGGAAGAGGATCCGCTTTACAACGGGCCGCAACTTTGCGATCACGATAAATGCGGCCTATGCTCTAAGATATGTCCGGCGCATGCGCTCAGCGCGGAAAAGGAACAGCCGGTCAGGATCGATGACGCGGAGATGTCGTACGGAAAACGTAATAAACCGCTGTGCAGATGCGCGGTAAAGGGCCTTATCAAGGGCACGCCGGGAAGACTCCAGATGGATGTGCCGATGGATAAGTACATGAAATCGATGGATGACTGGCTGGCACTGACAAAGAAAGATGATCCCTGGCAGCGCATGGAATTCAATCACGGAAATTACTGTCTTCTGTGCATGACGGAGTGTCCGATCGGCAAAAAGGAAAGGTAGGAGAGATCATGGATAACGCTGAACTCAAAGAAAAACTGCGCAAACTGTCTCAGAAAGATGATATGGATCTTTTCGGCATCGGCAGTGTGGACCGCTGGGACGGTGCTCCTTACGGACACAGGCCGGAGGATGTGCTGCAAGGTGCGAAATCAGTAATAGTGATGGGCGTGTACATCCCTGAAGGATGTGTAAGAGAAAACATCAATGCCTACAACGGCATGCGTCACGGCATATTCCCCTACATGGTGTACGGATATAATATGCTGAACGATTTTATGGAGGATGCAGCTTTTCATATGGCCAATTATCTGAACAGTCTCGGCTACAGAGTATTTTTGCCTCCGGCAAGTGTCGGCAGAGATGAGCAGAAAATGATGGGTATAATATCAAATCGTCATTCCGCAGTAGCTGCCGGGCTCGCAGAGTTCGGATGCAACGGACTGGCGCTGACGCCCAAAGCGGGGCCGAGGGTAAGATGGGTAGTAATAGTGACTGACGCGGAGCTGCCTGCCGATCCTTTATATCACGGACCTAGAGTGTGCAATGACTGCGGCCACTGCGCGGAAGTTTGTCCTGTGCACGCCATCAATACGGACGAGCACTGGGATTTTAAGATCGATGACAAGGAATGTCATTACTGGAAGCTCGACAGAGTTGTGTGCAGGACTTCACAGACCGGACTTACCGAAGGCTCTTCGGGACGTATGCAGGCACACGTAGAGAAAGAAGAAATGGTCAGTGTAGAAGACTGGAGAAAGCTGATAAAGCGTGACAGCAAATGGAACCGCCTTGAAAGAGTTGCCGCCATGTGCGGCCGTTGTATGATAGAATGTAAAGCGGGGATCCCTTTTAAGGACAGATAAAGGAGGAGCACATATGGTGTATGACAATAAAGCGATAGGTGTCATCGGCGGCATGGGGCCGGCGGCTACAGCAGACCTGTTCACAAAACTCGTATCTCTTGAAGACGCGGCAGCGGATCAGGATCACGTCCGTATCCTGGTGGACTGTGATTCGAATATCCCGGACCGTGCAGCGGCCATTGCGGGGACAGGTGAAAGCCCTGTGCCGGAAATGGTGCGGAGCGCCGTCGGTCTCGAAAAGCAGGGAGCGGATGTCCTTATCATGGGCTGCAATGTAGCGCATTACTTCTATCGCGATATCCTGCCGTTCGTCAATATACCGTTTCTGAGCATTCTTGATGAAACGTGCAGGGCAGTCAGGGATGCCGGATATAAAAAAGTAGCTCTTCTGGCCTGCGGGATGACTCTGAAAAGCGGAGTGTATTTAGAGGCTATGGATAGATTCGGCATAGACTGCATCAGGACGACTGCAGAGGAGCAGGCGTGCTTCGACTGTTTGATATATGACGGGATAAAAAAAGGAGATCATGGTATCGATGTTACGGATATCAGAAAGGCTGTCGGCAGGCTGACCGCTGAAGGCGCAGAAGCACTAGTCCTCGGCTGCACTGAACTGCCCGTTGCTTTTGACGAGTACGGGATCGGTGCCGATGTGCCTCTCATAGATCCTACGAGCGAAATCGCCAAAAGTGCGCTCAGGTACCTCGGCAGGAAAATCAGAGATGAATAGCAGCAGGACTTACTGAAAATACTGCCGGGAGGCAGTATTCTTTTCGATCATGACATGAGCTCGTAGCCGCTGGCCTTGATGTGCTTTCTGAACAGCGCGCATATTTTTTTTGCCAGGGGCATTTTATATTCGGGAAGGCTTTCTGACTGCAGCAGATAACATGATCTGAGAGGAGCATCTCCCGATATGGGATTCATCTTAAAAGGCCCTTCGGCTATAAGTCTGCGTCCGACTGAAACGGGACACAGGCTCCAGAATTCACTCCCGTCCATCAGCGAATTCAAAAGGAAAGGCGTATCGACAATAGCACGCGGTTTATGAGAAGCATCCCAGTGCTGCTTATGCCAGGCGTTGAATGCATCACCCCACATGATCACGATCTCATCCTGCGTATTCAGCTGGGAAGGAGCCAGGGCCTTGCCGAGCCTGTACGGACTGTCCTCACGTGTAATAATGCAGAAAGGGTCCTCGAAGATATTTTCCACTTGAATCCCTTCATACTGGATATTCCTGAATGTGAATCCGAGGTCGATCGTCTTTTCTTCCAGCTTTTCATAGACTTCTTCAGACTGCTGAGTCCTTATACGCAGATTTATGCCGGGGTTGCCGGTAAGATCGCGATAAAAAGGGATCAGCAGACATGTGTTCAGTGTATCGGGACTGCCGATAGTAAAATCGATCCGGCTGTCGCTGTTCTTAAGCTGCTTTGTTTCTTCCCAGAGTTCGAGCCATTTCTCCGCAACGGGGACCAGTTCCTTGCCTTTTTGGGTGAGTTCGATCGTTCTCATGCCCTGCCGGCGCTCAAAGAGAGATACTTCCAGCTCGTTTTCCAAAGACTTAAGACGGTTGCTCATAGTGGACTGAGTGAGGAACATAGAGTTGGCGGCATGCGTCACATTCCTGTAGCGGACAACGGCCAGAAAAGCCTCGATATTAGCAATATTCATAATAACCTCCACAGCTATAAAAACCAATTTATAAATATTATAAACAAAAATAAAGCGTTGGTCAAATATGTTGCCGTCTGCTATGCTTCAGTTAAACAAAGATGTACGTACATATAGTTATTGCTAATCGTTCTGAAAGGAGTTGTCATGAACGATCAAGAAACAAAAATGACATCATCGGCCGGCGAAAAGACTGCGGCTGTCCGCGGAGGATTTCTCGGCGAAGCTATTGGATTTATCGTATTCATAGCAATGATAATAATCATGTCCGTGATGGGTATAGGCGGATCCAAAGGATTCTGGGCAGCGGGTGTGATTGCTGTCCTCGTATCATGGTTCACATTCAAAGACAAAGATGTATTCATGGAAGCTGTCAAAAGCGGTATGAAGGATAACATATTCGTGATCACGATGATCGCACTGCTGTTTGCAGGAGTTCTGTCGAGGGAGATGAACGTAGGCGGACTAGTGAACGGCCTCATGTGGGCAGCTGCACAGATACATCTGTCAAGTTCGATGCTTCCGGTGATGACATTCCTCGTCTGCGTGGTGATCTCGACTGCGACAGGCACAAGTTCGGGCACAGTCGCAACAGTAGCTCCGATCATGCTGCCGCTCGGGTATCAGATGGGATGCATGACAGGACTGATGTGCGGAGCTATCTTGAGCGGCGCATACTTCGGGGACAATCTTGCACCGATCTCGGATACAACGATCGCGTCTGCTCTTACACAGGAAGCGGAACTTATAGACGTCGTGAGAAGCAGATTGAAATATGCGTTGATTGGCGGTGCGTTTGCCGCGGTCATGTATATCATCATGGGGATCAGGACAACAAATACACTCGCAGCTCAAGCATTCAAAGCAGATCCGTCTGCGGCGTCAAATATCGTTTATATAGCGCTGCCTATCCTCGTTGTAATACTCATGCTGAAAAAATGGAATCTCCTTTCTGCGCTGCTGATGGGTGATTTCGCAGGCGCGGTCATCATGCTGATCAAGAAAGATGTAACATTTGCAGGTCTCATCAACGGCGAAGACGGTATCATCAGCATAGGGTTCCAGAATATGATGGGTGCTACCATCCTGGTAATGTTTACATTCATTATTGCCAACATCGCCGTCAAGAACGGATTCATGGACAGGATCATAGAATGGGCGCACAAGCATGCAAAATCCGCCCGCTCGGCCGAAGCCATCCAGACAGTGCTTATATCAGTAATGATGCTGGTCACGGGCTCCAACACTTCATCGATAGCGATCACCGGTCCTGTCGTAAGAAAAATACTGAAGCCGTATAAGATCGACAGATGCCGTACTGCAAACATACTCGACTGCATGACAGCCGGAATCGGCGGCATCATACCGCAGTCGCCGGCCAGCGCCCTCGTCGCAGCCCAGGCCATCAGCCTCGGGATCGTAGGATCGGGATTCACGTTCCTCAGCTACTGGATGTACAGCTACCACTGCCTGGCACTGATCGCCATAATGATATTCGCAGTTGCGACAGGCTGGGGAAGAAAATACGAAGATGACGAACAGACCGCAGATGAAAGTGAGAACGCAATAGTATCAGACTGAAACTGTCATTGATAAGAATTAGTTTACTGCATAGGGGGACAGAGCGATGTCATACGTAAAACGAAAAGAACTGGACGGATTATGCCGCATGCTGCAAAAGAATAATATTAGTACAGCGGCAGTAATGAAGTACGGCGATGCGCCGGACAGCCCGGAAAATGACTGCGGATCGTATGCGGAAAAGTATGGCATCCGCCTGATCTGCCCGGACAAGATCTCCCAGATATATATCAATCAGATGATCAATAACAGACGCGCAGGCAGAATACAGTATGATTTCAGCGGCTTTGAAAACGCTGTAAAGCAGATGCGGGAGAACGGAGCAGAAGCGATCGTACTGGCAGATGCCTTCCTCGTGCAGGCATCGCAGGAATGTGATATCAGCGAAGACTGTCCAATGATAGATGGAACATTCATTAAGGAGCATAACTAATGAAACAATACAGTGAAATGACTCGCCAAGAGTTAGAAGCAGAAAAGATTGAATTATACAGCAGGTATGAGTCATACAAATCACAGGGGCTCAAGCTCAATATAGCCAGGGGATTACCGTCGGCAGAACAGATCGAGATATCTATGCCGCTGGTAGATATACTTTCGCAGCATGATGACTACGTCGATGAAAACGGAGCAGACTGCAGAAATTACGGAGGCCTTCAGGGCATTTCATCCGCGCGTAAGCTGTTCGGTGAGTATATGGGCGTTTCCGAAGATGAAATAATAATAGCGGGTTCATCATCTCTCACACTCATGTATGACTTTTTGAGCAGAGCTATGCTGAAGGGCGTGCTCGGATCCGGAAAGCCATGGGGGGAATACGAAAAAATCAAATTCATATGCCCGGTACCGGGTTATGACAGGCACTTCGCGATGTGCGAGTTCCTGGGGATAGAAATGATAAATGTCCCGATGCTGGCTGACGGACCGGATATGGATATGGTCGAAAAGATTGTGGCAGAAGATGAGAGTGTAAAAGGAATGTGGATCACGCCTAAGTTCAGCAATCCTATGGGAGCGGTCATATCGGACGAGAAAACCGACCGCCTGGCATCAATGAAAACGGCAGCGGAGGATTTCAGGATATTCTGGGACGATGCGTATGAAGTACATTATATTTATAAGGATGTCCCTCTGAAAAATCTCCTTAAAGCGTGCAAAGAAGCCGGCCATCCGGACAGAGCATATATGTTCGGATCTACATCGAAGATCACTATACCGGGAGACGGAGTGTGCTTTTTCGCAGCTTCGGAAGCGAACATACAGTTCACACTCAGACAGTTAAAAGCCCAGGCTATAAGCTGGGACAAAGTGAACATGCTGAGGCAGGTGCGTTTCCTGAAAGATATGGATACGATACATGCGATCATGGGGAAGCATGCAGAACTCCTGAGGCCGAAGTTCGATGCGATACTCGGAGTATTGGAAAGAGAACTGAGAGGGAGAGGCGCAGGCGACTGGACCAGACCGGACGGAGGATATTTCGTAATGTTCATTGCGGAAAAAGGATGCGCTGCCAGGATAGTAGAACTTTGCAGCGACATGGGCGTTCTGACAACAGATGCAGGCGCCACGCATCCGTATCACAAAGATCCCGACGATGCCTTCATCAGGCTGGCGCCGTCATACGCCAAAGTCGGAGATATCGTCAAGGCCGGTGAAATAATAAGTATTGCGGCCAGAACTGCGACAGTGGAAAAGTATCTCAAAGAGAGCATTTAGGAGGAAGACATGAAATTATCTATCGATACCAGATTGTGTAAAGGATGCGGAATATGCGCCGCGTACTGCCCGAAAAAGGTGATAGCGATGACTGACAAAGGCAAGGCTCGCATCGATAATGAAGAGGCATGTATTTACTGCGGCCTCTGTGAGATGAGATGCCCTGATTTCGCGGTGGAGATCACAGGCAAAAAGGAGGGGTCAAAATAATGGGAAACGTAAAATTGATGCAGGGCAGCGAAGCCTGCTGCGAGGGCGCGATCCGCGCGGGAGCAAGATTCTTCGCAGGCTATCCGATAACTCCTGCTACAGAAATCTGCGAAAAGATGTCGGAGATACAGCCGAAGATAGGCGGCAGGTTCATACAGATGGAAGATGAGATCGCAAGCGTGGGAGCGATCTGCGGGGCGAGTCTGGCGGGCTATAAAGCATTCACAGCGACCAGCGGCCCGGGATTCTCTCTCATGCAGGAGATGATCGGATACGCTTCGATGACGGAGATACCTATCGTAGTAGTGGACGTACAGAGGATGGGACCGAGTACCGGCAATATCTATACGGCACAGGAAGATGTAATGCAGGCCAAGTACGGCTCCAACGGTGACCGCGGAGTGATCGCGCTTTCACCGGGAAATGTAACAGAAGCGTTCGAGATGACGATAGAAGCATTCAATCTCGCAGAAAAATACCGCACTCCCGTGATTTTGCTGCTCGATGAGACAGTCGCGCACATGCGTCAGTCGGTAACACTTCCGGATACTGGAAACATTACTGTAATAGACAGAAAGAAACCGTCAGGAGCGCCTGAAGACTTTGAACCGTATGCACCTGATGAGGAAGGCATTACTACTATGGGAGTCTACGGCACGGAGTATTATTCGCATCTGACAGGACTTATCCACGATCATTCCGGCATCAAATCAAATGACGCGGATACAGCCAAAGAACTCGTGACAAGGCTCAATGCCAAGATCGACGGAGCCGTGGAAGACATCACGAGATACAAGACATATATGGCCGACGATGCGGATTATCTCTTCCTTTCTTTCGGATGCTCATCGATGTCGTGCATAGGTGCGGTGAAAAAAGCGAGGGCTCAAGGCGTCAAAGCAGGTCTTTTGAAGCTGCAGACGATATGGCCTTTGAACGGAAGACTGATCAGGGAATACGCCGCCAATGCGAAGAAAGTAATTGTGACGGAAATGAATTACGGACAGCTGGCGGGAATGGCAGGCCGTTATGTGTCGGACGATAAACTGATTTCTATGGCAAGGATAAACGGGGAACTTTTCAATCCGGCAGAACTTGCGGAAGAAGTTAAAGAGTTAGCAGGGAGGAATTAAAATGGCATCACAGGAAAAATATCTGCGCCCATCGGGAAAACCGCATTTCTGGTGCCCGGGCTGCGGAAACGGGATAGCGCTGGGAGCACTGCTCCGCGCAATAGACAAAGTCGGTTTTGAACAGAGGGACACTGTCATTGTGTCGGGGATCGGATGTTCATCGCACGGCCCGTCGTTTGTGAAGTTCCATACTGTGAACAGTCTGCACGGAAGGCCTCTGCCGTTCGCGACCGGGATCAAGTTTGCAGATCCGGATCTGCATGTCATCGTGTTCACAGGAGACGGAGACACGACTGCGATAGGTGCCAACCATTTCATCCAGACGTGCCGCAGAAATATAGATATTACGATGGTAGTTATCAACAATAATATATACGGCATGACAGGAGGCCAGTATTCGCCTATGACACCGACGGATGCGAAGAGCACAACAAGCGTTTACGGACATATAGAACGTCCTTTCAGCATTCCGGAACTTGCCTCGGCGGCCGGTGCGACATATGTTGCCAGGGGGACCACGTATCATACCAGGATGTTGGAAGACCTGATCGCCGACGGACTCGAGAGTCACGGATTTTCGGTAATAGAGACGATAAGCGCCTGTCCGACAAACTTCGGGAGAAGAAATAATATGCGTTCAGCTGTCGACATGATGAACTGGCAGCGCGATCATGCGGTTATGATGAACAAAGCGGCCGATATGACGAAAGAAGAAATGGCAGATAAATTCATCATCGGAAAATTCAAGGATCAGCAGGCACCGGAATATACAGATGTGTTCCGTGCGCTTTCGGATCGTTTGACTGAGAAGGAGGCACAGTAATATGAAATGGGAAATAACACTTGCCGGTTCAGGCGGCCAGGGATTGATCCTCGGCGGGATAATACTGGCGGAGGCCGGGATGTTCGCAGGCTTCAATGCTGTTCAGTCACAAGTTTACGGACCTGAAGCGAGGGGCGGATCGAGCAAGGCGGACTGTATCATCAGCGATGAAGAAATAGACTTTCCGCGTATAGCGGAAGCGAATACGATCCTGGCCATGAGTCAGGAGGCGTATGAGACATACAGGGGAACTTTGACGGAAGACGGTATCATCATCACGGACAATACATTTGTCGACATAGACGATGGAGAAACGGCAACAGTGTGGCAGCTTCCGATCACGTCAACTACGAGAGAAAAATTCGGCAGGCCGATCGTAGCCAATATTGTTGTACTCGGATGCGTAGCCGCGATCTGCGGGACGATTCCCCGGGAGTATCTCGAAAAGGCAGTAATGGCGCGTGCCCCGAAAGGCACCGAAGAAATGAACAGACAGGCACTGGCGGAAGGTTATGAACTGGGAGAATCAGCAGTAAAAGACAGGGCGCAGCAGTAGCGCCGCGGAGGTAAAGCACAATGGCACAGTATCTGAAAACAGAAGTATATGAGAATGGCATAGTAAGAGTCATTATAGCAAATCCGCCTGTCAATGCTCTCAACAGCGATATGGAGAGGGAACTGAATGAAATGACGGAAAGACTTGAGCATGATAAAGAGGCGCGTGTACTGATAGTCACGGGTGCCGGAGAAAAATCATTCATGGCAGGGGCTGATCTTGATGAACTTGCTGCCAGGGACCGTATAACCGGGCGGGAGCAGACCAAGTTCAGACAGTCGATATATGACAGGCTATCCGGACTGCCTGTGCCGTCTATCGCTGCAGTCAACGGTTATTGCCTGGGCGCGGGGCTGGAACTGATCCTGGCCTGCGATATCCGTATTGCCTCGGATAATGCGAAATTTGCCGCTGCTGAGATAAATCTGGGCATCATCCCGGGAAACGGCGGAACGCAGAGGCTGCCGCGAATGATCGGTCAGGGGCGGGCAATGCATATGGTCCTGACGGGTGACAGGATAGGTGCGGATCAAGCTCTTGAATGGGGACTAGTCACCGATGTAGTGCCACAGGCTGAGCTGGGAAAGGCAGCGTATGTTATTGCTGAAAAACTGGCGGATAAATCACCTCTTGCCATCCAGTATGCCAAGGATGCCGTTGGTCATTCACTGAACATGCCGCTTCACGACGGCCTGATGATGGAATCTTACTTGCATGCGCTGGCATGTGCTTCAGACGATAAAAGCGAAGGTGTAAGTGCGGTGAAGGAAAAACGCAAACCGGCATATTCAGGGAAATAACATAACGACAACAATCTATACAGGAGGAAACAACAATGGCAGATCTTAATTACGAAATCAAAAATCATATAGCATATATAACACTCAACAGGCCTGATAATCTCAATGCCTTCAGTGAAGAAATGATCGGCCTTTGGATCGATGCTCTGGAAGATGTCAGAGACAACGACGAAGTATATGCCGCTTTGCTGACAGGAGCAGGACGTGCATTCTGCGCCGGCGGCGATGTCAAGGCGATGGCCGCAGGAAAAGGATTCTATGAGAGCAGTCATGATATAACATCGACTGCACTCGCAAGGAAAAATTCGCTATGGAAACTCATACAGCGCGTGCCGCTTATACTTGAAGAAATAGATAAGCCTGTAGTTGCAAAAATCAATGGGGCTGCGATCGGGGCTGGACTCGACATGGCACTCATGTGCGATATACGCATAGCGGGCGAAAGCGCAAAGATGGCCGAAAGCTATCTGAACGTAGGGATCGTACCGGGAGACGGAGGCGCATATTTCCTTCCGAAAATCATTGGCAAAGATAAGGCCCTGGATATGTTCCTTACGAGAAAGACTGTAAAAGGCAACGAAGCTGCCGATATGGGCCTGGTAACATATGCGGTGCCGGATGCCGAACTCGATACTTTTACGGATGAATATATGAAGAAAATCGCGGAAGGACCGCAGATGGCGATGCGCTTTACAAAGAGAACAGTGCAGCAAGGCGATACAATATCTTTGAGGGGCTCCCTCGATATGATCAGCTCGTTCATGGGGATAGTCACAGAACTCGATGATTTCAAAGAGCGTACGACAGCTTTGGCGGAAAAGATGAAAAAGAAATAGGCAATGTCATGTCGATGGATATACAGCGGTGTATATCCGAGGCTTGAGTATAAAGAACTAATGAACTACATTGACGATTATATCGAATACGGACCAAGACTGGAAATAAATTGTCGGAACTCAAAGTAAATCATGACTCCATAATTTGATCAATAAATATAATATTTTGGGGAAAGCCCCGATAGGGGGCTTTTCTCATTTCATGAAACGATACAATACTTTAATAGTGTGTGAAATAGGGTAAAGCCAAATTACAAAAGTCTGTATGCAAGGGATTACAATGGCTGCGGCCATCGAAGCATATGGCCTGAAAATCCCCGTGCTCCTGGTTCAATTCCGAGTCTGAGCACCACAATTTTATAAGGCAGCTTCCTGCAGACGTAAGAGCTCGGGAGGTTGGTTTTTATTGGAAGTTCAACGAAAAATCGATGAGCTTGCTGACTTGGATCACATGAATAGATGTGTAAAGAACAAGAAAATAATCATATTATTCATAATAAAAATGTGAATGCAGCAATTACGTTTTTTTACAATGATATACATGATTTTTTATCATTTGTTCCTCAATTATATTTCTCGTAATATCCTTTACGTGTGAAAGCAAAATTCGCGCTTTTTATATGCGTATTGATGGCTAATGGAATCATAATGAAGCAGACCGCGATCCCAATGGTTATGCCAATTCCGGAAAGTATGTCGCTAACCATGGCCGGTTGTGAAGCGATCCAAGACCATCCGTAAACGGAAAGTTCAAGCAGTCCAAGCCAGCATGACATGGCACCTGGAGCATACAGTGTGGCCTTCCCCCGGTCGTGGTAGCGCCTGTACATCATTACTCCCTGACGGCTGTGATTGAATGTCTCTAAAATGCCAAAGGCAATAGCCACTGTAACAGCTGCGTAAGGAATCGTTGGCGTTAAGATCATTAAAACTATAAATGTAATTTCTGCTCCCATATTGGTTATCATATTGGTCAGTCTGTTTTGCGGATATACCATCGGATCCTTAGATCCGATCCCGAGATTATTCTGGTAAAAGAATCCTCCGGGGAAAGTATTCTCTTCAAAGACATGAACTGGTATTAGAATGGCCAGCATACATGTAATCTTTTGTGCAGTTAACATATCGTTCCATCCGACGATCAGAATATTCAACATAACGATACCGGAAAGATAGATGAAATATAGCCACAGCCTGTCGCACCAAATATTTAATGCAGATTTCTTCATTGTCAGTCTCCTTCCAAACATAAAGCTGTATTGTTTTTTGTTTTTCATATATTATTATATAATTAGACTGTTGGCTAATAAATGGCCACTTCTGAAAAAGTGACTAATAAAAGACAGAGGTGAAGTAATATGTCACGTCCAAAATATAAAGATGATCAGGCTCAGGCAAAAAATCGTATCATAGATGCATTCTGGGAATATCTGCAGGAGACTTATTTCGAAAAGATGAATGTAAAAGAAATAGTAATACGTTCCAGGGTCAATAAGAATACTTTCTACTATCATTTTGCCTGCATAGAAGATCTTGCATATACTGCCATTGACGGGGTACTGCTGAAAGAAGTCGGTAAGGCCCTTCTCTATGCGAACATGGATGCAGATATTCATTTTGAAGATGTCTTTTCGGGAATAAGCGCGGAACGTCTTCATAGGATCAGTTTACTGCTTTCTGATCACGCAACCGCCTTGAATGGGATAGTCATAAAAAAACTGATTGAGATATGGTCGGCTTATATCAAGGTTAATGATGAAACGGATGATATATTTCTGCTTATGTCCTTCATTGCAGGCGGGATAGTGACGACACTGCGTGGAAAACAGCCGGAAGAATTCCTTGAATCGCTGAAGCATTTATTCAACATGAGCGGAATAAGAATGTGCATATACGATATGCAGCGGAAAAGTTTGAATTGATGAATATATGTATTGCAATTACAGTAATTAATTATACTGATTACGTCATGAGGCTTATCATGTATAGCGAGATGTTTATTACCGCAGTGCAAGCAGCGTAAGATTGCTGAGAAACTGGAAGTCGAAATTTGATATAGATATAAGTGAGTCATAGTATAGAAATGACATCAGTGCCTGAATCTCGCATCTGTGAAAATGCGGGCGAATACCAGGCCGAGCGGAAGGGCAATAACGATCAGCATGGCGCTGGTGAACCAGTAAGCCCCTGTTGTGATCGATGTCATTCCTATGTTGTAAACTGCGCGGTACATATATAACCCGGGAACCATGATAACTATCGACGGCACCGTGAGGGAGATCCGCGGGTAGCCTAAATACTTTTTTATCAGTGAGGCCAGAAGACCCGCTGCCAGTGCGCCGATAAACGCGGCAGCCGCACCGGGCATCGGGGTGAGACTTACGAGCTCCAGCCGCAATGTGTTTGCGATTGCACTGATAAGGCCCGCGGCAGCCGCCATTTTGCGCGGACTGTTGAACATGATGGAGAAGCCGTAGACACCGCAGAAACTGGCAGGCATGCGGAGAAGAAAAAGCATTCCCGCACTTAGATCGAGCGGAGCGAAATCAGCCGGTCTGAAGCCGATCGCAGCAGCAGTCAGCCAGGCGACCAGCGTAGCCAGTAGAATAATCATGAGCGCGTAAAGCAGACGCTCGATGCCGGACCGCATATCGAGCTTCGACAAGTCGATACCGCTGGTAATGAACGGGAAGCCGGGGATGATAAAGAGCATCGCGCAGATATATCCGGCTTCATAGGAGACGGATACACCGGTGAAAGTTTCCAGGCATCTGATAATGCAGAAATACACGAGGCAGGCGGCAGCTACCCCTGCGGCGGTGCCGGCAAAGAAATGAATATGCCGGTCGGTCATCTTCCTGCGCACCATATTCCCGGCTGCAGCTCCGAAAAAAGAACATATCATTTCAATAGGCGCTCCGCCGAGCAGAAAGCAGAATGCCGCGCAGGCGAGACCTGCTGCCAGTCCCACAGACAGGACAGAATACAGGCCTCCGCATTTCTGGATATTATCAAGCTCTGTATGGATCTGACCGACGGACATAGTGCTGCCTTTTTCTTCAAATTCGATAACAAAATCTTCGATCAGAGAGAGTTTGCGGGTGTCCACACCGGTAGACGGCAGCGTTAGAGTCTGAGTATCTATATCGCTTCCGCACATACAAGTGTATTCCAGAGAAACGAGCCCTATATCCGCACGGCAGGTAACTCCGAGAACATGTGCGGCAATGCTCATGCTGTTCCTTACGCGCCAGGCCCCTGTTCCGCAGGAAAGCATGATATAACCGACCCGCCCGATAATAGAAGACTTTTCACGCAGACTGGCATCGACGGCAGCTTTGCCGCTGTCGCTGACTTCATAATCATGCCAGGGAATGTCTATATGGGGAGAAGTGAATTTTTTCCTCATTTCCGCACGCTTGCGGGCCTTTTTTATTTCATCGCTGCTTTTCATAGAAAACCCTTTCCTGATTGTTTTTTGCTGCCGATATTATTTACCATTTGTTATGCACATGCTCTGCGAATACCATGCAGTCATGCAGCCCGATCACGGTCCCGTCGTCAAGGACCGCCTGTCCGCTCATCTTTCCGAACACCTGATGCGGGATCATGCAGATGACTTTCAGATCCACCGGATCCTGCCTGTCGATCACCGGCTGGAATGACATTTCGAACCGCCCGTCGGTTTCCGTGAACGTCCAGGGCGACATATAATCATAAGATCCATCCGCATTCTCGGGGATCCTGAACTGAACATCCTTCAGCTTATGAGACTTGCTGTTATAGAACAGCATATTTTCGGATGCCGCCGACGTATCGCCGAAACCATAGCCGATATTGAAGCCGAAGCGGCTTCCGTCTGCGAGTATCGTCTGTCCCGAACCCCAGTACCAGGTATTATCGTAAGTCCAGACACCGCGTCCCCAGTCCAGAGTCGCCAGAGCGCCGTTCTCCGGCCCGAACCGGTATTCCCGGCTGCCCAGTGTAACGACTCCGTCGGCGCGCAGGCAGTTGATTTTCTGGTTGTAATAAAAATGGTGTTCCTGAGAAAACGGCGTAGCAATGACCATTGATTCCTCGGGAGTGTCCGTCAGTTCGATGCGGAACCGCAGGTCGGACTTTGTTTTGCAGTAATGGCGAATTGTGCCGAGGAGCATACGTCTCTCTCCGTCATTGAAGAATGCCATTTCGGCAGTTCCGACCTTGGCGGACAGGTCGCCGCATACCGATGTGTTCGGCAGGTGCAGCTTTCCCAGGGGCAGGATACCCATCGCTCCGTCATTCATCTGAGTCGGATTTTTCCCGAATGTGAGCAGAGAAGCGGATAAACTGCTTACGTAACCCGCGTCGGAAATCGTCAGAGCCAGTCCATGATCCTGACAGCCGATATAGTAGTAATCCCATTCTTTGATCCGGTACTTCGGCGCACGGATATCAGCTCTGTCGTATTCCCAGAAGAGCTTCTTCGCAAACCCCGGCTCCGCAATATCACCATTGCTGTTCAGCAGCCGCTGCGGCTCATAGATTTCATGCTGCATACCGTTTCTCCTTTCATCTTTCTCATCTTATCTAACATCAAAATTGATCACCAGTACATTGTCCGGCTCATGGTCCGTTCCGATCATCATTGGCCAGACCCGCTTATAATAATCGCGCCACTGCCGGTCAGATGTCCGGCCGTACCCGGCATTGCAGATATTCAGAAGGACAAGTTTAGTCTGAAAGCCGAACATGCATCTTTTACTGTTCATCTTGTGCAAAAAAGTCAGCCGGTTGGCCAGCTGGTAGCAGCCGTTCGTCCATTTGTCGAAATCACCTTTGTGGCCATAATAAATGTTATATACTTCATACATCGCTTTAGTTATCCGCCGGCGGCTTTCCGGGTCCGAAGCAGTCATTTTCGTACCCTTCATTTCCGAGATGCGGGCTTTCGCTTCCACGATATAAAAAGTCCGGCCCGCCGCATTCACATCGGTATCCACAGCCAGCCCGTCCCAGACAGGCTGACGCCGCGGCCACCCGGCCCAGAACGAAAACTGCTTACGCCATTCCTCGTAAGGAAACCGGGAGCTCATATTGAGACGCTCATAGACATCCCTGCTGCACAGCTGATACTCTTTGTATTGATCTTTCGCGAGCGGCGAAAACCAGTCGAGACCGGATGCTCCGATCATGCCTTCAAAACGCTGTCTTAAAACGTCATCGTTCACGATATTTCTTATCCAGTACTGACTGCCCTGCTTCACAGGGTCGCCTGTTGCTGCCTGGCTCATAGCCTAACTCCTCTCCGTCACAAATCCGTTCCAGTTGTCCGCATACTGCAGCAGTAATGTCAGGGGCATTTCCTTAGCCGCGACACTGCGGTTGTCCTCCACATACTGACCGTCGTGATACATGATCGCCTGCGCTTCCTCCGGCATCAGATAAATATGCTGCATCACATGATACAGACTCCGCAGCGGTACGCTCATATAAATCATATCCTTATTATACTCGTACGGCGGCCAGGCATCAAATCCGGCTGCCGCCTGCTTCGGCGACGGATCGCGTTTGAAGTAGAGCGGGTTCCCGGGATATCCGGCCTTGCCGAGATCGTGGAGCAGTCCGACGATCACACAGCTTTCATCCGTTGCGGCATCCGGAGCGAGCGTGTCTCTGAGAAGCAGTAATGTTTCCGCGACCCCGACGCTGTGCCTCAGCAGACCGTTTTCTTCGCAAAGGTGATATTTCGTCGAGGCAGGCGCTGTCAGAAACGATGTCTTCATTTCGACATATTTCATGAGTTCCGCGAACGAATCGCTTCTATCACTGACCACAAGACTTTTCAGCGCTTCGTATCTGATCAGCAATTCTTCTGTATTATTTTTCATTGTGTTTCCTCCTTTATTTTCCTGTCGCTGTTATATCATTTTTGATGTACCATTTTTGACCCACGCATGATGCTAATATCAAAGTGAAAGAAGGAGGTGACAGAAATGCTGTTTTACAAATGCAGTGCAGGGCTGGATGAAAGCGGAGCTGCAGCGGATAAAAAAAGAAAAGATCCCGCGGACAGGCCGGCAAAATTCATATCGTATTCGGACATGATGTTCGAACAGCATAAAAAGAAAATATTCTGCTTCGCGGCTGACATCAGCGGCGGCATTATCAAGATCGGAGTGATTGCGGAAAATGTGATCGCTGCGCCGGATATGGATGCGCTGGTGAAAGAATACTGCGGCATGGCCGGACTGACGGTATCCGAAAAAATAAAGAGAGAAGAACTTACAATAGGCGAGATCGAATCGCTGACGAATCTGGCCTGGCAAAATGATTTTTCGCGCATGACATGTGACATTATGGAAAAATTCCGCATTACCGAGCTGTTCAATAACTGGCTCATATTCGACGAATACAGAAAAACGGAGTATACAGAATCAAAAGAAAAACTGCGGGAAAGAGCAGAAGTGCTGCTGTGCGATGAATCGATGGGGCCGGAACTGGACCGTATATTCACAGAAACAAAACATAAACCGCAGAAAGGCATCCCCGTTCATTATATGATCAGGTCGGAAGATACAGAAGTGCTGGAAGGCATGAACGACATCCTCGCGGGCGCGCTGGAGGCCGCAGACCGCGTCTATAATAAGCGGCACTGCATAGTGCATCTGACCGGCCGCGACCGCCTGCACGGTGACCCGCTGCACGCGCTTGAAGAATTATATGAAGCCTATCGCGGGGGCATTGTCGGGCTTCATTATACTGCCGAAAACGAAAACTCGGGTGCGTATTCGAGAGCGGGACTCGACGTCCTGGACAGGATGTGCGATACGATGCAGAAATACAGAGACGATGTCACGACCGTTTTTCTTCTTGATCCGCGGAGCAAAAATACTCGCGACGCAGTAATGGAAAGGATGAGTGACAGTACGATCGTCGAGATCGATGAGCAGACAGTGTCAGGAGGCCGGGCGGAAGCTTATCTCAAGGAACTTTGCCGCGGTCATGGCGTGAGAGCCTATGCGGATCTGCTGAGAAAGCCGGCAGCCGGCAGATCCTACAGAGCGTCGGAGCTGAATGCAATATTCGCAGAATGGTATGCGAAAGAACTCAAAACGCGGTACTATCCGCAGTACAGAGAGATCGGGACCGCACGCAGCACCGCGGCGGCTGTGAAGGTGAAGGGGAATGCCTACAGCCGTCTGCAGGAAATGACCGGTCTGGAAGAAGCCAAAAAACTCATCGGCAAGGCGCTCGATTACTATAAAGTGCAGAGGCTGTTCAAAGACAAGGGCATCGCCAGAAATGACCCGGCGATGCATATGGTGTTTACGGGAAATCCGGGAACGGCCAAAACCACAGTCGCGAGGCTTTTTGCGAATATCATGAAAGACAACGGGCTTTTGAGATACGGCGATCTTTATGAGGTCGGCCGCGCGGATCTGGTCGGCAGGTACGTCGGCTGGACGGCGCAGATAGTCAAGGAAAAATTCGCAGCTGCCCGAGGAGGCGTTCTCTTTATTGACGAAGCGTATGCACTGGTTGAAGACAACAATGGCATGTACGGCGATGAAGCGATCAATACTATTGTTCAGGAGATGGAAAATAAGCGGGACGATATCGTCGTAATTTTCGCCGGTTATCCGGACAAGATGGAAACATTGCTGCAGAGAAATCCCGGCCTGAGATCGCGTATCGCATTTCATGTGAGATTCGATGATTACGATCCGCAGGAGCTGTTCGAAATAGTCGGCCATATGGCGGCGGCTGAACACATCACACTGGCGGCGGGCGTCCGGGAAAAAATTATTCCCGCATTCAGAGAAGCGATACGCGCAGAAGACTTCGGGAACGGCCGTTTCGCGAGGAACGTATATGAAAGAGCACTGATGGATCAGGCGTCGCGCATAGTGAAAATGGATGCCGGCGGCGTGACAGAAGAAGATCTGAAAACGCTGCTGCCGGAAGATTTTGACCTGGCGGCGATGCGTCAGAAGAGCACTGCCCGCAGGATAGGATTTACAGAATGAGGAGGTGCAGTAATATGAAGGTGTTTTCACTGCCGTCGCTGCGGTGGTTCGAAACGGGCGCGGAGTATTCCGATTCGTTCGGTACAGATCCGCGGCACGGCTGCATGAATGTCACGATATTCCGCTGCCGGGTGAAGATGGCAGAACTGCGCGGAGAAAGGAAACTCTGCGCAGTATGCTGGTACATGCTGCCCTGGCTCGCGGAAACGCGTGTTGACGAAATGATAGTCGGCTGTTTTGAAGCGTCGGAAGCGGGGATAGAAGCTGCCGAAAACTGGATACAGCGCAAGTGTTTCACTGATGGTGCGGATCGTCTCAGCATTTCTGCCGATGTACCATTTATGCCGCACAAGGTGGTATAATGGAAGCATATCATATCGGACGCAGAGACTGGAGGGGCTGCCATGTACATGGAACATCCGAAAAAGATGCTGATACTGGATATTCTGGAAGTGCTCAGGAATCATTCAGACTGTGAGCATCCGCTGAACCAGAAGCAGATCATAGAATGGCTCGAAAAGGATTACGGCATGACGGCCGACCGCAAGGCAGTGAAGCGCAACCTCATGGATCTGGTCGAATGCGGATACGACAATATTTCTTATGATGATACGAAGAAACGTGCCGGAGCCGGCGGAGAGACGGAAACGCTGTATACAAACTGGTATTACGAGCACGATTTCAGCGACGCGGAACTGCGGCTTCTGATCGACGGGGTGATTTTTTCCCGGAACATCCCGCGCAGGCAGGCCGGGGAGCTGATAGGCAGGGTGGAACGTCTGGGCAGCAGCTTTTTCGCGGACAGAACGGGAAACATTACTGCGGCAGAGAGAGACCTGCCGGAAAATAAAGAACTGTTCCTCACGATCGAAGTCCTTGACGAGGTCATAGAAAAGAAACGAAAAGTTTCGTTTATGTATAACGATTTCGGCGCGGATAAGAAAATGCATCCGCGCTGCAGCGGCGGCCGGCCGCGGGAATATATAGTGAATCCGTACAGGATCGTCGCGGCGAACGGTAATTATTACCTCGTCTGCAACTATGACAAATATGATAATCTTGCGAATTACCGCATCGACATGATCACCGGGATCAGGCTGCTGGAAGCAAAGGCGAAACCGAAGAACCAGGTCAGGGGACTGGAGCACGGTCTCGATATCCCGAAGCATATGGCGGAACATGTTTACATGTTTGCCGGCGACAGCGTCCGCGTGACATTCAGAATGGAAAACAGCCGGTCGCTGATAAGCCAGATAATCGACTGGTTCGGGACAGATGTCAGGTTCAGTGATACAGATAAAGACGAACTGACAGTGAGTGTGATCGTGAATCGTGATGCTATGCGCGTCTGGGCGCTCCAGTATGCGAGATTTGTAACGGTTACAGAGCCGCAGGATCTTGCGCAGCAGATAAAACAGGATCTGGAAACAGCTCTGGAAAAGTATGAATCAGAGTCCATGGAGGAATGATCAATGACCGGAGAGAATAAGTACAGCAATAATTTATTCGAATACGCGACATCCGAATTGTCGCAGGATGCGTTCATCGCCTGGTTCCTTTCACATCTGATGGAAGCCAACAGGCAGAAAGATCAGGCGATAACGAAATGTGCGGCGGATTTCATGGCGAGAATATTGGGCCGGGAAAAATCGGATTTTCAGACCGAGCGCATTGATGAGATATTGCTGCAGTATAAGAAGATCGATGTTCTGGTTATAGCCTCCGGCAAATATATTATTATTGAGGACAAGACTTTCACCTCGACACACGGTAATCAGATACCGAGATATAAAGAACAGCTGGTGGGAATGAAAAAAAGCGCGGTCGGTACATCAGGCGTGCCGGATGAGGTGATCGATGAGCAGGATGTGATCTGCGTTTATTACAAGATCATTGAGCAGAGTGCCGCGGAAAATAATGTTGATGTTGAATTCGGGCGGACGGATATGATCGGTCTCATGGGTCCGTATTACGAAGAAACCGGCAACGCGATATTCCGGGATTACTATGATCATCTGAAACACGTGGAAGAGGAAGTGAACTTATATATCACCGAACCTCATAATGTGCAAAAATGGAGCAGCCTGACATATGCCGGATTGTTTAAACATCTGCAGGATGCCGGGACTGAACTCACGAAAAGGGAAGGCAGCTTCCATTATGTATCCAATCCGACCGGCGGATTCATGTGTTTTCTCTGGGATTGTCTGGCGGCAGAAGAACTGGAGAAGATGGGTATCAGACCGGATACGAGCAGGTATATTTACCTGCAGCTGGAGAATAATCAGCTGGTAGTCAAGCTGGAAGCGAATGAAGATGCGGAGCGCGATAAGGTACGGGAGCTTCGCCGGCAGCTGTTTGAGTACTGCAGACGGAAGAACAGCGATTTCCGTAAAAAGACTTTTAGATACGGCAGATGGATGACAGTGGGCCACATTGAATACGACGGGGCGGATTATGCGGCGGCAATAGAAAAAATGGAAAAGCTCATGGATGATATGGTGCGTGAATTCCGCTGCGTGTAATAAGCGGCAAAGTAAGTATGTACATACCTTGCTTTTTTTCACCGGAAACGATAATGTATATATAAAAAGATGAAAAGAAAGAGGTGGTACTAATGAATAAAGAATTAGAAAAATATATCGTCGAAAAGACTCATGAGCTGATAGATGCTCCGTCATGCTGTCCGGAAGCTAAGGCTGCTGCCAAGTCCTGGCTCGATGCGGCCGGAACAGATAATGAAGCCGGTGAAACGAAAAAATACATCGAAGAGCTGGAAGCCTGCATCCTGCCTATAGACAATCTGATCGCTTTTGCTTCATCCGAGGCCGGGATCGCGCATTTCGGAGCGGATGTTGCCGGAGAACTGCTTGAACATGCGCGGGAAATCAAAGCTGAAGGAGAAGAATACTGCGACTGCCCGGCCTGCGCCGCCGCATTGGCGATAGTGCAGAAGAAAGCAGAACTGCTGTAAGAACGGCAGACAGATAATCACACTCGAAAAATAAAATGTCCATGAACCAGCACCATCAGTTTTGAGGTTCTGAGCTTGCTGGCACTGTCATGTGCCGCGGAACCCGGATCGGAGAAAATAATGAAATTGATTCTGAACAAACTGCGAAAAAGTTTTGAGAAAAAAGATGTGCTCTGCGGGGCTTCGTTTACATTTGAGACGGGGAAAATATACGGACTGCTGGGCCGCAACGGTGCGGGCAAGACGACTCTTTTCAACTGCATAAATGAAGATCTGCCGGTCGACGGCGGCAGCTTCGAGGTCGAGGACGAAGGCGTCAGGCGCCCGGCGCGGGCGGAGGATATCGGCTATGTGCTTTCCACACCGGTCGTTCCCGAATTCCTGACCGGACGTGAATTCCTGAAATTCTTTTTGGATATCAACAGAGAAAGAATAAAAAACGAAAAAAGCATTGATGAATACTTTGATATTGTCAGCATCGCGCCTGCGGACCGGGACAGACTTATCAAAGATTATTCGCATGGCATGAAAAACAAAATGCAGATGCTGGTGAACTTTATTGCTGAACCCGGCATCCTGCTTCTTGACGAGCCCCTGACATCATTTGATGTAGTCGTGGCGGACGAGATGAAAAAGCTGCTGAAAAATATGAAGGAAGACCATATCATAATTTTCTCAACACACATAATGGAGCTGGCTCTCGACCTCTGCGACGAAATAGTAATACTCAATGACGGTGTCCTGCAGGAGATCGACAAGGCGGATCTTGACAACTCTGCGTTCAAAGACAAGATAATCGCTGTGCTGCGGGGAGGCGATAATGTTTAAAACATTTGCTCTCTCGTTTCGTCTGCGCAATTCATATAAGACCAACGGAATAATCTGGGCGCTGAAAGGCATCCCTCTTATCAGAAAGATCCTGCCTTCATCACTTTACGCAAGCCGGGGACTGAAAATATTCGCCAATATCCTCAGCGGCATCGAAGAATTCTTCATGGCCTTTCTCGGCAAGGTGATATATCTGCTGATCGTGATGGCAGCCGCGCTGTCGATGCCGGCGGCACCGGGCAGCTGCTTTGCGCATATACTGATTTTCACGACTGTCATAGGCGGTCTGCTTAATACACAGATTCTTGAACCGGGCAGGGATAAATTCTATGCGGTGTTTCTAATGCGTATGGATGCGCGGCGCTATGTGCTTACTGAATATCTGTACTTTATGTTGAAGATGCTGATCGGCCTGACGATTTTTTCACTTATTTTCGGGAGCAGAGCAGGGGCGGCAGTAATAACATGTCTGGCCGTGCCGGTATATGTGATATGCGTCAAGCTGTGCTTCACAGCGTACACTCTGAAAGCATGTCTGAAGACAGATTCGGCATACAATGAAAACAAACCGAAGCCGCCGGTATGGATCCTGACAGCGGCGCTTCTGGCGCTGGCGGCAGTGCCGTATTCCGGCTATGCGCTGCCTGAAGCGGTATTGCCGGTACTGGCAGCGGTAATGCTGATCCCGGCGGTGTTTGCGGGCCGCTATATCAGCGGATTCGCTTATTATCGCAGAATATATAAAGAGCTCCTGAACGTGCAGGATTTCGCTTCCGGGAAAAAGATCACGGGAGCATCCGGCGCAGCTCAGCAGCTTGCGCTGCAGAAGAAGATCTCGGCGGATATGGACAGGACCAGCAGCAAAAGCGGATATCAATACTTCAACGAACTGTTCATGAAGCGGCACGCGAAAATCCTCACGCGTCTGGCCAAACGCATTACTGCAGGCACAGTCATATTTTTTGCGGCAGCAGCAGCCGCCCTGCGCATTTTTCCCTCGGCGAATGCCGATGTCAATGAGATCCTGATGACCTATCTGCCTTATTTTCTGTTTGTGATGTATATTTTGAACTGCGGCAGAACGATAACGCAGGCTATGTTTATGAACTGTGATCACAGCATGCTGGCCTATCGTTTTTATCGACAGCCGAAAGTGATCCTGACGCTTTTCATTGAGAGACTGAAATATGTGATACTGATCAATCTGATGCCGGCTTCTGTGATCGCGCTGGGACTGCCGATGCTGCTGTATCTTACAGGAGGGACTTCGGAGCTGTTGAATTATGCGGTGCTGTTCGTTTCTATTATTACCATGTCCGTATTTTTCTCGGTGCACAGCATGGTGCTGTACTATCTTTTCCAGCCGTACAATATCAATCTCGAGAGCAGAAGCGCAGTCTACAGCATAGTCAACTGGATAACATATATTATCTGCTGGCTGGGGATCCAGGTGCATCTGCCGACGCTCTGGTTCGGCAGCGCTGTTTCTGTTTTCTGTATCATCTACGCAGCGGCGGCATTTGTGCTGGCGTACAGGCTGGCGCCGCGCACATTTAAGCTGAGAATGTAACAGCCGGTTTCATTATCCGCAAGGCGTGGCCGGAGTGCGATACAACATAATGATTTCTTCCCGGACGATTAAAACGGGTCTGCATCATCACAGGCAATTAATAGAAGAATAAATAAAAAAAATAACATGATATTAAATCATTGCGTAAACGCAGATTGAAATATAGTGAATATATGGAGTATAATATAATTCATATAAATATTTATTAAATTTATTCAGTTTAGTGGGAAATAAATATTGCATAGCATCGCTGTAGCTTGATCTGCATTCTGCCCTGGACCGGTACTGATCGGAAAAATTCGGGAAGATGAAGGCGGATACAGACCACGATCAACGAATCTAATGGAAAAGGATGGACTCAAAATGATTAAAGAGTTTCAGATGTCCCCGACGGAAAGGGAGCTGTTTGATAGTGTACTGTGCGGCATCCTGCGTTATTCGACGGATGAAAACACTCAGGAAGTGCTGCAGTTCAACAGCACCTGCGCACAAATCTTCGGTTTTCAGGACAATGCCTCATTTGAGGCCGCACTGGAATCGGGAGAAATACAGACAGTTTATACCTATGACAGGGAAATATTCCGCGGTTATTTCAGAAGATGTATTCGTTCAGGCAGAACAGTCAACTTCGGACATCGGATCATGCGCAGGGACGGGACACTCGCCTATATCATGGGGACCATGCGTATCAGTACGATGTCCGGCGGAGAAAAAGTAGTCCAGACAATGTTTATGGATTCCGGATACCATGTCGTGCAGGAGGACATCAGAAAAAGCCTTCAGTATCTGCCGGCCAGTTCAAACGGCCGGGAAAAGATCATCGTGGCATCAGCCGACGAAGAGACGAGACGGGAGCTGCGGGAGATACTTATGCCTGACTGCGCCGTAATTGATGCTGCCAGTGAAGAAGAGGTCCGCTCAGTTCTGAACAAGGAGCAGGACGAAATAGGCGCTGTTCTTGTGGATGAGGATATCGTGGCCAATGATGATTTCCGTTTCATGGCGTCTTTAAAAAGTAATGCGCTTTTTGCTTCTATCCCTGTAGTTATACTTGCAAGTGCGGGAAGCGAGGACGAGGAACAGCTGCTGTCATACGGCGCCAGCGAATTCCTGCGCCGCCCGTTTGATGCTAACGTGATACGACTGCGGATATCTAATCTTCTGGAGTTAAGAGATACTGCCATACAGCGCAACGCCATCGAATCTATGGTGGATAATATTCCGGGAGGAGTGGTTATTTTTCGCGTGGGCAGCAGTCTGGAACTGTTGTATGACAGCAAAAAACTGTCGGCGCTTGGTTCGTGGACTGAAGAAGACAGCGTGCGTGTTCAGCGCGAGGGACTGGGATGTCTGATATACGAAGCAGACAGAGCACGAATCACCAAAACTCTTTTCAAGGCTGCCGAAACAGGCAGTGCGCTGGAACTGACTTTCCGCGTTGTCGGCGCGGACGGAAAAAAGATCTGGGTGCAGGCTCATGCGGTGCTTATCCGTAAAGAAGGCAATAAACCTGTCTATCAGTCGGTTATCACACCTACTTCAGTCAGAGAAAAAATGTATCAGAATATTCTCGACGATTCATTTTCAGCTGTGGCTGTCAATGATGAGAAAACTGACGAGCAGCTTTATCTTAACAATGCAGCAGCGGTGATAGCAGAAGAAAGCGATACACCGGAAGATTGTCCGTGGATGGTGTTCCGCAGTGAAAATCTGCCGGAAACTTCTTATGTGACAAGACAGATCATTACAAAGAAAACAGGACGTCATCTGACGATGAACGGCCGTCATATAGACTGGAACGGGATACCGGCGCGTATTGTTTTTCTTGCTGATGATACAGAAAGTTACCGTTTGCAGAACGAACAGCTGGAACAGGCGCTGAGCGATGCCCGAAAGGCCAATGAAGCAAAGAGCTCGTTCCTGTCGCGAATGAGTCATGATATCCGGACTCCGCTGAATGCGATTCTCGGGATGTCCAGTCTGGCACTTGACGAACTAGGCGATAGAGACGCCATAAAAGATTATCTGGAAAAGATATCATCTTCAGGTCAGTATCTTCTGGGTCTGATCAACGACATCCTGGACATGTCACGCATAGAAAGCAATCATATCGAGTTAAATATGGAGCCGGGCACGATAGTACAGTGCATGCATGATGTTCTCGTATCGATGCAGGCTCAGCTGGACCAGAAAAAGATAGAATTCAACTTTATGCAGATACCGGATGAACCGGAGCAGCTGGTGATGCTCGATAAAATGCGCATGCAGCAGATCTTTTTCAATCTGCTGTCAAATGCGGTGAAATTCACACCTGAGGGCGGCAGCGTGTCAGTTACGGCACGCCGTGAAAATCAGGGGAACGGCAGGATCGGCTATTACATTGATGTGAGGGATACGGGGATAGGCATTGCCGAAGAAGCGCAGGAGCGCATATTCGAACCTTTCGAACAGGCCGGACCGCAGACGAAAAACGGCACAGGACTTGGGCTTGCTATAGTCAAGAACCTGATAGGAATAATGGGCGGCAGCATCAGCGTGGAAAGCATCCAGGGAAGCGGCACAACATTCCGCGTTTTTGTATCGTTCCCGGTTTCCGAAAACCAGTCCGTAGCGAGCGACAAGCCGGAAAGAGAATCCGTGGATTTCAGCGGACGCAGCGTGCTTGTTGTGGAAGATAATCCGATCAATATGGAGATTGCCTGCAAGCTGCTGGAAAGAAAAGGATGCCGCGTTACATCGGTATATAACGGGCAGGATGCTGTGGATATGATCCTGCACTGCGGACCTGACGAATTCCAGGCGGTCCTGATGGATATCCAGATGCCTGTTCTGAATGGTCTGGATGCTTCCCGGAAAATACGCGCATCTGAACGTTCTGATCTGAAGACGTTGAAAATAATCGCCATGACGGCGAATGCATTCGAAGAGGATATACACAACTGCAAAAAAGCAGGAATGGATATGCATCTGGCAAAACCGATAGATCCGGAACTGCTTTACAGTACTTTACAAATGATTTGGGGTGAGAAACAATGAAGGTGGAAAATTTCAAAGATCTGAATGATATGCATAAGGATGTCCTGCTGGAACTGGGGAACATAGGCACCGGCAATGCGCTTACATCGCTGTCGCAGCTGACATGTCATCCGATACAGATGGAACTGCCGAGCATACATATTACTGATATTGACAGTCTGCCGGAAAACATCGACTTTCCGGGAAACAGGAATGCCGGCGTTGTAATAGACGTGCACGGCGACCTGGACTGTGTGATCACATTTCTGCTGAACGAGCAGTTCGCCAAAGTGATAGCGGAAGAGCTGTCGGGTGAACAGGTCGCTGATCTGAGTGAAATGAATGAAATGCAGGAATCTTCCATACGCGAAGTTGGAAATATCATGTGCAATGCATATCTGAATGCGCTGGCATCGATGCTGGAGTCGGTGTTTTCCGTTTCGCTGCCGAATTTGAAACTCGGAACAAGCAAAGACATCCTGGACACATTCCTCGGTAAATTCGAGGATGAAACGAATGAACTTCTTTTTATAGAAAATACTTTTTTCTATCTTGATCAGGCGTTTGTCAGTTATATCCTGCTTCATCCTAAGTTTGAATCGCTGCGGAGAATACTGGAAAAGCTGACCTGAGGAGAATGTATGATATTTGAAGATACAGACAGTCAGGAAGAAATGTTTCTGGCTTTCAGTGCAGGCGGCATTTCGTATGTGCTGCCTCTTGCTGATGTCGGACAGATTGTAGTCGAAGTTCCGAAAGATATGCCGGAGATCACGATTTCGGGGCAGAAAGGAGGTTGTGCTGTAATTATCCAGGATGACCTTGGCTTTACGGCACTGACAGTCGGGAAAGTTGACGGGATCGTCAGGCTTCCGCCTGCGTGCCAGTACGAAATGCCGAAAGAAGCGCGCAGTCATAATAACAGATGGATCGCCGGAGTTGCCTTTGCGGAGAGTTCAAAAAAGTTATGTTACTTATTGGACTGCAGACAGCTCAGGGCGCGGTTTATGCAGGAGCAGTTATGAATGATGAAATTTTTGTCTGTGCCTATACGGGAGATGTGAGATTTGCAGCTGCGGCCCCGGCCGTGATCAAAATCATACCGGATCCGACGACGATCCCGGTGCCGGATGCGCCGGAAGGGATATGCGCGGTCGTGTATGATGAAGGACAGATCATACCGGTCAGGGCTCTGAGCGCAAATGCGGCAGGACAGCCGAAGCTGGTTATTTTATGCAGCACTAATGAGGGTACTGCGGCATATGCAGCAGACGGTGTTGAGACAATGAGGGTTCTCAGCGTCTCTGAACGTGAAAAAGCACAGCGCTGTGAAGATACGGACATTATGTTGTTAGACGGGAAAGATATTATATGATCACAATCAGCGACAGAGAATTCAGCGAGGTCCATAACTATATTCGTTTGCATTATGGAGTGAATCTCGAAAAAAAGAAATATCTCATCGAAAGTAAACTCTGGATCGAGCTTGCCTACTCCAGGTCCGATACTTTTGGCGAATACTGGAAAAAGCTGCAGAGTGATCCGACAGGTGTCATGGAACAGAGAATGATGGACCTGCTGACAACGAACTATACTTTCTTCTGCCGTGAAAAACCGCATCTGGATTTTCTCAGTCAGAATGTGCTGCCTGAACTGCCGGCAGACAGAACAAGAGAGTTCAAAGTATGGAGTGCAGGATGTTCGACCGGGCAGGAATGTTATACGATAGCTATGGTGCTTTTCGACTGCTGCAATTCAGGACGGCTCCATGTTCCGTTTTCCATCCTTGGTACTGATCTGTCGGAAACGGCAATCGCGGCGGCCGGAAAAGGAGTGTATGGAAGTGCGGACTATGCGCGGCTGCCGCAGTCATGGCAGACGCTTTACTGTGAAAAATTCCAGAACGGACAGTTCCGTGTTAAGCCTATACTGCATGAAGTCACACATTTTCAGCGTCAGAATCTTATGAGCCTTCCGTATATGATTCCGACATACGATGTGATATTCTGCCGCAATGTGCTGATTTATTTTCAGAACAGCGAGAGAACGTTACTTATAAAAAAAATGACAGATGCGCTGGTGCCGGGCGGCTATATGATGATCGGACATACTGAAAGTCTGCTTTCAATTCCGAATAAACTGGAGTATATACAGCCGGCGGTGTACCGGAAACCGGAGGTGACGGCTTGATAAAGAAGAAAATACAGGTGCTGATAATCGAGGACTCAAAACTTTATCAGCGGTTCCTGCAGCAGGAAATCGAGTCGGACGATTGTCTTGCGGCAGCAGGTGCAGCCGACTCCGGAGAAATGGCACTGCAGCTTATTCAGAAGCTCAGACCGGATATCATAACGCTTGATATGGATCTGCCTGATATGGACGGCATATCGCTCCTGAAAGAAATAAAAAAAAGAGGAGACATGCCGGTCATAGCTGTTTCGGGCGATGTCGATGCCTGCGAAAAAGCCGTTAATGCCGGAGCATGTGACTACATTGTAAAAATGCAGGATGCGGAACCGATAACCGCCGAGGAGTTCAAACTGCTGCTGAAGCTTAAGCTGAAAATGCATGCGGAAGTCAGACCTGCAGCACACAGAAGCAGACCACAGGAATCCCAAAAGAATAACAGAGTTTCGGCAGAGAAAAGAGCGGGTTTTCAGGATCGGCTGATTGCTGTCGGAGCTTCTCTCGGCGGCACGGAAGCAACTCTTCAGATAATGAGGCAGCTGCCGGGTGAACTGCCCGGTATAATCATAGTCCAGATATGCCCAGTGATTATACGAGTGCATATGCAATGCGGCTCGACCGATGCTGTGAAATGGAAGTGCGTGAGGCAAAGAACGGAGACGTGATAAGATCCGGAACAGCACTTGTTGCACCCGGGGGCGTCCAGCTGACTGTGCGCCGTGCGGGAGGCGGATACAGGCTGAGCGTCGGAGGAACAGAAAAATATGGCGGATTCTGTCCGTCGGTAGATGTAATGTTTCGATCGGTAGCTGAAGCTGCAGGAAAAGCGGCGATGGGCGTCATTCTGACAGGAATGGGGAAGGACGGCGCGGAAGGGCTGAAGGAAATGCACGACCGCGGCGCATATACGCTGGGACAGAACAGAGAGAGCTGTGCGGTGTTCGGAATGCCGGGCGCTGCTCAGAGTCTGGGAGCGGTCGACCGCCTGCTTCCGCCGGACGGTATTGCAGATGAAATTATAAGATATTATTCAAATAATAAACAAAGCGAGGAAGACAGACTATGAGCGAAAAAATGATTTTAATTGCGGACGATGCTGCATTTATGAGAAAAATGATACGCAGCACACTGGCATCTGCGGGATATACAAATTTTATTGAAGCATCAAACGGAGAAGAAGCAGTAAAACTATTCGCGTCAGAGAATCCTGATCTTGTACTTCTGGATGTTACTATGCCGGAGATGGACGGCCTTGAGGCGCTGAAAAGGATCATGGCGATCTCTCCGTCCGCTAAAGTTGTTATGTGTTCTGCCATCGGACAGGATGCGACCATAATGGAAGCAGTACGCAGCGGTGCCACGGAATTTATCGTTAAACCGTTCAAAAAAGACCAGCTTTCGGAAATGGTCATAAATCTGCTGGGATGAGGAGGAAAAGAATGAAACGTCTTAAGGATTTGAATATCGGAACCAAGATCGTATTTTCATTTGCAGCCGTCATTGCGCTTGTTGCTGTAATGATGATAGTAACACAGTTCAGTATGAACAGTATTGGCAATGATATGGAAACATTCTATACGCAGGAGTTCAGAATAGTCGATGTGAGTCAGACAGTAATGACTGATCTTCAGGGGTATGCCAAGGGACTCTCGCGGGTGGCGCTGGCCGCAAAGAATGTGGAAAACCGCAAAACGGCAGCAGCAGAAACATATCAGGCGACCAGAACCAAAGAAATGAACTCTTATCTGGATGCCATGGGGAATGATATTAAAAAGCTGAATAAACTGCCGCTGAAATCAAAGGCCGAGCTGGCCACAGTGAATGAGATGTATAAGACGCTCGTCGCTGAAACGGAAGAAATGCAGAAGCTTTATGATCAGGATAAAGAAGATGCCGGTCTGAAGCTTGCCAATGGAAAAATTGAAAAAAATGCCGTCAAGATGCGTACAGCATTGAATACAATAATCGGACGTGCACAGACACGGGCCACAAATAAGAATACAAATACGATGAATCTGATAAAGCAGCAGAGAATCATGATGCTGCTGGTAGCAGGATTTATCCTGGTAATATCTATTTGCCTGTGTCTTGCACTCACAAGGGGCATACGCAGACCGCTGAACGAAATGGAAAATGCGGCACATCTTCTGGCGGAAGGCGACCTTTCACAGAAAATCACATATACGAGCAAAGATGAATTCGGTTCACTCGCGGAAAGCCTTCGCCGGACCATTGCTTCGCTGCAACTGTATATACGGGAAATAGATGCGGGCATGATCGCAATAGGAAACAGAAAATTGAATTACTCATCTGATGTGGAATTCAAGGGTGATTTTGTCTCAATCCAGAATTCGTTTGTAAAAATCTCGCAGAATCTGACTGACGCATTAAGACAGATCAATACAAGCGCCGATCAGGTTGTGAGCGGCGCCGAACAGATAGCCGGCAGCGGTCAGGCTCTCTCTCAGGCTACGCTGGAGCAGGCAAGCTCAGTAGAGGAACTCAGCGCAACGATAAACGATGTATCCGACCGTGTCAAGGCAAATGCTGAAAATGCTGTTGCCACAAGCCGCCTCGCAGAGACTGTCGGTGAAGATGTACGCGCAACAAGCAGACAGGTCATGGATATGAACAGCACCATGAATCAGATGCGTGAGATGGCCAAGGAAATCACAGGTATAATAAAAGATATCGAAGATATTGCATTCCAGACAAATATTCTTTCTCTCAATGCCGCGGTTGAGGCCGCCAGAGCGGGTGAGGCAGGAAAAGGTTTTTCCGTCGTGGCCAACGAGATCCGCATGCTTTCTGAAAAAACAACGGAAGCAAGCCGTTCAACGAGCGAATTGATTGGCAGGACTGTCGATATGATGATCCAGAGCGCCGATATGGCAGGAGTTACTTCAGAAAATCTGAAGAAGACCGCCAAGGCTGCGGAGGATGCGGCAGATAAAGTGCAGGCTATTTCCCATGCTTCGGGTGAACAGGCAACTGCAGTAGTGCAGCTGCGTCAGAGTATTGAACAGATATCTAGTGTAGTACAGGAAAACTCCGCTACTGCCGAGGAAAGTGCGGCATCCAGTGAAGAACTTACCAGCCAGATGCAGATGCTCAAGGATCTTGTCGGTTCATTTGAATACGATGAATAATGATGCCGGTCTTTGTTTGAGGAGGTGAGGATGTGAGTTACTTCAGCGCGGAACTGGAATCCATGGTGGAGCTGTATCAGCGTGAGACGGCCCGGCTTATGGAGGAATTCGATTCAAAACAGGCTGCTGCCATGCAGAAAAACAATTTGTCTGCAGAGGATATCAATGCCTTTTTCCGTGTGGCACATACAATAAAAAGCTCCGCTGCCATGATGGGACTTGCAGATATCAGCAGCTGTACTCATAAGATGGAAGATTATCTGCTTATTTTTCGTGATGATTCAAAGCTTGCGCAGGGATTTGAAAGTCGTATTTTTGATTTAATGTATCAGTTTTCCGACTACGTGGAAAATGAGAACGACCGTGTGTCGCAGGAAGATTTTCTGCCCGAGAGCGCGGATCAGATCATTGCCGCGATTCAGGCGGAAATAGACTATTTCACCGGCGGTGCAGCAGTATCAGGCAGTGATGAAATACAGGCTGCCGAAGAACTGCCGGAACCTGCTGTGCAGGAAGAGGAAATAGAAGCCGAAATCATAACTGATGACGGCGGAGATTTCATATGGCGTGTGACAATGCGTCCGAACTGTCAGATGGAAAACGTGCGGGCATTTATGCTGGTGCGCCGGCTTGAGGATCTGTGCAGCAAAATTGTAACCAGACCTTTGAATCTCGAATCGCCGGATGCGGCGGCACAGATCGTGAAAGAAGGACTGGTGCTCACATTGTGTACGACGCGGGAGCAGGAAGCATTACAGCAGCTGTCGTCATCACCATACGTGCTGGAGGTAGAGGATATCAGCGGCGGAGAGACCGCAAAGAAACCTGACAGCCGCGGCAGTGAAACTGCGGATGCGTCGGATAAGGAAAATGTGCAGAGCCGTCAGAACAAATACAGCATGATCGCCTGGCAGCATATAATGAAGATCCAGAATATTATCGGAGAACTCATCACGGCCAATACGATGCTCGGAGCGGCGATAAATGAAATTGACGGCGGCAGTGCGATGAAAAATGAATTCCAGACGATGAAAAGACTTTTTCACGAGCTGGAAAAGATCGTGGCAACGGTTTCGATGATGCCGGTGTCGTCTGTCACGCCTCAGTACCAGAGAATCATCAGAGATATTGCCGTTCGGGAAGGAAAGCAGATCCGTCTGCGTGTTTCAGGCGGTGAGCTTGAGGTGGACAGAAATATTCTGGATGCTCTAAGTAATCCGATCATCCACCTGCTCCGCAATGCGGCTGATCACGGTATAGAAGATGAGGATGTGCGCATAGCCGCGGGAAAAGATCCCTGCGGAACGATCACGCTGAAATTCCGGAATATGGCGGACAGTCTTTTGGTCACCGTCGAAGATGACGGATGCGGTATGGATCCTGACCGACTTCTTAAAAAAGCTGCGGAACGCGGTGTCCTGACTAAGGATGAGAGTCAGTATACCGCAGATGAGATCCTGGAGCTGGCGTTTTTGCCCGGCCTTTCAACTAATGAGCAGACAAATCAGTATTCGGGCCGCGGTGTGGGAATGGATGTCGTTCAGAATGTCGTGAGCAGTCTCGGAGGAACCGTTTCTGTCAGCAGCACACCGGGTTCGGGTTCGTCTGTCATAATGGATGTGCCGGTTTCCATGACTTCGTCGGAATGTATCAGATTCGCGGCAGGACCATATACATGCCTGATACCGATACAGCCGATAGTCCGCATATACAGTATGCAGGAAGCTGAAAATAATATGCAGACCATTGACGGACGTATGTGGTTCCAGGCGGATGAAATGCTGCCGGTGGTCGATTTATTTGCAGTGTTCGAAACTGAAATGGCTGAGAACAATGCGCGTATTATCTACATAAAAGATGCGAAAGGCAGTGCTGCTCTGCTGACCGGACCTGTAACAGGCCGGCAGACTGCAGTCGAAAAGCCGCTTCCACCGCTGCTCGGTCACATATATCGAAAAAATACCGGCATAGTGGGCTGTACGATAACCGAAACAGGTACACTCGGGATCATGCTGAGCACCGACTGGCTGATACAGATGGGCAGAAAGGGAAAATCAACAAATGGAAATTAATGCAGACACAAAGGATCTTCTGCTCGTGATAAGCAGCGGCAAGTCCAGGTATGCGGTCGCGGCGGAAAACGTGCAGGAAATAATCGCTTCGCCGGATATTACCGCCCTGCCAAGGCAGCCTGAATACCTGAGAGGTATTATAAGTTATAAGGGAGATATCATTCCGGTATTATCCCTCAGAACTCTTTGCGGCAGTAATACTGAAGGCGGGGAGGCTGTTTGCGTGATCCTTCGTACGGATGATTTTTCGATGGCTCTGGCTGCTGACGGTGCCAGGTCTCTTGTAAATGACAGCGGACAGAGGATGCATGCGGATGATTCTCTGCTCGACGGCGGACTGCTCAAACTCGATTTTGTAATGCCCGGAGATTCGGCTATTCTTGTCATTGATCTCCAGGGAACTTATCATGCTGCCGAGAAGAATTTCAATTCAATGGATTTTGGTCCGGACAGGATATCCTGATTTGATCTGTCTTTTCCGTTATGCGATTTTCAGATGTTTTTCCGGGGAAATTACGATTTCGAAAATAATCGGCTAAAAACACTGCATGTCGTATTATAATGATATTCAAGTTGAAATTATCATTCGAAAGGGAAAAGACATGAGATTAACGGAAAATATTTATCTCATTGCCAGCGGCTGGCAGTGGGGATTCGGTCTGACTGATGCGATAGACTGCAATGTGTACATGATAAACACAGGGGACGGATGCGTTCTGATTGATGCCGGCGCCGGTCTGGCGGCGGAAAAAATGGATGCAGTTATCGAATCGGAAGGATTCCATCTTACCGATATTAAAGCAGTAATACTTACGCATTACCACGGTGATCATGCGTGCGGGGCAGCGCGTATACAGGAAGCGGCAGGGTGCCCGGTATATGCACCGGCAAAAGAAGCGGAGGCGATCGCGCGCGGCGATGAAGAGGCCACGAGCCTGGCGGGCGCGAAGGGCGTGATTTATCCCGTTGATTTTCAGTACCCGAAATGCCCGGACGGAGTTACAGGTCTGGAGGACCGTGAGGAGCTGCAATTCGGCAATGTGACCATGAAGGTGTTCATGATCCCAGGGCACAGCCTCTGCGATATGGTAATAAGCACTGTGATCGACGGGAAGAAATGTCTGTTTTCCGGCGATGCGGTTTTTTCCGGCGGTCAGATCATGCTGCAGTCGCTTTACGACGTACAGCTGTATCCGTACGGAGAAATCATGCAGGAACTGACGGAGCTGGAAACAGATGCGCTGTTCCCGGGGCATGGAATATTCTGCCTGGAACACGGCAATGACAGTATTAAAAAGGCCGCAGATAAATTTGCAGTCGGGCTGATACCGCCGCAGCTTTATTATTTCGCATAAGGGGGAGATAACTGTGAATGATGATTTATTTGCAAGGCTGAACAGAAGCTTCGAAAAGCAAAATTTCATGAAGTTACTGGGTGTAAAACTCGAATCAGCGAAACCGGGGGAAGTCATTCTAACCTGTGTCAATCGCGAAGAACTGTCGCAGCAGCTGGGAGCAATGCACGGAGGTGCGATAGCTGCAGTCGGAGAGGCCGCATGCGCATACGCGGCCATGACAGCAGCCGATGAATCAACAGAAATGATTGCGGCGGAATTCAAGATAGATTTTTTCAGACGTGTGACGGGAAAAGAAATAGAAGCCGTAGGCAGTGTGATACATGCGGGACGCAGACTTATAACATCAGAGGCAAAAATATATGACAAAGAAAGCGGTGAACAGGCAGCCCAGCTTATCGGGACAATAGTGCCTGTAAAATGAAAGAATACTGTATGAAACTGCCGACAGAGAAAGTCGTCGCATACTGTCATTACTGCACAGCAGGATTGAATATCGGCGGGAAGCAAGGTATTCATCTCGCAGAATTATTATTTCCGGAGAAAAAATAGGGGAGCATGGCATGTATCATGAAATGAAACGCAAAAAACAGGCGCTGTCTGAAGAGCGCTGCATCGAAATCCTGAAATCATCATCTTACGGGGTGCTGTCGCTCTGCGACGGCGACGGAGAACCGTATGGAGTGCCTTTGAATTTTGTCTGGCATGAAGGCAAAGTGTATTTTCATTGCGCGCACGCGGGGCATAAGATAGATGCCGCGGAGGCGACAGGACGCGCGTCGTTCTGTGTGGTCGACAGGAGCGATATCGTGACGGAAGAATATACGACGTATTTCAGGAGCGTTATCGTGTCGGGGAAGATCGCGCAGACTGCAGATGAAACGGTGCGTCAGGCCGCGATGACGGCGATGGTCAGAAGACTGACACCGGAGGATATCAAAGACAAGGCCGGTGATATTGCCGGAGGCATCTGCCGGGCAAACGTGCTCGAACTGACGCCTGAGCACATCACGGGCAAGGAATCGCTTGATATGATGAATGCGAGGGCAAAATAGCGGAGCGTATCAAAGACTTTCTGCGGCCAGGATATCGCTGATCCGTTCGGGAGTATGCCGGATGATATATTCGGCGAAGCGCTGGGAAGCGATGGGCATTGTGTTCCATTGCTTCCACGCGAGATCAACGCTGCGGCTGATATTTTCTTTTATCGGTCTTATGACTGCGTCGGTTGCGAGCCCGCTTAGAGTCAGCTTGTTCATAACAGTACAGCCGAGGCCGCTGCTGATCATCGCGAGTATTGTATAGTTATCGGCAATAGTGTATTCGACTTTCGGGACCAGATCATATTCCTCGAATGCTTTCAGCGAGGTGTTGATATCGCCTTCCTCAAGGAGAATGTAGGGAATGTCCGCGAGATCATATATCGATATATCCTTTTTCGAAGCCAGCGGATGATCCGGCGGCAGTACCGCCATCATCGGATCCCGGAAGAGTTCGCGGGTGTGCAGGGGTGTACGGTATAAGGAATTTGAAAAGCAGAAATCGACAGAACCTTCCTGCGTCATGCTGAGTATTTCTGGATAAGTTCCCTGAGAAAGCGTAAAACGGACGTCGGGGTATTTCAGCTTGAAATCGTACATGAACAGAGGAAGCAGATTGCGGCTTACGCTTGTGAAGGTGCCTATCCGGACGGTAGCATCCTTGAGGCGGTTCATATCATTGCGCTTTTCATAAAGCGCATTCTCGGCATTGCATAAAGCATTTATAAAAGGCATATACGATTCGCCGTCTTCGGTGAGTGTAACGCCTTTTTTTTCACGCTTCAATAGCGTTACCATAAGTTCCGATTCGAGCTGTTTGATGGTAAGGCTGACGGCGCTCTGGGAATATCCCAGTTCAGCAGCAGCTTTCGACATATTTCCGGTCTCGACGACTTCTTTGAATATCTGATATTTTGAAGACATAAGGCGAAGGCCTTTCATTTTTCTATCTATGAGTAATACTAATAATATTATTGTAATTATTCGTTTTACATATGTCAACGAATAAAATATGATGATATCAGAGTTATATACAATGTACCGGGAGGTCAGTATCATGGAGAAAAGAAGACAGGAAACATTAGACGGGAATACAGCTGCAGCATATATTTCTTATGCGTTTACTGAGATGGCGACGATATTTCCGATCACACCGTCATCGGTCATGGCGGAAGAAGTCGACGAATGGGCCGCGCTGGGTAAAAAGAACATTTTCGGCAATACAGTAACAGTGCGCGAGATGCAGTCGGAAAAAGGCGCCTCGGCGGCGATGCACGGCAGTCTGCAGAGCGGCGCTCTTACTACGACGTATACAGCGTCGCAGGGCCTTATGCTCATGCTGCCGGTAATGTTCAGGATCGCTGGAGAACTCCTTCCGGGTGTATATCATGTGGCATCAAGAGCAGTGGGAAACAACGGCTTTTCGATTTTCGGAGATCATCAGGATGTCATGGCTGTCAGAACTACGGGCTCAGTAATGATATCGTCCGGCAGTGTGCAGGAATGCATGGATCTCGGAGCGGTGGCACATTTGTCAGCAATCAAATGCAGGCTTCCGGTCGTACATTTCTTTGACGGATTCCGGACATCTCATGAAATTCAGAAGATCGATATGCTCGAGTATGATGAAATGAAAGAAATCATCGACATGGATGCGGTAAATGCTTTCCGCGCGAGAGCTATGAGTCCGGATGATCCGGTACTGCGCGGATGCACGCAGAACCCGGATGTATATTTTCAGCAGCGTGAAGCAGTCAATAAATTCTATATGCCGGTTGCCGATACGGTTCAGCATTACATGGATGAGATCAATAAACTGACAGGCAGAGAATATAAGCTGTTCAATTATTACGGCGCTGAAGACGCCGAAAGCATCATAGTATCCATGGGATCGAGCTGTTCAGTCATCAGAGAAACAATAGACTTTCTGAACAGGCAGGGCAGGAAATACGGACTGCTTCAGGTCCATCTTTACAGGCCTTTCGCAGTGGAAAGGTTCCTCGATGCAATGCCGGCAGCGGTGAAACGCATAGCGGTCCTCGACAGGACAAAGGAACCGGGTGCTAATGGAGAACCGCTGTATCAGGATGTATGTACGGCTTTCAGCGGCAGCGGTTCGACTCCGCTGATAATCGGCGGAAGATACGGCATAGCATCGAAAGATTTCACACCGGCGAATGTCATGGAGGTATATAAAAATCTCGAACAGAAAGATCCGCAGGATCATTTCACAGTCGGCATAGTTGACAATGTAACGTTCACATCGCTGCCGCCTCTCGGATATGATATCGATACAAAACCGGAAGGCCTTAAGGAATGCAAGTTCTGGGGATTCGGTTCAGACGGTACTGTAGGAGCAAACAAAGCCGCCATCAAGATCATCGGCAATCATACCGACATGTATGCGCAGGCATATTTTGCCTATGATTCGAAAAAGTCAGGCGGTCTGACCGTATCGCATCTTCGTTTCGGCACGCAGCCGATACAGTCGTCGTATCAGGTGCATGCGGCTGATTTTATCGCCTGTCATAACCAGTCATATGTTGACCAGTACGATATGGTGAAAGATCTGCGGATGAACGGGAAATTCCTGCTCAACTGTGAATGGTCAGCGGACGAGCTGAATGATAAGCTGCCTGATTCCATGAAGAAAACATTGCTGGAAAAGAATGCAGAATTTTATATTATTGATGCGGCAAAAGTCGCGGAAGAATGCGGCCTCGGCGGCAGGATCAACATGATCATGCAGACGGCATTTTTCAAGCTGGCGGATATCATTCCGATCGAGGATGCGGTAAAATATCTGAAAGACGCAGTGGAAAAGAATTACTCCAGGAAAGGCCGGGAAATCGTCGAGAACAACGATCGTGCGATAGACAGCTCGCTGGAAAAGATAGTAAAAGTGGACGCGGGGAATATCAGCGCCGGCAGCGGAACGGAAACAGGCACTGAAGATTATCCGGAGTACTATAAGAATTTCGTGCTGCCTATCCTGAAGCAGGAGGGCGATGATCTTCCGGTAAGTGCGTTTGTCGGCTATGAAGACGGTACGTATGAGATCGGCACGACCAAGTATGAAAAGCGCGGTATTTCTCTGCATGTCCCTGCCTGGGACGCGGAAAAATGCATCCAGTGCAACAGATGTTCCTTCGTTTGTCCGCATGCGGTGCTCAGGCCGAAACTTCTGACAGAGCAGCAGGTGTCAGATGCGCCTGTTGAGATCAGAGCAGCTGAAGCTAAAGGATATAAGGACAGGAAATATGTGCTGGCGATCTCCGCGCTCGACTGTACGGGATGCGGGAGCTGTACGCATGTATGTCCGGCAAAGGAGAAAGCGATCTCGCTGGTGCCGTTAAGCGACAGAGATCTTCTGACGGCAAGATGGGAATATCTTAATGAAATAGAAGAAGCGGAGATTGCAGAAAAACAGCGCAATACGGTCAAAGGAAGCCAGTTCCTGCAGCCGCTGCTCGAGTTCTCCGGAGCATGTGCGGGTTGTGCGGAAACGCCTTATGCCAAGCTTATTACCCAGCTGTACGGCGACAGGATGGTGAATATCAATACAGCGGGCTGCGCTGCAGTGTGGGGCGGATCTTCGCCGACGATATCATATACAAAAAACAGGAACGGACACGGACCGTGCTTCGGATATTCGCTCTTTGAGAATGAAGCGGAATACGGATTCGGAATGTATATGGGCGCAAACGAGGTCAGGAAGAATCTGGCCAGAGAGGTCGGCTGTTTAGTAAAGACAGATATCCCTGATGATGTCCGGGAGGCTATGCAGGAATGGCTCGACGGATTCGATGATCCGGCTGAAACAAGAGAACGCGCGGATAAACTGGAAACGGCGCTGGAACGGTATAAGGACGACAGTGCGCTGGCCGGGATATACGGGAAGAGACATTACTTCATCAAACGTTCATGGTGGATCCTCGGCGGTGACGGCTGGGCCTACGATATCGGTTTCGGCGGGCTGGATCATGTTATGGCCTACGGTGAAAATATCAATGTATTTGTTTTTGATACAGAAGTATATTCAAATACCGGCGGCCAGTCATCCAAATCTACTCCGGTATCCGCAGTTGCCAAGTTTGCGGCGGCAGGCAAGAAGACAAAGAAAAAAGATCTTGGCAGAATGGCTATGAGTTACGGATATATTTATGTCGCTCAGGTCTGCATGGGCGCGGATATGGAGCAGACGGTAAAGGCGATCACGGAAGCAGAAAGATACAACGGACCGTCGCTTATTATCGGATACTCTCCATGCATCAACCATGGCGTGAAAGCAGGAATGGGAAATTCCCAGATCCAGCAGAAGCGTGCGGTGGAGTCCGGATACTGGGCACTGTACAGATATAATCCTGAAGCAGCTGACAACGGCGAAAACCCGTTTACTCTGGATTCGAAAGACCCTTCGGCAAGCTTCAGAGATTATCTCATGAGCGAGACGCGCTTCACGTCTCTGATGAAGACAAACCCTGACCAGGCAGAGCAGATGTTCGAGAAATGCGAAAAAGATGCCATGGACAGGATCGCATATTACAAAAAACTTGACGCTGAGAGATAGAAAAAAATTCGGAGGAGCGTATGGACTATTACGGAGCATATCAGCAGAAGCTGACATCAGCTGCAGAGGCTGTCGAAGCTATCAGATCGGGAGATTGGGTAGAGTACGGATATTCTTCCTGTATGCCGGCAGCAATGGATAAGGCGCTGGCGGCGCGTATGCCGGAGCTCACGGATGTCAAAATAAGATGCAATAATGCTACTCACAGGCCGGCGATATTCGATGTCGCGGATCCCGGACTGCACTTCACCTGGAATACCTGGCATGTTTCGGCCGCAGACCGCAAACAAATGGAAAATGGCTTCGTGTATTACATTCCTATGCGCTTTTCGGAAATACCAAAGTATTACCGCGAATGTCTCGAACCTGTGGATGTGGCATTGCTGCAGGCCGCGCCCATGGACAGTCAGGGACGGTTCAACATCGGCCCGGTATGTTCGTATATGAGTGCTGTATGCGCAAATGCGAAAAAGGTCATCGTGGAAGTCAACCGGAATATGCCGGTATGTCTGGGTGCAAAGGAAAATATGATACACATAGACGCTGTCGATATGATCGTTGAGGGGGATAATATCCCTCTCGACGAACCGGCGGGAAGCAGCGCGGCATTATCCGCTGCGGATAAGAAAATCGCGGAGCTGGTAGTGCCGGAGATAGACGACGGATCTTGTCTGCAGCTCGGCATAGGCGCAGTCCCGAATGCTGTGGGAAAGATGATAGCCGGATCGGATTTCAGAGATCTGGGAGTCCATTCGGAATTGTATGTTGATTCGTTCGTGGATATGGCCGGGGCCGGACGCATAACAGGTCTGCAGAAGAATATCGACCGGGGACGCCAGGTGTATACCTTCGCATTCGGAACAAAGGGACTGTATGAGTATCTCGATAATAATCCGGAATGTTATATCGCCCCTGTGGACTATGTCAATAATATCGGCGTGATCTCGCAGATAGATAATTTCGTATCCATAAACGGAGCGGTCGAGGTCGACCTTTTCGGGCAGGTCAGTTCGGAGTCGTCGGGTACCAGGCATATTTCAGGCGCAGGCGGGCAGCAGGATTTTGTCATGGGCGCATTCCTGTCAAACGGCGGCAAGAGTTTTATCTGCCTTTCCTCGACATACAGAGACAAAAAAACCGGTGAGCTGAAATCCAGGATCAGGCCGACACTTGAAGAGGGCACGATCGTGACATGTACAAGATCGAATCTTCATTGGGTCGTTACTGAATACGGAAAATTTAATGTCAAAGGAAAATCCACCTGGGAACGCGCGGAAGGTCTCATATCCATAGCACATCCCGCTGTGCGCGACGGGCTGATAGACGAAGCGGAAAAGATGCATATCTGGAGGCACTCAAATAAGCGGTGATAAACAAAGATAATTCCGTGAGAAATTGAAAGGCGCATGGTTTTGCTCCATGCGTCTTTCAGGTATGCTGTATTACATTATATTATTGGAGAGCTGTCTTTATACTTCGAGATCAACGTCTTTCTTCAGAGCATATTTCATGACCAGAAGATAAACAACACCTATTGCCATCCAGATCAGTCCCAGCGTTTTAGCCTGGGTTGATAAGTTCAGCCATACATAACCGATGACTATAAAACCTATTACCGGCAGAATAAGGTGCTTGCCGTATTCTTTCGATTTTTTCCTGTAGAGGAAATAGTATACTACAGTAAAGTTCAGGACAAGAAAACTTGTCAGAGCACCGAAATTGACTATTGAACTCAGTGCGGCGATACTGTTCGCAAAGGCCGCGGTAATAGCTACTGAGACGGCTGCAACAAACAAGGTCGAGATATAAGGTGTTTTATATTTAGGATGAACTTTTGCCAAAGCGTGCGGCAGAAAACCGTCTCTTGACATGCTGTACAGGATCCTTGATATTGCGGCCTGTGCAGCAAGGGAGTTAGCGATACCCCAGGAAATTCCTGTTGCAATTGCGCAAATCCACATTACAGTTTTGCCGCCTGCGGCGAAAGCAACTTCATAGAATGCGTTATCGATGTCTTTGAACGCTGTGTAGTCCGGAAAGACCAACCCTGCAAAATACGTCTGAACTATGAAGAGGGCACCGACTAGAAGCAGTGAACCTACGCAGGCTTTGCCAACAGAGTCAGTGCCGCCTTTTGTTTCTTCTGCCAGTGTACTGATTCCGTCGAAGCCGAGGAAGCTTAATACAGCTATTGATACGGCACCCATTACTACCGTCAGATCAAATTTTGCTGGGTTATAAAACGGCTTGAATGTGATTCCGTCTCCGGCTCCGTGCGCAAGCGCAATGATGCATGCGCCTACAAATATTGCAAATACAATCAATTCGAAGATTAGCATTATTTTATTGAATCTTGCGGTGAACTCTATGCCGAGAATATTTACTACTGTATTGATCAAAATAAAGGTTATTATCCATACATATGAAGGAACGCCGGGAACAATAGATTTCAGCGCCGAGGCACTTACTACATAAAGCAGGGCAGGCACTAATATATAGTCCAGCAGTATGGCCCATCCGGATAAAAAACCAATATCTTTATTCAAACCCCTTGCAGTATATGCATAAACTGATCCTGCAATAGGAAATACTTCGGCCATTCTCCAATAACTGAAAGCAGTAAAAATCATTCCTGCCATTCCTATCAGGTAAGCAAGCGGGACCATGCCCTGGGAAATATCTGCTACGACTCCGTAAATTCCAAACGGTGCGATAGGAACCATAAAAATCAATCCGTAAATTATCAAGTCGCCAGTAGATAAAACTCGTTTCAGTTCCTGTTTGTAACCCATATTATTAACGGTTACATCTGAATGATTCTGTGACATAATATCTCCTTCCTTTATATGATTCCGCGGCCGTTGATGTATTTCTTTGGCATCACGAATCTGATTGTTCTAAGAGGATCCACGATCTGGCAAATTTCAACATTGCCGACTAAACTCATAAGCATTATGGCTTCCGGTTTTGATAATTCTGTATTGCCGGTAATAAAATCGGCCATGATTTCGCAGGCTTTGCGCGCAGCGGTTTCAATGTCGACATCGGAAACTACCGGCGCAATGATGTCTTTCGTTTCCAGCATAGGATATTCGAAGCGCAGGTTTTTTATTACTTCGAATTTGAGTGTTATTTTTCCCGGGATTTCAAGTCCTGTCACACCGATTTCTCCGTCGCCCATAACAGCATGCATATCTCCAAGTGCGAATAACGCACCTTTTGCAAATACCGGGAAAAACAGTGTTGAACCTTCGCCTATCATTGTATTATCCATGTTGCCGCCATGTTTACCCGGCGTTCCACATCCGATTGCTTCGCCCGCAGGTGCGACACCTATAACTCCTATCATTGGGTTAACGGGTATTTTGATTTTTTCGGAAAATTCGGCAAAACCGTTCTTCATGCGTATATTTTTGAAATGGCTTCCGGTTATCATATGCCCCAGTGTACCTTCGTTTTGCAGACAGGCAACGGTACCATAATCCTCAAGGTCTATTTTTTCGATAGTTACCTTCAATGTGTCTCCAGGCTCGGCGCCGTTGATATAAACCGGCCCTGTTGCGGGATTGGTATGATCCCAGTCAAGCGCATCAAATGTTGCGCCGTTTTGAAGAAGCTGATTCGCAAAACAGTCTAATGTTTCAATTTGTATTTCTGTTCCGGATTCAACTTCGAGAACCGGTTTCGCATCTTTGCTAAATGCATAAATAACAGAAGTGGAATCTAAAAGCATTTTTTCTCCTTTCATTGTAAAAAAATAATAAGTAAAAGCACATTCATAGTGATGCGTGATGCATCACGCATCACTATGTGTTCATCTTAACAGTAGCTTTAATAAAAGTCAACAATATTCTTGCAATTTGGAGCTGAGTTGACGAATACGGATAAAAATGCTACTATTTATATGCGATGCGTGATGCATCTCTTATCACGCCTGAATTATAGGAGAACTGCGATGAGTAAAAGCACGAAAATAACATTAGAAACGTTTGGCTATAAGCAAGAATTAAAGCGCGTTCTAACAACCGGTGATCTGATTATTTATGGTCTGGTCTTTATGGTTCCGATCGCTCCGTTTGGAATATATGGCATAATAGCGAAGGCCTCAAATGGTATGGTTCCCCTGACATATTTATTAGGAATGATCGGAATATTATTTACGGCATTTAGTTACTGGAGTCTTGCTGAGGTATTTCCTATTTCCGGTTCTGTATATGCTTACACATCTAGAGGAATAAATAAAGAAATCGGATTTATATCAGGTTGGGCAATATTGCTTGATTATCTGCTGGTTCCGTCACTACTATATATCGTAAGTGCGACCGCTCTTCATACGCTGCTGCCTTTCATACCTACATATGTACTGATACTGATCTTTATTGCAATCAATACGGTTATAAATTTCATCGGGATAAAAGCAACAGCAATGTTTAATAAAATAGCAGTTGTTTTTGAACTGATAGTATTTGTCATCTTCGTTATTGCCTGTGTAAACTACATTAATGTATCCGGGAGCGGATATCATTTACGCAATATTTTTCCGGGAAGCGAAGTGAATTTTCGAGCCGTTCTCACAGGCACTTCAATAGCAGTTCTGAGTTTTATGGGATTTGACGGGATAAGTACATTGTCAGAAGAAGCCAGAGGCGGTTCTGATTCAATCGGGAAAGCCAGCGTGATATCTGTTACGATTATTGGAATACTGTTCATTCTGCAAAGTGCATTGACTGCTTTTGCTTGGCCTGATTTCGGATCGTTTCATGATATAGATTCGGCGTTTTATGAGGTAGCAGAAAGAGTGGGTGGACAGTCGATAATGTGGATCTGCGCTATTGCTACAGGACTCGCATGGGGTGTTGCCAATTCACTTGTGGCGCAAACTGCAATTTCACGTATCCTGTACAGCATGTCCAGGGATGCTTTCCTGCCTAGAGCGTTAGCAAAAATACATCCAAAATATCAGACACCGTATATAGCAATATTGTTTATCGCTGTTTTGTCATCAATGCTGACATATGTGTTTACAAATAATATTCCTATACTCAGTTCAATTGTAAATTTTGGCGCATTGACAAGTTTCATGATAATCAACTTTACGGTGATTTATTATTTCCTGTACAAGAAAAAATCAAAAAAATATATCAAACATCTTTTATGTCCGCTCTGCGGTATAATCGTGGTAGGGTGCGTATGGTCGGGTTTGAGCGAACATGCAAAAGTATTCGGGGCGATATGGATAGCTGCGGGAATATTACTGCTTCTGCTAATCAAAAAAGTGTTTAACAGAAACATTGATTTGGAGATATAGTAATCAATAGTTGCCAAATAACGATTTCTACAATATTATTAATACATAAACAAAAGCAATGGAGGATATAAATGCCTGACCTCAAAAAACCGACATATGCGGAACAAATATATGAGGACATCAAAAAGGACATTCTCAACAATCGTATTGGATTTAATCAGAAGCTCACTAACCGTGATCTCCAACAGAAGTATGGTGTAAGTTCAACGCCTGTTAGGGACGCCATAAATAAGTTGTATCTTGATGGTTTTGTTTCAGAAATTAATAATTCGGGAGCCAGAACGACATCTTTTGACAGGACATATGCTCTTGAAATTAATGAAATTGTTTCGATGCTGGCGGATGATGCGATTGCGCTTTCTGCAATGCGTTCTGATATTAAAGACGTGTCAAAAATGCTTTCGGAAAAAATCGGAATGCAGACTGCAAACATTGATAATGACGGCTTTTTTCAATATGACGACGAATTCCATCTTGTGTTTTTTCGGAATTCAGGTAATGATTCATTCTTACAACTTTATGAAAGATATAATATTCTTAGACAGATATTGGTTCGTTATACGGATGGAAAAAGCAAAGCCGATAGGCAAAATGCTCTGCAGCAGCACGTTTTGATTTTTAAGGCGTATGAAAAGGGCGATATTATTTTAGCGCGGGAAAGAATGCATGACCATTATAGAACTGCCATGGTCAAGATCGAAAAAGGATTTAATGAATAGCCGTCTGGCAGAAGTGTTTTCTGCCGGTTTTTATAAATGCTGTCTGTTGTAATGCTGCAGGATCAGATGGAGAGTTCTGTCTCTGTCGCCGCTTTGGATCGATTCGAGGATAGTCTCGTGTTCTTTGATATGGAAATACCTGTCGTTTCCGTACGTTTCGTGTTCATAAAGCACTACCAGGGTAAACAGGTCGATAAGATTGCCGAAAACATCAGTCAGATATTTATTATGACAGACTGAAACAAGCGAATAATCGAAGTCTATGGCATAGCGGACAAATTCTTCGTTAGATGCTTCTTCGACTTTTTCTTTCTGAATAGACAGGGTCTGTTCCATGACCTGAATAAGTTCGGGCTCATTTTTGTTGGAAACAATATCCACGTAAGCACCGAGCAGGATAACCTTTACGGTTTCACTTATGTTATTGAGTTTGGCATCATCCATAGTGATGACCTGATATCCATAATTAGTGCTGCTTTCGATCAGACCATCCTGTTCCAGCATGGATAAAGCCTCGCGAACCGGAGTGTTGCTGACATTAAATTCCCGGGTGATAGAAACGATATTGATTTTTTCGCCGAATATCAGTTCCTGCGTCAATATCTTGTGACGTATCAAATCATAAATCTGATCCTTTATGGATGCTCTGGTTATTGCTGCCAATGATATCTCCTCTCGAATGCTGATGTTAAATTATCATTATTATTATACTACATGATGTAATATTTTACACACCTTAAATGAATTTCAACCTTCTATCCATGCTCTCAAATCAGATGTTAGTTCTGCAGAAAGTGTGAGATAATTGGCATGTATCCTCCTGAATGTTAGGAGGAAAAAATGTCTGATACAAAAAGGAAAAAATGTTCACATCTTACATGGGAAGAAAGGCGAATGATACAGGCCGGATTAAGAGATCGTCTGACGTTTTCGGAAATGGCAATGCAGATCGGATGTTCACCCGATACGATTTCTAAAGAGATACGGAAACACAGATATCATAAGTATTCACCGCCGGCACCCAGCAGGGTCAACTATTGTAAATTCAGGGACAGCTGCAGAAGACGTGATGTATGCAGCAAGCCAAAAGGTCATAAGTGCAGGATACCCTGCAGAAAATGCATTTCGTGCAACAGACTGTGCCCGTATTTCGTAAAGTATCCATGTCAGAAAACTATGCATGCACCTTATGTCTGCAACGGGTGCAGGAAAAGCACATGTCAGTTCGACAAGTATGTTTACAGTGCAGATCATGCCAACAGAGAATATCTTGAGGGCCTTTGCAGATCCAGATCCGGGATCGATATGACGAAAGAAGAACTGATAGAACTGGACGAACTGGTAACCCCTCTGGTACGTAAAGGACAGCCGATCGCCCATATCCTGGCGGCGCACGGGGACGAGATACCGGTATGCAAGAGGACTCTTTACAGCTACATTTCAAAAGGATATCTGAGCATAAAGAATATCGACATGAGAAGGACAGTGCGATACCGGAAACGCAGACACAGCGGGGCTCCCAAAGTGTCGCCGGCAAAAAAGGCATGACACAGATATTCGTCATTCCTGAAGCGGATGGAAATGGATCCGGATCAGCGTGTAGTTGAAATGGATACCGTTGAAGGGAGAAAAGGCGGCAAGGTGTTCATGACTCTGATATGGAGGGAAAACAATCTGATGCTCATATTCCTTCTCGAAAACAAGGAAATGAAGAGTGCATCAGAAGTTATCGATAAGCTGGAAAAAATACTGGGAACGGAAGATTTTGAACGGCTGTTTCCGCTGATACTTACAGATAACGGAAGTGAATTCGCAGACCCCGGCCTCTTTGAATACAATGCGGATGGAAGCAGAAGGACAAGCATTTACTATTGCGAACCGAAGCATTCGGAACAAAAAGGCGGTCTGGAAAAAAACCATGAGTATATCAGGTATGTACTGCCGAAAGGCAGCTCATTCGATGACCTTACGCAGGAACACGCACAGCTGTTGGCGGATAATATCAACAGTACCGCAAGGCCGAGTCTCGCAGCCCTGAGGCCAATAGATCTTGCTATGCGGTACTTTGGAAAAGATACAGTGGAAAGGTTAGGACTCACTGTCATCGACCATGATGATGTGAATCTGACTCCTTCTCTGCTGAAGTAGAAATTCAGGCAGGAGGATACGAAAAGCATACTGGTAAGTGCCAGAGCCGGAAGTTAGTCTTGCACATACGATTTCCGACTTCATTTTAACGTAGACCCGGATCCGCTGTATTTTTTAAAATTATATCGCTTTTTTATTGAAAGTTACAGAAAAATGGACAAAAAACACGTGTAAGCAGAAGTTAGTCCTGCAAATACACTTTAGCAGAGTAAAGACCAGAGCTTACTTTTGCATTCAACCAATATTTTACACAAAAAAGCAGACCTTTGACAACATGCATATATAGTATTATAATGCATGTAACATCAATATATAGCGATATGTTCTTTCCTTTTCCGGAAAGCCAAGAGGGAAATCGGTGAGAAACCGATGCGGACCCGCCACTGTAAGTGAGTAGTTTTGATATACGCCTGAAAAGCGATCCATTGAGGCCTTGCCTTGAGAAGGATAACCAAAACGTTGATACATGAGCCAGGAGACCTGCATATTGCGGTTGTTGAATACGGGATTGTATTTTCGGGCAACATTTGCAGTAAAAACGTACTGCAGCTTCACGAAAGCTGCAGTTTTTTTTGAGGGAACTATTATGAGCGCCGAAGAAATAAAATATGAAGTTGAAATGCTGACCGATATAATATCGATCGATGAATATGTAAGTCATTTCCTGGATGTCGATTTGTTTGTTTCCTGCTGCAGGCAATGTCCCAACTATGGTACTGTGTGGTCCTGCCCTCCGTTCGACTTTGAAGCTGCGGACTACTGGAAAGAGTACGATTCGTTCGAAGTGTATCTGGCAAGAGTAATAATCGATCCGGCGGCAAGAGAGGTAGTTTACGGCGATGATGAAATCAATGATATCGGCAGAAGAGTTCTTCAGAAAGAAAAAAATGCGCTGATGAAAAAACTGCTCAAAAAAGAAAATGCTCCCGATCGTATCAGTCTTCTGGCGGGAAACTGCCGGCTGTGCGGAGAAGGAAACTGCGCGCGCAAAACAAATGAACCGTGCAGACATCCGGAGAAAATGAGATATTCGATAGAAGCTCTCGGCGGCAATGTTGAGAAGATGATCAAAGAACTGTTTGGCTATGAAATGCTTTGGGCCCACAATGGCAGGCTTCCTGAATATTATCTGCTGACGGCGGGAATGCTGATAAGGAAGTAATTGATATTATTGAAACCACACGTCTTATTTTTCTTAAGACGACATAATTCCTATAGAGACGCTCGTCTGAGCGTCTCTTTCTTTGTCTGAAAAAACAAAAAATCAACAGGAAAAGCAGTAGAAATAATATAAAATTCTGAATTATAAGATAAATATTGACAAAATTATTATACCGCGATAATATATTGTCAAAATAATGCATTGTGCATACTTTGCGGCGGAGATGCTTTTCAAAGGTTTTGTGGTTTGACTTTTGATTGTTGCTTGAGGACTTCGGCAAAGATAATAGCATTATTTAGTCTTTTTCTTTTTTAATAATTAAATAGGAGGGAATTATGTCTGAGGGAACATCAAAAAACGAGGGCTTCAGTAATATAATGGGATTTATATTTACGGCCATCGGTTTTGCAGTAGGAGTTGGAAGTCTCTGGAGATTTCCGTATGTAATGGGCAGCAACGGCGGTGCTCTGTTCATTATTTGTTACATTGTGATTATTTTACTTATCGGCGTACCGCTTCTTACCGCCGAAATATCAATGGGATTTGCTTCGCAGAAGACACCTATACAGGCCTACCAGACGCTTGCACCCGGTAAGAAATGGTATCTTGGCGCATGGCTGCACATCGCGGCAGCTGTCCTCATCGTAGGATACACTATCCCGATTTACGCCTGGATATTGAAGTATATCGTGGCTACAGCCATGGGAACATTCGAGGGAATGACTGCGGCGCAGATCACAGCATATTTTGTGGCTTTCAGTTCGGATAAAACGCAGATCTTCATCTATGGCGCCATCAACTATTTATTAACAGCGATAGTGGTCAAAGGCGGACTGCAGAAGGGTGTGGAAAGAGTTTCCAGGATCCTGCTGCCTGTTCTGGCGGTAATAATGATAATCATTATTGTTCAGGGCCTGAGACTTCCGGGATCGGCTGCAGGCGTGACATTCCTGCTCAAGCCTAATACTGCTAATTTCACAATGAATTCACTTATCACATGTCTTGGTCAGGCGTTCTTTGCAGTAGGAATAGCAATGCTGGCCTCAATGGTTTTCGGAAGTTATATCAAAAACCCGAAAGAGAATATTTTCAAAAGTGCGTCCGTAATATGTACGGCGCTGGTATGCGCGGGACTTATGGCAGGGTTCATGATTTTCCCGATGGTGTTCGCAGCCGGTCTTGAACCTGCAGGCAGCGTCGGTCTGACATTCCTGACACTTCCAAATGTATTCAACGTTATTCCGCTGGGAAGGGTCATCGGCGTCCTTTTCTATTTCGGATTCTATATTGCCGCATTCACATCAACGCTCGGAGTAGTAGAGGCTCTTACAGGAACATTTACGGAACAGTTTGATATGAAGAGAGGCAAAGCAATAGGGATAACTATGCTTTTATGCACATGCGTAGCAGTTCCGTCGATCCTTTCCGATGCAGTCTTCAATACTCTTGATATGATAGAGAATAACTATATCCTCATCATAGGAGCTTTGATAATAGCAGTATTTGTCGGCTGGGTATGGAAAATGGATAATTGCCTTGAAGCAATCAATGTCAAATCAAAATTTGTAAAGGGATGGATGATATTCTCGGTTAAATATCTTTCACCGATCGTTATCATTTTCATATTCGCTTCACAGTTCTTCGGGAAATAACTTTAGCATAAACAGACCAAATTAAATCATACAATATATAATACAGAAAGGATGAAAATCATGAAACACGATTTTCCATTAAAGTTAAATGCAGTTCAGCCGCTCCGCTTTTTATCTGATGATCAGCTGCGGGAAATACACAGTTGCAGTCTGGAGATCCTTCAGAACGTAGGGTCGGAAGTACAGCATGAAGGCGCATTGGAAATGCTCAGGAAAGCAGGCTGTAAAGTCGTTAAAAAGAGAGCATATGTACCTGCTAATCTTGTTGAATGGGCTTTGAAACAGGCACCGTCAACAGTGATACTATATGATCGTGATGGAAATCCTGTCATGGATATCAGCGGCCGAAACGCTTACTTCGGAACCGGTTCAGACTGCCCGTATCTTTATGACTGGGATACAGGCGGACAGCATGAGTTCACCACACAGGATATGATCAACGGAGCAAAAATATGCGACGATATGCCGAATATTGATTTCCTTATGTGCCTCGGACTCATGTACGAATATCCGGTGACCAGCTACGAGCATCAGTTCGCGGCAATGCTGAGAAACAGTACAAAACCTATGGTAGTAACAGCAGCAAACCGTGAGAGCATCAAAAATATCGCGGAGATGATGGCGGTCATCAGAGGAGGAATGGATGAAGCGATCAATAAGCCTCTGATAATTCTGTATGATGAGCCTATTTCGCCGCTGAACCATTACTATGAATCAATAGATAAGCTGATTTACTGCGCGGAGAACAGTCTGCCGACGAACTACGCTCCTGCAGTAATGATGGGAGGCACCGGCCCGATGACACTTTCCGGAGCATTATGCCAGTGCCTGGCAGAAAGTCTCCTGGGACTCGTAGTGCATCAGCTGGCTAATCCGGGCGCACCGTTCATTTTCGGCGGATGCGTTACAGATATGGATCTTAAATGCATGCAGCCTTCATACGCATCTCCGACTTCAAATGTCGCATATGTAGTCGAACAGGAAATAGGACGTGAATTATATCATCTGCCTACATGGGGCATGGGCGGAGCCACAAGCTCCAAGTGTCCTGATGCTCACGCGCTGTCAGAAGCAACGCAGGAAGCCTATCTGTCGGGACTTACAGGAAGCAACATGAACCACGATGTCGGCTTCATGAATTTCGGACGGACATATTCATTTGAGCTGCTGGTAATGATGAACGAAGTCATCGGACAGCTGAGACAGGTATTCAAGGGTGTAGATATGTCTCCTGAACAGCTGGCAATGGATGTAATAAAGAGCGTAGGTCCGATGGGCAACTATCTGAGCGAAACGCATACCTTCAACCATATGAAGGAAATGTGGCAGCCTGATCTGTATGACAGACGTGATTATGACAAGTGGCATGATAACGGCGCTACGACTATGGAAGAAAGAGCAGCTGCCAAAGTAAAGGATATCATAGCGAATTATCAGCCAAAACCGCTGACCGACGAACAGGAAAAGGGGATACAGGCTATTCTTGATGCAGCAGATGCAAAAGCTAAAGAGAAGAAGTAGAAGGAGAATGCGCAATGTCGAAAATAACAGATTTAAATAAAATTGTTGAAAACGGTGATTTCGAAAATGTAGAGGCAGCGGTACAGAGCTGCCTTGACGACGGGATCGAACCAATGGATGTCCTGAACGAAGGACTTGTTGAGCCTATAAATCAGCTCGGTGAAAAATTCGCCAACGGAGATATTTTCGTACCGGAGCTTCTCATAGCGTCGAGGGCAATGAAACAGGGAGCGGCAATGCTTAAACCGCTTATTGTATCCGAGGATAATCCATCGATGGGAAAAGCTGTATTCTGCACAGTAGAAGGCGATATGCATGATATCGGGAAAAATCTGGTCGTTATGCTTCTTGAAAGCGCGGGATTTGAAGTCGAAGACCTCGGTATGGATATATCGCCGGAAGCAGTTGTTGAAGCAGTGCAGAACGATGAGAGCATAAAGATCATCGGCATGTCGGCAATGCTCACAACAACGATGTATGCGATGCAGGAAACGATAGAAGCACTGACAGAAGCCGGACTCAGAGACAGAGTCAAGATCATGGTCGGAGGAGCTCCGGTCCATGAAGATTTTGCGAATATGATCGGTGCGGACGGGTTCAGCACCAATGCGCCGACAGCGGTCGATCTGGCAGAGAAACTTATAGCACAGTAATTTCATATTGAAGATGAACTTTATTTCAGGTGGAGGAGGCGGATCAGTCCGCTGCCTTCACCTGAAGCATAATATGTAATTCGAAAGGAAGCAGTAATGAAGACCGGAATAGGAATCGATACAGGCGGGACATGTACAGATGCGGTCATATATGATTTTGAAAACAGAAAGATATTATCATATGCGAAAACGGCTACAACTAAAGATGACCTGTCAGTAGGAATAGGGCAGGTTATAGATCTTCTCCCTGAAGATCTTGTAGAAAAGGCAGAGGTTATTGCACTTTCGACGACTCTGGCGACAAATGCATGTGTAGAAAATAAAGGCGGAAGAGCTAAACTGATGTTATTTGGTGTTGAACCCAGAAATGTAGCGCGTGTCGGACAGGAATACGGAATATCGATGGACGGAAATCTGCTGTTTTTCGACAGTCATACAAAACCGAACGGAGATATTACAAAGGAACCGGACTGGAATGATGTGGATGAGAGGATCGACCGTGATCTGTACGACTGCGATGCGGTCGGGATAGCGGAACTGTTTTCAAAAAAAACCGGAGCAGTGCTGGAAAAACGCGTTGCTGAAATGATAAATGCAAAAATGGATATTCCTGTTGTCTGCGGCCATGAACTGTTTTCGGAAAATAATATTATGAGGAGAGGCGCAAGTACTCTGCTGAATGCGCGTCTCATAAGCGTAATCAATGAATTCATGCATGCGGTGAAAACTGCCCTCGATGTACGCGGCATCAAGACGCCGTTTTTTGTGGTCAGAAGCGACGGCAGCCTCATGAATGAAGAGTTCGCCATGAAGAGGCCTATCGAAACACTGCTCTGCGGACCTGTTGCCAGTGTAATGGGTGCGCTGGAACTGTCTGATGAAGAAAACTGTATGATAGTTGACATGGGCGGCACAACAACGGATATTGCTTTTGTGAAGAACGGTTCCGCGCAGAAAGTAAAAGACGGAGTCAGAATCGGTAAATGGAAAACATTCGTCAAAGGTCTTTTCGTGGATACTTTTGCTCTGGGCGGCGACAGCGGTGTAGTGCTCTCGGATTCCAGAGAGATCGTACTGGAAAATGAAAAAGTCATGCCGCTGTGCATGGCGGCAGATACTTATCCCGAACTGCTTGAATATCTGCGGGATGAGGACAAAGTGAACAGCTGCGCGGTCAATCCTCAGAAGGATATTTTTGTAGCCATCAAAGACATCAGGGGCAGAAGCGGATATACGGAACGTGAAAAACATATTGTTGAGATGTTCCTGAATAAGCCTATGAGTCTGGAGAAAGCCGGCAGATTGTCCGGAGATATCGTTCTGAGAAGACAGATGGAGAGACTGATCAATGAAGGAATAGTTCTGCGCTGCGGGATCACGCCGACAGATGCGATGCATGTTAAAGGCGAATTTACAATGTACTCGCAAGAAGCTGCCGAAATAGGCATAAGAAGGATCGGCCGAATGACGGGCAGGAGTACGGACGAAACCGCGGAACTGATTTACGAAGAAGTTCAAAGAAAGCTTTACTGCAATATCATCAGGATAATGCTGGAAGATGCCTACCCGGAGCTCAGAGCGAAGGGCATGGACGATCAGATGCAGATGGTTGTAAGGGATTCTTATGACAGAGTGAAAAATTCCGATTATGCGGAATTGATAAGGATGAATTTCAAAACACCGGCTGTTCTGGTCGGTGTGGGCGCGCCTACACATCTTTTTCTGGAGGATGTAGGGAAACTGATCGGCGCCAGAGTCATTACAAACGAATATTCGAAAGTTGCCAATGCGCTGGGCGCAATAGTCGGCAGTATTTCGGCAGTAATAACTGTCGAGATAAGGTTCAATGTTTCCAGCAATACATATACGGTCTTCGGAGCGGGCGAAAAAGTCACAGCGGATGAACTTGATGAGGCCAAAGAGACTGCGAGAAAAATTGCCCGGGCAAAAGCCTGTGAAGAAGCCATCGGCAGAGGTGCTGAAGATGATCTGACCGTGACCTTTGATGAGCAGGAAAATATTTCCGATACCAAATACGGAACTTTGTATCTCGGCTGCGTAATAACTGCAACGGCAACAGGTCATATAAAAATAGATTAAAAAAGGAGCGTTTCGATGATGGATATCAGTCAAAAGATAAAGCTCTCATTTCCCGGGACGGGAACAGAGATAACTGCGGAAAAAGATGAAACGCTGCTGGATGCCGCCAGGCGCGGAAATATTCAGATCCCTGCAGCGTGTTCCGGGAAGGGCATCTGCGGCAAATGCAAGGTCAGGATATTGAAGGGAAGCGGCGGTGAAATAACCGAAGATGAAAAGCGGATGCTTACGGCGGAGGAAATGGCTGCAGGCATCAGACTGGCATGCTGTATCAGATTATCCGCAGACATAGAGGCCGAACTCCTGACATACGACAGCGCGGCGGCGAATAAGAAAACCGAGGTCATCATGCCTGATGATTTCAGACCTGAGCCGGCGGATGCGGAAGAACTGGGAGCCGCATTTGACATAGGTACGACAACTGTCGTCGGCATGGTCTGGGACCTTCATACCGGAAAGCTGGCCGGCGTTGCGGCGAAAGTGAATTATCAGAATATATTCGGCGCGGATGTTATTTCGCGTATACAGTATGTCGGAGGCAATCAGACACATGCACTGGAAATGCAGCAGAAAGTGATCTCATGCATGAATGATATCCTGGATGAGATCAGCAAAACCGGCAGCGTTGATACCGGCAGAATAATGAAAGTGCGGATCGACGGAAACACTACGATGACGCATCTGGTGCTGAAAGTGTCGCCTTATACACTGTCGCGTTATCCGTTCGAACCTGTATTTACCGGGATGCAGACAGCGAAAGCGGCGGATCTGGGCCTGCATGTGAACGACGATGCAGATATCCGTACACTGCCGCTGATCGCCGGACACGTGGGATCGGATATTACTGCCATGGAAGCCGCGATAGACATAGAAAAACTGCCGGGCTGCACGGTCGCTCTTGACATTGGTACCAACGGAGAAGTAGTCGCGGGAAAAGACGGGCAGCTCGTCACCTGTTCCACTGCGGCGGGACCTGCTTTCGAAGGCGCTACGATCAAGTGCGGGATGAGGGCCGCTTCGGGTGCAATAGAGGCGGTCAGTATAACGAAAGATCATCTTCTTGTTTATACGATAGAAAATGAAAAAGCTGTCGGCATCTGCGGATCAGGTCTTATCGACTGTATAGCGCAGCTGCTGTCATCAGGACTGTTGAATTTCAAGGGCAAGCTGTGCACCAGACAGGAAGCTCTGGACAACGGCATAAACCCGGAGGTGGCAGATCATCTTCAGGGCGGTGAAGACGGGATGCAGATCGAGCTTGCCGACGGAGTGATCCTGACGCAGAAAGATATCAGAGAAGTCCAGCTGGCGAAGGGCGCGATCCTGGCCGGGACGCAGACGCTTATGAAAGAGCTGGGATTTACGGAAAAAGATATCGACAGGATCATTATAGCGGGAGCGTTCGGGAGCTATATAAGAAAGGAAAGCGCACTGGCTATCGGACTTATCCCTGAAGTGCCGGCTGAGAAAATCATCAGTGCCGGAAATGCCGCCGGGACCGGGGTCTGCATGGCATTGCTTTCGCAGTCCGTGCAGGACCGTATCGTTCATCTGGCCGGCGTCACGCGTCATATAGAATTGTCAAAAAATATGGATTTCCAGAATTATTATATGGAAGCAATGTTTTATCCGAGGTGGTGGGTCGCGCATGAAAGGTAATGTGGAGATATTCACAAGAGAAGAATGCGACGGCCCTGCAGAAAAATTTTTCAGAAGGATCAGCGGTATAGACCAGGGCGGCGAAAAATTCAAAAGCATAGCAGCGTCTGCTGAAAAAGTGTTCGGCACGATAGAAGAGCGCATAAATCCGCGGGGGATATACGGATACACGGAAAATGTCGAACTGGCCGGGCGACGGGCCGTCATAGAAGGTGTCAAGTTCGACTGTCCGGCATTTGAACAGGTAAATTGCGAGTCGGTGTACGGCGCGGCGGTGTATTTCGTTACTGCCGGAGATTTTCACCTTGACGGTTTCGATGTTATAGACCAGGTCTATGCGGATATGTGGGGGACCGCGTATGCGGAGATACTCAGAGGACTGCTGCGCGACAGGATCGCTTTCAGGGGAATACCGAGCAATGATTTCGGCCCGGGACTTTTCGGCATGAATGTAACGCAGACCAGGGATATTGCCGGGATCATCGATCCTTCTCTGATCGATATCGAAATCAAGGCGAGCGCCATGATGGTGCCGGTAAAGTCCTGCGCGGGAATATATTTTGATGCAACACCGGATTACAGGCAGCTGGGAAATGAATGTCAGGACTGCCGCGGTATTGCTGAAAGCTGTTCGCTTTGTGAAATAAGGCAGAGCAGATAAGGAGGAAATAATGGGGAAAGAACTGATATTTAAAGCGCTCAGGCATGAGCCGCTTGATTCGATACCCTGGGTGCCGTTTGCCGGGGTGCATGCCGGCAGACTCAAGGGATATGAAGCAGAGGAAATGCTGAAGGATCCGGACAAGATAGTTGAATCGCTTCTGGAGGTAAATAAACTATACATGCCGGACGGCATGCCGATACTTTTCGACCTGCAGATCGAAGCGGAGATACTCGGCTGTGAAATGAAATGGACAAAAAACAATCCGCCTTCTGTGAAGACACATCCTCTCGAAGCGGACCCGACATTGCCGTGCTCGTGCAGGATACCGACCGAGGAAAGCGGCAGAGTGCCTATAGCTCTGGAAGCCACCAGAAGAGTCAAGGAAGCTATCGGCGACAAGACGGCTATTTACGGACTTATTTGCGGCCCGTTCACTCTGGCGTCTCATCTGCGCGGAAGCAATATTTTCATGGATATGGTGACAGATCCTGATTATGTCACGAAGCTTGTTGAATACTGCGGCCAGACGGCCTGCGCCATGGCGGGGATGTATATCGATGCGGGATGTGATGTCATCGCTGTTGTAGATCCTCTGGTCAGCCAGATATCGCCCAAAATGATCGAGTCTATGCTGAGCGGTACGTTCCATGCGGTATTTGATTATATAAGATCAAAGGGTGCACTTTCATCGTTCTTCGTATGCGGCAATGCTACCGCGCAGATCGAGGAAATGTGCAGGATGGGACCTGACGGGATCTCTATCGATGAAAATGTTGATCTGCCGGCAGCCAAGCAGACGACCGACAAGTACAATATCGCCATCGGAGGCAATATCCCGCTGACGACGACAATGCTTTTCGGAACACAGGAAGACAATATGAAAGCTGTAATAGATCTGATAGACAGTGTGGACAGCAGCAGGAATTTCATTGTCTCGCCGGGATGCGACATGCCTTACGCTACTCCTGTGGAAAACACGATCGCCTGCGCGCAGGCGGCGAAAAATCCGGAAAGGACGAGAGAAATAGTCAGCAACTATGAGGCGGGCGGCATGGACGATATTGATATCGAAATTCCTGATTATGATCATCTGGACAAAGTCCTCATTGAGCTTTTCCTGCTCGATCCTGAACAGTGTGCAGCCTGCACATATATGCTGGCCTCTGTTGAAGACGCGTACGATGATATAAAAGATATTGCGGAATACAGAGTATATAAGTATTTCATCAAAGAAGATATCGCCAGAACAATGAAGATGGGGATCAAGAACCTGCCGACTATGTGCATTAACGGCGAGCAGAAATTTATTTCGCTGATACCAAGCAGGGAAGAACTGATAGAAGCTGTCAAAGCGGCGGCTGAATGACAGAGTAATAACAACAATGAAAAGGTAAATCATGATTGATCTTGTATTAATAACCGGCTTTTTGGGAGCGGGCAAAACGACCCTTATGCAGAGAACGCTTGAAGAATTTTCCGGCAGGAAAGCAGGCGTTATTATTAATGATTTTGGAAAAATCAATATCGACGCCAGAATAATAAGACGTGATGGTATACGTATGGCGGAGCTCAGCAACGGGTCCGTTTTCTGTGCCTGCATAAAAGATAAATTTGTGGAAAGTCTGATAGAAATGTCCGGGGTCGATCTTGATTACCTTTTTATTGAAGCTTCAGGGCTTGCCGATCCTTCCAATATGGAACAGATAATCAAAGGCATCAGAAAAGAAACTCATGATGCTTTTGCTTATATCGGTTCTGTCTGTGTCGTTGATGCGGAAACCTTCCCGGAGCTTTCGGAAGTGCTTCCGGCCATCAAATCACAGATCGAATACTGCAGCGCCGCCGTCATCAATAAAACCGATCTGGCCGACGAAAACAAAATAGAGTCTGCAGAAGCGAAAATCAGAGAATACAATCCGACGGTGAAAATATTCCGGGCATCATACTGTGGTGTCGACATCAAAAGCATTGTCGAAGCTATGCATATTCACGCCGGTATTCCCGCAGGCAAAGAAAGCTCCAATACTATGGAAAACAGAGCGGATTCTTTTGTCATCAGTGGGGACAAAGCGGCGGATCCGGAGGATCTGAGAGCATTCATAGAAGAAATAGCAGGCGACAGTTACAGGATAAAGGGATTCGTGCTCAGCAGCAAGGGGCCTGTGCAGGTCAGTACGGTAAATGATAATATATATATAACTCCGTGGGACGGCAGGCTGGAAAAGAGCGAACTGATAATAATATCCGCTGTAGGATTCAGAATGATGACAACGATCACGAAAGCACTGGATAAACATCTTAAAGGGGTAATGAAAATATGACTGATTACGTTGATCTGATTACTGAAAAATGCCGAGAATATTATCATGAGAAAAGTTTGCTGAGTCCGTCACAAATGGCTGTGAAAATCATGGCGGCCGAAGGATTTCCGATGCACAGCACACATCACCATTATCTTGTACCTGCCGTGCTTATTACTGCAGCCTGTATAGCTGAAAATAAAGATGAAGATACATTTAGTGAATATCTCGGCACAGCCGAAAAACGAGGCATGAAAGTGCCCGGCGGATACTGCGGCGAATACGGAGCCTGCGGCGCGGCCATAGGGTGCGGGATATTTATGTCGATATGGAATCATACGACGCCGATGTCTCATGATACTCTCGGCCCGGCAAATGCCGTTACCGGAAAAGCGCTGGAGGAAATCGGCAGATATCCGGGCCCGCGATGCTGCAAAAGAGTAACATATGCGGCAATTGAAGAGGGCGTGGAATTTATCCGGGACAATCTGGGAATAGATCTGCGGCAGCAGGGTATCATATGCCCGTTCTCGAAGCGGAATGAGGATGAATGCCTGAAAGAAAGATGCGGATATTATAAAAAATGAAAAAACAAATCACCGGCTCGGAGGCCGGTGATTTGTTTTGGCTGATAAAGGATATATGCGGTTAATCTTCCGGAAAGATCCGGGATTCGACTGAATCATAGGCATTTTCCGTAGGAGTGATGCCTTTTTCCATAGCTTCTTTCATATTTGTTCTGGTCATCTCGGTACATTTTTTGGCGACTTTGTCCATCAGAGCCTGCTTGTCCGCTTTGTCTTCGAACATGTGCATTTCGGCGCCTGACATTACTCCGCCGATGTTGTGTACCCAGCATTCTTCATAGAGGATGCCTCTGGCATCGAGCCGCTTGGCCAGTTCGATTTCTTCTTCGATCGTTTTGGCTGCCAGCTGGTTGTTCGCTGCGCCGAAGACCATTTTTACTTTGAGATTGTCGATGACTTCTTCGTTCAGGAAGCCGCCGATCGCGCACGGGCAGAGAATATCTGCTTCGGCATTGAGAATATCATCGGATGATTCGATATGAGCATCAGGATATTCTGCTTTGAGTGCTTTGATTCTGCCGGAATCGAGATCTGACACGATCAGATCCGCGCCGTCTCCGATGAGATATCCCGCCTGAGGATAACCTACGGCACCGAGACCCATTACTGCAACAGTGAGCCCCCTGAGGTCATCCTGACCGAATTTGATTTTCACGGCCTCTCTGAGCGCGTGCTCCACACCCCAGGCAGTAGGATCGCCTGACGGTCCCAGAGGATTGTTTTTGAGTCCGCCGTTTATGTAACGCGTGTATTCATGCAGCGCATCCGCGAGTTCCACCGGATAATTCATATCCGGACCTGTGAAGAAACGCACTTTATTGAGGGCATAGGCGATAAAGCCGAGTTCATCTTTATTATTGAGATCAATCTGCTCCGCCTGAACGGTGATTTTTCCGCCGCCGTACGACAGCCCTGAGGCGATGTGCTTATGGGTTTCAGCTCTCGCAAGATTGAGACCGTCTATAAGCACGGAGATTTCAGGTTCGTCTTTTTCATGTCGGCGTATGCCTCCGGTATATATGCACTGTTCGAAGTTTTCCAGCCCCGGTGTATATGTATGGATATTAGCGGTGAATCTCCAGTCTTTCTGCGAATTATAGTAACAGTCGAGTCCGAAATATCTGCCGTTCCTGAGTAGATCGAGAACCTCCTCGAGATAATCGGCCAGGCCGTATTTCCGGTAAAGTTCTCTCGTTTCTTTGTCGTTCAGACGTATGTCATCATTTGTGAGAAGGCTTTCCATATAGAATGTCCTGTTGTAATCGCTCCATTTGATGTCGGCATCCCATTCTTTGGCTGCATACATGTAGTCTTTCCCGCTTCTCCAGTCATAGCGGATTTTGAGTGTGGTGAGTCCTTCCTCTTTAAGCGGGGTATACAAGCTTCTGTTGTCCATTTCGTTACCTCCTTTATGAATGAAATCTTTGAAGTTCATAGTCTTTCCTTAAGTCCAACTATAGCACATATTGCATATCGTATGCAATATGCTATAATGAGAAAAAAGGAGGGGCAATATGGAGAATAATAGAGATACTTTCAGTTCGAGATTAGGATTCATCCTGGCAACAATTGGTTTTTCTGTAGGGGTAGGTACGCTTTGGCGGTTTCCGTATATATGCGGCAAATACGGCGGAGGTCTGTTCCTGCTGACTTACATTGCTATGATGTGTATCATAGGTATTCCGCTTTTCTCGGCGGAGGTATCAATAGGTCTGGCATCGCGCAAAAGTCCTGTCGATGCATATAAGACGCTGGAGAAGCCGGGCGCCAAATGGCATATCGCAGGCTATTTCCATATGATATGTATCGTCCTCGTTGTCGGGTATACCATGCCGATTTACGGATGGATACTGAATTATATTTATCAGACGGCTGTCGGCAAATTCGTAGGGATGGACAGCAATCAGATCATCGGATATTTCGGGTCATTTACAGGAAATCATCCGCTGGTATTTGTTTTCATAATGATCAATGCCGTTCTGACCGCGCTGGTCGTCAAAAACAATCTGCAGAGCGGGATCGAAAAAATATCCAAGGTGCTTCTTCCTTCGCTGGCAGTAATAATGATCGTGCTCGTATTCGTCGGTCTTTCGCTGCCCGGTTCGCATGCCGGCCTGAAGTTCATTTTTACTTTCGACTTTGACTCATTCTCGATGGAAGGCGTACTGACTGCGCTGGGGCAGACATTCTTCTCGCTCGGGATTGCGATGGCGGTAGCTATGATATTCGGGAGTTATCAGAAACCGGGAGAATTGAATGTGGTCAAGAATTCAACGATAGTATCGCTTTCTGTAATATTTGTAGCGATAATGGCCAGCCTGATGATATTCCCAATGGCGTCTGCCTACGGACTCGAAATGAGTTCCGGCCCGGGACTGACATTTATTACAATGCCGAATGTGTTCAATACGATGCCTGCGGGAAGACTGTGGGGCACACTGTTCTATATAGGTTTCTTTATCGCAGCTTTCTCATCCGGTATTGCAGGCTGGGAGGCCATCATAGCATTCCTCATGGATCATTTCCATCTGACGAGAGGAAAGGCGCTTTTCGGTACGTTCGCAGTGACAATGGTTATCTGCATTCCTGCACTTGTCTCGGATTATATGTTCAATCTGTTTGACCTGCTCACCAACAATGTATTCCTCATTCTCGGAGCGCTGGCTATATGTATTTTCGGAGGCTGGATCTGGGGCATGAAAAATATTGCCAGAACATGCGGAATCAAAGAAGGTTCGGCTTTGTATCGATTTATGTCAATAATAATCAAATTTGCCGCGCCTGTCATCATAGTAATACTTTGTCTGACATGGTTCGGCCTGATAAAGTAATCATGTTTTCCTGAACAGAAACAGTGATCGTTGTATTCAATGGTCACTGTTTATTTTTGGGGAATATTGACATTTTGTCGATCGTACGAATATAATAAAAAAGCGCGTGATATACAATCGACAGGAGGGATCCATCATGAACGAAAAAGCAATAAGGACTTCGCTGGTAAGCCAGGTATATGATTTCATTATCAACATGATACGCAGCGGCGAGCTGCAGCCGGGCGACAGATTGAATATCAACGAACTGGCAGAACGTTTCGGTGTCAGCAGAACACCGGTGAGAGAGACCATAAACAGACTGATCCAGGAAGGTTATGCCGAACAGCAGCATAACGTAGGACCGAGGATCACACTTCTGGATATCGATGAAGAGCTGGATCTTATCAATGCCAACGAAAAACTGTTCTTGCTGGTCATTGATTCATATAAAGATCTGGACAGCCTCGACGATCTGACCTCAGAGCTGGCCGAAATACTTAAGGAACAGGAAGCAGGCAATAAAGAAAATAATGCTGATAATTTCCATAAAGCTTCCGTGGGATTCCATCTGCTGATGATAGATGCCTGCACCAACAGTGTCATACGTGAATTTGCGCGCACGACACAGAATAAGATAAACATGAGCACACTGTCTTTCCAGTCTGCCGAAGCCAACAGGCAGGACAGCATCGACGGCCATCGGGCCATTCTTGCGGCTTTGCAATCAGGTGATCTGGAGGCAGCTAAAGAAAAGATGAACGAGCATAATGTAAAGGGAAAAACAAAATACATGGCCATGAAAATAAGCAGGTTATAAAGATGTTTATCTTATTGAAGGAAGAACAAAAAACCTTCAAATGTATGAGAATAAATAATCGTTTGAACGGCGGATATTTCTATTTCCGGCTTTCACGGCTGTAATGCCGGGAAATCAGCGACCGCACAGAATTCCGGTCGTCAGACTCGACAGCTTTCACGATTTTTTTGTGTTCTTCGATCAGGTTATGACGTTCGGAGTCGATCACCTTATGATCGTATACAACTATCATGGTGAATAGGTTCATTATCTCATTAAACATTTTTTCCAGATGGGTATTGTGCGTACATCTGACAAAAGATGCGTCAAAATTCATTGATATCACAGCATATTCATAGAGGTTGTGATTCTCGATGTTGTTCATTTGAATCTCGAGAGTCTTTTTCAGTTCATTTGCAAGATCCTCTGTGTGGTTTTGCTGTACGCAAAAATCGTATGACCCCAGCATGAGGATCTCGACTGCCTTTTCAATGGTCTGAAACAGATCAGGTGTAATATCTATAACAGCGGGACCGGTCCGCGGATCATTTGATATGAGACCGTCTTTTTCAAGTATCAGCAATGCTTCACGGATAGGAGTGTTGCTTACCTTCAATTCTTTGGCAACCGCAGAAATGTTTATTCTTTCACCCGGTGTGATCTGCTGAGACAATATCTGTTCTTTAAGATAATTATATATTTGTTCTTTTACTGTGGTTCTGACTATTTCCATGAAAGTACCCTTTAACACATTAACATGCATGATGTTTAAAACATCACATCGATTATAAATTGTAAAAGCGATGCTGTCAACGATATGCGGTATCTGAAAAATTATATTGACAGAACACGAGGAGGAGGTTATCATGTAAGCATAATCTAATGTATCGTGCACGATATTTAAAATAATTATGTTTCGGGGCACGCAGCTAAAGGAGGCAAATCATGGAAAACAGTTTATTTATTCCTCTGAGAGAAGAAGGTCTTACAACGATGAGAATCAGATATGACTTCAAAACAGATGCGGTGAAATTATTTGCTGCTAAAGAATGGGAGCCTGATTTTGACTTTACGGCATACAATCATAAATGGTGGATAGACGGTATCTTTACTGAGGATGCCATATATTTGAACACTAAGCAGGTGTGGGCGCTTTTCGAAAAGTACGGCCAGAGAGAATATCTGGAATCAGTTATAGAACTCCTTCGTGAAGGAAAACATTTCGGCATCGACATTTATTATTATGCGAAATATGATATTCGTTACATGATGAACGAGCACAGCCGCAAACTGGGCCTGTTGAATAAGAGCCATTCGATCATGGCGGGAGGCATACGCCGTCATACATATGAAGAGCCTGAGATCAGTGTGATAATCGACGGACTAAATCTCGGACGCGGTATGAGCTTTAAAAATATTGCCGGACATCTTCCTTTCGGGGGATGCAAGGCCACCGTTACGATGGATCCGCTGGATGAAACTAACATGGAAATAATGGGATTTATTGCGTTTGCGCTGGACAGCTGCAGAGATATGACGGGACCTGATATGAACTTCCCGACCACAATGTCTGACGTAATGATAGATCAGGGTTATTCCATGCAGTTCACAGGAGGAAAGAAAGCAAAGACCGGAGAAACAGGAAAGCCTACGGCATACGGTGTTTATCTTGCTCTGCTTGAAGCCATGGATTTTTATGAGGGCAGCAGAGATCTCACTGACAAGACTGCGGCACTCATGGGACTCGGGGCAGTAGGCTGGTATATGGGCGAATGTATGCTCGAGGGCGGGCTGAAAAAGCTGACTGTTGCTGATATAGATCCGGAAGCGGTGAAGAGATTTATTGAAGAACATCCGGGATATGATATTGATGCGTGCCCTGTCGGAGAAGTTCTTCAGCAGGATGTGGATATACTGTCGCCATGTGCGATAGGAGGCATTTTTGACGATGAGAGCATCGCAAAGCTCAACTGCAAATACATCTTCGGCTCCTCGAACAACGGACTCAAAGCTTCTTCACAGGAAGAAGAAATACGTCTGGCAAAACTTATCCAGGACAAAGGCATCGTATACGAAGTCGAATGGTGGCATAATACTGCGGGGGTCATATGCGGAGCTGAGGAGTATCTTTTCGACGGTGACGAAGAATCGCTGCGCGTCAAGATCGAAAAAGTTATTCCTGAAAATATCAGAATGGCTCTCACGGAATCCAGGAAACAGGGAATCACTCCGACAGAATTTGTTTATAAGTATTGCGAAGATCTGCTATATAAATAACCGTTGTTTGATTAAACAGGAGAAAAGACTATGTCAGAGAATACAAATAATAACAATCTGAATCAGCCTGAAGGTTTCAGCAGCCTGTTCGGATTTCTGATGTCGATCATCGGGTTTGCGGTTGGCGTAGGCAGTATGTGGCGTTTCCCATATGTGTGCGGCAGCAATGGAGGTGCTCTGTTTATCTTCACATACATGGCAGTCATTGTCATTATAGGGATACCGCTGCTGACAGGTGAGATATCGATGGGTTATGTGACGCAGAAAACAGCGATCGGAGCATATCAGACATTGAAGCCGGGATCAAAATGGTACTTTGCAGGGTATCTGCATTCGATAGTTGCCATACTGGTCCTCGGTTACACAGCTCCGATATATGTGTGGGTGCTGGCGTATATTTACAGAACAGCAACAGGCTTTTTCAAAGGTCTTGATGCGGCAGGAATAGCAAATTCATTCGGCGCGCTGACGACTGACTACAAGACGATGTTTATTTTCGCGGTCATCAACTGGGTGATCACTGCGGTGATAATTTCCGGGAGCGTATCAAACGGAATAGAAAAGGTAAACAAGTTCCTGCTGCCTGCACTGGGAGTAATAATGGTGGTGTGCATCGTGATCGGTCTGCGCGTACCCGGCGCACTCAAAGGGGTTGCATATATGTTCAAACCGAATCCGGCCACATTTTCTCTCAGTACAGTATCGACTGCGATAGGACAGGCATTCTTTGCTATAGGCATCGGTATGCTGGCATCGATGATATTCGGCAGCTACATTAAAAAGAAAAATGAAAACATTTTGAAACAGGCGACGATAGTAGGAGGATCGATACTGGGAGCCGGTATAGCATCGGGACTAATGATATTTCCTATGGTGTTCGCATTCGGACTCGAACCGGGCGCCGGCGTCGGACTGACAATGATCACCCTGCCAAATGTATTCAATTACATTGCCGGCGGGAGATTTATCGGCACACTGTTCTATGTGGGATTTTTCTTCGCTGCGCTGTCATCGTCGATAGGGCTCGCGGAAGCGATAACAGCAGTTGTAAAAGACAGCCTGCATGTATCGAGAAAGATCGCAGTTGTAATAGTAATGACAACAACTGTTATCATCGGCAGCTGTTCGATACTTATTCCGGGATTCCTGGACAAAGTTGATATCATCACAAGCAATTATATGCTCGTGATAAGCGGACTCCTGATTGCGATTTTCGTAGGCTGGATCTGGGGGGCAGATAATTTCCTCGATGCCATTAACATAAAGAAAAAAGGCGTCAGGATGTGGCTTAAAGTTTCCATCAAGTACGTATGCCCGCTGGCAATACTGGTGATATTCATCGGCAATTTCATTACATTATAGTATAGTTTGACAAAACGTGTATAATCAATAAGCACTGTACAGATAGATTTGTACGGTGCTTTTGATTTTTATTATTTTGACAGGTGTTTATCGTAATGATGAAGCAGATATTTGCGTACTTTTTCTTTGCTGCCGGTTCGTATGGCCTCGAGTATCTGTTCGTGTTCTTTCAGGTTGACTTCTTTGTTCACATTATTCTGCTGGTAATTGTACATGGTCAGCATATAAAGGATAGGTGCAAGGCTGTCGAAAAGACTGATAATTTTTGTGTTGCCGGTAGCAAGAAGAAAACATTTATCGAAAGCGATCGCATCTTTAATGAACTGCTGGTCATCGTGCTTGTTAATATCACGGCATTGCTTGTCGCAGGCTTCCTGCAGAAGAGACAGCAATTCACCGCTGCATTCTCTGAGACAGCATATATCATATCCGCCGAGCAGCAGCGACAGTACAGCCATGTCGGTTTCTTCAATCAGTTCTTCTGAGATATCGATTACACGCACCTGAGAACTGTAGGAGGAGGTGACAAGCCCCTCGGATTCGAGTCGTGACAGCGCCTCACGGATAGGTGTATTGCTAACACCGAGCTCCTCACTGAGCGAGGAAATCGTGACCGGGTCGCCGAACGAATATTCCTGTGATAAGATTTTCTGTTTTATTATTTCATAAGTCTGTTCTTTGATCGATTGCTTAACTATTTTCATTTATTAACCTGTCTCATTCCTTGAAAATCATTTCCTGCATAAAGTATATTTGCGGCGGCAAGGATTGTCAACAAGATGAATCACGTAAAATAGTCAGAATAAAAAGAAAAAAATATGTTGACATCAATGCGGCGGGGGGATATTATAGGGGCATAAAGATGCATCATGCATGATGCATAATAAAGAAACGTTATTACACTCGTCACTGCAGCAATTATCAAAAAACTATCAGGAGGAATTAAAATGAACAGAAGCATATTCGATGTATTACGTGAAGAAGGACTTACAACATTCAAGATCAGACATGATTTTAAAACCGGCAGGTTCTGGATGGAAGCTATGAAACAGTGGGATCCGGATCTGGACTTCAGCAAATACAACAAAGAATTTTATGTAGAGAGCATCCTTTCGGAAGATGTAAAGTATTACAACACAAAGCAGGTCAGAGAGCTTTTCGCAAAGTATGATCTCGAAGATTATCTGGATGAGGTGCTTGACCTGATCAGACAGGGCAGGCACTTTGGCATCGAATGCTACTACAATGCAAAATATGATATCAGATTCGAATGCAACCAGCACAGCAGAAAACTCGGAGTCCACAATAAGAGACATGCTACACTGGCAGGCGGCATAAGAAGACATGATCCGAGTGAAGAAGAAAAAGATGTAATAATCGACGGACTCAATCTCGGACGCGGCATGAGCTTCAAGAATGTGGCGGGACATCTCGATTTCGGCGGCTGCAAGACCACAGTTACGATGGGGCCCCTTGATCTCAATAATATGGAAATCATGGGATTCCTCGGATTTGCTATCGACAACTGCAGAACGATGACCGGACCGGACATGAACTTCCCGACAGAGATGGCAGATGTAGAGAATGCAAACTTCTCCATGAATTATACGAGCGGACCGAATTCACCTCTCGGCGAAACGGGCAAACCGACGGCTTACGGCATTTATGTAACGATGAAGCAGGCTACAAGATTTAAATATGGCAGCGAGTGCCTGGACGGCAAGAAGATCGTTCTTATCGGGCTCGGCGCAGTCGGCTGGTATCTCGGTGAATATCTGCTGCAGGAAAAAGTAGACCTGTATGTGGCTGATCTGAACCCTGAGACCTCAAAGAAGTTCGCTGCAGAAAACGGAGGAACAGCGATCGATCTTGACGGGGCAATGTTCACAAAGTGCGATATTCTGAGCCCATGCGCGATCGGCGGCATATTTGACGACAAGACAATACCGCAGCTTAACTGCGACATCGTCTGGGGATCGGCGAACAATCAGCTCAAAGCATCGAGTCAGGAAGAAGAATACAGACTGGCAAAGATAATGCAGGACAACAATATATTGTTCCAGACGGAATGGTGGCATAATACGGCCGGCGTTATCTGCGGAGCACAGGAATATATAGAAGGCAGAAAAGCCACTTATGAAAAGCTCATAAAGGTGATCGACGATACCATGCCGGCTTCGACATGGGAGAACCTTAATACTGCTGAGAAACTGGGCATTACTCCATGCGAGAATGTTTACAGAGTATGTGAAAACATAATATACGGTGATGAAGAAATGGAATTCGACGATTAGTTATTTCAATCTGTTGTTGATCAAATAGGAGAGAAAATATGTCAGAGAATACTAACGATAATAATCTGAATCAGTCTGAAGGCTTTTCAAGTCTGTTCGGATTCCTGATGTCGATCATAGGATTTGCAGTAGGGGTCGGAAGCATGTGGAGGTTTCCGTATGTATGCGGAACGAACGGAGGAGCTCTGTTCATCTTCACTTATATAGGAGTAATACTCATCATTGGCATACCGCTGCTGACGGGTGAGATATCGATGGGATATGTAACACAGAAGACTACTATCGGAGCGTACAAGGAACTTAAACCGGGCTCGAAGTGGTACTGTGCAGGTTACCTGCATTCGATCGTTGCACTTTCGGTATTCGGGTATACTGTGCCGATCTATGTATGGGTGCTTGCATATATATACAGAACGGCTACGGGATTTTTCAAAGGTCTTGATCCTGCGGGTATCGCGAATTCTTTCACGGCGCTCACAGGCGACTACAAGACGATGTTCATATTCGCGATCATCAACTGGGTCGTTACAGCTATAGTAATATCGGGAAGCGTGTCGAACGGCATAGAGAAGGTCAACAAATTCCTTCTCCCTGCACTGGGAGTGATCATGGTCGTCTGTATCGTGATCGGACTGAGAGTACCCGGCGCATTCAAGGGCGTAGCGTACATGTTCAAACCTAATCCGTCGACATTTTCGCTCAGCACTGTTTCGACAGCAATAGGGCAGGCATTCTTTGCGATAGGCATAGGCATGCTGGCCTCGATGATATTCGGGAGTTACATCAAGAAGAAAAATGAAAACATCCTGAAACAGGCGACGATAGTGGGAACATCTATTCTGGGCGCCGGCATAGCGTCGGGACTCATGATCTTCCCGATGGTGTTTGCCTTCGGCCTGCAGCCGAGCGCGGGAGTAGGACTCACGATGATAACACTGCCTAATGTATTCAACTATATTGCCGGCGGAAGATTCATAGGGACGCTGTTCTATGTGGGATTCTTCTTTGCGGCATTATCTTCATCGATAGGTCTCGGCGAAGCAATCACAGCAGTGGTAAAAGACGGCTTCAACCTTACGAGAAAGAAAGCCGTTGCAGTAGTAATGGCCTGCTCAGTGATCATAGGCAGCTGTTCGATCCTCATCCCGGGATTTCTGGACAAAGCAGACATTATCACCAGCAATTATCTGCTCGTGATAAGCGGACTGCTGATCGCCATATTCGTAGGCTGGGTCTGGGGAGCCGATAATTTCCTTGATGCCGTCAACATTCAGAAGAAATGGACCAGGATCTGGCTGAAGGTTTCGATCAAATTCGTATGCCCGATAGCGATCATAGTTATCTTCCTCGGGAACTTTATTAAAATGTAAAAAGCACAACCGGTTAAAGAATTATTTGTCAAGGAGCTGCGGCGTTGAGTTATTGCTTAGCGCGCGGCTCTTTTATCTGTTTCTAATGTATGTTGGGGAACCTTATCTCTGCGGTGTTTTTCGATTGCCGGCAGACATATGGAAGAGAGCATTATCACGATCCCGGCAATTTGCGCCCACGCGAGAGACTCATGCAGCAATATCACACCCATTACTGCAGCTGTCACGGGTTCCGCTGAAGCGATCACTGACGCGTATGCCGATCCGACGCCGTACGACATGCCTTTCACGTACAGCCCGTAAGGTATTGCTGTACTGATAGTGCCCATCAGTATATATGACAGCCACGGAACGGATGACATACCCGCCGGAATATAATCGGGGTGCATGAAGGCCATTGTCAATGCTGCAAAAATAAAGGCGTATGTGATACTGATATCCGCTGAGGTGTATTTGAGTGTTTTTTTGGATAATATCGTAAAAGCAGCGTAGCATATTCCGGAGAGGAGACCCAGCATGATCCCTGCAAGATCTGCGTGCATAGCAGCGGGATCATATCCGCGAACTACGAGAAAACAGCCTCCGATTATCATTATTATCACCAGGACTTTACTCGTTGTTATCGGCTCTTTATATGCGATTCTGTTGAAAATGATGACAAAACCTGTTGCTGTAATAAGCAGCATCACTGCCATGGAAGTTGAAAGTTTCTGAATTGCAATGGCATAGAAAATGAATGAACCTGCTATTCCGGCCATTCCCATAACTAAAAATACCGGTATTGAATGTAATGATATTTTGGGGATTTTTCCGCGGATCAGGTCATATAGGATAAAAAATGCGGCTCCGACATAGCAGCGCACTGCGGCGACTGCAACGGGAGATGTTCCTGTGTTCATTAAACTTTTGCTGAAATATGGTACCATGCCCCACAGTAATGTGGCGGCCAGTATGCAGAGTGTACCTTTTTTCATGATTTAACTCCATATCTCTCTGTCCGAAGGCATACTGCTGTCAGGTTTGATATATGCGATCCGACTTTTGTTGAACATGTACTCCCAGCTGAGATTTTCACTTCGCGAATTGTTGCCCAGGCTTCCGCATCCGAGAGTGGTGGACGCATGGAGACCGTTGAAGAAACTGCCGCCGTTGTCGGCAGAGCAGATCTGGTTGATGAGAAATCTTGACGCCGGCAGTTTCAGAGCCGCGTTTTCGATATGCTCCTGATTGCATGAATGGATAACCACGCTGTGACCGGCGCCGGCAGCTTTTAAATTTGCCCGGGCAATACTGATTGCCTCATCCCATGAATCGTATGTATACAGTGCCTGAACGGGAGCCATTTTTCTTTTTGCGAGGTCATCGTTGTCCCCGGCAAAATCTGCTTTCACCAGGATCATTCTCGTGCCCTCCGGGATTTGTATACCCGCGGCTGCGGCCACTTCAGCAGCGGATTTTCCGATAAGAGCTTTATTTAATTCTCCGTTATGAAAAAGTGCTCTGCGTATTGCCTGCACCTCATCAGTCCGGCTGGCGTAATAAGTACCGTGTTCTTCGAATATTTTGATTGCTTCCTCGATTTTGCCTGAAGGGATGACGGCAGTCTGTTCGCTTGAGCATATTATACCGTTATCGAAACAGCGTCCTTCAATTATCATCGGGATCGCCCGTCCGAACTTGACATCGGTGTCGATTATGGCCTGAACATTACCGGGACTGGCTCCGAATGCGGGTTTGCCGGAGGAGTAAGCTGCTTTTACCATATCGCTTTCACCGGTGCAGATGCATACGTCGCATTTTTCCATGACAAGCTTTGATATTTCTTTTGCGGGATCGGCAATACATTGAATGAGATTCTCAGGGGCACCCAGTCTTGCGAGTTCGGCATTTATCATTCGTACTGTTTCTGCGCTGCATTTCACGGAAAGGGGATGCGGACAAATAATAACAGCATTTCCGCCTTTGGCTGCGAACATGGCATTGCACATCGGAGTGACAACGGGTTCCACGGCCGGAGTAATGCATCCTATGACACCCATAGGCTTTGCGACGGCAACGATACCTTCTTCTGGTATTCTTTCGACGACACCGACACTTTTTCCTCCTTTGCAGTCGTTCCAGATGACTCTGGATTTTCCTATGTTTTTTCTGACTTTATCCTCATAAACGCCCATGCCGGTTTCATCGACTGCCATCCGTGCCAGCCTTTCAGCATTATCGAACACCGCTCTTGCTATAGCTTTTACGACTGCATCTACCTGTACCTGATCATATTCTGCAAATTCTTCCTGCGCAGTTCGCGCTTTGGCAAACATTTCGTTTAATGTCTCGGTATTTGTCATTTGATTCCGCCCCTTTCGATATAATATTACTTTTGCCATAATATTAGTCCGGCCATATCTTTGAGTAAATATCAACGTTATCATAATAAATGATACAATTTGTATTAACAAAAAATCAGAGAGGTATACGTGATATCCGCGAACCTCCCTGATGATTACAATATTTATTAGCACTTATTTATTTTTTGATTATACAAATTTACTATATTTTAATATTATACAAGACAGTTTATTCAGCAGCATTGTCAGCCAGCTCCAGATGGTTCTTGTCGTTGAAATACGTTTTAGTATCTCTGGCAACTTCCCTGGACAGAATCAGCAGCGCAACAATATTTGGGAATGCCATGAGCCCGCAGATAATGTCGGCAAGAGTCCAGATCGCCTGCAGTGAAATGAAAGCCCCGAATAATATTGCCAGAGTATAGAGCACTCTGTAAACTTTGCATGCCATAAAGTTTCCGTTGAAAAGATATTCAAGGCAGCGTTCTCCGTAATATTCCCATCCCACGGCGGTGGTGAATGCGAAGAATACGAGGCTGAGCATCAGAACTATGTTGGCAACGATAGGAGGTATTCCGGGGATACCGATCTGGAATGCTTTGGTTGTGACAGCAACGCCGTCAAGTCCCATGTTCCATGAACCGGTCATTATGATCGCTATTCCTGTGCAGGAACATATCACCAGGGTATCTATGAAATTGGATGTCATTGTTACAAGACCCTGTTTAACAGGACTGTCGGTCATAGCGGAGGCTGCAGCTATCGGTGCAGAACCAAGGCACGTTTCACTGGAAAAGACACCTCTGGAGATACCTTTCTGTATACATATGAAGATACTTCCTATGACGCCTCCGGTAACGGCACTTGGATTAAAAGCTCCGTAAAAAATTTCATACAATGCGTGCGGGATGAATTTGAAATTGCAGATCAGTATTGCAACGCAATAAACAATATATACGATTGCCATAGTAGGGACAACGAGTTCTGCGAAAGATGCAATACGTTTTATGCCGCCGATCAGGACAAAGCCTATTAATGCCGCTGCAATCAGCGAGACAATAACGACGACCCATGAATAATTGCCGAATGCAATATGCTGGTTGTTGGGATCGAGGACTGCTTTGGTTGCATCAGTGACGCCGTTGATCTGTGTAAATGTACCGACTCCCATGATGCAGGCAAATGCTCCGAAGAAGGCAAACAGCTTTGCCATCCATTTCCAGTTTGAACCGAGTCCTTTTTCTATATAGAAGAATGGTCCGCCGAGCGCATGTCCGTCTTCGAATGTCCTGTATTTAACTGCTAAAAGGCCTTCTGCATATTTTGTTGCCATGCCGAAGCCTGCAGCCATCCAGATCCAGAACATTGCGCCCGGACCTCCTGCAACCAGTGCTGTTGCGACTCCTACAATATTTCCGGTAACTAGATTTCCTGCAAGTGTCGTACAGATAGCACCGAATGAGGTGACCTCTCCGTCTGCCGTTTTATCACGGCTGAACATAAGCTTCAAAGCCATTCCGAGTTTTGTAAATGAAAGGTTTTTAAGCCTGATCGTGTAATAGATCCCCGTGAACATTACGAGAACCAGCATAGGTATTCCCCATACAATACCATCTACGGTATTTAAAAAATTGCCCATAATTTTCTCCTCTGTAAAAAGACGATAATTTGAAATAAATGAAATAAAGTATTGCCAATAACAGAATATTGAGAACGCTGTATGCAGTAAATATCACATTCATGTTTATGATGCATACCGAATGTATCATGATGATACGAGTTGTTAAAACAAATGATACGAACCGTATTTTACCTGTAATTCAAAGGCATTGACATTTGAAACATGATGTATTATTTTTAAATAATGATAAAGTATTTTCTGTTATTGATACGATTTTTCAAAAGGAGATAATATGGAAACGCAAAAATGCAGAGCACTGCTCCGCGCGATCGATACAGGTTCGTTCTCGGCGGCTGCTGAGGAACTCGGATTTACTCCATCCGGGATCAGCCATATGATAACATCAATCGAAAATGAAGTCGGTTTTCCGATATTGAAAAGAAGCAGAAACGGTGTCACGCTTACAGCAAACGGAGAAGAATTACTGCCGTTATTGAGAGCTCTTGTGAAAATCGATATCAATATCGAACAGCAGTCTTCTGAAATTCTCGGTCTGGCAAGAGGGCATATCACGATCGGTGCCTATTCCAGCATAGCGGCGCAATGGCTGCCGCAGATATTGAGAGATTTCCAGCGCGACTATCCCGGGATATCAATACAGATGATGGAAGGCACACATGACGAACTGGACGGCTGGATGTCAGACGGCTACCTGGATTTCTGCATGTACAGCTATCGCAGCGATATAGACTTCGAGTGGATCCCGCTGAGTGAAGACCCTATGTACGCAGTGGTATCTCCCGAGCATCCATTTGCATTCCGCAGTCATATCGCCCCCAAAGAATGTGAAGGTCAGCCGTTTATTATGCCCGGAAGAAGCATGGATGCTGATGTTTCCGACATAATAAAGAAATTTTCGCTTTCACTGGATATCAAGTACAGGACAATCGAAAACTATTCTGCAATATCGATGATAGAATGCGGGCTTGGCATCAGCATTATGAATGAATTGATCACAAAAGGCAGGATCAGCAATGTAATGCTCGTACCGTTTGACCCGCCGCAGCATATCGATCTGGGCATTGCCGTGCCGTCGCTGAAGCAAGCGTCGCCGGCTGCCAAGAAAATGGTGGAATATATCAGAAAGCATTTTGAGTAGCATTGTAAGGATACTATTTCTTCAGAACCGCTTTCTGGATATTGCCGATGAACTCTGAGTATTTCATGCCGCTCGAACGTACGACTATCTGCTGCGCTGCGACAATACAGACAACAAGATAGGCGATGGAGCAGAACCAGGACAGCGGCGACATCAGAGAATGATGCACCAGATAAACGGTCGTATAGACAGATATCGGCAGAAGCACGCAGAGCGCCGAGCACATGCCGGGGGTGTAGGGCTTCTTTTTGTCGAAGATCTTTATGGCGGCAATATGCGCAAAGCTTTCGATGTATCCCAGGAATATACCGGCGAATATAAGAAACGGCACATTGGAGAAAAACAGCGGCACGAAGCCGATCAGCAGAACCAGAGTGACGGTCACAAAGCTGCCGAACTGCGGATCTTTCTGCGTGAAATTCAATTTCTCTGTTATCATTTCCGTAAAGCCGCCCGGGAATTTGCCTTCTTCCCAGAGATGCAGGATGATGCCGGCGTCAAAGAGACAAATGCATCTGTGCAGCACGGCCAGGGAAGACCAGCTGAAAGCCGCATAGAACAGGATGATAACTCCGAATACGGTCAGTATATATAGGTTGTAATGCATAATAAACTTCTTCATGCCTTAATGTTATCCCATTCGCCTGCGGTATTCAATTTACATAATTTGCATATCTGTCGATTGAAATCCTGCCTCGCCGCTGGTAAAATTAATAGACAACGTGTTGTCACATCAGTGAGGTCCATTATGAATAAGAACGAGGAAAAATCCGCCCGCACAAAAGCAGGACTCGGCGATGCATTCATGGAACTTTACAACAGCAGGAGTATAGAGCAAATTTCCATACGGGATATTACGGATATTGCCGGGTGCAGCCGTGCGACCTTCTATCTTCATTACATCGATATCTATGATCTTCTGGAAAAAATCGAGGACGAGGTCCTTGAAAAAATCAGGGTAAATGCAGCCGACGCGCTGGCAATAACGGATAATTCCGATGCGTTGTCGCCCGCACTGTACTTTCGGCTCATACTGGATTTTTACAGCAGCAATGAGCAGTATTTTTCGATTCTCATGCGCAGGGATGTGAACTTTGTCCGTTCGGTCAAAAATATTATTCGTCCGGCGTTATTCGCAAGACTCACAGACAGAACTGCAGGGAATGAATCCGAAATGGATTACCTGATAGAATATCAGATTTCTGCGGTAATAGGCGTGCTTGACCGCTGGGCGGAACGGGGACGCGATATTCCTGTCGAGACGCTGACCAAAATCATAGTGAAAATTTCCTCCGAAGGCATATTGCCGGCCGTGCAGGAAAAGATCAAATATACTAATCCGCTTATTTAGCCCAAAAAGTGATATAATATACGCACTTAAGACGGAGACTAAAATGATAAGCGACGAATCACTGTATTACAATTACATAGATGGAGACAGCGATGCGCTTGCCGAACTGCTTGCCCGCTATGATGAAAGTCTTAATCTCTTTATTTTTTCCTTTGTAAAGAATGAGGAAGAGGCGGAGGATCTGGCAATCGACGCATTTGCGCATCTGGCTGCGAGTGACAAGCGATTCAAAGGAAAATCATCATTCAAAACATGGCTGTTTGCCATCGGCAGAAATCTTGCACTTGAATATCTCCGCAGGCACCGTATCGATACAGATGAACTGTTCGATGAATGCGCAGCGGATTTCAAAACGCCCGATCTGCCGATCCTCAAAAGGGAAAGATATGCGCAGCTTTACGGAGCACTGGGCATGTTGAACGCGGAGTACCGGCAGGTGCTGTATCTCAAGTTTTTTGAAGATATGAGCGTTGCTGAAACAGCCAGAGTGACAGGCAAAAAGGAACGTCAGATTTCGGATCTGATATACAGGGGGAAGCAGGCGCTGAAGAAGGAACTGGAAGAAGCGGGGTTCGAATATGAGAACGACTGAAGAAAAACTGAACGAAATAAAACGCCGCGAAACACATATACGCCGCCGCAGATTCCGCAGGCAGACGACGGTGCTTTCATTCGCGTCCGCCGCAGCTGCAGTCCTGGTGATTATTACTGCAGTGGGAATACTGCCGCAGATAAAAAGTGATTTCGCAGGCAACAGCATGTCCGCACAGTATGCGTCGGCCTTTTCCGGCAACCCGGCGATTGGGTTCATCCTGGTGGTGATCCTGGCATTCGCCCTGGGAGCATGCATCACGCTGCTCTGCGTCAAAGTGCACAGATACAATGAAAGAGAGAAAAGACAATGAATCTGTGGCCGCTGGAAACTGCAAGCAATGTGACGCAGATGATCCTGCTGACGGTGATCGTCATCTGGGTCTGGAAAGTTGCCGGAAAAACGGAGGAACCGGTCATCGCCAGATTTTTTGGGCTGGGGATGTTTACGTCGTTCCTCGGAGATCTTTTCTGGTCGATATATATTCTTTTATTCGCTGAAGCGCCATCCGGAATATCACCGGCTGATATTGCCTGGATCGGCGCCTACTGTTTCCTGATAGGATTTCTGCAGATCACGGCCAGGGGCAAGCGCAGACCACGGTGGCTGTTCGTTATTATACTGCTGATAGTGTGCGATACGGCCTTGTGGGTCAGCTGGGCCGAAGGTAATATCGGAAGTATCCTGAACGATGTTGTTTATGGTGCGGCGATGTGTGTGATGTCGTGGTATATTTTCACGAATCTGAGTGAGAGCGGGAAAAAACTGAGGCCGTTCTTTATCGCGGCTGCGTGTTATATGGTAATGGAACTTTCGCTTTTCACTTCCTGGGGCAGAGCGTATGCCTATTTCGATTTTATGGTAACGGCGTGCCTGGCGGCAATGGCGGTTACTTTTATAAAAGCTGTTTCCGCAGAGGAGGTGGCGAGATGATATATGCAGAAAATGTTTTTGTCTGCATTGCGGCGCCGCTGTGCGTGGCCCTGTTTTTCATCAAAGGAGACGCCAGGCGTTTCTGCGGATTTTTTGTAGCGGGGATCTTCGTATGTCTTCTGGCGGCTTATATCAACAGCTATCTGCTCGTAGTTACAGGATATTCCATAGAACAGGCGGCGATCTGTGTGACGCCGATCTGTGAGGAACTGATGAAACTGCTGCCGGTGCTTTTCTATTTTCTGGTGTTCGAACCGGACGACAGACAACTGATGATAGCCGCTGCCGCAGTGGGTGCGGGTTTTGCGACATTCGAAAACTGCTGCTATCTGCTGGATGCGGGCGCAGCTGATTTTACTATGATCATGGTCCGCGGATTCGCAGTCGGCATAATGCATACTATGTGCACTCTGGCAGTCGCGCTTATACTGGTAATGTTCGGGAAATTCCACAGGATGATGCCGGTGCTCTTCGTCGGAGTCCTGGCGGCCGCTGTGACTTTCCACGCTCTTTACAACATGCTGGCTTCAGTTCCGGGGACACCGCAGATCATCGGATACATAATGCCTGTTGCAACGATGTCAGCCGCGCTGGCAGTCATCAGGGTGAAAAAAATCAGAGCAGATAATAAATAATTTCTGGGTCACTTGTCAGACGAACTTCCTGTTTGCCAGAGTAAATGTTTGCCGGCATCATAATATGCCGTGAACATATAAAAGCAACCGATAATTACAGTGAAAACAATGAGCAAAAGATGTAAAATATGAGCATATACAGGGGAAACTGAGCACACAAAAGCCCCGGTGAAACACGATATGATTTTTTGACAGAGTAAATTCCACCGGCATGAACGCAGCATAATATCTGATGTAACTGTATCCCGAAAGCTGTGTTAATGATCAGATATCATCACGGACAAAGCATTTCAGCTCGTCATCCCAGAGGTATTCCGAATCGGGTCATTTCCATGCGTCCCACGGGCCGTATGAATAACCGTTTTCGAGTCGGAATGCCTGCAGATAGTTGAGCTGACATCCGTCGGAATCTCTGCAATCCCAGGGGTTTGATGCGATGTCGTGACCTTTTTTGACCCAGCTGCGTATGAGAAAACGCTCCGGGAGAGTCATCGGCACGATACGTTCCATTTCGTGGAGCGCATAGAGATTAAGCTGGTAATCTATTGAATGTCTGTCATATATCATTTGATTTCACCGTCCTTTTTAAAGATCGACCGGTTCAGCGTCACATCCCGGGAAGGAATCCTGTGACAGCCGAGTATATCGAGGACATCTTTACCGTAGAGGAATTCGAACATATCGAAAGGACATTTGTTGCTCAGACTTTCCCTTGCATACGAGTTGATATGGTCCATCATCCGCGAAATATCAGTCTGGGTATAGTCATCAAATGGTTTTCCTTTCGGTATGAACAGCCGTATGAACTCATGGTTTCTTTCGGCTGCCCCCTTCTGAAAAGGTGCGTTCGGATCGCAGTAGAACAGGTGCGCGCGCCTGTCACCGCCGGCGTCGAATTCAATAGCGGAAGGATGCGAAAATTCACTTCCGTTATCTGTAAGGATGACATCGAACAGCTTCCTGAAACGTTCAGGCCCGAGGCATTCATAAAGGCGGTCGAATATCACCGTAACAGACCCGGAATCATGGTAGCGGCGGAGAAAAGCGAGCATGAAACCCGCCCTGACGAAATGGATCGTCAGTAACACTTTTCCGCCTTTCCTGCCTTCCACGGTATCGATCTGCGTGATCGGGAAATCGGGATGATCCTCCATGACTTCAAGAAAGCACTCATATTCGCGGCCTTTCCGGCAATGCCTGTCCATCTTCAGTGTTTTTTTATTTTTGCGCTGCTTGAATCTTACCTTCCTCGGCAGGTCTATGTTCATGGCCGTCAGCAGACGATCATCAATAAGCCTGTATATCGTGCGCTCGCTCACCATAAGCCGGTCATAATTCGTGGCACATATATGATGGATAGACTGGCTCTGCATGATAAGGGGAGTGATGATCGAGTCGAAGTGCATGAGGTCTTCCTCGCAGTACGAAATGCCTTTACGCTGTTCGGAAAGCCCTGTGCGATAACAGTCATCAGCGGTCTTTGCATGATAAACATGCTTTTCGAGAGTGCATCCGGGCCTTCTGCTGCAGCCGTTGCACACGTACGGAGGCTTTGAAAGCAGCGGGCAGTCGTAATGCACAAAATCCGGGCAGAAGCGGTTGCACATGCCGCAGCTGCGGCAGAGCTTGTACCTTTTCCCGGCGTTGCAGGGGCTGCACAGCCCGCTTATGAGACAGTGCTGACGGTTTATGCAGGCGTTGTATTTTATGTGATATCCGCCAACGCGTTCTACTGTCAGATGTGCGCGGACTTCTTTGGAAATAGTTGATGGATCTTTATCGAGTGCAAGTGCGATAAGTTTGAAAGATGTGCGCTTGTCAAGCTGAGTCTCGATCGTACTGCGGTCTGACAGCGTAAGATGTTTGTTGTTAGCCATATTGGCACCTCCTGTATTCGGGATACAGTCAGCTGTACATATACTTTACACTTCTGTCAGAGTAACTTCTACTTCATTTTTTGCCACACAAAGTTCCAGTACATGGTAGAATTTACTTTGGCAAATAATTTTTTTTATTTTTACTGCGAGATTTGCGAAAAACATGCATCTAATAAAGTGAAAGGAGGACGAAAATGAGGTATTCGAAGGCAGACGCGCTCAGAGAAGTGCAGCGAAGAGAAACCGAAATCCGTAAAAAGAAATATAGACAGGGAATGTCGATACTGGGCGGTACAAGTCTCCTCCTGACGACCGCAATAGTCAGTATACTATTTCTCATCAGCGGAGGTATCGAAGGCGGCATCACTGCCGGGCGGAATTACGGAACATTGCTGCTCAAGGCAGGAGCAGGCGGATATGTTCTGGCAGCGGTGGCGGCATTTATTGCGGGTGCGCTGATCACAATTTTATGTGTGAGGTATAAAAAGAGGCATCCAAACCGGAAATGAAAGGAGAAACGAAGATGCATGTAAAACACAAACCGGCGGCGAGAATCCTGGTGCTGCTTCTGGCAGTAACCACGGTGCTGGCCTTTACGCCGGCCGTAGCGTGGACACAGGATGTGCAGGCGGGCGTCGTATCCGTTACAGTGAACGGAATCGATGTGACTGCCCACGAGTATTGGAAATGGGATAGTTCGACGACAACATATATTGAAGGCAGCGGTAGCAGCTACAATATCCATTATACGTCAGACGCTTTGAAACTGAAGGGTGATAACCATTTTACGTCTGTGTTGGCGGCGAATACACTATCAATTACTCTTGATAATGCGGAAATCCAAGCTTCCGATGGAACTGCTATTTATGCGGGCGGCGATATGGGAGTTACTCTTATCGGAAAGAATAACATAGTAAATAACAACGCGAATGGCATTGGAATATCGACTGCAAGCAGTGTTGTTACTTTTGCCGGGGCTGGGAGCCTTAATATAACGAGTACTGGTACCGATATTCACGGAGGCAGTGTAAATATTACAGGTGGTAATATCGCTGCAACATGTAAGGATACAAGCGGTGGATATGCGGCAATAGAAGGTTCAGATGGAATAAATGTATCGGGAGGTACATTAAATGTGGAATCTGTCGGTACCGGTGCAGGGAACGAAGCATTAAAAGTCAATGCAAATAAGAATATATTGATAACCGGAGGTGCAGTATATGCCCATGGTGCGAGGCAGGCAGTGAGTACAGCAGCGGCAACGATTGAATCATCATCGGTAAGTATGCAGGACAGTAATAGAATTCCGTATAAATACATTACTGTATTATCTGATTCGAATGGCAATGCCTCGTTGGCATACGCATCGACAAGTACCGGACCTTCGGGGGATCTGGTAATTGAAGGTGTCGAACTTCAGACGAATCAGACGGGAGTCGATATGAGTGCAAAGGCATATGGCGATTATAACAGTGACGGCAGTAAATATTCCTGGTCGGTAAATCTAGGCGATTCAGGGTGTGCGCTTGCACTGAACAATGCGTATATCACCTCAGGAAATGTAGAATATAAAATACATGAACAGGATATGTCAGTAAGCCTGAGTGGAAAAAACTGTATCGATTTGAGTGACCTTCCGACAGGGTCGGCAGCGGATGCTTTGATTTGCCATGGTTCGATGACTTTTGCCGGCAGCGGCAGTCTTCACACGACAGCTTCCAATATTACCGGAGATAACTTGGGTAGTTCGGGAATCACTGCAGCTAATGGAGGCATTACGGTCAATGGACCGAGTGTGACTGGAACTGCCGGATCAGGCGGCAATAACAGCACCGGAGTTTCCGCGGGAGGTGCCATTACTGTAAACAGCGGTTCTCTTCAGGGTAAAGGTAATACTGCAACTTCTACTTCAGGGGAAGCATATAGTTACGGCGTATCGGCAGTAGACAGTATAGATGCATCTGGCGGCAGCGTCGCGGGTATTGCAGGGCAGGCAAACGCTAAAGAACAACCGGGAGACAGTATAGGTGTAGTTGTGTTCGTATCAGATGGGCCTTCGAAAACAGGAACACTTAAAGGAAATATCACCGGTGTCGGCAGCGGAACAGAGAATACGAGTTATGGAATTTCTGTGGAAGGTGAGGTTCTGACAATAAAAGGTGCAGGTACGGTCACAGCAGCTGCGAAGACCTCGGCGTTTCACTACGAACCTTCGATCGACAGCAGTCTGAATGCTGTTGTAAAAGTCGGAAGCGAACAAGACGGATCGGATGCGGCAGTGGCCTCATCGCCGACTGAAGAAACATACACAGGCAACAAATACGTCCAGATAACTACTACGGCGAAAGCAGCACCGGGAGCGCCGACATATGACATTACCGGAGCGAAGCTCGTGGGAGGAAAATTGACTTACGACAGTAAGCCTGAGAATGGAAAGGACTTCAAAGGAAAAATCAGTACCCTTCCGGGATATGCCCTTCCGAAAAAGATCACAATCACGGTCGGAGGTCAGCAGCTTACAGACGATCAGTTCTCATATGATCCTCTGACAGGTGAGTTCACTATCCCGGGGAAATACATTAACGGCGCAGTGAACATCAGTGGGACAGGAATGAATATGAATCTCAGGGCGAGAAGGATGGTCGAAAGCAGGCTGAACTTATTGGTGACGACGCCTTCATCGAAGCAGGGGACCGGTACTTCTGCAAAGACAGCGGATGGAGTGAAAAAAGCTGCGGCAGATACATACGGAACTGTTACAGTAATAAAACCGATCAAGAAGACATATAAAAGTATGTCGATTCCGAATACGGTGACGGCTTATAGTTACGTTTACAAAGTAACGGCGGTATCGGCAAAGGCATTCAAGAATAATACGAAGCTGAAATCGCTCACCCTCGGAAAGAATGTGAAGACGGTCGGTGCGAAGGCCTGCTATAACTGCCAGAAACTGAAGAGCGTCAAATTCGCGGGGAAGAACATTACTGCGATAAGCAAGGGCGCGTTCAGGACCTGCGCGAAGAACTGCAGATTCATGATACCGAAGGCGAAGTACAGCCAATATGTGAAAATGCTTAAGAAGAGCGGAGTTCCGGAAGGAGCTCAGTACATAAAGTATTAGGGTATGGTGCCGGGCAGCGGACGGACCGCTGCCCCGGGTACGCTTGAATTTTAGAGAAAGAGAGAATGATGAAAATGCATGTAAAAAATCGATCAGGGGCCAGAGCCATGGCCCTTGTACTGGCAATAACTTCGGTGATTGCATTTACACCGGCGATCGCGTGGACGCAGGAAGCAAAGGCGGCGGATACAGATTTGTATGTCGGAGGCGCCGCGGTAACGCATTCCGGCGCTGTGGCAAACAGCAATATTACTTCAGGCACCGTTAATTATGACGCGGATACCAGAACGCTTACGCTAAATAATGCAATAATCACAGGTTCGACTTCGGAGCCGGAGGCTGCGGAGTGTGCGGCAATCTACAGCGGAAGTCATCTCAATATTGTACTTAATGGAGCGAGCCGTGTAACTGGTGCTGATAATACTTCCACATCGTATGGTGCTGCCGGAATAAAAATTGCGAAAGGTACTGGAGATACGGGTATCCTTTCAATAAGCGGTGACGGGAGTCTGATGTCGAATGCAGGCACTGCTGCGGATACTTCCTCGGCAGAAAAAATGGGATCTGTCGGGATATATTGTGCAGGCCCGATAATAGTGTCGGACAGCGCTGTCATACAGGGCTTCGGCAATACCAACTCAGCAGTAGGCAGCTTTGGGATCAGGACATTAGCAGATATTGCAGTATCGGGTTCCGTACAGTTTTCAGGAACAGGCGGCACATCTGCAAACGCAACGGTTATAGGGATATCAGCGGCGAACGGTATTACAGCCACCGGAAATTCGCGCATAACCGCGGCAGGCGGAGATGCGAATAACGGCTATGGACTGTCGGTTGCAAGTGGAAAGACAATTAGTGCCAACGGTGATTCGCTTGTTATAAGGGGTCGAGAATCAGCATTTTACCAGTCTGGCAGCAGTTATCAGACAGCTGTTACATTGGGGGAAGGAGAAACTGCAATAACCAACACCTTATATGATAACAGCGGTACAGAAGCCACTTATACAAGTGGAACTGCAGTTGTGAGTACTGTTAAGTATTTTGAGGCAAATCCAATTACATATGGACTGTATGTGGCTGGGAAGAGTGTCAATGCAAAAAATAAAAACGACGTTCTCGGAGATGGAACGGTCAGCTATGATTCATCCAAGAATGCCTTGACGTTGAAAAATGCAAATATCACGAGCAGTGCAGGCATTAGTTATTCCGGTACAAGTGATTTCGGTGTAGTTCTTGAGGGTAATAACAGCATAGATAATGTCAGCAGCAACGGTACAGGAATATATATGGGAAATGCTGCGACTTCAATCGGCGGCACCGGCAGTCTGACAATAACTACAGCAGGAAACGGGATAACGGCAAAGAATCTTACGGTCAACAGCGGTACGGTACATACAAGCGGCTATGTCGGAATTAGTGCTATCAGCGCTCCGGGATTTGGACTGACGATGAACGGCGGTACTGTTACAGCAATCGGAACGGCGGGACCGGGAGTGAACGCATCGTCATTGACTGCAAACGGCGGAAGCCTTACTGCTTCGGGAATTATAGGTATTCAGCCGGCAGATACGATTGAAATCAGCGGCGGGACTGTATCGGCGTCCGGAGCCACAGCCCCTGGGCTGATAGCAAGATCGATAACAATCACTAAAGGCAGCCTCACAGTGTCATCTGAATCATCTGTTGGAATAAGTGAAAGCGGCATGATGACCGTGAATGGCGGGAAATTAGCTGTTACGAAGAGCGGGAATGGGGCACCGGGCATTATTGGTTTTTTGACTGTTAATGCCGGTAATGTTGATATTTCCGGTGTTGGAATAGGTGTTGCAAGTGGAACCGTGAAACTTAATGGAGGAACTACAATCATCGACAGTACAAGTCATGCGCTAATTCAAGAACCGGATATCACGGCATATAACAATCCGTATATCTATGCCGGCGACTCATCTTCAGGCAGGAAGCTGATAACAGCAGCAGATCTGACAAATCATTATTCTGATAAATATCTGAAGATCCAGCCAAATGCCGAACAGACAGTGCCGATTGCTCCAGTTATTACTACACAACCGGTGAATGGATCGTACGACATTAATGGCACGGTCACTCCTCTCTCGGTTTCAACGACTGATACAGGTGCAAAGTTCCAGTGGCAGCAGTCGACTGACGGCACCAGCTGGACGAATATCGACGGGGCGACGGATCCGAACTACAAACCGTCTGTCGATGCGAGCGGTACGACTAAATACAGATGCGTTATCACCGGCAGCAACGGGACAGCAACATATTCTGATGCTGTGAGTATTACAGTAAGTACAAAGTATGCAATCCCGGCGAAAGGCAAGGTCAAAACTGTAAAGGGGCTGAAGTACAAAGTCGTGACAGCACCGTCAGCGGCAAAGTCAACGAAGTCGTCTGGTACTGTGGGAACAGTAAATCTTGTGCAGGAAACATCGATGCACAAAACTGCAGATATACCGTCTTATATCACCATCAATACGTATAAGTTTTATGTGACGAACGTTTCAGCAAAGGCATTCAAGAATAATACGAAGCTGAAATCGCTCACCCTCGGAAAGAATGTGAAGACGGTCGGTGCGAAGGCCTGCTATAACTGCCAGAAACTGAAGAGCGTCAAATTCGCGGGGAAGAACA
>Ga0183096_1000154_pt1 | contig 136187 bp, 112 predicted proteins | sample Biomet5_FD_127791 | JGI IMG/M metagenome (GOLD analysis project Ga0183096, IMG submission 127791) | Microbial communities from bioreactor (seeded with sewage sludge) at LBNL, California, USA - Biofuel metagenome 5 (version 2) (version 3) | ecosystem: Engineered > Bioreactor > Anaerobic >...
TCAACAAAGAGCTGTCAGAATCAGGACGTACAAGAAAGAAGATGGCCCCAAGATTGAACTTGGAGCCATCTAATAATGTTTAGTTATAAGTCAAAAACCTGTAACGGATTTTTAGGACTAGTCAGAATTTTCGTGGTTATTGTTCTTCTGTGTTGGAAGGAATAATTGAAACGAAGGAACGATCTTCTTTTTTACGACGGAAAGAGACTGTTCCATTAACCAATGCGTATAAGGTGTGATCTTTGCCTATGCCGACGTTTTCACCCGGATGGTGAACCGTACCGCGTTGACGAACCAAGATGTTACCGGCTTTAGCGGTTTCGCCACCAAATATTTTTACACCCAATCGCTTGCTTTCTGATTCACGGCCGTTCTTTGAACTACCGACTCCTTTTTTATGTGCCATTGTTCTTTTATTTTAAGGATTAAGCTAAAACTTCGTTGATTTTTAATTCAGTAAAATACTGACGGTGACCGTTACATTTTCTGTAACCTTTTCTGCGTTTTTTCTTGAATATGATGACTTTGTCACCTTTGAGATGTGAAAGGACTTCACAAACGACTTTGGCACCATCGACAGTAGGAGCACCTACTTTTACCGTACCGTCGGCATCAATCAACAATACTTTTTCAAATTCTACAACAGAACCACGTTCTGCTTCCAAGCGGTGTACATACAATCTTTTGCCAGCTTCAGCTTTGAATTGTTGTCCCGCGATTTCTACAATTGCGTACATTAACTTTTTATTTTCAAGTTATACTCCGTAAGGTGGGATGCCATAGGCAGTGCCGCTTGTTAACCTTGACGAATCGAGGTGCAAAAGTAGGCAAACTGTTTTGAATCTGCAAACTTCGCCCCCAATATTTTTCTATAATTTATTGGCTGAAAGGTATCTTTCAGCTTCAAGTGCGGCTTTGCATCCTGATCCTGCGGCTGTAATGGCCTGACGATAATGGGGATCGGCAACGTCTCCGGCTGCAAAAACACCTGGAATTTTAGTCCTTGGAGTTCCGGGGACTGTAATTATGTATCCTGTCTCATCCAAATCGAGATATGGTGCAAAAACACCGGAGTTCGGCTGGTGTCCAATGGCCAGAAAAAATCCGTCGATGACGATGTCCACCTGCTCTTCATCCGGTTTTCCGCGACGTTTTACCAGGTGTGCACCTTCTACACCGTTTTCTCCAAAGAGGCCTGTCGTTTCATGTTCAAACAACACCGTAATGTTTGGAGTGCTCATCACGCGCTCTTGCATGATTTTGGAGGCTCGCAGAAAATTCTTCCGGACAATCAGGTAAACATGTGAAGCCAATCCTGCCAGATAGGATGCTTCTTCACAGGCAGTATCTCCTCCGCCTACCACAGCTACCTTCTTTTTCCGATAGAAGAAACCGTCGCAAGTGGCACAGGCAGAAACGCCCTGTCCGGCATATTTCACTTCATCCGGCAAGCCGAGATATTTGGCGGTGGCACCGGTAGCTATGATCAAAGTGTCACAGGTCATTTCCTTTTCACCGTCAATGGTGATGTGATAAGGTGCTGAAGACAGGTCAGAAGCAGTGGCGACACCCCAACGCACGTCACAGCCGAATTTGACGGCTTGCTTACGCAGATCTTCCATCATATCGTTTCCGTTGATGCCTTCAGGGTATCCCGGGAAATTTTCAATTTCAGAAGTGGTGGTCAATTGACCGCCTGGTTGCATTCCTTCGAATAAAATAGGAGAGAGGTTTGCACGGCCTGCATATATGGCAGCCGTAAAGCCGGCAGGGCCTGATCCGATGATGAGGCAACGGGTGTGTTCAGATGTTTTATTCATACTGTTTATCTTAAATCAATGACTTCTGTATTGGGATAACTTTTTTGTTGAAAAACAAATAGTCCATCCGGGTAATTCTGCCCTGTCAAATAGGTAGGGATGGAAATCCGGGAACCCGACTTGTCTTTGTTTGTTATAATGATGGAGACAGGTCTGTAGCTGGTCTTATCAAAAGATGCGATAATGCTTTGTACTGTTCTACTCTTGTTTTTCGGATTCAGACTCACCTTGAGAACGGTTTTTCCACCTTCAGAACTTTGGCCTATCCATTTGCAGTTATAGCCATGGTTGTAAAGTTGAAAGACCTTTACAGGATTGATCATGAGCTGTTCCTCTTCTGAAGGATTACTCAGGTTCACTTCGTTATTTTTTTTCAGATAAACCCATTGGTTTTTTCCATCAAACCAGGTAACCATTTCATCCACTTCCAGTTTAAATTTGGAACCTTTCAAACGGATGCTGCCATCGAGCTTGTTGGTGATTTTCCCTCCGTATCCAAGGACACTGACAGAGAAGCCTGCTTTTACACCACCAGCCTTAAGATATGCCGTGGAAGCGTTGTTCAAGACATCAAGGGCTTTTGCGTCGTTTTGTGCAAAAGTGGTTGCGATTGAGATTGTGCAGATAATTAAAGACAGAAAAAAGCGTTTCATATTCTAAATGGAGTTAACCGGGAATAGATGGTTTCCCTTCGTTGTTTTATTTTAATCTTGCCAATATGTTTTCCAACTGAAATTCGTCTTCAACCAGGACTTGTCTGGCTTTGCTTCCTTCGCTTGGCCCGATGATACCGGCGACCTCAAGTTGGTCAATGATGCGCCCCGCTCTGTTGTATCCGATGGAGAACTTGCGTTGGATGAGCGAAGTAGAACCTTGTTGATGTATCACAATCAGGCGGGCTGCTTCTTCGAACATCGGGTCTCGTTCACTCAGATCTGCTCCCGGTCCGCTTAAGGAGGAACTGTCGGTGGTCGGTTCCGGTAAGTAGAATGCCGTAGGATAACCACGCTGGTTTCCGATAAAGTTGGTGATGTTGACCACTTCCGGAGTGTCTACAAAAGCGCATTGGACACGTACCAGGTCACTGCCTTGTGAAAAGAGCAGGTCGCCCCGGCCGATAAGTTGGTTGGCTCCGGATGCATCGAGGATGGTACGCGAATCTGTAACCGAAATGACCCGGAATGCCACACGGGCCGGGAAATTGGCCTTAATGGTTCCGGTGATGATATTGGTGGTCGGGCGTTGTGTGGCAATGATCATGTGGATGCCGACTGCACGGGCTTTCTGGGCAATACGCGCAATAGGCATTTCTATTTCTTTGCCGGCAGTCATGATCAGGTCACCGTATTCATCAATGACTACCACGATATAGGGTAAAAATTTATGTCCTTTCTCGGGGTTGAGGTGACGGCCGATAAATTTGGCGTTGTATTCCTTGAGGTTGCGGCAGTTGGCCAGCATCAGCAGATTGTAGCGGTCGTCCATTTCCCTTGTCAGCGAGTTCAGTGTTTGAATCACCTTGGTGAAATCGGTTACGATGGCTTTGCTGTCGTCCGGCAGTTTCGCCAGGAAATGTTTCTCGATGGTGGAATAAATGTTGAATTCTACCATCTTGGGGTCTATAAGCACAAACTTTAATTCCGCAGGATGCTTCTTGTATAACAGGGAGGTGATCATGGCGTTCAATCCGACGGATTTACCCTGTCCGGTCGCACCGGCTACCAAAACGTGCGGCATTTTACATAAGTCGACCATGAACACCTCGTTGGTGATGGTTTTACCCAGAGCAAGAGGCAACTCGTATTTGGTTTCGGTAAATTTTTTTGAATTGATTACGCTGTACATGGACACGATCTGGGGCTCTCTGTTTGGAACCTCGATACCGATTGTCCCTTTCCCGGGTATAGGTGCGATGATACGGATACCTAATGCTGACAAGCTGAGTGCGATATCATTTTCCAGACTTTTGATTCGTGAAATACGTACGCCCGGTTCTGGAATGATTTCGTAAAGCGTAACGGTGGCTCCGACCGTAGCTGTGATCGAACTGATGCGAATGCCGAATTGTTCAAGGACTTCCTGGATGCGTCTCTTGTTGCTGTTCTGCTCATCCGTATTGATGATGGTATCGGCGTTCTCGTATTTTGTAAGCAGGTTGATGCTCGGGTATTTGTAGCTGGATAAATCAAGTCTCGGATTATATTCGCCCATATAGGAAGCGTCATAGATATCTTCATTCTTGCCGTGAATCTGACTGGCGGCTCTGGCTATTTCAGGTTCTTCAATTTCTTCTTCAAATGCGTCTTCTCCCTGGCCGACCTTGATTTCAAAGTTTACATCCTTAGCGGGTTGGGATGTCGTGATATTGTCGGTGTCATCATCATCTTCTTCACTTTCCTCCTCGTCATAATCTTCTTCTTCCAGATCGGCATTTGATGGTGTCCGGCGATTCAAAGGGACAGTTTGTCCTTTGTCTTCCTGTCCTGTCCAGCTTTTTTCGAATTCATCGGGAAACTCACCTTCCAGTGTATGCTCTTCAGTTTCCTGATTTATTTTGTTTTTATCAATATTCCTGCGATTGAAGATCCTCTGCAGGAATGGCATGTTTTCAGCTTTTATAAAGATCAGAAAAATAAACAGGGTAGAGACAATGACCAGCAATGTACCCGGCCAGCCGATCCGTTCCGTAAGCCATTTTCCAAGAAAGTATCCGTGAGCTCCTCCCAATGACAGGAATGTGTCTTCATAAAAACTTTTAAAAAAGAATCCGAAGAATAGAGAAAACCAGACCATGCCGAAACTATTCAATAAGAAATATTTGATCATGGATGCTTTGGTGGCTCCAAGAAAACGTAGGCCCAGCATGATACCGAAAAATACCATAAAGAACGAAGAAACACCGAACCATTTATTGATGATGACGTTGGACGCCCATGCTCCGAATGCTCCTCCGATGTTTTTTGTTTTACCGGCAATCGAGTCCAAGTCGGAAAAAGCCAGAAGGTTGACTTTACTTTGATCGGAATCACCTGTAAAGAGAAAAGAAATCAGGATGATGCAGAAATAGGTTACAAAAACCAAAAGAAAGACACCGACGGCAATATGGGTCTCTTTCTTCTTGAAAAAACCTATCAATGAAGATTGCTCCTGACTTTCCCGGTTTGTTTTTTTGGTTACAGGTGTTTTAGCCATGCCTTATTATGCTTGATATTTTAAGTGTACAAAAATACAAAAACAATAGAGATTTTGAGCTGTTCTTCCGGATTTAATCAATCGGATATTTTTTTTGTTTGTTGATGTTATTTTGTACTTTTGCCAAGTCCTTGAAAAACGATTTATGTCTAAAGAACCGCAATCAGATAATCCGGTATATTATAAAAACACAATAGAGTTTGTCACAGTGGCAAAATCTTTTTGTGATTTTTTGGATCAATTGGAGTCTGTTGATAAAAAGCAGTTTTTGGATACGATGATTCGTTTGCTGCCGCTTCTTTACCTGAAAGCAAGCCTTTTGCCGCAAAACGAGATGATTTCTGATGATTCTCCCGAAACGTTTGCAACAGAAGAGCAGTATGCTGTTTTATCACAAACTGTTTCTGATTTACTCGGAACGGATGACGCCTATCTGGAAGTTTTTCATCCGGACATAAAATATACGGATACTCCTGTTGTAGCCTTTATCTCAGAAAATATTGCTGATATCTGGCAGGATTTATTTGATTTTCTATCTGTGTTTCGTTTGGGTTATGACGAGACCATGAATGATGCCTTGTATGTGTGCCGTACCAATTTTGAACAGATCTGGGGACAATCTTTGGTGAACGTATTGCGCGCTTTGCATCATTGCAAATATGCCAAACAAGGCGAAGAAGAGGAAGGAGCAACATTTTAATGCACGATTTTATACCGACTATAACAAAAGAGGAAATCAATTTGTTGCCTTTGGAGACTTTCGAAGGAACAGTGATTGTTGTCGATACGGAGGAAATGTTCAGTCAGGCTTTGGAAGTACTGAACAAACAGAGATTGGTCGGTTTCGATACGGAAACGAAACCTGTTTTTGCCAAAGGTAAAATGAATAAAGTGGCTCTTATACAAATTGCCACTGAGGATACTTGCTTTTTGTTCCGTTTGAATGTGTTGGGGTTCTCCGACCCCTTGATTGAGTTCTTTAATAATCCGAATATTCGGAAGATAGGTTTGTCCATCAAAGATGATTTCCTGATGTTGCGTGCCCGTTCGACAAAATTTGATCCTCAAGGGTTTATAGAGCTGCAGTCTTATGTCAAGACTTTTGGAATAGAGGATAATAGCCTTCAAAAGCTATATGCCATTTTATTCGGGAAGAAAATTTCAAAATCTCAGCGGCTGTCAAATTGGGAGATTGAGGTTCTTTCAAAAGGCCAAAGGAATTATGCTGCTTTGGATGCATGGGCTTGTCTGAGAATATATCAGGTACTGACAAAGATTTCCGAGATAGAGGATGAACTTCCTGATTGAATTTGATCTACTTTTTGGTATTATTTATGTTGGAGAGCATAGAAATTGAGTTGATTTTTATGTTATAGAACATTTTTTACATTTTTTTGGGGGGGAGTATGTTTTTAATTGCGTTTTTTTAAAGTGTTGGTTTTTAGCTGTATGAATGATTTTTTAAAGTCATTTTCTATAGATTATCCGATGATGGTAGTTAAATCGTGTTAAAGTCCCTATTTTTTATGTCGAAAAATTTGCATAAACGTCAAAAGCCCTCTATATTTGCATTGTGTTTTTCATGGTATTAGATTTAAGGTTAAGGAAGATTGGTTGTCGTGAGACAACCTTCTTTTGTTTTAGGGCGTTTCGAACTTGATACCCAGACTGTAAGCTGCTTTTTTGAGGTGGCTTTTTTTATGTTTATTACTCAAATCAGAGGGTGTGTATTTAACCTTGGCATTCATACCTATGCCCGAATATGGGAAGTCTTTTTTACGATGTTCGTTTCCTTTAGAGCACTGCGTCTTTTGGATGCCGTCACTTCCGTCGCTGTGCAGAAAACGCTAAAAATGCAGTGATGGAGGCTGAATTTCCGAACCGCGTCTTCCAGTCGTCCTGAAATACAGGACTCCTTCAGCCGCTGTCCTCCCTCAGGCATCGCTGCGCTCTGCCATTCCGGTCGTCTAAAGAAACGGAAATTCTTTACGCCTTCCATCACTGCATTTTTTTAACGTGTTTTCTCGCAAGGTTCCTTCAGCAACGACACCCAAAAGACTGCGTTCGGTGGGGAAATCTTGACAATCAAATCGTAATCCCAACACTTCATGCAAAAAATATCCGGCAAAAGGAATATTTATTTCATAAAAACGAATTATCAGCAAATCAAATACTATTTTTGCAAGATATCATGAAAAAAAAAGAACTCATTCCTTATATATCATGCCCGAACCCAACAACGCCGAAATCGGTTTTGAAAAAGAAATCTGGAAAGCAGCCGATCTTCTACGCGGAAACCTTGACGCCTCCGAATACAAATCAGTGGTGCTCGGACTCATCTTTCTGAAATACATATCCGACACCTTCGAAGAAAAATATAACACCCTGGTCGCCGAAGGGGAAGGCTTTGAAGAAGACTTAGACGAATACCTCTCCGAAGGCATCTTCTTCGTGCCGCAGGAAGCCCGGTGGAAAGCCATTGCCGAAAAAGCCCACGAACCCGAAATCGGCACCGTTATCGACGACGCCATGCGTGCCATCGAGAAGGAAAACAAACGGCTCAAAGGCATCCTGCCCAAAAACTTCGCCCGTCCCGAATTGGACAAACGCCGTCTGGGCAATGTGGTTGACCTCTTCACCAACAACATCCAGATGGCCGCTCACGGTAAAAGCAAAGACCTGCTCGGACGCGCCTACGAATACTGCCTGTCGAAGTTCGCCGAGCAGGAAGGCAAATTAGCCGGTGAATTCTATACCCCTTCCTGCGTAGTCCGGACATTGGTCGAAATCCTGCAACCCTATCACGGCCGCGTCTATGACCCCTGCTGCGGATCACTTTTTTGCAGCAGGTTGCTGTAAAATTAATCTCAGAGGAAACAATTTTGCAGTAGCTTGCTGCAAAATTGCTTGAAAAGCAGTGCAAGGGCAAAAACCTCATTACTCAGCACTTACAATAAACTATTAGCTGAAAAAATAATTTCAATATTCAATTTTATGTAAAAAATTATTTACTTTTACGTGGAACTAATATTCGAATCACCATTCACCTTAGACTTATGTGGACTGACAACGAAACGGATAAGGATTTTTTGAATTTTTCTTGTACAGCTGATACCGTAGCTCAATTAATTATTCAAGCGAATAATGAACCTGTATCAATTGGTGTTTCCGGCCAATGGGGTGTCGGAAAGTCATCAATGATAAAACTCATAAAAAAGTCACTTAACAATAGTAACAGCAATTCATTCGTCTTTGTTGAATTTAATGCATGGCTTTATCAAGGTTATGATGATGCAAGAGCAGCCCTTATGGAGGTCATTGCGAGCACTCTTACCGAAGAAGCAAACTCGAGGCAAAAAGGAATTGAAAAGGCTAAAGAATTCCTAAAAAGAGTAAATTGGCTAAGAATTATAAAGACGGGTGTCAATATAGCAGCCCCACTTGCTTTTGGATTACCCCCAACCGGGCTAATCAGTGAGGTAATGAGCATCGCTCAAAAACTCCAATCTGGTGAATTAACAAAAGAAGCCCTTAAAGAAACAGAAGCCACGGCTCTGGAAACATATGAAAAGTTTTCAGGCTTTTTAAAGCCAAAAGAGGATAAGACTCCTCCAAAGGAAATACAAGCCATCAGAAATTGTTTTGAAGAAACACTTAAAGAAATCGGAATTACCTTGGTCGTTCTAATCGATGACCTAGATAGATGCTTACCTGATACTACTGTGTCAACTCTTGAGGCTATCAGGCTCTTCCTCTTTTTGAAGAACACTGCATTTGTAATTGCAGCAGACGATGAAATGATAAAACATGCCGTACGCAAACATTTTGAAATTTCGTCAAACAATGACCTTGTTACGAACTATTTTGACAAATTAATTCAGATTCCGCTGAGAGTTCCTGCACTTGGTACACAAGAGGTAAGAGCTTATCTGATTTTATTATTTGTTGAAGCAAGTGAGTTAACGGGAGAACAAAAAGAAACAATAAGAGAAAGAGTTTGCAACCAATTGTCAGAAAGTTGGAAAGGCAAGCGTGTTGATAGAACATTTATGAATTCTCTTGGCATTACTCTTTCAAGCTCTCTCCAATCTAAAATAGAAACAGCCGAACGTCTTGCTCATATCATGACAACTTCCTCAAAAATCAACGGCAATCCGAGATTAATAAAAAGATTCCTGAATACGCTATCTATACGAATGTCTATTTCAGAATCTCATGGCGTTGGTGTTGATGAAGCTGTACTTGTAAAGCTATTGCTCTTTGAAAGATGTGGCAATACTATCGCATATTCCAAATTATTAGCTGAAGTAAATGAGAACAGTGAAGGGAAACCCCTGTTTTTAGCAGAATGGGAATCAAACATTGCCAGCGGTAAAGAAGTGGACTTAAAGGATGAATGGAATGATAATTTCATTCGGGAATGGATTAAGCTTACTCCGACATTATCAGATAAAGACTTGAGAGGTGCGCTATATGTAAGCCGAGAGCACGCCCCAATCATTACTCCAGAAGATAGATTATCATCCGCAGCTGTTGCGTTACTTGAAGCACTTATTCAGCAGCCGGATATGGCAGGTAGCATTGAAGGAGATATTGCACATTTACCAAAAGCTGAACTTTCAGTCATTATGGATAGATTACTTGAATCTGCCAAAAAAGAGCAAGAATGGGGCGTTCCACCTATTCTTGAAGCCTGTTTAGTTGTGTCAAAATGTGATGAGGTGCAAGCCCAGCGTTTAGCAAATTTTCTGATGGAAATAATGCCATCACAAATTAAAGCCAGTATCGTCCCAAAAATTTCCGATGAAGGTTGGGCCAGACAAGTCTTTAACAAATGGATTGGAACAGATATTTCTCAACCAATGAAAAATGCAATCAATAACAAATTAAGGAATAAATAATGGGAACATCACAATCCAGTAAGGGAGCTCCTCCCAGAGTACCATTGGTTCCGCCATGGGCTGACAATGGAACACCACAAAATTCACCGGATAATAAACCGAATGATACTCCTCTAAACCCTGAGAATCCAGTTCCTGGCAAACCTCCAATTGCTCCAGAAAGAAGATTCTATGGCGCGCGTACTAATTTGAGCAAATTTGCGAGTACTGGGGACAAAACATATCTAAAACGAGGATTAGAACATTATGTAAAAACCGGATATGGTGGTTCCAAAACAGCTGCGCAACGACTTTGTAGGACTATTACCACTGCAGGAGCGTTGTTTAATATTTTATCCTACAATTCTTCCGGGCAGCCATCTGGCATGTTTCCAGAAATTGACTTTAATGCATTACGCGGTAAGACCTTTGACCAAATAACAGATGCTATAATTGAAGCTATTAGGCCAATAGATGGAGACCTTGATTCGGAAGCAAGCCAGAGGTCAATGAAAGACGCTTTCTCTGAACTATTGGGAAAATATGAAAATGCAGACCTTTTAGACCTAACGGAAGAACAGCGTTTTTTTGTTGTTGAGAAATTTATAGCTGGAGATGTTTTCACTCGATTTGACTTGGATATGGGAAAAGGTATAAGAAAAAAGGCTTCATCCCCCGCAAGTGCTCTATCAAGACTCAAAGAGGCGAAAGATTATATCAAAGAAACAGTTTCGTCCTCATTTAAGAAGATAGATAAGACTATAGCAATTACTTCCAAAACTATAGTTAGTGTTATTAAAGATACGCTGGAAGACGCTTTTAATGTATTTGAAAGTTATACAATATGAAAATATTTTGTACACCCGACGAAAATGCTCAGATAGTCACTGATGCAGATCTAAAAGTTGTTCTTTTTGAAAAACGTAAAAGTCCAACGAATGGTTATGCTGGTAACAAAATTTGGAAGCAAATTAAGAAAAAAAAGCTAGCCCCAGAGCCTAAAGCTTGGGATTTACTTTCTATTGCACTGTCGGTCATGGCTGCTGATTATGCCGGGCACAGAGGGAAAAGTCACGATGGCTGGACGCGAGTTTTTGAATTAACCATAGCGGTTAATGACAAAGATTTCTGGAATAGTCAGACAGCTCTATTATCTAAACAACTTGGCTTTTTAACATCTGATCGGTGGAGTATAACATTTATTGACGGTGGATTTCTTCCACAATATAAGAAGAAGGAAGAAATACAATATCCCAAGAATGATTCAATTGCATTGTTGTCAGGTGGGTTAGATAGCTTTATCGGAATTATTGATCTGATAGAAAAAGGAGTAAAACCTTATGCTGTTAGCCAAATGGTGAATGACGATTCAAAGAAACAAAAAGATATTGTCAACCTTTTTTCACCTGCGGTTCCTTTAATCCAACTAAATCATAACGTAAACGTACCGGATTCCGAATCACCTCCTTCTCAAAGAGCACGTTCAATAATATTTCTGGCCTATGGGGTTCTTATAGCCAGTTGCCTTGAAAAACACAAACAAGGGCAACCTGTAACATTGTATATGTGTGAAAATGGGTACATCTCTCTTAATCCACCATTGACAAACATAAGAATTGGAAGTTTAAGTACCCGAACAACACACCCCATATTTTTGAAATTTTTCCAGCAGTTGCTAGATAATAGCGGTCTCCAAATTACAATTGAGAACCCCTATCAAGACAAGACCAAAGGAGAGATGTTAAAAAACTGCCTTAATCAAAATATTTTAAAATCATACGCATCTCAAACGACAAGCTGCGGAAGGTATCGGGTTACTAAACACCAGCATTGTGGCCGCTGTGTTCCATGCCTTGTCCGTAGAGCCGCTTTCAAGAAATGGGGAGTAAAAGATGATACGACATACAAATATGATGATTTATCAATTAAATCAGACGATTATTCCAATTATGACGATGTCAAGTCAGTAGCAATGGCTATCATCGAAATCAAAGAGAAAGGACTGGATTTATGGATTGGGGCAAGCTTAAATACAACCTTGTTGGGTGATACATCCCGTTATAAAAATACGATAGAAAAGGGTTTAAATGAACTAAAAGAGTTTTTGAAGGTTTATAATTTATGATCGATTTTCATTGTCATTTAGACTTATTCCCCAATCCTTCTGACATTGTGAAAACCTGCTTGGATAAGGGCTTGTATGTATTAGCAGTTACAACAACACCCAGTGCCTGGACGAAATCAAATGAGTTAGGAATGAGTGCTGAAAGAATTAAAACTGCCATAGGGCTCCATCCACAGCTAGCTTTTGAACGAGAGAATGAACTCCCATTATTTGATAGTCTTTTAAAAAACAACAAATATGTTGGTGAAATCGGGCTAGACGGTTCTCCTGAATTGAAACAAACCTGGGTTTCTCAATTAAGGGTATTTAATCACATTTTGAATTCTTGCCAAAAAGAAGGGGGAAGAATAATGTCTATTCACAGTCGTAGAGCTGTAAGCTCTGTTCTCGACTGTCTTGAAAAATACCCCGAAGCTGGTGTTCCTATTTTGCATTGGTATTCTGGAAGTATTAAAGAGATAAAGCGAGCTGAAGATCTAGGTTGTTGGTTCAGTGTTAATCCCGCAATGTTTAAAAGTAAGAATGGGTTAAATGTTATCCATAATATTTCCCCGAGTAGGATAATTACAGAAACGGATTCTCCATTCACAGGAGAAAATGGCAATCCATATATGCCTTGGGATGTGAAAATTGCTATTTCTTATTTATCAGAAATTTGGAAAGTCTCTGTCTCCGAAGCCGAACGGTTAATCTGGAATAATTGCAAAATATTGTTGAAGAAAATCTGAATAGATATTAGTCGGATGCTTGTCGATAATCAGCTATCTTCAATATTCCTTTGGCATCGCTTGGCAGACCCGCCCCATAATAAGCTTTCCATTGCTCTTTTTACTTCTTTTTACCCCATCGCTACCCCACGTACCCCATTGCTTAAAGAAGAAAGCCGCCTTTTGATCTTCGGATTGATTCATAATAGAAATCGCCCATTCTTCTTTCATTGGCCGAGCCCGGGAACCACTTTCACCTCCAACAATAACCCAATCAATGCCATCTAAATTCAGTTCACCCAAATCTTCCAACAAAGGTTCACAAGACAGGAACTTAGTTTTAGCCGGAAGTTGACGAAGATAATTCATTCGTTCTTTTGATTTAGCAACCTCAACAGTCACACCCAACCAAGCGTTCTGGGGAATTGGATGATTGTTGAAATATTCATTCATCCGTTTTGATCTCTTAGTTAGTATCTGATATTTATGGTAAGGAGTGGCTATTATTGTATCCATCACCTTATCAATAAACTCAAATGGCACTTTTTCATGAAACAAGTCACTCATAGAACATACAAAAATATTGTGTGGCTTTTTCCATTTAAAAGGTTCTGATAATACCTCTTCGTGCAAGGTCACATCAAAGGCATTTCTATATTTGTATTGCCCCATAGCTTTTAATCTTCGAGACATCACTTCTGCATAACAATTGGTGCAACCTGATGAGACTTTGGTGCAACCTGTTATTGGATTCCAAGTTTTATCTGTCCATTCAATTTTAGTTGTTCTCATTCTTTAAAAGTAGTATTCCGTATTTATTAACTTTGTGTATACTTGATAATTGTCTATTCATTTTCCCATCTATTAAAATCTTTTGGCCTTTAATCAGTGAATCTACTACTTCAATATAAATTATAGGCATTCCACCTTCTTTAAGAACAAATTTCAATCCATCTATGTTATCCTTAATTCTCCCAGATAAAATTTCCTTCTTTAATAAATCCCTAATATGCTCATTCTTATTCGTATTTTCAGTTGTATAAAAAATAGTTCCCTCCTCAAAATCATCAAACATATTGCAATTTGACTCCCCTGCAAGTGCATCATGAGCCCAACAAACTTTAAGAAACTTCTCCATGCCAAAGGAATGGTTTGTGCCAAAAATTAATCCATAGTAATTTGCTCCCTTTTTAATAGTAAAATGGTGTATATAATATTCCTTATCAGAAGGGACCAAACCCCTGAAGTAGTCAGCTATGACTCTATGACATTCTTTTGGTTTGGTCTCGTCAAATGTGATACTTTCTTCACTAAAATATTTTTTAACAGCAGGTAATGTTTGGAATCTTTTAATAAATGATGTGGCTATAAAGAATATGAAATCGGTTTTGGGCGAATTCACTAATTTCAGGAAAACCTCCTCTGATATTTGTTGAAAGCCATACTGGTCGAGCAAAATGAATTTACCATAGTTCTTGTTCTCCAAAATGTTCTGAATTGTCACATTTCTAAATAGTTCTTGGAAATCATCGCTTTTAAAATGACAGCTATTCTCAAATGAGCATTTTTCAAATGAGCAGTCCTCTCCACATTTAGCAAAATACTTTTTTACATTGGTTTCCAATAGTTCTCTTTTTGCTGTCTCGAATTCGTTAAAAGCAAATGCGATCCTTTTTTCACTGGTCTGAAACTGCTTGCAGTATTGTTTTATGTCACCTTTTGCTTCATCCAATAATATCAAAGGAGAACCATACGTACCCTCAATATCACTTCCACTACCTGCAAAAAAATCATAAATAAAAATCTTATCAATAAACTGATTGTTCAGAAAAACCGGGAGCCATTCACGAAAACATTCTCTAAAAATGTCAAGCTTAAGTTTTGTTTCTTCAGAAAACACACAATTATTAATATTTTTTGCCACGATTTTTTTAATGATTATTTTTTATTAAAACTTCCTAGCTATACTTATAGGGCTTTCAATCGCTGAAAAAATTATTCCCTCCCAAAAATTATTACTTAATACTTTATTTGATTTATCATAGTTCTTTTTATAAAACGCTTGCAAAGAAGTATTAGTAGATTGCCTTTCTCCTTTCAATCCATCTATTGTTACCCAATAATTGATCATCCCTTTAGTTAAAACACTATCATGCCCTTCAACTTTTATAAGGCGAAAGCTGTCTTCTATCGAAATATCAAATTTGTATTTGCGAGAGTCTGAGGCGCAAATTAACTCAAATTCTAGCTGATCGCCTTTATTGAATATCTGATCAAACTTGATTTTTCTTAACTCTTTCATGGTTTGCAAGCAATCTCCAACTTCGCTATTATATTTTGGCACATCGTAACTATCGTGGCTCGTCGGATTGAGTACGAATTTTCGATAACCATCTAATGCTTCAAAGAATGTTGTATCTATGCCATTTGATCTGGCATATTCTTTACTTGCGATAATGAGTCCGTTTAATGTTTGTAACGTGAAGTCCGACGTAAAATGGAACTTTCTTGGTAAGAGTTCTTTACAGAACAGCTCTGCTTCTTTTCTTAAGAAATTTCCAGCGACTTCATACTCCTTCTTATGAAAATAATATTCAGCCTTTTCTAAATATGATTTGGAATCCATTAATAGTGGTTGAGGTATTCCTTCTTTCTCGCTTTCATACATTTCTAAGAATTTCCAGTTATCAGAGGTTTCGGTTCTTCCAATTTTATGCTTTGTAAGCTCAAAGAAATGTTTGTCATGCGTAAAGATTAGCATTTGATAATTTTGAAAGTTCGAAAGAATAACATTAAGCACTTTGTCCCGGTTACTCATATCTAAGCTTATTAACAAGTCATCCAAAACCAACAAATTACAAGAATCTTCATCTACTAAACTGCTGGTATTTAACTTTTCATCAATCATTGCAAATCGAATTGACAAGGCTATAGTTGTTAGCTTTGCTTCATTTAAAAACGTGTGAGGCCTGCTTAATTGTTGATTATCAATGGCTATGTTTGCGTGGTCGTATTTAATACGAAGCAGAATTTTTGGAGGAAAAACACCTCTTATTCTCTTTGTTGTACTTCCTATCTCAAATGGATCTAAACATACCTCCTTATACTTAAATGACAAACTGAAAGGCTGGTCAAAACGTTTTAAATATTCATTAACAGACTCAGTTATTCGATTTAAATAGAAATCAAACTCAGAATTAAACTTCTCAACTGCCGTTTTAAACTGCTTATACGGCAATTCATGCATTTTTGAGCGAGGAGTTGGGCCTATAGATAGATAGTTCCACCATTCCTGAGCATTATTAGAATCCACATTCCCATCTTGTTTTACCAAAGATTCTCGGAATGAAACGAAGACAAGGCCATCATTATCTAAGATTGGAAACAAATCTATGTCTTCTGAATTCTTAAAATCATAAAGCTTAGACAATAACTTATAATTCAAAAAGTCACTTCCAATAACCGCACTTTTTACAATCGAACCAGCTTTTGTATTAACCGTTGTATTTGAGACTTTCTTCGTATTTCTTGAGTCCATGTCATCAACAAAGTCAATTTCGATATAGCTATCATCTGCATCTGATGAGAATTTATTTTTTAGGCTCTGATCACTCTTGTTAAAATACTTTTGAACTTGTTGGGCATTGGGTTTAAGAACACTTTGCAGAAAGGTATATAGGCCCCAATAGATAGAACTCTTGCCACTTCCATTTTCTCCGTATAATAATAAATTCTTTCTATTAAATTCAATCGTTTGTTCTCCATAAAAAAACTTAAAATTCTTAAATGTAATCCTACTAATTTTCTGCATCACTTTCCATTTTTAATCGGTCCAACTAAATCTGATAGTTTAATATCCATCAATTTCAAGTTATTACGTATTTCGTTATCCTTTTCTCTAAGCTTTTGATACGCATTGTGGACAATCTCTATTTTCTGATTTTCATCTTTATCTTCTATACTCTCAAAATCACGTTCAACAAATTTTATGAATTCAATACCTGCATCCCTAAAGTCCTTTTCGAAATATAGCTCATACACCATTGCATTAATAACTTCTTCGAATGCTTGAACTATATGATTATTGGGAACATGTTGATTTATTGCCTTTTCAACTGATAAATTTGCGGCAAATATTACTTGGTTTGAAATAGTTGCAAGCGATTTATTTATCGCTTTCTCTGGTAATGGAAAATCCTTAATATCTTGAACTAAAATTTTTGGAAAAGCACCTTTTGTGGCTTTTGGAGAAGAATTATAGTGATAAAATGTTGCAAGTTTCGAATTGATTATCGCCCATAAGCATTCAATATAAATAGAATTATGTCCGCTTCTAGGTATTACATTAATAATTTGTGGATCATTTACAAGGGTTTCTTCAACGATACTTCCTATTATTGATGGGTTTGTTATCTCTCTAATTAACAATCTCTTTTTATTAAAATAACACAAATCGACATATCCAGCTAAATGAGTACCATAATCAACAAAACTACTTGTTGTTGAATAATTATATTTTTTAATATCTGTTCCAAATATTTCTTGAATGTAATTATCTGAAACCTTAAATGTTGAATGCCATAGTCTCTCATCAACAATCTTATTTCCTTCTTCCCCAAATTTTTTAATCAAATCACTTCTTCGATATGGAATGTATCCTTGCGAAACATAAAACAGTCTTGATATCGTTGGATGCTTTGAAATACATCTAATAATTCTAATTGTTTGTTTATCCAATTTAAAAGCCAACCCCCAATTTTGCATGAATTTTTCCAATTCATCAACACCCATTATTTGTTTTGGGCGTAGAATTAAAGTTGGAAAATTCAAAACATCTTTTGTATTTCGATATCCGATATTTATTGATTTCGATTTTTTCCAATTTATAATTGAATTTCTTACTACTGCAGATTTGAAAATTGGAAAGTTTGAACAATCTAAAATTTCAGAAATACTCCAATGATTGGGCAATTTGGATCGGTAAGATTTGGCGAAAGTATTAAATAAAAAAGTATTAGGTATTATGTAAGAAAGTATTCCATTTTGTTTTAGTAAAATTTCAGCTCGTTCTATGAAATAATAATAAATTTCAAAATCAGGCACTTTTCCCAATGATTTCTCTGTCTGAGTTCGATAATCACCTTTTATTGACACACCATACGGTGGATTTCCAATTACAATGTCAAAATCTTTCACACCATACATCCACATTGGGTCAAACCAGTCAGCTTTTTTGTTGCAAAATGGATCCCAAGAACTAATTTTATAAGCTCGGCTATTAATATCAATGCCTGCACCCAATCCAAGCTGCTGGTCTGAAATCTTTTTGCGAATCTTTTCAAATTCAACTTTAAGTTTATCTTTATCTTCGCCAGAACTTTGAAGATAGTCTAAACGTATGCAGTGCAACTCCTTTATATCATCATTTGCATTAAATAATCCACCAAGGTCTTTTTCTTTTGGCAATTGCAACAGCGAATCTGCAGTCACAAATTTAAATTCGAGATTTGGCAATGGATCGACACCACGATTATATCTAGTATCGTCAATATTCTCATCAACAATCAGAGTAAGAAAGCAACGCAATTTAGAAATATCAGCTGCAATCGGTTGTATATCTACACCATACAAGGAGTTTTGAATTATTCCAATTTTGCGGGCATACTCTGCACTTGAATTGAGCTTCTCTCTTAACTGTTTGCGTAATATTGGGTTCTCACTTTTATTAATTTGGCATTCTTTCCACCATTCACTATCCTTATCCAGTTTTTGTAATGCCATCACTATCTTTTGAAGTATCCCTATTGGAAAGGCCCCAGACCCACATGCCGGATCCAATATTTTCAATGTATCCAAAGCTTTAAGAAGCGATATACGGCAATGATCCTTTAGAACAGGAGCAATGGGTTGGTCTATTCTGAAAAGCGTGTACAATGCCTCCTTTTTTTCTTCTTCATTCAAATTAGCAATATCCACCATCGAAAGATATTGTACCAAACTTTCAGTAGCCATATAATCTACAATTTCACGTGGAGTATAAAAACTCCCTGTGGACTTTCGTGCAGTTTCACCACTATCGGGATCGATTTCTGCCAATAAATTTTCAAAGATGCGACCTAACATTTCCGGATCGACACTCACTTCAACATCTACCGTAGAATTTTCATCTATGGTAAAATTATATTTCTCTAGTTCGCCGAATAAGCTTAGGAACCAGTCATCCGGGAGCTTAAGAGTGTTGAAGTTTTCCGATTGAGCATTGTATTTATTAGGCATATAAAAATCTTCGGCATGTGGATCAAACAACCCTCCATTAAGAAACGGAATTTGCTCACATCCTATTGGAAGATCGTTACGCCTCTTTTCTATAGGCGTATTAAGCGTTTGGAAAAAGAGCAACTCTAATACTGTATGGTAATAATTGGCATAATTCTTCACCGCATCACTCGAAAGTAGAGATTCTGGTAAAAGCGAAAGCCCTGCATCCGATTTTTTCACTTTTAAAAACCAGCAAAATACTATGCGCCCAAACAGACGAACAGCAAATTCGTGATAAACCTTATTATTATCCTCGTTCACACTTGGTAAATGTAATTTACGCATGTATGACTTTTGTTTTTTCCCTTTTTCAACAGCATCTGCACCAACCAGTTGGTAAAAATGATCTGCTATTACTCGATAAAATTCTTCGTTAAGAGCTTCAACACTAAAGACATTCCGAATATCTTCCAAATTGTATGGTTTGCTACTAATTGAAAAGAATCTATTTGTTGGTGTATTGGTTTTTTCGTCTTTTCCTAATAGATAGGTATAGCGTTTCGGTTCAGTTGCATCTTTTATAACTTCCCCTTCGTCATTAAGGGTTCTTATCTCCGAAATAAATGATAGTCTCCATTTCTCTTTTTGAACAAAAACCACCATTGCGCCATCAACATCGTATTTATAGATGCTACGTAACAATTCACGCAAACCTACTTTGTTGTGCTCCAAATGAACGCCAGAACTGACATTTATTTGATAAAGACCAATCATGCGATCATCAGCCGTATTAAAGTTACCTAACTCATAAGCAGATTCAATCCTTTTATCTTCACGTAAAATAATTGGTAGGGGTGACTGTAATAGATTCCGCACTCCAAAAACATCTACCAAAACTTCTTGCCAGGAAGCCAATTTGTAGGATGATGATAGAATATTTTGTAATTTCTTTTTGTCCACGATTCTTGTTGTTATGCGTTTTAGACGATCCGTTATTGCTCGTCCTTGGATAATTGTTCCACTAATTGATGTAGCTTATTGGATAAAATCTTTTTGTCAATTAGTTTAGTCTCATAATCGGCAACCAACGTTGGAGAAATATTGCGTGCCATGGCGTATTCCACAACCTCCGTATCTTTTCCTTTACAAAGCAAAATACCGATGCTTGGATTTTCATGCGGATGTTTGATATCGCGGTCAAGAGCTTCGAGGTAAAAATTGAGTTTCCCAATAAATTCAGGTTCAAACTCCTGAATCTTAAGTTCAAACATCACCAGGCATTGCAAATCGCGGTGGTAAAAAAGGAGATCCGTATGATAATCTTTATTGCCTACTTGAAGACGGTATTGATTGCCCATGTATGTGAAGCCTTTGCCTATTTCCAGAATGAATTTTTGCAGATCCTTGACAAGTGCTTTTTCCAAATCGGTTTCAGTATGCCCATCTGGCAGATCAAGAAATTCAAAGATGTAAGGGTCTCTGAAAAGTTCTGCGGGCAGCTTTGTCAACAGCGTCGATGCTTTTTGTTTTGAAAGCATGGTACGCTCAAAATATCCACTTGATAGTTGCCTTCTTAATTCCCTCATCGACCACTTTTCTTTTATGCAGCATATCAGATAAAAGAATTTTTCTTCCGGCGATTTCGTTTGAGAAAGAATCTCCAAATGATTTGTCCAGGAAATCTTTGTGAGTATGGAAGTAATAAACTCTTTCTGCAATACGGAGCTTGAGTCTAATTGTGTCGGCAATGCCGACACAATTGTATTTTTGTCATTACCAGAAAAATACGATTCCAATTGTGTCACAAGCGGCGACACAAATTCAGGGTCAGAGTAGGTCTCATAAAACTGTTTCATTCGATATAGACCTCTTCGGTTAAAGCCACCAATACCAGGCATCTTTGCGACAATATAATTCGCCAATTCATCAACTGTACCCTCTCCCCATGCACCCCCGGAAACTTTTGTCGAAACAATACTGCCAACATTAAAATAGAGCATGACCAATTCATCGTTTACCTTACTAAATGCACGATTACGGGCCTCATGAATAAGGAGAACGATGCTTTCAAAATCGTTTTGAGTGTTTATTATTGGATTACTCATAGCTCAATTAATAAAGGTTTCAGACAAAACGATATCCGGAGAAATATTTGCATCAATCTCGGTATGTAATTCTGTAGTGTCCTCATCCGTATCTATAAACACATTGTATTTTTTTGCATAAGCAACAATCAAATTATCAACTTGTGCAGTAGTAAGTTCTTTTTTATTAAAATACTTCTGACTCATTTTTTTGAGCTCATTTGCCAACGGAGTAAACGTGCCATACTCAACCAGTTTTTGAAGGTTCATACAGGATTCCTTCACTGTTGATAGGTGCGTAATACCTTTATAATCTCTTATGAATTTCAAGGCAGACTTGGTATTGGCATCTGCTTTATCGGTAGAAGTAACCGTTTCTGTAGTTGAACCTAAAAAATCTTGTTCAAACGAATGTAAAGCTTCTCCCACTTGTTTATAATGATATTCTGGGACTTCGTAGCCGGCTTCTCCTGCTTGCGCTTCAAGATACTGTGCTGCCTCCAGAAAAGTGAGCGATTGCACATTATTTTTTGGATTCACCTTGTAGAATTCCATTTTATACGGTGATTTCAGGAAAACAACGCTGTTTTGCTTCATATCAGGCATATTGGACTTTTGTGCACTACGACCACAGCGAGATTTCATTGGGAACAGCTTGATGCGTTTAAATTCACGTGGATTCGCATCTTTAAACTCTCGGATAAATTTCAGATAAAGCAAACGTCTGTCTTCTCCTTCGCCGTCCATTCCTTCGCGATACAACTTGACATTTTCAAGAATCTCATTATGAGTATATATTTTTGCATCTTCACCAAAGGCTGTGTGAAACCCTTGCAATTTGATGAGTGCATTTTTGTACAAGTTAATTTCATCATCCCCTTGCTGAGAAGGATAGAAACAATAATTATGAATGGTTCCGGCCACACTTCCAATACGGTTTACCCGTCCTATACGTTGCATCAAACGGGTAGCGTTCCACGGTGTGTCATAATTTACAATCACATTGGCACGATGCAAATTCACACCTTCAGCCAATACATCTGTCGTTATAATGATTTGGTAGTCGTTCTTCTGCTTTTTGGGATCAAAATTAGCATCGAAGTTTTCAATAATGATCTCAAACTGATGATTCCGGTTTTCTGCAGATATGCACAATATCTTCTGATGGAGTGTGGTTTCGAGTTCTTGATGCAGGTATTGAGCGGTATCTTTGCTTTCGGTGAAAACAACCAGTTTTCCTGTCGGATTGATGGATTTAATAAACAACTCCTTTTGCAGGGCTTCTTTAAACGTATCCAGTTTTGGGTCTTGATGCACCAGAGCCCATGCATTCTTAATTTCTTCCAGGGTTGCTAAATCCCGTTTCAATAAATCGTAAAAGCCATCTTTAAAGTCGGCACTTTCAAAAATATTGCTTTTTGCGTTTGTCAAACCATCATACAAGACCCGTTCTTCAATTTCTTCGAATGACAACCCTTTCTCAATTAATTCATTAATACCCAAATCTGGTGCAATAAAGACTTTGTTGTTGTCAAACATTTCTATCATTCTGGCTGTAGAATTGTATAGATTGTTTACGGTTATTTTAAAGGCATGGAAACTGCTTTCGAGCCGTTTTACCATTTGGGTTTTCATGATTGAAGCCAACGAACGAGATACTAAATCGGCTTTCTCATATTTTCCATCGTTCTTTTCGTCACGTAAATAGCTAATGGCTTGATACCGGTAGTAGCCCAATTTGGTTTCTTCCGTGAGGTTGAATATGGTTTTGTAAAAAAGTTTATTAAGATGATTATCCAGATGATAAATTTTTTCTTTTGGATCTGCTATCTCCGGAAACTTGATGCCTTGATCTTCTAAATCTTTTAAATATGCCGGATAGTTCTTTAGATCTTTTCGCGTTCTTCTAACGGTCACTCCAATTAAAATCTTTTCACGGATAATGGTATAAAGCTGTCGGATTTGATTCACATCGGCATTATCCATTTGCATAATTTCGCGATATTCCCGAATCAATGGCCCGAAAAAACTTTGCAAATTAGTAACCGGCAAAGTGCTCCGTCTGGCATCCTGAAAAAGGAGCAATTGATAATATAAATCCTGCGGTCGGTTGTTTAAAGGTGTGGCTGAGATGAGCATTACTTTTTTTTTGGTGCCAGTGACCAAACCTTCTCCATTGCGGGGGGCTTTACAAATGCGTTGCAGGTTGGCAAACATGGTAGAAGTGTGATTTCGGTAACGGTGTGCCTCATCCACAATGATTAAATCATAATCTTCTTTTGCCCAATACTTTGGATCCTCATCATTTACAATTTTATCCAGCCGACCATTGGTTATGAATTTACAATGCTTGTCGATGTTAAATTGCTTAAAGGTTGTCAGCCAGTTCCTTTCTAATGTAGGGGGAAAGACGACCAATATTTTAGTGTTCAACGAGCCATTGGCAATCAAAAAACGCTTGGCAATCATGGCAGCAACGACTGTTTTTCCTAAACCGACCACATCGGCCAGAAAAAAGCCATTGTGATCCAACAACATTTGAAAACCTTGGTTAACAGCCTCAACCTGATAACTGAGTTTCTTGTAAGTTTTTGGTAAATCACCGACAGTATCCGGGTCATAATCAATATTTTTACCGAAATACTCAATTAAGAATTTGATATATAGTTCATAAGGAGTAAAGGTTTGTCCAATATGCGTTTTTTGCTTGAATTGAAGGATATCGGCAGGCAAAATCGGTGTGGATTGTTCCCAGAGTTGCTGGAATTCTTGCTTTGTAAACTCAACGTCGTCATAGTCTTTCAAAGCAATATTCATCTCGTAATTGGGTGATTTCTTGATGCCGAGACCTGCTTCTGTCAAATTGGAGGAGCCCATTATAACCCACCCATCGCTGTTTTCACTGTGGTTCTCAGGCAAGAATAAATAGAATTTGGCATGTATGGCTTTCGAATTGTGAGCCCTAACTTCAATTTTTCCATCAACCAAATCATTGACAAATTGCAGAACACCTTTTTCTACCTCTTCCGAGTATCTGGCCTCTTTTATGTCTTGAATAAACCATTTTAAGAATTCGTCTTTAGTCTTTTCTTCATCCCCAAAATAGATCAGTCCTTTACGTTGAGCTTCTGCAAACATCTGGTCAACATTTATTCCGACCAATATTTTGATGTCATTTATACTTTGCAGATACGGCTGCAAGGCAAAATAGCCTGATGAACGAAAATAACCCACTACAGCATGAAAGGCATACAAGTCTTTCATATTTTCAACTATTCCTTTAAACTTTTCAAAAAGGTTGCGTTCGGGACTATTAGTAAAGAACTTTGATGACATGTTACTTCTTGGCTTTTTTAAGTTGTTTTTCCGCTTCTATCAGTCCCTCTGATACAAACTCCAAATGTCCTAAATCTTGATGAACTTTACTGGTAATATAACGTACCTGAACTTCCTTTAGGTTAACCGACAATATTTCGCTTAACGGTTTTAAATACTCAATTGAAATGGGACGATCACCCCGTTCAACTTTGCTAAGAGTTGAGGTATCTATATCAAGTTGTTCAGCAACTTTCCGAAGCGGTAAATTCTTGTCTTCTCTTAAACGCCTGATATAGGTTCCGAAATCCTCGTTTTCCATTAGACTCTTGGTTTTGGACAATTTTGTCAAATATACAATTTTAATAGAAAACACAAGTAGAGAAAATACAAGTTTTTAAAAATTGTTTTATGTGATGAAAATGAAATGGTTTCCACTCTATCCTCGTCGACGATTAATTATACCCTAGTGCCACCGTTCCAAATTTGCTGAAGTAATGAAGATTGCGTTTTTAAATTATTCCAGCAACCCCATTTCCCCCAACTTCTTCAAATACGCCTCCTTACTCAATGGACATTTACACAAATCCATGAAGTCGCTTTTATTCAATTTGCATTGAAAGGACATTTGCTTGATTAGTGGGTCTCTGATATCATCATTACAATGACTGATCATGGTGGATAGAATATATTTCCCCTCGTGAATCAACTCAAGCCGTTTGTGATCGACACTTTTGTTTTCAGCATCAACGAATCCCTTTTTCTTGAGATTCCTATAGGTTTCCTTGGGATCCAACACGCTCATGACTCAACTTTTTCAACCAGATATTTGATCATTGTTTTTACAATCTGATTATGTTTCGTAAGTTGCTGATCATCCAACGAATTCAACTTTTTGTAGAGGTAATCGAACTCTTCATTAAATGCAGCTTCGGCTTCATCTTTTGTATCACCGGTTCCAATTAAATCAAGCAATTCGCACTGTATGAGATAATAGTTTTCTTCCGATTGAAACAAACAACGAAGAGGCTGATTCAAAACGTATTTTGTGCTTTCCCAGACAATTACTTCCGGCGCATATTCCATCGTATATTCTTTTGGGTAGGTCTGTAAAACTTGATTTCTTGTTCCTGTTCTGGTTTTTAGGATTTTTATTTTCGCCAACGCTTCTTCCGGTTTCTGTTCGTTTTTTGTCTCCTCTTTGATCTCTGCCATCAACTCTTTTTTTGCGGCAGCTCTAAATTTTTGAAGCTTGTATATTGGAGTAATCGTATCATCCAGCTTGTTATAATCCACGAATGCAACGGGAGAAGTTCTGAAATCATTTACAAAATCATACACGTTTTCTACTATTGGATTTCTCCTGTATGGCTCCGGATAGAGCTCTATCAATTTCTTATAGTCGCCCGAATTGGCAATTTCTGCTATTTTCTCAAACCGTTCATTAACAATAACTCTATGACCGGTACAATCCGGACCAATCCTATTTTCCGATCTTGGGGAAAAGGCAAAAGCAGGCACAGCACTACCTTTTTTAAAATCTACGATTTCAATTTTAAAATTGTCCATATTCAGCAAATCCTCTGCAGGCAAATCATATTGGGCAATGCTCGTAATCAGCTCCTGAAGGTGCTGGGCGATCTTTATCAGTACATCGATTGGCAAAGAATTGTAGCGTCCAAGTTCTCCGCCAATTTGAAGATAAGCACCATTAATCAGATCAATTTTCATAACACAATTCTATTGCGTGTTCCATGGTTAGTTGCGATAATCATACAGAAGTACAGGATATCAATGCCAAAGATAGAAACATTAATTAAACCTGATTTCTATTTTATGATAATTTTTTTTGAAACAAAAGCACACCTTAAGTGTATTACCGATGCATTGCAAATATCTTGTTCCTATTGACGTACTCCGTTTTTATTTTGATTCATCATTTCTTATTTTCCAATAGCCTTCCTTATCACTGCCTACCCGATTGACAGCCCCTTTTGATTTCAACTTGGCCAATTGTTTTTCAACGGCTCTGGTGCTTAATTGCAACTTATCGGCCATTTCTGGTATAGTAATATTTGGATTCTCATTTATCATGTTAAGAATCCTCACCGAACTTTTCACCGAACTTTTCACCGAACTTTTTTCAGGACGTTGGAGTATTACGGTAAAAATACCGGAAGTCTTGAAAACCGGCAATGGAAGGCCTGAATCAGTCATAAGTTGTTTCATTCGGGCAACTCCAGACCCCACTTGCTCTACTAAATGCATTCTGGCAAACAATCCAAAAATCAGCGGATTTCGAGAGTGGCTTTTTCTACCAAATTCTGCTTGAGGAATAGCACTTACTAAACCTCCCGGATTGGAAATTTCTACCCTGTCATCGAAAAGTTCCAACAGACAGACACCTCCCTTGTCGTAATAATCGCGGTGTGCCAACGCATTGATAATAGCTTCTTTAAAAACCGTTTCTGGAATTTCCCATATTTCTTTACGTGGGGCTGAACCTTGACCTTCAATATCGTAAGCTACATTCAGTTTGGAACGCAGCCAAATCATCGATTGGCGAAACTGCGCATGCAAATTACCGCCAAAAGGTTTATCATCGGCAATAAAACGCTTGTCAGTTCCCTGATAAGCCACACAACGAATGATCGCTGTATCAATAATCGCCTCCGGTTCTTTGCCGAAAAACAAAACTCCTCCGTTTTTGAATTCGGATGTGTTATTCTGCAGCTTCAGGTTGCTGAAAATCTGTTCATCCGATACGGAAGCTCCCAACTTTGCTGCTGTTTTAAATAGTTCCAAGAAATCAATATCCACCATGCTATCGGGTTTGAACTCAGGGCAAGATACTTCGTCGAAATAAATCTTATTGGCTTGTTGGAAAAAGTCTCGCATTTGTTCAGTCGTTGTCAGTTTTTGAGAATTGGGACCAATGCGTACATAAATTGCCCCTGAAAGCACATAAGGCTTATTGTTTCCTGAAAGTACTTCGATAATACCTACATTCTTGCCATCCACTTCCAAAAACGTCAAAGTACAGGGTAGTTGTGGTGTAATATCACTCAAACTGTTTTGAATGGCAGAACGTTTGGTATTATCTATTGTTACACCCACTATCTGATTATGATCGTTTACACCGATTAACAAAACTCCTCCAGCAGCATTGGCAAATGCACAAACCTCTTCGGTAAGTTCTTTCACTTTAGAAGGAACTGATACTTTGAATTCGGCATTATACCCCTCGCCTGAAGTGACTAATAATTTAATATCATCTGCTGTCATCATTGCATTATTCCTCTATTTCATTTGTTAAAGCATTCAAACAAGTTCTTCTATTAATCCAATAATATATTCAATTTATGAAACGATAAAATTACAAATAATCAATCTATTTATTTAGTATTAATGACTTTTTATTAATATGATAAAATAGCTTACCGAAACAAACATAATTTAGACGCCTAAAAAACCATATAAAATAGAAAAGCCCAACAGATATTAGTCTGCCGGGATCTTCTCGTTTGGAGATACTTTTTCACTAATTTCACTCAGAAGTCAAAACTTTACGGTGCTTTTTTACATAAATCTTAAATCCTGATATTGTTTGTGATAGAATTGGTTTAAAATATTCATCAAAAGTGATGAAGAACAACTTCTGGATGCTGTTTACTTATCGGTCATTTTCGGTAACGTGGTGCACCGGATGTTTCGGAAAGCGCACTGAAGGGCAGTGGCGTGGCCGACGTCGACTTCGACGGACAGGTGCAGTGGACACGAAGAGTCCGGCAAAACAAAATATTGAAGGCTCGTTAGAGACAAAATTTTTGTGCCGGAGTCGAGTGGACACAAACCTGGACTAGCGGAGACGGAGGTTATGCCGCTGCCCGAAGGGGGCGATGCTCATTACCTACCCGAAGAAAGCGATGCCCATCACCAGAAGTAAAGAAACCATACTCATTACAGTCGATTCCTAATTTATTGATTCCAACTAATCTCAAAGGATCACACTTTTAACGCTATTCCACAACTTTTCAGTTTGATCTTTTATCACTCATATTTGAAGGTGTATATTTGCATTTTTATAGAGATGGTTTATCTTTGTATGGAGCATTGATAGAATGCTTGAATTTTGTAAATAGGAAAGATTTCATCAATTAATTCAAGTTTGAGTGATGCACAATGAGTCTCGAAGGAATTTTATAAAGAAAAGTATCATCAGTGCCGGAAGTTTGCTTGTAGCCAACGCTGAATGGATCAACGCATACGGACAGAATGTGCGTGGGAAAATACCCATGAATGATTCATTGAAAAAGATTCAGATACAATATACCAATTCGCAGTTTGAAAGGGAACCGTTATTAAGTCCGTTCGGTTTCAAGGGAGGGCACTTGTCGGAGTTGTGGCAAGCTGTCAGTTATATAGAAAGTACATCAGGCAATCATTCGATCGGGCTGGGAACGCAAAGTGTCCTATGGTCGGATGCCTCGATTTTTTCCAGCCATTCCGAATCGGGTGGAAATGCTTTGATGTATGCGTTGACTGAACATGCACTCCAAATGATCAAAGGGTGTAGTTTTGTGACACCCATTGAATTGATCGATCAGATTTTCCCTGAGATTTATGCGTATGGAAAGCAGATCACCTCACGACCGGACTTGCGTAAGACGTTTGTTTTAAACGCTTTGGTTTCCCTGGACAATGCTCTTTGGTTACTTTATGCGAAAGAGAATGGTTTTACGAATTTTGATCAATTGATTCCCTCCGAATTCAAGTCCACTTTCCCGGAAAGTCACAATCGAATTGCAGCTATTCCATTGATTTCTTATAATGTCAGTCCTGCTGCTTTAAAACAAGAAGTTGATGACGGGTATTTTTTCATGAAGATTAAAATAGGGCAGGCTGGTACACAAAATGAGATGTTGGAAAAAGATAGGAATAGGTTATCGGAGATTCATCATGTTTTAAAGGATGTTCGTACGCCCTATACGGAAACCGGTAAATTGCCCTATTATTTTGATGCCAATGGCCGTTATGAATCGAAGGAAACTTTTTTACGCTTCCTGGATCATGCAAAGAAAATCGATGCTTTTGATCAGATCGTAATTATTGAAGAGCCTTTCCCGGAAGAAAATGAGATGGACGTTTCAGATATTCCGGTACGCTTGGCTTCCGATGAGACTGCGCATACCGAAGAGGATACCATCAATCGTATAGAGATGGGGTATAAAGCAGTTACGCTGAAGCCTATCGCAAAAACGCTGAGTATGTCAATGAAGATAGCAAGAGCTGCTGCCGAAAGGAATATTCCTTGTTTCTGTGCCGATTTGACGGTCAATCCTATTTTGGTGGAATGGAATAAAAATGTAGCTGCTCGTTTAAAATCATTTCCCGGTATAGGAAATGTCGGATTGTTGGAAAGTAACGGTCATCAAAATTATACCAATTGGGAGATGATGAAAAAATATATGCCCTTTCATGATGAAAAATGGACGAAAGTCAAGGATGGATTCTATGATACGGATAGTGCGTTCTTTGCGCGTAGCGGCGGGATTTTTGATCCTATTCCTCATTATGAGAACATGTTTAAACAGGAAAAGAAATAACTGCGTTTGTTAATCAGGATTGATCATGGCCATTTTTTATACACCGGATATTTTACAGAATCCTTACCTGCCTGAAGAAGAATCTGCACATTGTGTCAGAGTTTTGCGTTTGGGGGATGGCGCGGACATTGAACTCATCGACGGTAAGGGCCATTTTTTCCGTGCCAGAATCGTACAGGCTCATCCGAAACACTGTCAGGTGGAAATTCTGGAAACCACAGAGGATCATTCAGCTCCTTGTTTCGCCCATATAGCCGTGGCTCCAACCAAAAACCCGGATCGTATCGAATGGTTTGTCGAGAAAGCGACGGAAGTGGGTATAGGTGGTATTGCTTTCATCCATTCGCGTTATTCGGAACGGAAGAATCTGAAGCTCGAACGTATGGACAAGATTGTTGTTGCCGCCATGAAACAATCGATGAAAGCTGTCAAGCCAGTCTTGCAGGAATTGACTGATTTTAGGAAGTTGGTTGTACAGCCTTTCGAAGGGCAAAAATACATTTGCCATTGCAATCCCGGAAAGAAACCCTTATTGAATAACGTTTGTCGGCCGGGTACTCCGGTTTTGGTGCTGATCGGTCCCGAAGGTGATTTTAGTCCGGAAGAAGTGACGCTGGCCATGGAACATGGGTTCAAGCCGGTTTCGCTGGGTGATACCCGTTTACGAACCGAAACGGCGGCTTTTGTGGCTGCTCACATCGTGCAGTTAAAGAATATGCAGGAATGACCGGAAAATTTACAACGCTTTCCCCAAACTGGAATATTCCGCATGTCAAAGCCTATACTATCCTTGCGCTTGCCTCTGATTCAAGTCCCGTTTCTTTTGGTTATGATAGCCCCTTGGCAGATGATTGCCGGAAAAGGGTAGAGGAGCTCATCAATCCTGAACATCCCATCAACTGGCTCAGGCAAGTCCATGGTGACCGGATTGTCGAATTGCCTGTAAATGGAAAATCCGCTGCTGTTTCCGGAACCGGACTCATAGAAGCCGACGGGACGTATACTTTTGATAAACGCACGGTCTGTACCGTAATCACTGCGGATTGTTTGCCTGTTGTCTTTGCGGATCAGGCAGGAACCAAAGTGGGTGTGGCACATGCCGGCAGAAAAGGTTTGCAGCATGGGATTCTTTCTGAAATGATCAAAAGAATCGGTATTCCCGTAGAAAAAATGCATGTTTGGATGGGTCCCGGCATCGCTGCGGAGAGTTATCCCATCTCTACTGAAATCAGGGAAGAGGTTCTTTCCTTGTCACCGTTGTATAAGCCTATTTTTGCCTATGCAGGTGACGGACGGTATTTGATGGATTTGTATGAAATGGCTAGGATTCAATTAGTATACCATGGAATTCCCGGGAGAAATATTGACGGGGCTGCCTGGAATACTTTTTCAGACAAACGGTTTCATTCTGCGAGACGGGATAAGGCTCAGTCCGGAAGGATGGCGACGATGGTCTGGATGGAATAATGTTTCCAAAATTTCTCATGAAAAGCCCGGCAAATCGAAAAAGATTCTTTACTTTTGTGCCGTAAAATTTTGACGGCGGTGTAGTGTAGTGGCCTAGCACGCAACCCTCTCACGGTTGAGACCCGGGTTCGATTCCCGACTCCGCTACTTGTTGACCCTCTTAATCAGTTGATTTTGAGGGCTTTTTTGTTTCGTTGATGCGAATAAGATACTCCGAAGGTGTCATACCTGTGATTTGGCGAAAATGACGCAGGGCGGTGGTGCGGGAGCGAAAACCGGCGTCAAAGAAAGCTTCCTGAATGTTTATCGATTGGTTTGACTCAATCTGATGAACAAAGTCGTTGATGCGGAGTCTGTTGATATAGACCGTATAGTTTACATATCCATTTTCCTGTATGGCTTGTGTCAGAGTGGTACGATTGGTGCAAAGCGCAAAGGCTAATGCATTGAGTGACAAGTCCGGATTACGCCATGCACACGTTCTTTTCATATATGCATCCAAATTCTCAATCAAAATTTCGTTTCGAGTCTTAACCACAGATTCATCATATAATAAGGACGGTTCTGTCGTTTCTACAGCCATTTCATTTTCTTCTTCTTCTTCTTTTTCTGTGGCTACGGATTTTCCAATCAGCCGTACGAAAAGTTCCATGTAAGCGATGAAAAGGCTGCACCCGACGCTTACATAGTAGTAAATTATGCGGATGATGGCCGATTTATCAAAAGCCAACATCAGAATATAAACAAGACAGTTGATGGAAAGCGTAATAACGTACTTCCTTATCCATACACGGTCGGTATTGTTATATCGCCTTGTATAAGGAATGAAGAATATAAACAGAACAGGCATGAAGATAAACAGGCAAAGCACGAGGCGAAACCAGACATCGAAATGTCCGGCATGAGGGAGCATCTCCAAAAGCGATTCATAGGAAGTGTATTTCACGCCGGTCCAGGTGGTGATGAGATAGATCCCCAGCAGGGCCAACAATGGAAGATATAATTTCACGATCCGTTTGAAATTAAGCCATCCCGGCGAAATAACCTCAATGGGGTACATGATGTAAGAAATGACCATAAAAATGGCCAGCAACAACATCCGTACGGATACAACCAACTCAGGCACTTCGCCGTTGCAAAGTGCGATGAAGCGAGTGATATAATTAGACACGGAGAATAGAATGATACATGCGAGGATGGTGCGCGAACGTTCCCCGTCTTTACGACGGGAAAAAAGCAATAGCGAAGCGAGGAGGCATATTAGGGCTCCGGCGAAAATAGTGGCTAAATATAAATTTTGCATGTGTTGCAAAATTACAAAAAAGCTCACTATTCACATAAAAGTAGCGTATAAATCATACTCTAAATTTTACCCGGAAGAGGATACTTCAAAAGCGAAGTGAACCCCAAATGTTTTTTTGTCTAACTTTTGGGGTTCACTTTAAAGTTTAAAGCTTGATCGATTTGCTTTCAATCGATATCTGTTTGCCGTTTTCATATTTGAAATGCTCGACTTTCATCATGCTTGTGTCTACTGCTTGCGGCATAATAACAATGAAGTCCATATTTTGAATATCCTGATCGACTGTTGCACCATTTTTAACTTTTTTGTCTATCCAGGTACCTGAGTTTGCATACACGCATTCTCCCTTCTTTGCATTGGTGTAAGTACCAAGCAACGGTACATGGGTATGCCCGAAAACCACGATACGGACTTTGGAGCTATCGTTTTGAAAATATTGTGTATTCGCTTGTCCATCTATATAAGTGTGGTCGAGACTTCCCGGTATGGCTTTTGTGACTGAAGTCATTACCGGAACATTGTTATAGGCCAGTCTCTTTTCCCAAGTCTGCTGATTGCAAGCACCACTGAATAAAGTCATATCAATAGTTCCATCGGGGTTATTATAAGGAATGATGTCGTTTACGCTATAATTACTTGTATAATTGCCAATGTTTGTAACGATGATTTTATCATCAAAATTATCTTTGACGGGGATATAACTCGTCAAAACATTTTGCCATGTTTTATAATAGTAATAATTATTTACCTGTGTTGCATCTGTTGAATTCAGGGTAACAGTCCGAACTTGAGTCGTGTCACCGACGGCTGTTGGAGGATTTGTGATGGAGTTGACCGCAATTCGTGTGAAGAAATAGCCGGGAGGTAAAATAGAGCCTGGTGCAATGTCTTGATTGCTATACGGATCCGGTGCGCAGAAAAAATCATATCGATGCCCATGTTCAATGGCTATTTGAGGATAACCGTCCGGATGATAAGTACCTAATCCTAATTTCCCGGTATCCCGTGCCTGATTGATTCCCGGTAAAATGGCTTCTACATTTTCTTTTTCAACAAGTAGATCGTGATTACCAGGCGTGTAGGATACTTTAATATTTCCATCCTCAATGATAGCATTCAGTACATCAAAAACGCATTTATTAGTCGTTGCTATTTTCTGAATAAACGTGTTTTCCGTTCCGCCGCCAAAAGTGTTTGTTCTTGACGGAACATACCATTCATCGAGCATATCACCGGCTATAACCAGTTCCTTGACTGTTTTTGATTCCCGTATTTCAGTCAGGAATTGTGTCAGGCGCGGTAGATGTTTTACGCATTCTGAGTATGAAGTATCGGCACCCAAATGCAAATCGCTGATTACTACAATTTTGTTTCTAACCTGATGATTGCTTTCCGTAGTCAGATCAAACGGATTATCCCCTGTCGAGAGGTCGTCATCTTTGCAAGATATAGCCGATAACATTATCACCGAGAGTGCAATAATGGTAATCTTGTTTCTTCTCATGGTCTTTTGTTTTTATCAAATTAAATTAAAATAAAAATATCTCGCAAATTTCCGGAGAAGTAAAATAACGGATGTGGCATTTTTATAAAATCTGATGTCTCATATTTACAATTTTTGCGATTTATAAGCTTCTTTTCTACAATGACCTTTCGTTTTTACAATTGGTAGTGTATATTGATATCTTATTGCGGATACAGGGTTAAGTATGATTTTTCAAAATATACCAAACAGATGGTATTTGCGCACGTTTAAAGGTTTTTTACCTTTGTATCGTCAATGAAGTCTTATCTAGTACAAACATAAACTTATTCATATCATGTCAAAAATCGTTAAACAGTTGACCGACCTTGTCGGAAACACTCCTTTGCTGGAGCTCTCAAATTTTAACGCAGACAAGAAACTGCCTGCACGTCTGATTGGCAAACTGGAATATTTCAATCCGGCAGGAAGCGTTAAAGACCGTGTCGCCCTTGCAATGATTGAGGATGCGGAAGCAAGTGGCATATTAAAACCGGGTGCAACCATCATTGAGCCGACCAGTGGAAATACAGGGGTCGGTCTGGCTTTTGTTTCAGCAATCAAGGGCTATAAGCTGATACTGACCATGCCTGAGACGATGAGCCTGGAACGCAGGAATCTATTGAAGGCTTATGGTGCTCAGCTGGTGCTGACACCGGGAGCAGGCGGTATGCAAGCTTCTATCGACAAGGCGAAAGAGCTGAGAGATTCCATTCCGGGGTCAGTTATTTTGCAGCAATTTGAAAATCCGTCAAACCCGAGAATTCATTCAAAAACGACAGCTGAGGAGATTTGGCGTGATACAGACGGAAAAGTCGATATTTTCGTGGCCGGGGTCGGTACCGGCGGAACGGTGAGTGGAGTGGGTGAGACCTTAAAAAAACACAACCCGAAGGTGAAAATTGTAGGTGTTGAACCGGATGAATCTCCGGTCCTTTCCGGTGGAAAAGCAGGCCCTCACAAAATTCAGGGGATTGGTGCCAATTTCATACCCAAGACTTTTAATGCTTCCGTTGTTGATGAAATAATCAGGGTGCCGAGTGATTCAGCCATTTTGACCGGACGTGAATTGGCTCAAAAAGAAGGTTTGTTGGTTGGTATTTCTTCCGGAGCTGCTGTGTTTGCCGCTGTGCAGTTGGCAAAAAGACCGGAGAATGCCGGAAAAACAATCGTCGCTTTATTACCGGATACGGGTGAAAGATATTTGAGCAGTGTCCTTTATGCCTTTGAAGAATATCCGCTTCCTTGAGGTTTTCAAAAAGTCATGATTTTTTAGAAAAAAATATAAAAGCATCAGAAATGATGCTTTTTTTTGTACTTTTGCAGTCTGAAGTATGCATGCTGATGTGAACAGTGAAAGAAGGCCAAAGTCGCATGCAAGTCCTGTCAGACTTTGGTTTGTCATTATTTTCTATCGGCAAAATATTGTATTCAGAAACAAGAAATTTAACGAATGAACAAATCGAAGCCTATTCAATTAGTGCTGGAAAATGGGACCGTCTTTCAAGGTAAATCTTTCGGATACGAAAGTCCGACCGCGGGAGAGGTCGTTTTCTCCACTGCGATGGTAGGGTATCCGGAAAGTTTGACTGATCCGTCTTACGCGGGGCAAATTTTAACGGTCACTTATCCACTCATCGGTAACTATGGTGTCCCGGCAGACAAAATCAAAAATCAATTATCTGTATTTTATGAATCGGAAATAATACATGTCAAAGGCTTGATTATTTCCGATTATTCTTTTGAATACAGCCATTGGAATGCACAGCGCAGTTTGAGCGACTGGTTGGTTGAACAGAAAATTCCGGGTATGTATGACGTGGATACCCGCGAATTGACCAAATTGCTTCGTGAAGCTGGTTCCATGAAAGGAAAATTTGTGTTTCCGGATCAGGAAGATGTACCTTTCCTTGACACGGATAGTGTCAATTGGGTGGCGGAAGTGAGTTGCAAGGATGTCATCAAATATGGAAATGGTTCCAAACGCATCGTTTTGGTGGATTGCGGTGTGAAGCATAACATTCTGCGATGTCTGCTCAAAAGAGATGTGACTGTTTACCGGGTGCCCTGGGATTATGACTTTACCGGAATGGATTATGACGGGTTGTTCATATCGAATGGTCCGGGAAACCCTGAATATTGCGGCATTACGGTGGAATATATCCGTCAGGCGTTGAATCAGGATAAGCCTATTTTTGGGATATGTATGGGTAATCAATTGCTCAGCATTGCCGGTGGAGCCAAGACCTACAAACTCAAGTACGGACACCGCAGTCACAACCAGCCTGTAATTATGGCAGGAACCGATCGTTGTTTTATTACTTCCCAAAACCACGGTTATGCGGTGGACAACAAGACGCTTGGTGCCGACTGGGAACCATTGTTCATCAATTTGAATGATGGAACCAACGAAGGTATCCGCCACAAGACAAAGCCTGTTTTTTCGGCGCAATTCCATCCGGAAGCTTCGAGCGGGCCGACCGATACGGAATTTTTGTTTGATGATTTTCTGAATTCAATCAAAAAATAAGGACTCTTGCCAAACGGATCATTACAGCAGGATCCGGATATTGGAAATCTTAGGTTGCTGATTATCTCATTTTTCTTACATATCTCACATGTTAGATAAAACCATCAAAAAAGTACTGTTACTCGGTTCCGGAGCCTTGAAAATCGGAGAGGCCGGAGAGTTCGACTATTCTGGTTCTCAAGCGTTGAAAGCCCTCAAGGAAGAGGGTATTTATACGGTTCTGATCAACCCCAACATTGCTACCGTACAAACTTCGGAAGGTGTTGCCGACCAGATTTATTTTTTGCCGGTGACCCCGTTTTTTGTAGAAGAAGTCATTAAAAAAGAAAAGCCGGACGGTTTGTTACTTTCCTTCGGAGGACAGACAGCCTTGAACTGCGGTGTAAAACTGTATGAAGCCGGTATTTTTGAAAAATATAACCTGCGTGTACTTGGTACACCGGTACAATCCATCATTAACACGGAGGATCGTGAATTTTTCGTGGATCGCCTTGACGAAATTGACGTCAAGACCATCAAGAGCATAGCTGTTGAAAATCTGGCTGATGCACATCAGGCAGCAGAGGAATTGGGCTATCCCATCATTGTTCGCGCGGCTTACGCTTTGGGTGGACTTGGCAGCGGATTTTGCAACAATGCGGAAGAATTACAGTTACTTGCAGAAAAAGCTTTTAACTATTCCTCTCAGTTATTGATTGAAAAATCTCTGAAAGGTTGGAAGGAGATTGAGTACGAAGTGGTCCGCGATTGTTTTGACAACTGTATCACCGTATGTAACATGGAAAACTTTGATCCGCTGGGTATCCATACGGGGGAAAGCATCGTTGTTGCGCCTTCACAAACGCTTACGAACTCAGAATACCACAAACTTCGCGAAATTGCCGTACGTATAGTCCGTCACATTGGTGTTGTCGGAGAATGTAATGTACAATATGCCTTTGATCCGGAATCGGAAGATTACCGGGTCATAGAGGTGAATGCCCGTTTAAGCCGGTCTTCGGCTTTGGCATCCAAGGCTACCGGTTATCCTTTGGCTTTTGTCGCAGCCAAACTGGCTCTGGGTTTTGGCCTGCATGAGCTGAAAAATTCGGTCACCAAAACCACAACCGCATTCTTTGAACCTGCTCTGGATTATGTGGTTGTCAAGATCCCTCGCTGGGATCTGGCCAAGTTTCATGGCGTGGATCGTGAAATCGGTTCATCCATGAAGAGTGTCGGTGAGGTGATGGCCATAGGCCGCACTTTTGAAGAAGCTTTCCAGAAAGGATTGCGTATGATTCAACAAGGCATGCACGGATTTGTCGGGAATAAGGAGTTGGAAACGAAAAATTTAGATAAAGATTTGTCCGAACCGACAGACCGAAGGGTGTTTTTCCTGTCACAGGCTTTCAGCAAAGGGTATGGTATTGAACGTATCCATGAACTGACCAAGATAGACCGCTGGTTTCTGCAGAAGCTACAGCACATCATGACTCTGGCCGGGGAGGTAAGCAACTATAAGGTGCCCGAAAAGATGTCTCTGGATTTTCTCAGAGAACTCAAAAAGTATGGTTTTTCTGATTACCAGATAGCCCGTCTGATGGTGAAAAAAGAAGATTTCGAAGATATAGCCGAGCGAATAAGGGCATTTCGTAAGGTCCATGGTATTGTTCCTGTTGTGAAGCAAATCGACACCTTGGCCGGAGAGTTTCCGGCACAGACAAATTATCTGTACCTTACCTACAACGGTTGTGCGAATGATGTGCATTATCTGGGAGATAAGCAATCTGTCATTGTGCTTGGCTCAGGAGCTTATCGCATCGGAAGTAGTGTCGAGTTCGACTGGTGCAGTGTCAATGCACTGAATACCATTCGCAAACAGGGACTGCGTTCCGTCATGATCAATTACAACCCTGAAACGGTTTCAACCGATTATGATATGTGTGACCGTCTGTACTTTGACGAACTCAGTTTTGAAAGAGTGATGGACATCATCGAACTGGAAAATCCGATGGGTGTGATTGTGTCTGTGGGCGGACAAATACCGAATAACTTGTCTGTACCTTTGAGTGAAGCCGGAGTACGACTCCTCGGCACATCGGCATCTTCCATCGACAATGCGGAGGATCGTCACAAATTTTCCTCCATGCTTGACCGCCTCGGCATTGATCAGCCTGCCTGGAAAGAATTGACCACTTTGAGTGATGTGAATGCTTTTGTGGATACCGTTGGCTTCCCCGTATTGGTTAGACCTTCATACGTTCTGTCAGGTGCAGCCATGAATGTTTGTTCCAATTCCGAAGAATTGGAAATGTTCTTGAAACTGGCGACACAGGTTTCTTCCAAACATCCGGTTGTAATCAGTGAGTTTATAGAAAATGCCAAGGAGATTGAAATGGACGCCGTAGCGAAGGATGGTGAAATCATCGTTTACGCCATCTCTGAACATGTCGAATTTGCCGGTGTACATTCCGGAGATGCAACCATCCAGTTCCCGCCGCAAAAACTTTATATAGAAACGGTCAGACGTATCAAACGCATTACCCGTGATATAGCCAGGGCCTTAAATATTTCCGGTCCGTTCAATATCCAATATCTTGCCAAGGACAATGAGATTAAGGTGATAGAGTGTAACTTGCGTGCATCGCGCAGTTTCCCGTTTGTTTCCAAAGTCCTGAAGCTTAATTTTGTAGAAATGGCGACCATGGTGATGTTGGGTAAGGAAGTCGTAAAACCTATGAAATCGGAATTTGAACTGGATTATGTGGGTATTAAGGCTTCTCAGTTTTCTTTTACCCGTTTGCAGAAGGCTGATCCTGTTCTGGGTGTCGATATGGCTTCCACCGGTGAAGTCGGATGCATCGGGTCCGATTTCAATGATGCCTTGCTGACAGCCATGCTTTCAGTAGGTTATCGCATACCTGAAAAAAATATTCTGGTATCTTCCGGCCCAACCAAATCGAAAGTTCAGTTATTGGAACCTTGCATGCTTTTGCAAAAGAACGGATACAAGATTTATGCTACGGGCGGAACCTGTACTTTCTTGCAGGAAAACAGCATAGATGCCATTCCGGTGTCATGGCCCGACGAAGAAGGAGAGCTGAAAGCCATGGAAATGATTCACCGTAAGGAGTTTGATTTGGTGATCAACATTCCGAAGAATTTGACCAAACGGGAGTTGACTAACGGATATAAGATACGTCGTGGGGCCATTGATTTCAATATTCCGTTACTGACCAATGCCCGTCTGGCAAGTGCCTTTATTCAGGCATTCTGTAAGATTCAAGTGGAAGATGTCCAGATAAAAAGTTGGAGTGAATATCATTGATGAAATGATTGAAAGGAAAGTACCGATATATTGTAGCGTTAGAAGTAAAAATCTTTTCTTGATTTTGTGTATCAAATTAAATCTGAAAAATTATGTGTGGAATCGTTGGATATATTGGAGATCAACAGGCTTATCCTATATTGATAAAAGGTTTGCAACGTTTGGAATATCGTGGCTATGATAGTGCGGGTGTTGCTTTGATTACAGATCGTAATGATCTGGTGGTCTATAAGACCAAAGGAAAAGTTTCCGATCTTGAAGATTTTGTTCAATCCAAGGATGTATCCGGTACAGTCGGCATAGCCCATACACGTTGGGCCACCCATGGTGAACCCAACAATGTGAATGCGCATCCGCATTATTCCCAATCCGAAAATCTGGCTTTGATCCACAACGGTATTATCGAGAACTATGCCATCCTGAAAGAAGATTTGATGAAACGCGGTTATATCTTCAAAAGCAATACAGACACGGAAGTACTTGTTCAACTGATTGAATATGTGAAGGTTTCTAATAATACGGATATATTTCATGCCGTACAGTTGGCTTTAACCCAGGTCATCGGAGCTTATGCCATCGCTGTGCTGGAAAGAAACAATCCGAATTGCATCGTTGCAGCCCGTAAGTCAAGTCCTTTGGTGGTCGGAATCGGAGATGATGAATTTTTTCTCGGTTCGGATGCTTCCCCCATCATAGAATATACCAACCGCGTCATTTACATTGACGATGACGAAGTGGTCCGTTTGGAACGGGGTAAGGAGCCTCGCATCACCAACCTGAATAATGTGGAGAAACCCCATCAAATCATGGAGTTGGAAATGAGTCTCAGTGAATTGGAAAAGGGTGGCTATCAACATTTTATGTTGAAGGAAATATTTGAACAGGCCAAAACTGTCCGTGAATGTATGCGTGGACGTATCAACATTGACCGAAATGCTGTTGCTATGTCGGGTATTATTGATAACAGAGAAAAATTCATGAATGCCAGACGCATCATCATCGTCGCTTGCGGAACCTCTTGGCATGCAGGTCTGATCGGGGAATATTTGATTGAAGAATTCGCCCGCATTCCGGTTGAAGTAGAATATGCTTCTGAGTTTAGATACAGGAATCCCGTCCTCAGCAAGGATGACATTGTCATTGCCATTTCTCAGTCGGGTGAGACTGCGGATACTTTGGCTGCCATTGAATTGGCACATAATCAGGGAGTCTTTGTTTATGGTATCTGTAACGTCATTGGTTCTTCGATTGCCCGCAATACGGATTCAGGGTCTTATACACATGCAGGTCCCGAAATCGGGGTGGCATCAACCAAAGCATTCACCGCCCAGGTGACCGTTTTGAGTTTGATCGCTTTGACCATAGCCAAAGAGAAAGGTACGCTTTCGAAGGAGCTTTTTGAAAGTTATGTTGCTGAATTGTCTTCCATTCCCGATAAAATGCAAGAAACGCTGGGTGTAAGCAGCTACATTGAAAAATTTTCAGGTATTTTTACTTATGCCAAGAATTTTATTTATCTGGGTCGTGGTTACAATTATCCTGTTGCTTTGGAAGGTGCGTTGAAATTAAAGGAAATTTCCTACATCCATGCTGAAGGCTATCCTGCGGCAGAAATGAAGCATGGTCCTATTGCATTGATTGATAGTGAAATGCCTGTTGTCGTCATCGCCCCGAATAAGGGAATGTATGAGAAAGTGGTAAGCAACATTCAGGAAATCAAAGCCAGGAAGGGCAGGGTGGTTGCTATCGTCACGAAGGGTGATACAACGATAAGGGATATGTCTGATTATTATATTGAGATACCGGAGACCTGTGAGTGTTTTGTACCGTTGCTGGCGGCTTTGCCGCTGCAGTTGATGGCTTATTATATAGCTGTAGTCAAAGGTTGTAATGTTGATCAACCGCGGAATTTGGCAAAATCCGTTACTGTAGAATGATTTTATAAATTTTTTTGGTATGAGTGAAGCAATTAAGCATGAATGTGGGGTTGCGATGATTCGTTTGCTGAAGCCATTGGAGTTTTATCAGATGAAATATGGTAACTGGCAGTACGGTCTTCAGAAGTTGTATCTTCTGATGGAAAAACAGCATAACCGTGGTCAGGAAGGTGCGGGTATGGCTTGTGTCAAATTGGACATGCAGCCTGGTTATGAATATATCAACAGGGAACGTGCACTTGGTTCTCAGGCCATCGATGCCTGTTTTGCATCCTACAACCAACAATATGCCAAATATTCATCGGAACAGGTCAATGATCCAGGCTGGGCCAAAGAAAATCTTCCGTTTGCCGGTGAGGTTCTGATGGGACATTTGCGTTACAGTACCACAGGCAAAGAAGGGCTTCAGTATGTACATCCTTTCTTGCGCCGTAATAATTGGAAGTCCAGGAATCTCTGTATATGCGGGAATTTCAATCTGACCAATGTCTCGGAAATGTCAAACCGGTTGATTGAAAAAGGTCAGCATCCTAGAGATATGGGAGATACTTTTCTGATGCTCGAGACACTTGGTCATTATTTAGACAGGGAAGTCCAGAAAGAATATGATAAGTTGGACGAAAAAGGTATTCAGAATATTGCAAAAGTCATAGAAGAGCAAATCAATATTCCGGAGGTCTTGCGTAAATCTTCATCGGATTGGGATGGCGGATACACTATTTGCGGTTTGATGGGACATGGAGATGCCTTTGCCTTCCGTGATCCGTGGGGCATCCGTCCGGCGTTTTGGTATGCAGATGATGAAATTGTTGTGGTGACTTCCGAAAGACCTGTTATTCAAACAGTCATGAATGTTTCCGGAGATCAGGTGAAAGAGTTGGAACCGGGGAAGGCACTGATCATCAAGAAAAACGGACGTATATTCACGGAGCAAATCCGTGAAGCCTTTGTCAAAAAGTCATGTAGTTTCGAACGCATCTATTTTTCCAGGGGAAGTGACGAGGATATTTACAAAGAAAGGAAAATGCTGGGAGCCTTGCTGACTCAACCCATCCTGAAAGCAGTTAATTATGACATTGAAAACACTGTGTTTTCCTATATTCCAAATACGGCGGAAGTAGCCTTTTTCGGTATGAGTCAGGGTTTGGAGCATTATGTGAATGATCTCAAAAAAGATTATCTCAAGAAAAACATTAAAAACCTCGATGAAAACAAACTAAATCAGATTTTGGCACTTCATCCGCGTTTGGAAAAGGTAGCCATCAAGGACATCAAGCTGAGAACATTCATTGCCCAGCAAGGCGGAAGAAATGATTTGGCAGCTCATGTCTATGATGTGACATGGGGTTCCATAAGGCCTTATGAAGACAATCTGGTCATCATTGATGATTCTATCGTACGTGGTACGACTTTGAAGCAGAGCATCATCAAGATTTTAGACAGGCTTCATCCCAAAAAGATTGTAGTTGTATCTTCTTCACCACAAGTGCGTTATCCGGACTGTTATGGTATCGATATGTCGCGCATGAGCGAATTCATTGCTTTCAAAGCTGCTATTCAATTGTTGAAGGATAATCATCAGGAAAAGGTTCTCAATAAGGTCTACAACAAAATAAAGGCTCAACAGTTAAAGCCGAAGGAAGAACAGACCGTTAACTTTGTCAAAGACATCTATACGCCATTCACTGTGGAGCAAATATCCGATAAAATCGCAGAGATGCTGACGCCGGAAGAGACAAAGGCCAAGATTCAACTGGTGTATCAGTATCCGGAAGACTTGATCAAAGCTTGTCCGAATCATACGGGTGACTGGTATTTCACAGGAAATTATCCGACACCGGGAGGAATCCGTCTTGTCAATCAAGCTTTTATCAATTACATTGAAGGTGTGGATGTTCGTGTCCAATAATTGCAAATTCTTTTAACCGGCTATTTTTTGACTATCGGTCAAAACCACTTTTAATTGCAATCTGATTGCAATTGATTTTTATTACCTTTGTGCGCTTAAAAACAATGTTTTTTCAATAAATTCATTGGGTTTGTGCGGATAGAGTAAACTGCACGACTGACATGAAAAAAGGAATATCGGATAATTAGAATTTTATATAGTATATGGAAATTGCCAGCAAATACAACCCCGCAGAGGTAGAAGACAAGTGGTATCAATATTGGATGGATAACAAATTGTTCAGATCCGTTCCGGATGGACGCGAACCTTACACCATTGTCATTCCGCCACCCAATGTCACAGGGGTTTTGCATATGGGGCACATGCTTAACAACACCATTCAGGACATCTTGATCAGACGTGCACGTATGCAGGGTAAAAATGCCTGTTGGGTGCCGGGTACCGATCATGCTTCAATAGCAACAGAAGCCAAAGTCGTTGCCAAGTTGGCTGCTCAGGGTATTCGAAAAACGGACATCACCCGTGATGCGTTTTTAAAACATGCCTGGGAATGGACAAGTGAACATGGTGGCATGATTCTCGAACAACTTAAGAAACTGGGGGCATCCTGCGATTGGGATCGCACTTGTTTCACCATGGATGAAGCCAGATCCAGGAGTGTATTGAAAGTTTTCGTAGATTTATACAATAAAGGATTGATATACAGAGGGGTCCGTATGGTTAACTGGGATCCGAGTGCTCAAACGGCTTTGTCTGATGAGGAAGTTGTTTATAAGGAGGAAAAATCCAAACTATATTACTTAAAATATAAAGTGGACGGTGAAGACGGTTATGCCGTCGTTGCTACGACCAGACCTGAAACCATTATGGGTGATACCGCGATGTGTATCAATCCCAATGACCCGAAAAATACCTGGTTGAAAGGCAAACATGTCATTGTCCCGTTGATTGGCCGTTCCATCCCTGTCATTGAAGACGAGTATGTGGATATCGACTTTGGTACCGGTTGCCTGAAAGTGACGCCGGCACATGATGTCAATGACTATATGTTGGGTGAAAAGTATAATTTAGAAACCATTGATATTTTCAACAACGACGGTACCCTCAATGCTCATGGAAAGATGTATGCCGGTATGGATCGTTTTGCCGTACGTGAGCAGATTGAAAAAGATTTGATTGCTGCTGGTCTGATGGAAAAGGTCGAAGATTATACCAACAAGGTTGGCTTTTCAGAAAGGACCAATGTCCCTATTGAACCGAAGCTTTCCATGCAATGGTTCCTCAAGATGACGGATTTGGCTAAACCGGCATTGGATGCTGTCATGAATGATGACATCAAGCTGGTTCCCCCCAAATTTAAGAATACCTACCGTCACTGGATGGAAAACGTCAAGGACTGGTGCATTTCCCGTCAATTGTGGTGGGGACATCAGATTCCGGCTTACTTCCTTCCGCAAGGCGGATTTGTCGTTGCCGAAACGCCCGAAGAGGCTGTCAAACTTGCCAATGAAAAATTGTTCAAGGGGCAATGTCAGTGTTGTTCGGGTATCACACCTTTGACCATTGAGGATCTGCGTCAGGATGAAGATTGCCTGGATACCTGGTTCTCTTCCTGGTTGTGGCCGATATCCGTATTTGACGGTATCAACCGCCCCAATAACGAAGATATCCGTTATTACTATCCGACCAATGATTTGGTGACCGCTCCGGATATCTTGTTTTTCTGGGTAGCTCGTATGATCATTTCCGGTTTCGAATACCAAAAAGATATTTGCTTCAAAAATGTTTACCTGACAGGAATTGTTCGTGATAAGAAAGGTCGCAAGATGTCCAAATCTTTGGGCAATTCTCCCGAGCCGCTCAATCTGATCCGTGATTTCGGTGCGGATGGTGTGCGGATGGGAATGATGTTGGCCGCGCCTGCAGGAAATGACATTCTTTTCGATGAAGCTCTTTGTGAGCAAGGCCGTAATTTCAACAATAAGATTTGGAATGCCTATCGCCTAATAAAAGGATGGAAGGTGGATGAATCCCTGCCGCAGCCGGAATCTTCCCGCATAGCTGTGGAGTGGTTCGGTCAGCAATTGCAGAAAGCGGTGAATGAAATGGACGATTTGTTCAACAAGTTCAGAATATCGGAAGCCTTGATGACCATTTACAAACTGTTTTGGGATGAGTTCTCCTCCTGGTATCTGGAATTGATCAAGCCGGTTTATCAGCACGACATAGATCCGAAAACACTGGCTGAGACCATGGCTTATTTTGAAAAATTATTATTGCTGCTGCATCCTTTCATGCCGTTTATCACGGAAGAATTATGGCAAAACATCACAGAGCGCAAAGCCGGTGAAAGCATCATGGTATCCTTGCAACCCAAGGTCGATAACTTTAATGAAACCATCCTGAATGAATTTGAAACGATAAAATCCATCATTTCATCGATCCGTTCCATCCGTTTGGAAAAAAATATTCCCAACAGGGAGATTCTTGAACTCCAATATGTAGGCGAACACAACGCTGTCTATGATTCCGTTTTGTTGAAGATGGCCAATTTAAGTGTCATCAGTCGGGTGAGTGAAAAGGGGGCCGATGCTGCGGCCTTCATGGTCGGTACGACCGAATATGCTTTGCCGTTAGGCAGCCTGATCGATGTGGATGATGAAATTGCCAAGATGCAGTCTGAGATTGATTATCTGCAAGGTTTTTTGAAATCCGTCCTTGCTAAACTAAGTAATGAACGTTTTGTTGCGAATGCGAAACCGCAGATTGTGGAAGCTGAACGTAAGAAACAGGCCGATGCTGTATCCAAAATCAAATCTTTGGAAGAAAGTATTGCAGCCTTAAAAAATAAATGAATAGGTTGTCTCAATAGTGAAATCTTTATGGTTTCCAACAGATTGTTTTATGAAGGGTAGGCCTATTGACTTAAATTTAAATCGGAATCCGATGAAATGGCATCTTCTACTATGTATGGTTTTTTTAGCAGGGCTGTGCTCTTGCGAAGATTATCCGACTGATCCGATTGACGTTGAAGATTGGGATTCTTCATTGGGTGAATTTCCCGGTGTGGCCAGGGCTTCGGGCACTAGTTTTGTGGTCGGAAATAAGGCTTATATTTGTTTGGGGCGTTCAGAATGGAAATCCGGCTTCTTGAAAGATTTGTGGGAATATGATCCGGATAGCGACAAATGGACGCGGAAGACTGATTTTCCAGGTCAGGCAAGGGTGAAGGCCATAGCCGGTGTCATTGGAAGTAAAGCATATATCGGAATGGGTTCCATCGGTGCTTTCGAGCTTTCCAATCAGTTTTGCGATTTTTATGAATATGATACTCAGACCGATACCTGGACGAAAAAAGCCGATTTCCCGGGTGAGGCCAGGAATGACTTGTTTTGTGCGGTGGTAGATGGTGCATTGTACACGACTTTGGGTTTTACGGGCATCCAAAGGAGTGTCCAGACTTGGAAATATGATCCTACAGCCGACGCTTGGACGCAAATGACTGATGCGCCCCATGAAGCCAGTAATGCAGCCGGCTTTGCCATTGGAAACTGCTTTTATGAAGGTTCTGGTTTTAGGGGTAGTAATCTGAAATTCTTTTATTGTTTTCGGCCAGATATTCAAAAATGGATTCGTAAAGCAGATCTGCCTGATGCGAGAATGTTATCCAATGGTTTGGCTATCAATGGTAAAGGATATATTCTATTGGGCCGTTACTGGAATGGTGCTTTAAACGGAGGTCGGTTGCTTTCGGATATTGTGGAATATGATCCGGCTTCAAATTCTTGGACAAAACGGGGAGACTTTCCCGGAGGTGCGCGCCAGAATGCAATGGTTTTTTCCATTGGTGACAAGGGTTACATTGTGATGGGAGAGGATGATGCGGAACGCAAATCGGATGTCTGGAGTTTCAGACCTTAATCTTTGATTATTATGAGAACCAGATACTATATTATCATTTTCTTTTTACTTGAAACATTCTTGCTGCAAGCCCAGATTCGTACGGATACGGTAGATTATAGTCTGAATGCCCGAATTAATCCGGGATTTGGTGAATATGCCCCATTTCTAAGTTCGGCCAATCAGTTTGACAGGCATAGTATCCAGCCCAATAGTTTGAGCCTTTGGGGTACCGTTCATAAAACGATGGATGATGCTCCTTTTGATTATGGATATGGTGCTGAACTTGATGCCAATGTGTCTAAGTCTGAAAACCGTTTTTTCCCGGGGGAGCTTTATATGGAAGGAAAGGTATATTTTTTGAAAGTTACTTTGGGTATGAAACGGAGAATTTATGGAAATCAGGATCCGGATCTTTCCAGTGGCGGTATGATTTGGTCAGGGAATAGTCGACCTTTCCCCGGAATTTCCATTGAATCAAATGATTATATAGATGTGCCCTTTACCAAAGGTCGTGTTGAAGTAAAGGGAGGAATAACTCATGGCTGGTTTACGGACAGCACGGTGACCAGAAATACGTTGTTGCACCACAAATATGCTTATATTCGTTTGGGCGGATCTTTTCCTGTTAACATTAATTTTGGTTTGCAACATGTTTGCCAGTGGGCGGGTACTTCACCTGAGTACGGCAAATCTGCGGTCAGTTGGAGCAATTTTAGGCGAATTTTTTTTGGAAAGAGTGGTGATTCTTCTTCTCCGGGCACAGAGCGGTACAATGCGCTCGGAAATCACATTATTTCAAAGAATCTCGGTGTTGACGTCAACCTAAGGTCTGTAAATGTTTCGCTTTATTGGCAGAATATTTATGAAGATGGGCCTGTTTTTGCTATGTACAAAGCGTACAACGTGGAAGATGGTTTATGGGGCATTTCCCTCAAGCTGAAAAACTTTCAGCCGCTAAACCGTTTCGTCCTTGAGTACATGTCTACAACCGATCAGAGTGGCCCTTGGCACGATTTGGATGGTGTCATTTACGGAGGAACCGACAGTTATTATAACAATGGTGTTTACCCGAATGGATGGACATTCTACGGTATGACCATCGGTAACCCTTGGCTGACTTCTCCGAAATATAATGAAAATGGCTCTGTTTCCGTTTTGAACAATAAGGTCCGGTTGTATTATGCGGCTGGAATGGGGCGTATCCGCGATATCGACTACAAAGCTACTTTTGCCTATTCGGACAATTGGGGATCTCCTTCCAATACCTATGAACCACCATGTAAAGGACAGTTTTCTTATCAGCTGGAAGCGTCAAGACCCTTGCCTTCATGGAAAAACGTCAAAGTCAGCATAGGCCTTTCAGGTGATAGGGGAAAGATGTATGGTAATAATTTTGCCTTGTTGTTTGGTATCAGCTATTTCGGAAATTTTTCGTATTGACATAAAAAAAATGCATACAAGAGAATCACAGATGCAGGCTTTTGGTCACCTGCTTGATATTTTAGATGAATTGCGCCAGAAATGTCCCTGGGACAAAATTCAAACCAATGAAAGTTTAAGACCCCTGACTATAGAAGAGACCTATGAACTTAGTGAGGCACTTTTACATCAGGATCATGTTGAAATTAGCAAAGAACTTGGAGATTTGCTGTTGCATATCATTTTCTATGCCAAGATCGGTTCAGAGCAATCCCTGTTTGACATTCAGGATGTCTGTGAAAAACTGATGCAGAAACTTATTTATCGTCATCCGCATATTTTTGGAGAAATAGAGGTTTCCGGAGCAAAAGAAGTGGAACAGAATTGGGAGAAGTTGAAGCTGAAGGAAAAGGGCGGAAACCGTACGGTGTTGGCCGGTGTTCCTGAGACGCTGCCATCCATGATCAAGGCCTTCAGGATGCAGGACAAAGCTCGTGGTATGGGTTTTGATTGGGATCAGAAGGAACAGGTCTGGGATAAAGTGCAGGAAGAGTTTTCGGAATTGATGACGGAAGTTGATTCCATGGAAAATGACAAGATGGAAGCTGAATTTGGTGACTTATTTTTTAGCTTGATCAATGCGGCCAGACTTTACAATATTAATCCGGATAATGCGCTTGAAAGGACAAATACCAAGTTTAGAAATCGATTCAATTATTTGGAAGAGAAGACGTTGATGCAGGGTAAATCTTTGAGGTCGATGTCTTTGGCTGAGATGGATGTTATCTGGAATGAGGCCAAGTCTAAAGGTTTATAAGATATTTTTTATTTATGTATAAAAAAACAAAAGAGGCTGTTCAATATTATGAACAGCCTCGACTATAAAAACAAACATTCAAAAAATTATTTTTTATCACCTCGCTTTTCTATATCCCTGAGCAATTGATTGGCCCAGTCGCGTTCTGCTCTGTAATATCTAAAAAGTTTTTCAGGGGGGAGTACGGCCTTGAATTTTTCGTGGTAGCTTTTTTCCAGGTTGGCTTCACAAACACGTAGGTTGATCATGTCATCGGTAGCCTTCGTGTAATCTATAACCTTTTTCCTATTTCCATTTCTCTTGGAATTGCGGAACTGAGCAGACATGGATCGGTGTAGTTCGCCTTTCTTTTTCTGCAGTTCATTATACAACGGCCAAAAAGCCTGGGCTTCTTCAGCGGTAAGGCCGATTCGTTCTGTATAAAATGCAGTGCGCTTTGCTTTCATTTCTTCCCAACGTTGTTTACGTGCATTATCATTATCTTGGCCCTGAACGTAAGTGCTTGTTGCAAAAAAGCTTAGAATTAAAAATAAAATATATCGTTTCATCGTTTCTGAAATTGATCGTTTATTTAAGATATTCAGAATCTACATAATATTCAGTGATTCCATAGGTCCCGATAGAGTTGATCAAATAATCTTCGGCAGTGGGTACAGAGGAGGTCGTAGAGGTTGTCTGGCTTTCTGCAGACAATCTTAAAGAGGAAGATGTTTTGTCGGAAGATAGATTCAATACCAAGCTGATGCTGAAAAGCAAAAAGATAAACATGGCAGCTATGTATAAGATCGGTCTGTGTGTTTCCATCGAAAACTTGAATTTTTTAGCTTTTGTCTGAACCTGTAAAAGCCCATTTGATGACACTTTTTCCTTCTCAAAGGTGTCTAAATGTCTTTCCAAATTTGCCTCAAAATCTTTAAAGTAATTTTCAGGCACCTTGAAAACGGTTCTGTCACCAGGTTCAATAAATGGCATTTTGTTTTGTTTCATATTTTCGTCCTCCAAAACTCTTTGGTATTCTCCGAATTTTATGTGTTTTTCTAACAGTAGTTTGACTAAATAGTTTATAGATGGTTTAATGTTATTCTATAATTCTAAAGACAAAAAAGCTTCAATTTTTTTTACAGCATAGTGATAAGAGGCTTTCAGCGCTCCTACTGAAGTGCCGAGAACTTCAGAAATATCTTCATATTTCATATCATCATAATATTTCATATTAAAAACAAGTCGCTGCTTGTCCGGCAAGGTCATGATGGCTTTCTGGAGTTTTAATGCTACTTCATCGCCTGAAAACCAAGGATCACTTTGCAGGTTTTGGATCATGACGTCTTCCATATCCGTAAGATTCGATTGATTTCTTTGACGCTCCTTATTCAAAAATGTATATGTTTCGTTGATGGCAATGCGGAACAGCCAAGTTGAAATTTTGGATTCACCCCTGAACTGGTTGAGGTTATCCCAGCTTTTTAGGAAAGTGTTTTGCAGTACATCGTTGGCGTCATCGTGACAAAGAACCATCTTGCGAATCTGCCAATACAAACTTTCGGAGTATTGTTTTACAAGAATGTCAAAAGCCTTGCGCCGTTGATTTTCGTCGCCAAGCATCTGCATTAGTTCTTTTTCGTCAATCTTTTCCATACACTTTCTCTAAAAATATTAAGACTATCTATCGAAAAAAAAGTTTATTGATAATCGGCTAAAGGATGAAAAGACAATAGATGACAATGGCAGGGGCCGCAAGAATACTACTGTCAAACCGATCCAGCATACCTCCGTGTCCGGGGATGATATTTCCGGAATCCTTGATTTTGAGTGAGCGTTTGATCATGGATTCTACCAAGTCACCCCAAGTGCCGAAAATTACCGTTATCAATGCAAAACCTATCCATTCGGTTATCGTCAGATTTCCAGGGAACAATATTGATATGATAACAGAAGCCAGAATTGCAAAGAAAACGCCACCAAAAAAACCTTCCCAGGATTTCTTGGGAGAAATCCGCTCAAATAACCGGTGTTTGCCGAAATTGGATCCTATCATATAAGCACCGGTGTCTGATACCCAAATCAGGACAAAAAACGACATCAGCAAAATCGGACTGTAAACGACTTCTCCCATATCATTGACATGAAAACCGATCCGGCTCAAGAACATGAACGGCAGAGCGATATAGACTTGACCGAAGAAGGTGTATGCAATATTCCTGACGGCATGATTGTCTTTTGTATAAAGTTCACGTATCAGCAAATAGATCATGATGATGAACCATAGGGCAATATATTTGACAGACAGGATGTTCGCAAAGCAAAGGGAACCTGAAACAAACAAATACACCCCTCCGATGGTTGCAATGGGTTTGTCTATCTTTGCCTCTCCGTTTTTTTCAAGTATGGTATAGAATTCCCATAAGGAAAGACCTGTTATGACGGCAAAAAGCAAGGAAAAAGAATAGGCACCGAATAGGATGGCCGAACTGATAAGCGCGACATAAATAATCCCTGATATGCTTCGAATGATAAGATTTTTCATTGATTTTCAGTTTTCCCTTTTCTCTTTTCGGCTTTTTCTTCTTCAACATGACCTGTTTCAGTTGCTTTTTCTTTTTCAACTTCCGTTGTTTCAGATAAAACAGGATTCTTTTTTTCTTCGGGTAGGGTCTTTTCGTTGTTCGTTGCTGCCAAGGCTTTATCTGCGTCTTGTTTCTTTTGTGCTTCGATGATCTCTTCTGTGCGTGATGTCCATTGACGTTTTCCGAATACTTTTTCAAGATCCTCTGCAAAAATCACTTCACGTTCTACCAGCAAATCTGCCAGTTTGTTATGGCCGGTACTGTTTTTAGATAAAATGAGTTTGGCGCGATCATATTGTTCTGCGACAAGATTCTTTACTTCTTTGTCGATGGCTTCAGCCGTTTTCTCACTGTAGGGTTTGGAAAAAGAGAATTCGGAAGAGCCGGATGAATCAAAATAGCTGATGTTGTTCAGGCTTTCGCTCATACCATAGTAAACAACAATAGCATAAGCTTGTTTGGTTACTCGCTCCAGGTCATTTAAGGCACCGGTTGATACGTGTCCAAGGAAAAGCTCTTCAGCTGCCCGACCGCCCAGTGCGGAACACATTTCATCCAGCATTTGTTCCTTGGTCGTGAGTTGGCGTTCTTCAGGAAGGTACCAAGCTGCACCCAACGCCTTTCCACGAGGTACGATGGTAACTTTTACCAACGGATGTGCAAATTCCAGCAACCAGCTCAAAGTGGCATGTCCGGCTTCATGAATGGCAATGGACTTCCGTTCTGCAATAGTGGTGATCTTGTTTTTCTTTTCCAAACCACCGATGATACGGTCGACGGCATCCAGAAAGTCTTGTCTCTGGACAATGTTCTTATTTTTTCTGGCTGCTATCAATGCCGCTTCATTGCATACATTGGCGATATCTGCACCGGAGAAACCGGGGGTCTGACGGGCCATGAACTCAGGATCGACGCTTTCGTCTATCTTGATGGGACGCAAATGAACATTAAATATTTCACGGCGTTCATTGATGTCGGGCAAATCGACATTGATTTGCCGGTCAAAACGGCCTGCACGCAGCAGGGCTTTGTCAAGGATATCCGCCCGGTTGGTGGCGGCAAGAATGATGACACCACTGTTCGAGCCAAAACCGTCCATTTCCGTCAATAGCTGATTCAATGTATTCTCACGTTCGTCGTTGGCTCCCATATTCGGGTTCTTTCCGCGGGCACGACCCACAGCGTCGATTTCATCGATAAAAACAATACATGGTGCTTTTTCCTTTGCCTGACGAAAAAGGTCACGGACGCGAGATGCACCTACTCCGACAAACATTTCGACAAAGTCTGAACCGGAAAGGGAGAAGAAAGGGACATCGGCTTCACCGGCAACGGCTTTGGCTAAAAGCGTTTTTCCTGTTCCAGGAGGGCCTACCAGCAAAGCTCCCTTGGGAATCTTTCCACCTAATTCGGTGTATTTGGAAGGGTTTTTCAGGAATGCGACGATTTCTTCTACTTCTTGTTTAGCCTCAGTCAAACCGGCAACATCCTTGAAGGTCACCCGACTGTCCGTCCCTTTGTCGAAAAGTTTCGCTTTGGATTTTCCAACACTGAATACACCACCGGCACCACCACCGGCACCACCGGCACCACCTCCGGACATTCTTCTCATAATGAAAATCCATAAAGCGATCAGAAGAACGAAAGGAAGGACATTAATCAGAATGGTCATCAGAAAATCTTTGTTCTCTTTATAGTTGACGTCTCCGTTATATCCGTATTGTTCTTTGGCTGTGCGAACAAAGGAGTCGAACCTGTCTGCAGAAGGGATGGTGGTGATGACTTTCGCTCCCTTCACTTTTTGTGCGTCTTTTCCGAAAACGGAGACAAAGGAACTGTCATTGATATAGGCCTCTACGACATCTTTTTGCTTTTGTACAACCATTTTTTCCACCCAACCATTCTTGACATATTTTTCAAGCTCTGTCATGGAGACTTCTTTGACGGTTTCTTTATTGCTAAAAAAGGAAACCGCCAAAATTCCTGCGAAAATCAAGGCGTAAATCCAGTATATGTTCAAACGAAACTGAGGAGGTTTATTGTCTTTTTTCAAAGGTTTTTTTTCCATCTTTAAAAATATAATCGTTTTTCCCGGAAAAGTCCGGGTATATGTTTATTCTGCATAAATCATTCCACATCAGGAACGTCTGACAATTTGGCATCTGACCAAAGATGTTCCAAGTCGTAAAAGACTCTGGTTTCACGTTCGAAAATGTGTACCATTACTTCGCCATAATCCATGGCAATCCATAAAGCATTGTTTACACCGTCTTCTGCAAAAGGCTTTAAATCAGCATGTTCTATCACGTAATTTTTTACAGAGTCTTCAATGGCCAATATCTGTGTGTTGGAGGATCCTTCACAAATAACAAAGTAACGGCAAATAGCCTCTATCTTTGTCATATTTACAATGGTGATTCGTTTTCCTTTTCTTTCTTGAATACCTTCTACAATTGTTTTTACCAGTTTTTCCGTTTCGTTCATAGGATATATTTTGTAGTCTAACAATAGGACCCCCATAAGTGTTCAATTAACGGGTGCAAAGATACATGGAATTTGTTGATTTATAAGAACCAATAAGCTTTGCAAAAGAAATTGATAACCTAAATTTTCTTAATTCTTATAAGTCAGCCATTTCCATAATTCCTTATAGCTTGGTTTCTTCCCATACATCAGGATTCCTGTCCGATATATTTTCGAAGCAATTTTGGTCGTCAGGATGAAGGTAATGACCAAAAGTCCGAAAGAGACCAGCAATTGCCAGAACGGTACACCGAATGGCAGGCGAACCATCATGACAATAGGAGAGGTGAATGGAATCATGGAACACCACATAGCCAGAGGTCCGTTCGGATTTGAGGCACTGTACATTCCCGCATAAAGGGCAAAAAGGACAACGATGGTGAGTGGCATGGTGAATTGTGCCGAGTCTTCCTGATTGTCGATGGCACTTCCGACAGCTGCAAAAAGGGAAGCATACAACAGATATCCGCCAAGAAAGTATAGGATAAACCAAAACCCGATTTCTCCTATATTGATGTTGGAAATCATCTTGATGATATTGCCGACACCATTCGTTGACTTCCTTTCTGAATTTGAAGCTTGCGGCATTCCGGATGCCTGTATTGTGCTTACACTTGAAGGATGAATTCCTTGTTGATCAATCATTTCCATACTAATCCGTTCCATTTTTTCCGGTGAAACCGAATCTTTCACAACCAGGGAGGTAATGCCTGTGATGCCACCGATCAAAACAATCCAAAGGAATACTTGTGTCAACCCGACCAATGCGATACCGATGATTTTTCCCATCATCAGGTCAAAGGGCTTGACGGAAGAAACAATCACTTCAACGATACGGTTGGACTTTTCTTCGATGACTCCGTTCATGACCATGGCTCCATAGGCAAAAATGAAAATATAAATGACCGTGGTGCAGATCAATCCGATAATCATGGCCAATTCGGAGGAACTTTCCTTTTCATCTCCGTTTTTATCCCATTTGATGGTATTTAAAGAGATGCCTGGATTCGATTCCTCAATGATTTGTTTTAATCCGGGAATGTTATATGAATTGATTTTGTCATCTCTGACAAGATTTTCCAGTTGGGAGGAAACAAAGCTTTTCAACTCCATTTCTATTTGTTCTCTGGAGTAGAGGGAGACTTGAGCGGAAGAATCTGTGTTTAGGTTTCCGTTGATGACCAGACAGGCATAGATGCCTTGGTCGTCTTTTGCCTTTTGCTTGTAGGTGTCAAAGGATTCCTTGGCAGGAATGAAATGGTATTGTTCACTGTTTTTCAATCTATTGAAATAAATACCTGAAGCATCTGAGACCGCGATGTTCTTGACTTCTGAGCTTTTGACATAGGAAAGTAGGAGAGGAACGGCTATCAGTGCGGCCAACAGGACAGGAGTCAGGATGGTCAGGATGATAAAAGTCTTTTTCTTAACACGGGTGAGGTATTCTCGTTCTATGATTAGTCCAATTTTACTCATTGTTGTACGGTTTGAATGAAAATATCGTTCATGCTCGGAATCTCTTCTTCAAAGGAGCGAATGTCAAATTGTTCGGAAAGTTCCTTGAGCAATGTGCCTGTTTTGATGCCTGTCTTTTTCTGTAAACGGAGATGTGTTTTGTTGTCCTGAATGGTTTGGGAAAGGATATCATAATTTTGTCCCGTTTGCTCAGTCAACCCGGATTCGTTGGCAACCAACCGATAGACGCCTTTGGCATATTGCTGGCGGATTTGCCCGACATTCCCTTCCAGAACGACTCTGGATTTGTTGATCAAGCTGATTTCATCGCATATTTCTTCAACGGAAGACATGTTGTGTGTGGAAAAGAGTACGGTGGCTCCTTTGTCTCTCAAAAAAAGAATTTCCTCTTTCAAAAGTTGGGCGTTGACCGGGTCAAATCCACTGAACGGCTCGTCAAAAATAAGTAGTTTTGGTTCGTGCAGCACTGTAATGATAAACTGTATTTTTTGTTGCATGCCTTTAGATAGCTCTTCCAGCTTCTTTTCACTCCAGGAAGTGATGTCAAACTTCTCGAACCAGTATTTAAGCCTGATTTTGGCGTCATTTTTGCTTAATCCTTTCAGTCTGGCTAAATAGAGAGCTTGTTCGCCCACTTTCATCTTTTTGTAAAGTCCTCTTTCTTCCGGCATATAACCGATGTTGGCAATGTCGGAACTTTGTAAAGGCCTGCCTTGCCATAGGACGCTTCCGCTGTCCGGTGCCGTGATGTTGTTGATGATTCTGATGAGGGTTGTTTTACCCGCGCCGTTCGGCCCTAATAATCCGTAGATTTTTTGTTCCGGCACTTTTAGACTGACATTGTCCAGTGCCAGATGGTTGGCATAGGCTTTAACCAGATTTTTTGCTTCAAGAGGGTACATGTGATTCTTTTATGTTTCATCAGGGGACAACAATGCGTTCTCCCAGATTTTTCGACAACTCTTTTTTGATTTCCAATATCTCCATCAATTTGATGGAAAGCCTTTCAATTTCTGCTTCATCTTTTTCCTGTTGTGCCTTTTTCAAAGCTTCTTCCACCAAGTGAGTCTGGTGTATCATGATGGCATTCTTTAGGTCGATAAGAACGTGAGGTATGAGTTCATCGAGTTTATCCTGATCTTCTTCGATGACCTGAAAACGGGAATGGATTTTGCTCAGTTCGTAGGGTTCGTTGATCAGGTCGGCTGCCAGAAGGCTGATCTCTGATTCCCGATGATTCAGGAAGTGACGTTCCGCATTGAAACCCGGGCTATTCGTTGCCAAATCTCCTGCTTCCTTCAATATTCTGTCGTACAGGGGATTCTCCAGAGTTATTTGGTCCTCCTTCAGATCATGGATGATATATTCTGCGACGGTGACAGGACGGGTTTCGCCATTTTCCAGCTCTTCAACCCCGAGGTTGTAACCCCCGAAACGAATGATTTGCCGGATAATATTTCGTTCGAATTTGTCAAAAGGCATTTTCGGCTGTTCCGGTTGCTCCGTCCTTCTGGAAAATTCTGTTCTGACCGAATCCGAATCTTCTGTAGGAAATGAAATGTTTCCGGAATCATATTCTTCATTTGGAGGAGGTGCAAGGAATGTATCCGGCGGATTCGGGAGAACATCTCCGGGGATAGATGTTGAAAACTGATTGGAATATCCGGACAGATTGTTACGCCCTGCTCTTGGAAGTCCGTTCTTGTCTGCTATACGCTTCTGCTGTTCACGTTGTATTTTATTGTATCGTTTCTTATTGACTTCTTTTTGAAGCAGTTGCTCGTCAAAGTCCAGCTGGCGGCTGCATTCCTTGATATAGATGGACCGAGTGATGTCATCTGCAATCAGGGCGACACTTTCTACCAGGTCCTGAATCAGATTTGCCCTTTTGATCGGGTCATTTCCTGCATCCTTGAGTAAAATTTCCGTCTTGAAACGAATAAAGTCTGTTTCGTGTTCCTTGAGGTATGCGGCAAAGTTTGAGGCACTCTGTTTTTTGGAAAAAGAATCCGGGTCTTCTCCGTCCGGAAGCAATAAGACTTTGATGTTCAATCCTTCATCCAAAAGCAGGTCAATTCCTCTCAAGGAAGCTTTGATACCGGCAGCATCTCCGTCGTACAGCACCGTCACGTTTTTGGTGAATCGGTGGATCATTCTGATTTGGCCGTGAGTCAATGCAGTTCCTGAGGAAGCCACCACATTTTCAATACCGGCCTGATGCATGGAAAGGACATCCGTATAGCCTTCCACCAAAAAGCATTTGTCCTGTTTGGCAATGGCTTGTTTGGCAAAATACATGCCGTAAAGTTCGTTGCTTTTGTGATAGATTTCCGATTCGGGAGAATTGACGTATTTGGCTGTCTTTTCATCCTTTTTGAGGATACGTCCGCCAAAAGCGACCACTTTTCCGGATAAGGTATGTACGGGAAAGATGACTCTGGCTCTATATCGGTCGTAAAGTTCTCCGCGATCATTGGTGAGTGAAAGACCTGTCTTGAGTAAAAATTCCTTTTGGTAGCCCTTGCTGACGGCTTCTTTGCTGAAGTCATCCCTTTTATCTAAACTAAAACCGAGTTGAAATTTTTGGATGATGTCTTCCCTGAAACCCCTTTCCCGAAAATAGCCCATACCCAATGATTTCCCGTCTATGTGTTCATGAAGCGTCCTGACAAAGTAGTCCCGGGCAAATTCGTTGAGAATGAACATGCTTTCACGGTCATTCTTGACTTGCTGTTCTTCTGCACTCAGTTCCTTTTCAACGATTTCAATGTTGTATTTTTTGGCAAGCCATTTCAAGGCGTCATAATAACTGAGCTGTTCGTGCTCCATGATAAAATGAACCACGTTTCCGCCTTTACCGCAACTGAAACATTTGCAAATTCCTTTGGTGGCGGAAACACTGAAAGAAGGCGTCTTGTCATCATGAAAAGGGCATAAGCCGATATAATTCACACCTCTTTTGCGAAGCGTGACAAATTCGCCCACGACTTCTTCTATGCGGGCTGCATCCATGATGCGGTCAATGGTAATCTGGTCAATCATTTTCGAAAAAGCTCCAAAATCTGGACGAAGGTAATAAACAAAATGCAAACATCAGTATCTTTTATCGGTTAAAGAATAACCTCTGTTCAATTGCTTTGAAAACCTTTTTGTACCTTTGCAGCTCCTCTTTCAACATAGATTATGACTGACGAAACGAAAGATAAATTATTTACCAAAAGTTTTATTTGTGCCTGTATCGGCAATTTTCTGCTCTTCATGGGCTTCTATTTATTATTGCCCGTTCTTCCTCTGTATTTAATCAATATGTTTCATTGTTCCAAAGCCGAAGTAGGAATCATTTTATCATGTTATACGATTGCAGCTCTTGCTGTCAGGCCTTTCTCGGCTTTTTTGGCTGATAAATTTAACCGAAAGCCATTGTATTTATTTGCTTATGCCATTTTCGTATCTATTTTTATCAGCTATCCGCTGGTGGAATTGGTTTTGCTTTTTACGTTCATGCGTGTTTTGCACGGACTTGCATTCGGAATGGTAACAACAACAGGTAACACCCTGATTGTGGATATTATGCCTGCTTCCAGACGTGGAGAAGGCTTGGGGTATTTTGGCGTTGCCAATAATTTGGCGATGGCGGTCGGTCCCATGATCGGGCTGTTTTTGCATGAAACCGTTGCTTCTTACGATGTCATTTTTTATACAGCGTTGTTGAGTGGTGTTTTGGGATTCTTTTTTGCCAGCCGGATAAAAGCACCCAAGAAACAGAAAGTTGTCTGTGAACCGCTTTCTTTTGACCGATTTTTCCTGATCAAAGGTTTTAAAGCTGGTCTTTGTTTGTTGCTTTTGGCTATTCCTTATGGAATAACAACTTCATATATTGCACTTTATGCTCAGGAAATTCATATACTGGGCAGTTTTGGCTTATTCTTTTCTTTGATGGCCGTCGGTATGATTGTGTCCAGAACTTTTTCCGGAACGATGGTGGATAAGGGAAAGATTCCACAAGTGATTACCTATGGAAGCAGTATCGGAGTTTTGGTCTTTTTTGTATTTGCATCTCTTGGACCAGTCTCCGTAAATCATATTCAAATAGCTTCGTTTTTGTTTTATTTTGTTGCGCTGCTTTTGGGGGTGGGTTATGGTATGCTCTTCCCTGCCTATAATACGCTTTTTGTTAATTTGGCACCAAATAACAGAAGGGCTACAGCCAGTTCGACCTATTTAACTTGCTGGGATGTCGGCATAGGTCTCGGCTTGGCTTTCGGTGGCAGTTTGGCGGAATTCAGCGGATTTCCCTTGACTTATTTTATCGGAGCTGTACTGGTCTCCATTTCTACCATTTATTTTGTCAGAGTCGTTACACCACACTACAATAGCAACAAGCTTCGGTAAAATCTAAAAAAGTGATTGGACAATGCTTGTGTAGGTTTTCATGTTTTGGCATTTCTTAAAAGTCTTGGCCAGTTTGGGCGTCTCCGGAAATGCCAGGTAGAGGTATTCCCAGAGTTCCTTCATCTTCATCAGAATCTGCTTTTCGCCTCCGGTATAAGCTTGTGAGTATTCTTCCAGCAAAGCCTCCAAAAATATTTCAAGCCTTCCTTTGTCAAAAACAGGTTTTCGGGCAACGATACTTTCGGCCAAGAACGGATTACAGGCAAAGCCTCTTCCTATCATGACGGTACCTTCAAGAGCCATCGGGTCATACCAGCGGTTAATGTCACCGTTGTATACAACAGGAGCTTTTAGTTGGGATGCATAAAGTTTGTAAGCCTCTCTGTCGGTTTCTCCCCGGTACATCTGCTTTCCGGTTCTTGGATGGATGATGACTTCATAAAGCGGATACTTGTTCAGGACCGGAACAATCTGTTCGAATTCCTCCGTTTCATAAAGTCCGAGACGTGTCTTGACCGACAGTTTTACGGAAAGATGGCTGAAAAGATTGTCAAGTATTTCATCCAGCATTTCAGGGTGAGGCAACATACCGGAACCCATTTTGCGGGAGGTGGCTGTACCTTGCGGACAACCTAGGTTGAGATTGATTTCCCGGGCACCTGAATCTTGCAGTTTCCGGCATAAGATGAGCAGTCTTTCCGCATGGTTGCCCATTACTTGAGGAATGGTTGGGATATCGGTTTCAACGGATAGTTCGCGGAATGCCCGTTCCGGATAAACATCCTCGCCGTGTGTGGTGATGAATGGAGTAAAACATTTGTCTATACCTGAAAAATGCTGTGCGGCCACTTTTCGGAAATGTGCGTTGAAAACGCCTTGCATGGGTGCCAGATAGATTGCCATAGGACTTTTTTAGAATGCGGTAAATAGACGTCAGAATATTCTTTTTATGAAATAAGGGCAATAGTGCGTTTTATGCATCAACTCCAAGCATCATCTTTAGCAAATAACCCAACAGGAAGGAAAAACCGGCGACACCAAGGCTAATGAAAGTCATTTCGAGAAAGCGTTCTTTAAAATTAAGGTCTTTGGCAGTGGCAATGTAATAATTAAAGCAAAAAATAATGATGACCGCAGTCAGTAAGGTGATGCTCAAGGCTATAAACTTACTGGTGAACAGGAGGAACGGCAGAATCAACAAGATTACCGTAAAGAAGTAGGTTACTCCGGTATAAATGGCCGACTTCTTTGCGGTAGCATCTCCTTCCGCCTTGGATGATAAATAATCGGAAGAAGCCATGGACAGTGCTGCTGAAATACCTGTGACTAAACCGGCCAGGCTGATGGTTCTTGTATCCCCCAGAGCCAGCGTGAAGCCGGCTAGAGAACCTGTTAGTTCCACCAATGCATCGTTTAAGCCCAGGACAATAGATCCGACGTACTGCAATTTTTCTTCGTCGAGCATTCCAAGAATTTCTTTTTCATGGATACCTTCTTCTTCCGAAAGTTTATTGGTCTCCGGAAAACTACTTGAGAGGTCGGAATAACGTTTCGAACCTGTTCCTTCGTTTTTTTCCATTTGTTTCAGGACGAAGGACAATCCAAGCAGTCTGGCTAAAAATACGGTACTGAAAACCTTCCATTTATCGGGTTTGACTTCAATACCGGTCTTGGATTGCCAGAACTTGGCATGAGTCAACTCCTGCATTCCGATTTCTCTCAAGAGTGCTGCATTCTTTTTGTCTTTGCAGCGGTCGGCTATGCGTATATAAATATGGTGTTCAGTGATTTCAGTCTTTTGTGCCGAAATGGCAATTTTTTTGTTTTTATCGTCCATCGATTTTGATTTTATGAATGCAAAAATAGTGTAAAAATTGAAACGCAACTGTATAAAATCTTGTTATGTAAAAGAAAGATGACATGAGCGGAAATTTGTTTATCCAGAATATGAAGGTTGGAAAAAAATTTTGGAATTAATTTGAAAATATCCGTTTATCGAATCCTGCTTTCAGGAAGAATTGACCTAACTTTGCAAGGTTGCCGGATTTGATTTTCAAATGATAAGCGGATAGGACTCTATGGAAAAGAAAATTGATTTTAAATTGCGTAAGGGAGAAGATTTTATCCCTTTGATTCAATTGTTGAAAATTGTCAATATTGCCGGCTCGGGAGGAGAGGCTCAGGCGATGGTTTTAGGTGAGAATGTCCGTTTAAACGGTGAAATTGAATGTAGAAAACGAGCCAAGATCCGTGTTGGGGATGTCGTCACGGCATCTGGTCATGAAGTGAGGGTTGTTGCTGAATGATATTCATTAAAATTCTATTGATATGTTGCGTAAATGGTTGATTAGTACGGCTGCAGTTATTCTGCTGGCTTATCTTTTGCCCGGAATTCATGTGGCTAATTTTTGGGTGGCTCTTTTGGTGGCCTTGGTGCTTGGAATTTTGAATACAGTCGTTAAACCTATTCTGACGTTATTGACCATACCGATAACTGTTTCCACTCTGGGACTTTTTTTATTGGTTATTAATGTCCTGATGGTTTATCTGACTGAATTTTTGGTTAAAGGGTTTCATGTAGATCACTTTCTGTGGGCATTGGGATTCAGTATAGGTCTTTCCGTCGTATCCAGCATTCTTAATTTTTTCTTTGGAAAGAAAAAATAGTCTGCTCCCGATTCCCGAACAGGAGCAGACCTGAATTTATAAGGTTAATCTTAGCCCTGCATGGAAAGACCGGCCCGGCAGTATCAAACCTCCGAAATCTGCATAACGGGCATTGAATAAATTATTGATATCGGTGTAAATGCCGAAACCTTTTTTGTTCCATTGCAACCGGACATCAGTTATCAAGCAAGGTCGATAGTCTATGACCGATTGACTGAGAAAGTCGGTATAATTACCGGCACGGTCTTGCCAACTCATGTTCCATAGGCTGTTCAGTTTGCCGGTTTTCCGGCTTTCAAATACCCGGTGTTCCAGATGTAAGCTGATTTTATGCTTTAGATAATCCAAAGCGTATTTTGAATCGTAACCTTTGGCTTCTTTGTCGAGGTGGAGAAAGGCATAACTCAGACGTATATTCTCCATAAAACTTCTTTGAAAGTGATATTCGGTTGTCATTTCTCCTCCAATGGCATTGACGCCGGTAAGGTTTTTACTTTCCCATTTGATGGAATCCGGCATTTTTACCCAATCAATCACATTTTTTCCTTCTCTGTAATAGATTGAAAGTAAAGCTTTAACGTTCCTTTTATGAAATTTAAGTCCGGACTCGTAAGTCGTTGATATTTCGGATTTTAGATTCGGGTTGCTGATTTGGGTGGCACTATTGTAATATAAGTCCGTAAAAGTTGGGAACCTAACAGCCTTGTTTAGATTAAAATAGACTTTGAATGAGGATGTTATATTATAGGTTGCATCCATTCCGCCAAAAAAATCGTTTCCGAAATCACTGTTTCTGTTGCCGGAAATACCTGCAGAAATATTGCAGGAACCTAAATATACCGTTTGATCGATGAAAATGCGGTAGTTCGTCCTATTCTTTTCTTTGGTGAAAATACCGCTTTTATCGAGGTAATCTGTTTTTGTTTCAGCAAGGGCAAGCCCTAGTACATTACTGAAAATGTGTTCGTTCCGTATATCCATTCCAACGGTGGTTTTCCCAAGATGCGACCGCTTTGACGCTTTGAGGTCGCCTCCGGCCACATCGGTCTGATGAAAGTTGTGACCGGTGTATGAGGGAGCTGCATTTTCCATGTTTCTAAAGAGTTCGAAACGGTCGTGGTGCTGCCGTTCATAGATTTGCGCCTGCAAATTAATTTTTCCAATATTTTTTTCCCAATTCAACGAGCCAAAAAGTGTCTTGGTTTTTTCAAATTGGTTCGGATAATTAAAGCTGTAAAAACTGTTGGCTCCGAAAGCTTTTTGCTGGTAGGCCGATTGAAACAGAAATGTACCGATGGATTGTTTTTTGAATCCAGCTTGGATATGGCAGTCAAACAGGTCGAAATCAGTGTTATTGGTGTATCCGTCGCTCTTTTTATGGGAAAATGACCCTCCCAATTGCCAGGATCCGTTTTGAAGGAAACCCGACGCAGCCTCTTTCCGATAGCCGAAACTTCCTGTTCCTATTTCGAGAGATCCTTGTTTTGCGGGTGTTGAAGCGTCTGGTGTGGTGATGATGTTGATGGCTCCGCTGAATGCGTTCGGGCCCCAGATGCGGGTTCCTGAACCTTCAAGAATTTCAATGCGACGGATTTGTTGCAGGTCAACTGGTATGTCGAGGCTATAATGACCGGTTTGCGGGTCGGTGATGTTAGCACCGTTTAAGAGAATCATGACTTGATCGAAGGAACCTCCACGGATGCTGAGATCGGCTTGAACGCCGTCTGAGCCCCGTTGCCTGACATCCAGTCCGGCTATTTGTTCCAGAATGTCATCGATACTGCGGGCTGGTGACGCTGCAATTTCTTTTTGATCCGTCACACTGATTGCATTCGCCAGTCCGGATCCTAACTTGATTGGACTTTCCGATATCTCCACTTCTTCAAGGTTCACTTCGCGGGTGACACGTGTGCTGTCTGACTGGGCCAAAACGGGCTGGTATTCTTGTTGCGCCAAAGTGCAACCAAAAGTGATCACGCCGATTTTCACCACTTTATCCAGACTTGCAAACACGGCATAACCTTTGCGTGACCATCGCCTGAAGCAGATGACCGGTTTGTTTTTGTTGGAATTCATAAAATGTTTACTTGTTTTTGGTTAATAAAAACTGATTATTGATACAAACGGGAATTTCATGGATATAATGGGTAACATAGATTAATGTCTTGTCCGGATCCTTGCAATAATCTTCGATGATTTTTTTGACTTTCAGTTTATTGGAAACATCAAGGCCATGTAGCGGCTCATCCAGAATAAGCAATGCCGGACCTTTGACAAAAGCCCTTGCCAATAAACACAAACGTTGTTCTCCCGATGAAATGGCCAAAAAAGATTTGTCTTTGAGGTGTCCGATGCCAAAAATATTCATCCATTTTTCGCAGGCTTCCAGTTGCTCCGTATTGCATCTGCGATAGAGTCCGATGGTGTCAAAAAGTCCTGAACCTACAATGTTGATACATGAAGTATTTTTCAAATAATAGCTATGCATTTCCGGAGAGACGTATCCGATATGCTTTTTGATGTCCCAGATGCTTTCTCCTGAACCGCGTTTGCGGTTGAACAGGCGAATGTCATTGGCATAGGATTGGGGGTTATCGGCGCAAATCAAGCTGAGTAGTGTGGATTTTCCGGCACCGTTGGGGCCAAGCAAGGCCCATCGTTCGCCACGCAATATTTTCCAATTCAGTTCTTTCAGAATGGTGCGTTTGCCATAACCGATGCGGACATTGCAAAGTTGTACCACACTGTCTATTGTTGTTTCCTCCGTTTCATCGGTTGAATCTGCCGCAAAGTCTTTTGGGGTGTATGTATTGAAAATACGTTCATTATAAGTCTTTTGTTGTAATGGAAACAAGTCATTCAGCAGGGTGGAATCGGCTAAAAAATTCGTGCGACTTAAAGCTTTACTTAAAGTCATATCCTTGATGGGCAAAATATGGGTGACAATGTTTGGAATATCGGTAGGATTGGAAAGAACAAAGATCAGTTGAAGACCTTCCAGATTTGCCAGATTCTCCAGTACTTGATTGAGTTGATCCCGTGATGGCGCGTCAAGCCCGATGAAAGGATTATCTAATATTAAAAGCTTTGGCCTGCTCATCAACGTGCTGACTATCAGGAATTTTCGAAGTTCACCGCTTGACAGTTGAATCAATTTGCTTCCAAGTAGGTTTTCGACACTGAATATTTTGATGATTTTGTCTGAATAGGCTTTATCCGGGTTCAGTTGCAGCAAATCTCCGATAACCGGTGATTCTTCCGCTTCCTGTGAATTCCAGCGTTGCTGATAGGCGGAATTTTCATAGTCGCCCGACAAGTTGGAAATATCGCGGAAGGCCATTGTCTTGATTGCTTCGGAAACTTTGCAGCCTGTTGTTTCAAAAAGAGGATACTCACAGGTGCCGGTACGCAAGGCATATTTCCCGGTAAGAGTGTCGATAAAAACAGTTTTCCCTGAATCATTCGGTCCGATTACAGCCCAGTGTTCACCGGTCTGAATCTCCCAATTGATGGGTTCGGTAAACTGCACGTTCGGATGGCGCAAGACCGCATCGTGCAGGCGAATCAATGTATCCATGCTTATTTGGCCGGTTCCCAGTAACACATTTTCGGTGAAACAATGGCTCCTGAAGTTTTTAGTTGTTTCATTGCCTTGTCAATCTCTTTGCGTTCAAGCCCCGTCAATTCTGCGATTTTTCCTGCATTTAAAGGAACTCCGGCCTGTTTCATGACTTCCAATACTTTTTCAACAGTTTCCATAGGATTTTATTTTAGTAAATGGGTTATTATTTATTTAAGGATGTTTATCACACCGAAAGTAACATAAATCCAGAGTATATACCTTACAAATTTTCCAAGCAACATCGAAACGGAAGTGATCCATATATTTGCCCGCATATAACCGAGCGAAACCGCCAAAAGATCGCCTACGATCGGTATAAAAGTGAAAAAAGCCATAAAAGCTCCTTTTCCGTGTAGGAATCTGATGCCTTTTTGCATTTTTTCATTTGAGACTCCCAGATATTTTTCAATCCATTCGATTTTGCCCAAATGACCGAGATAATAACAGCTCATCCCACCTAAAAAGTTACCGGCAGTGGCTGCCAATAAACAGCCTGTACTATTCGCACCAACAGCAAGCAGACCGCTCAACACAATCTCGGAGCTGAAAGGTAAAATGCTGCCGGCCAAAAAGGTGGCAATGAATAAACCAAAATAACTCCATTCGATCAGTGTCTGCATATCCTATTGAAAATGGTAAAATTCGAGTTCTGGTCTGGAACTCGAATTGAGCTGCAGCGTGGCAAAGGTAGCCATTGTTACCCGAATATTTGCTTCCAGTATCAGTAATTTTTTGCCACTCTCTATAAAGTCAAGTCCCATAAAACCGGTATATTCCCTTAAAATCGGGTCCAGACGTTCCAATGCCAATGCAATTTCTTCGCGAATAAAAGCCGGTAGATTGGCTGTTTTTTTCAGGAGGGCACCTGCATAATTTTTCCTGAAAAGGATTTTCATTTCGGAGTAGCCGAAGACTGTGTATTCTTTTGGTCCGTGACGAAACACTTGTACACTTTTTGGTTGGCCTTCCATGGCTGTCTCTTTATACCATATAGCCGGATGTTTACGACTTGGAAGCCTCATACCGGTAAGATTTGAGGCATGGAAAGTGGCATAACCTCCGGCTCCGGTTTCCCGTTTGAAATAACAATTCTCGGTTTCATCGAATATATAAGTTTTTGGATCGATGATTGTCCAGGTTGGTGTCAGGTTTCCCAATTGCTCTTTTTGCGCAATCTTGTTGTTGAACTCCAGAAAATCAGCATAACTGTAGTTGATGCTCCATCCTTTTTCCATTGCAAGCCGATCAGCTTCCGGATGTGGTACGGAAACAAACAAATGCTTGATTTTCTCCGGAATTTCCACCTTTCTCAAACGGATGTACATTGAAATTCTCGGATCTCCGGATATCTCTGCTGTCAGAAGTTTGTTTCTGCCGGGATCGGTATGCTTTATCGCATACTGGTTTACAGCAATGCATTGGTTTTGAAGAATATTGCTAAGCAGGTTTTCACAAGAAACGATGTAACGGTGTTTCCCGAGGCATTCGTCGAGGATGCTCCGAGGATCGAAGGTATACAAGGTTTTCCGGTTGGACAGCAAAGGAATGTCATCCACACAAAGATCCCGGTAATCAACATTCATGATGGTCTCTGGCATGATTCATTTTTTTTCACGGCAAAGATAATCTTTTCATAAATACGGTCATTTTATGGCTGGTATTCATAAAAGTTTTTTATTCGCAAGATATTCAGGCTGTAACATGATATAACATCATTTAATGTATCTTTGTACCCTAAAAGATATTCTTATGCAAAAAATATCACCGGATAGCATTTTGTCCGATTTAATTCTGCAATTTCCATCTTTGGCTTCTGTCATATATTTGGCAGGTATTTGCGGAGATTTTGACGGTAAAGCGGTATGTCAGGTTTGTAAGGATAATGCAATCAATGAAGATTATCTTTTAAATCTTCTGAAGGCTTTTACGGACGAGAAGTTTGTACCGACTGCCACTTTACCAAGTTATAGTGTTTTACAATTATCTGCGCTTTTATCGGCCAGAAATCCTTTTTTTCTTGATCGATTCGATTTTTTGACCAAAGAAATCCTGAAGAATTTGATACACGAAAGGAGTATGGATGGAAAGCATTTGATGCAAAGTACGTTAAAAGATCTTTTTGCATCATACAGATTCCTTTTATCGACTCGATTTGAGCAGCAAAATCAAACGGTGAATCCGCATATTGCAACAGTCTATGAATTGTATTATAGTCCTGATTACACTTCTGAACGTTCTGATATATTGAATTATAGTCTGGAATTCTATGACGGAAGGATTGATTTGTTGCGGGAGTCTTTTTCCGCAATCAAAAAAATATTGCAGAAAACCCTTGAATCTAAACTGATGGATTTAAGATATGCTTCCAATGTGTTTGCTTTTTATCAACTGAACAATGATTTACAGGTTCAAGACAGGGTTGAACAAAAATTGCTTCGACCTTTGGTTTTGCAAATGGAAGAAAGTATCATCACAACTTTTCATAAAAAAAATAAAATATTCAGTCGAAACAACTTTTTGTCTTTACCAGTGGTGGAAGAGACATCGAATCATTTGACTTCCAGGGAGAAAGAAGTATTGCGGCTTGTCGCCCGGGGACTCATGAACAAGGAAATAGCAGATCTACTGAACATAGGACTTACCACTGTGATATCCCACCGTAAGAATATCGTTGAAAAGCTTGGAATCAAGACTATTCCGGGTCTGACGGTCTATGCTTATACTCATGGTTACATAGATGATTCCATCCTCACAAATAAGGATTGATCGATTTCCATTTATGAACTTTCTTTGCATCCAAATTCAATAGGTGCAAAATATGAAGAAGAATATCTTGATGTTACTGTTTTTGCCGTTTATGATGTTACAGGCAAAAACCAATGAGCAAACCGGCAAGTTTGCAGAAAATAAAATTAAACCGGACAGTATGAGTATCAATCTGAACGAAGTGGTGATTCATAAGTCTATGCGCGAAAATTCATTCTTAAACGACCTTCCGGTTTCGTATTCCGTCCTTTCAGGCAAGCAACTGGAAGTGCAGCAGACACAAAATTTGAGGACACTCTCGGTCTATGTGCCCAACCTGTATGTGCCGGATTATGGTTCAAAAATTACATCTGCTGTTTATATCCGGGGTATCGGTTCCCGTATGAATACTTCGGCTGTTGGTTTTTATGTGGACAATATCCCGTATCTTGATAAATCCGCTTTCGATTTTGAATTGCAGGACATTCAGCGTGTTGACGTTTTGCGTGGGCCGCAAGGAACACTTTACGGAAGAAATTCCATGGGGGGATTGATTCACATCCATACCAAATCTCCTTTTGTAGATCCGGAAAATTCCGTTAGATTGTCTTATGGCTCTTACAATGACCTGAAAGTGGAACTGTCCCATGCCAGAGTGTTCAATCCGAATCTGGCTTTTTCCGTATCTGCCAATTACAATAAGAGAGATGGGTTTGAAAAAAACACATTCACCGGAGAAGATTGTGGCGATCTGGAGTCCGGCGGAGCTCGGACCAAGTGGGCTGCCCGTTTTTCAAATGATTGGAAAGTAGATTTGAGTGTCAATTATGAGTATAGTATGCAGAATGGTTATCCGTATGCCCCTTATAGTGAGAATAAATCAGTGGTGAGTTATGACGGAGTATCTTCCTATAAGCGTCATCTGCTTTCAACAGGAATTTCTTTAGAAAAGCTTTTTAAAAAGACTGTTTTCAGCTCTATGACAGGTTATCAGTTTATAGATGACGATCTGAAGTTGGATCAGGATTTTTCACCAGAATCTATCTTTTCACTGAATCAAAAGCAAAAACAACATGCCTTTACTCAGGAATTTGTATTGAAATCTAAGGAAGAAAAACCTTATGAGTGGGTGATGGGTGCTTTCGGATTTTACAAAAATAGAGATACGGATACACCTGTTACATTTAAAGAAGATGGTGTGACAAATTTGCTGGAAGGTAATATCGTTAAGAATCTTCCTCCTTTCATGTCTTTTGATATCACAGACAGAGAAGTACTTATTCCCGGACTTTTTACCGAGAACAACTATTCTGCCGCTATTTACCATCAGTCTACGTATCATTTCCAAAAGCTGAAAGGGTTGTCTGCAACAGCAGGTTTGCGTGTAGATTACGAACACGCATCTTTGGATTATTCCTCTTCTGCAAACATGCATTTCAATTATAGCATGACTTACATGAATAATTCTATTGGAGATGAAATGACAACAAATGCGCTTCTTGAGGGTTTTGATTCAAAAGATTTCTGGCAGGTGGTTCCAAAAGTATCTTTGCAGTATGATTTTAATGCAAAAAATAAGTTGTATGTTTCTTTTTCAAAAGGATATCAGGCTGGTGGATATAATATCCAACTTTTTTCCGACCTGATTCAGACAGAACTGAAAGCTGCCATGACAGAGCAGATGAAAGAGAGTGTCACTGCAAAATTGCAGCCGTACATGTCACCGGCAACAGTCGGTCGAATTGCCGGCAATATCCCCGTATCAAAGCATGTGAGCAATGTGAAGGACTTCATTGGTTATGAGCCGGAATATAGTTGGAATTATGAATTGGGTTTCCATACAGAGCCGGTTGAAGGTAAATTGCAGGTGGATGCCGCTCTTTTTTACATCGATTGCTACAACCGTCAGATTACACAGTTCTCTCCCAACGGTTTTGGACGGATGATGAAAAATGCTTCAGGAAGTTATAGTAAAGGGTTTGAGATTAGTGTGTTGTCAAAACCTATCGGGAATTTGGTGCTGAATGCTGCGTATGGCTTTACCGAAGCCAGATTTACGGACTATAAAGATTCAGTCAAGGTTAACGGACTTGAGTCGGAAGTGGATTATTCTGGAAAGCGTGTACCCATGATACCCGAACATACCTTGTCCTTTGGTGCTGATTATTCTTGGATTGTGCGGAATGGCTTTCTGAATAAAGTAATTCTTGGTGCACAGTATACCGCAGCAAGTTCCATTTGCTGGACGGAAGATAATGATTTGAGTCAGGGCTATTATGGAGTCATCAATGGGCAAGTCTCTTTTTTAAAGAAAAATTTACGGTTTGATTTGTGGATTAAGAATGCTTTCAACCAATATTACAATACTTTTTATTTTGAGTCCTTAGGTTATGCTTTTGCTCAGAAAGGAAGACCACGACAGATTGGTTTGACCGTTCAATATCTTTTTTAGGTTTATTTTTTTATTTTTAAGGGGCTGTTCACTTTGAAAGTGTACAGCCTTTTTTGATTTTTTGCAACATATTTCGCAGATTTGCGGTAAAATCTATATCTTTACACTTATCTTTGAGTTATTTTTTCGGTGATTTTTTAATGAATGGAAAGATGGTGGTACGTTTCGGAAATATATCGGCAGGCATTGTTTTTCATCAAAAATCGTTTTTAGTGTATGACTGTTAGAATGAATTTAAATCACTTATTTTTCGTACTATTTCAGCTTTTCGTCATATCACTTGACGCTCAGACTTTTTATATTAGTGAAACATTAAGAAATAGTGTGGCTCCTACTTTTACTTTTGGTGGTGATCCAAAAGCTTATTTGACGTCCGGTGTCGATGATCCTGTCGGAGACGGCTGGTTACGTCTTACTAAGGATTTGAAATACCAAAAAGGTTATGCTTTTGTAAACCAGTCATTTCCATCTACTCTTGGCGTTCAGGTTGATTTGGAGTTTAAGATATGGAGGAATAATTCAGAAGCAGTTGGTGCGGACGGATTTTCTGTTTTTTTGTTTGATGCCACAACAGATTCTTTCATCATCGGAGGATTCGGCGGTTCATTGGGCTATGCTCAGTTTGATAATGTCGGAGCCGACAAGTCTTCCGGACTTAGTGGCGGATATGTCGGTATCGGTATCGACGAGTTTGGAAATTATAGCAAAGAATTTGAGGGACGTATAGGTGGAGAAGGTTTTCATAAAAACAGTATTGGTGTCAGAGGATCAACACCCACTTTTTCTTGGCTTAAAGGAAATTTTGATCTCGGTTTTATGCTGGAACATGGTCAAGCAAGCCAAAGGCCTCCTGATTCATCCTATTATAGAAGACTTCAAATAGAAATTTTACCTATTTCCGGCAACTCTGCCAATCATTACAAAATTAAAGTGAGGATCAAGACGGAAGACAGTAAAAAATTTTATGAAGTGTTGTCTTATGAGTTGCCGGGTGTCCCACCACCTATGCTTAAATTGGGTTTTGCCGCTTCTACAGGTGATTGCATTAATTTTCATGAGGTCCGAAATTTGCAAATTACCACTCCAGGAGGTGTTCGTGTGGTCAAGTCTGTTGATAAGACCGTAGCAGATGTCGGAGAAGAACTTACATACACTGTTGATTTGTTTAATCAGTCTGATACCTTGGTTTCTTCAGGTTTGTTTTTCGAGGACCTAATAGACCAACCTTCTTCAAAATTTCAAATAACCAGTGTGAAATTTTATAATAATGATTACTTGGGAAATAAGGCAACCGGTTATTCCGATTCCGTTTTCTCAAAAATATCCATGACAATGGAACCTTCTTCTCAGTCTACTTTTATTGTTAAGGGAAAAATTAAGGGGTGTCCTCAAAGTGGAACAATTACCAATACTGCTGTTTTCAATGTCGGTTCTACCGGTATTATTGACCATGACACGAAAAATGATACGTCATCTGTAACTACAATAGTGAATGATCTTGGACTTTGCGCCATTGACGACTCAATAAAGGCTTTTCTTGGTACACTTGTAAATATTCCTGTATTGGATAATGATCTGGAAAGTCGTACCCCCATTGACCGGTCAAGCGTTTCTATTGTTGATGGACCTCTTCACGGTGATGCATTACCCAAAGGAGATGGCACGGTCGATTATACCGCCAGGGATGATTATTTTGGTGAGGACCATTTTACCTATAAAGTGAAAGATGGAACTGATATATGGGATACAGCCAATGTTGTCATAGAAATTCGTCCGAGGACTTTATTCATTCCGAATATTTTTACACCCAATGGAGATAATATCAATGATCGTTTTGTGATTCCTGGTTTAGCGGATTATCCTAAATCAAGATTGAAAATACTTAATCGTTGGGGCAACGAAGTCTATTTTAGTTCGGATTATCAAAATGATTGGGATGGCTATGGCCTGAATGAGGGTACCTATTTCTATTCACTTGTTTTGCAGGATGGAGGAAAAGAAATCGTATATAAAGGTTGGGTATTGTTGAAAAGATAAGAGAAAAGATTATGTGGATAAATGCTATTCTTTCCAAGGAATTTTTAAAAACAAAAACTGCACGGATAATTCTTGTAAGTGCTTGTATTTTTGGACTTTCCTTTCAATCTTTTTCCCAGCAAAACATTCTGTATTCACAATATGTTTTCAATACATTGGCAATCAATCCGGCCTATGCCGGATATAAGGAAGCATGGTATTTGCAGACAGCACATCGTATGCAATGGGCCGGAATGTCGGGTGCTCCTACAACCACTCTTGTTTCCATTGACGGATTGACAAATGATTTTACCAAAAATGTCGGACTCGGCTTGCAGTTGACAGCAGACAAGTTGGGTGCACAGTCTGCGACTTCGCTGTATGCCAATTATGCATACCGTCTACAGTTGGATCGTGCTGATATGAGCCGTCTGTGTTTTGGGCTTGCTGCCGGTGTTACGCAATATGCTACGGATATGTCGATACTTGAACCGACAGACCCGACTGAACCTATTATGGCTGAAGGTATCAGCAACACCTACATACCGGATCTACGTTTTGGTATTTATTATTATAATCCGGATTTCTTTGTCGGTGTTTCAGTTACGGATCTTTTATCTGCAGAAAAGGCCGGTTCCATATTCAAGTTAGACGTTGATTCAACCAGCAACCTGATGCGCAAACAACACTTCTACCTGATTGCCGGTTGGCTTCGTGAGTTGAACAGTTTTATCAAATTTCGTCCAAGTGTCTCAGTCCGCGAAGATCTGAAAGGGCCGACAAACCTTGATTTAAGTGCTACTTTTGTGCTTGGGGACCGCTTTTGGATTGGTGGAAATTACAGAACAGGTATCCAGCTATGGGATAAAGATTATTTAAAAGGAACATCTTTGAGTAATTTGAATGCCGTATATTTAACCGTACAATTCCAGATTACAGAACGTATCAGAGTCAGCTATTCTTATGATTATACATTAAATCAGTTGAATAGTGATAACAACGTATCACATGAATTTTCATTTGGCTGGATTATTCCAGGAAAAGCAAAACGCATTCTGAGTCCAAGATTTTTCTGATATGATATGAAACGAACCCATAATTTATCGTTCATTCAAGTACACAATTATTTGGTGAGTTCCATCGAATACCTAAAATATTAAAATAGAAATAATGAGATGAAACTGAAATCTGTTTTTATTTGTTGGGGATTAGTATGGTCCTCTCTTTTTTTCAGTCCTCAAATACAAGCACAGTTTAGCAATCGTGCAAAAGCGGAGAAACTTTTTGATGGACTTCAATATGCTAAAGCTGTAGAGATTTATAAAAAATTGACAGACACCGCTAATCCGGAATTGGAAGATATGGAGCATTTGGCTGAATGTTATAAAAAGATGAATCGATATGAGGATGCGGAGATATGGTATGCCAGAATTGCCGATGATCCAAGATGTAAGCCGGAGATTCTGTTTAATTTTGGAGAAATACTGAAAACCAATGCCAGATATTCGGAAGCCAAGAAAGTTTTAGAGGAATATTTTTCAAAGACAGGAGATCAAAACGTTCTGGTCAGCATTTCCGGTTGTGATTCTGCCATTGTTTGGATGAGTAGTCCGACTGATTATGTGATTAAGAATGAACAGAATGTAAATACAGAATTGTCTGAATTTTCTGTTTTTCCAACCGGAATGAATGAAGTTAGTTTTGTTGGTGAGCCAAAGATATCAGATAAGAGGGAAAAATATGGGTGGACAGGTAGCTCTTATCTGCGTATTTTTACAGCGGAGCGTTTAAGTGACAATAGTTTAAAATCAAGAATGCTATCCAAATCGGAGTACAACAATGCCCCATATCATGTTGGCCCGATTTCAACGAACAACACTGGAACCATTAGTTTTATTACCCGTACTTATCCCGGCAATAAGGGTAGTTTAACCAAAGTAAATGGTAATACTTACTATACACAAAAGATGGAGCTGTATATCTTTCCAAAGATTTATGGTCAATGGCAAAAGCCTGAACCTTTTGCCTATAATGATGTGCAAAAGTATTCTGTGGGACACGCGGTGCTTAGCAAGGATGAAAAAGTACTCTATTTTGTTTCCGATATGCCTGGTGGAAATGGCGGAACGGACATCTGGTATTCAGAACTTCAAGAAAACGGGACATGGGGAAGGCCTCATAATGCAGGGCCGGTCATCAATACATCCCGCGATGAAATGTTTCCGACCATAGGCCCCGACAGCATGTTATACTACTCATCAAAAGGATTGCCCGGTATGGGTGGTCTGGATATTTTTTGCAGCAAAGGAAATCGCGATCAATGGAGTAAACCTGTCAATATGAGATATCCGATCAATTCACCATCTGATGATTTTTCTTATATGCCGGTTGATAATCAAGGCAGGGGGTATTTTTCTTCCAATCGTGTCAATGGCAAAGGTGGTGATGATATCTATTCGTATAATAATGAGAAACCTACGCTGAACATTTATGGTATCGTTTATAATAAAAAAACAGGTATGAAGTTGCCAAAAGCGGAGGTGACGCTCTATGGCCCTTCTCATGACATTATAGCCAGACAGGTGAGTAAACCGGATGGCTCATTTGCTTTTTCCATGAACAAAATGGATTGGTATAACCTGAAGTCAACGAAAGACGGCTTTTATCCCGACACGCTATCTTTAACTCCCAAAGATTTCGCTTTAAGCAAAACACGTAAAGTCATTTTATCCCTCGATCCGTTATTTGAAAAAGGAAAGACTTTTAAATTGGAAAATATTCATTACAATCTTGACAAGGATAAAATCAGGCCGGATGCTTCGATCATTCTGAATGATTTGGTCAGAATCATGCATGAGAACCCGACTTTGAGGATTGAAGTCGCTTCCCATACCGATTCTCGCGGCACAGAGGAATATAATCTTAAATTATCTCGGAAACGGGCTCAATCTGCTGTTGATTATCTGGTAAACAGAGGTATTTCACGAAGTAGGATGGAAGCAAAAGGCTATGGAGAAACCAGGTTACTCAATCGTTGCAAAGATGGGGTTCCTTGTTCAGAGGCAGAACATCAGAAAAATCGTCGGACAGAGTTTACGGTTATTTCTTATTAGATTGAAAAAGGTTGTTTCAAAAGTCTGAAGACCCTTGTCCTATTTTGAAGTCAAACATTTAATTTCCTGAGGTTTAAAGAAACTTTTGAAACAGCCTCTTTTCTTTAATATCTATTCTTCCAAAGCTTGTGGAGAAAGTCTTTGAGTTTGAATTCGGAAGCATTGTCCTGAGGTTTCCAGATACTTCTATCTTTAATCTTTTTAGGCAGAAAATCCTGTTCCACAAAATTGTTTTCAAAATCGTGGGCGTATTTGTAGTCCTTGCCATAGTTCAGCTGCTTCATCAACTTGGTAGGTGCATTGCGGAGGTGAAGAGGAACAGGAAGATTTCCGGTTTCTTCCACTATGGAAAGTGCTTCGTTGATAGCCATATAAGCGGAGTTGCTTTTGGGACTGGATGCCAGGTAAATGGCTGTTTCAGAAAGAGCAATACGGCATTCTGGCCATCCCAGTTTGTTTACAGTCTCAAAGCAGGCGTTAGCCAGCAACAAAGCATTCGGATTGGCCAGTCCGATATCTTCGGAAGCAGAAATCAGCAAACGTCGTGCTATAAACTTAGGGTCTTCGCCACCTGAGACCATACGGGACAACCAATAGACGGCCCCGTCAGGATCACTGCCGCGGATGGATTTGATAAAGGCAGAGATGATGTCATAGTGCATTTCACCATTTTTGTCGTAATCCATCGGATTTTGCTGCAAACGTTCAGTGACCTTGGCGTCGGTAATGACCACAGTCGTATCCTCTTCTTCCGCATTAACGACCAATTCTATGATGTTTAAAAGCTTACGCGCATCTCCGCCGGAAAACCGAAATAAACTTCCTTTTTCTTTTATCTCAATATTGCGTTTTTTCAATACCACATCCTTTGTCAACGCCCGTTCGAGCAATTCCTCCAGATCTGAAACATCAAGCGGTTGAAGTACATAAACCTGACAGCGGGAAAGCAAGGGGCCAATTACCTCAAAAGAAGGATTTTCCGTTGTTGCGCCTATCAGGACAAATGTTCCGTTTTCCACAGCTCCAAGCAACGAATCTTGTTGGGACTTACTGAAACGATGTATCTCGTCGATAAAAAGAATAGGTGTCTTTGTATTGAAAAACTGACTGTTTTTTGCTTTCTCAATGATTTCCCTGACATCCTTTACACCTGAATTGACTGCACTTAATGTATAGAAAGGTCGTTCCAACTGAACGGCGATGATTCTGGCCAGTGTCGTTTTTCCAACCCCGGGAGGGCCCCAAAGAATAAAAGAGGAAATATGACCTGAGTCAATCATTTTTCGAAGTACGGCTTGTGGTCCTACGAGGTGCTTTTGCCCGATATATTCGTCTATGTTTTTGGGTCTGAGTCTTTCTGCCAGTGGTTGCATCATACTTTTAATACAAGGTAAACAATCAATAAAAAGTTTACATTTTAATACGGTTATCCTACAAATGTACAGCAAAAAAATATAGAATTTATGCCGCTTAACAAAAATATATTTTGTAATTTTGTGCTTAATTTCTCACCGTGATAAATACCAACTTTCATTATATAATATGAAGAAACATAATTTTTACGCAGGTCCCTCAATTTTGAGTGAATACACCATTAATCAAACAGCAGATGCTGTTCGTGAATTTGCCGGTACCGGTCTTTCTCTTTTGGAAGTGTCTCATCGCAGCAAAGAATTTGTTGCCGTTTGTGACGAAGCTCGTTCAATGATTAAAGAACTTTTGAACATTCCAGAAGAATTTGAGGTTCTCTTTTTGGGTGGTGGTGCCAGTTTGCAATTCTGTATGGCTCCGTTCAATTTTCTTGAAAAAAAGGCTTCTTTTCTTGATACAGGAACATGGGCTTCTAACGCAATCAAAGAAGCAAGAATTTTCGGAGATGTGAATGTTCTGGCATCTTCCAAAGCTGACAACTACACTTATATTCCCAAGAATTACAAGGTCCCTGCTGATTCCGATTATTTCTACTTATGTACGAATAATACGATTTTCGGTACTGAGACTCACTCGGATCCACATGTTGGAGTTCCTGTGATTGCGGATATGTCTTCAGATATATTTTCCCGTCCCATTGATTTTAAAGATTACGTCCTGATTTTTGCCGGTGCTCAGAAAAATTTGGCACCAGCAGGTGTTACTTTGGTGATTGTCCGCAAAGATGCATTAGGTAAAGTGACTCGTCCGATTCCTACGATGTTGGACTATAATACACACATCACCAAAGAATCCATGTTCAATACACCTCCTGTACTTCCGATATATTCCGCACTTCAGACATTGAAGTTCTACAAGCAAAAAGGTGGAATAGAAGGTATCCATCAATTAAATATGGCCAAAGCCGAATTACTTTACAATGAAATCGACAGTAATCCGTTCTTTAAAGGCACAGTGACTTGCAAAGATGACCGTTCGATCATGAATGTATGTTTTGTCATGAACGATGGTAAGGAAGCATTGGAAGATGAATTCAACAAGTTTGCCGTTTCCAGAGGTATGGTTGGAGTGAAGGGACACCGTTCGGTCGGTGGTTTCCGTGCTTCCATTTACAATGCCATGCCGATTTCAAGCGTTCAGGCTTTGGTTGATTGCATGCAGGAATTTGCCAAAACACACTAATGAGAATGTGATGAAAAACAGAAGCGGGTTTCGGTCTTTGGTACTTGAATCCCGCTTTTTGTGTATAAAAAATCTGATTGAAAAGAGTTTAAAAACAGCCTGATGTGATCGTTGGGCAAAAAATGAAGATAAAAATATGAAAGTACTTATTGCTACAGACAAACCCTTTGCCAAAGTGGCCGTAGAGGGGATCGAAAAAGTAGTTACAGAAGCTGGTTTTGAATGCGTCCTTTTGGAAAAATACGGAGAAAAGAAGAGACTGTTGGATGCAGTTGCTGATGTGGATGCAGTTATCATCCGCAGTGATGTAATTGATGCGGAAGTCCTTGATGAAGCCAGGGTTTTGAAAATAGTTGTTCGTGCCGGTGCCGGTTTTGACAATGTTGATTTGGATGCGGCGACCGCAAAAGGCGTTTGTGTCATGAATACTCCGGGCCAAAACTCCAACGCCGTAGCAGAATTGGCTTTGGGCTTGATGGTTTATGGCGTTCGCAATTTATATAATGGAACTTCAGGAACTGAACTCAAAGGTAAAAAATTGGGTATCCATGCTTATGGAAACGTTGGTCGCAATGTCGCCCGTATAGCCAAGGGCTTCGGAATGGAAATTTTTGCATTCGACGCTTATTGCCCTTCTGAAGTAATTGAAAAAGATGGTGTTAAAGCACTTTCTTCTGTTGAAGAACTGTATTCGACCTGTGATGTGGTTTCCGTACATATTCCGGCGACTCCGGAGACGAAAAACTCCATCAATGCTGCTCTGGTAGGCAGGATGCCCAAAGGTGCCGTATTGGTGAACACCGCCCGCAAGGAAGTGATTGATGAAGTCAGTCTGATCAGTCTGATGGAAGAACGTTCCGATCTTCGTTATATGACGGACATCATGCCGGCTGCACATGCAACTTTTGCTGCCAAGTTTCCGGAACGTTATTTTTCCACACCGAAGAAAATGGGTGCTCAGACGGCTGAAGCCAATATCAATGCCGGTATTGCCGCTGCAGAACAAATCGTTGACTTCCTGGTTAACGGCAATCAACGTTTTCGCGTAAATAAATAATTCTATGGCTAAGATCAAACCCTTTAAAGGCTTGCGTCCGCCTGTTGAACTGGTAGAATTGGTAGCATCGCGTCCCTATGATGTTTTAAATTCAGAAGAAGCCCGTGCTGAAGCCGGCGACAATCAAAAGTCACTCTACCATATCATCAAGCCTGAGATTGATTTTCCGGTAGGACAGGACGAACACGAGGAAAAAGTGTATCTGAAAGCTGCTGAGAATTTCAAGAAGTTTCAGGATCAAAAATGGTTGGTTCAAGATGAGAAGGAAATGTATTACATCTATGCCCAGACGATGAACGGGCATACACAATACGGCCTTGTTGTTTGTGCCAATGTGGATGATTACATGACCGGAAAGATCAAAAAACATGAACTGACCAGAAGGGATAAGGAAGAAGACCGTATGAAGCATGTTCGTGTCAATGATGCCAACATCGAACCGGTATTCTTTGCATATCCCGCACAGCCTGAACTTGACGCCATCGTTTCAAAATATACCGCGACCCCTGCTGTTTATGATTTCACCGCTCCTGATGGCTTTGGGCATCATTTTTGGTTGATTCGGAATGATGCAGATATCAAACGCATTACGGAACTATTTGCCGCCATGCCTGCCATGTATATTGCCGACGGACATCATCGTTCTGCTGCAGCAGCATTGGTAGGAGCGGAGAAAGCCAGACAAAATCCCAATCATCGTGGAGATGAAGAATACAATTTCTTCATGGCCGTCTGTTTTCCTGACAATCAACTTACCATCATCGATTACAACCGTGTGGTAAAAGATTTGAACGGATTGAGCGATGAGGCTTTCCTTGAAGCCGTATCCAGGCATTTTACGGTAGAGAAGAAAGGTGTTGAAATATACAAGCCTTGTTGCCTGCATAATTTTGCCTTGTATCTGTCCGGATGTTGGTATTCCCTGACAGCCAAAAAAGGTTCTTATCATGACAGTGATCCCATTGGTGTACTGGATGTTACCATTTCTTCCAATTTTATTTTGGATGAAATACTCGGCATCAAAGACCTGCGTTCCGATAAGCGCATTGACTTTGTAGGTGGTATCCGCGGTTTGGGTGAACTTTCCAAACGCGTTGACAGTGGTGAAATGAAGGTTGCTTTGGCTTTGTATCCTGTTTCCATGAAACAGCTCATCAACATTGCCGATAGCGGAAATATCATGCCACCCAAGACAACCTGGTTTGAACCGAAATTACGGTCAGGGCTGGTTATCCATAAATTGTCGTAATCACTATTCCGAATAAAAAAGGAACGGACGGTATCCCAAAGATGCTGTCCGTTTCTTTTTTCTCCAATAAAGCATTTTTAGGAAATGTTACATATCAAGTAAATGTTTCTTCGTTTTAAGGTGATTTCGTATATTTGTTGTATGCAGAAAGATACTTACAAAACCATCAAAACTGTCAGTGAAGGTCTTTACAGAGAAAAGGGTAGCAAATTTATGGCATTCGCCCATTCTGTTACGACGGTCGAGGATGTTAAAATGCATCTTGAGCAATACCGGAAGACTTATTACGATGCCAGACATATATGCTATGCCTACAGCATCGGTCCTGAAGGAGAGGAGTACCGTGTCAATGATGACGGAGAACCATCCGGTACGGCAGGACGTCCCATCCTTGGACAAATCCGATCTTTTGGACTGACGAATGTGTTGGTTGTGGTTATTCGATATTTTGGAGGTATTTTGCTTGGAACAGGAGGTTTGGCCGCAGCTTATAAATCCGCAGCGGCAGAAGCGTTACAGGCTGCTGGTGTTATTGAAAAAACAATTGATGTTGATTTGAAGTTCCGTTTTGAATTTCGGTTCATGAATGATGTGATGCGTCTGGTCAAGCAATTTGATGCACAAATTGTGTATCAAGGTTACGAAATGGATTGCATCATGCAGCTAAGAATCAGAAAGAATGATATTACCCGTCTTAAAGATGCTTTAAGCAAGGTTGAAAGCTTCAGGTTTGTAGATTAAAGCTTGTATTTCGATGAGGATTTTGTACCTTTGCCCGTCATTTTTTAGAAAATCATGTATAAGAATTTGTTTAAGCGCGTATGGGATATTCTGACTTCTCCATCCAAGACTTGGGATTATATAGCTCAACATCCGGAAGATGAAAAGAAGTATTTGTCGCATTTTTTTTATCCCCTGATAGGTCTGGCTGCATTCACCGCGTTAATCAATCCTTTTATATCAGGATATGAATATTTTGATACAAAGGCTACTTTATTTCAAGGGATACAGTCTTTTATCGTTTCTTTTGCCTCCAGCTTTTTTGGCTTTTTCATAACGGCCAAATTTTTGAATTATGGTTTTGTACGCTGGTTTGGCTTGCGGTCGGACAAGAGGAAGGCGGAAATGTTGACTGCTTATTCTTCGACACCGGTTTTGGTTATAAGTATTTTTACAAGGTTGTTGTCGGATTTTTTCTTTATGAAAATACTTTTCGTTTATGTAATTGTATTGGTATGGGAAGCTACTGCTCATTTCTATTCTTTGGAAGAATCCGGAAGGGGTAAATTTACGGCATTCGCCAGTCTTTGCATTTTGGCAGTGCCACTTATTGTTGAAAAGATCTTTTTATTAATATTGCCCGGACTCAAATAAACTATGCACTCAGGTTCCAAAATTCTCATCAAAAACAAGAAGGCTTTTTTCGATTACGAATTGACGGAGTTTTTCATTGCCGGCATTGTTTTGACCGGTACGGAAATCAAATCCGTCCGTTTGGGAAAAGTTAGTTTGGTGGATAGTTATTGTCTGTTGAGTGGTGGTGAATTGTGGGCCAAGGGCATTCAGATATCCGAATATTTTTTCGGAACTTACAACAACCACATTCCAAGACGTGACCGTAAACTCCTGCTGACGAAAAGGGAATTGAAAAAACTCACCCGTTTGACCAAGGAAACCGGTTATACGATTGTGCCGACCAAAATGTTTATCAACGAAAAAGGATTGGCCAAAGTTGAAATAGCGGTGGCGAGAGGTAAAAAAGCTTACGATAAGCGTGAATCCATTAAAGAACGCGATGACAAACGGGAAATGGACCGTTTCTTCAAAAAATAAATCCCGATATTATCAAGAAAAGAGGTTGTCTCATAAATTCTTTTAAGCTTCTGAGAATTGAATATTTGAGATTGATCTTAGATAGGAGTACGAATACAAAGAGGGTATACCAGACTTTTGATACACCCTCTTATTTTATTTTGAATAGTTTTGTTTAATAAGCAAACAAAGGATAGTCGGACATTGTCTTATTGACTTTTTCACGTACAGCCTTGATGACAGTAGCATCCTCAGGAGCATTGAGTACCGTATCGATCAAATCTACGATTTTGATCATCAAGCTTTCTTTACCGCCACGTGTGGTGATGGCTGGTGTTCCGACACGGAAACCTGAAGTTTGGAATGCAGAACGGGAATCAAACGGAACCATGTTTTTGTTGATGGTGATGTCTGCATTGACAAGAGCTTTTTCTGCCACCTTACCTGTTAAGTTAGGAAATTTCGGGCGAAGGTCAATCAGCATGGAGTGGTTGTCCGTACCTCCGGAAATGACTTTATAACCTTTATCCATAAAAGCCTGAGCCATGACAGCTGCATTTTTTTGTACCTGTGTCTGGTAAACCTTGAATTCCGGTTGCAGTGCCTCTCCGAAAGCAACAGCTTTGGCTGCGATCACATGTTCCAGAGGACCACCCTGAATACCGGGAAATACAGCGGAATCCAATAATGAAGACATCTTACGGATTTCGCCTTTGGCTGTTTTTTTGTTCCATGGATTTTCAAAATCCTTACCCAACAAGATGATACCGCCGCGAGGTCCGCGAAGAGTCTTGTGTGTGGTGGAGGTAACGATGTGAGCGTATTTCAAAGGATTTTTTAGCAAACCCGCAGCAATCAAACCTGCAGGATGAGCCATATCAATCATCAGGATGGCACCGATCTTATCTGCAATGGCACGCATTCTGGCGTAATCCCATTCACGGGAATAAGCGGAAGCCCCACCGACAATCAATTTCGGATGTTCACGCAGAGCGATTTCTTCCATTTGATCATAGTCGACAAGTCCGGAATTTTCCTTGACATTGTAAGCAAGTGGTTGGTAGTAGATACCGGAACTATTTATGGGCGAACCGTGTGAAAGGTGACCACCATGTGAAAGGTTCAAACCGAGGAACTTATCTCCCGGCTGCATAACAGCAAGGAAAACGGCGGCATTGGCTTGTGCACCGGAGTGTGGTTGAACGTTGGCATACTCTGCACCAAACAGTTGTTTAAGGCGGTCGATAGCAATCTGTTCGCTTTCGTCCACGATTTCACAACCTCCGTAGTAGCGATGTCCGGGATAGCCTTCAGCGTACTTGTTGGTCAACCATGTTCCCATGGCTTGCATTACTTGATCACTCACAAAATTTTCCGAAGCGATCAATTCTATACCTTTCAATTGGCGTTGATGTTCGCGTTCGATGATGTCGAAAATGATTTGGTCTCTTTTCATATTGAACTATCGTATATAAATGAAATTTCCCAAGCAATAGGACGCAAATAATTGCGAAAAAGCAAGACCATTAAATCAGTCTTTTTTTGAAGCTGCAAAGGTAATATTCTTTTTTGACTTGACCTCTATTTTTTCTTTTTCTGTACAGACCAACCGAATTTTCCTATCTGCTTTCCGATATCATGGTAGAAGCCATGGGAATAAACAAGTAAATCGGCTTCTTCCAGTTCAAAAACACCTGTTTCTGCATTGATGAATTTTTCATCGGCCTGTACGTTGACAACATCGGCAATAAACATGTCATGTGAACCCAGACTCACAATTTCACGCACCCGACATTCGATGCATAAGGGGGATTCCTCAATAATCGGAGCTTTTACGACAGATCCTTTACCGGGAGTCAGTTTCATCTCTGTAAACTTGTTGAAATCTTTGCCTGAACGAACACCACACCAATCTGTGGCATAAGCCAAATCTTTGGTAGTCAGATTGATGACAAATTCCATATTTTTTTTGATGATGGGATAAGAGTGACGTTCCGGGCGAACGGAAATGTAGCACATGGGCGGATTCGAACAAATGGTTCCAACCCACGAAACAGTCAAGATATTGTATTCATTTTCATCAGCACCGCAACTAATCATAACAGCGGGCAACGGATAAATCATTGTTCCGGGTTTCCAATCTTTTTTCATACGATAATCATTTTTTCGTCTAAGTTTCTATGGAACTCGCATGTCCATTTTATCATAATCTGGATGTTTTTACAAACATGCTCGTTTCAATAGGTATTATAACAATTGTATATCTTCCTGTTGAATCTCCCGCTCACAATACGGACACCTCAATACAACCGGATTCTTTTTGATAACCTCAAACTTAGTCTTCATCGGTTCATTGTTGGTGATGCATTTCGGATTCGGACATTTGACGATTCCTGTAAAATTATCCGGTAAACTCAACACTTTTTTTTCAATCACCTCAAAATTCCGGATGATATTTATTTTCGCATTTGGAGCAATCAAAGCAATTCTGCTGATCTCTTCTTCCTCGTAGTAACGATCGGAAATCTTAATAATACCCTTTTTGCCCATGCGTTTACTTGTCAGGTTGTTACCTATGGTAATCTGATTTTTTACGCTCTCCAATTGCAGTAAGGAGACTACTTTGAACAAAATGTCAGAAGGTATATGGTCTATTACAGTACCATTTTTCAGGGCTTTTACCTGAAGTTCTTTTTCATTGTTTTCCATCATGATTTCATCTGTTTAAATCAAACCCAGGGCATTGCAAATCATAGCCTGACGAGCATAAAGTCCGTTCCTTGCCTGTTCAAAATAATAAGCCTTTGGGTTGGCATCCACATCCATATCAATTTCATTGACTCTTGGCAGTGGATGCAGAATACGCAAGTTGTTTCTTGAATGTTCCAGCATCTTATTGCGCAAGGTGTAAACATTTTTCACTTTTTCATATTCCATTTGGTCTGTAAAACGCTCTTTCTGAACCCTGGTCATATAAAGAATGTCCACTTCGTTGATGACGTCGGTGTCAAATTCTGTCCGCTCTTCATAAGGAATGCCTTTCTCGTCGCAAATAATCTTGTATTCCTCAGGCATTCTCAATTCGTCGGGAGCAATAAAGTAGAATTGGGGAGAAAAATGAGTCAGTGCAATCAGGAGAGAATGTACTGTACGTCCGTATTTCAGGTCTCCCACCATAGCAATTTTGATATTGTCGAGTCTGCCTTGTGTTTTACGGATGGAATACAAGTCAAGTATCGTTTGCGACGGATGCTGGTTGGATCCGTCGCCTGCGTTGATGATCGGCACGGATGTGACTTCGGAAGCGTAACGGGCGGCACCTTCCAAATGATGCCTCATGATAATGATGTCGGCATAGTTGGATACCATTTTAATGGTGTCGTTTAGGGTTTCACCTTTGACTGAACTGGATGTTGAAGCATCAGAAAAGCCGATAACCCGACCACCCAATCTGTTTACTGCCGTCTCAAAACTCAAACGTGTACGGGTGGAAGGTTCAAAAAAGAGTGTAGCCGCAACTTTTCCGTTCAATATGGTTTGATTTGGATTAGCTTCGAAGGTTGCTGCACTGTCTAAAATGCTTAGAATCTGATCTTTGGAATAATCAGTAATGGAAACAATGCTTTTGGATGACATACCGTTGATTCTGTTGGTTATGGAATAAACAAAAGTACAAAAACTTTTTACAGAAAAGAGACGACCGTTGCAAAAAACTAATGGAAAAATCATGTTGACTGATGTCAAAGAAAAGTGTATTTTTGCATGTTGAATAATGATGGTATCCCTGGCTATAAAAAATCCAATAAATATGGGGCAAGAATATAGATCTTCATTTAAAAATACAAATAATTCTTTCAATAGCAGGAAAGGTGGATATTCGAAAACTGATTTGAGAGAAGATACTCTGGGCAAAATCATTCGCATTTTTTGGTGGGCAGTCGGTATTGGGTTAATCCTTTCAGTCTTCATGTTTATTCTGATTGCCAATGGAAAAGTCGGGTATATGCCACCTATTGAAGAACTGGAAAATCCAAAGAATAAATTTGCCACAGAGGTTATATCCTCAGATGGCGAAATGTTGAGTACCTATTATTATGGTGAGGGAGGGAACAGAGTCCCTGTGACTTATAATCAGCTTTCGCCTTATTTGGTCAAGGCTTTGATTGCGACAGAAGATATTCGTTTCAAAAGTCATTCAGGCATTGATGTTAAAGCTCTTTTCAGAGCCATCATAAAACGCGGATTGTTTTTCAATAAAAACGCAGGAGGTGGCAGTACCATTACGCAACAATTGGCTAAATTACTTTATACCCCACATGCAAAAAATGCCTTTCAAAGAGGAATGCAAAAACCGATCGAATGGGTAATAGCCGTTCAGTTGGAACGTTTCTATACCAAGGAAGAGATTCTGACCATGTACCTCAATCAATACGACTTTGGAAACAATGCCGTCGGCATCAAGACAGCTGCTTCCGTCTATTTTGGGACGACTCCGGATAAACTGAATCTGGAGCAATCGGCGACCTTGGTCGGCATGTGTAAGAATGCGACCTATTTCAATCCCAGGCGATACAGTGAACGTTCCAGGCAAAGGCGTAATGTCGTTCTGAATCAGATGCGAAAGGCTGACTTTATCTCAGATGCTGTCTGTAATTCTGCACAGGCTCTTCCCATGGAAATAAACTTTCATCGGGTAGATCATAAGGAAGGTTTAGCCCCTTATTTTAGGGAGTATTTACGTCAGATTCTGGTCAAGGACAAACCCAGAAGAGGTGATTATGCCGATTGGCAAGCACAACAATACCACGACGATTCTTTGGCGTGGGAAACCAATCCCCTTTACGGATGGTGTAATAAAAATACCAAAGAAGATGGTTCCAACTACAACCTTTATACCGATGGTCTTAAAATATATACCACCATTGACTCCCGCATGCAACGTTATGCTGAAGAAGCCGTCTATGAACATATAGGCGGATATTTGCAAAATATGTTTTTCAAGGAAAAGAAAGGCAGAAGTTATGCTCCATATTCCAAAAATCTGAGTAAAGAGCAGGTTATGAAAAGTCTGGATAGAAGTGTCAGACAATCAGAACGTTATAGATCCATGAAAAATGCAGGGCTTTCCGAGAGTGAAATAAAGGCTGCTTTTAACAAAAAGGTTGAAATGTCCGTCTTTACCTATAATGGAATGAAAGATACGGTCATGAGTCCTTTGGATTCCATTCGATATCATAAATGTTTTTTGCGTTCAGGATTTATGGCTATGGACCCGATGAACGGACATGTCATGGCTTATGTTGGTGGGGTGGCATTCACACCGTTTCAATACGATATGGTCATGACAGGTCGCAGGCAGGTCGGATCTACCATCAAGCCCTATCTTTATACGATGGCTATGGAAGAAGGATTTTCACCTTGTGACAAAGTGAAAAATGTTCCGATAACAATCACTACGGAGAGCGGAGAAGCTTGGACGCCCCGTAATACCAATCATAACAGGATTGGTGAAATTGTAACGCTCCGTTGGGGGTTGGCGAATTCAAACAACTGGATATCGGCTTATGTCATGAGTCATTTCTCACCTTATGCTTTTGTTCGTATGCTTCGTTCGTTTGGTTTGAATGGCCGACTGGATCCTGTTGTTTCACTTTGTGTCGGTACCTGCGACGCAACAGTGGCGGAAATGGTCAGTGCCTACACCAGTTTTGCCAATCGTGGAATCCGTGTACAGCCTATGTTTGTGACACGTATTGAGGATAAGGATGGTAATATTATTACCCACTTTTCACCTCAGATGTCCGAAATTTTTAGCGAAAAGACCTCCTATAAAATGCTGTCTATGTTGCGCGCTGTGGTTGATCAAGGTACCGCCACCCGTGTTCGTTACAAATATGGTCTTAAAGGTGAAATAGGAGGTAAAACCGGTACGACTCAGAACAACTCCGACGGTTGGTTTATGGGGGTTACGCCTCGTTTGGTGGCTGGTGTATGGGTCGGAGGTGAAGAACGCGACATCCATTTTGACTTTACAGCCGAAGGGCAAGGTGCCAGTATGGCATTACCTATTTGGGGCCTTTTCATGCAAAAAGTTTATAAAGACAAAAGATTGGGCTATTCGGAAAGTGATTCTTTCGGAGTACCTCCAGGTTTTGAATATAATTGCACCGGCGGAGAACCTTCTTCGGAGGAAGAAGATACAGAGTCTTCCAACGGTGTTTATGATAGTTTGTAAGTCAGGAATATAATCATACCAGTAGCTTTTTATCGGAAGACACTGATTTGTTCCTGTTGTTGGAGAATGCCCCAATATGAATTTTTAATAAATGATGTATGAGAGCAAACATTCCGGAAGTTGAAGGAAAACGTATCGTCATTATTGGAGGAGGTTTTGCCGGTCTTAAACTGGCAACAGAACTTGTCAAGACAAATTATCAGATTGTCTTGTTGGACATGCACAACTATCACATGTTCCAACCCTTGCTTTATCAGGTAGCAACAGCTGGTATCGAGCCCAGTTCCATTTCGTTTCCCTATCGTAAAGTTTTTCAGTCCATCAAGAACATTCATATTCGTGTGACGGAAGTATTGAAGATCAATGCTGATAAAAATCAGGTTTCCACCACAATCGGTTACGTGAATTACGACTATTTGGTCATAGCCATCGGTACAACTTCTAATTATTTTGGAAATGAAACGATTCGGATGAAATCATACCCGATGAAATCAATTTCTGAAGCATTGGGTTTGCGAAATGCCATCCTGCAGAATTTTGAAAATTTGTTGATCAGTGAAGACTCCGATGAAATCTCAGGCTTGATGAACTTTGTCGTCGTCGGTGCAGGTCCGACCGGTGTCGAAACAAGTGGTGCGCTGGCTGAAATGAAACGTTTTGTGTTGCCAAAAGACTATCCTGAAATAGACTTCAACAAAATGAATATCTATTTGCTGGATGCTGCTCCAAAAGTGTTGAACGGTATGTCGGAAATTTCTTCTGAAAAAGCACACTTATATCTTGAAAGACTTGGAGTGAAGGTCCTTTTAGGTGCTGCTGTCAATGCTTTTGACGGGAAAGTGGTTCAGCTATCCAACGGTACAAGTATCCGTACCAATACACTCATCTGGGCAGCAGGGGTGAAGGGCAATAAGCTGGAAGGATTGAAGCCTGAATCAATCGGACACGGAGACCGCTTCATCGTGGATGAGACAAATCTTATAAAAGGTTATTCCAATATCTATGCTATCGGTGATATAGCCCTGATGGCAACGGAAGATCATTCCAAGGGCTATCCGCAGGTTGCGCAGGTTGCTATTCAGCAAGCTGCAAATTTGGCTGCAAATTTCAAGAGTATGGCCAAAGACAAGCCATTAAAAGCCTTTAAATATAAAGATTTGGGTAGCATGGCCACGGTCGGTCGTAATCTTGCCGTCGTTGATTTACCGTTCCTGAAATTTCAGGGTTTTGTGGGATGGGTAGTTTGGATGGGTATTCATCTTAAATCCATTCTGGGTGTCAAAAATAAATTGCTGATCTTTATAAACTGGTTCTGGAACTATATTACCTATGACCAATCGTTAAGATTGATTATCAGAACCAGAACTAAACCCAGAAAATAATTTAAGTTTTCTATATTTCCTTTGATCTCTGTATAAGTAAGTTTGTCTGAAATAAAATTCTATTTCTTTTTCTGGCAAGTATTAATTTTAAATAGTAAATACAGAGGACAAAAACCAACTAAACTTGTAAGTATTAATATACCGGATAAAATTAAAAAAATGATTGCAAGTGTTCCGGTTATTAGTTGTGCGTAGTATAAACACACAAATACAATGGCTATCAGAATTCTGACGACCTTATCTACAGTACCAACGTTTTTTTTCATATTATTGATATTTTTATGATTGCCTACATCTGAATTTCAAAGGCTGTTTTGATTTGTTCTATTAAAAATTTATATTGAAAATCTTTTCAATCAAAAATAGAAAATATCTCCTTTATTTCTTATAACACTTAACACTTTTCGGATTGAAAAAGTTCTGATTTCTTAACAGGTTAAAAATTTATTAACCTTTTGGAAGAAATAATCTATAGAATGGACTGATCCATTCCATCATTACCATATTTTTTATCAAATTAGTATTTCAATTGTGTGAAATCAATAGACTTTGAATCTGTATTGGGGCTATTTTGGGCTCTGCGAATCATAAGGGAATCTTATTGACATAGAACTTATACCGTGTCCAAACTTCTGTAACGAAAGCAACAGTCTCGGAACCACGCAAATAGCCTTGTTTGCAGACAGGATCCTGATAATACTCCGGTCTGCTTTTTAGATAAATGATTTTTTCCACATTGTCATCCCAGCGATTTTGGTTTTTTTTGTGTTTTTTGGCCAAGGCCCTGCAATCTAGAATGTGCCCAAATCCACAATTGTAGGATGCTAATGTCATCTTTCGCCTTTGTACTTGATTGGTGACACCCGATAAACTTTGCTCGTATATCTTCAATAGTCTGATAGCACCCAGGATACTTGTTTCAGGGTCAAGCATTTTATTCGAATCCATTCCTAATGTTTTGGCTGTTTTTAGCATGATTTGCATTAGCCCGCTGGCTCCTGTCCAACTATTGACGGCGGAAGGATTAAAGTTGGATTCCTGGTATGCAATCGATGCAAGTAACCTCCAGTCCCAGTCAATTTTTGCGGCATATTTTCTGAAGAGGTCATCAAAAGGAGAAATCTTTCCGTCCTTACGTATGCTCAAACCTGCGGTTTTGAAAGGAGACGGACCTTTTATCAACTCAAAATAGCGTTTACTGGTAAATTTATAGGCGGGACTTTGAACATTGTCCCTAAACCACTTGTTTACTGCGGATGCCAGCAATGGAGAAGTTTTTCTGACCATCCAGGATGAGTGTTGATTAAAGCTGATCATTAGGGAAACATCGATGTTTGTAAAGTATGTTTTATTAAGCTGAGCAATGTTGTTGTCCGCAACCGTGTAATCAATTTGTCCCGTGGCGACCATCTCAATCATATCTTCAACCGACAGACTGTCTTCTCCAATGGTTTCAATCTGAATACCTCCTCCGAGTTCATTATTCAGATGATTCAGTCTTGTCTCGTAGGTCGTGTTTTTTTGTACCAGTACTTTTTTTCCGATCAGATCCGTTACATCGGTCAATATTTTGTAGGATGACTCTTTTCGTTGGACCAAAACCTGATGCGTCAGATACTCACGGCCGCAGCATTCGTATTTTCTTTTGTTTTCCAGTGTGGTTGGAACATTGTATGCTATCAGGTCACCTTCACCGCGTTCCAGCATCTCCATCATTTCTTTTTGATTGGATGCAATCACCATTTTAAGTTTTAGTCCGAGTGTTTTGGCGAGTTGTGAACATAGCTCATATTCATAACCCATCTCTTTGTCACGATAAATAAAATAAGAGGTAGGGCTATAGATGGTCAAAGCTCTGAGTTCACCTTTGGCCGTGATCTTAGGAAGATCTGTAATCTTGCTTCTTTCCCGTCTTGTCTGTATTTGATTGAAAATGATGACAATGGCCAGAAAAAATAGAAAAACATACAAAATCCTTATATTGATGCGATGATGTTTGATATTTATTTGAAACATAGTATGATTTTTCACCGTTAAAAATAGGGACATTTTTTGAAATATACTAATTGGAAGTCCTGAGTGCTCTGTATCAAAGACTTCCAATGAATCCGAGACCTATTAAATGAACGTTACAAAGCCTGTTTCTGTTTGGTTAAAAGAAAAAAATAGTTGTTAAACAGCTATAATTTCGAAAATTATACCATACATTTGCGCGTTTTAAATAAATGTATAAGTCTGATGAAGCAGGCATTGGTTGCAGGCTTTTTAAATTGACAAGTTCTTAATGAATAATTTTTTATCTTCATCTTCCGGAACCTTATCAAAAGTAACGATTTCCGGTTTGCTGATTACTTTGGGTATTGTCTATGGTGATTTAGGCACATCTCCGCTGTACACACTTCGTGCCATTCTGAACGGTGCCTCAACCATTAATGAGAATTTTGTGTTGGGTGCCATTTCCTGTGTCTTTTGGACGCTTACGCTTCAAACCACTTTCAAGTATATTATCATTACACTTCGTGCAGATAATAAAGGGGAAGGTGGAATTCTTTCTCTTTTTGCTCTTTTGAAGAAACGGAATAACCGGCTTTACCTGATTGCAATCATAGGTGCATGTGCTTTGTTGGCAGACGGTATCATTACACCTGCCATTACAGTGACATCTGCCGTGGAAGGACTGAAAATGATAAATCCGGACATTCCGGTTTTGACGGTTGTTCTTGTTATCATATCAGTTTTATTCACCATTCAGCAATTTGGAACATCTTTTTTGGGAAAAGCTTTTGGACCTATCATGTTCTTTTGGTTTTCCATGCTTGCTGTGCTGGGTATCTTTCAAATCATTTACTTCCCTGAAGTGTTGTTGGCCGTCAATCCATGGTATGCCATCAAGCTTCTGACCGAATATCCAAATGCACTTATGCTGCTTGGTGCAGTTTTTCTCTGTACCACAGGAGCTGAAGCTCTTTATTCAGACCTTGGGCATTGTGGCATTCATAATATCAGGACAACATGGATTTTTGTCAAATCGGCCTTATTACTCAACTATTTCGGGCAAGGAGCGTGGATCATTACACATGCTGATCAGATTACTTCAAGCCTCAATCCTTTTTATGCCATTATGCCTGATTGGTTCCTGATTCCGGGTATCATCACCGCAACAGCTGCCGCTATCATTGCCAGCCAGGCTTTGATCAGCGGTTCATTTACCATCATCAGTGAAGCCATATCTTTGAATTTTTTCCCGAAGGTTCGTATCCATTATCCTACAGATATAAAGGGCCAAATGTACATCCCGCTGATAAATGTGGTGTTGTTTTTGGGGTGTTGTTTTGTCGTTCTGTTTTTTAAGGACTCATCCGGGATGGAAGCCGCCTATGGCCTTTCCATTACGATCGCCATGCTCATGACATCGGTTCTGCTGATGTTTTATCTGCAAGAAAAGGTTCCGGTTTATGTACAAGTTCTGGTCGGAGTGGTTTTCTTCACCATAGAACTATCCTTTTTGGCAGCCAATTTGACGAAATTCACCAATGGCGGTTGGATTTCTGTTTTAATTGCCGGTATTTTCATCTTAGTTATGTATTCCTGGCAGAAAGGCCGACGTATCAGAAATAGTTTTATCACTTTTGTGAATATTAAGAAATACTTATCAATCATTGAAGCTTTGTCAAACGATAAAACCGTTCCGAAATATGCATCCAATCTGGTATATATCACACATGCCAATTATAGTATGCAAATTGAACAAAAGATCCTTTTTTCAATGCTGCGCAAACAACCCAAGAGGGCAGATATTTACTGGTTGCTTCATGTGGATATAGTGGAAGATGATCCTCATGTTACGGAATATGAGGTGCGTCAGCTGATACCTGGCATTTTAATCCGTGTCGACTTAAGATTGGGTTTCAAAGTTCCGACCAAGGTGAATCTTTATTTCAACAGCATCATACAAGAACTGATGGAAAACAATGAAATCGATTTGGTCAGTAACTATCCTTCCTTGCGCGACAACAATATATTGAGTGATTTCAGATATATTGTGATAGAACGTGTCCCCAATAAGGATTATGAATTTAGCAATGCCCAGAATTTTGTGATGAATCTTTTCTTTTTAATTCGAAAAATTGGTCTGACGGATGTTAAATATCTTGGTTTGGATTCCACCAATGTCAGTGTGGAAGAAGTGCCGTTGTTGACCAAATCCGAAATTATAAAAAATGCCAAAGAACGGACGAATTATTCTGATGTATATTCTGAGGCTAAGATCATTAAAGCCAGTGAACTCAAGTTTACAAGAGTGGAGGGTGACGAGGAGTATTAAATATTTGAGATTGATTTTTTTTTAATGGATGGTGTTTTTTGATTTTTCCATAAAAATTGAGTCCCAAAAGTTAAACAAAAAACTTTTGGGACTCTCTTCGTTTTAAGACACTCTCTCTTTGATGGAGAAAAGCAACTATTTTTAATAGTTTTCCTTTTCGATTTCGAAATAAGATTGAGGATGGAGACAAGCGGGGCAGGTCTTGGGTGCTGATTTTCCCTCATAAATGAACCCACAATTGCGGCATTGCCATTTCGTCGGGCCTATACGGTCGTAAACTTCACCATTTTCGATATTCTCCAGGAGTTTGAGATAACGTTTTTCATGACCGTTTTCTACTTTGGCAATCATACGGTACATAGTGGCAATTTCCTTAAAACCTTCCGATTCTGCAATGTCTGCAAATTTGGGATAGTCAAAGGCCCATTCTCCATGCTCACCGGCTGCCGCAGCCTTTAGATTCTCGGTAGTGGTGCCGATTATACCCGCAGGGTAGGTCCCTGTGATTTCAACCATACCACCTTCCAGATACTTGAACATCCGTTTGGCGTGTTCTTTTTCCTGATTGGCGGTTTCTTCAAAAATGGCGGATATTTGTTCGTATCCTTCTTTTTTAGCTACACTGGCAAAATAGGTATAGCGCATACGAGCCTGAGATTCGCCTGCAAACGTTGTGAGCAGGTTCTTTTCTGTTAGTGTTCCTTTAATACTTTTTTCCATAATTATTGAATTTATTGTGAAGTATAAAATTTATATTCAAACATTTCCAATGTTTTTAACAGTTAAGAAAACGTTGGTAGCTGAATTTTGTTTTCCAAAGACATAAAAATAGCTCTTTGTGTCTAAAAAAACAAATGTTCTATCAAGATTTTTGTGCCGATGCCTATCAACACGATGCCTCCAAGTAAATCTGCCGGTATCTTGAAACGGCAGCAATAACGGTATCCAAAGAAAACTCCGAAAAGTGAGAATAGGAAAGATGTGATGCCAATAGTGGTTATTGCCGACCAAAGATGAATCTTTAGAAAAGCAAAGGTGAAACCGACAGCCAGTGCATCAATACTTGTTGCAATCGCCATAGTTAGGACTGCTCCCCATTTGTAGGGATTCAAAAGCTTTTTGTCGGAATCCTTTTTTTTGAAGTTTTCATAGATCATCCTACCACCTAGGAAAACGAGTATGACAAAAGCAAACCAATGGTCAAGATTTTTGATATAAGACTGAAAACTACTACCTATCAGCCAGCCTATTAAAGGCATGACAGCTTGAAAAAAACCAAAGAAGAAGGCAAGGCGAAAAGAAGGCCAGAAAAAGATTTTCTTCATAGTCATGCCGCAAGCTATCGATACTGCAAAACAGTCCATTGCTAAACCAATGGATATCAGCATAATGTCTAATATATTCATAGAGACGGATAGATCAGTTTGTCTTAATAAATATGAATCAACACTCAATATCTTTTTCTATATTGAGGTAAAAACAAAAGGATTTTAAAAGGCTCGGAATTTGTATTTAGCCCATGCAAAGGTAGCGATTTTTGGCTTTAATAAATTATCTTTGCAAGCAAAACTGAAGATACATGACGTTTGAGCTTTTAGCTGAAGATTTACAAAGCAATGCAAGGGTAGGTCTAATCACCACAGACCACGGACAGATTGAGACACCGATATTTATGCCGGTGGGTACAGTAGGTTCCGTGAAAGCTGTCCATCAGACAGAACTGGCAGGGCAGGTAAAAGCTCAGATTATCTTAGGAAATACCTATCATTTGTATCTTCGGCCTGGGCTCGATTTGTTGGAAAAAGCCGGCGGACTTCATTCGTTCATGTCCTGGAATCGTCCGATATTGACTGATAGTGGAGGTTTTCAGGTCTTTTCTCTGGCCCATTGCAGGAAAATGAAAGAAGAAGGCGTCACCTTTCAATCTCACATTGACGGCTCCAAACATTTGTTTACACCGGAAAATGTAATGGATACCCAGCGTTCTATCGGGGCGGATATTGTCATGGCTTTTGATGAGTGTACACCGGGGACTGCGGACTTCAATTATGCCGAAAAGTCCATGAAGTTGACACATCGTTGGTTGGACCGTTGTATCGACCGTTTTGACCAAACGGAATCCCGATATGGATATTCACAGACCCTTTTTCCCATTGTCCAAGGTTGTGTTTATCCGGATCTTCGTAAGCGTTCCGCTGAATTCATTGCTTCCAAAAACAGGGAAGGCAATGCCATTGGTGGGCTTGCTGTCGGTGAGCCTACTGAGAAGATGTATGAAATGATTGAAATTGTGAATGACATATTGCCCAAAGATAAGCCCCGCTACCTGATGGGGGTGGGGAATCCGGCCAATTTGTTGGAAGGTATCGAGCGCGGTATTGATATGTTTGACTGCGTGATGCCCACCAGAAACGGTCGCAACGGAATGTTGTTTACCAGAAACGGTGTCATGAACATGCACAACAAGAAGTGGGCGGATGATTTTACACCAATCGATGCGGAAGGAACGTCTTTTGTGGACAAGTTATATACCAAAGCTTATTTGCGACATCTTTTTGCGGCGAATGAGTTGCTGGCTTTGCAAATAGCTTCTATTCACAATTTGGCCTTTTATTTGTGGTTGGTGGGAGAGGCTCGCCGGCATATCATGGCTGGTGATTTTTCAACCTGGAAACGTCAGGCGTTGCGACAAGTGAGTGCGAGATTATGATCAGAATTTTACTTTCAAATAATTAAAGTTTTAGTGAAAGCCATAGTATCTATATATAATAGAATCAGGAAGCTGAAGTATATTGCATTTCAGATAGTATTGAAGAATCATTTCAAAAGAATTGATGTCTATATCATCAGAAAGTTTCTTGGAACTTTTTTCTATTGCATGATGTTGATTATGTCCATCATTGTGGTTTTTGACTTTAATGAGAAGTTGGACAAATTCGTTCAGAATGATGCACCAAACAAGGCGATCATTTTTGATTACTACCTGAATTTCATACCTTATTTCGGTGTGAAGTTCAGTCCGTTGTTTATTTTCATTTCAGTTATCTATTTCACATCAAAAATGGCCAGCAATACCGAGATTATTGCTATGCTTGCCAGTGGAATCAGTTTTAGGAGATTGCTCAGGCCATATATGATTTCAGCAGCATTTCTTGCTCTTTTGACTTTCGGACTTAATTCTTTCTGGATACCGAATGCCAATAAGACTCGTCTGGCTTTTGAGGACAAATATGTCAAAAAAAACTCAACGGATTTTGTAAGAAATGTACAAATGGAAATAAAACCTGGTGTCATCATGTATATTGAGCGTTATAATTCTGAGAATCAGACCGGAAACAACTTTTTTATGGAAAAATATGATGACCAGAAATTGATATCAAGGCTTACGGCCAGAGAAATTCGGCAGAATTCCGCATGCCATTGGCAATTGACTGATTATTTAATTCGGGATTTTGACGGATATTATGAAAAAATAAGGCAGGGAAGTTCACTCGATACCATCATTCCGGTGGATCCTCAAGAATTTTTTATCATCAAAGGTTGGAGCGAACAGCTGACCACTCCTGAACTGAAGTCTTACCTTAACAGACAGGAAAGGCGTGGTGTCGCGAATATCAAAGAATATGATGTCGAATATGCCCGACGTTTTTCTTTTCCCTTTTCGGCTTTTATTCTGACATTGATTGGTGTATCCTTGGCGTCAAGGAAGGTAAGAGGCGGAATGGGACTGCACCTGGGTTTGGGGTTGGCCATTAGTTTTACCTATATTCTTCTTGATACTATTTCCGGAAGCTTTGCTCAGGGAGGAGTCTTGACTCCCATGTTGGCCGTATGGGCACCCAATATTATTTATACCTTAATAGGGATTGGACTGTATATAAAAGCTCCGAAATAAGATCGTGGGGCCCTTGCAATACATGTGCACTATTTTTATTTACATCGATTAAAGATTATTACCTTAACATCTGATATTTAACATTATTACAAACAATTAAAAGGAAATCTGTAAATGACAAGACGTACTATCGGCATTCATGAAAGAATGCCCTTTTTTGAGAGCCTTCCACTTAGCCTTCAACACCTTACAGCTATGTTTGGAGCTACCATTCTGGTTCCGATTCTGTTGGGTGTCAATCCGGCTATTGCTTTATTGATGAATGGTATAGGTACCTTGCTTTATTCTTGGGTGACCAAGGGTGGTATTCCAGCTTATTTGGGTTCCAGCTTTGCTTTTATTGCACCGGTGATTTTGATTTCTACCAATTATGGTGGTTTTAGTCACGCTCAGTCCGGGTTTATTTTCTTCGGACTATTTTTTATTCTTATTTCTTATGTTGTAAAGAAATGGGGCATCAAATGGATTGATATTGTTATGCCACCGGCTGTAATGGGTGCTGTGGTTGCCATTATCGGCCTTGAACTTGCACCGACGGCTGCACAACAGGCTGGTCTTGCTTCCGGATCGACAGCGGTCGGACAAGTCGTTCAACCGTACATTGCAAATACCGATATACTGATTGTTTCCATGTTTACTTTGTTCGTTGGAATCTTCGGATCTGTGATGTTCAGAGGTTTTCTGCAAGTCATTCCAATCCTGATGGCTGTTGTTGCGGGCTATATTTTGGCTCTCTGTATGGGAATGGTCGATACTGCTGCAATCAGCAATGCTCCATGGTTTGCTTTGCCTCATTTTACAGCTCCGGTTTATGACACCAATGCTATTTTGATCATTGCTCCTGCATGTATCGTCGTTTTGGCTGAACATATCAGTCATTTGATTGTGACCAGCAAAGTTACAGGTGAAGACTTAATGAAAGATCCGGGTTTGCACCGTTCTTTACTTGGTGACGGTTTGAGCAATGTTGTTTCCGGTATGGTTGGTTCTCCTCCCAATACGACTTATGGCGAAAATATCGGTGTGATGGCCATTACCCGGGTTTATTCCGTATGGATTATCCGTGGTGCCGCTCTTCTTGCCATCATGTTTTCTTGCATGGGTAAGGTCGCAGCTGCAATTTCTACCATCCCGACTCCTGTCATGGGTGGCATTACGATGCTTCTTTATGGGGTGATTGCAGTACAGGGCCTGCGTATTTTTGTGGAGCAAAAAGTTGATTTCAGCAAAAATAGAAATATGGTACTGGGTGCCGTTACCTTTGTTGTCGGGGTCAGCGGTGCCAGCATCAAGATCGGTTCTGTCCATTTGACGGGAATGGCTTTTGCCGCCATCGTCGGTGTCGTACTCTCACTGATCTTCTGGGGGTTCGGTAAATTTCACCTGATGAATGAAGAAGAATAACCTTGTCAAAATATAAAGAAAAAGGGTGTCATTCCAAACGGAGTGATACCTTTTCTCTTTATAAATGATTTACATTATTTTTCAGACTCTTTGGGATTATCTTTGACGATTAAGTTGATCGGATTGTCAACTTTCTCATCGAGTAGAGCAATCTTTATGACCTCTTTAATGTCTTTTACGAAATGGAAAGTCAGTCCTTTGATGTAGATGTCCTTGATGTCCTCGATATCTTTGCGATTTTCTTCGCAAAGGATTATTTCCTTGATACCTGCACGTTTGGCTGCCAGTATCTTTTCTTTGATGCCTCCTACAGGAAGAACACGTCCGCGCAAGGTGATTTCACCCGTCATGGCCAAATTCTTGCGAACCTTGCGTTGAGTGAAGGAAGATACCAATGAAGTGACCATTGTTACACCGGCAGACGGACCATCTTTTGGAATGGCTCCTTCCGGAACATGGATGTGAACGTTCCAATTCTCAAAGATCGAATCCTCAATGCCTATTTGTGAGGCATGAGCCTTGATGTATTCGAGGGCAATGACAGCTGATTCCTTCATGACATCCCCCAGATTTCCCGTTAATGTCAGTTTGCCCGCTTTGCCTTTGCTTAAGCTGGATTCGATGAACAAGATTTCTCCGCCTACGGATGTCCAGGCCAGACCTGTTACGACTCCTGCGTAATCATTGCCTTGGTAGCGGTCACGGGTGAATTCGACCATTCCAAGATAATCTTTTACCTTTTCCGGTGTAATGGTTTCTTTGAAGTTCTCGTCTTCTGCGACTTTGCTGGCCACTTTTCGCATAATCTTTGCTATTTTTTTGTCCAGTTCGCGTACGCCTGATTCACGGGTATATGATTCGATGATTTCCTTGATGGCCGGTTTATTGATCTGCAGTTTATCCGCATGTATTCCGTGATTGTCCATTTCCTTTGGTATCAAATGCTTACTGGCAATTTCAATCTTTTCTTCAGCGAGATATCCTGAAATGTCGATAATCTCCATACGGTCACGCAATGGCTCGGAAACGGTACTTAAATTGTTGGCCGTTGCTATAAAAAGTACTTTTGACAAGTCAAAATCAATATCAATGAAATTATCGTGAAATGCACTGTTTTGTTCGGGATCAAGCACCTCCAGCAAAGCAGAAGAAGGATCTCCGCGAAAGTCATTTCCCAATTTGTCTATTTCATCCAAAATAAAAACAGGGTTTGATGTTCCGGCTTTGATGATACTTTGAATGATTCGTCCGGGCATGGCTCCGATATAGGTACGACGATGCCCCCTGATTTCAGCTTCATCATGCATACCTCCTAGAGAAATACGGACGTATTTGCGGCTTAAGGCTTCTGCAACGGATTTTCCGAGAGAAGTCTTACCGACTCCCGGAGGACCGTATAGACAAATAATGGGGGATTTCATATCACCCTTTAATTTCAGTACTGCCAAATGTTCCAGAATACGTTCCTTGACTTTTTCCAGCCCGTAATGGTCACGGTCGAGTACTTTTTTTGCTCGTTTTAGATTGAAATTATCTTTGGAATATTCGTTCCAGGGCAAATCCAACAAATAGGTCAGATAATTGAGCTGGGTTGAATAATCGGGAGAATGCGGACTGGTACGCTCCAGTTTTTCCAATTCTTTTTCGAAGATTTCACCGGTCTGGCCGGACCATTTCTTCTTGGAAGCCTTATCGCGCATATCTTTGGCGTCCTGTTCCTGGGTATTTCCCCCCAATTCATCCTGAATGGTCTTGATCTGTTGTTGCAGGAAATATTCACGTTGTTGCTGATTGATGTCTTCACGTGCTTTTGATTGGATAGAAACCTTGAGCTCCAATAATTGTGATTCCTTGGTCATGATTTCAAGCAACTTATAGCAACGATCCTTGAAATCATTCATCTTCAAAAGACTTAACTTATCCTGAAGTTTAAATGCAAAATTAGAACAAATAAAGTTGACCAGTGCAAACGGTTGTTCAATATTTCGAATGGCAAAAGTCGCCTCCTGAGGCATATTGCCGGAATTTTTGATGATTTTGATGGAAAGTTCCTTGATGGCTTGTATCAATGCCTCAAATTCACGATCCTCTTTAATGTATGGTGTTTCTTCGATAATTTTCACACGACCTCTGAGATATGGTTCCGTCGAAACCAATTCATCCAGAAGGCAACGTTTCATACCCTGGATAATAACTGTTGTGGTATTGTCAGGCATTTCTAGAATCCTTATGATACGGGCGACGAGGCCGTTTGGGTACAAATCTTTGAATCCCGGTTCATCAACATTGGCATCAATTTGAGTAAAAACAGCCAGTAAGGCTTCTTTCTGATATGTTTCACGAACAAGTCGGAGTGATTTGTTGCGCCCGATGGTGACTGGCATGACAACGCCGGAAAACAGAACCATATTCCGCAATGGAAGTATGGGTAAAGTGTCCGGAAGATCTGTCTGTTGTAGGCGTTGATCTTCTTCGTTCTCGGAAATCATCGGAATGAATTCAGAATCTATTTCTTCGATATCATCTGAAAGGCGTTTCTTTATTTGAATATCCATTATGGCTCTATTTATTGGAAGGTAATGTCAATACTTATGCCAAAGTGCAGGTGATGACATATTGGCGTAATATTCGAACATGAAGGTTCAAATATATGCAAAAAAGGCAGAAACCACGCTTCTGCCTTTAATTATTTATGAGGAAATGTCAATCTTCGTTTTTCTTGTATTTGCTGTTCAATGCTTTTACGACATCATTTGTAATATTGTAGATAGGATCTGCTATCATGATGTTATCATTCATGGTATTACTGATAATCATCTGATATTTCCTATTTTTGTTGTACGTACGAAGGAATTTGTAAATGGAGTCTCTGAGTTGCTCGTTCATTTTTTGCTGTTCCTTGACCAATTCTTGTGTCAGATTTTCTTCCAGTTGCTGCAAATTCTGCTGCTTTTTTACTAAAGCTTGTTGTTGGCTTTTGAAACTTTGTTCTGAAAGGAAAGCATTGTTTTCATGCTTGCGTTGGAATTCCTGCATTTCAGAATCCAATTGACGGGCTTTTTGCGTCAGCGTGGCTTGTGCGTTTTCCCGTTTGCGGATCAAAATCTCATTTAAATCTTTGGAATAAGAATAGTTCAGCAACAGGGAATCTATATTGATATAAGCTATCGGCATCTCCTCTGAACTGGAGATCACTCTGGATGAAGTTTTGGGCGATTTACAGTTACTACTATCATTACTGCAAAAATGCAATATATACAAAACGATAATACTGATAGCCAAGACAATGTTCACGATGGTGTTTGTATGTTTCATTTCTTTTTTATTATTCCGGAAAATGTCCAGAGTAGTTTTTTGTTTTGTTCAGTTCTTTATTGGGAAGATTTATAATCATTTTTTATCAAAGCTTTTTATCTTTGATTTGAGACAGATATCAAGTCTCTTTTGAATTTGGAATTGCAAATATACTGTTTTATCTAAACTCGTTGACATAATTTCCTTATTTTTGTCAGACAAAAAAGTTATGTTTGTTCCATTTTAACCATTTTTAATAGCAATTTTATACGATTGCACATTCTTTATAGTTTTAATTAAATATTTAAAAAAATAGGATGAATCAAAATGTTAATTCTCTTGAGCCCAATTTAATATGGGACTTTTTTATGAAAATCTGTCGTATCCCCAGACCTTCTGGAAAAACTCAAGCCATACAGGATTGGCTGTTGGCATTTGCTGCTGAAAGAGGTTTGGACAGTAAACGGGATTCAGTAGGTAATGTCCTGATTTCCAAACCTGCTACTATGGGATATGAAAATATGTCAGCAGTTGTTTTGCAATCCCACATGGATATGGTTGCGGAGAAAAACGAGGATGTCAACCACAATTTTGATACGGATCCCATAGAAGCCTATATTGACGGCGAGTGGCTGAAAGCCAAAGGTACCACCCTCGGTGCGGATAACGGCATCGGAATCGCAGCCCAACTGGCCGTACTTGCTTCTGATAATCTGGTACATGGTCCTGTGGAATGCCTGTTTACAGTAGATGAGGAAACCGGGTTGTATGGTGCTTCTGGCTTGGAAGCCGGCTTTTTTACCGGCACTCGTTTAATCAATCTGGATTCAGAAGACGAAGGGGAAATCTTTATCGGTTGTGCAGGCGGAATGAATTCGAAGTTTTCTTTTAATTATAAGACGGAACCTGCACCTTCCGATTATTTTTATGTCAAGATTGCACTGAAAGGTTTGACAGGTGGACATTCCGGTGATGATATTGAAAAGGGCAGGGGTAATGCCAATCACTTGCTGGCACGATTCCTTTGGCATGAAAAAGCAGAAACAGATTTGCGTTTGGCGGATTTCAAAGGTGGAAATCTTTCTAACGCGATTCCGCGTGAGGCTTCCTGCATCGTCGGGGTACCATGGAGTGAGAAAGAACAAATCAGGGTTCGTTTGAATTGCTATTTAGCTGACTTGGAAGAAGAATTCGGAGATATTGAGCCTGGAATTAATCTGGAAATGGAATCAACCCCAATGCCGGTCGAAGTTCTGTCCAAGTTTGACAGTACTCGTTTCATCTCTGCCATATACGCTTGTTTGAACGGCGTTATAGCCATGTCCCATAAACTCCCGGGTCTGGTGGAAACTTCCCTCAATTTGGCTTCTGTTAAACAAGGCGGTGAAAAGGAATGGGTCATAACAACTTCTCAGAGAAGTTCGGTGGAAGTTTCCAAGTTTGCACTCAGTCACCGGTTGGAAGCACTGTTTTCACTGGCTGGAATGTCTGCCAGTCATGGGGACGGATATCCGGGATGGAATCCCAATCCTGATGCTGCCTTGGTGAAGCTGGTCGCAGAGACCTATCAGAACTTGTTTGGCACAGCTCCTAAGGTAAAAGCCATCCATGCCGGACTTGAATGTGGTTTGTTCTTGCAAAAATATCCCGGCCTTGATATGGTCTCCATTGGCCCGACCATGAGAGGCGTTCATTCACCTGATGAGAGATTGCATATTCCGGCTGTGAAAAATTTCTGGATTTTATTGACGGAGACATTGAAACGGTTATAATTTACAAACAGAAAGATACATGAAGTCGATTATTCCCATTTCCCTGCTGATTTTATCAAGCACGATATTTTTTTTCTCTGCTTGTTCACAGGATGAGGGTTTTGCTTCTGACCCGATGGATGCCTTGTGCTTTTCCGCGGATACTCTTTCTTTTGACACCGTATTTTCGACCATAGGAACCACCACAGCCTGGCTGAAAATATACAATACCAGCAACCATAAGATCAGGATTTCCGACATCCGTTTGAAAGAAGGAACAAATGGATTTTACATTAATTTGGACGGACTTTCCGACAAATCGTTTACCGACGTCGATATTCCGGCGAAAGACAGCCTGTTTCTTTTTGTGGGTCTGAATTCTTCAGAAAGAGGTTCCGGTCAATCTTTGTTGGTCAATGATGCCATTTTATTTCAGTCAAATGGCGGGCAAAAACAAATCGTACTGGAAGCTTACAGCCGAGATGCCGTTATCTGGCACGGCAAGACCATTATGTCGGATACGACACTGACTTCTGACAAACCTTTTATCATTTATGATAGTCTGGTCGTTGCAAAAAATGTAATCCTTCATCTTTCGGAAGGGACAACACTCCATTTTCATGATGCCGCAAGGTTGATAGCTTACGGATCCATCGAAGCTTCCGGCTCTTCTTCAGCCCCTGTCACTTTTCGCGGGGATAGGCTCGATGATGTATTGACGAACTTTCCTTATGATAATTATCCCGGGCAATGGGAATATATAGAGTTGGCGGAATCCAGTTATGGGAATGTATTCGATCATGTGAATATCAGGGGTGCATACTATGGTTTGGTGGCGGATTCATCCTCTTTGGACAAAACAAAATTAACCCTAATGAATTCCGTGATCCACAATATGGCTGTCAGTTGTATTTTAGGTTGTCACTGTAAAATAATTGTTTCTAACAGCCAGTTGACAAACAGTGGAGGCTCAACTGTTTATCTGAAGGGTGGAACATCTGATTTTATCCATTGTACTATTGCTAATTATCAGCGTTTAATCAATAGAGAAGGCGTTGCACTTGATTTGGTCAATTATTTTGAAAAAAGCCCGTTAGTAGCCCGTTTCGTAAATAGTATCGTTTATGGATCCCAGACTACAGAGTTGAATATCAGTTACTTAATGAAATCTCAGGTCGTCTGGGACTTATTGTTCAAGAATTGTTTGATCCGGACGGATCAGGCGATTTTCTCGACTTATGCCACAACCACAGACTGTATTTTTTCAAAAGATCCTCTTTTTTTGAAATTAGGTACTGAGGCAGAAAATTATCAATATGATTTTCGAATCGATTCGCTTTCTGCGGCACGTGATCGTGCGGACATCACATTCTCAAATCTTTATCCGAACGATATGAACGGCGTATCTCGCATAGCTGATTCCAAACCGGATATTGGAGCCTACGAATGGTCTCATGGAGATAAATAATAAATAATAATTAATAGATTGTTTATTATTTAATTTCGAATAACTTTGAGATTCAATTAAGAAGATATTCATGAAGAAGTTTTTTACCCTTCTTTGTTTCCTGATTGTTTTTTCTTTGCATGGTCGTGCCAGGGAAGGCTTTCGTGTGATGTTTTACAACGTGGAAAACTTTTTTGATTGTCAACATGACAGTCTGAAAAATGACAGGGATTTTCTGCCAAGTGGAATGATGGGGTGGACTCCCACTCGTTTCTGGAAAAAGGCAAGTCAGATATCCAAGGTCATATCTGCAGTAGGAGAAGATAAGTTCCCGGAAATCGTCGGACTGGCTGAAGTTGAAAATGAGAATTGCATCCGAAGTTTGATTCGGTACTCTCCTTTAAAAAATGCAGCCTATTCGTATATACATGACGAATCTCCGGATGCAAGGGGGATTGATGTTTGTCTTTTGTATAACCGATATGTGTTTACAGTCGTCAGTCATGCCTCCATACATGTAGTTTTTCCTAATAATCCCAAGAAGCTAACTCGTGATATTTTATATGTTTGCGGAAAAACTTATACAAACCAAATTTTACATCTTTTTGTTTGTCATTTTCCTTCCAGATTGGGTGGTGAACTGGAATCCGAAGATACTCGCAGGATTGTTGCCAGGTTAATCCGGACAAAGGTGGATTCCGTCTTTTCCGTTCAGAATAAATCAAACGTGTTGATTATGGGTGATTTCAATGATTATCCTACCAATCGATCCCTTTCTGTTGATTTGTCCGCAACACCACCTGTACCTTTTCCAAAGGACAAGCATTTGTATAATCTGATGTTGCCTCTTTGCGGAAATCCGGAAGTCGGAACCAATAAGTATCAGGCAGAATGGGGTATTTTGGATCAGATGATTGTTTCCGGAAACTTGCTGAAAAAAGCCCCGGAAGCACATATCTTTTCTGCTGATTTCTTGTTGATTCAGGATGAACGTTGGTTGGGCAGGAAGCCTTTCCGAACCTATCATGGAATGTCCTATCAAGGAGGTTTCAGTGACCATTTACCTGTTTTTGCCGACCTGGAAATCCAATAGTTTCCGCACCCTTTTTCGGGTTAACTCTTCAGACTTGAATTTCTTGTATTCGGACACGAGATAAGTATTTGCACATCATTCTCCTTTTTTGTACTTTTGCCCTTCTTAAAAAATAGAGTATTAACATCAACCATAAGATATGTTTGAAAATTTAAGTGACCGGTTGGAACGATCTTTTCAGATACTGAAAGGACAGGGAAAAATAACCGAAATCAACGTTGCAGAAACGCTTAAAGATGTTCGTCGTGCCCTTCTTGATGCCGATGTCAACTATAAGATAGCCAAGAAGTTCACAGAAGACGTCAAGGATAAAGCTATGGGACAAGACGTACTGAAGTCCCTTAAGCCCAAGGATATGATGATCAAAATCGTACATGATGAGTTGTCAAACCTTATGGGCGGAGATTTGGTCGACATCAATCTCAAGGGAAGTCCGGCTGTCATTTTGATGTCCGGTCTGCAAGGTTCCGGTAAAACCACTTTTTCAGGAAAGCTGGCTAAGATGCTTAAATCCAAACGTGGCAAGAACCCGATGCTGGTTGCCTGTGACGTATATCGTCCTGCTGCTGTCGAACAGTTGAAAGTGATTGGTGCCCAAATAGAAGTGGAAGTTTACAGTGAGCCTGATAATCAGAATCCTGTTATCATCGCACAGAATGCTGTTTCTTATGCCAGGAAAAACGGATACGACCTGGTCATCGTGGATACCGCCGGCCGTTTGGCTGTGGATGAGGTGATGATGAATGAAGTTGCAGCACTCAAGAAAGCAATCAACCCTCAGGAGATTCTGTTTGTTGTGGATGCAATGACTGGCCAGGATGCCGTAAATACAGCCAGGGAATTCAATGACCGCCTCGATTTTGATGGTGTCGTATTGACCAAATTAGATGGTGATACCCGTGGTGGTGCGGCACTTTCTATCCGTACGGTAGTGAACAAGCCTATTAAGTTTGTGGGTACAGGTGAAAAGATGGAAGCCATCGATATTTTCTATCCCAGACGTATGGCCGACCGTATTCTCGGTATGGGTGACGTCGTTTCCCTTGTTGAAAAGGCGCAGGAGCAATATAACGAAGAAGAAGCCCGTCGTTTGTCCAAAAAAATTGCAAAAAACCAATTTGATTTCAATGATTTCGTAGCTCAGATTGCTCAAATTAAGAAAATGGGTAACCTAAAAGATTTGGCATCTATGATACCAGGTGTCGGTAAAGCCATTAAGGATATGGATATAGATGATAATGCTTTTAAAGGTGTTGAAGCCATCATCGGTTCCATGACACCCAAAGAAAGGACCAGTCCGGATATTATCAATGCCAGCCGTCGTCAGCGTATTGCCGCCGGTAGCGGTACCAGCATTCAGGAAGTGAACCGTCTGCTTAAACAATTTGATCAAACCCGCAAAATGATGCATGCCGTAAGTACGGCAAAACCTGGTAAAAAGAGTTTGGCCGGTTTGCGCAGGCACTAATGGTTGAAATTTAAAAACAAAGAATAAATATATGCAATTAATTGATGGAAAAGTCGTTTCCAAGGCCGTAAAAGAAGAAATAGCCGCACAGGTCAAACAAATGATTTCCGAAGGAAAGAAGCGTCCCCACCTTGCTGCTATTTTGGTTGGGCATGATGGAGGAAGCGAAACTTATGTGGCCGGTAAAGTGAAAGATTGTGAAGATTGCGGCTTTACCTCTACACTGATTCGTTTTGAAAATGATGTTACTGAAGAGACTTTGTTGGCAGAAGTTGAAAAACTCAATAAAAATGAGGAGGTGGATGGCTTTATCGTCCAATTGCCTTTACCGAAACATATATCCGAACAAAAAGTAATTGAAGCCATTGATTATCGCAAGGATGTAGATGGTTTCAACCCTGTCAATGTCGGTCGTGTCAGTCTTGGCTTGCCCGCTTTTGTTTCTGCAACTCCGGACGGCATTCTTGAACTGATCAAGCGTTATAAAATTGAAACAGCAGGAAAACATGTTGTAGTAATAGGTCGCAGTAATATTGTCGGAAAACCTGTAGCCAATTTGCTGATGCAAAAAGGGTATCCGGGCAACGCCACAGTGACCGTCGTCCACAGTTTTTCAAAAGATATCAAGGAACAATGCCTCACGGCCGATATTATTATTTGTGCACTTGGAAAACCCGGATTTCTGAAAGCCGATATGGTGAAAGATGGCGTTGTTGTGATAGATGTCGGAACAACACGTGTCCCATCCGATAAAACCAAAAGTGGTTTCAAACTGATGGGGGATGTGGCTTTTGATGAAGTTGCTCCCAAGTGTTCCTATATCACACCTGTTCCAGGTGGGGTGGGTTTGATGACCAGAGTATCCCTGATGAAGAATACACTCCTTGCCGGAAGCAAAGCGATATATTGATGATCGATGGGATGTCATCCTTTGAGGAAAGTCATCTGTCGTTAAATGCAATACGGTACATGATTTATATACATAAGAAATACGAGGGCAAAAAGCTTTCGTATTTTTTATGATAAAACCTTGTATAAACACATCATCATAAAAATGAAAGGAAATAATCAGAAAACACATTGAATTTTTGAAAAAACATTATCTTTACTCCTGTTTTTATTTCCAAGTTGTAGACTTATAAAAATCAATATGAATCAATAACACAAACTTTCAAACTAAAAATTTATCACATGAACAAACAAACAAAAAATTATGCATTGCCTATTGCAATGATGTTTGCCCTATTCTTTATGATCTCATTTGTTACAGGGCTACAAAATCCTATGGGCGTCATTGTAAAACATCAATTTTTAGCAAGTAACTTTATGGCCCAGTTGGGAAATGCTGCAAACTTTATTGCTTATGCATTTATGGGACTTCCTGCCGGACTATTGCTTAAAAAAATCGGCTATAAAAAAACAGCTTTACTGGCAATCGCAGTCGGCTTTGTTGGAGTTGGCATTTCCTTCTTGTCCGGACAAGTTGAAAGCTTTGCAGTTTATTTGACAGGTGCATTTATTTCCGGATTTTCAATGTGTATGTTGAACACCGTTGTCAATCCGATGTTGAATACTCTTGGCGGAGGTGGAAATAAAGGTAATCAATTAATCCAGTTTGGTGGTACCTTTAATTCCGTCGGAGCTACAATCGTTCCGGTATTGGTAGGTTATTTAATTGGTGGAAATGTTTCGAGTGCATCTATTACCAATGCTACTCCTGCATTATTTTTAGCAATGGGTATTTTCGCTCTGGCATTTATTGTTCTTAGTATGGTAAAAATTCCCGAACCGAATCAAGCAGCCAAATCAAAGGAAAGATCAGCACACAGCCCACTGTCATTCCGTCATTTTATTTTTGGTATTATTGCTATTTTCTTATATGTCGGTATTGAGGTCGGTATTCCGAATATGGCAAACTTATTTATGACATCCGCAGCTACCGACGGTGGTCTTGGCGTTGATCCGACTATGGCAGGTACCATCGTGGGAACATATTGGTTTTTGATGCTTATCGGCAGGTTGGTCGGTGCTTCTGTAGGAGCAGAAGTTTCCAGTAAAACGATGTTGACATTTGTCTCATTATTAGGTCTTATATTTATTCTGTTAGCAATCTTTATGCCGATAGCGACCACCGTGAATATGCCTGTATTCCAATCTAATATTTCATTTGGTTTTGCTGAAGTACCCATTGGCATTATGTTTTTAATTTTATGTGGACTTTGCACCTCCGTTATGTGGGGTGGCATTTTCAATCTTGCAGTTGAAGGGTTGGGAAAATATACAGAAATTGCTTCCGGTATCTTTATGGTAATGGTTTGCGGTGGCGGTATCCTTCCGCTTATTCAAGGTGCCATAGCAGACTCCTTTGGATATCTCAGCAGCTACTGGGTGATCGTGGCAGGTTTGATTTTCTTGCTGTTCTATGCCTTGGTCGGCCATAAGAATGTAAACAAAGATATTCCTGTCGAATAACAAATCTATTAATTGACAAAATTATATAAAAATATTGCGGAGAAACCATACATATTGATGAATGGGAGTATCCGTAATGTTTTTTTATGGCTCATATTCGTTTGTTCGTGCGCTTCTGCGTCTGCACAGGAAAAAGCCGACAGTCTGGTCTTTCGTGATTTTCTGGATTATGCAATCAAAGAAAGGATCACCGAAAAGGAAACGGGAGATAGAATCACATCCATTGCACATTTTTTTTTGGAAAAGCCTTATGTCGCTTCTACACTTGAGATTGACGGTCCTGAACATTTGCAGGTCAATTTACGGGAGTTGGACTGCACAACCTTTGTGGAGACCGTACTTGCTCTTCATAATGTGCTGAAAGAGACCAATCCTGATTTTGATACATACAAGCATATTCTCACAGCCATTCGGTATAGGAATGGAATAATCATCGGGTATCCTTCCAGACTTCATTATACCACAGACTGGCTTCTGGACAATCAACGCAAAGGCTTTATTCGTTTGGTTCAGCCAAGTTGTTCTTTTGATACCCTCACCCTCAATCTGAACTTTATGTCCACCCATCCTTCCTATTATCGGGCTCTGAAGAACAATCCGGCGAATATCGAAGAAATGTCCAGAATTGAAGTTTCCCTGAGTCAACAGACCATTCATTATATTCCTAAGGAAAACCTCACTGCCAAATCCACCGATATCCATAACGGCGATATTATTGCCATCACTACATCCATAAAAGGCTTGGACTTTTCTCATCTTGGTTTTGCATTTTGCAACAATGATACCATTAAGTTACTGCATGCATCTTCTTCTTCCAAGAAAGTAATCATTAGTACCCAATCTCTTAAAGAATATCTCTCCGAAATCGACAAACATACCGGTATTGTCATTGCCAGACCACTGTGATTTCAATAGAAAGATTTTTTCTCTTTGTGAGTCTGATGTTATATATTGTGATTTAATAAATTGTGGAGTTGTTTGAAAAATGTGAAAGGAAATAAGCCGGCATTTTTTTATAAAAAGTATGTCTCCTGCTTGCAGGAAACACTTTAAAATGCTACTTTTGCACCGCATTAAAATGGTGGTTGTAGCTCAGTTGGTTAGAGCGATGGATTGTGGTTCCATAGGTCGCGGGTTCGAGCCCCGTCTCCCACCCCAAAAAACCTTCGGCAATAGTCGAAGGTTTTTTTGTTTTCTTATCTTTGTCAATCATAAACCAACTACCGATGAATCGCATACAAAAAAACTGGACAGCCCTTTTTGTCACCAATTTCTTGGGAGTCCTTAATGATAACTTTCTTAAACATTGTATCATTTTTGTCTCGATTACATGGTGTTTACCGTCCTGGCTTTCACAATCACAACTTATATCCATAGTTGCAGCTGCATTGGTGTTTCCATATCTTTTTTTATCTCCGTTGGCAGGCCGTTTTGCCGTAAAGTATTCCAAGCAACGTGTCGTGCGTTTTTGTAAACTGTTGGAAATAGCCATTCTTTCGCTTGCATGTGTTGCTTTTTATTTTATGTGGGTGTGGCTTGCCGTTTTTTGTGTTTTGATGATGGGAATTCTCAGTTGCATCTATTCTCCTTCCAAATACGGATTGATCCGTGATATTGAAGGACAGAAAGGAGTTTCATTTGGTAGCGGCGTATTTGAAACAATGGCTTTTCTTGGGATACTCATTGGGACGGTTGCAGCTTCTTATCTTTCGGACCATTACTGTTTATGGGCTATATTGGCTCTTTTTATTGGTCTGGCTATTTTGGGCTATTTGTTTAGCCGACAAATGAAGGTTGTAGAATTGCCGGAGGAAAAGGACAATCTTGGTACCATCAATCCGATCCGATTTTTGATAGATTCCTATCACTATGCCGGCAAACACAAGTATATCAACAGTGCTGTTTTTGGTGTCTCCATTTTTTGGCTGGTCGGCGGTGTGATTCAGATGAATATGGTGATCCATTGTGTAAAAACGCTGGGTACCAGCAATACGGTGGCAGGGTTGGTGATGTGCTGTGCTGCCATAGGTATAGCATTGGGTTGTACCGCTGCAGGAGTTTTGGCAAAAAAGAAAGTACGGCCTGAAATGATCCCCATTGGTTTGCTTGGTATGATTCTTAGCCTGACAGCCATCATCTTTTTCAATCCGCCGGTCTATATTTGTGCTTTCTTAGTATTTTGCCTTGCGTTTATGGGTGGCATTTTTGAAGTACCATGTATGGCATTGGTTCAAAATTCCAATTTAGGTCGCAAATTGGGTGACATGATTGGCTATCTCAATTTCGTCATTTTTATTTTTGTATTGATAGGAACCGGATTGTTTTCTGCAACGACCCTGCTGACCAATGACAATAGCCTCGCTGTCTTCAGCGTTTTACTGGTAATATGTTCCTTGACGTTGCTGTATTACGCTGTCAGGTATCCGGAATTTTTTACAGGAAGGAAGTCAACCTCTTCTCCTCAAGAAGAAATATTATAAAAGATTACAGATCCTTGATAAGGCAATCCGAGCCTTTAAGTTCAATGGTCTGTTCCAAGTTGCACAATGCATCCCAATGCGGTTTGTAAAGGATATCCGTGTCCAGCTTGAAATCTTCACTTCCATGCTCAAACATTTTTTTAAAGAGAAAACTCATCGTCAGTTTGTTGATGTCAACTGCAGGCTGGAAAGCGGGAACATCATTATCATTGATACTGTATGTTTCGGAAATTAAATGCAGCTCAACAAGTTGACTGATCGTATGGTTTGTGAGACGTATCGGGATTTCATATTCAGAGGATATTTCATTGGCAGTCATCGGACCTTCCTCTTTTTCAAATCTTCTACATAAAATGTTCATAATCAGAATGCTGATAAAATAGTGATATCGGTCGCTGACATTTTTGGTCTCCTTCTCAAAATAGAAATTTTGGACATTTTGTGCGGAAAAAGCCACTTCTGCACCCAGAAGAACAATTGTCCAGGAAAGTTGTAACCAAAGAAGAAATAAAGGGATAGCTGCAAAACTACCGTAAATGGCGTTATAACGGTTTACCCAAATCTGTCCGCTAATGTACATATATTGAAAAGCCTGGAAAGCGAAACCCGCAATGAAACCTGCCAGAAGTGCATTTCCGAGTTTGACCTTGGTCCTTGGAGTCAGAATATAAAGGAGTGTAAAACCGAGCCAGCAAATGACATAGGGGATGAAGGTCATTAAAGCATTTACGACAGGACTTAAGAGTGATAGTACTTCGTTTTTTGCAATGGCTGTTTTCATAAAGACAGAAAAGCCGCTGGATAAAATTAAAAGAACTGGAATCAGGAACATGATAGCCAGATAATCGGTCAGCATACTAGACAAGCTTCTGGCCTTTTTGACCTGAAAAACGTCATTGATAGCTCCATCAATGGATTGCAGGATACTCCAGACGGAAATAATCAATAAAACAATACCGATACCGACAACAACTCCATTTTGAGTGACCTCCAGAAAAGACTGTACGAATTTGAACAAAAGATTTAACGCTTCAGTCTGCCCTGGAAGCAAATGAGTCAGGTATGTTTCTATGACCTTCTGAAAGCCGAAACCACGTGCGATGCCAATGGTGATGGTGGCAACCGGAACGACAGCCAGCAGTGATGAGTACGTTAAAGCTGAAGCTCTGGTGGTCAGTTTGTCTGCAATAAAGCCTTTGGTAGCCAAAATCAAAGTTCTGACAAGGTTCAGCAATTTATTTTTAAGTCCTTTAACTTCATGTTTTGGAACGCGCCAGATATCTCTGGAAACAAAAATCCAAAGGTTTACAATCTTTTCATCCAAAGAGGATCTTAATTTTACCATGGCTTTTTCCTTCAAGTAAGGTTAAAAAATAAAACAGTGAGCCTGTAAGCCGGGTTCTGTACTTTTCCGGAAAATCCGGTTAAGCGTCTGTCATTTATCTCGACTGCCGGTCACCCGGCAGCTCTAGCGACCTACCCCCCGACATCGGGCGAGCAGCCCTACATGCGTCGGTGTACATGGTCTTGCAACCCATAAGACGTATTGACCTCCGGTGTCACCATCGGAGCGGTGGGCTCTTACTCCGCCTTTTCACCCTTACCGGACTAACATCCGGCGGTTGTTTTCTGTTACGTTCACTCTGTTGTGAGGCAGCTTCCCGTTAGGAAGTATGGTGCTCTGTGTTGCCCGGACTTTCCTCCTTTATTTCTAAAAGCGACAGACCGGCCCTCTGTTTGATGCAAAATTACGTAATAAATGTCAAATTTTCATTGTTCGATGAACTTTTGTCAGCTTTAAATGCAATATCCGTATAAAGTGGAAGGAGTTGCGTGTTAATAGGCGTTAAGTGCTGAATGGATATGTTAATTAAGTTTTCCAAAATCACTTTATTCGTGATTTTGGAAAGCTATTTGCATATCATTTTACAGTCATCAAAAACTTCATCATTGAGGAAAAATTGAAAAATATTTATCAAGCTTAAAAAATAGGGAAAATGAATCATGCAGGAAAAATTGTTTTAAGCGTTATGTTTGTCGCATCGGTCAGTGCCGCTGTTTCTTATTGCACGGTCAGAGGCACACAATCAAGAGCTTTGACTAATTATGATAACGTAGATGGTGAAAATATTCGTTTGGTAAACGTAAAAGCATCTGCCGGTATTGAAACCGATTTTACCGTCGCAGCAGAAAATAGTGTAAATGCTGTAGTTCACATTGCATCCAAGAGTGTGCGTACCATATCCCAACCGACAGACCTTTTTGAATTTTTTTTTGGCGGTCGCGGACAAATACCCCAACAACAGGCTCAGGTAGGATATGGTTCCGGTGTCATCATATCCGAAGATGGATACATCGTGACAAACAATCATGTCATTGATGGGGCCGATGAAATTAATGTGACGCTGAATGAGCGCACGACCTATCCGGCAAAAGTGATCGGTACGGATCCGAATACGGATATTGCTTTGATAAAAATTGATGCCAAAGATTTACCGGCCATAGCCTTTGGAAATTCAGACGACCTTAAAGTCGGAGAGTGGGTTTTGGCTGTAGGTAATCCAATGAACCTGACATCTACCGTAACTGCTGGTATTGTAAGTGCCAAGGCCCGTAATCTGGGTATTATCGGAAGTGAGGAAAATGAAAACCCATATCGGAATCGAAAGCCTTCCAGTAAATCCAATTTGAACATTGAATCTTTTATTCAGACCGATGCCGCCGTCAATCCGGGTAACAGCGGAGGAGCGTTGGTCAATTTACGCGGTGAACTTGTCGGTATCAATACGGCCATCATTTCTCCGACAGGTTCATTTACAGGATATTCGTTTGCGATTCCTGTCAATATTGTAGCCAAGGTTATAGGGGATATGAAACAATTCGGATCAGTGCAACGGGCTACGCTCGGTGTGACCGTCAAAGATATTAATTCGGAATTGGCAAAAGAGAAGAACATTTCTGTACAGGAAGGTGTTTATATTGATGGAGTCAGTGATCACAGCGGTGCGATGGAAGCAGGGATCAAATCCGGTGATATCATTAAGCAGATTAACAATATTAAAATCAAGACGACTTCAGAATTTCAGGAGCAAGTGGGTCTGCATCGTCCCGGAGATATGGTTGAGCTCATGGTCTATCGTGGTAAAAAGAACATGAAGATAAAAGTGACCTTGAAAAACATACAAGGTGGAACCTCAATTATCAGATCTGCCGATATCAATAACCTTGGAGTTGCTTTTTCCGAACTGTCGGAAGCCAAGAAGAAACATCTGAATATTAGCTATGGCGTTGAAGTGTCGAGTGTGATATCCGGGAAGTTTATGGATGCCGGCATTAAAAAAGGATATGTCATCTTGAAAGTTAACGATATACGTATCCAGTCTGTTGCTCAATTGGAAAAGGTTGTCAGGGATGTTCAAAAAAATGCACAGTTTGATGAAAGCGGACTGTTCATCGTGGGTATGTATCCGAATGGCAAAGTGACATACTACGCTATAGATCTTGCCGAATAATTTATTTGATCCGTTGATTGACACATTGTTCGACTTTTGGATGTTTTATGTATGATAATGAATTTATTTTATGATAAACAATAAATTTTAAGTATAACGATCACTAATTTTGAAAAATAATGACTAATTTCGCGCTTCATATTATTCCAGCATGAGACAGCTTAAAATTACAAAATCCATCACCAATCGCGAAAGCGCATCTTTGGACAAATACTTACAAGAAATTGGCCGTGAAGAGCTGATTAAAGTGGACGAAGAGGTGGAACTGGCTCAGCGTATCCGTCAGGGAGATCGCGCAGCTTTGGAAAAATTAACCCGTGCAAATCTTAGATTTGTGGTTTCAGTAGCAAAACAGTATCAAAATCAAGGTCTCAGTCTTCCGGATTTAATTAATGAAGGGAACCTTGGGCTTATTAAAGCAGCCGAAAAGTTTGATGAAACACGTGGGTTTAAATTTATTTCCTATGCTGTGTGGTGGATCCGTCAGTCTATTCTCCAGGCTTTGGCAGAACAATCGCGTATTGTACGTCTTCCTTTGAACCAAGTCGGTTCCTTGAACAAGATTACAAAAGCTTTTTCAAAGTTTGAACAGGAACACGAACGCAAACCTTCTCCTGAAGAGTTGGCTGAAGAATTGGACATCCCCGTAGAAAAGATATCCGATACCTTGAAGGTTTCCGGTCGTCACATCTCCGTGGACGCTCCTTTTGTAGAAGGTGAAGATAATTCCCTTCTGGATGTGTTGGTCAATGATGATGCGCCTGTTGCTGACCGTATGTTGATGAACGAATCTCTTTCCAAGGAGATTGACCGTGCCCTTTCAACTTTGACGGAACGTGAAAGCGACATTATCAAGATGTTTTTTGGCCTTGGTAGTCAGGAAATGACGTTAGAAGAAATTGGTGATAAATTCGGATTGACCCGTGAACGGGTAAGGCAAATTAAAGAAAAAGCCATTCGCCGTTTACGTCAAAATTCAAGAAGTAAATTATTAAAAGGCTATTTGGGATAAGAATCCGAAAAATAGAACGTACTAAAAGCCGCCTTTGGGTGGCTTTTTTTTACATTTGCCTCTTTAATTTATATCCATGAAAAATTTATATTTATGAACAAATCAAGTTTATTTATGATGGTAATGACATGTGCAATTGCCTCCCATGCCAGTGGAAAAGATGTTTCCGGAGGAAAAGCGATTGGTAAGCCAAATATTAAGATAGAAAACGGATTGATGACTCCTGAAGTACTCTTGAGTATGGGCCGAGTCGATGGTATCAGTGTCTCTCCAGACGGTAAAGAACTTCTTTATAGTGTACAATATTTTAGTATTCCGCAAAATAAAAGCAATCAGGATCTTTACGTTGTTCCGGTATCCGGAGGTTCGCCACGGCAATTGACCAAAACAGTGGAGCGTGAGCAGGAAGCAACTTGGTCAGCCGATGGCTCTCGTATCTATTTTTTGTCTTCGGAATCAGGGACCAGTCAACTTTGGGAAATGCGCAGAAATGGTAAAAAACGCAAACAACTGACAAAGTATTCATCGGATATTGAAGCTTTTCGCCTGTCTCCCGATGAAAAGAAAATTCTTTTTATATCTCAAGTGCAGTATGGTAAACGTGTCAAGGACATTTATCCGGATCTTTCCCTATCAAGCGGAAAAGTGATTGATGACCTTATGTATAAACATTGGGACGAATGGGTAGAAACAGTGCCGCATCCTTTTGTGGCCGACTTCACCAAACATGGTTTGGATAACATTACCGATATTCTTGAAGGACAACCCTATGAGTCTCCGATGAAACCCAGAGGGGGCATAGAGCAATTGGCTTGGTCTCCCGACGGAAAAAGCATTGCTTATACTTGTCGCAAAAAAACAGGATTGGAATATTCGATTTCAACCAATTCTGATATCTATCTATATTCGTTGGAAACCAAAGAAACCAAAAATCTGACGGAAGGCATGATGGGCTATGATATCAATCCTGTCTTTTCACCTGATGGCCGATTCATTGCATTTCAGAGCATGGCTCGTGATGGTTATGAATCCGATCAGAATCGCTTGTTCATTCATGACATGAATAGTGGTCTCAATCGTTGTATCAGTGATTCGTTTGATGGAGATGTCAGTTGTACCTGTTGGACCAAGGATGGCCGAACCATCTATTTTTTGAGTGCTCTACAAGCTGTTACACAAATCTTCAGTGTAGATGTTAAAACTGCTACGGTGAAACAGATTACTGACGGAATGTTCGACTTTGTGTCTTTATCCTTGGCCGGCAATCAGTTAGTGGGTTTGAGACATTCCATGAGCCATCCTGATGAGGTCTATCGCATAGATCCTGCCGATGGGACAATGCTGGCACTCACTGATGAAAATAAGGAAATATATGATCAATTGAAAGTGGGCCGTGTCGAAAAACGCATGATAGAAACAACCGACAAGCAACAAATGTTGACTTGGGTGGTATATCCGCCTGATTTTGATTCAACAAAAATTTATCCGACTATTTTGTATTGTTCGGGTGGACCTCAAGGTACGGTGGGCCAGTTCTGGTCATACCGTTGGAATTTCCAACTGATGGCAGCTAACGGGTATATTATCGTTGTTCCTAACAGGCGTGGCGTTTCAGGTTTGGGACAAGCATGGAAAGAACAAATCAGCAAGGATTACGGTGGTCAGAATATGAAAGATTATTTGTCTGCCATCGATGCTTTGGTTAAAGAACCTTATGTGGATAAAAACCATCTGGGTTGTGTCGGTGCTTCTTATGGCGGCTTCTCCGTGTATTGGCTGGCTGGTCACCATCAGAAACGATTCAAGGCTTTCATTGCCCACAGTGGTATTTTCAATGCAGAGGCTCAGTATTTGGAAACCGAAGAATTATGGTTTGAAAACTGGGATATGGGTGGCCCTTTCTGGGATAAAAATAATATTGTGGCTCAAAATTCATACACCAATTCACCGCATAAATTCGTTGATAATTGGGATACCCCGATTTTGTGTATTCATGGCGGCAAGGACTACCGAATCTTGGCATCTCAGGGTATGGCTGCTTTTAATGCTGCAAAACTAAAAGGTATTCCTGCTGAACTTCTTTTTTTCCCAGATGAAAACCATTGGATTTTGAAACCTCAAAACTGTATTCTATGGCAAAGAACGTTTTTCGGTTGGCTGGATAAATGGTTGAAATAAAAAGGAAAATTTTTAAAAATCATTTTTCTGTCAAATAACGTATCTTCTCCGAATAATTTATTCTGGATAATGATGGTTTTATATTTTTAGGTGTTTTTTCGCATGAGTTGTTTTGTGCGAAAAAACGCCTTATTTTGGATCAAATGGAAAAATTGTGGAGAAGTAGCAAAAATATAAAATTTGGGATTAGCGGGAAATCAAGCACCGCTCCCTTTCGAGCAGCGGCATAGCTGACGTCTCCGCTAGTCCAGGTTTGTGTCCACTCGACTCCGGCATTTTTTGTTAGTCTCAAGAGCCGTCACAAAAAATATCGCCGGACTCTTCGTGTCCACTGCACCTGTCCGTCGAAGTCGGCGTCAGCCATACCGCTTGCCTTTCAGTGCACTACTTTGGGTGCAGGAGATCTGATTCGCCATTTAACGGGAGAATGACCACAGACCTTATGTGCCCCAGGGAGCGATGCCCATCACCAGAGAGAAAGAAACAATACTGATTACAATTCCTCATTTATCGATTCCAGCTAATCTCAAAAAATCACACTTTTGATACTTCTCCACAACTTTTCAATTTGATCCCTTATTTTTTATTAAAAGATTTTCAGAATGAATAAAGATCATTTGATATTATTACTGCTTATGTTGGTTCAAACTCTTTATATCAGTTGCAATCGATGGTCCGTGTCGAATCTTTCGGAAGAAGATGGTGATAAAGATGTGGCAAGTGCCGTTTGTTACGAGTAAGATAGTGATTATATATGGAATAGTGCCGATGTTATTTCCGTTTATTTCAATGAGACGACCATAACTTCCGGATCCGTTCATGCTTCGGTCAGCGGTAATACAGTAACTGTTGATTCCGCCGGGGCCTATCAGTTTAGCGGAAATCTGGTTGATGGTCAAATTATTGTGGATGCACCAAAAAATGCCGTAGTGAGGCTTATTTTAGCTGGCATCGACATTACAAGCACCTCCTGTGCTCCGATATTCATAAAAAAATCTAAAAAAACGATTCTTGTTCTTGCTGACGGAACTGAAAATAAACTTGCTGACGGGAACCTCTTATACATTAGATGCCGATGGTGATCCGAATGCTGCCATTTTCAGCAAATCCAACCTGACCATTTTCGGGAATGGTTCATTGACAGTTAAGGCAAATTATGCCGATGGCATCACCAGTTATATTTCAATTGTGAAAGGGACTTTTAACATCTCATCCGATGATGTGATCATTTTTATATTTAGGCCTCATTTTATACCTTTACACAAAAAAAGGTATGATACAATCTGATGAAGGCTACCTTCACTTTAAACGACACGGTGAAAACGACCATAGGCATGGTCATGAAGCAGGCAAAAACTTAGCTCTTGCTTTTTTCCTTAATTTTTCATTTTGTATTATTGAATTGTTTGGTGGCTTCTGGACCAATAGTATAGCCATTTTATCCGATGCTTTGCATGACTTTGGAGATAGCCTTTCCCTTGGAATGGCCTGGTATTTTCAAAAAGTATCCAAACGTAAGCCGGACTCCAAATATACCTATGGATACAAACGTTTTTCCACGTTGAGTGCATTGCTGAATTCTTTTGTTCTGCTTGTCGGGTCTGCCATCGTACTGTACGAATGTATCTTGCGTTTGTTTGAGCCTGTTGAAACCAACGCAAAAGGCATGTTTGTGTTAGCTATTGTCGGTGTGTTGGTGAATGGGGCTGCTGTTTTCCGGTTAAAGAAAGGTGGTAGTCTGAATGAAAGAGTGATATCACTTCATCTTCTGGAGGATGTCCTCGGATGGTTGGCTGTGTTGATAGGCAGTGTGGTTATGATGTTTGCGAATGTCCCTATTTTGGATCCCATTCTTTCCATCGGAATTTCCTTCTATATTTTATATCACGTTTATCAGAATTTGAAAAGTGTTTTTCGGGTTATTTTGCAAGGAAAACCATCTGATGTGGATGAAGCAGCCATCCGAAAAAGTTTGCTGAGTTTACCGAAAGTACATGATCTTCATGACTTACATCTATGGACGATGGATAATGAGTATATGGTTTTGACAGTCCATTTGGTCGTTGACGGATCCATGCAAAAGGAAGAGCAGAAGGCGTTGCGCGCTACTGCTCATCAAATCCTGAAGACATTGGACATCGATCATTCCACCATAGAAATCGAGTATGATTCAGAATCATGTGAATGGTGTGAAGATGAAACGGAAATTCCCGTTTAATCAAATAGATTCCTGAACTTCTCGAATATTTTTTTACTCAAGGAAGGACTGGTTTTAAAGTTTTCCGATTCTTCCAGTTTCTCAATCGTTTTGCGTTCATCGCGTGAAAGAGTTTCAGGAACATAAACGCTGATGTTTACCAACAAATCACCGGTACCGTATTGATTGACGGTTGGTAATCCTTTTCCGCGTAAGCGTAAAATCTTGCCGGGCTGTGTGCCCGGTTCTATCTTAACTTTAACCCGTCCGTCAATGGTCGGTATTTCAACGGTACCACCCAATGCTGCAGTTGGAAAACTGAGCAACAAATTGTAGACAAGGTCATTTTCATCACGCAATAATTCAGGATGCGGTTCTTCTTCGATCAAGATGAGCAAATCCCCGTTTACTCCTCCACGGCGGGCAGCATTGCCTTTTCCATTCATGGAAAGCTGCATGCCTTCCGCTACACCTGCCGGAATATTGATAGTGATGACTTCTTCCTGCTGCATGATGCCTTCTCCGTTGCAATGTGGGCATTTTTTTGTGATAATTTTTCCTTCACCCTGACAATCCGGACAAACGGACTGTGTTTGCATACGTCCCAAAATGGTGTTGGTGATTCTGTTTACCGTCCCTGTTCCACGGCAAGTGGAACAAGTGGAATAAGAATTGCCTCCTTCTGCTCCGGTACCTTTACAGAAGGAACAGGCAGCAGATTTCCTGACTTTAATCTTCTTTTCGGCACCCTTGGCTATTTCCTGAAGGTTGAGCTTCACTTTGACCCTTAGATTGCTTCCACGATTAACACGCTGTCCCCCCCGTGAGCTGCTTCCAAATCCGCCAAACGAACTGCCGCCGAAGTGTCCGCCGAAAATATCGCCGAATTGTGAAAAAATGTCGTCCATGGAGAATCCGCCTCCGCCTCCGAAATCATTGCCTGCTGCCCCGTTAACACCTGCGTGACCAAATTGGTCGTAACGTTGGCGTTTCTCCGTATTGCTTAGAACTTCATAAGCTTCAGCCGCTTCCTTAAATTTTTCTTCCGCTTCTTTATTTCCCGGATTCTTATCGGGATGGTATTGAATGGCTTTCTTGCGGTATGCTTTTTTGATTTCTTCGTCAGATGCACTTTTGGCTACACCCAGCACTTCATAATAATCTCTTTTACTCGACATATCTTCTTTATTATCTTCTCTTTATACCTGTCACAGGATTTTTTGTCAATGATTATTTACAGTCTATTTTCCGACAATGACTTTTGCAAAACGAATAACTTTTCCATTGAGGTAATAACCTTTTTGTACACAATCTATCACTTTATCCTTAAGATCTTCGGCGGGAGCCGGAATCGTTGTAATTGCTTCGTGAAGATCGGTATCAAAAGTTTTATTTTCAGTTTCAATACAGGTAATGCCATTTTGCTTGAGGAAGGCTTGTAGTTTTGAATAGATAAGTTCCATGCCTTGTTTGACGGCTTCGATATCCTTTGCATCTTTGGTAGCAGTCAATCCTCGTTCCATATCATCAACGACATCAAGGATGCTGACCAATACTTTTTCTCCGCCGTTTTTAATCAGTTCCGATTTTTCACGAAGACTACGTTTCCGGTAATTGTCAAATTCAGCCAGACTTCTCAAGTATGTATCATTGAGCTGATTATATTTAGATTGTAATTCGTCGAAGGCTTTTTTCTCAGTGTTTACTTCTTTTTCAGCAGAGTCTTTGATTTCTTTTTTTTCTGCATCCGTTTCTTTTTCAGAATTTGCAATTTCCGTTTCTTTATTTTCACTTTCCGTCTCTTCTACCGGGACTTCATTTTTAAGCTGTTCTTCCTTCTTGGGATCAGCTTCAGTTTTTGTATGTTTCATATGATAACTTATTCAATTGAGTATGCAATTTTCAACAAACAAAAAGTCTGCCGAAATGGAGCGACGGACGATTTGGCAGAAAATGGCTGAAAAATCAGTTCTGATTTGTCAGTTGCCGCCACATTCTTTCCATTCTGTCAGTAAGAATCGGAGTTTTTTCTAATGAAAAATCATCCGATAAATAAACAGATTTCGATAGTAACCAGAGGAGCAATGGTCTCCAGTACTGCTGAAAAATATACCAATGCTCATGGAAACATAGCGTCGCTTTATCGATACATAATTTATTGTGTCTGGTAAAGCAATCATTCGGGACAACTGCATTGCAGATTGCGATCGCCAAAGGCATTGTCCACCCTCCCGACAGGAATTTGAAATTTATTTTCCGTAATCCATGCCAACGGGTAGGCGGCTTTGCTGCGTGGATAGCTGTGAGGCCATTTGTCGGCAGTCAGTTCATATTCCGGATGAGGAGATTGTACCAGCACATTGTCGTTTTTATCATATTCTCCGATTTCTATTTCGTTGATTTCCTTATAAATGCATTGCATTGTCTCTATAAAACGTTTAAGTTCTGCGAGGCCTTCGCTTTCAGTCGGTTCGACCATTAAAGTGCCATGAACCGGAAATGAAAGTGTGGGCGCATGATATCCAAAATCCATCAAACGTTTGGCAATATCAGTCTCTGTGATGCCTGCGTTTTTGAAACTGCGGCAATCCAGAATGACTTCATGTCCGACGCGTCCGTCCTCACCTCTGAAGAGAACCGGAAAGAGGTCTTTTAGGGATTCGGCCAAATAATTGGCATTCAAAATAGCAATTTCACTGACTCTTTTCAGGCCGTCTGCGCCCAACATGCAAATATAGCCGTAGCTGACCGGTAACAGCATGGCATTACCGTAGGGCGCTGCTGCAACGGTATTTCTGGTCTTCCCGAAATGCGGATGTCCGGGTAAATAGTTCACGAGGTGTTGTGCACAGCAAATCGGACCGACACCGGGACCACCGCCACCATGAGGCATGGCAAAGGTCTTGTGCAGATTTAGGTGACAAATGTCAGCTCCGATATAGCCGGGGGAGGTTATTCCAACCTGAGCGTTCATGTTTGCACCGTCCATATATACTTGTCCGCCGTTTTGGTGGATAATGTCGCACATCTTTCGAATCTGTTTTTCGAAGATACCGTGTGTAGAAGGATAAGTAATCATGCAACCGGCCAATGTATCTGTATTTTCGGAAGCTTTGGTTTCCCAGTCGCTCAGGTCAACGTTCCCGTTTCCGTCACAAACGACAGTAAGAATCTCAAAACCAGCTTGATGGGCACTGGCAGGGTTGGTGCCATGGGCAGAAGCCGGAATTAGTAATTTATTGCGGTTTATCTGGCCTTTATCCTTGAAATATTCCCGGATTACGCGCAGACCGGAATACTCACCGGCGGCACCTGAGTTTGGTTGCAGGCTACAGTCTGCAAAACCGGTGATTTTACACAGCATCTTTTTCAGATTCTCTATCATTTCCAGATAACCTTCCACCTGATCTTCAGGAGCGTATGGGTGGATGCCTGCAAATCCTGCATTTTCCAGTGTCAGCATTTCAGAAGCCGCATTGAGCTTCATCGTGCATGAACCTAAGGATATCATGGAGTGGGTGAGGGAGATGTCTTTCCTTTCCAATTTTTTGATGTAACGCATCATCTCAGTTTCTGAACGATATTTTTTGAAGACTTCTTGTTGCAGAAATTTGTCATTTCTGAGCAAGCTCTCGTCCAAAGAAAGAATGGCGGTGAAATCCTCGTTGTTGGTGAAACTGGCCTGGTTGTCTGCAGCCGAAGCAAAGATATCAAGCAAGACGTCTACATCGTCATGATCAGTGGTCTCGTCTATGCTGATACCGATTTCACCGGTTTCAAAATACCGGAAGTTGACTTCATATTCCAGAGCTCGCTTTTTGACATCCGACAATTTGACGTTTTGCGGAAGGCTGATCTTGAGGGTGTCGAAGAAGTTGTCATTGGCCTGTTTGTAGCCGTACACTGAAAGTGCGTCATTCAGATAGGAAGTAATGCCATGAATGCGTTTGGCTATCTCACAGAGGCCTTCGTATCCGTGATAAACGGCGTAAAAACCAGCCATATCGGCCATCAGGGCTGATGCGGTACAAATGTTGGATGTGGCTTTTTCCCGTTTGATGTGTTGTTCCCGCATTTGTAATGCCAGACGATATGCCGGGTGACCTGATTTGTCTTTTGACAGACCGATGATGCGGCCTGGTATAATTCGTTTGTATTCGTCTTTTGTTGCAAAATACCCTGCAGAAGGGCCTCCAAATCCCATTGGAATTCCGAAACGCTGGGTAGAGCCAAATACGACATCTGCACCCCAGCTGCCTGGTGATTGAAGCAGGCAAAGGCTGAGGATGTCAGCGGCAACGGCCACTTTTAATCCTGCCTGATGCATCTTTGTAATAAAATGGGCATAATTTTCAACTTGTCCGTCGGCATTGGGATATTGTACCAAAGCGGCGAAGTGTGAAGCATTTGGTTTGAAAGTGGCGTAGTCACCGATTTCCAATTTGATGCCTTGGGGAATGCAACGTGTGTTCAAGACTGCCAATATCTGAGTAAATACGGATTGATCGATGAACAGGATGTTTGCTCCGGCCGCTTCCTGTTCTTTACATCTCATGTTGAAAAACATGTTGGCGGCTTCTGCTGCAGCAGTTGCATCATCCAGCAAAGAGGCGTTGGTGAGCGGAAGCCCCGTCAACTCTGTGATGACGGTTTGAAAATTGAATAATGCCTCAAGGCGTCCCTGGGAAACTTCAGCCTGATAAGGTGTATAAGAGGTGTACCAAACAGGATTTTCAAAGACGTTTCTTTGAATGACGGCAGGTGTGAAAGTGTCGTACCAACCGGAACCGATGTATGAAGTGAAAATCTTGTTCTTAGATGCCAAGTCATTGATGTGTTCGGCAAATTGGCCTTCTGACATGGCTGGAGCCATATCAAGCGGCTCTGGTAAATGGATATCTGCAGGAATGGTTTGTTCAATCATTTTTTCAATGCTGTCTATTCCTAATTTTTCCAGCATTTCTTTTTGTTCTTCCGGCTGGATGCCGATTTGTCGGGATGCAAAATCACTCATGAGATTCATGTTTTTTTCGGTTCTTTATTTAGTTAAGTCTATGATGTCGAAATCAAGATGCGTCAGCTTTTCGCTTCCGTTTTTTCCAACCAGATAGGTATCTTCAACGCCAACGGCACCAACACCTTTAATGACGAATTTCGGTTCGACGGCTATGGTCATGTTTGACTTGATTATCTCTTTTGAACGCATAGCCAAGACTGGTAATTCATTGATAACCAAACCGACACCATGTCCGACAAATTTGGCTTGTTGGGTGGTGCCCATGAAACAATCTGCCAGTCTTGCTTTTTCTGCGATTTTAATAGCTTTGTTGTATAAATCCTCGCAAATCGCTCCTTCTTTCATCTCTTCTTTCATGTATTGCTGAATATCGATAGCGGTCTGATGAGCTTTGTAGGCTTTATCCGGTAAATTTCCGATAGAAAAGGTACGGGTCAAATCATCCAGATATCCTGAAAAATTTCCACACATGTCAATCATGATGCTGTTGCCCGGCATCAGTTTGCGACCCGCTGCTCCGATAGGGTTGAAGACAGTTCCCGCTCCCCCGAGCGCAAAGTCATAAGGGGAAGCGACAGCAGCATTATCACCAGCCAAGACACTACCCATAAAAGCATCCATATCCCCAAATGTCCGGAACAGGCCCTGGTTGCCTTCCTGACGCATGACGTATTCGATTTCTATGGCGAATTCCGTGTCTGTCATCCCCGGACGGTATACTTCCGGAATCCTTTTGTAGGCTCTGACATGCGCTTCTGCAGAAGCTTTAACCAGGGATATTTCATAATCAGTCTTGATGCTTCTGACTTTTCTTAGACAGGTGGTACCATTGATGAGTTCACTCTCAGGAAAACAAGCTTGAAGACGTGTCCATTCAGTATGTCCCATTTCATCACCTTCCACCATCAGCTTTCCTGGTGCCCTGATGCCTCTTTTCTTCATGATTTCAGGCATTTGTTCCGGTTTCCGGATATAATGGATGTCTTCACCTTCCATTCCAACAGGCCGCTTTACAAAAAGAATGGAATCGCCTTCAGCCGGAATATAATAATACCCGCTGAAGATGCTGCCATTGGCATATAAAATATTGACGGATGTAGAAAGGAGACAGGCATCCACTTTGTCCAGATCAAGCTGTTCCCGGATCTTTGCTTGTCTTAGAGTGATTTCTTTAATCATAAAAGATTGATAGTGTGCTGTTTAAAATGATTTGCGGGTTGCAAAGCCGAGCACACAAAGTTCGGTATTAAAATCCGATATTAAAAATTTGAAGCTTGGAATTTAAGTGTCTGAATTTAATACAAGAGGGGTGATGATTGGATAAATCAAACTATCTGAAGAATGCATATTTAAGATAGAAAAGAATCAATATCAAAAGTTATTTATGCCTCTGCTTTGGAAATTGAATATTTGAGACTGAGAGCATAAATAAAAAAAGAGTGTCCCTGACTTTTGAAGTACTCCCAAAAAGTCTGACAAAAAACTTTTTGGGTTCACTTCATTTTGAGACACCCTTTTTAATCAATCAATTATTAAATGCAAAGAAGCATAATTACATTATTCTATCGAAATAACCCTTGCAGGTTTTTCTTTTGTCTCTTCGCGTTTAGGAATGAACACATTCAATACGCCATTTTCATGGGTTGCTTTAATATTGTCTGTGTCTGCATATTCAGGCAAAGAGAAGGAACGTTTAAAGCTGAAATAGCCGAATTCCCTGCGGTAATATTTTTCATCGTTTTCATCTTTTGATTCGGATTTGGTTTCTTTTTCAGAAGAAATAACAAGTACTCTTTTATCGATGTTGATGTGAAAATCTTCTTTATTCAGGCCGGGAGCGGCAACTTCAATACGAAAACCATCTTTGTTTTCGGCAATATTCACTGCAGGACTGGTAGCCCAATCGCTGTCATTCAAAAAATTTTCCCTAAAAAAAGAATCTGATAAAACAGGGAAAAAAGGGTTTTGTCTTTTAATTGTGGTTAACATCGTGTAATCTCCTATTGATTAAGTGAATTAATAATATTTTTTTCTGCCGGTCTTCTTGACCGACTACACGATGATATAGTCAAAAGGCGTGCCTTTTTATGCTAAAAGACTTGTGCTATAATTATAAATATCTCATAATGAATATGATAAAAAAAATTTAGAAAGAAATGAAATGGTGACAGAATGTCATATTTAAATTAGGCTATCATGACATTGTGTCATTTTCTTGTCAGATAAAAGGATTATTAGCCTTTTCCTGGCCAATGGTCGTTGTCGGTCCATGACCGCAATAAACAACCGTTTCATCAGGCAGTATTAGAAGTTTTTCTCGAATTCCGTCAATCAATGACTGATGGTTACCCCTTTGCAAATCCGTTCTCCCGATACTGCCTTGAAATAAAACGTCTCCGACGAAAATACAACCGTTTTTGGCATTGTATAAAACAACACTGCCCGGTGAATGCCCAGGAATGCCGAAAGCTTCAAAAATTTCCGAACCCAGAGTGAGCTTGTCGTTTTCATGGATATAGTTTTCGAGAGCATTTGCAAAAGAATTTGCAGCATGCCTGAGAGGAATTCCGAACATTTTGGCTTGGCCTGCCATGTCCTTGAGGAGGAATTCGTCTTCCTGGTTGGCAAAGGCTTTGACATGGTATGTCCTTTCAACGAAGGCATTTCCAAAACAATGGTCAATGTGCAAGTGTGTATTTACTAATAGCTTTATTTTCAAACTGTTATCTGTTATAAAATTGTTCAAGATTGACTCTTCTCTTTCGAAATAGCAACCAGGGTCTATAATCATGGCTTCCCTTTCTTCATTATAAACAATATAGGTGTTTTCCTGAAAGGGATTAAAAGTGAAATACTTGATTTTCATGTTTCTGAGGTATTATATGAGTGGAACGTAAACAACTTTTTTTGTTTTGAAAAATTCTTCCTTGAAATAATCACTCAGTTCAATCATAACAATCTTGTTTTTAAAAGATTCAGTTTCATGTCTCAATTCACCACCTTTGAGGCAAATCAATCCGTTGGGCATGGCGTTCCTTTGTTCTCTACCTATATTCTTTTTACATAGTTTCACCAAATCAGGAAAAGGCATGACTGCTCTGCTGACAACAAAGTCAAACAAGGATTTTTCTTCTTCTACCCGACAATGTCTGAAGCCGACATTTTTTAATCCGATGGCATCGGATACATTCTGAGCGACGATCAACTTTTTATTGATGCTGTCAACCAAGTGAAAGTGTACATTCGGATAAAGAATCGCCAGAGGTATGGCGGGGAAGCCTCCTCCAGTACCGACATCCATGATGTTTGAGCCATCTTTGAAGTGCAAGAACTTGCTGATACCCATGGAATGCAGCACATGCCGTTCGTACAGGTTTTCTATGTCTTTTCTTGATATGACATTGATTTTGCTGTTCCAGTCTGCATATAAATCATAGAGTGCCGTTAATTGTTCTTTTTGAGTTGTATTGAGTTCTGGAAAATAACGTTCGATACAGTCAATATTCATTATTTCGGATCATTTATGGAATAAGAGGTAAGATGGGATTTCCTGGTATCATGAATCCGGAAATGTCTTTATAGCTTAACAAGACTTCCGTAGTTCCTACAGCATAAGCGGCAATTTCGTATTCATTATAAGTATACACGATACCTTCGCCGGTTACATAAAAATTTTTGTTCAAGCCTATCTCGGTTACATCAAAAAAACCTATTTGTTCTAAGTCTTCGGCTTTACTGACTCGGTGTTTTTCCATGATCTTCTTCAAAATGAGTTCTGCAACCAAGGGACGTGATGCCTCTGTGAAAATGTCGTCTTCTGTAATGCGATCTCCTGTCTTAAGGTTAATCACGGTATTTAAGTAGTTCTTTCCACCGTGTGCACCACCGGTAAATTGATCGGATTCAATGGTATAGGATAAAATGTTATCGGAATTATTCCTGATGGTCATTTTTTCATGATCCCACCATGCAACATCTGACTGGTCGGAATTCCTTTTATCGCTGATGGAAGAAGCATCTTCTGAGTTGTCATAAAATTTGATGTACTCCTTGATGTATTTTTTCATTGCGATTTTTGGATCGATAATGTCTTTTTCGATATCCGGGAAAAAGTCGGTCAGTATAGTCCTTCGAATTTTGTTCAATACAGAAACATTGGAAAAAGTATCAGGATATTGCAGGTTTAAGGAAATGCTTAGGACAGGATTCTTTTCGTCTCCTTTGAGATGGCTCTTCTCATTCATTTCGAAAGGCTTGAATGTAACCTGTGCTTCTTCTTGAACAGGCTTATTTTTACACGAAATGGCAAAGACAACAATGAATGGCAAAACTGAAAATGAAATTAGTTTTCGTCTCATGACTTGTTGGTATAAATCTTAAATAATTACTAAAAATCAATTCCACATAGGGTGCGATTTGCGTTTTGCATCGCTCGGATAAACCGAATCTTAATTCAATCGAATTATTTACAAATATACATCTTTTATTTGTGAAAAATCACGTAAAAGGTGAGACATTGAAGATTACAGAATCAAATTGTTGTAAAAGTGTTTTGTCGTATATCTGTCACATAGAAAAATACAAGTGGATCGGATTATTGATATTTTAATTCTTATTTATATTGTATTTTTGCACCAAATAAATATTGTTGAGAATGATTGTATATGATAATTGGGGAATGGTTGAATATGCATTTGCTTGGCAGAAGCAAAAAGAATTGTTTGATGCAAGGATAAATGCCAAGAATGGAATCAATAACCTGAATGATATGGCAGTCTTTTGTGAACATCCGCATGTTTTTACTTTGGGTAAAAGTGGTGTTGAAGAAAATCTGTTGGTCAGCAACCAAACCTTGGAAGACAAAGGTGTTGTCTTTTTCAGAACAGACAGGGGAGGAGATATAACCTATCATGGCCCTGGTCAGATAGTGGTTTATCCGATTTTTGACCTGGAACATTTTCATATTGGATTAAGGCAGTATATTTATTATATTGAAGAAGCGGTCATTCTTTTTTTATCGGAGTTCGGGGTAAAAGGGGAAAGATTAAATGGAGCAACCGGTGTATGGCTTGATGCCTCTATTTCTGGCAAAACTCGTAAGATTTGTGCCATTGGTGTGAGGAGTAGCCGTTTTGTAACCATGCATGGGTTGGCATTAAATATCAATACCGATTTGTATTATTATTCATTGATTAATCCTTGCGGTTTTACAGATAAGGGTGTTGCGTCTCTCGAAAAAGAAACCGGCAAACGACAAGATTTAGAATATTGCAGAAAGCTTCTTTTTGAAAAAATCTTGCAGGTTTTCAATCACTGACGGATTTCTTTTGTTGAACATATATTTTGTGATGTGTTTTAGAAACGCATGATATTTTTTTTTAAATTATGGATAAATACCCTTTTGAATTGTTTGAATCTCTTGCAGTTGCCAGATTGATTAGTCTATTGATTTTTTCAGATGGAAAAGTGGATCGTCAGGAGTCGGATTTCTTCGAACAGGTGCTGCGGAGTCTGAATATTTCTTCCGAGGATTATGAACACAGTTTATCTGAATCCATTGAACATTCCTATGAGATTGTCAAATCAATGTCGGAAAAAAAACGTCAGTTATGTGTCAAATTGTTCCGACAAACGGTTAATTCCGATAAGGTGATAGAACTTTCCGAATTGTCCCGTTTGAATGAAATATTGGAAAAGACAGAAATTTTCCGTCCGGACAAAGGAAATTTGAAAGGGGCAGAGGAAGGATTTGTTAATTCTTAATTAAAAAAATAAACCAATGATTAAAAAAGTAGCTATTTTATTGACCGTATTATTATTGACTGGTTGTTCGACGGTTTTGTTGACTGGTAGAAAGCAGCTTTCGCTTGTTTCTGATTCGGAAGTGCTTGCATTGAGTGATTCAAGTTATCAATCATATATGGCTACGGCTGTTAAATCATCCAAAACGACGGAAAGTGCTCGTGTGACTCGGGTTGGGAAAAAAATGACAGCTGCAGTGGAATCTTACTTGAAAGAGCAAGGTTTGTCTGATAAGGTTTCCGGCTATTCGTGGACATTTAGTCTTGTGAAGGATTCTGCTGTCAATGCTTTTTGTATGCCTGGAGGAAAAATTGTAGTTTATGAAGGCATTCTGCCTGTTACTCTTAATGATGCCGGTCTTGCCGTGGTGCTTGGACATGAAATAGCCCATGCCGTTGCCAAACATGCCAATGAACGTCTTTCCCAGCAGATGGCCACCAATGCCGGAGCTTCTATTCTTGGAACCATGTTCAGCTCTAAATCTGCAACTACTCAATCAACCATCCAGAGTGTCTTTGGTATTGTTGCAAAAGGTTTTGTAGCTTTACCGTATTCTCGTAAACAGGAATATGAAGCAGATCGTCTTGGCTTGATTTTTATGTCAATGGCCGGATATGACCCGACCCAAGCAATTTCTTTCTGGGAAAGGATGTCTGTTTTAGGCCAGACATCCATCCCTGAATTTTTAAGCACTCATCCTTCGGATGCGAAACGTATAGCCAGCCTGAAGTCATTTATGCCTGAGGCTCAGTTGTATTACAGGAAATAAGTTTTCTGATTTTATTATGATAGTAAGTCCTGTGAGGCCTCGAGCGTCCTGCG
>Ga0183096_1000039_pt1 | contig 135554 bp, 103 predicted proteins | sample Biomet5_FD_127791 | JGI IMG/M metagenome (GOLD analysis project Ga0183096, IMG submission 127791) | Microbial communities from bioreactor (seeded with sewage sludge) at LBNL, California, USA - Biofuel metagenome 5 (version 2) (version 3) | ecosystem: Engineered > Bioreactor > Anaerobic >...
CGGCGATATTTTTTGTGACGGCTCTTGAGACTAACAAAAAATGCCGGAGTCGAGTGGACACAAACCTGGACTAGTGGAGACGGAGGCTATGCCGCTGAACGAAGGGAGCGGTGATTTTTACCTGCACAAAAGGGAACGGTGTTAGATTTCCCGCTAATCTCAAATTTCATATTTTTGCTACTTCTCCACAAGTTTTCCATTTGAGCCGACATCATCATACATACGAGAGGCCATCCAAAAAAGACAGCCTCTTCCGTAACAATCTAAATACAATCAGCAATCGAACGTCTGATACCTAATACAAACAAACCTATCGTTAACCTATACTCAATAAAGACCTCTTATTAAAGTCTTCCTTTAACCAAGAAGTCTTATCAAGTTAACAAAATCACACATAGAAAGTTCATTATCACGGATGAAGATTTTCTGCACCCGTGATTTCGGTAGAAAGTTCACCGATTTTACCGGCATTTTGGTTGACGCCGGTATAGACACGTATAAAATTGATTGAATCCAAATGAATAGGGCAACCGTCACCATCCACCGCCCAATCTATATCGAAACCGGATGAATCGAATTTTTCAGATAAATTATCGACATACCCCCAATCCAAACCATGGAGTTCCCAATACCCGGTGGCATTCTGAGTGGCTGTCGGAGCAAGCAAAGTTCCTGTCCATACGACGGAATCTCCTTGCCAGGCCGGATAAAAGGCATTCACAAAACCAAATCTGCCCTGATTGTCCCGGTAAGATACACTGTCTGCCAAAAAAGATGGCCGGTAATAACAAATACGATAATGCTTTGTCGTACTTGTTTTGTAATATTCGGACCCGGCCAATTCATACCAAATGTCACCATCAACGGAAACTTCCACAATGCCTGGTTCAGAGGCATTGGTAAAGGCATTTCCATAAATTTTGAAATCATTGCTGTTCGCCACATTTTGTACAGCATTCTTGAATGCGAAAGTCAAACTGCCACCATAACGTCCCAAAGATACCAAACCGCCGGTTTTACCTTTCAACTGTTTTTCCGCCATGGCACGCATACTTTCAACAGTCGCACCATCCGTGTAAACCGGATACATCCCGACGAACTGCCCGGGTGCCGGAGTATACGCCAGAACATGATACAAATATTTAGCATCAAGAACAGTAGAATCAACGTTGTCTGTCGCTTTTCCGGCCAAGTCTTTCACATAAAGCACCGAGTTCGGACTAATTCCGACATTGGCTATTTTATATTTCAAAAGGCCATCCTGACTAAAACAATAGACATCGCCCATAGAGACATAATTTCCAGCATCCGTGATATACACATCCCCATTGTCCGGATTGACGTTAATGCCATAGGGTGTCATGATTTCCGTACCATCTTTGATAAAAGAATCTTGCACTACTTCACCGGACTTTAGGTTAAAAACCTTGATCCAGCTTTCCTTTTTCGTATTGTCATAGCTGTACAGGTAGGCCAGGTTTCCGTAAAAATCAAAGTTGGTGACAGAGAGGTCATAGGTTGCCACAACCTCATCGGTATTGGCATCAATACATTGCCATACCCCGTTTGTCGATTGATAGTCCCCCCTCGAAGCCACATAAACATAACCATAAATATCAGCCTTTATTTTTCCAGGGTTCAGACCGACTGTAATACGTTTTTTTTCCGAAAAAGTGGATAAATCAATAACAGATACCGTATTGTCGTAACCCAACGAGCTGGCATAATCCAGTCCTCCGGAATTGGAGACATACAGTTTTCCATGACTTACCGCAATTCCGTCGGGATTCCGGCCTACTTTAACATAAGCCTCCACATCCAATGTCGCCGTATCAATTCTGGCCACAGTTCCATCAAAAGAACAGATATATGCCTTTCCTTCCCAGAAAGTAATAAAACGAGGCTGACGACCTTTCGATCCGTCAAACAAGGAGATTTGCCGAACACTTACACCGGTACCGGCATTTAAAACTTCTATCTGACTGGAACCATTCACAACGACATAAATCTTGGAGCCATAACGTTGCAGGTCATTTCCCGTATCACCTAATTTCCGGCTGTTGTTCGTTTGAAAATAATCGATATTCAGCGTGCCGTTTGTAAAGTTATACAAGGCCAACGTACTGTTGTTGAGGGTATAATTGCCATCACAAAGAATATACAATCCGCCTTCCCCCTTTTCTACGGATGTAGACTCATCAAGAACAACGGATTCCAGATCATCACAGGAAACCAAGACAAACAGCACCGAAAACAGACATAAATTTTTCAGAAAGCAATATATTTTTTTATTTTTCATTAGAACTCAACTTTTACTCCAAACCTATAAGATCGTCCCGGCATGGGAAAATTTCGCACAATCTCGTAATTCTTATCTAATAAATTCAAGACCTCTGCCTTCAGGCCCAAGGTCTGTCCACAAACCTTAAACGCCCGTTCCGCCGAAACCGAATGATCGGTATAACCAGCCAAATCGTTCTCTGCCAGATTTTGTCCGGTCACATAACGGTGTCCGGAATACAACATCGCATAGGCTATATTTACCCAAGGTGTTTCTATAGAAAAACGTCCTGAACCATAGATTCTCGGCGAATAGGCTATCTGATTTTCATATTCCTTATTCGTCGCATCCGTAACATCCAATGCCCGCTGATAAGAATGATTGATACCTGCAGAGAGCGAGAAATCTTTTCCAAGCGATTGTGTAACCGATATCGCCAAATCAAATCCCTTGATATCAACTTTTCCCAAATTGACCATGCTCCAGATGAAAATGTTTTTGGTCGGTATGGCCATGATCTTATCCGTAATCATGTTGTGATACCCATCGACCGTCATCATCAGTTCGGGTAAACTTTTTCCAAGGGAAACACTGTAAGTCAGTCCCAAATCCATTTGCCGGCTGTTTTCCGGCTTAAGCCGGCTGTTACCGACCGCAGAATAATACAAATCATTGAAACTGGGCATCCGGAAAGAATCCTTACCAAACATACGAATATGCAACTTTTTTTTCGGAAAAGGCTGAACAGAAAGACTGAATGCTGGAGACAACTTTCGATAATCCCCGGCAGCCTCCGCGGAGGCCCTTTCTTCATGAACAGAGGTTCCCAAAATTCCGGTTGTCATCACCATCCAATCATTCAGATATTTGGCATAAAAATCCGCCAAAACGGTATATCTGCAAGGTTCAGAAAAGTCATATAAATCAGATTGCATCTGATTCAGTGCCCCATCCGTGGAAAAAGCGAACGAAAGCTTTCCGGAAGCTTTATATAAAAAGGAAGATGAAAGATAGGACTCATCCTGATGGTAGGAAATGTCCTCTTCTCCGGTCGAACCCAAATAATCCGGATTCAGATATCGCTGATAACTCCGGTTATATTGTCCATTCACCTGAAAAACGATTTTTGAAGAAAAATCCTGCTCATAATGAACCTGCGTAAAAAAGTTCTTGTCCCACAACTGTTGCGAAGAATAGGGATTATACAAAATCACGGCACCGGGCAAGCCCCTGTCCGACTGATAATAATAGGTTTTGACTTCCAGTTTTTGCCCTTTTTCAAATTGGCCGAACAAGGTCGATTCAAGCCTGTAAGTTTTTACCGCATTGTTGCTGCGGGTTTCTTTGGTGTAGGCATCATCGGCATAATAGAGCTTGTACGGATAATTCCCGTCCGCACGCATAGCCTCAGCCGAAAGACTCAGGTCAAACAGCGGGCTCAATTTTGTTTCAAGCAAAAGGCTTGGGTTCAACAGGCCAAAAGAGCCGGCCTTAAAGCTTGCCTTTCCATGAAAAGAATCTCCATCCTCAAACTCCGGACGTCTAGTGCGAATGGTCAACAAACCGGAAGAAGCAAACATCCGGGCAGGTTGAAAAATAGTGTTCCCGTCTCCGATGTTCAATGACAAGATATCCACATGATCTAATGAATAACGGCCGATATCAATCTGCCCTGTCTGACAATCAGTCATGGTGATACCATCATAAGCTACAGCCGTATGATGTGCCCCCATACTTCTTACAGATATGGTTTTCATGCCGCCCATACCTCCAAAATCCTTGACAGTCACCCCCGAAAAGAACTTGACAGCATCAGAAACCTGCAAGGAATTCACGTTCTTGAGCGCATCTCGGTCAAGTAGCTGAAACAGAGAAGTGGAATTCATTTCCACATCCCTCATATCCTTTACAATCATGACCTCCCCAATGTGATATACCGGCAGACTGTCTGAAGAAGCTGAAAAGGATTCTGCTTTCTCTCCGTAAACCATCTTTCTGGTTTGGGCAAAAGTCTCCGCTGTCATACTCCATGTAATCATATACAGCAAGACAAGTCCATACATTCTGAAACGGAACAATTTCATACTCTCCGGTTTAAATCGAACAGCTTCAGGCTAAGAAATCTAAAAAAACGGTAAATGAGAAGCACCGAATTCGTAGCTCTTTCCGCGAAAGCCATTGAAACGCATGGCAGGTCTTCTGACTTACTCCAGTTTCCGAGGCCTTCCCATCCATGACAAACAGACAGTGGCAAAAGTGTTTCGAAAACAACTGGTGGAGCTTACAGCAGCGGGACTGTTCCGGATTTTCACCGGATTCCCTTTTCATCACCTTTCCGTTCGGATCAGTGAACCAATGCGGTGCAAAGATATAAAAATTTTCTGATAACGGTTACAATAAGAATGTCACGTTCATACCCATCAGATCAATCAGATCTTGGGGAGCAAGGTGTATTTGCAACCCTCGTTGTCCTGCACTTACGTAAAATCTGTCAAAATTCAGACAGGTTTCGTGTATATAAGTCGGAAAAACTTTTTTCATACCAACGGGTGAACAAGCCCCACGAATATAACCAGTAACAGACAATAATTCTTTCATCGGAATCAGGTCGCATTTTTTGTTACCGGATACTTTTGCCGCTTTCTTGAGGTCGAGCTCTTCCGCGCCGGGAATGACACACACAAAATAGCCGGTCTTATCTCCTTTCAAGACCAACGTCTTGAAAACTTTTTCAATCGGTTCGTTCAGCTGCGCTGCCACGTGAACCGCACTCAAATCCGATTCATCAACAGTGTATGAAATCAGTTCGTAGGCTATTTTGGCTTTATCTAATAATCTGGCAGCATTTGTTTTATCTATTTTCACTTCAAAATAAAATAATGATTACACTTCCTAAACTTGTAATTTTTCTCTGAGATACCGTCCGGTATAGCTTTCCTTACATTTCACCATATTTTCCGGCGTCCCCTCAAAAACGATATTTCCGCCTTTGTCTCCCCCTTCAGGACCAAGATCGATGATGTGGTCGGCATTCTTAATGATTTCCATATTGTGCTCGATGATAATCACCGTATGGCCTTTTGCTATCAATTTATTAAAAGCCCCCAACAGGACATTGATATCGTGAAAATGTAAACCGGTAGTCGGTTCATCAAATACATAAATAAAAGGATCCGGATGTTCAGCACTCAGGAAAAAAGCGAGCTTGACCCGTTGACTTTCACCCCCGGAAAGTGTCGAAGAAGATTGTCCGAGCTTAATATATCCCAAACCGACATCTTGCAGAGGAAGCAATTTCCTGACGATTTTCTTTTCCGTAGGACCGGCTTTTTCACCAAAAAATTCTATTGCCTGATCGACGGTCATATCCAAAACATCTGCAATATTTTTATCGTGATAACGAACATCTAAGATATCCTGTTTGAAACGTTTGCCATGGCAAGCTTCACAAGGCAACACCAAGTCTGCCATAAATTGCATTTCGACAGTGACGGTACCTTCACCCTGACATTCTTCACAGCGACCGCCTGCCACATTAAAGGAAAAATGAGAGGATGAATACCCCATCTGCTTTGACAAGGCCTGTTCGGAAAAAAGTTTCCGGATTTCATCATAGGCTTTCAGGTAGGTCACAGGATTGGAACGGGATGATTTTCCGATGGGATTCTGGTCCACAAACTCAATATCCGTTGCCAAATGCATATCGCCCTTCAAATCGCCAAAAGAGCCGGCCCGTTCTGCGGTTCCCCCGTAATATCTTTTCAGAGCCGAATAAAAGATGTCCCGCACCAGAGACGATTTTCCGGAACCGCTTACACCCGTCACCACCGTCATAACATTCAGCGGAAATTTCACATTCAGTCCCTTCAGGTTATTTTGACGGGCAAAAAGCACTTCGATATAATTGTTCCAAGAACGTCGATGCGCAGGTACCGGAATCTTTTCTGCTCCGGTCAGGTATTTCAGGGTATGACTGCGGCTCAGCAGGCTTTCCGTACCAGCCAAGTTAACCAATTCGTTCACAGCTCCCTGATAGACCACTTCTCCGCCCAAGCGTCCGGCATCAGGCCCCATATCGATGATATAATCCGCTGCCCGCATGATTTCTTCGTCATGTTCCACCACAATCACCGTATTGCCCAGATCCCTCAGTCCCTTCAGCACACGGATCAGCATTTGCGTATCTCTCGAATGCAGTCCGATACTGGGCTCATCTAAAATATATAGAGAACCCACCAAGCTACTTCCAAGTGATGTCGCCAGATTGATACGCTGGCTTTCTCCGCCGGAAAGTGATGATGACAAGCGGTTGAGTGTGAGATATCCAAGACCGACATCCTGTAAAAACCGGATGCGGTTTTTGATTTCCAGCAACAAACGTTTCGAAACAGCCTGATCGGTTTCATCCAATTCGAGAGTTTCAAAAAATTCACCCAATTCATGGATAGACAGATCCACCAATTCAGAAATGGACTTTCCGCAGACCCTGACATAAGAAGCCTGCTTTTTCAGACGGGCACCGCCACACTCAGGGCAAACGGTTTTGCCCCTGTAACGTGCCAACATGACACGGTACTGTATCTTGTACTGATTTTCTTCAAGCATCTTGAAGAAGCTATTCAAACCATGAAAATATTCATTGCCGGTCCAAACCAATTTTCTTTCAGCATCACTCAGCTGATACCATGGCCTGAAAATCGGAAACTGGAATTCGTCGGCATTCCGGATCAACTCCTCTTTCCACTCTCCCATTTTTTCCCCACGCCAGCAATAGACAGCATCATCATAAATGGAGAGCGACTTATTGGGAACAACGAGATCTTCATCAATGCCGATGACTTTGCCGAAACCTTCGCAAGACGGACAAGCTCCCGCCGGTGAATTGAAGCTGAACAACTCATCAGACGGTTCGTCAAACAACATACCATCAGCTTCAAATTGTTTGGAAAAATGTTTGAGGACTTCCTTGGGAGGGATAAACATCCGGATATAGCAACTGTTTTGTCCCTCATAAAAGGCTGTTTCCACAGAATCGGTTATCCGGCTGCGGGTCGCTTTATCATTTATAACGACCAAGCGATCTATCAGCAAGAAAAGCGAATCTTCCGGACAATGATCCAATATGTCTGATTCTGCGGGGACATTCATATCTTTGTCTTTTGGAACCAGATCCTCTATCCGGTAGGTGATGCCGTTGGCCTCTATCCTATTGAAACCTTGCTTCATCAACATTTCCAGTTGATCGTTCAGCGTTCTGCCTTCCGGTACGATGACAGGACACAGTACATAAAAGCGGGTATCCGGCGGATAACTCAGTATATATTGCAGCACATCCTCCACCTGATGTTTCTTGACCAGATCTCCGGAGATCGGTGAGTAGGTTTTCCCGATACGGGCATAAAGCATCCGGAGGTAATCATATATTTCAGTGGAGGTTCCCACCGTTGATCGTGGATTTCTTGTATTGACCTTTTGTTCGATGGCAATGGCAGGAGGAATTCCTTTTATAAAATCCACTTCCGGTTTGTCGATTCTTCCCAAAAATTGCCTGGCATAAGCGGATAAACTCTCCACATAACGACGTTGCCCTTCGGCATATAAGGTATCAAATGCAAGGGATGATTTCCCGGAGCCGGACAAACCTGTAATTACAATCAACTGATTCCGTGGAATGAGCACATTGATATTTTTCAGATTGTTTACCCTGGCACCCTGTATTCGAATATATTTTTCAGTTGACATCTTCGGATTTTAATAAGCCGCAAAAATACGATTTTTAGCCCGAAAAAACTATCTTTGCCAACAATATACACACTTCTTCTTTCCGATATGAATGCCTTAAAAAGAACTGTCCGTTTTTTGCTTATTTTATTGTTTTCCATCAATTCCATGGCTCAGACACCACCTAAACGAGAATTTCGCGGCACATGGATTCAAACGGTCGGTCAAGCAAAGTACGCAAAAATGTCCATGAATGAAATGAAAAGTTATTTCACGAGCCTACTGGACAAATTACAAAAAGCCGGAATCAATGTGGTGCTTTTTCAGGTACGTCCTGAAGCGGATGCCTGGTATGATTCTCCTTATGAGCCATGGAGCCGCTACATTACCGGTAAGCAAGGTAAAAATCCGGGCTGGGATCCGTTGGCGTTCATGGTGGAAGAATGCCACAAACGCAATATCGACATTCATGCCTGGCTCAATCCTTACCGAGTCAGGACTTCTCCGACCAAAGCACTGGCCAAATCACACATTTACTTCAAACATCCGGAATGGTTCATTGACTACGGAAATTATATCTGGTTTGACCCCGGAAATCCAGAATGCCGGAATTTTATCGAGACCGTCGTCAAAGACATTGTGAAACGCTATGACATTGACGGCATCCACCTGGATGATTATTTTTACCCTTATCCGATTGTTGAAAGCAAATTCGACGACTCCAAAAGTTTCAGTACCTATGGCTTAAATAAAGGATATACCTTCCGTCAAAAAGCGGATTGGAGACGTGAGAATGTTAATATTCTGATGCAAGATTTACATCTGGCCATTCATAAAATCAAGCCTTGGGTCTTGTTCGGGGTCAGTCCGTTCGGCATTTACCGCAACTCTAAAAGAGATCCGAACGGTAGCCAGACCAACGGTCTGAGCAACTATGACGATTTGTTTGCCGATGTTTTGCTTTGGCTGAAAAACGGATGGGTCGATTACAATATTCCGCAACTTTACTGGGAAATCGGACACAGAGTGGCAGATTATGAAATTTTGATTGATTGGTGGTCCAGAAACAATTATGGAAAACCGCTCTATATCGGTCAGGACATTTTACGGACCATCAAGTCTGACAGTCTAAAAATCAGTCAACTATATCGCAAGATGATGATGGCAAAAAAAAATAATCAAGTGACAGGAAATTGTTTCTGGCCCGGTTATGAACTGGAAAGAAACGCCGGCGGCATTGCCGACAGTCTGCGGACAGTTTATCATAAATATCCGGCCCTTCATCCTGCCGACAATCATTATGACCAGATTCCCCCGGGGAACGTCACCAATCTGATTTACATCAAGGAAACGAACCATACCCTACATTTGTCCTGGAAAGCCCCAATAGCCAAACAAGAAATGGATAAAGCGGCTTATTATGTCGTATATGGATTTGATAGTCAAGGAAAGATCAATCTGGAAGATCCGCGCAATATCGTATCCATCACACGTATGACTCAATACGAGATTCCTAAAAACACACCACACAAAGTATATGTAGTCACGGCTCTTGACCGGTGTCACAATGAAAGTCAGGGTGAATCTATTGAAATACCTGAATGAACTTTAGTCTTCGGGCTTATGTTTCAAGTTTCTAAAGTGATGATCCATACCCAACAAAAGCAAAACAAGAAAAGCGACATAGAAATAAAAGCCGAACAGGCAGCCTGCATCTGCAGATAATTGGATATCCGGAACAGGCAGAGATATCCTGACCGACAGATAATTTTTGAACAAAAATACGGTTCCTGTAATCATGGCAACAGATACCGCTGAAACAAGACTGAAAATTGAAATGGTAGACCGTTTTTTCTTCTTTCTAACCTCCAACATAATCTTATCCATCAAAAGGTCTTCGAAACCATCAGGCAAATCGCTTTTTCCCGTAGTTTTCAATATCTTTTTTAATGCTTTGTCCTGATCCATCTTATTTGTTTTTAACCAATGTATAAATTTTTTTTCGCGTCCGGTATAATTTCACTTTGACATTATCCGGTGTAATCTGTAGAATGGAAGAAATCACCTGAATGGGCTTTTCTTCCGTGTAATAAAGGGATATCAGTGCCTTTTCTTCCACATTCAGAAGTTCAATGGCCTGCTCCATCCGATACAGTAAATCTTCATCTTCTTCCTTGTCTAAAAGCTCATCTACCGCATCGTCCGGAATATGATGATAGGCATTATCATCAAGGAGCGGAAAGAAAACTTTCTTTTTTCTGGTTGCAGAAATGGCCGTATTGTATGCTATGCGATACAACCAGGTTGAAAAGCTGCAATCACCTTTAAAGGTATCCAACTTCCTGAAAGCCTTGATAAAAGTGTCCTGTGTCAACTCTTCCGCATCCTCCCTGCAAGGGACAATACGTACGATCATGGAATGTATGGGACGGCTGTAACGTCTTAACAGCGTGGAGAACAAAGTCGTTTCCCCATCTATAATACGCTTGATGCAGTCCATTTCATCCTGATGTTCCATAATTGTTTTTTAGACGCAGTTTGATGTCATTGGTTACAGACTTGAAACATGAAACGATATTTTTTCATCCGATCGTGTAACCTTCTTTCATTTATGGCGTCAAACACTGCAAAGAACAAAATTATTCACTAAAAATAAACAAGTTATGATGGATTTTATCATGGTTCCACTCGTGGTCGGGATTATCACGTTGGGTATTTACAAATTGTTTGAATTGTTTGCACGCAAAAAAGAGCGTTTGGCTATGATTGAGAAAATCGGTGACAAGTTTGACGCTTCCATGATTGAAGGTAAATTTTCTTTTCCTGTAAGGGCCTACCAGAAATCCAATTACGGCACCATGAAAATAGCTTGCTTGTTACTGGGTGTCGGATTGGGCTTGATGGTTGGCTTTTTCATTGTGCTGAATACCATTGGCCTTCATTATCCGGATGAATCTCGTTTTGACTACAGAGAATTTGAAAGTGTAATTTACGGTTCATCTGTACTTCTATTTGGAGGTCTTGGCTTGTTGATTGCCTTTCTGATAGAAATGAAGAGCTGCAAAAAGTTAGAAAAATAGCTCCCTGCCCCATCAATAAAGAAAAAAACCTACAAAGCCGGCCAATAATAGCATAACGATGGGATGAATATTCAACTTCCAGGTCATCAGAAAAGCCCCGATAAAAATCAAGACACTTTTGTAGTCAATAAAATTTTCCGTATTGGCCATGGATAGGGCAGCAACGGCAATCAAACCGACCGTCAAAGGTTTGATTGCACTAAGCACCGCATCCACCCAGCGATTATTACGAAAAGCCAGCAGAAACTTACAGACAATGATCATAATCAGGAAAGAAGGAAGACTAACAGCAATGGTTGCAATGGCAGAACCAAGTACGGAATTTGTCGCCGAATAGCCGACATAGGTTGCCGTATTGATTCCGATCGGGCCCGGCGTCATTTGGGAAATAGCAACGATATCCGTAAAATCTTTCGGACTGATCCAGGCATATTTTTTTACCACCTCAAATTCCACAAAGGACAACATGGCATACCCCCCTCCGAAACTGAAGAAACCGATTTTAAGATAAGTGATAAATAATTGCCAATAAATCATCTGACTAAACGAATACCTTTTTCTTCCAACACAATCAAATGTTTTTTATACAAATCTCCTACCGCTTTTTTATAAGTTTTTTTGCTGATACCGAAGCGATTGTATATTTCTTCAACCGGACTTTTATCCGTCAGAGGTAGAAAACCGTCTGCCTCTTTCAGCAATTCGTGCAACCTGACCGCAAAATCGTCTATTTTTTCAAAACCTGGTTTTTGAAGGATCAAGTCAATCTTATCATCTTCACGGATTTGTTTTACAAAACCGGTCAGCTTTTGGCCTATTTCCAACGGCCGGAAAACCTCGTTCTTATACAAAACACCACTATATTGCTGATTTACAATAGCCTTCCAGCCAAGATCTGTTTTCTTGTAGATCATCAGGTCTACCTGTTGATTTGCTTCAAGCTCCGGATGACTGTCGTCAATGAATTTTTCAAGTTTAGCCGAAGCCGTGATGCGCTTACTTTCAAAATCCACATAAATAAAAACCGGATAATGTCCGCCTTCACGCATTTTCACATGCTGTTCTCTAAAAGGAACCAAAAGTTGTTTCATCAGTCCCCAATCCAAAAAGGCACCCACTTCATTAACTTCCTGCACTTCGAGGCAAGCGAATTCACCGACCATGGCGTAAGGTTTCAAAGTCGTTGCGATAAGGCGATCTTCTGAATCCGTATAAATAAAGACAGAAAGGGTATCCCCTATTTGACAATTCTCCGGAACATACCGCGTAGGAAGCAAAATTTCACCGTCGCTTCCTCCGTCTACATAGACACCGAATTCCACGGTCTTCACCACTTTTAGCGGATTCATTTTACCAAGTATAGCCATTAGAAAAATAGGTTTAGGATTTACGCAACCAAGACCACAAAATACCGCCGGCTGCCGCCATCAGGATGGTCCAGACAGGGTTCAGGTGGGCAAAATAAATGAGAGCAACAGCTGCAACCGGAATTAAAGCTGTTTTCCAGGTCAAATGTACCGTTCTTACCATCTTGATGATGGGAACGGCAATCAATGCCGCCACTGCAGGACGGACACCCTTGAAGATACTTTCTACAACAGGGTTTTCCTTAAAATCCGTAAAAACAGTGGCAATGGCCAATATAATTAAAAAAGACGGAAGGACGGAACCTATCGTTGCTGCAAAAACGCCCTTAATACCAAGTGATTTGTAGCCGACAAAGACGGCGATGTTCATCGCTATGACACCGGGAGCCGCCTGAGCCAACGCCAACAACTCCACAAAATCTTCCTCACTGAGCCATTTTCGGTTTTGCACGACTTCCCTTTCAATCAAAGGAATCATGGCATATCCGCCGCCAATGGTAAACGATCCAATCTTCAAAAAGGTTGAAAACAGCTGCCAAACAGTAGCCCGACAGGATTCGTTAACTATCGGCGTTTTATCATCCATGATCAATCAGCTCAATTTTGCTTCAATCCATTTGCGAGCGTTCACAAAAGCCTCAATCCAAGGCGTAACCTGATCGCTATTTTTACGATTTCCGGGATATTCAGCCCATTGCCATGGGAAAATAGCCCTTTCCAAGTGAGGCATCATAGCCAAATGACGACCGTCAGCCGAGCAAATACCTGCTGCCGAATAATCGGAACCGTTCGGGTTGGCCGGATAAGCATCATAATTGTATTTGGCAATGATATGGTATTTATCTTCCGTATACGGCAGGCTGAACTTACCTTCTCCATGAGCCACCCAGATGCCGAGCTTGCTTCCGCTCAGAGAACCGAACATGACGGATTTGTTTTCCGGAATGCGCACGGATATAAATTCCGATTCAAATTTATGAGATTCATTGTGCAGCATTTTTGGCTTCTTTTCGTGATCAGGATTGATCAGACCGAGTTCGATCATACACTGACAGCCATTGCAAATGCCAAGGCTGAGTGTATCCGGACGGGCATAAAAGGCATATAGTGCCTTACGGGCTGTTTCGTTAAACATAAACCCGCCGGCCCAACCTTTGGCTGAACCAAGCACATCTGAATTGGAAAAGCCACCGACAAAAACAATCATATTCACCTCTTCCAGAGTTTCACGACCTGACATCAAATCGGTCATGTGAACATCCTTGACGTCGAAACCGGCCAGATAAAGGCTGTAAGCCATTTCACGATCACCATTCACTCCCTTTTCGCGGATAATGGCTGCACGGGCACCTGTACGTTCACGACGATCAGGAGAAATGCCATATTTGGAGAATTTACCGTTAAAGTCCTTGTCGAATTTAAATTCGAGAGGTTGTTCCTTGTAGTTTTCAAAACGGGCTTTGGCACAAGCCAAACCGCTTTGTTTGCGATCAAGCAGATAGGAAGATTCATACCAGACATCGCGCAAATGATCAATACCGAAGAGGTATTCGGCACCATCCTTTTCCAGGAGGATTTGTCTTTCCTCGGCAGGGACACCAAGCAAAGCAAAACCGATACCGTTTTCCGTCAGGTATTTTTCCACTTTCTTAGGTTCACGGGCCTGAATCAGGACACCCGGATTTTCGGCAAACAGAATTTTGAGGAGATCCTTTTCTGCAACACCGTCCAGACAAATATCCAATCCTCCTTCCACATTGGCAAAACACATTTCCAGCATGGCAGTGATCAAACCTCCTGCGGAAATATCATGACCGGCCACAATCCATCCTTGTTTAATAAAATATTGGATGGCGTTGAAAGCTTCCCTGAAATATTCCGGTTTGGTGACGGTCGGCACCGTGTCACCCACTTTATTGAGAGACTGCGCGAAGGCGGAACCACCCAGTTTCAGACTGTCAAAAGAGAAATCGATGTGATATAAAGGATATTCCGGATTGTTCACCAAAACCGGAGTCAGCACCTTTTTTACATCAGAGACTTCCGCTCCGGCTGAAATGATTACGGTACCCGGAGCCAAAACCTTGTCGTCACCATATTTTTGAGTCATGGACAAAGAATCCTTGCCGGTAGGGATATTCACACCCAAAGCAATGGCAAAATCACTGGCAGCCTGAACAGCCTTGTACAAGCGGGCGTCTTCTCCCGAATTCTTACAAGGCCACATCCAGTTGGCTGATAATGATACACTGTCCATCTGTTCTGTAAGGGGAGCCCATACCATGTTGGTCAGGGATTCGGCAATCGCCAGCACAGAACCTGCAGCCGGATCTACCAAAGCGGCCTGAGGCGCGTGCCCTATGGAAGTGGCGATACCAGCCTTACCACGGTAATCCAATGCAACGACTCCAACGTCGGCCAACGGCAACTGTATTTCACCCACACATTGTTGGCGGGCAACTTTTCCGGTTACGGAACGATCCACCTTGTTCGTCAACCAATCTTTACAGGCAACAGCTTCAAGTTGGAGTACGGTTTCGAGATATTTATCCAATAAGGCTGTCTCATATTTAACCGGTTCATAGCTTTCTTCCACGGTATTGTCGGTAATCACCGTACGGGGAGGTTTACCGATCATATATTCCAGACGAAGGTCGATGGGACGCTGGCCGTCTTTTTGCTCAAAAATAAATTGATGGTCACCCGTCGTTTCACCGACCACATACATCGGGGAACGTTCACGGTCGGCAACACGTCTGATAAAAGGTATGTCCTTTTCATTGACCAGAAGGCCCATACGTTCCTGACTTTCATTACCGATGATTTCTTTGGCTGAAAGGGTCGGATCACCAATAGGCAATTGGCTCATATCGATTTTTCCACCTGTACTTTCCACCAATTCGGACAAACAGTTCAGGTGCCCGCCTGCCCCATGGTCATGGATAGAGACAACAGGATTTTCGTCCAATTCAGCCAAGGCACGGATAACGTTGGCTGCCCGTTTCTGCATTTCAGGATTGGCACGCTGTACGGCATTCAATTCAATACCGGAAGCATATTGACCGGTATCCACGGATGAGACAGCACCGCCACCCATACCGATCCGGTAATTATCGCCGCCAAGCAGTACCACCTTTTGCCCTACCTGAGCCTCCCCTTTCAGTGCATCCACCTTTTTGGCAAAACCGACACCGCCTGCAAGCATGATGACTTTATCATAAGCCAGTTTTTTTGCATTTTCTTCATGTTCGAAAGTCAGCAAAGAACCGCAGATAAGGGGCTGACCGAATTTATTACCAAAATCGCTGGCTCCGTTGGAAGCCTTGATCAGGATTTGTTCAGGCGTTTGGTACAACCAGGGGCGTTCCGGCATATCCTGTTCCCATTCGCGATCAGCTTCCGTGCGTGGATAGGAAGTCATATAGACTGCTGTTCCTGCAATCGGCAACGAAGCCTTGCCTCCGCCCAAACGGTCACGGATCTCACCACCTGTACCGGTAGCTGCGCCGTTGAAAGGTTCAACCGTTGTCGGAAAATTGTGTGTTTCGGCTTTCAGGGAAATGACCGATTCAAAATCCTTGATTTCAAAGTAATCTGGTTTGTCGGAAGTTGCCGGAGCAAATTGTTCGATGACAGGGCCTTCGTTAAAAGCCACATTGTCTTTGTATGCTGAAACCAACCGGTTGGGATTGATTTTAGAGGTTCTCTTGATCAGTTCAAACAACGATGAAGGTTTTTCTTCACCGTCTATGATATAAACGCCACCGAAGATTTTATGCCGGCAATGTTCAGAATTCACCTGTGAAAAGCCGAATACTTCACTATCTGTGAGTTTGCGTCCGATTTTTTTTGAGACTCCGTCGAGATATTCTATTTCATCTTCGCTGAGTGCCAAACCTTCCTGAAGGTTATATGCGGCAATATCCTCAATGGAAATAATGGGATCCGGCTGTTTGGAAATCGTAAAGATTTCCTGATTCAATCCTTTAAAGATACGCTGCAACATGGCATCATGTTCCGCATCTTCCGAAGACACAGGAAAAAATTCTTCCATACGGATAATTCCTTCCAATCCAAGATTGACGGCGATTTCAACGGCGTTAGTACTCCATGGAGTAATCATTTCACGGCGTGGTCCGATAAAAATGCCACCGATGGTCTCCTCTTTAATCAGAATAGCTTCGCTCAGGAGCCATTGCATTTTATGAAGGCCGGCTTCGGATAAAACTTTGGAAACCTGCACGGCAATTATGCTTTTAGCCTGTGTTTGAAAGAATTGTATCATAGCTGTTTCAAATTTTCCAATAAGCTGCAAAGTTAGGAAAAAATATACGGAAGACATCTTGTAATACCTGTGATTTTTCGGGCTTAATATAAAAAGCTCCTATCCTAAAAAAAATAAAAAACATCGAATAAAATTGATCGATTTTATAGGTTTTCCATCTTAAATTTTGTAAAATTGCACTCTTAATTAGAGGAAATTTTTTAAAAATTAATTATGAAGAGTTTATCCATTCCGTTTTTACCAGGATTGAATGCGCTTTCTGTGGGTAATGCTTCCGATTTTTTAGACGAAAACGGCGCCAGAATTTCAGTGGAGACAATTAACTGGCCTGAAGCTTTCGGGTACAAACCGCTGACAACAGTCTGTCTCGGGTATAGCGATACTGCCATATACTTACTTTTTCAGGTTCATGGAAATTGCTTGCGCGCAGTCAACACTCAAGACAATCAAGATGTATATCAGGACAGTTGTGTGGAATTTTTCGTCAAACGGAAAGACAGCGACTTTTACTACAACTTTGAGTTCAATTGCATTGGTGTCTGCAAAGCAGGCAGACACTTAGACAGAAACCGGGTGACCGATTTCACTCAGGATCAGTATCGCAAAATAGAACGTTGGGCAAGTATGGGTTCCAAAGGCTTTCATGAAATGAGCGGCCTGTTTTCGTGGGAACTATGCGTCAAAATTCCGTTTGAACTCATAGAAGTTGACCCGTTACATCTTCCCGTTAAGCTATTGGGCAACTTTTACAAATGTGCAGATGCCACAGAGCAGCCTCATTTTGTATCATGGAGTCCCATTAAGGCAGAAAACCCGGATTTTCACAGGCCGGAATTTTTCGGTGAGATGCTTCTAATCAAATGATCTGAAGCAAATTAGTCTTCTACCCAAAGCAAATCAGAAAGGATATTGTCAGCGATGAAATATCCTTTTTTTTGTAATATCAGATGATTGTCCCGGATATCCAAAAAGCCATTCTTCAGGCTTTTTGCCGCATTTTCCAGACAATATTCGTGCATCTTTCGGCCAAAAAGCCTGAAAAGCTCAGTTAAATCAAGCCCATTCACTATTCTGAGACGGGTAATAATGAAGTCATTGTATTTTGTTCCGGCATCCAATATCTCAGTTTCCCGGAAAGGTTTCTGATCATCCATTCCTTGAATGTATTTCTCTACCGAATGCACATTCATCCGACGCGCATCACCGTTGTAGGAATGAGCTCCGGGTCCTATACCCAAATAGAGCGTTCCATCCCAGTAAGCAAAATTGTGTTTCGATTCAAAACCGGATATTGCAAAATTCGAAAGTTCATATTGCATGAAATGCTCAGATTCAAGACGTTCAATCAATTTAAAATAACAAGCTTCCAAGATTTCATCCTCCGTTTGCACCAAAAGGCCCTGCTCCCGTTTCCGATACAAAACGCTGCCCTCTTCCCAGCTTAAAGCATAGGAAGAAATGTGCTTTACAGGCAACGTCACCGCTCTTTCGATTGACTTTGTAAAGCTATCCATGGTCTGTCCCGGCAGACCATACATCAAGTCTATGCTGATATTGTCAAAACCCAGTCGGCGACAATTTTCCACAGCTTCAGCAGCCTGCAAAGCCGAATGCCGGCGGTTTATGAGCTTCAACTCTTCATCCTGAAAACTTTGCACCCCGATGCTGATACGGTTAAAAGGGAACCCACGCAACATCCGGATGTAATCCGGTTTCAGGTCATCCGGATTAGCCTCCAGTGTAATCTCCTCACAAGGAGATAAATCATAATTTTCACGGATGGTCCGAAAGATATTCCCGAAATCCTCCTGATTGAGTAAGGATGGCGTTCCTCCTCCAAAATAGATGGTGCGCAAAGCCGGTCGTTCCGAACCAAAAAAAGACCTCTCCGTCTTTATCTCAAGCATCAGTGCCTGCACCAACTCCTTTTTCCGTTCAAGCTGAGGTATGGAAAAAAAATCGCAATAGAAGCATTTGCTTTTACAAAAAGGAATATGAATATATAATCCTGAAAGATTCGTCATCGGCTCAAAATAAAACTTGCTCTTTCACTGAAATCCTTCCGTTCACCTTCTTAAGCCGCACCGCTTTCGTCACAGCATCGTGAAAAAAGAACAGGATCTGATTATATTCCACCGCCTCTTCAAGGATGAGGATTTTCTCATCGGTCGATACGACGGCAGCATTATCCACAGCAGCAATGCAGAGTGGCATGATATGAAGCTTCATGGGAATCACATCTCCACAATACACCATCGTCCCCATCGGTGTATCAATATAAGAAAGGAGTTGATCGTCCGTATGCCCCTGCACCAATTTTACACGAACGCCGGAAAATAATTCACCGTTTGCTTTTACCAGACGAAGTCTTCCTGCATCCTCAAGGGCTTTGATGACATCCGGCGCGAAAGAATCCGCTTCCCACAATGGAGGATTCTTTGCTACTTTCCATTGCTTTTCACTGACATGGTAAACAGCATTGGGAAAAACCGGCACAAGTTTTCCATTTAAATCCGGAACCGCAGCTCCTCCGCAATGGTCAAAATGCAGATGGCTTAATACGACATCCGTGATGTCCTCTGCCCGATAGCCCGATTTGCGTAGTTCTTCTACCGGGTTTTTCAAATCATGAAACCGATAGTATGCTGATCCGCCGACTTTTTTCAATCCGACTCCGGTATCAAACAAGACCTTGTGTTCACCCATGTCGGCGAATAATATCCGCATGGCCAAAGGACAACGGTTCTCCTTGTCTACCGGATATTTGCCTGACCAAACCTTTCTTGGAATGATGCCGAACATGGCTCCTCCGTCGGTTGAAAAAAAACCGGATTCGATAGAATGGATATTCATTTTTTAGCAGTACTTTTGCACACAAATCTATAAAAAATTTCGATTAAATCGCACGTTTTCGATTGTGGGTGCAGCAACAAAACGCAAATTTGTTCTGTCTATACTCGAAACGTCTATTAGAAACACGTATGAAAATACATTTTGTCGCCATTGGAGGTGCAGCCATGCATAATCTGGCCATTGCGTTACACAAAAAAGGCTATCAGGTAACAGGGTCAGACGATGAAATCTTTGATCCGGCCAGCAGCAATTTGGCTAAATACGGATTGTTGCCTGAAACATTCGGGTGGTATCCGGAGCGGATCACCAAAGATCTGGATGCTGTCATTTTAGGGATGCACGCCCGGGAAGACAATCCCGAACTGATCCGTGCCAAAGAATTAGGCATACGTGTATTCTCCTATCCGGAATACCTATTTGACCAGACACAAGACAAAATTAGGGTGGTCATAGGCGGAAGCCATGGTAAAACGACCGTCACCTCCATGATTTTGTTTGTACTCAAGAAAATGCAAGTTGATTTTGACTACATGGTCGGAGCACAGGTTGAAGGATTTGAGACCATGGTCGGCTTATCTGAAAATTCGCGTATTGCGGTTTTCGAAGGAGATGAATATCTCACCTCTCCCATTGATCTGCGCCCGAAATTCCATGTATACCGACCGCATATTGCTGTAGTAACAGGCATTGCATGGGACCACATCAATGTATTCCCGACTTTTGAAAATTACGTGGAGCAATTTTCCATTTTTTCTAAAAAGATTGAACGTAACGGGAAATTCATCTATTTTGAAGAAGATGAAAACCTCCGGATTATTGCATCCGGACTCCGTGAAGACCTTACGGCCATCCCGTACAATGCACATCCAAGCCACATCACAGAAGGGAAAACCTGGCTGGAAACCAAGTACGGAGATTATCCCCTGCAAATATTCGGTAAGCACAACCTTCAAAACATTCAGGCGGCACACATGGTTTGCCGGCAGTTGGGTGTCAGTGATAAGGATTTTTATACAGCCATCTCCGAATTCAAGGGAGCAGCCAAACGCCTGCAGATACTTAATGAGACCGACAACTGTACCATTTTCCAGGATTTTGCGCATTCTCCTTCCAAACTAAAAGCCACCGTTTCTGCCGTCAAAGAACAATATCCTGGCAGGAAGTTAATCGCATGTATGGAATTGCACACATTCAGCAGCCTTACCGCCGATTTTTTGCCGCAATACAAAGACAGCATGAAGGAAGCAGACGAAGCTTACGTCTATTTCAATCCGAAAACCATTGAACATAAGCACCTTGCAACCATTACACCAGAACAAGTTGCCAAAGCATTCGGCGGCACGAACATAGAGGTATTTACAGATTCAAAGCTATTGATAAAAAAGCTTCTCGGCAGAAAATATAAAAAAGAGAATCTATTGATGATGTCTTCAGGTAATTTTGATGGCGTCAATCTCAAAACTTTTGCGTTAGAAATTTTATAATTAGGATGCTGATAGCAAAAGGAAAGAAAACAGAAAACATTGCAGAATACCTGTTATACATGTGGCAGGTTGAGGACATCATCAGAGCCTGCAACCTGAACATCGAGCGTATTCAGGAATATATCATCGACGGCTACGATCAACCCGGAAATATCAAGCAAGAAATCAGGGAATGGTATGAAAGCCTCATCGAAATGATGAAGCAGGAAGGCGTCACAGAACATGGCCATATTCAACTGAACAAGAATGTCATTATTGAATTGACAGATTTGCACAACAACCTGTTGAATTCGCCTAAAGAGTCGTTTTACTCCATGAGTTATTACAAGGTTCTGCCGCTGATTGTCGAACTACGTGCCAAACCGGGAGGTTCCGAAGCCGGAGAAATAGAAACTTGTATGAACGCCATGTATGGTTTGCTCATGCTTCGCCTGCAAAAAAAGGAAGTGACAAAAGAAACACAAGCAGCCACCAAACTGATCAGTGAATTTCTTCGCTTGCTTTCCGGTAAATATAAAGAAGACAAGGAAAAAGGGCTGGATCTGTAAATCCAAGTAAAAAATAGACAAAAATGGCGATACAATATCCTCTCGGAGGCTTTCTACATGAAGAGACAGACGGAAAGGCCGTTGTATTTAACTACGGACTGTATATGAAAAGAATACTGATTACCGGAGCCAATGGGCAATTGGGAAACGAAATGCGTCTGATTGCAGACAAATTTCCTGAATTCACTTTTGACTTTACAGACATCGAAGAATTGGATCTCTGCAACGAAAAAATGGTACTGGATTATTGCTCCCGCACGAAGCCTGCCTATATCATCAATTGTGCGGCATATACTGCCGTTGACAAGGCTGAAGAGGAAACGGAACTTTGCACTATGATCAACCGGGATGCCGTTTCCAATATTGCAAAAGCAGCCAAATCCATCAACGCCAAGGTTCTGCACATTTCCACCGATTATGTCTTTGACGGGACCAATCATCTACCATACATGGAAAGCGATGCGGTCTGTCCGGCTTCCGTTTATGGCAAAACCAAACTGGAAGGAGAGCAGGTACTGATGGCCAACTGTCCCGAATCAGTCATTCTTCGCACAGCCTGGCTGTATTCTCCGTTTGGAAAAAATTTCGTAAAAACGATGATCAGACTGGGCAAGGAACAAGAGAAGCTGACCGTTGTTTTCGACCAGATCGGCACTCCCACATACGCAGAAGATCTTGCTTCAGCACTGATGCAGGTGGTCTCCGCCGCCGAAAAGGGTTCCTTCGTCCCCGGCATTTTTCACTTTTCAAATGAAGGCGTCTGTAGCTGGTACGATTTTGCCCTGAGCATCCACAGACTGGCCGGTATTACCACCTGTCAGGTCGTTCCCGTTGAAACTAAGGATTATCCGGCCAAAGCCGCACGTCCGGCCTACAGCGTATTGAACAAAAGTAAAATCAAAGCCGTGTACGGCATCACCATACCGCACTGGGAAACCAGTCTTGCGGCTTGTATCGCCAAATTATAATGACAGAAATCGAAAAAGAAATTCTGCGAAGAAGAACTTTCGCCATCATCAGCCATCCGGATGCAGGTAAAACCACTTTAACCGAAAAGCTCCTTCTTTTTGGAGGTGCCATTCATGTAGCCGGAGCTGTAAAATCAAACAAGATCAAAAAGACCGCCACCTCCGACTGGATGGAGATAGAGAAACAGCGCGGCATCTCCGTAGCAACTTCCGTAATGGGATTCGACTACGATAATTACAAAATCAATATCCTCGACACTCCCGGTCACCAGGACTTTGCGGAAGATACCTTCCGTACGCTGACCGCAGTAGACAGTGTCATCATTGTCGTTGACATCGCTAAGGGTGTGGAAGCCCAGACCCGTAAATTGATGGAAGTCTGCCGTATGCGCAAGACACCTGTCATGATTTTTGTCAACAAGATGGACCGTCTCGGCAAAAATCCTTTTGACTTGCTGGATGAGTTGGAAGCAGAACTGGGTATCGCTGTACGTCCTTTGAGTTGGCCCATCAACCAGGGACAGGAATTCAAAGGCGTATACAATATCTATCAACAAAAGCTCGATTTATACAAACCTTCCAAACAGACAGTCACGGAATCCATTGAATTCGATGATGTCAACAATCCGGAACTGGAAAAATACATCGGTGAAAACAATGCCTTCCAATTGAGAGATGATATCAGGATCATCAATGGCGTTTATAATCCATTTGATACGGAGACCTATTTGAAAGGGAATCTGGCTCCTGTCTTTTTCGGCTCCGCCTTGAATAATTTCGGCGTAAAAGAGCTTTTGGACTGTTTTGTTAAAATTGCCCCCACACCGCGTCCCACTAAAACAGAAGAACGTATTGTCCGGCCGGAAGAAAAAAATTTCAGCGGATTCATATTCAAGATACATGCAAATATGGATCCCAACCACCGCAGTTGTATTGCCTTTCTAAAAGTATGTTCGGGAAAGTTCGAACGCAACGTCAACTACAAGCATGTGCGTTTTGGTAAGATGCTGAAATTCTCGGCCCCGACCGCCTTTATGGCCCAGAAGAAATCAGTGGTTGACGAAGCATACCCTGGAGATATCATCGGCTTGCCGGACACCGGTAATTTCAAAATCGGCGACACCCTCACAAGCGGTGAAGATCTCCACTTCAAAGGCATTCCAAGCTTTTCACCCGAAATGTTCAAATATATCGAAAATGCAGACCCGATGAAGTCCAAGCAGCTGCATAAAGGTATAGACCAACTGATGGACGAAGGTGTGGCACAACGATTCACGAACCAGTTCAACGGCAGAAAAATCATTGGAACGGTGGGGCAGCTTCAGTTTGAAGTGATCCAGTACAGGCTCGAACACGAATACAATGCCTTATGCCGCTGGGAACCCGTCAATCTTTACAAGGCTTGCTGGATTGAAAGTGATAACACAGAAGAACTCGACAACTTCAAGAAACGAAAATACCAGTATATGGCCACAGACAAAGACGGCCGAGACGTCTTTCTGGCCGATTCTGAATATGTTCTCCGCATGGCCCGGAATGACTTCAAGGACATTCGTTTTCATTTCAGTTCGGAATTCTGACCTCACTCCGCGTCTATTATGAAAAGAAACTGTCTCAAAAGTTTTTATACTTCTGAGAATGGAATATTTGAGATCAATCTCGAATAAGAGTATGAATAAAAAGAGGGCGTAACAAACTTGAAGCAACCCCAAAAGTTTTTGTCTAACTTTTTGGGTCACTTCACTTTTAATACACCCTCTTCTGTTTTATCTGTTATTTTTCCAGCTCTTTGTGTACCAATGCACTCGCTCCGACAATAGCCGCATCTCCGGCTTTCAACTGCGAAGGCAAAACTTTAATCTTATTCTTGAAAATCGGCAGCAGATGTGCTTCCATACTTTCACGAGTCGGTTTAAATATATACTCACCGGCAGCCGTCGGCCCTCCGAATAAGAATATTGCTTCAGGGCTGAGATGATGAACCGTATCAGCCAACGCTTGACCAAGCCATTTGCCAGTCTGTTCGAAAACCTCTAATGCCACTTTATCACCTTTTTCGGCTGCTTCAAAAATCATTTTTGAATCAAGTTCCACGAAAGATTTATCAGAAAGCAAGCTATTGGTTACATTATCCCTTACCATAATCTCAAAAGCAGTTCGTTTTATACCGGGTGCTGAACAGTATGCTTCCACATGTCCTTTTGCTCCGCAACCGCACAAACGTCCGCCGGGAATCAATGTCGTATGACCGCATTCTCCTGCAAATCCGTCATGACCATAAACCATATTTCCATCCACAACAATACCGCTACCGACACCTGTACCCAAAGTATACATCACAAAATTTTTCATACCTTTTGCACCACCATAAATCATTTCACCTATCGCAGCAGCATTAGCATCATTGGTTAGTACAATGGCTTTCATATCAGGAAATTTTTCACGCAAAAGACTCACGAAAGGTATGACACCCTTAAAAGACAAATTCGGTGCATATTCAACAGTACCATTATAATAATTACCGTTCGGAGCACCAATCCCTATTCCAAGCACTTCTATATCTTCATTCATCAATTCCGCTGAGTTAACCAACTCCTTGATGGCCAAGGACATTTCTGAGATATAAACGTTTATGTCACCATGACTTGGTGTGGGTATATTGCTTTTTACCAATACGTGACCCTCTGTATCTACAACACCAATGGCGGTATTTGTTCCGCCAACATCAACTCCAATAGCTATGTTCTTCATAAAAATTATTTTTAACAATTATTTTATAAGGTTAAATCCATCACTAAAACATTTTTTTTCGCCTGAGCAAAAAATAGAAAAGCAATCCTAACACAAGCATCACCAACCAGGCAAAAAGATAACCGTATTTCCAATGTAGTTCGGGCATCCATTTAAAATTCATTCCCCAGACCCCTACAATAAAAGTCAAAGGAATAAATATGGTAGAAACGATGGTCAATTGTTTCATAATCTGATTCATACGTAAATCATTATTTGCCAGATACAAATCCACCAATGATGCAAGTGTCTCCCTGTTTGCATCCAGCATCAATGAAACTTGTTGAATATGGTCATAGGTATCACGAAAGTACACCAAACTCGTTTTACCGATTAAAGCAGAATCCATTAAGATCAGATGTCCGAAATGTTCTATCAAAGGAGAAACACTTTTCTTTAGTTTCGAGTAATCTTTCCTGAAATGTTGAATTTGTTGTCCGGTCTCCTTTACGGTCTGATTGAATTCAATCAACAAATCCTCCATATCCATCATACAATTTTGTTGATCTTCAAGAACCTCAAGATACGAATCGACCACCATGCTTATCAGCAGATTAAACAAATAATCAGACTTTTGACTTCTCACCAATCCGACATTGGATTCAAGTGCTTTGTTGACCAAATCAAAACGATTACGACCTGTTTCCTCAAAAGAAATAACAAAATGGTTTCCCAGAACAAAACTCAGATGATCATGCCCCAAAGTCATGGAATCATTATAGCCATAAGCATCAAGAATAACTAATAAAAGATCGTTGGTTTCCTCTATCTTGCAAATATGTGAGACATTCAAAATATCTTGAATGGTTGGCACTTGAAATCCGAAAAAACCACAAATTTCACCAATGACGTCCACATTTTTCAATCCGTAGACTTGTATCCAGTTTACTTTGTTTAAGTCAATGGATTGAATCAGATCTTTCGAATGATCAAAACGACTCGTCTTCACAGACAATTTATCAAAACAAGTCAGTTGAATACTCGTTTGAGTATCGCTTATTCCATTATATACCAAGTTATCATAAAGCAGGTTATTACTTTTACTGACAGAGGTATATTTTTTATTTGCTTGCCTTTTCGCCGTCATGATTTTTTTTGCACTTCTGAAAAATCCGATGCCAAAGATATTTATTTTTCTTTGATAAAGAAATCCTTTGGGAACTTATAAAAGACTTATTTCTTCTGCGATCAACCCGAAAGTAACACCCGATAAACCATCCTTCAAATCTACGGAGTCCCGAAATTTATAAAATAAATACTATAAACTCATCCTCCTGCCAAAATAGATTTTGTGCAAATGAATTTTATTCAGGCAGATATCTATTTTGATTTCATATTTTCCTTTTTTCGCGCCGACAAAGAAAATAAATAAAAAAAAATATATATTCACTAAAAAAACATATATTTGTCACCATTCTATGTATTAAATAAAACCGAAAAAGGCATATTTATTTAAGAAACCACACTATTATGAAAACACGACTACTCTTGCTTTTATGGACTTTTTCCCTGACAGTTTTTGGAGGGAACTTCATTTCCAACGGTGGTTTTGAAAATTGGACTACCAGATCTTATGATTATCCGGAATATTATAATTCCAACTCGAATGCAGATAGTCACAACGACACTACCTTTAACGTTATAAAAACAACAAGTTCCTATAGCGGAAACTATGCGCTTAAAATGACTACAGTCGGAAAATCCGAAGAGAACCTGAAATACGGTTATGTCGTTAATGGGGACGTAAATGACGAAGGTCCCCAGGGATGGACAGGAGGTATTCCTTGCAGCGAAAGGCCTACAGGCATCACCGGATATTATAAATACAATGTCGCTTCCGGTGATACGGCCTTGATTCTTGTCACATTCAAAAAAGCAGGTAACTTAATCAGCAGTTATTTCTTTAAACTTTACGGAGTTCATGCCAGTTACACACCCTTTGACTTTGATTTTGATCTTACGGAAACGCCGGATTCGATGATTCTCGGATTTGTATCCAGCAATGCCCTCATGGATTCAGGGCTTCCCGGAAGCGAATTGTATATCGATGATGTTTCTCTGAAGGGTGTTTTCAATCAACCGACACAATTGAACGGAGACTTTGAATCGTGGAGCAATGTTTCTATTGAAAGTGCTGAAAACTGGTATGTTGATAGTGATGACAAAGCCTTATCCTGCAAAAAGACATCCGATGCTGAAAACGGGAACTTTGCCATAGAGTTGACATCTTACCTGGATGATGAAGACGGCCATTCTTTGGCAAGACCAACTCAGCTTTCAAACGGATATTGGGATGATAATAAAGGCAACATGAATGGAGGTATACCTTTTACCTATACCAAAGATACACTGGCTTTTTATTATAAATATGCCCCGGCTGATCCTCTCGGCAAAGCAGAAGTTTCACTTCAATTCAAACAAAACGGAAATTTATTCGGTTACCAACATATAGAACTGGATGCTTCCGCTAATTATCAATATGTAGAAATGCCATTTGACCTTTCCTACACGAGCGCACCAGACTCGGTGATAATCACCATCTTGTCAAACCGTTGGTCAGACATCTCAGTCTCCAATGTCGGATCAGTCCTGAAGTTGGACAGTCTTCATTTCAAGGCTACAGAAGATTCCCAACAACCGATTAACACCGAAGTTGTAAATGGGGGGTTTGAATACTGGAATTCCATAGATTATGAATATCCGGAAAATTACCCATACAATTCCAATGCAGAAAGTGTATCTAAAAATAGCTCCTTTGAAAACCTATTCAAAACCAATGATGCGTATCATGGTAATTATGCGGTCAAACTCGTAACCACATCTTCTAAGGATGGTGTCACATTTGGTTATTTTTTAAATGGAAATCCGAATGATGACGATCCAAGCACATGGTCAGGCGGAATTCCGATCAGTGAAAAACCTACCGGCATCAAGGGCCATTTCAAGTACAATGTTGAGACTGGAGATACCGCATTGGTTCTGGTTTCCTTTAGCAAAGCAGGTCACAATATCGGGTCCTATTTCTTACCACTTTATGGAGTTCATAACACCTATACACCGTTTGAATTTACATTCAGTCCTGCACTGACACAAACTCCGGACTCCATGATCTTTGGATTTGCATCCAGTTGGGCCATCAAAGGAAATGGACTCGTTGGAAGTGAACTTTTTATTGACAGTGTCGCATTAACCGGAGTTTCTGCACAACCGACACTTCTGAGCGGAGATTTCGAAACCTGGACCAATGTTTCAGTAGAAACACCCCAGAACTGGAATGTACAGAATAATGAAAAGACGGATGCCTGTAGAAAAACATCGGACGCGGCAGTTGGAAACTTTGCCGTAGAACTTGAGACCTATCTTAAAAATGAAGATGGTGTCATGCGGGCAAAACCAAGCCAAATCACCAAGGGTTCCTGGAACGATAACACTCAAACATGGGAAGATGGAATACCCTATAACAGCACGCAAAATACCCTGTCATTCTATTATAAATATGCCCCGAAACAACCGACAGACAGTGCTCAGATTTGGCTGGAGTTCAAGAGAGATGAGGAGACTTATGGTTATCAAAACATTTATCTGAAAGCTTCAAATGACTATCAGCAGATGGAAGTTCCCCTCAATATCCCTGCCAGCATACTTCCGCCAAATAACGTCATTATCGGTGTGATGTCAAATCTTTGGTCAGACACTCTTACTTCTGATGCCGGGTCCATTTTAAAGATTGACGAAATTAAATTTGTAGAGGGACAAGGAGGAGGTGATGAACCTAATGACGACATTCCTGAAGTTGTTCCAAACGGCAGTTTTGAAGAATGGAATTCAAACAATTTCGAATATCCTGAATTTTTCATATACAACAACAATGCAGAAAATGCGTTCAATAATACATCATCCAACAACATAACCAAAACGCAAGATGCATTTCACGGCTCTTATGCTGTTAAAATTCTAACAACTCAAACTCAGGATGGAATCAACTTCGGATACTTATTAAACGGAAATCCTGATGGTGATGACCCAAGTTCATGGACAGGAGGGATTCCAATCAGTGAAAAGCCGACCGGTATCAAAGGCCATTACAAATACAATGTTGAATCCGGTGACACCGCCATGGTTTTGGTATCATTCAGAAAATCAGGAAATGTAATCGGTTCGTATTTTTTACCGTTGTCCGGAGTCCATAACACCTATACTCCTTTTGAATTCGCCTTTAGCCCTGCACTGACAGTAACTCCCGACACTGTTATCCTTGGATTTTCCTCTAGTTGGGCACTTACTCAAAAAGGACTTGCCAACAGTGAATTGTATATTGACAGCATCGCATTCACAGGAGTCAATACACAGCCTGAACAATTAAACGGCGATTTAGAATCATGGACCGTAGGCAATATTGTAACTCCGAAGAATTGGGTTATTCAAACGAACGAAAAAAGTTCCTTCAAGAAAACCGATGCTGCATCTGATGGGAACTATGCCATTGAACTTTACACCTATCTTGAAAAGAGAGATGGAGTATTCAGGGCCAGTCCAAGTGAAATAGCCAATGGCTATTGGAGCGACAACTCCAATAAATGGGAAGGAGGCATGTCTTTTAACAGTGCGATGGATACCCTATGTTTCTCCTACAAATATGTTCCGGCTCAAACGACTGATTGTGCACAGGTTTGGTTAAAATATAAAACGAATGGTTATGAATTTGGAAATGAGAGTATGGACCTGACAGCTTCGAATCAATACAAACAAGTAAAGTGGCCACTTTCCGTCAATAATTTTATGACGCCGAATGAAGTCATCATCGGTTTTCAATCCAATCTTTGGTCAGATACACTGACTTCACACGTAGGTTCCGTCTTGACAATAGACAATATCTATTTCAAGTCATCAACTATTCCCACACCGGTTGTAACGACAGAAGAAGATGCAAAAATAAACATCTTCCCAAATCCAACCAATGGTGTATTTAAGATTCAAGCTCTTGGTCAGGATATTGAACGGCTTGATATTTACAATCTATCCGGGCAAAAACTGATTTCCATCGGCAATGATCAAATTCAATCCGAAACGGAAATTAACTTGACCGGCTATCCTCGCGGTATGTACCTGATAAAAATCAGTAGCGGGAATAAAACCGATATCAGGAAATTAATACTGAAATAAGTCAAAGTCAAAATACGGAACTGTCTGAAACCTATAAAAAATCCCCGTCGACATAAATCGACGGGGATTTTTATAAGATCCGATTTCAAAAATAAACAATCCGACTATTTGACTGAGATTTTCCTGACAACTGTTCCTATTTTGACAATGTAATATCCTCTCGGTAATCCCAACTGAAACTCCTGATTACTACTTTCAATTTTTTTATCAAAAACCTTGACTCCAACAATACTCAACACTTCCAACTTTTCTCCGACCACTGCATTTTGCAATTGCAAAATCTTACCCTTGAGAAGAACAGAGACCGTAGTTTCCTGAGAGACAGCCACAACCACTTTCTCATTCCTTTGAGCATTCAAAGGAACAAATAAAATCAAAGATAAAAAGAAGATGCATGTAAATCTTTTCTTCATTAGAATAGACTTTTAATCAAGACAAAGATAGCAAAAGTGCCAATAAAAAGCAAATGAATCCCTGTCAGATTTCTACAAACATTCCTTCATTTGCCAAAATAGTGTTGGGAAAAATAAGGCGAGCCTCGTCCAATAACCCATTCTCATTCGCATATCTGGCAGAATAATGGCCGATGACAAGCTTTCCTACATTCGCTTTCAACGCAATTGTGGCTGCATGGGCTGCCGTTGAATGCATGGTACTTCTTGCACGTTCAAGTTCAGATTCGCCGAATGTCGCTTCATGATAAAGTACATTTACGTTCCGGATAAGAGGAATGATTTTTTCAAAAAAAGCCGTATCCGAACAAAATGCATAGGATCTTGAAGGTGTCGGAGGCAATGTGATTCTCTCATTGAAAATAATCTCTCCGTCATCCGTTGTATAGTTCTTACCGGCTTTGATTTTAGGAATAGATTTTAACGGAATATGGTAAAAATCAATCATATCCTTCCTAATATGGCGTTCACGCTCCTGTTCACGAAACAAAAAGCCGGCGGTGGGTACACGGTGTTTCAAAGGTAAAGTAAAAACTTGAACGGAACGATCCTCGTAAATCAATTCTGATTTTGCAGGATTAAAAAAAGAAAACTTTATTTCATAAGGCAATTCTTTACAAAAAAAATCAAGCTGCGGCTTCAACAATTTCTCCAAATCCGGATGCGAATGGATGGTCAACGCAGCTTTTCTGCCCAGCATCCCCATCGTGGAAATCAGGCCTATCAGTCCAAAACAATGGTCACCATGAAGGTGTGAGATGAAAATATCATAAATCCTGTTATAGTTCAGTTTTGTATGTCTAAACTGCAACTGAGTACCTTCACCGCAATCGATCATAAAAAGTTTATCTCTCACATTCAAGATTTGTGAGGTCGGTAAATGATGACGGGTCGGCAATGCCGACCCGCAACCAAGTATATGTAAATCGAAGCGGTCCATTCTATTTAAAATTCCGCGTTATTAGGGGTACGTGGGAAAGGTATGACATCACGGATATTAGCCATACCGGTAACGAACAACATAAGCCGTTCAAAACCGAGTCCGAAACCGGAATGAGGTGCCGTTCCAAAACGACGGGTATCCAGATACCACCAGATATCCTTCTCAGGAACCCCCATCTCCCTGGCACGTTTTGTCAATTTTTCAAAAGATTCCTCACGTTGGGATCCGCCGATGATTTCTCCAATCTTCGGGAACAACACATCCATTGCCCTGACCGTTTTTCCATCGTCATTTTGTTTCATATAAAAGGACTTGATTTCTTTCGGATAGTCGGTCAATATCACCGGTTTTTTAAAGTACTGTTCCACCAAATAACGTTCGTGTTCGGCTGCCAAGTCTGCTCCCCAGAAAATAGGAAATTCAAACTGATGACCTTTGGAAACAGCTTCTTCCAGAATCCTTACCCCCTCCGTATAAGATAAACGAACAAATTCATTGTTCACGACGAAGTTCAGACGTTCAATCAATTCTTTGTCATACATGGAAGACAGAAAATTCAAATCGTCCTGACAATTATTCAAAGCCCATTGGATACAATATTTGATGAAATCTTCAGCCAATTGCATATTCTCATCAATCTCATTGAAGGCAACTTCTGGTTCAATCATCCAAAATTCAGACAAGTGACGGGGTGTGTTGGAGTTTTCCGCACGAAATGTCGGTCCGAATGTATAAACAGCACCCAAAGCCATGGCAGCCAGCTCAGCTTCCAATTGTCCGGATACGGTCAAGCTGGCTTGTTTTCCAAAGAAATCTTCGGAATAATCAATAGAACCGTTTTCATCTTTTTTCAGATCGTACAAATTCAGCGTCGTCACCTGAAACATCTGCCCTGCCCCTTCACAGTCAGAAGCTGTTATGAGCGGAGTATTGAAATAAAAGAAACCTCTTTCGTGAAAGAACTGGTGAATGGCAATGGCCATATTGTGACGGACACGGAAAATAGCACCGAAAGTATTGGTTCTCGGACGCAAATGTGCAACCTCACGCAAATATTCCAACGTATGGCCTTTTTTCTGCAAAGGATAAGTAGCAGGATCAGCAACCCCAAGCACTTCCATCTCCTTTGCCTGGATTTCCACTTTCTGGCCTTGTCCCATAGACTCGGTCAAAATGCCATTGGTACTGATACATGCACCTGTAGTGATAGTTTTGAGCATTTCTTCATCAAAACCTTCCAGATCAACTACGATTTGTACATTATTTATGGTGGAGCCATCATTCAGAGCGATAAAGCTCACTTTTTTGTTACCACGGCGGGTACGCACCCAACCTTTAACGTTTACCATGACTCCGAAATCATTGCGTTTCAAAACATCAACGACCTTGTCTCTTTTGATCTTTTCCATAAAAAATATTTTCAGAACTAAACAAAAGCACCCATTTTCAAAAGGCTCACTTCTTTTTCCGTCAAATGACGCCATTTTCCACGAGGCAAATTCTTTTTGGTCAGACCGGCAAAATAGACACGGTCTAATTTACAAACTTTATAACCCAGAGATTCAAAGATACGACGGACGACGCGATTCTGCCCGGAATGGATTTCAATGCCAACCACTGATTTACTGTCAGAATCCACATAACTCAGATTGTCAGCTTTCACTTCGCAATCATCCAGCGTCACACCATCAAGAATGGTTTGCATATCAGCTGCGGTGATGTCTTTATCTAATGTTGCCTGATAAATCTTACGCTTTTCGTATTTGGGATGTGTCAATTTCGAAGCCAAATCACCATCATTGGTCAAGAGTAACACCCCTGTAGTATTTCTATCCAGACGTCCGACCGGATAAATACGCTCGTAACAGGCACCTTTCACCAAATCCATAACTGTCAGACGTTCCTGAGGATCATCAGAGGTCGTTACGCAATCTTTGGGTTTATTGAGCAATATATAAATCTTATGTTCAATGCTTACCGGCTGATCATGAAACAAAATGGTATCAACCGGCTTTACTTTTACACCAAGTTCGGATACAACCTCACCATTCACTTTCACGACACCGGCCTGAATGAATTCATCCGCTTCACGACGTGAGCATATTCCTGCATTGGCCAAATATTTATTCAGACGGATAGGGGTATCCGGATCCAAGTTCACCTGATATTTTGGAGCAGCAGGACGTTCTCCGTAAGGCACTCCGTGTTCATAACCGGCTTCACGTTTGATACGCGGACGACGGGGACGGCCATCGGAACGTTCGGGTTTTGGAAGTGAAGGGCCGGAAAAAGAAGGACGGGATTTGAAACCTCCTTCTTCACCAAACGGACGGCGAGGACGGTCATAACTATTTCCGTCACGGTTTCCTCCGAAACGATTTCCACTCTCACCAAACGGACGGCGAGGTCTGTCTGAATTTCCTTCACCGAAACTACGACGCGGACGATCAAAACTATTTCCTTCACGATTGCCTCCGAAACGATTTCCGTCGAAACGGTTACCGCCTTCGCCAAAATTACGACGCGGTCTGTCAGAACCACCTTCCCCAAAACTACGGCGTGGACGTTCAAAACTATTTCCTTCGCGGTTACCCTCAAAGCTTTTGCCTTCTTCGCCAAAAGGACGACGAGGCCTTTCAGAACCACCTTCGCTGAAGTTACGGCGGGGACGGTCAAAGCTGTTTCCACCACGGCTGTTTCCGCTAAAACTATTTCCCTGTTCTCCGAACGGACGACGGGGACGGTCTTCATAATCTCCGAAACTACGGCGGGGACGGTCATTATTGTCGCCAAAACTACGGCGGGAACGATCATTATTATCCCCGAAGCTGCGACGGGGTTTATCAAAAGAATTTCCACTGCGGTTGAAACCACCGTTGTCACTAAAAGCCCTTCGGGGACGATCAAAAGATTCCCCTTGTGTTTTTCTGTTGTCAGATGATTTACTCCATGGATTTGAATCTGAGTTCGAATTTCTTGAATTTCTTTCACCATCACGGCGGGCAGAAGATGCACCTTCACCAGGCTTTTCCTGCCAATTTTCTTTGTCTGTCATCATTTTTTAAAATTTGTGTATACGTTTTCTTTAATATTACATCCCCGTATAATTATGGGGCGTTATTGCTCTCAACTCTGCTTTCACAGCATCGCTGACGTTCAATTCATTGATAAACTCACTAATGGATTCTTCAGTGATGGTTTGATTGGTACGGGTCAATGCCTTTAAGGTTTCATAAGGTTTGGGATAACCCTCACGTCTTAGAATGGTTTGAATGCCTTCTGCAACCACCGCCCAATTCCGGTCCAGATCGTCGGCCAGAGCTTCCTCATTCAACAAGAGTTTACTCAAAGCCTTCAATGTACTTTGAAAAGCAATCAAAGTGTGGGCAAAAGGCACACCGATATTCCGTAAAACGGTGGAATCAGTCAAATCACGTTGCAAACGGGATACAGGCAATTTTGCAGCCAAATGTTCGAACAACGCATTGGCCACACCGATATTTCCTTCGGAATTTTCAAAATCAATGGGGTTCACTTTATGAGGCATGGCCGAAGAACCAACCTCACCAGGTTTGATCTTTTGTTTAAAATAGCCCATGGAAATATACATCCAAAAATCTCTGTCTAAATCCATGATGATATTGTTGATCCGTTTCATACCGTCAAAAATGGCGGCCAAATTATCATAATTGGAAATCTGCGTGGTATAAGTCTCACGCTCCAATCCGAGTCTATCTTTCAGAAATCTTTCCCCGAAAGCGTTCCAGTCATAAGAAGGATATGCCACATGGTGTGCATTGAAATTCCCGGTAGCACCACCGAATTTGGCAGAATAAGGAATCTGCTGGAGCTGCTCCATCTGTTTGCTCAAACGATGCACATAAACCATGATTTCCTTTCCCAAACGGGTTGGTGAAGCAGGCTGACCATGAGTCTTTGCCAACATGGGAATATCTTTCCACTTCTCTGCATCCTCTGCCAAACATTCAATCACTTCCTGCAAACCCGGATAATAGACTTGTTCCAAGGCGTCCTTAAGGGACAAAGGTACCGCGGTATTGTTGATATCCTGTGAAGTCAGTCCAAAATGGATAAACTCCTTATAATCAGCCAAGCCTAAACGGTCAAATGCTTCCTTCAGAAAATATTCGACAGCTTTCACGTCATGGTTGGTGACTTTTTCTATATCCTTGATGCTTTGAGCATCTTCAACCGTAAAGGTGGAATATAGCTTACGAAGTTCAATAAAGAGGTCTAAATCTACGTCCTTCAATTGCGGCAACGGCAATTCGCAAAGCGCGATAAAGTACTCTACTTCGACCTGTACACGATAACGGATAAGGGCAAATTCGGAAAAATACGAAGCCAGAGATTCGGCTTTGGAACGATATCGCCCGTCAACAGGAGATATCGCAGTTAACTCATTCAAATCCATTCTACTCACTTTTAAAAGGTCAATCACTGCCTCTTAGCTCATAAAAACAACATTATTTTCACGTAGAAAATCCTCGCGAAACAGAGACTGCAAAAGTACTATTTTTCAGTGGAATAATCAGAGCCTTTTCCTTAAAAATTTTGACCCTCAGAAAAATGGCTCACAAAAAATTTGCCAGAGTAAAAATTAGCCGTATCTTTGTCGCGCTTTTTAGGAAACGAGAGGGCGTTTAGCTCAGCTGGTTCAGAGCATCTGCCTTACAAGCAGAGGGTCGGGGGTTCGAATCCCTCAACGCCCACCACCTCTTAAATATTCAAAAGCAAAATTCGGGCGTTTAGCTCAGCTGGTTCAGAGCATCTGCCTTACAAGCAGAGGGTCGGGGGTTCGAATCCCTCAACGCCCACCGAAACAAGACGCATGACTTTCCCTTTGCGCCTTTTTTTATGCTCAAATCAGCATGCTCAAAAAGGGACTGCTTCTGCATATCTTTAAAAAATGATCGCTGCGTTCATCTATTTTGATTTTTTTTTTAACCCTTGATTCGTATGAATACAAAATGCTAAAGGTTCAGAAAATACAAAACAGAAGGCATGTAGTCTTTTAAAGCTACGCGTAATATTTTAAGAGATTTGCAAATATGAAATTCAACTCCTTTGGGAGTCATATTCATTTTTTCTGCAATTTCTTTATGTGAAAGATTTTCAAAGCGACTTAATATAAAAATATTTCGCGTGTTTTCCGGTAATTTATGAAGTGCTTTGTCTACTATGTCCATTATTTCTTTCGAAAAAATTTCTTCAGGATCACACACTTCAAGTGTAACTAATTGAGTTCTTAATTTCCAATAATAGTGGTCAGCTAATTTTTCTTCCACATTATTGCGAATCTGTAAATGTCGCAAATGACTAATGCATTTGTTTTTGATAATTGTAAGAATGTAAGCAGGTGGATTCGTATCGGAAGTTAATTTGTCCCGGTTTTCCCAATAAGACATAAAAGCTTCTATCGCAAAGTCTTCGGCAAGTTTTATTTCTTTTACAAATGAAAATGCAAAATGAACAAATCGTTGATAATAGTCATTAAATAGGTTGTTAAAATCTATTAAATCCTTTTGGTTAGTCATCATGTCTATTTGCAAAGGTATCAAAACCGTCTAGAAGAAACTGATTACATATCTTTTAACGCAAATATACGTAATTGGTCTTAAAATTCTAACGTTTTTGTTGAAAAAATAGAATCTTGCTGATATCATTGCATGACATGAGAATCCTCAAATTTTTTCGTTAATCCTATATAATCGACTATTTAGAGTGGGCTCATCTTTGAAACCAAGAGATTCTTTTAGCTTTCTTGGCAATGGGTGCAAATGCAAAGTGAAGATTCCAAGAAGTGAGCAGCCTCTAAAAGGGGCTGCTGACAACAGAGACAGAACGTGACATCCTAAAAAATCCTTGAACATCATTTCCAGAAACGATCGTTGACTTTAAAATTTATAAAAATCTATATATCAAGAAGATGAACGATATGAGCAAGGAGGAAAGTACTTAAGTGTCTTAAAAAAAAATGTTTTTGAAAGGTTTTTTAATTATCTTAAAAGTACTTTAAAGATTTTATTTTCTATTTTTAAAATTATCATATCATCTTTAAAACATTGCATAGAAATTGATCCAAGATTATTTACAATTTCTTTTTTCAGGTATGCCCCCATTAAACTGTACACCTCAATGTTTACTGGTCTTGCTATTCCTGAAACAATAACATCTCTCCCTTTTACAATCAATTGAATCTTGTCATCATTAACAGATCCAACGCGTGTACTCAGATCCTTAAATTCTACAGCACCAACAGCAGGAGTAGTCGGACGAGGTTCACCCAATTGATCAACCGTTGGAATGTTATACCCGCTTAATGAGGCAATACCTGCATTTTTAGCAATACTTGTTGAAGAAATCATGGCAACCGTTTGATCTCCTAAAACAGAAAGCACAGGACGTTTCTTATCTGTAGCAAAGGTTTCAAGCTCTTTAAAGATATTGGCGGTCGAAGGATCAGCCACCTGAATGCAATTTCCTCCGGTAGTCACAATAGATTCTGAGGCTACCGAATAAATCACATAATGCGGCTCAATAAGTACAGATGCAGTCGGATCAGCAGTGGTTCCAAGACCTGCGTACAAATCAGAATATGTGCCATTGGCATCAACGTTGTTGGTTACAATTGAGTTGACAAGATATACGTTGGACGTTCCTTTTAAAGTGGTAAGAGCACTAATGGCTCCGTTACCCTGATTGCCTGCAAAGGTACAATTAACGGCAATCAGATTCACGGTATAATTGCTGCTGCTCTGAACAGATGCCAGTATAGCACCTCCTGTATTCGTCGAAAGGTTGTTTAAAAAAGTTGAATTTGAGATTTTTACATTACACGGGCCAGACTGTGTGCCCCTGGCCACAATGGCACCTCCGCCCCTATTGGCGGCTCCAGTTGAAGAATTCCCAACAAAGGTGCACTTGTCCATATTTATATCTGCAGAGTTATAAATACACAACGCCCCACCACCATAACTGCCTGCACAAGTATTGTTTTCAAACAAAGTATTGGTTATGTTGGCGACCCCCTGAAGGCGACCGGCAGCACCGTTGTCCGTTCCGGAATTGATGTTTCTGAAAATACATTTGTCAATGTTTAAGGTCGAGCCGTTTGCGGCGGTAATTGCTATTTTCTGTGCACCGTCTTTTCCCTCGAATATTAGGTTTGATAAACTAACATTGACACCGGAATTAACAATCATAATATTTTTGCCCGCAGCGGTTTGTTTTAATATCACCCTGGAACCATTAAGTGTATTTGTCCCGTTGATTGTAATGCTCTTCATTGTGATTTCACCAGTTAACAGGATTTCATTACTTCCTTCGAATTCAAAAGAAATTACATCATTATCAACAGCTGACGAAATGGCGTCGGTAAAAGAACCTGCACCCGAAGATAAATTGTTTGTAACCGTAATGTTTGTCGCTGAAAGAGTAAAAATAAAAGCGATTGAAAACAGTAAAAAGAGTAAAAATTTTCTTTCCATAATATTTAAAATTAAGATATTAATAATTTAAGTGCCAATCATTCAATATTTAAATAACAATATCAAAAAAAACGTATTTATTTTCAACTTATTTATTCAGGACTATTTTATATTTAATATTCATGAACAAATCTTTAAATTATGGGTATACTCTTGCAGATGCATTGTATAATGTTCTATTATCAGCCCGGGGAACTTTAATATCTAAAGTTACATTTCCTACTCCATTTTCAAAAGAAGACGCTTTAACAATGATAATTCCAAAAGCTTTATGATTACCGGAAGAAGGTCCCCAAGCGTAAACCATCCCTTTGCCGGGGACCAATTCTCTATTCGTTCCCCTGGCCGCTGTATAAACATTGTAATTCTCTGTCCCAACTATTTTCTTGTCAATGAAGTCTTTCAATTCTTCCTCTGTTGATATGCCGTCAAAGGAATCAAACGTAATTGAACTTCTATTAGCTGTTATTAAACAATAGTTTGCTTGAGTAAAACCTTGCATGTACGGAGAAATGGCTGCATTATAAAGGATGCTTGAATTAAAGACATGTGGAGATAATAAACATACCTGACTATTATCGTAAACAGCACAAACAAAATCCATCATTTCTTGATTTTGCATGGCTGTTTGTTGATCAAAAACATGAGGTTCCAAATAGCAAGAGAACCAGTTTTTCAACCCCTGACCAATTTTAGTTGTAAGCTTAACATCTTTAAAATAAAAAACATGAGCTTCCACTTTTGGTATTGATAGTTCGAGGAATGAAGTTTTATTATTTTCATTTTCGCCGATTATTCTTACACTTTCCATCCCATATTCTCCCCTGATTTCCAGGTTAAAATCGAACTCATCCAAGGTTGCACCCGAAGTTATAGGTATTTCAGCACCATAAACACCACTTTTCTTAACACGATACGTCAATTTTCTGATATTCGATCCCGAAACTATTGTGCCCTGATAGATATTAGTTTCATCAACAAAGAAATTTTGCAAACTTGAGATTCCTCCCTTCATGACAATATTTACAGCATCATCGACAACAGAACCTATTTTAAAAGTATCGACCTTCATGCCGTCATAAATGTTTTGTGCCTTGATGATAATATCCGAAAGACCTTTAACAACCAAGACACTCGAAGTGAAATTTTGTCCCTGAAGAGTCAAAATACGTTCTTCGGATACAACATTATTAATAACCGTTGAAACGGTGACTTTTTTTAAATCATATTCTGAAGTAATACGTCCTGAAACAGTAAAGTTTTTATTTTCAAATACAGACTCTCTGTATTTGACTGAATCTTTAAAAATGATCTGAGGAATTCTTCTAATATCATTAAATTTAAAATGCAGCTCAGAACTTTTATTTCTGCTATCAAAAGAGATGATTACCAATTCTTTTGCATTATAAAAAACAGGAATTTTCAATTCTTCTTTTATTTCTTTTGGATAGATTACATTGTCCAAATAAACAGGTTCATCGGAAACAATGCCATTTGGTGTTTCATTCATTAAAAAATAGGCTGTTCGTTTTATTCCATGATCCGACTTCACGACAATGGGGATTTGGACTGTATCTCCTTCGTTTAACCCATCAAAAGAAAGATTTTCACTGTCTATAATGATCGAAGGGCCTGACGAGTTGGACATATCGCCTTCATTACAACCAAAGAAAACCATTGGAATGATTAATAAAGCGAATAAAAAAGATTGTTTTATACTTTTCATGATTTTATTATTTATCTATTGAACTCTAATATAGATACCACCGGAAAGTGATCAGAAGCTTTTTCTTTGCTCCATACTTCATACGATTTTACATTAAATACATTTTTTGGATAAAAACCGACATGATCAATGGCTATTACCTGTGTCGGATTATCATAAGTTGCCGGAGAATCAGTTCCCGGACACGTACGGGTAAAATACGCTTCAAATAAACTAAAGAATCTGGCATCTGTAGGTCTGGTATTAAAATCACCTCCAAAAACAATAGGAGTCTTTTCTGCAAACGGTAAGATGTTTATAATCTCCTTCAATTGTTCATACCTGTTATCTGCACTAAAGACCTCTAATTGAGTGGTTGATAGCACAATTGAATCTTTGCCGGGCAAATCCACAAGAATAGTTGCAAGTGCCCTTTGTGCATAGGAAGGATCCAATTTAACAAGAGGATAAGTTTTGGGATTTTTAAGTGGGTACTTGCTCAGAATAGTTGATCCAAAAAAGCCCTTACCGCGAACCCTTTCAGAAAAATACTGAGAATTCATCTTCGTAAGCTTTCTTATTTCTTCGCTTTGATCTAAAAAGCAATTGTCGATGCCTGTATTTTTATCTACTTCCTGCAAAAAGACCACATCTGGATTAATTCTGTTTATAACATCTGCGATTCCTTCAATATCATAAGTATTCGGCATAGAAGGAGGACTGCAAAAGTGAATATTGTATGTCAATACTTTTATTTCCTTCAACAACGAATCACTGTCATTTGAATGAACATCGTGATTATTATTTAAATCCAGAACATCCGTGGGAATAGATACTGCCGTATTACAGGAACAACTTAAAACTGAAAAAATAATAAAAAAATAAATATTTCTTTTCATCTCGTTATTTTTTATTCTAACATTTAGGAGTTCGATGAAACTCGCCAAATAATTGTTAACCTATGTGGGCGATAGATTATGGGCTCGTTTCATGAGATTGCCTGTTTGTTTTTTTGATTTTCTAATTATTGGGCCAACCTGGGTTTTGTGTCAAATTGGGATTTAAAACTCTGTCTTCAACTGGCAGCGGATACAAATAGTCTTTATTTTCATCAAAAACTTTAGGAGACCCTTTATGTGGAAGATAATTTCCTTTTGCGTTATCCGACAAACTGTTTACAGGAATGTAAGATATATTTGATGAATTTGATGATGGAGGATTTTCTCCCTCATACACCTCAACATCTATAGAGCCATTACCATCTAAATCATAATCACCTATTCCTCTGAAGTAAATGCCTTTAAATTCATCAACTAAGAGATGTCCTTCTTTCCATCTCATTAAATCATCCCAACGGTTATTTCCCTCCATTACAAGTTCAATTCTTCTTTCTCTTCGTATCTCCAATATAGTACCTTTATTGACTCCTGATACATGGGTATATAAAGATGACTGATAAGAATCGGGAGCAGCATTGGCATTAGCGATATTGAGGTTTGGCATCCCCACGCGGTCACGAATCAATTTGATGGAAATATCAATATCAGACTGGGTTAAAGTGCCTAATTCGGCTTTTGCCTCTGCATAATTCAGCAGAACCTCGGCATATCTTAACAGATGCATATCCTGAAATGATTGTTCAGGGCCATCGTAAGTCGATGCATTCAAATATTTAATTATTTGATAACCTGTCATACAAGCATTAAAATCAGGTGCCAGAATCCTTGTATCACCAATACGATGATATCCCGGAGTTCTTATCGTTTGAGCAAGTCTTGGATCTCTATTTTTAACCTCATCAATATAAGACAGCGTGTCATATCCGACTTTGTTTGTGAATGGCGTGCCATCAGTCATTAGATAACTGTCTATAAATCTTTTCTCTAGCCCGGGTTTACCTGATGTTTTAGATGTTAGATAGAACTGTACTCCATGCTTAATATTCAATTCATTACTATATCTCCTTGTCAGTATTATTTCTTCAGCAACATCGTCTGCCTTCATTGAAGCAAATAAATCCTGATAAGGTTTTCCCGATGGACCCGTTGTTTTGTTATAAATACTAAATTTCTTACTTTCTATAAGTTTCCCTGAAGCAGAAACGGCTTCTTGCAAAAACCGGTCAGCATCAGGCAAATTGAACTCCGTATGATATTTTCGGAACGTTCCTTCAAACAAACAGACTCTTGACTTTAACGCTAAAGCTGCCCATTTAGTGATAACCTCTATGTTTTTATCCGTACTTAATTTTTCAATTGCAAAATTAAGGTCGGCCAAAACAGAGTCCATCACAAGAACCCTGGAGTCTCTTGGCTTCATGAGGTTTTCCTTGTCGTCGGTTTCAATAACGACAGAATACCACGGCACATCACCATATCTTTTAACCTTGTCAAAATAAAACAGAGCACGAAAAAATCTTGCAAGACCAAAATACTGATCTCGTATTGCGGTATTTTTAAATGACAGTGCGTTCTTGTTGGTTAATAAGAAATTAATCTTTCTCAAATTATCCCAATTCCAATCAGGATCAGTTGTCGGGACCAATCTATTACCCCAAACTTCGCTTGATTCGGTTTCTGAAACAATATTATCAGCATGTTCTTGTCTGAAAATATCAGTTCCCGTAGGTAACATTAAATAAAAAGCATTTGTATAAACTTTAAAATCGTTTTCATTTACAAAGAATGTTTGAGGAGACAATTTATCAGTGGGATATCTTTCCAGAAAGCTATCATTGCACCCAAACAACAGACATACAGATGCTGTGTAAATAATATATTTTTGTATCTTTTTCATCTTATTATTTTTTATTTTAACATCCATGTATTCAATGTAACTCGCCAAATAATTGTTCACTTCTGTAAGCGACGGATCATGGACTCGTTTCATAACAGCAGTTTTAGAATGTTATATTTACACCAAAAGAATAGGTTTTACTAAATGGATATGTCCGCGCATCACCTTTAGCCATCGCTTGTTCCGGATCAATATATTTAGTATCCAATGCAGTCCATGTTAACACGTTCTCAGCATTCAGAAAAATTCTGAGTTTACTAATTTTTACTTTGCTTGTTAATGAATTAGGCAAAGAATAACCGATCATAATATTTTTAAGTCTTAAATAGGCCAGGCTCTGTAGGTATTTATTGTTTGCCTCATAAAGTTCATTTCTTGCATTAAGTGCTTTATAGGTAAAAAGACGGGGAAAATAAGCATCAGGATTGTCTTCAGACCAAATTAACGATTCAAAATTTTTGGGGATAAAAGAACTGTAAGGTCTTGAAAAAGGGCCCCAGAAACGATCAGCTTTTGATCCGGGGTACCAATCCATTCGTCCAATACCCTGGAAAAACACGGAAAAATCGAAATGATTCCAATCGGCATTTAAATTCAATCCATAAGAAAATCTAGGCGTTGAGTTTCCGATGATTTTCTGGTCACCGGGATCATCAACCGTATTTTGTCCTGCTGTGATTTTCCCATCACCGTCTAAATCAACAAATCTCAGATCACCAGCGGCTAAAGGGATGTTATTGGATTTCATAATACTGTTCAGCCAGACTTGATTGATTGGATAAGTTTTCGCTTCAGCATCCGTTTTAAAATAACCATCGGTTGTATAGCCCCAAATTTCGCCAATTCTTTTGCCTTCGTAATTGGTGGTTATCAGTTTGGTTGGGTTATTGATCTTTGTGATATAAGCATAGTTGTCGCTAAGCATAAAACTCGCACTATAAGAAAGCTTTTTGTGGAGCATGTTAAAAGAATCATTCCATCCAACGGAAAGTTCAAACCCCTGCGTTTTTAGATCTGCCGTATTAATATTTGGTTCAGTAGCACCAAAAACATTTGGCAGTTTTATGCCTTTGTCAACCATCCCCGTTGTTATACGAACATAACGATCAAAACAAATCTCCAACTTGTTTTTAAATAATGACAAGTCTACACCCACATTTTCTGAAGTAACTTTTTCCCATGTCAATTCATTTGAAATTGGTGCAGGCGCAGATATCGACTCTATTTTTTCCCCATTTTGTATATATGACAAGGTTGCAGGATCCATCGTTGAAATATACGGGTAAGGGCTACTGATTGCCTGGTTCCCCAATGAACCATACGATGCCCTGATTTTAAAATTGCTGACTACTTTGTTAAGACCAGAGAAAAAGCTTTCTTCACTTATACGCCAACCCGCTGAAACGGATGGGAAATAGCCGAAACGACGGTTCTTTGGGAAACGTGAAGTTCCATCATACCTACCGTTTGTTTCAAACAAATACTTTCCCATATAGTCATAGGTCAACCGATAAAAAACACCTCTAAGAGCATAAGAACTTGAGCTGCCTCCCACTTCTTGTACTCCTGTACCCAGATTAAGGTCATTTAAATTTTCAGAAAGCAGATTGTCACGTTGCCCTGTTATTGTTTTATCATAATGTACTTCCTGATTAAATCCGGCAGTCAACTTTGCATGGTGGTCATTTATCGATTTGGAATAATTTCCGAAAATATTAATTACATGAACCTGATTGAACAACATCCTTTCTTTAAGTTGGTCAATATTGTAATTGGGGGTTGGTTCGATTATGCCGGGGTATAAAGAATATGATGCAGGCTCTTGTCTGTAGAAGTTAGGAGAAAAGTAAAGATTATAAGAATAATTTCCCACGATATTAAAATCCTTGAAAGGAGTAATAACAACTTCGGATGTAGAATTAACTTCGTATTTTCTATCGGCCCCTTTAGAATTTCCCTCATAGAACAAAGGATATGTTCCATCCCCTATGGCATAACTATTTAGTCCCGATTTGTATGTAGGTGTACCATCGGGATTAATTGGAGAATAGGCCGGAGATGCATGAACGGTCATGTTAGTGAAATTCGCGTTTCCACCTCCCTCTCTACCAGTATAATCGTATGAAGAGTGAAATAAATTGGTATTATTAGATACTTTCAACCAACTATAAAGTTGTGCATTAATTTTACTTCTTAAAGCGGCTGATTGGAATTGGTCACCATGAATTTTCATAATACCCTCAGCTAATTTAAAGTTCCCGTTCAACATAAAATTAATTTTCTCATTACCGCCGGATATATTTATATTATGATTTTCGCTGAATTGCCACTTTTTAAATAAAAAATTCCACCAATCATAATTACCATAATATACATATTGATCACGTCCGTTTCGGTTTTGGATTGTAATCCATGGCCTTTCCGGATTCATCACCTTATCGTTTTTTCTCAAATACAATTGATACATATCTTCATCAGTATAACCGGAATAGCCACCAATATATGCGGAAGACGCATCATTCAATTTCATCCAATCGTAACCGGTAGTGATAAAATCAGTACAAATTGTTGGAGTTGAAAATGCAATGTTGGTGTTATAACTTACTTTCGTTTTGTTGGAAGTTCCGTCTTTCGTCGTTACCAGAATAACCCCAAATGCAGCTCGTGCACCATATATTGCAGCAGAAGAGGCATCTTTCAATACGGTAATAGTCTGAACTTCTTCCGGTGAAAGTCGGTCTAATGTTCCCGGAATACCGTCGATTAAGACAAGGGGAGAGCCTCCGTTAATTGAAGTATAACCTCTAATGTTCAAATCGCCCATTTGTCCCGGAGTTCCACCGCTAAAATTTATTGCCAGATTCGGGACAAGACCTTGCAGGGCGGATGTGATTTTAGTAACAGGTCTGTCAACTAATTTATCCGCAGAAATTTGATTGATAGCGCCTGTTAAATTTATCTTTTTTTGGGTTCCGTAACCTACAACAACTACTTCATCGAGCTTTGCCAAATCTTCTTGCATCAAAATCCGGAACAAAGTTTGGCCAGTTGTATTTATTCTTTGTTCAACATACCCAATGTAAGAAATACGGATAATAGCATTTTTTGCCACATTCAGTGTAAATTGCCCATCGGTACTTGTGATGGTACCATTATTTGCACTACCTATTTCGAAAATATTTACACCAATAATCGGTTCTCCGTTTATATCCAAGACCTTACCGGATATTCTTTTTTGAACATATTTTTGAGAGGGTTGAGGTTCTTCCTTTTTTTTTGTTTTATCTCTCGCTGAAAGGATAATGTGATTCCCTTCCAGAACGTATTTCAGTTTTAGTTTTTCTAATAATGTATTCAATACATTAGAAACAGGTTCGTTTTTTACTTGTACAGTTACAATTTGATCAACATTTACTTGGTTATCGTAGATGAATAAATACTTCGTGTGTTGTTCTATTTCTTTAATGATTTCGCTCAGCTTAACATTGCTTCTTGAAATGCTAACTTTAGAGCTCTGAGCATTAACAGATTGATTCATAAAACAAAACACACCTGTAAACAGGACAAGGAGCCCAACACTTGTAATTCTTAATTTATTTTTAAAATATATTTTTTTAGTTAAAAGAGCACCATTCAAATCATTTTTTTTCATAGATTAGCAGGGTTATGGTTAATACGATTATTCTCGATTGTGTTAATTTATTTACAGCCGATGGATGTGATCGCATTCATCGGCTTTTTTATTATAAGCTTATTCCATATTTTTCATTTATTTATATAAATTATTTGACTCTCATTATCACGATAATATTTAAAACCAATATCTTTTTGCAGTACATTTAACGAGTAATTAATGCCATCGGATATTAAAAATTTGCCGGTATACGTCTTTTTAGATAATTCATTCTTATTTCCCAATACCATTATTTTTACACCAAAACCCTTTTCTAGTCTACCAAGAACATCCAACAATGTTTTATCTTTGAAGGCGATAAAGCCATCCCGCCATAGATAGTCGCTGCCATCAGTAATAGTATCTATCAATAGTTTATTATTTCTAAGTATACTTTTCTGATGTGGTTTCAGTATCACATTATTTATAGAAATATTTTTCGGCAGAACTTCAACTTTTCCCTCCATTAATGACGTTTCAAAGCTTTCATTATCAGAATATGCCAATACGTTAAATTTTGTACCTGTAACACGAACTTTACCTTTGGATGTGGATACAATAAAAGGACATTTCTTATTTCCTTTCACTTCAAAATAAGCTTCCCCATCCAAGCTGACTTCCCTTTTGTTATTTGCAAATACTGAAGGATACTGAAAATTTGTCTGTGAATTAAGCCATACTACCGAACCATCGGGCAGAATAAGTTTAGCCCTTTGCCCTAAAGGTACCGAAACTGAATTCTTAGCAGTTAAAAGGGTGTCTTTCGCTATAAAATTATTCTTCACATAAAAACCAATGGATATTATAATTGCAACTGCAGCTGCAACCTTTATAAAGACATTATTCAATGGAGCAAATTGAATTCTTCGTTTTTTCTCAATGTGTTTTTTATTTACGTTTAAAGATAGTGCTTCGAATAACTTTCTTTCTTTAAAAAAATCCTTTCGGTTATCATCCGACTCTTCCATCCATCTCCTAACTTTCATTTCTTCTTCGAGACTGGCCGTACCATCAAAAAACTTATATAAAATATATTTATCCATATTTCGATTAATTTATTATAGCAATGAAACAAAGGTTTGTTTATCACTCTATATCATATATAACGAATAACTGAACTCTTTCCCTAGCATATTATAAGACTTCTATGTTGGAATCTAAAAGTATTGATTACTTATATCAGAGAACATCGCATTTTCTTCAGTTCAAACTTATAATTACATGTCTAACACATACCGATGCAAGCTGTTATTCTTTCTTCCATTTCATAATTGACAGACTTTTCTTACCTTCGTCCCGAAAATATCCAAAAAATGAAAGATTTCATCAGACTGCTGTTCCGGCTGGTCCCACCATATAAGAAGAATGTGTTGCTGAACATCATCAACAACTTATTATCCACATTTTTCAGCTTGTTTTCTTTTGCGATGATCATCCCCATTCTCCAGATCTTGTTCAAGATAGAGAAAAACACCTACACCGTTATGAAATCTTTTGAAGGTGCTTCTTTCGGGGATTTGGTCGGTATCATCAAAAACAATTTCTATGTATATATCACACAGACCATAGAGACAAGGGGTGCCGGTGCCACCCTGCTTTTGTTGGGCGGATTCTTAGTCACCATGACGTTTTTTAAATCCTTGTTCATGTATATGGCTTCGTTCAACATGATCACCATCCGTACCGGCGTTTTGCGTGATCTTCGAAATACCATTTTCAAAAAAATCACCAACTTACCGCTCAGTTTTTTTTCGGAGGAAAAAAAAGGCGACATACTGGCCAGGATGTCCGGCGATGTCACAGAAGTAGAAAATTCGGTCATGAGCTCCCTGGACTTACTATTCAAGAACGCCATCATGATTATCATATACTTCGGAACGATGCTGATAGTAAGTTGGGAGTTGACCGCGTTTGTAGCAATCATGCTACCTTTCGCTATATTTTTAATGGGTAGGGTCAGCAAAAAGCTCAAGAAGCCTTCCCGCGAAGGTCAGGAACAATGGGGAGAATTGCTCTCACAAATTGAAGAGACTCTTTCCGGTCTACGTATCATCATGGCTTTCAATGCCCAGGATAAAATCAAAAAGCGTTTTCAGAACCAGAACGAAAAATTACGTCGAACCACCAGAAAAGTTGCTCACAGACAACAATTGGCTCACCCGATGAGTGAATTCCTGGGTACTGCCATCATTGCTGTTGTCGTTTGGTTCGGAGGCTCGTTAATATTAAGTAATGAAGCATCCATCACTGCTCCTACCTTTATCTATTACCTAATCATTTTTTACAGCATCATCAATCCTGCCAAAGCTTTTTCCCAAGCCTGGTACAGTGTTCAGAAGGGCTTGGCCTCGATGGTCCGTATCGATAAGATCCTGATGGCTGAAAGTGTGGTCGAAATGCCGGAAAAGCCCAAACACATCAAAGAATTCTCCAAAGAAATCCAATACAAGCAGGTTTGCTTCCGTTACCAAACAGAGCCGGTTTTATTTAACATCGACCTGACCATACCCAAAGGCAAGACCATTGCATTGGTAGGACAATCCGGATCCGGTAAGTCAACCCTGGTCGATTTACTTCCGCGTTTTTATGAAATGAATGAAGGGATTATCACTATAGATGATATTGACATCAGGGATTTGCCGATATCAGAGCTGCGTAGCCTGATGGGAAATGTTAACCAGGAGGCCATCTTGTTTAACGACACATTTTTCAACAATATTGCTTTCGGTGTCGAAAACGCCAGCATGGATCAAGTCATTGAAGCAGCAAAAATCGCCAATGCACATGATTTTATCTCCACAACCGAAAACGGATATGAAACCAACATCGGTGATCGTGGTGGTAAACTTTCCGGCGGTCAACGCCAACGAATCAGTATTGCACGTGCCATCCTGAAGAATCCGCCGATTCTGATTTTAGATGAAGCCACCTCAGCACTCGATACGGAATCCGAAAAACTGGTTCAGGAAGCCCTGGAGAACCTGATGAAGAACCGCACGACCATCGTCATCGCCCACCGTCTGTCAACCATCAGAAACGCAGACCTCATCTGCGTCATGCACGAAGGCCGCATTGTGGAGCGCGGTACCCACGAAGAACTCCTCGCAAAGAACGGTGCTTTCAAACGCCTTTACGATATGCAGACATTCTAATCGAATCAATCCGGATTTATTTTATTTATTCGGGCCTTGTCGACTTTCTGTCAAAAAACGGACTCTTCCCCGTCGCACTGATCGGAATCGCATAGGCGACTTTGCATTCACTGCCGAGCCAGCCCAATTCCTTTGCCGCCAACCCGGCCGAGAACATCACCCTTGTATCCACCCTATTATCGGCAGCCGTCGCACAAGCAGATCCAATGGCAATGCCCAGGTCATTCAACGGAAAAGCGCAAGGCAAACCCTCATGAATATCCTTTTCCGCACAAGTCGGGAAACCACAGTAACCGCAATTCAAATTCATATTGGTCAAACGGGTACCCAAAACAACCACAGCCTGAGCCAAACGTATATTCGCCGCATCTCTGAAAAAAAACTTACGATCATGCTTTTCAACACTTTTTTCCATATAATCAGCCAACACATTGATATCATCTCCAGTAATGATGATCAATTCCAAATGATCCACACCCTTTCCCTTTGGTGCCGTCCGTGCTGCCTGCATCATCCTTTTACCGACTTCTATGACCTGTTCTGTCTTCGTTTCTATTTCGTTGATTATCATCGTCTTTATCTTTTAGTTAAAGAAATGCAAACTTATGTATTTAATCCGAATCATCAAAAAACAAGGTCAATTTATCCTTTTTCATAAAAAAAATCGGGATTATTAAAAAAAAATTCACATAAAAGATTGCACATCCGAATTTTATCCGTTTCTTTGTGATTGCTTGATGTGATAATACACAAGCAAATTATCATTTTTATTTATATATATTTATTATTTTATGAACATTTACATTGGCAACCTGAACTACAGTGTTCGGGAAAATGACTTGAAAGAAGTTATGGAAGATTATGGTACCGTTGCATCCGTAAAAATCATTAAAGATCGCGAAACGGGTCGTTCCAAAGGTTTTGCATTCTGTGAAATTGAAGAAGAAGAAGGAGCAAAAAAAGCCATTGCCGAATTGAACGGTTCCGAATACGGCGGCCGTCCTATGGTTGTAAAAGAAGCCCTTCCGAAAAATTAATTTCGAAAAACTATCTTGACAAGATCTCACTTACTCATATAAGTCTTTATCAAAAAAACCGCTTCAATACTGAAGCGGTTTTTTTATGCTCTTATTTTTATCCCAAAATGGCCAAAACCTGGTTTTTTTGCACCTTTTTACCCTGTTCAACGTCAATCTGAAGCAATTTACCGTCAAACATAGCTTTTACGGGTTCAAATCCATAATAAGTCTGGACATAACAAATCGTATCACCGACCTTATATGGCGTTCCGACAACAGGAGCCGTCGACTTTTCTACCAAATCAACCTGCCATACTATCTGACCACTGCAAGGAGCCTGAACCGGTTCAGCTGCAGGCGTTTTTTTACGGATAGCCTCTATATCGATGCTTGGAATCTCAATCACCGGACGAACCACAATCTTGGCTGCACCGGCTTTTTCCTTGGCCTGTTCCAACTCTTGTTCAAAACGTTTCTTAGCTACTCCCGACTTATAATCTCTATACTGCCTGTCATGCATAGCCAATTCAAAAAGCTCTTCATCATCCGGACCACAATCCCAGCCATTTTCTTTCATCTCTGCCCGATAGTGATCCAAAGCATCCGGGTACTCATCCTGAGGATTGCCGGTATAGAATTCCCAACCATTATCTTTTACAAGTTTAATAATTTCCGGAGCCAATGTACCCGGAAGTTTACCGGTCTTGCCCAAAATCATGTTACGGCTATCCGGATCGATATGTGAAAAACGCGGTTCGCCTTTAGCAAGCGAAAGGATGTTCATGAGCGCAATATTCTTTACATATTGACTGAAAGGTGTAACCAAAGGAGGATAGCCCAACTTAGGCCAAACATATTGTACTTCCTGAAACAGCTGAACCACCAACTGACTGAAAGTGACTTCTTTTTTGCCTGAGTTCCTCAAAGCCATATTGACAGCACCATGCATACCTCTCAAATCTGCCATCATCGAACCCATCATACCACCAGGCAACCCACAACCAACCAACAAAGAATTACTGATTTTGTTTGAAGGGTCAATGAAATAACCGAGGAAATCATCCATAAATGACTGGGTCAAATCACGAGCTTCCATATAGGCATTCATATTGATTTCAGGAACCAGAAAGCCTGCATCCTTCAACATGGCCTGAATCGTAATGACATCCGGATGAGACATACCCCAAGAGAGGGGTTCCATGGCCACATCAATATAATCAGCACCCGCCCTTGCAACTTCAAGCATGGATGCAACAGAGAAACCGGGTCCTGAGTGTCCATGGTATTCAACCATGATATGCGGATATTTATCTTTGATCGCTTTGGTCAATCTTCCGAGAAAAACAGGACGTCCGATACCTGCCATATCTTTCAGACAAATCTCATCAGCTCCGAATTCAACCAACTTATCTGCCAGACCGGTATAATATTCGACCGTATGAACAGGAGAATAGGTGATACACATAACTGCCTGAGAAATCATTCCGGCTTCTTTGGCATATTTCACCGAGAGTTCGAGATTTCTGGGATCATTTAATCCGCAAAAAGAACGAGAAATGTCGGTACCCTGCGCTTTCTTAACCTTGTACATCAGACGGCGAACATCTGCAGGAACAGGATTCATCCGTAAACCGTTCAAGGCTCTTTCGAGCATGTGTGTCTGAATTCCTGCCTTGTGGAAAGGTGCCGTCCATTCTCTTACAGCCTTGTTGGGATTTTCTCCGTAAAGGAGATTGACTTGTTCAAAAGCACCACCATTTGTTTCTACCCTGGCAAAGCATCCCATGTCAATAATTACTGGAGCAATTTGCGTTAATTGGTCAACCCTGGGTACATATTTCCCGGATGATTGCCACATGTCCCGATAGAGAAGACTAAACTTAATTTCTTTTTTCATTTTTGTGCATGCATTTTCCTTCTGGAACGCACAATTTCTGCATTATTTGATGATATACAGTTTTATTTGTGTACTCCATGTGTTAGAATGAGTATTTTACGTCTTTTCCTTTACTTTTCAAATGTTCAGGCAGATGAAAGCCAAAGAATAATTCATGCACCAAAATTACGGATTATTTTGGCTGATTCCCATCATTATAACAGGAAATAATGAAATATTGCATTATTTTTTTTTGTTTTTCTTTCCCTTAAAGAATATCAAATATAAGACAAAAAGAGCACCGATTGCATAAAACACATATTTGAGTTCGTGAAAGTACCCCATCAGCATTTCCTGATTTTTACCGAAGAAATAACCAAGTAGTGAAAGGATGGTATTCCAGAGTGCAGACCCCAAAAAAGTATACATGATAAATTTCTTCAGGTTCATTTTTGCCAGACCTGCGGGAATTGAAATCAGATGTCTGATACCGGGCACAAGACGACCGATGAAGGTTGAAGTGTTGCCGTTCTCTATAAAGTAATTTTCGGCATGTTCCAATTTCGACCGGTTTATAAAAAACAATTTCGCAAATTTACTGTCGGCAAGTCCGTAAATAATGGCACGACCCAAATAATAAGAAAGGGTATAATTGATGAGTGCCCCAATACAACAGCCCAATGTGGCGAAAAACACAATTAAAAAGAAGTTCATGTCCCCCATAGCAGCCTTGTATGCAGCAGGTGGCAATACCAACTCACTGGGGAGCGGGACAAAAGTACTCTCTATCGTCATCAATATTGTGATCGTAAGATAGTTCATGTTTGACATGTACCAATCGATGATGGATCCGAAAATGTTCAATTGTATCATTTTACTTGTATCATTTTAATCAATAGCCTACTTAGCGGGACATTTTTCTAAACTGCCGCGAATTTAGCGGATTAATTCAGCACCTACAAATATAGCCGACTCTACCAAGTCGATTTTTAGAATCTTTTGATATACCTGTGGCAATATGGCTCAGAACCTTTGCGTTCGTAATAATCCTGATGATAGGCTTCCGCTTCCCAAAATGTAGTGGCAGGAGTAACCTTTGTTACCACCTTATATCCTTTTTTTCGAAGTATTTCAATAAGTTTTTCTGCAATATTCTTCTGAATGAGTGTCGTATAAAACACTTCTGAACGGTATTGACTTCCTATGTCAGGACCTTGTCCATCTGTCTGTTCCGGATCATGAATTTCAAAAAAAAGCTTGGCCAATGTCTCATAATCGGTTTTCGTCGGATCAAAAGTAACTCGTACCGCTTCTGCATGTCCGGTAGTATGTTGAGAAACCTCCTGATAAGTCGGATATTTTTTATCTCCGCCGATATAGCCGGAAACGACACTGATGACACCCGGTGCCTTTTGAAACATATACTCCATCCCCCAAAAACAACCACCTGCAAAAATAGCCGTTTCTATTGTTTTAAGCGCAGTCACCGGCTCTTTTGTAAAATCAAGGGAGATGGAATTCACACAATTTCTGGTATCTTTAGGGGTATAACCTTCTCCAAGGAATACATGCCCCAGATGACCTCCGCATTTGGCACAGACAATTTCCGTACGTCTACCGTCCGCATCCGGAACCCTCTTAACTGCTCCCGGAATTTCATCATCAAAGCTTGGCCAGCCGCAACCGGCATCAAACTTGTCTTCAGACCGAAACAAAGGTGCCTGACATTGTTTGCACAGGAATGTTCCCTTTTCATTACTTTTCTCATAAATCCCCGAAAAAGGACGTTCTGTCCCTTTATCGATGATGACGGCCTTTTCTTCCGGCAAAAGAGCTTTCATATATTGATTATTTAGTGTTTGTACATTTATTTTTTCCCCTTTCATTTGATTCTTTGCACAAGAATACGAAACAAAAATGAAGGAAACTAAAAATAGGATAGCAAGATATTTTCTCATGACAGGAAAAATTCTGCGTTTAAAAATCGAAATTGACACCTACCTGAATCCGGCGAAAAGGATAATCCCGCAACGCATGTTGATATTGAAGAAAATAGTTCCAGGAACCGGATTTCATATTCAACTTACTTCTCAAAACGAGCGGACAATCACCCTTGTCGAGCCAACCGCTGTAACCGGCAATCCCGTTTTCCAAAGACCACTTGTCGGAAGAAAGGACCATTTTCCCACCAAAAAGCGGAGCATCATTTTGTTGGGAATTCTGTAACTGGTAGCAGAAAAAGCCGATCATTCCGACCAAACGAAGTTCATGAATGTATGAATGTTTAAAATATAGAGATTTTCCTGTCGTAAAATCAAAATAGTAACCGGGAGAATCAATATAGCGGGCACTTCTGGGAGTTTCACTGGATGCGGTCTTCAAGGCAATTTCCAAAACCACATCCGGACAATATCTTTTTTCCTGAAGCAACCTGATGAGTGTTGAAATATAAAAGTCTCCGATGAGTAAAGTTTGCTCTCCGTCTTTTTCCATAGAAGCACGCTGATCCCTGACTTCCATTGTCGTTTTGTAATGTTCCGCCAAAACGCCAAAACCACTAACGGCAAACCTTCCAGGAATCAAGGTATAAGTCAGGCGGGTAGACAAACTTTGAGTTTGGTCTCCGAAACCCCAGAAAAAGTCGGTTGAAACTTCTTCCTTGTGTGTTTGTGGAATACGTCCGTCAAGAATTTCAGGGACAGGGATGGCATTAGGGCCAAAATAGGAAGTGGCATAGGTATAATATTCATGCCAATCCGTCGCTTCATTGTAATGATGCACCTCTTTCCACCATTCAGGAATCACGGCTTTTGCAGACAATGTCACCAGAAAACAAAATAGAAGGGAAAATCCTCGCCAATATATTGACAAATTAGCCCTTGCACATTGACATTCAATCGTTTGCATGTCCGGAAAGGATATCGTGTTTCACAACCACTCTTTCTGTAGGGGCCGTATGACCATTCCTATATTCTGTCTGTTCAACAACATTCTTTGCCAGATGCATGAATGCCATACCGGTAACAGAATCTGCATTCAACGCAACAGGTATGCCACTGTCCCCCGACTCACAAATGCCCTGCACAATAGGGATTTGACCCAATAAAGGCAAGTCCATTTCTTCCGCCAACTGCTTACATCCTTCTTTTCCGAAAAGATAATAGCGGTTGGATGGCAATTCTGCCGGTGTAAACCAAGCCATATTTTCCACCAAACCTAAAACCGGAACTTTGACCTTTTCGCCCTGAAACAAGCTGATTCCTTTACGGGCATCGACGAGAGCCACTTGTTGAGGAGTGCTGACCACCACCGCCCCCGTGATGGATAGCGTCTGTACCAATGTCAACTGGATGTCACTGGTTCCGGGAGGCAAATCAATCAAAAAATAGTCCAGTTCTCCCCAATTTGCATCGGCGATAAGCTGTTTGAGCGCATTGGATGCCATGCCGCCTCTCCATGCGACAGCATCGTTCTGGTTGACAAAAAAACCGATGGACAAAATCTTGACACCGTATTTTTCCTCAGGTTCGATCAGATTACGCCCATCCACTTTTACAAGTACCGGTCTGGCATCTTCCATATCAAACATCTTGGGGATGGAAGGACCGAAAATATCAGCATCCAGCAAGCCGACCTTATAGCCCATTGCGGCCAAAGAAACAGCCAGATTGGCAGAAACAGTGGACTTCCCCACCCCACCTTTTCCGGAAGAGATGGCCAGAATATTTTTCACCTTCGACAAAAGCTTGTCGGGATTAGGACGCGGCAATTGTTTGGCTTTCACATCAATCGTCACCTCTGCATCTTTATCTGCAAAAGTATGGATGGCTGTTTCCGCAGCCTTCACCACCGATTTGATGAAAGGGTCGTTGGGCTTTTCAAATTTGAGTGAAAAACTAACTCTGTTTCCATCTATCCGGATATTGTCTTCAACCATACCTGCAGAAACAAGGTCTTTACCGGTACCCGGATAACGTACATTGGCTAAGGCATCAAGAATCAATTTCGGATATAGTGTCATCTTCATACTGTTTATTTTTTTCAACCGGAAAATTGCGCGCAATCCGTCCGAAACTGCGATACGGATCAGGCTCAATTTCCACATCAGGTTCTATCCATTCAATTCCGACAGGAATCTCAAACTGGATATATTTAATGGAAAATCCACGCTCGAGCCACTGCTTTTCATAAAAGGTCTGAATGGTCAAAATCTTGTCAACCCAGCTGCAATGGTACAAATCATCGGTACTGAACCAGACCGGCAAATGGTTGGCTTTGATCATTTCCATCGTATACCGGTACATGAACGGGCTATCGGTTTTCAGATGAATCCGGCCACCCAAGCCAAGGACCTTTTCGTAATCGACCATAAAACGTGTGGAAGTGAGACGCTTGCGCACTTTTTTCATTTGAGGATCCGGAAATGTCAGCCAAATCTCCGAAACTTCACCCATCGCGAAAAATCTGGTGATGAACTCGATATGCGTACGCAAGAAAGCAACGTTCTTCAATCCTTTTTCAGCTGATTCTTTGGCACCTGTCCACATCCTGGCACCTTTGATATCAACTCCGATAAAATTTTTCTCAGGATAAAGTCCAGCCAGGCCCACGGTATATTCTCCTTTGCCGCAACCCAGTTCAAGGACAATCGGTCTGTCATTCTTAAAGACTTTTTCTTCCCAATGGCCTTTTAACGGGTTATCCTGTTCTTCAAACCGAGCAAATTCGAAAACATGAGGGAAATGACTCATATCTTCGAATTTTTGCATTTTATTTTTTCCCATGAAATGGAATCCGTGCGATATTTTATTCTACAATCGTAGTCCAGCCGTAATTGTCGGGAGCTTCACCATATTGGATAGCACGCAAAGCATCATAAAGTCTCCGGCAAACTTTTCCAGGTACACCGTCTTTTGCGAATACATAACTTTTACCGGTATCGGCATCATCAATACGTCCGATCGGAGTAATGACCGCCGCCGTACCACAGGCACCGACTTCTTCAAAATCAGGAAGCTCCTCAACAGTAATCTTGCGGCGTTCAACAGTCATCCCCATATCTTCGGCCAATTGACAAAGACTCTTGTTGGTAATGGAAGGAAGAACGGAATTGGATTTCGGCGTAGCGTAGGTATTGCCTTTAATCATGAAAAAGTTGGCAGCACCACATTCATCGATGTATTTCTTTTCTTTGGAATCGAGATACAACACCGAAGAGTAACCTTTTTGATGTGCTATTTCACCTGATTTCAAGCTGGCGGCATAGTTTCCGCCAATTTTAACGGTACCTGTTCCCAGAGGTGCACAACGGTCAAATTCACGCATAATGACCATATTTGCTGTTTGGAATCCACCTTTGAAATAAGGTCCGACAGGCGTTACAAAAACGACAAACAAATATTCATCGGCAGGAGAAACGCCAACCTTGGCACCCGTACCGATCAATAATGGACGGATATATAAGGATGCTCCGGATTCATAAGGCGGAACAAACCTTTTGTTCATTTTTACCACTTTCAGGATAGCTTCTTCAAACATGTCAACCGGAAATTTTTCCATCAAAATCATTTCGCAAGAAGATTGCATACGTTTTGCATTCTCGTCCAGACGGAAAATCCTGATTTTACCGTCAACGCCTTCGAATGCTTTCAAGCCTTCAAATGCTTCTTGTCCATAATGAAGGCAAGTGGCAGCCATGTGCATAGTAATGTTTTCTGAGGTTGAAACTTCCAATTCTCCCCATTTTCCGTTTCTAAAATAGCAACGAACATTGTAATCGGTCGGCATATACCCGAACGACAATTCTGACCAGTTAATCTTATCCATTTTTATATTCTGATTAAAATCCTAAAGTTGACGGCATAAATTTATATGATTCACAAAAATACACTTTTTTGTTTTTAAATCCATAGGAACAAACAACATATTATTAAAAGACAAGTACTAACAACATTTACGTTTTTAGGACTTATCCGATCCTTTTAAATAAAGGAGAACGATGTTCACTTGATAAAACGAATCATTTTGATGCCGCTCCCCGTTGTGACACGCAGGATATAGACTCCTTTGTCAAGATCGTCTGCAGGAAGTATTGTCGAATTTTTAAACCGACCGAGCAGTTGTCCGTTCATGTTGTAAATATCAGCCTGAAGGACTGTCTCGTCCGAAACGATTTCTATGGACACTTCAACAGGATTGGTGCGTAAATTCAGACTGATTTTTTTATTAAGCGTCAGGGCAGAAGCATCTGGTTCTTCATAAATGGTGAACGGCAAAGGACTAAAAGAAGAATCTGCCACCTCTTTAAATCCATTGGCATCAAAGTCTGAAGTGCTGTCATACAAAGCATAAGCATAATAGGTGCCGGGGGCAAGTTCGATGAGTCCGGGAATTTCCAGCGTCTTCGTATCATCTTTTTCAATAACGGCCAAGATATTATCCAAATATTGGCTGACGGCAGGATTCGTGGCTGAAGAAACCATTACAGACATATAAGAATTATACTCAGCACCCTTGTTCTTGACAGAAACAGAAAAACGCCCGGTCCTGTTCTGATAGATATTTCCTATGGGTTGGACAGCGGAAGTCAACACCAAATCAGGTTTGAAGGCCGGAACAGTCACTGTCGCTTTTTCGCGGGTGATGGAAATATCAAGGTTGTTATTATATATGGAATTACCTCTGAATTTAGACCAAGTATTACTCCCTACCGGTTTATAAACAAGATACAACTTGTATTTTCCATCTGTCAACCCGGAAAGAGACAAACCGTTCGAATCATAAGAACTATAACCATAAAAGGAGTTCAGTCTTACTGAATTGTCCGTTGAAATTGTCTTCAGGAATGATTCGTCTTTGTACAACGCCGCTGCAACGGAACCATTGAAGACGTTCACCCCCATGTTGTAGTAACCAAAGTTTACGTTAAAAACTTCAGTGCTGATCGCATTGATCGATGTCTTGTTGCTGGTCATTTTTTTGGACATGCACATCTCATAATTCTCTTTGTTGATTCCATCCGGCTTTTGTATACCAACGATCATATCCTGATATTGAGAAAATCCAAGTGTCGATGTTCCTGTGTCATAGCTAAAAGGATCCAAGGTACTGATCGAATAATAGCCATCGGCATTGCCACCCCATCCCCAGTTGAAATGGAAAAAGCCGTCATTGTCATAACCGTCACAAACAAACTCGTGTCCACCATAAACTGAAGATCCACCATAAAGAATCGGTCGGCCTGCATCCAATTCATTCAACATGATTTCAGTCCAGGAATTCAAATCATAATAAGATCGCGTGAGCATTTGTAAATCAGGGTCATACCCAAAATATTTAATCATGGCCGTACCGGCATCGTTGGAATAGGCAGAGCTACCTCCTGACGCTGCCGTACCGTATTCCATATGACAAGCCACTCCGCAATGGTAGGCCAATGTTGCAACTGCCGAATCTTGTTCAGGAGTAGCATTTTGATCATAATAATCCAATATCTTATTCCACTGATAAGTGGTATTCCCAAAATTGGCAGAAATAAGAGTTGCAACTGTATCCAATGTCGTAAGATAATAAGCATTGGATCCGGTCCCTTTCTCCGGCCATTTATAATAATCCATCACCTGAGCCATGGCCAATGCAACACATCCGACCACTGTTTCCGCTGAGTTTTTTTTGTCGTATGGACATAGCAAATTATACGGAGATCTTTGACTCCACTTGATTTTCCCCAATAGAGGAGCCACAGCTGAATGAGAGGAATCAAGGCTACTCTCCGCATTATAAACTTCGGACGAAGCCCGGGTCACTGCGTATTGTATTTCGTTATGATAGTAATCCAGCCAGTTTTTTACGTTTTCGGGAATATTTTCCGATGGAAAACTGCCCTCATCCGAATAAGCCAGAATCGGTCTGACAGCATCATCTCCCGAAACAATGACAAATCCGCCCTTTTCTCCGGCATTAAAGACATAGAAACCGATAGAATCAGACGTCGAAACTTTGCTGGAGTCCTTCATCCTATCCGAATAAGCCAGTTGAAACTCAACACCACTTCTCAAACCTTTTTGAACATGAACAGCATAAAATTTTTGCGCTTTCTGCAATGCTTCTTCTTTGCTTGTCGTAGAAGCCATAAGAAAAGCGTTTATTCCCGAAATGAAAGTAGTGATAAGTATTATTTTGAATGTTTTCATGGTATTTCATTAAATATTAAAGAGCTAAAGATATTTATTTTCATATCAAATATCAAACATTTGATAGTTAGAAACGTATTAATTAGGTGTAAGTAGCAAAGCACGCCTTCCTTTTTCTGTTAAAATCAACATCTATATATATTAAATTCACAACAAAAGTATTACATTTATCATCCATAAATTGAAAAAATGACTGAGAAAAAATCAGCCGTCATTATCGGCGCGGGAGTTGGAGGCATTGCTACGGCCATTCAACTGGCAAAAAATGGATATGATGTCAAAGTGTACGAAAAAAATCCGACTCCCGGCGGACGCTGCGGGCAAATTATCCGCGACGGACATCGGTTCGACCTTGGGGCCACCATTTTTTTGATACCATCCATTTATCGGAAAATTTTTGATGATCTCGGTCTGACCATCGAAAAAAGTCTGACGGTTAAACCTTTGCCCACCATTTATAAAATATACTTTCCTGACGGGGAGATTTTTAATTTTACGACCGATAAGGTCATTATGCAATCGCAACTTGAAAAAATAGAACCCGGCGGTTACGATAAATTCAAATCGTATATTTCAAAAGGATATACCCTTTTTCAACTTGGGATGAGCAAAATGCTGGAACGTAATTTCTATACCCTGTTCGAATTTGTCAATCTGAAAAATGCCGGGCTTTTATTCAAATTGAAAACCCATATCAGACACATGACATATATCGGTCATTTTTTTAAGGATTCCCATCTGAAAATGGCTTTTACTTTCCAAAATATCTATGTCGGACAAAATCCGTACAAAGCTCCGGCACTATTTTCTATGTTACCTGCCGCGGAATTGACGGAAGGTTCTTATGTCCCGATCGGCGGCATGTACAGTATCGTCGAAAAGCTGGTAGCAACGGCCAAGGACCTTGGTGTAGATTTTTGTTATAACGAACCAGTTATCAAAATTATAATAGAGAACAATTTGGCAAAAAGTATCTTGCTTGAAAACGGAGATAAAGTACAAGCCGATGTCATTGTTGCAAACGCCGACTTACCCTATGTTTACCGCGAACTGTTGCCGGACAAAAGAAAGTCGGCAAGAATAGAGCATTTGAACTATTCATGTTCGGCCATCATCTTTCATTGGGGACTTGATAAAATGTATCCCCAACTGACAGATCACAGTGTCTTTGTCTCTAAAAAATACCGTGAAAGTCTGGATCGTATATTCAATGAGAACACCATGTCCGACGATCCATGTTTTTATGTTCATGCTCCGGTCGGTTCCGATCCGACTGCCGCACCTGAAAATCAGGATTCAATCTCCATCATCGTTCCGGTCGGACATCTTGATCCCCAAAAAGAGCAAGACTGGAATCATCTGAAAGAAGTAGCCAGGACTTCGGTCGTCGAAAGGTTAAAAAAACAGGGTTTGGAAGATATCGAAGAACATATCAAATTTGAAATCTGTTTTACACCAAAGACCTGGAACACCGCATTAAACATTACCAAGGGATCGGTTTTCGGAAGTATCAACCACAATATCTTTCAAATGGGGTATTTTCGTCCCCACAACCGGCACAGCCGTTACAAAAACCTCTACTTTGTCGGCGGAAGCACCCATCCGGGAAATGCAGTTCCTTTGGTTCTGCTGTCTTCCAGGCTGACCACTGAACGAATCTTAAAAGGGAAATAACCGATACTCGAATGAACTCACAAACAAACCTCTACCTGGAAATGTTCAATGTTCTTGATTTTGAAAAAATCAAAGACCACCCCAACATCCTGATAGCCGCCTATTTTTGGGATAAAGAAAGATATGATGCTGCCAAGACCTGTTACCGACTGATGCGTGCTATTGACGATTTGGTAGACAACTTCAAAACAGAACATATTGTCATCGCTGAAAATGAAAAGAAACAGCTCATCAATAATGTCGAGACCTGGATCGGCACTATTCTCCATCAATCGGACAACAGTCTCGCGACTGCCGACATGGTGGAAACGTTCAATAAGTTCCGAATTCCGTTATGGCCAATGGAGGCCTTTGCCAAGTCAATGATTTACGACATCAATCATGACGGTTTCCCCACCATCCAATCTTTTTTTGATTATGCCCAAGGTGCTTCCGTCGCCCCGGCATCCATCTTTGTCCATTTATGCGGCATCAGAAAAACAAACGGACACTATACGACACCAACTTTTGATGTCAGGGAAGCTGCTACTTCTTGCGCAATCTTTAGTTATCTGGTTCATATCATCCGGGATTTTCAGAAAGACCAATACAACCATCTGAATTATTTTGCAGATGACATCCTCGTAAAAAACGGGCTGAATAGGGAAAAGCTGAACGACATGGCGCATGGCGTAAAAATAGAAGAAGGCTTCCGCAACTTGATTCGGGAATATTACTTGATAGCCGATAATTATCGGCAAAAAACGTTTGATATGATCCGGAAAATCAAACCATGTCTGGAACCACGCTATCAATTGAGCCTTGATATTATTTTCAATTTATATTTGATGGTCTTTGAAAAGATCGATATTAAAAATGGGAAATTCACAGGAGAAGAACTGAACCCTACAACTGAAGAAGTCAAAAAGAGGGTATATGAAACGATACAGGGATTTGAAAGATACTGACCAAATATCAGACATTCAATGCCATAAAGACTTTATCTATTTTATCAGGGATATCATGTTGATTTGACTGTTTGGTAATCAATGCTTTGTTATTTCTGTTGTAAAATTCGTATAATTCAGCATTGGTCACTGAAAAAAGGCCAAGTTATGCAGTTTTCACTGCACTTGTCAAATGCATGGCACCACAATCTGCATCGATAAAACAACGTAAACCATAAAACCGGGGATTTAGTAAGACGCTTGTAATCAGCATTTTGACGGATCCCATCTTCGTCCACACCCAAGAACTTATATTCTGAACAAGAAAATTTGTATATTTACACCATTCAAACCGAACCGCTCTTATTATGAAAACAATCCTCTCCTTCCTAAACCAGATCAAGGATAACAACAACAAATCCTGGTTTGACGCCCACAAATCCGAATATGTTGCTGCCAATGAAATTTTCAACTTATTTATCGAAAAGCTGATTGTCGGAATCGCCAGTTTCGATCCATCTATAAAAGGCATCACCGTCAAAGATTGTACCTACCGATTTTATCGCGACATCCGGTTTTCCGCCAACAAGATGCCCTACAAAACACATTTCGGAGCATATATTTGTCCCTACGGTAAAAAATCCGGATATGCCGGATATTACTTTCATATCGAGCCCAAAGGTGCAGGCTTTATCGGGGGAAATTTATTGTCTTCCGGACTTTATATGCCGCAACCGAATATATTGAAAAGCATCCGTGAAGAAATCTACCTGAATGGAGAGGCTTTTGAAAAAGCAGCCCTTGAAGCCAAAAGTTTTGTATTGGAAGACGACCAGGCTCTGAAGAAAGTGCCGAGAGGTTATCCCACAGATTTTAAATATGCAGAATACCTCAAATTAAGAAATCCAAGCCTGTACAAGGCTTTCGACAATGATTTCCTGTTGAGTGAAAACCTCCTTGAAAAGGTACTCTCCGACTTTCGGGAAACCGTATCATTCAACACATGGTTGAATAAGGCGGTTGAATATGCTCTTGGAAAATAAGCCAAAACAATTGTACAATAAATATTAAAATATTCTGATTACTTTCGCTGCTTAAATTTTGAAAAATCCTTACATTCATTTATTAAACTGTTTGCAAAATGAAAACATCTATCTTGTCAGTATTTATGGCCTTTTTAGGTATTTCGATGATGGCACAAACGCCTGTTGAACTTAAGTTTAATTTGGAGAAAGGTAAAGTGTACAAGATCAAGAATATCAGCAATCAGACCGTACAACAAACAGCCAATGGGCAATCATATACTTTGGATATTTATTCCAATAGCGTCGTTAGTTGCAAAGTCCTTCAACAGGAGAATGATATCATGAATATTGAATTTAAATTTGATACCATCGAATCAAAAATCAGTTCTCCAATGTTTAACAAGGAAACAAACTCCGCTAAACCTGCAAACAATGATCCCACAGAAAGAATCATGAATAAGATGAGCACCTATAAAATCATTGCGAAAATTTCGACAGCCGGGAAATTTATTGATTTTATGAATTTCGGAAAATTTAAAGACAGCGTCATGTTTGTCTTTGATTCGATTTCCGACACAAAAAAGGATATGGCAAAAAAGGTGGCTGATGCACTATTAAAAGAATCGGCTGTTAAAAGCATGATAGAACCTTTATTCGCCTATCTGCCGGATAAAACGGTGAAGATCGGCGATACCTGGGAAACATCTTACTTTAATATTGCAAACAATTTATCTATGGTCGTACTTAATTCATACACTCTAAAAGGAATTGAAAACAATACGGCAACAATATCCGGACAGTCCGACATGGAATCTATGCCATCGAACGACCCTTCCGCCTCAACTTCACAGGAGATAAAAGGGTCTTCGACTTTTGACAGTAAAATGGATATATTAACGGGACTTATTTTGAAAAATACGTCAAAAGGCCATTATGAAGGAACTATAAAAATGAAAAGCAATAACAGTGAAGTAAAGCTATCCATGGATTCTCAGTCTGAAATAACCATGACCAAATAAAAACCGACTCAAGCCAATAATCAACAAAATGAACCATAAATATCTTATCGTGCTGTTGTGTTTTATTGCGATGAACGCAAATGCAAGACAAATAATAACAGGAAGCCTCACTGACAAAGAAACGACAAAACCGGTAGAAGGGACAAATGTTGAATTGCTGCAATTACCGGATAGCATCACTGTTGAAACGTCAAAAACCAACTCGGAAGGACTCTTTATCTTTTATGTAGCTGACACCGTTCATACCTATTGCTTAAAGGTAAAAGACATGATTTACAAGACCATGTCGTTATCAGTCCCCAAAAAGAAAAGCGCGATCAATAATGTGGGGACCATAATCATTGAACCTAAAACCTTCAATTTGAAAGACATTGTTGTGAATGGATCGAAAATGAGTGTCACAGAATTGGGCGATCGAACCATTTATGGAATACCGGAAGGCTTCAAAAAGACATCGACCGATGGACTTGATGTGCTTCGTAAAGTACCCTCCGTGCAGGTTGATTACTTAAATGAGGATATCACAGTCAATGGAAAATCAAATATTAAGATTGAAGTTGACGGTGTAACCCGCGACAAAGGGTATCTGAAAAGACTGCATCCTTCACAGATCAGCAAGATGGAAATTATAACCAGCCCTTCTGGAAAATATGATGCCGATGTCGATGCTGTCATTAATATCATAACCAATCCTGCCATGCGTTTTGGACTCAAAGGAATGGCAGCAGTTTCGGCTATTCCAATTAGTTCGGACTCTTATTTGGGGACGATGAATACAAGTCTCGATTATGGTCTGGATAAGGTTTCATATTATATTGCAGCATATGCTGTAGGTCAAAATATCGACCTGAATTCTGATATGAACCGTATCGCCGGAGCCAATGAACTTCAACAACAGAGTTCCCAAACGAACAAACTTATTATGGGCAATGTCAATTTGGGTTTAATTTATGATCCTGACGAATTTAACAACATAAACCTGAATGTTTCTTATAACGAATACACAAATAAATACAATAATGACGCCTGGAATTATAGTTCTTCTAATAACATAAACAGCATATACAGGACGGTCAGTAATGCAAAAATCAATAATGGCGGACTTAATTCATCCTTGTTTTATAAGCACAAATTCGATAAGAAAACCCAACACGGGTTTGAAGCAGAACTGAATTATTACAACAATCTGGACAATCATTCGACCACAAATTTTCAAAACATAGGTTACAGTCCCATAGACACAACCGTACTTTACAATGGTGTCTGGCAAAAGGAATATACCAATAGCAAAGTTCAGACAATATCCGGTCAATCAAACTATACATTGCCTTTCGATAGCGTATATTCTTTTAATGCAGGGATAAGCGGCAATTATAATGAATACCGGACAGACAATATCAGCTCACTGTCTGATGCCTCGGATATGAATTATTCCGATTTGCGGATCGGTGCTTATGCCGAGTTGTCAAAAACCTTCAAAAAAGGGAGCATTAAAATTGGGTCGAGATTTGAGGCCTCCCGTGTCGTCATCAATGCCTCTGCTCCTCACCATTACAGCTCGCCGCTTCCATATATGAACGGTTTGTATAAGATCAATGGAGATAATAGTATCAAACTGGCATATTCCAGAAGAGTGATCAGACCAAACAGCAGTCAACTGAACCCATTTGTAAGTGTTGTAGACAGTCAAACGGTCAGTCATGGAAACATAAACCTTAAACCGGCTTACAGAGATAATTTCCAATTGACCTACAACATTAAATTTACCAGAAAAAAAGTGACAGTCAATCTGTCTCCTCAGTTGTTTTACGAATATAAGACCAACCTTATTCAAAAGATAGTAAGCCAGAACAGCACGACAAAAGTTTTCGAAAGTGTTCCGACAAACATATCCAATGGTTATGAAAGTGGAGGTGCCTTATCCCTGAATTCTCAGATAGGTAAGCTTTTATTCAACTCTAATTTCAGATATTCGTTCAATCATATAGACAAATACCTCAATCAGATTGATCCGACAAATCAACAGAATTGGAGATGGAGTTCTTATGCTGTATGCACCTTACCGCTGAACTTTCAACTTATGACCATGTTAAACTTAAGTGGGCCTGTATTAAACGGTCAAACGGAAACCAAAACCTCTCCTTTTTATATGGCAGGCATCATCAAACAATTTAAAAACAACAGCTCCCTCTACTTTTTTGCACTGAACCCTTTTGCCGATAAATTCTCCGATAACGTCACAACAATCAGGAATGATCTCCTTTATCAAAGACAAAGTTATACCATTAAACAAACATCGGGATTTATATTAACCTACCAATATAATTTTAAGGTCGGGAAAAGCATCGATAAACAAAAACATAATGTAGAACAACAGATTCAGGACAATATCATAAAATTGCCTTCTTTCTAAGCTCCGGTTTTTTATTTACTTTTGTAATATCCTATTTATTGTCTTTTTACTTATCAGTTGATTAACAGACATTTAATCCTCTTTATAAATATGATCTCAGGATATATGTATAGTCAAAAAAATATTTTAATCTTTTTTTTTAGCATACTATTATTTTCTGTTAATGCTCAAACATACGCCAGCTCAGATTCTTATCCGAATAATGAATATCCTGATTCCATATTAAACATTCCAAAAAACAAACTAAATGCTGCCGGAATAATTTTTACCACCAACATGAGCGTTTGGGCTTTCGATCGCTGCATTGTCGACGGTGATTACGCCCATATCAACCTCAACACCATGAAAAGTAATTTCAAAACCGGTTTTGTATGGGACAATGATATGTTTATCACCAATCTTTTTGCACATCCGTATCATGGTGGACTATACTTTAACGCCGCACGCTCAAATGGAATAAATTTCTGGAAATCCGTGCCATATACTGCCGGAGGAAGTCTGATGTGGGAATTTTTCATGGAAAATGAATCCCCGGCTATCAACGACTTTCTGGCAACAGCCATCGGTGGTGCCAGTCTGGGTGAAATGACCTTTAGACTTTCCGACCGGATTATTGATGACAGGACTTTTGGTTTTGACCGTTTCAAGCGAGAAGCATTATTAACCCTCATCTCGCCAGCCAGGGGACTGAGCCGCATCATAAACGGCGACGCATGGAGGCACAAGCTCTTAAGAGGCAATGTAATACAAGAGACTCCTCTATCCCTTTATATAGCCATCGGACACCGGATCATTGCCGATAATGCCAAAAGCAGCGACAAGCACGATGTCAGCAATATGCTTTGCTTTGATTTGGGGCTTAATTACGGTGACCCGTATAATGAAGAAAACGAAAAACCTTATGATTATTTTATATTCAAGGTGGGTGGAAATTTTTTTTCGAAACAGCCTTTCATCGGTAGAGTAAACGGAATAGGCATGTTATACTCCAAGGATATCAATCTAAAGAATCCGAGGCGTCAATTGGCAGCGGGTATTTTTCAGCATTTCAATTATTACGAATCTAAAGCGGACATCAACCATGTAACGTTAAGTCCTTACAAACTATCGGAAGCAGCATCTGTCGGACCTGGTATCTTATTCAAAAATAAGCCCATCAAACATATCACATTCCTGGCCTCGGCATATTTAAGTGCAATTCTTCTTGGAGGTAGCCAGACCGACCACTACAATGTCGAAGATAGAGATTACAATATGGGAAGTGGTTTCAGTTCGAAATTGAACATGGAGTTACAGTTCGGCAGCAAAGCCACCTTGAGTATGAATTCAGAGGATTATCGCATTTATTCCTGGGTAGGTTACGACCCGAACAATCCGGAAGATATTCATACAAGTGTTCAGGGAGACAAAGGCAATGCAAGTCTCAGCACAGCAAGGCTAAACTTTAGTTATATCATCAATAAACATTTTCTGGTTGAAATCGAAGGTAGTTATTATTATCGAAAAAGTGTTTACAAATACTACCCCGATGTGAAACACGGAGTGACTGAAAATAAATTAAGTTTAGGCTATTATTTCTAACAAAATTTTAATAGTATGAAACAAGCCCATGATCTATCACTCACACAAGCAAACAACTATTCGGCAAAATACATCGAATACCTAAAATATAAAATAATGAGATGAAACGGGCCTGTTTGTAAAAACGTCCAAGTTTATGATAAAATGGAAATGCGAGTTCCATCTATGACCTTAAATGAAAAAATTATTATTGTATGAAACTAAAAACTTTGTTCATTACAGCAACTGTGCTTTTTGTAACACTTAACAGTTTATTGGATTTTGTCCATGCCGTTGAAAATTCAACAGACAGCATTACTTTAAAAATTGTAGCTGCTCCTGAAGACCAGAATGGTTTTTGGATTGATTTGAATAATAATCATGTTCAAGATGCCGGAGAAGCAGTAACCGTTTTCAACAGTTTTGTAAAATACGCTCCAACATCCGATACTGCAACCATCTATGGAAAAACAACTGATTTTCAATGCAGCAATAATGATCTTATTTTGTTGGATGTCTCAAAAAGTACGGCTTTAAAGCAGTTGCATTGTGAAGGGAATCAGCTTACTTCGCTGGACGTTTCTCAAAACGTGGAACTGGAGAAAATATATTGTTATGACAATCTTATAACAGGAGAGGCAATGACTGAATTGATCAATTCCCTCCCTGACCGTAAAATAAATACTTCAGGTTGCATTTACCTTTTTGATGACAATTCAACGACTGAAAAGAACGAGGCCACTACAGAACATTTTACGATATCAAAAAACAAGAATTGGACAATGATGGATAAAGATAGTGTTCAATATCCGTATACTTCAGATATTAAAGACAAAGAAGCATCAAATACCCGGATATGGTCATCGGACGAAAAAGTACATATAAAAACCTCTCTACCAGAAGAAATCATTTGCATTTACAATATTTCCGGTCTCTTGGTTTATAATGAATCCATCAAATCCGGCGATGAAATTATCCTGAAGCTTTCACCAGGAATGTATATCATAAAATCCGGAACAAATACAGAAAAATTATTGATCAATTGATCTTGATTATACACATTTATATACTTTTCGTCTTATTTCATCAGGAAGTCTCCCTTAAAAGCAGGAATACCCGACAGATTTATGCCATATAAGATCTCTGACTTCATGGTATAAAATCAGGAAGATTATGTATCGACTTTTTCAAATCCACAAAGTTCCGGTATCTCATTACTTTTTTTAATTTTCTTCTAAAATCGTTGAAACAACTGATTTTTATTATCTTTGTCACTCATGTCTGACACGTGCGTCAGAAAATACAAAAAGACATGAATCAAGAAAATAATTCACAAAATACCGAACAAAAAATCATAGACGCCGCCAAACAGGTTTTCTTGGAAAACGGTCTGGAAAAAGCAAAGATGCAGGACATTGCAAATAAGGCCGGTATTAGCCGGACTGCACTCAATTACTATTTCAGGACCAAGAAAAACTTATTTTCCGTTCTGATCGATCAGCTGCTCGACGGTGTCATTCCTGCCATCGAAGGCTTGATTTCTACCGACATATCTTTTGTGGAAAAAGCAAAAATCATTGTGGATATCTATGATGTTCAATTACGCCAAAATGATTTTATACCCCGTTTTGTAGTCGTTGAAGTTCAAAGGAACCCTGTAAACATCCATGATTTCATCAAAAATAGCCCAAGGCTACAGGCCTACTTGTCGATGATGACCGAAACATTGAAAAAAGAAATGGAAGCCGGTACCATCAGAACCATACCCATTGAACAAATTATTGCCACCTTTTTCAGCATGATTTTCACTCCGTATCTGCTGAACCCCTTGGTCAACGAATTCTTTGATAGAAATGAAATAAATAAAAAGATCTTTTTTGACGCACAAAAAGAAAATGTCAAAAGGTTACTTTCAGATTTTTTGAAGCCTGATCAACCATAAAAATCTTCCAGCAACAAATATGAATTCAATCATCAATATAGGTTTAGACGCCGGATCCACCACTGTAAAAGTTGCCGCTTTAGATTCGGAGGGTAAACTCCTTTTCAAGGATTATCGCAGACACCACGCAAACATTTCCTGTGTTCTGGCCGAAATATTCACCTTCATTCAAGAAAAGATTGGAGACACGAAAGTCCGGCTGACCCTCACCGGATCCGCCGGAATGGGAATAGCAGAACGATGCAAGTTGCCGTTCATCCAGGAAGTCGTTTCTTCTTGCGGGTACATTGCCAGTGAACATCCGGAAATAAAGACCCTAGTCGATATTGGTGGTGAGGATGCCAAAATGATCTTTTTTCGCAAAAAAAAGGTCCCTGATATCCGAATGAACGGCAATTGCGCCGGAGGGACAGGTTCCTTCATAGACCAGATGGCAAACATTCTGAACATTGATGTCAATGAACTTGGTACCTTGGCGGAAAACGCCACCACCATCTACCCCATCGCATCACGTTGCGGGGTTTTTTCCAAAACAGATGTTCAGAACCTGTTGAGTCGAAACGTCAGTAAGGAAGACATCGCCGCTTCTGTTTTTCATGCAGTCAGTATGCAAGTTCTCACCTCCCTCTCGCGAGGTTATGACATTTTACCGAAAATTTTCCTTTGCGGGGGGCCTTTCCATTTCATACCCGCACTCAGAAAAGCTTTTCAGGAAGAATTAAAAGCCGGTAACGACGATATAGTCGTATCTGAAAATTCGGAAATCATACCTGCCTGGGGTGCAGCCATCAACGCCTCCAAACTGACGGAGACAAAAACGCTGGCCGAATACATCCGGATTTTCGAGAAAGCAAACCACCAAACGCCTGATACCAGTAAAAGATTGAAAGCTTTGTTTGCCGATGATGCTGAATTCAATGCCTTCAACGAGTCAAAGAGCAATTACCGTCTCAAACAAACCACTTTCGAAGAACTATCCTCAGACGAATGTTACATCGGCATAGACAGCGGATCGACCACCACCAAGATCGTAGCAGTGGACACCGAAGGCCGCCTCTTTTATCACTTTTACGAAAAGAACAAAGGACTTTCCCTCGAAACGGTGGACAAAGGGCTGGCTGAATTCAATCAGAAAGCGATAGAAGCCGGAAAGAACCTGAAAGTGGCAGGAAGCTGTGTCACCGGTTACGGGGAAGACTTGCTGAAAAAAGCATTCAACATGGAAAACGGGGTGGTTGAAACCATCGCGCACTATACGGCAGCCTGTTATTTTGAGCCGAGGGTGTCCTTCATCCTCGATATCGGAGGCCAGGACATGAAGGCCGCCTTTATCGAAGGCGGCACCATCAAACGCCTCGAAATCAACGAAGCCTGTTCTTCGGGTTGCGGCTCGTTTATTGAAACCTTTGCACAAAGCTTAGGTTACAAAGTGGCCGACTTTTCCAAAGTGGCAGGTAGCTCCAAATATCCCTGCGATCTGGGAACCCGCTGCACCGTTTTCATGAACTCAAAAGTCAAGCAGTTTCTGCGTGAAGGAGCCACAGTGGCAGACATATCGGCAGGACTCGGCTACTCCGTCATCAAGAACTGCCTGAACAAGGTGTTGAAAATCAAGGATTTTTCCGAAATGGGCGATTTTATCATGGTTCAAGGCGGAACATTCAGAAATCAGGCCCTGATCCGTGCTTTCGAGATCGAGACGGGAAAGTCCGTGATTGTCACTGATTTTCCGGAATTGATGGGTGCTTACGGAGCAGCACTCTTTGCACAGAAAAAAAACCGTCAGAAATCCGTTCCGCTCAGTGAATTTGTCAAGGTTGAAAAATATACAGGCAATAAGACGCAGTGCAAAGGCTGTGAAAACCAATGCGCCATCACCTGTTTTACCTTTGACAACGGCAACAAATATTTTGCAGGCAACAAGTGCGAAAAGATGGTCAGTAATCTGGGCAGCCAAAATGATTCCGGCGTCAACCTCTACACAGAGAAATACAGACTGTTGATGGACAGGAAGGCTCCCCAAAAAAAAGGGACCATCACCATCGGAATTCCCCGTGCACTGGGTATATACGAGGACTACCCGTTTTGGCACACCTTGTTTACCGGCTGCGGTTTCAATGTACAGCTTTCCGACAAATCGACCATGAAACTGTACGAGACCGGCATCAAGACGGTCATGGCCGACAACATCTGTTTCCCTGCCAAAATCACCAACGGACATATTTTAAACCTGATTGAAAAAAAGGTGGATCGCATTTTCCTGCCTTTTGTGGTTTACGAAAGTAAAGAAGACAAGAATACCCCCAACAGTTATAACTGTCCCATCGTTACCGGATATTCGGAAGTGATTCGCAGTGCCATCGATCCGGCCGGGAAACACGGCATTCCACTTGATGCGCCGACTTTCACCTTTAAGAATGAAAAGCTCAAGAAAAAAGCATGTGTGGAATACATCCTGTCACTACCGGGTAGTATAGAAAAAAAAGACATAGAAAAAGCATACCAAAAGGCTAATGAAGAGCAAAAAGCCTATCAGGAAAGGCTCACCGTACGTTGCGAGGAAGTACTGAAAAACGCCAAAGAGCACAAGCGTCTGGTCGTTCTACTGGCAGGGCGTCCCTACCATTCCGATCCGTTGATACAACATAAGCTTGCACAGGTCATTGCTGATTTCGGCGCAGATGTCATCACGGAAGATGTGGTACGTTGTGACGAGAACAACTCAGACAAGATACAAAGCATCATGCAATGGGCCTATACCAACCGTATCCTTAAAGCTGCGAACTGGGCTGCAAACGCCGATGAAAATATCCATTACATCGAACTGACATCTTTCGGTTGCGGTCCCGACTCTTTTATCATCGATGAAGTGTCGGACATTCTTCGCCGGGGAGGCAAGAATGCCACTTTCCTGAAAATTGACGACATCAACAACATCGGTTCCATGCGTCTGCGTATCCGTTCCCTGATTGAAAGCCTGCGTTACAAATCTGTTATGGAAAAAGTGATCGACACCAAAGCCATCCAAACCAAACCATTCACCGCCGAAGACCGTAAACGAACCATCCTGATGCCCTGGTTTGGCGACTTTTACTCCCCATTATTGCCGGCAGTCTTCAAATTGTGCGGATACGATGCCATCAATCTCCCACCCAGTGACCGGAAATCGGTAGAATATGGCCTGAAATATTCCAACAACGAAATATGCTATCCTGCCACCTTGATTGTCGGAGACTTCATGAAAGCACTCGATAGCGGAAATTACGATCCGGACAAAATTGCTTTGGCTATCTCACAGACCGGAGGTCAGTGTCGCGCAACCAACTACGCTGCGTTGCTGAAAAAAGCCCTTACGACGGCTGGTCTGGAACGGATTCCAGTGATTACGATAGCCATGGGTGGCGGTGTCAATGAACAGCCGGGCTTTAAAATCAACTGGAAGAAAATTTATAAAGTTGTCATATATGCGCTCATTTATACGGACTTCCTTTCCCAAATGTATTACTCGACCGCACCCAGAGAAAAAGTGAAAGGTGAAGCGCAGCGCATTAAAGACGAGATGCTTCAATTGGGCATAAAAGCGGCGGAGGCCAATGACGCAAAACGTTTTTTGGATTTGGCATCCATAGCTTGCAAACGTTTCACAGAAGCTGTGGAAATCAAGAATATACCGCAAATCGGTATTGTCGGAGAAATCTATGTCAAGTACAACCGTTTCGGGCACAAAAATGTGGTCAACTGGTTGGTAAATCAAGGCGTGGAAACCGTCCTGCCACCCATTACCGATTTCTTTACCTCCACTTTTGTGAACCAGACCGTCCGTGAGTCCGGAAATGTTGACAGACGTCGCGTTCCAAAACCCATTTACGATTTTGCAGAGCACTACCTTTATAGGGTGGTACATCTAATGGAAGACCGTGTGAAGAGTTTCCCTTACTTCAGGCCTTTTGTAACACCTGAAAAGATGGCGGAATCCGCTTCAAAAATCATCAATCTGAACGCACAGTTCGGGGAAGGCTGGGGCATTCCGGGTGACTATGCCCACTTTGCCGAAAACGGCATCAACCGAGTGGTGAGCCTGCAACCTTTCGGCTGCATTGCCAACCAGGTCATTTCCAAAGGTATCGAGAAACGGACACGCGAACTTTACCCCAATCTCAACCTGCTGTTCCTTGACTTTGACAGTGGGATGAGCGAGGCCAATATCATGAACAGGTTGCACTTCATGATTGAAAATGCCATCTGATTCTGCAAAAAAAGGTATCGTCAAATGCGGCGGAAAAAAATCTCTTTTGCGGGAATTACCGAATATGTGAATGATGAAAAACGAATATAGGTCAATCTCTTCCAAAAAAATTATCTTTGCTAAAAATCTTTGCTAAAAAACAATTTATAATATGTTACGGAAGTTCCTATTTTTGTTCGCTGCCTTTCTCTTGTTTAGCCATATTTCTTATTGCCAGAACATTGATATAAAAGTACTTCGCGAAATAAATCTAAACCGAAACCAATCACTTGACGGTACATTTAAAGCCATTAGCAACTCGGTTGTGCCCCTTGTTGTCGGAATGCCGGTAGGGATGTTTGGAGTCGGTCTGATTAAGGGAGATTCAACCTTGGTACGAAATGCTGTGGAATTAGGTGTTTCCATTGTCTCTTCGACGATAGTGAATACCATCATAAAGAAAGCGGTGAAACGTACAAGACCTTATATAACTTATCCTGATTTAGAGGAGCTGACAACTGAAGGAAGTTATTCTTTTCCTTCAAATCATACTTCCGGTGCTTTTTCTCTGGCAACTTCACTCAGTCTTGAATACCCCAAATGGTATGTCATTGTACCTTCTTATACCTGGGCATCCGCTGTTGCTTACTCGCGAATGGATTTGGGCGTTCATTACCCTTCGGATGTCCTGATGGGGGCAGTTGTTGGTGCTGGAAGTGCTTATCTGTGCCATTATATCAATAAGAAAATATTTAAGAAAAAGATATCAAAGCCAATGTATATTAACTAAAAGTATTTCAATACTTTATACCAGTTTCTTCTTTCCATATTAGGAATATATGGAGAAAACGGCAGCTATAATTTTCAAAACAGAAACTCCCGCATATACCATAATTCATGGTATGCGAAATGCCACATCCATAGGATTTTAAACACCCCGTATCCCCTATATTTTTGTATCAGAAAATAATATATAAAAAATGGCAACAACTGAAAAATTGCGCTTTGAAACGCTCTAGGTACATGCCGGACAAGTGGTGGATCCGACAACTCATTCTCGCGCATTACCCATCTACCAAACAATCTCTTATGTATTTGATGATGCGCAAAACGGTGCAGACCTATTTAACTTACGCAAATTTGGAAACATCTACACCAGACTGCAAAATCCTACAACCAATGTTTTTGAAAAGCGCGTCGCAGCATTGGAAGGCAGAATAGCCGCTTTGGCCACTTCCTCCGGTCAATCTGCACAGTTCATTGCCCTGAACAATATTGTGCAAGTCGGTGACAACATTGTTTCAACCGCTCACCTCTATGGCGGCACTTATAACCAGTTCAAGAACCAATTCAAGCGTTTGGGCGTAGAAGCACGCTTCACAAAAAATGACAAACCAGAAGAATTTGAAGCTTTAATTGATGAAAACACCAAAGTCCTCTATCTGGAAACCATCGGAAATCCCGGACTCAATATACCGGACTTCGATGCCATCGCCGCAGTTGCTCAAAAGCACGATATTCCATTGATCGTTGACAATACTTTCGGTGCAGGCGGTTATCTTTTCAGACCACTTGAACACGGAGCTGCCGTTGTCGTGGAATCCGCCACCAAATGGATCGGCGGTCATGAAACTTCATTGGGTGGAATCATCGTTGACGGCGGAAACTTCAACTGGAGTAACGGCAAGTTCCTTTCTTTCACAGAACCATCAGAAAGTTACCACGGACTGGTTTTTGCAGACACTTTCGGCATAGGAAGTCCTTTCGGAAACATCGCCTTCAGCATCCGTGCCCGTGTAGAAGGTCTTCGTGACTGGGGTAACACCATCAGCCCATTCAACTCTTTCCTGCTGGTTCAGGGCCTGGAATCCCTTTCTCTGAGAATGGAACGCCACGTACAAAACACGCAAGCCCTTGCTGAATGGCTTGAGCAGCACCCCAAAGTGGAATATGTAAACTACCCGGGTCTGAAGAGCAGCCCTTACTACCATCTCGCAAAAAAATACTTTCATAGAGGTGCAGGGGGCGTGCTGACCTTCAAAATCAAAGGTAATCCCAAAAAGGCAGACGCAGTGATTGGCAACATCAGGTTATTCAGCCATCTGGCCAACATCGGTGATGCAAAATCACTGATCATACATCCTGCATCCACGACGCACTCGCAACTTTCAGAAAAAGATCTGATAGCTGCAGGTGCTGAACCGGGCTTAATCCGTCTTTCTGTCGGCATTGAAAACATCGAAGATATCAAAGCCGACCTGGAACAAGCTTTTTCTCATATTTAATGAGCGTGAGTTTGAAAGAAGATTATTGTTCTCCACCACTACCGGGGTTGCCACCTCCGCTCTTGACGTCTTCATTGGAAATGCTGCGCTTGGCTTTTTTTACAGCGGATTTCAATTTTCCGAAATTATAACTTACACTGAATCGCAGGTTACGAACAAAGTTATATCCTTCAGAATAAAATACATACCCTTGTCCTTTGGTATTTGAGGAATAAGTCCTTTTTTCGCGAAATGGTTCTGAAATGGATAGGTTCAACGAAAGTTTCTGTTTAAGCAATTTTTGTGAAAGACCAAAACTGGTATAGGTATATCCCGAGAATTTTCCCTGCAAACCGATGTAGGGAGAAGAATATCCGGTATTTCCACTGATTGCTGCGTCTTTCCAAAGCGATTTGCGAAGGTTCAGCGAACCTCTGAATCCAAATCCGTCATTGGACATGTTAAAACCATTATTGGCAGCCATTCTTGTGTAACTTACGTTTGTGTTTGCACTGACACTGAACTTGACGCCCAAACGATAAGAAAAGTAATTATTCCAGTAGTAAGACTGATTCATTCCTATATTTTTATAAGTCGAAGAGGTAACGCCCCGCTCATCCATGGTCGAAACAAGCTCAATGGAATTGTTGTTGATAGATGCACCTAAAGAGGCACTCAGACTGATCTTTTGGTTGAACAGACTGTATCCTGCTTCAAAAGAATGCGCAATTTCCGAAACCAAGTCCGGATTACCAAATTTGATGCTTAAAGGATTGGAGTTGTCCACGTATGGATTCAAATACCATATTCCGGGTCTATATAAACGTTGTGTATAGGATAATTTCAAAATCTGCCCTTGTTTAAGCTGATAGGCAAAATTGATGTATGGTACGATATTGAACAATCGGTTAGAAAAACGTACGACACTATCCGACGTTGAAACACAATCATTCCAGGTCGCTTCAAGACGCAAGCCGGACTTGGCCGTCAATTTCTTTAATTTAAAGACATAACCCGCATAAGCACCAATGATGTATTGATTATAGTCCAGATCATTGCTGAAGTCGGTTCTTAGGGTATCATTCCGGTATTGATCGGAATTGCTGAAGTTATCCCGAAAAATAGCCTTAACTCCCAATTCCAGTTGATGCATTTTTGCTAATGGATCGTAATAATCAACCTGAATGGTATGTTCCTGAGTATTGCTCTTAGAATTGGATCTTTGGCGATACTCGGAATAATTGAAACATCCATCTATCCTGTTATCGTTATCCGAAGTGTTGGGGTTTGATTCCAGTTTATAAGAGATGGTAAAAGTTTTGTCTGGTTTTTTGAAAGTCTTTTGATAATCGATATTACCGGATAAAGAACCGTAAGCATTCTCTCCAAAATAATGATTTACAAATCTTCTGGAAAGATTGCCATTGTTGTCCTTGATGACAGATGTACTCAAAACATCACTCTGATAATTCTGCGAATATCCCCAAAAGGACATGCTGATTAGGTTGAAAGTGTCGATGTCATAGCTGACTTCACTCTCATAACCATTTGCATATCCATGGTAGGTGTTGATATAATCACTGCGGCTGCTACGATAAACCGTACTATTTGAATTTTCATTGGTGCTGAATCCTCCGGATGTCGGTCTTTTAAGTTGGCTGCCAAAATAATGGGCTGAAAATCCGAATTTATTGATTTTTGTCGCAAAAGACAGACTTCCCTTCATTTCACCACGAGAATTAAAGCCACCGATGACGCTTCCATTATAGCCGTTGTTTGTATTTTTCAGGGTAATAATATTGATGATACCTCCGACGCCTTCAGCCTCATATTTGGAGGACGGATTGGTGATGACCTCAATATCTTTGATGGTATTGGCAGGCATACTTTTGATGACGTCCTTGAAGTGGTTTGACATCATGGATGAACTCTTGCCATTGACCAATACCTTATAATTGGATTGTCCGTTGAGGGTGACATTATCATCGCCATCGACACTCAGCAAGGGCACCTTACGCAGCATCTCCAAACCGTTGCTGGTTTTAGCGTCAGGGTCGGACTCGATGCTGTAGGTTATTTTATCCGGATCTATTTTGACCAAAGGTTTTTGACCGACGACTGAAACCTCCTTGATAGCAATGCCTTTTTCCAGCCGAATGGCTCCGAGATTTGTATTCGGCTCAGTAACGGTAAAGGATAATTTCGATTCGGTATAACCGAAAGCTGTTAAAAGAAGCGTATATTTTCCTACGTTATCGACAGAAATCGTAAACTTTCCTGAAGCATCACTACTCATTTTCTTGATGACTTTTGATTTCTGATCTTGTACGATGGCTGTTGCATATGGAATTCCTTTTCCATCTTTTATTTCAACAGCTTGTCCAGTAATCAGATATTTTTGAACGACCATTTCAGCTTTCAGATTAGAAAAGAAAAGAGATAAAATAAATAATAGGATAATTTTTCTCATTTTTATAGCTCTATGAGTTTAACAATTGTTTAATAAATTAAGATACTATTGGCTGTAAAAGCATAATTTAATACAATTCTTAAGGCCTATTAATTGTTAATAAATTATTTATGATTAATTTTATATAACCTTTGTCGCCATTTCATTTCTTTATGCCAGTGTTTTTCCACCTCAATGAGAATGATACACCAATAACATCCGGTGTGATTTCCGACATTTAGGAACTCAACTGATTGAAAGCGTTTTATACTTAGTCTGAGCAGAAAGGATTTTTGTGACAAAAAAATTAATCTATTTTGAGACTCTGTTCGGTGTGAAAATGAAACCGATTAACGCGAATTCTACTTTTCAGAAGTAAATCGTGGGTTATTTTTTTGTGGAACAGCAATTAAAAGCAAACAGCATTCAAAATTATTGTAATTTTGCCGGACAAATCATAAAAAAACAAACCATCATGATAGACCTTCTTTCTAAACATCAACAAATGCAAGATCAGTTCACTTCTTTTCTGAGCGAATTGATTGATTGGGTCTTAACCAGCGGGATAAAAATTATTTTCATTGTCCTTGCTGCCTATATATTAAAGGTGATAGCCAAACGATTCATACAAAGGGTTGTAAAAGCAGCGGTGGCTTCAGACAGACTGATTACGGAAGATGCGGAACTGAAGCGAATGCAGACCCTGGTTCATATTTTTTCCTATACCATCAATACCATCATTGTGATCGTAGCCGGCATGATGATTATAGAAGAATTCGGCGTAAAAATCACGGCAATTCTGGCCACAGCCGGTATTGCCGGGGTAGCCATCGGTTTTGGTGCACAATATCTGGTCAAGGACATTATTACCGGAATTTTTATCATCTTTGAAAACCAATATCGTATCGGAGATGTCATCCAAATCGGCACCATCAGCGGAACTGTCGAAGAAATCAGCCTGCGCGTAACCACCCTCAGAGATATCAACGGAACGGTCCACTACATTCCGCACGGAGAAATCAAAATCGTTTCAAACCTTACCAGACTCTATTCAAGAATCAATCTGAATGTAGGTGTTGCTTATGAAGCCGATTTAAATCATGTCATTGACGTTGTCAATAGAATAGGCCAAGAAATGGCCAATGATCCCGCATGGAAAGGATCCATCAATGAAGCCCCTAAATTTCTGAGGGTTGATTCCTTAGACGATTCCTCAGTCAGCATCAAGATTGTCGGTGTGACAAAACCTCAGGAACAATGGAGTGTTGCCGGTGAATTGCGCAAACGCATTAAGGAAACTTTTGAGAAAGAAGGAATTAACATTCCTTATCCGCAGACAGTCGTGCACCACATTGCAGATGTATCTAAATTTCAAGCAGATAGCATTAAATCTTCCCTATAGATTTCACAATAAAAACATGAGTGATATTTCTTTTAATTTTTGCGATTTTCAAAATCCGCAACATGTTGAAGCCTACACCGGTTTGCTCAATCATTACATGAGCGACCCCATGGGTGATTCTCCGCCACACGACAAAACCCTACAGAAACTTTTGGTGAAACGTTTGTCAAAACATCCGACTGCATTTGTGCTTTTCATTCTGTATGACGGAGAATTTGCCGGTTTCAGTACCTGTTTCGTAAATTTCTCTACTTTTAAGATTAAGCCCTTTCTCTACATCCACGACATCTGCATCCATCAAAAATTCCGTGGAAAAGAGTTGGGCAAAAAACTCATGGAAAAACTGATTTCTCTTGCCAAAGAACGGAATTATTGCAAAATATCGCTCGAAGTGCGGTCAGACAACACTTCAGCCAAAGTGCTGTACAATAAACTTGGCTTTGGAGAATGTGAACCAAAAATGCACTACTGGGAAAAAATCCTGTAGAATCACTCTCCGTACTTTTCTTCCTTATCAATGATATATTCCGGTCTGTCCTTCACCTCATCAAAAATGATGCCGATGTACTGACCCAGTACTCCAACTGTCAGCAATTGTACACCGCCGAAGAAAATGATCAAAAGGATGATGGAACTCCAACCTATGGCCGCATTTGAAAATCCCAATATTTTACCCATCAGGATCCAGATACCATAAACAAGACCGATCATTACAGCGAGAAATCCCAGTCCAATGGCTATTTTCAGGGGCTTCTTTGAAAAATAGAGCATAGCAGTACCGGCAAAGTGAATCATTTTACGAAAAGGATATTTGGTTTCACCGGCAAAACGGGCATCCCGATGATAATAAAAAGGGACTTGCTTAAAGCCAACCCAACTGATGATACCACGAATGTATTTGCCTTTTTCACGAAAACGGTCGAATTCATTCATCACTTTCCGGTCTATGAGACGAAAGTCTCCGGTATCCAAAGGAAATCGGATTTCAGAAAGGCTGTTTAACGACCGGTAAAACCATTTGGAAGTAAATCGTTTCAAAAAGCTTTCGCCATCCCGTTTTTTTCGGACACAGTATACGACGTTGGCATTTTCCTTTCTTTGTTCTTCCAATAAATCAGGAATCAATTCGGGAGGATCCTGTAGGTCGGCATCCATAATGACAGCCAGATCACCGGTACAATGATGAATCCCTGCCGTTACAGCAGGTTGATGTCCAAAATTTCTGGAGAAATGCAAAACAGTAACCCGAGGATCATTCTTCGCGATGACAGAAAGCAATTCACCCGTTTTATCCGTACTTCCATCGTTGATAAAAATGAGTTCAGGTTTGATATCGGTCAAACCATCCATCACTTCCTTAAAACGAACGTAAGAAGCCTCTATAACATCAACTTCATTGAAACAAGGGACAATCAGACTAAGTATTTGCATATCACAGAGTTATTGAGGAATTTTTTTCTTACGAAAAGTCAACTTCTTATTAAAAAAATACTGCATCACGGCAACAACCAGAACAGATATCATTTTGGCCACCATACTGTCCATTCTGAGACCATCTATCATCACAGCCAGCATACCGGAGCTCACGGCCATCCCCACCAAGGCTATCAGATAGAAAGAAGCAAAACGTCTCAAAAGCCTGTCTCTCACCTTAAAGGTAATGAAACTGTTCATGATAAAATTGTGAACTACCGCTAACGATGAACTGATGATATTGGAAACAACATAATTTACGCCCAACATTTTATGAAGCAGATAGAAAATGCCCATATCGACAACCAAGCCAAAGACACCTATTACTCCATATTTCAGAAAGCTAGATTTTAACAATCTTACAAAGAAGGATATCATCATTCAATTCATTATTAGGTTTCTTGGTTTGTCTCAGTACAACAAAGCCATAATCACCCAGATACTTCCTACGCACGCTGAAAAAACTCTTTTTTCCGATAATCAGATATCCATCCGATGGCAATTCCTTCTCAAAATTCCTGAATTCATTATTCAGATAAAAATTCAAACCATAAATATTTCTATAATATTTTAAATTATTCATGACATAAGTTTTACCCTTGAGATCATAAGATGAAGAGAACTCATCGGCCACCTTTCGAAGGGTATAACCATTCTTAAAGACAGGATAGGCAGAGCCTTCCAAAAAGATCTGCGTACTGATAAAAAGCGTGAATAAGCCAAAGATAAGCGTCCTGAGATTTTTCGAACGCATCCAACCCGTAAACAAGACTAGAACGACTAATAAAAACAACCATAATAAAATGCCGGACCAACCCGGATGCATAAAATATCGGGCAAACAACCCAACATCATAGAGCGTTTTCTCATCCGTCATGAACTGTCTGGCAAAGTCTGACAAATTGATGAAATGGAAAATTGCGGTTAACGACAGCAACATAACTACCATGGTCAAAACAATGGAACCTAAAACCTTAAAAATAGAAGGCTTATTTTTTTCAGCCCAAAGAAAAACCTTTGTTAGTAAGAAGGAAGCAAAAGGATAGACGGGCATGATATAAACACTCCGTTTCGAGGATGGAATGGCATAAAAAACAATAAAAATGACCACCACCAAGATGCTGTATAAGGTGATTTTATCCATGGATGCAAAACGCTGGAAACAGGTTGAGCCGGAGTCTTTCATTTTTCTCCACCACTTTTTGTAACTAAAAGTACAGGCGGCAAAGACCAAAGCCAAAGACCAAGGCAGAAATCCGGCCAGAATAGCCGGAATATAATACCAGAAGGGGCCTTCATGTCCCAAATCATAATTGATGCCCAGGACATCGCTGTTCATTCCAAGAAATCGTCCGATATTTTCAGCGTAAACAATAGTCAGGAAATGGTTTCCATCCTGCTTGTAAGCCATTGCGTACCAACCAAAAAGGATCGCAAAAGCAGGCAAGGCCACCATCAAATTTTTCCAAATAACCTTCCAAAAGGGATATTTAATGATGAGCAAATAAACACCAAAAACGATACAGGGCAAAACAATTCCAACAGGTCCCTTCACCAGACTGGCACAACCAAGAAAGACTAAAAGCAGTATCGGAAAACCTTTCAATCCCTTTTCCTCCCACTTGAACATTTCTATCAAAGCCATGGACATAAAGAAAGCAAGCGTCATGTCTACCCTACATTCCAGACCGTTCCGATGCATCTCAAAGCCAGTCAGCAAAATCAAAGCGGTAAGTACAGCCTCCACTTTCGATTTTCGGCGAAGTAAAAAAATCAGGGTAAAAACAGTCATGCCGATCAAACCCAATGCAGAAGGGAGACGAGATGTCGCTTCACTGACTTTTCCTGCAATCAGGGAAAAGCCCGCAATCATCCAATGCATCAGAGGTGGTTTATATCCTATTTCATCCGCATATCCGACAGGCAAAACCCAGTGTCCGTCCTGAATCATGGAAATAGCCAAAGATGCCTCCCTTGGTTCTCCTTTGGTATAAAAGTCCCCCATGCCTATATAGGGTAAAGTAAGAAGCATACTTGTCAGAAGAATACAAACAACAGGCTTCTTCAAATAAATAGATTGGATATCCTTCAATAAATTTCTCATCAATGTTTTGTTTGCAGGGCAAAGATAGTATGATTGTCAAAGAAACAAAATATCCTCATTAACACCTCAAAATTCTCGTTAAAAAGCAAAATCATACAAAAATTATTTTTCAGTCAAAGCCTGATAAATCAGTGAGGCCGTATGAACTGCAGCCCCAGGTTCACCCAACTTTTTCCGAACTTCCTCATAACCCTCAAGCATGGCCTTCCTTTCCGGAGTCTCTGACAACAAAGGCTCAAGAGCAGTAGTTAACTGCACCTTGTTGAAAAGCCCGCCCATCAGCTCCGGAACGACCAACCTACCTGCAATCAAATTCACTAAGGATATATAAGGAACATGCATGAAACGTTTGAAAATCTTATTCGGTAAACTGCCGCCATGGAATGCATAACATACCACTTGCGGCGTAGAAATCAAACCTGTTTCCAAAGTGGCTGTGCCGGAAGTGACCAAGGCTGTATATGCCAATTCCAGTATGGGATAGGTTTCTCCGAAAATCAATTTGGTTCCTGCCGTTATCAAGGGGGCATAAAAGCTTTCTTCCAAACCCGGAGATCCGGCTACGACCATTTGAAATTTCGGATATCTTGAAGCGACTTCAAGCATCAAAGGCAGATTGGCCTTCACTTCAGCTTTTCGGCTACCGGGCAAAACAGCCAAAACGGGCCTTTCATCCAAACCATACCGAGCAATAAAGGCCGACCGGTCAAATGTTTCCGACCGAAAGCCGGCCACACTATCTACGCTGGGATTTCCAACATACTGAACCGGGAAGTCATGTTTGGCAAAAAATTCCGTTTCAAAAGGCAGGATTACAAACATCTTGTCAATATAGCGTTTAAAAGACTTAATGCGATATTCTTTCCATGCCCAAATTTTGGGTGAAATATAGAAATAGACAGGCAGTCCGGATATATTTTCCTTGACATATCTGGCAATTTTCAGATTAAAAACCGCATAATCCACCAGAATGAGCACATCCGGTTTCCAACTGCGGATTTCTTCCTTGCACAAAGTCATATTCTTCAAGATGGTTCGAGCATGCAGTATAACGGCGATTACTCCCATAAAAGCCATATCGCGGTAATGCTTCAAAGGCCTTCCACCGATAGCCGCCATTTCGTCTCCTCCCAGAAAACGAAATTCGGCTTTCGAATCCAGTATCAAAAGCTCACGCATCAGGTTAGAGGCGTGTAAATCGCCGGAAGCCTCTCCAGCTACTAAAAAATACTTCATAAGATATCTTTATAAATTCCAGCCTTTCATGTTCTCCATAAACGAATAAGCCGTCATGTCGATACTGGAAGGTACGACAGAAATAAAACCTTCTTTCATGGCAAACATATCGGTATCTTCTGCTTCAGGTTCATCATTGTGGAAATTACCGGTCAGCCAATAATAATTTCCTCCCTGCGGATGTTTCCGCTTATCAAATTCCTCAACCCAGCGGCCACGAGCCTGACGGCACAAACGAATCCCTTTCAGTTCAGATATGACGGGTATATTTACATTCAGGCAAAGACCTTCCGGCAAACCATTTTTTAAGACTGCTGCGGCTATTTTTTCTATATAAGTACGGGCAGGTTCAAAATTTGCATCGGAAGAATGATCATCCAGAGAAAATCCTACTGCAGGAATCCCGTTCATACACGCTTCCATCACTGCACCCAATGTTCCGGAATAGTGGATGGCTACAGAAGAGTTGGTGCCATGATTAATACCTGAAAACGCCGCATCCGGTTTCCTTTCGGTAAAAATCTGATCCAAGGCAAGTTTGACACAATCGACAGGTGTCCCTGTACTTTTATAAACGGCAAGACCTTCTTCCCTGGACACTAAATTCAGCAGTAATGGTGTATTGACGGTAATAGCCGCAGACATTCCGGATTTTCCGGTATGGGGCGCCACCACCACCAAATCACCAAAAGGACGCAAAACATCAATCAAAAACAACATTCCGGGAGCCATATAACCGTCATCATTGGATAACAAAATCAAAGGTCTTTTTTTCATATTCAAAACAAATCTATTTTCGGCAAAGGTACATATTCTTCGATAAAAATTTTTACTTTTAGAAGTTCAGGTAAAGAGGACTATCGTTAATCCCGAATCATTTATTAACAAAGAATAAGATTATCTGTTGATAACCTGAAGGTATCAGCCTGCACCCTATTCATTTTTTTCCCTATCTTTGCCTGTCGAAATTATATGAATGTCATTAAAAAAGCAGCCTGTTATCAAGTTTTCACAGGTAAAAAAAATATATGGGAAAAATCATTGCTTTAGCCAATCAAAAAGGAGGCGTCGGTAAAACAACGACGACCATCAATCTGGCAGCATCTCTGGCAGCACAGGAAAAAAAGGTTTTGGTCATTGATGCCGACCCTCAGGCCAACGCATCTTCCGGTCTGGGTGTTGATATTAAAATCCTGAATGCGACCATTTATGAATGTCTGATCAATAATATCGACCCTCAGAGTGCCATACTGAAGACAGAAATGGATGGATTGTTCATTTTACCATCCCACATTGATCTGGTCGGAGCAGAACTTGAAATGATCAGTATCCCTGATCGTGAAAAGATTCTGACGAAAATCCTTGCCCCACTTAAAAACAAATATGACTATATCCTGATAGATTGTTCACCGTCATTAGGCTTGATCACCGTCAATTCCCTGACTGCAGCAGACTCCGTCATCATTCCGGTACAGTGCGAATATTTTGCACTTGAAGGAATCAGCAAACTCTTGAACACCATCAAAATTATCAAGTCCAAACTCAATCCCGGTCTTGAAATCGAAGGCTTTCTGCTGACCATGTACGATTCACGCTTGCGTCTTGCCAAACAAGTCAGCGAAGAAGTGAAACGCCATTTCCAGGATTTGGTCTTCAATACAATCATTCAGCGAAATGTAAAACTGAGTGAGGCACCCAGTTATGGAACGCCGGTTTTGCTTTACGATGCGGATTCAAAAGGATCTGTGGATTACATGCAACTTGCTCTTGAAATCATTCAGAGAAATAAAAAATAAATTACTATATTGCAACGGCGACAGATATGCCGAACATGCAAAACGATTAGAGTTTTATGATTAAGAAAAATGCTTTGGGGAGAGGACTGGATGCTTTGATCAGCACGGATGAAATTCGTACTGAAGGCTCTTCATCCATCAGTGAAGTGGAATTATCAAAGATTTTTCCGAATCCCGATCAACCTCGCCGTGAATTTGACATGGATGCCATGGAAGAACTTTGTACATCCATCAAAACCATAGGCGTCATTCAACCGATTTCTTTAAGGTTGATGCCTGACGGGAATTATCAGATCATAGCCGGTGAGCGCAGATACAGAGCCGCGAAAATGGCTGAACTGACACAGATTCCAGCCTATATCAAAACTGCCGAAGACGATTCGGTCATGGAAATGGCGTTAATTGAGAACATTCAGCGCGAAGACCTAAATTCCATAGAAATAGCTTTGGCTTTCCAAAAACTGCAGGAGATTTACAACCTAACTCAGGAAAAACTCAGTGAAAGACTTGGCAAAAAACGGGCAACCATCGCCAATTACTTACGCTTGCTAAAACTACCTGCCGAAATACAGATCGGACTTCAAAACCGTAAGATTGACATGGGACATGCCAGAGCATTGGTCAACATTGAAGATCCGACCATCCAACTGGCTATTTATGAAGAAGCTGTTCAAAACGGTTATTCCGTCCGTAAGATTGAAGAAATGGTCAGGGCGGTCTCCGAAGGTCAGCATGCTGAAGAAACAAAGAAAAGCAAAAAAGCAGCCCATAAGACACCTGAAGAATATAAAGCTTTACAAAAGATACTCTCTGAACAATTGAAAACAAAGGTCCGTTTTTCAATAAGCGAGACCGGTAAAGGATCCATTACCATTACCTTCAGGTCAGAAAGTCAATTGGAGCTTCTATTGGCTTCTTTCGATAAAATGTTACGCTAAAAGATTGAAAAAAGCCATTCGTACATATTGTCTTTTGGTAAGCATACTTTTTGCATCTTGTTTTTTTCCGGAAACCGGGGCAAGTAGTATATATGGAGCGGTAACCGATTCTATCAAGGATATGAAATTTCCTGACACATCGGTTAAAAAACTTTCAGATACAATAATAACAAGCATATCAGCGGATACTGCTTCTGTAAAAATATACAAACCGGATCCTCAAAAAGCCATCTGGTATTCGGCTTTATGCCCTGGTTTGGGACAACTTTACAACCGTCGTTACTGGAAACTACCCCTTGTAGGAGCGGGAGTGGTAGGTATTGCTTATGCCATCGGCTGGAACGGGAAATATTATACCGCCTATACAAATGCTTACAGGGATATAGCAGATGACAATCCAAACACAGACAGTTATCTGGATCTTTTACCGAAAGGGTATACCGGTTACAATATTTCGCAACTGACAACTTTGATTAAAAACCGCCAACAGACATATAGGCGATACCGTGATTTAAGTATCATCAGTGCTGTCGGTGTTTATTTGCTTTGCATGATTGACGCTTATGTTGACGCACAGCTCTATGATTTTGATATGAGTCCGGATCTGTCGTTCAGGCCTGAATCTGTTTCCCCGGGTGTTGGGGGTGCCAAAGGTTTTGAAGTCTGTTTGGCCTTTCAATTTTAAGAATAAAAACGTATAAAATGAAAATAGAGATCCTACTTATAGCCGGACTGACTTTCTGTCTATCAGTATATTCAAATGACAGCATTCCACGGGCTGAAGACTTTTTTAAAAACAAAAGTCCCAATCAGGATATCTGCATTCCTGAAAATTCCGACGACAATCTGGACAGACTGTTGCAGGAATGGCATATCAAAACATTTACGAATGTAGATCAGATTTGTGATTGCGATTCCATTAATCCGGAAGTTTCAGACGACGTCATGAAAAAACGCCTCGCTGAAATGCCGACGATCATCTCACTGCCATACAACAAAATCATCAGGCAATTCATCGATATGTACAGTGTGAAAAAGAGAAAACAAGTTTCTGTCATGTTGGGCACCAGCAATTATTATTTCCCCATTATTGAACAGGCTCTTGAAAAATATAATATGCCGAATGAACTCAAGTATATGGCTGTCATAGAGTCTGCTCTTAATCCAAATGCGGTATCTAAAGCCGGAGCAACCGGTATCTGGCAGTTCATGTTTGGCACCGGTAAAGTTTACGGTCTGGAAATCAATAGTCTTGTTGACGAACGTCGTGACCCGATCAAAGAAACAGACGCTGCAGTCCGTTATATGAAAGACCTTTACGGAATTTTCGGAGATTGGCATCTGGCCATCGCCGCCTATAATTGCGGTCCGGGGAACGTGAACAAAGCCATTCGCCGCTCAGGAGGCAAAAAGGATTACTGGAATCTCTATTATTACCTTCCACGGGAAACCCGCGGTTATGTACCTTTGTTCATCGCCGCCAACTATATTATGACTTACAATAAAGAGCACCTGATCTGTCCGGTCGAGACCAACTATCCTTTACACACCGATACTTTGCTGCTGAACGACAAAATGTATTTCGACCAAATTTCAGCCGTCATCGGTATTCCAAAGGAAGAACTCAAAATGCTCAATCCGCAATACAGGCGTGACATCATCCCTGCAACACAAGAAAGGCCGTTACCACTTTGCATGCCGGCAAATTACACACTTTCTTTTATCGACAATCAGGACAGTATTCAAAATTTTATGGCTGATTCGCTTTTTAACCAACTGACAGTAGAACCGGTTGCAAGTGTCAAACCTGCTGCACCAAAATGTAAAATTTACAAAGTAAGGAGAGGTGATACGCTTTCAAAAATAGCCAGTCACCATCATGTCTCCGTGACAAAATTGAAAAGGTGGAACAACATTCGTTCTTCCAGAATTCAGCCGGGACAACGTTTGAGAATCTATTAATCATCACATAAAGAAATGGAAGATTTATCAACTTTTAGTCAAGCGGAAAATGATATGATTAATGAGAAGTTTCAGGAACTTCTCCAGGATTACATGAATTCCAACCACCGACAGAAAGTCGAAATCATCACCAAAGCGTTCCATTTTGCAAACAACGCCCACAAAGGAATCAAGCGACGTTCAGGGGAGCCCTATATCATGCACCCCATAGCCGTTGCAAAAATCTGTTGCACGGAAATCGGCCTCGGATCAACTTCCATCTGCTCCGCCCTATTACATGATGTCGTAGAAGACACCGAATATACCATCGAAGACATCGAAAAAAGTTTTGGTCCGAAAATAGCTTCCATCGTTGACGGATTGACTAAAATTTCCGGAGGGATATTCGGGGAACAAGCTTCCGAACAGGCTGAAAATTTCCGAAAACTGCTTCTCACCATGGCCGAAGACATCAGGGTTGTCTTGATCAAGATGGCAGACCGCCTGCATAACATGCGTACGCTGGGTGTCATGCTCCCAAGCAAGCAATACAAGATTTCCGGGGAAACCATGTACTTATACGCGCCACTGGCCAACAGACTGGGTCTCAACCGCATCAAAACCGAGTTAGAGAATCTCAGTTTCAAATACGAACACCCGGACACTTATGCCGAACTATCAAAAAAAATTGAAAACACAGCAGCTGCCCGAAATGAGTTATACGAAAAATTCACAGCCCCCGTCAAAGAGAAATTAGATGCGATGGGTCTGAATTATCGTCTGAAAGCCAGAACGAAATCCATTTATTCCATTTGGAATAAAATGCAGACCAAAGGACTTCCATTCGAAGAGATATACGATATCCTGGCTGTGAGAATCATATTCAACACCGTTGCGAATGAGCCTGATTCTATTGTCTACGCTGAAGAAAAGAAAAAATGCTGGGATATTTATTCAGTCATCACCGACATCTATAAACACCATCCCGACCGCATTCGCGACTGGGTAAGCAGTCCTAAGGCTAACGGTTATCAGGCATTGCATGTAACGGTTATGGGTCCGGACGGAGAATGGATTGAAGTTCAAATCAGGAGTACCCGCATGGACGAAATTGCTGAACGTGGTTTCGCTGCACACTGGAAATACAAAACCGGAGAAATTGAAGAAGAGACCGAACTCAACCGTTGGATTTACACCATCAAAGAGATTTTGGAAAATCCGGAACCCAACGCCATCGATTTTCTGGATACCATCAAAATGAATCTTTTTTCCTCGGAAATATTTGTTTTCACCCCCAAAGGAGAGATCAAGACCATGGCGGCAGGATCCACCGCACTTGATTTTGCCTTTGAACTCCATACGGAAATCGGATTTCATTGCATCGGTGCCAAAGTCAACCACAAATTGGTGCCTATGAGTCACGTACTCAAAAGCGGAGATCAAGTTGAAATTTTGACCTCAAAAAGCCAGACACCTAAATACGAATGGCTCAATTATGTAACCACCGGACGCGCACAAAACCGCATTCGTGGCAGATTTCGCAAAGATAACAAGACCTATATCAAAAAAGGCGAAAATAATCTGTTCCAATTTTTCACTTCACTTAGAATACCCGGCGACCCGATTAACATAGAAAAGCTTCAGGAACATTTTGGCTGCGTAAGCAAGGACGATATGTTAATGAAAATCGGGATGGGTGAACTCAGTTTTGGAGAAGCAGAAACCCAGTTGTTTACTTCAACTACCACCAAAGACGAAAATAAATTAATCAAATACTGGAAACTGACGTTCGGACTCGGAGGCAACAAAAAACCAGAAGCCACTAATGTTAATAAGGATGTCATCGATTTCAAATCCACACATATTCTTACCGAAGATTCTATTCAACAGAGATACCGTCTGGCCGAATGTTGTCAACCTATTCCCGGTGATGATGTATTGGGTTATGCCGATGAAAACGGGAACATTTCCATTCACAAAAGACGTTGTCCTGTTGCTATGAAACTCAAAAGCAGCTATGGTTCAAGAATCATTTCCGCAGAATGGGCTACTCACAAAAAAATGTCTTTTCCGGTAGAGATAGAGATGAGAGGTATTGACGGCGTCGGCATTGTCTATAAAATCGCAAAAATCGTTTCAGACGAACTTGCCGTCAATATGACGAAACTGGTATTCGAAACCAAGGACGGCATTTTCAAAGGATCCATCGAGCTTTTCGTTCACGACGTAGAAGACATCCAGAACCTCTGCATGAAAATTGCCAAAATCAAGAATGTGCAGTTAGTGCATCGGAAAGAGCAAATAGGCGAATAGGATATAAACGCAAGTGTTACAAACTTTCAGGAAGTGCCGTCTCCTCCATTTCCACCTTCATCTTCAACAGTTCTTCTTTAACTTTGATAAGACGTTCTACCGCCTCAATTTGAGCGGATACTCCTTTCTTGTCTTCCTTAATGCGTTTTTTGGCACCGACTAAGGTCATGCCTTTTTCTTTGACGAGGTAATAAATCTGCCGGATATCCTCAATATCCTCTTTGGTATAAGATCGGGTACCTTTGGCATTCTTTCTGGGTTTGATGGTCTCAAACTCTTTCTCCCAAAAGCGCAACAAAGACTCATTCACACCAAACATCGCGGCAACTTCCCCGATGGAGTAAAATAATTTTCTGGAATCTTCTGGCATAATCATTTATTTTAAGGTAATCAATCCATTGTTTGTCCGAAATTCGATGAAATTTGAACCATCTTATCATATTCGGCAGGTGACAAATCCAAATAGTAATAATTGGAAGGATTCTGTACTTCACCTTTATAATGAACTTCATAATGCAAGTGCGGACCGGTTGATTTCCCCGTACTTCCCACTTCTCCGATAATATCACCACGAACCACTTTTTGACCATTCCGGACATTAATTTTGCTCAAATGGCCGTAAAGCGTCTGATAATTATACCCGTGATCAATGATGATGGTATTTCCATAACCTTGCTTCCAACCGGCCAAAGTCACTCTTCCTTCACCGGTGGCATAAACATCCGTTCCTGTCGGCGCAGAAAAGTCCATGCCTTTGTGAAAAGTCGGAACATGATAAATCGGATCAATACGACGGCCATAACCGGAAGCGACTGTCTTCATGTCTTTGTTCAATACAGGCTGAATAGCCGGAAGACATAACAAACGTGCTTCCTTGTTCTTCACCAGATTTATCAATACATCATACGACTTAGACTGAGTGTAAGCCATCTTGGACAACTGATCAACCTGCTGCGTGGTATAAGTAACCAACTCTGCATTGTCCATATCGCTGAATGTAGCATACCGGTTTGTGCCGGCAAAAGAACCTTCACGTATATCTTTTGGAATCGGCTCAGCCTGCAAAATGGCCCGATAAAGATTATCATCCCTTTGCTGAAGATCTGTCAGGACATCATTGATATGTCTCGTCTGCAATTGCAACACTTTATATTGACTTTGCAGTCTTTCATTCTCCACCCTGTATTTCCTCGCATCAGGCGTTTCAAAAAAAGTCAGATAAATCCCGAAAAAAACAAGCCCCATTGATATACCTGTAAATGTATGAAAGAGAAACGACTTAAACCAATCCAGGGCATTTTTTTGGATACGTTCAAAGCGTAATAGTTCAGGATTAAAATGATATTTGACTTTCTTACTCACGCTGATGTATCTTTTTCGGAGGTTTTAGATGCAAAAATAATAATAAAGCCGTATTTTTGCACCCGATTTTAAGAAATCTATTTGTACTTTAAGGTTTCTAAACCAATTCACTCAAAAAGAACAGCTAAGATGGCAATCAGTAATTCAGGCAAAGACATGACATCCAAGGAAATTCGAGAATCGTTCAAAAATTTTTTTGCATCCAAAGGACATAAAATTGTTCCTTCGGCACCCATGGTGGTCAAGAACGACCCGACCCTGATGTTTACCAATGCAGGGATGAACCAATTCAAGGATATCATTCTGGGCAACGTTGCTCCCAAGTACACCCGCGTGTGTAACTCACAAAAATGCCTGCGCGTCAGTGGTAAACACAATGACCTCGAAGAAGTGGGACACGACACCTACCATCACACCATGTTTGAAATGTTGGGAAACTGGTCGTTTGGAGACTATTTCAAGAAAGATGCCATCGAATGGGCCTGGGAATATCTGGTAGATGTCCTGAAATTAGATCCTAACCGTTTATATGCAACCATCTTCGAGGGCTACGCTCCTGAAGGTCTGGAACGCGACAATGAAGCTGCCGCCATCTGGGGACAATTCCTACCTGCAGAACGCATCATCAACGGAAACAAACATGACAATTTCTGGGAAATGGGCGATACCGGTCCCTGCGGTCCTTGCTCAGAAATACATATAGATTTGCGTTCAGACGAAGAACGCGCCAAAGTGGACGGACTAAGCCTGGTGAACCAAAGCGACCCGCAAGTCATCGAAATCTGGAACAACGTATTCATGCAGTTCAACCGCAAGGCTGACGGTTCACTGGAACAGCTTCCGAACAAGCATGTCGACACCGGCATGGGTTTTGAACGACTTTGCATGGCCATTCAGGGCAAACGTTCCAACTACGACACCGACGTCTTCCAGCCCATCCTGAAAGAAATCGGCAATTTCTGCAACGTAACCTATGGCGAAGATGAAAAAGTGGACATTGCCATGCGCGTCATCGCCGACCACATCCGCGCCATTGCCTTCTCCATCACGGACGGTCAGCTACCTTCGAATGCCAAGGCCGGCTACGTCATCCGCCGGATCCTGCGCCGTGCCGTCCGTTACGGATACACCTTCCTCGGACGCCGCAATGCATTCTTATATAAACTGATTCCGGCACTGATTGATTCCATGGGATCCGCATACCCCGAGTTAATTGCACAACAGTCACTTGTTGAAAAAGTCATCAAAGAAGAAGAAGAATCCTTCCTCCGCACCCTCGAAACAGGCATCCGTTTGCTCGACAAATCCATGACTGAGCTCAAGAACGCAGAAAAAGATACCCTTTCAGGCAAAAATATGTTTACCTTATATGATACGTTCGGTTTCCCGGTAGACTTGACGGAGTTGATTCTCCGCGAAAACAATTTATTTGCCGATATTGATGGCTTCCATAAGGAAATGGAACAGCAAAAGGCCCGCGCCCGCAACGCAGCAGCCGTTGAAACCGGCGACTGGGTTATTCTAAAGAATCAAGAATCCGTATTCGTCGGTTATGACTTTACCGAATGTGATGCCGAAATCCTTCGCTATCGTAAGATGGCACAAAAAGGTAAAACTTATTATCAAATCGTACTCGACCGTACCCCTTTCTATGGTGAAATGGGTGGTCAAGTCGGAGACTCCGGTTATTTGGAAGCTGAAGGTGAACGCATCATCATCGAAACAACCAAAAAAGAAAATAATTTGACGGTGCACATCAGTTCGAAAATGCCAACCGACCCGACACAGTCCTTCAGGGCTGTCATCGACAAGGAAAAACGTCAGGCCACTTCCTGCAACCACTCAGCTACTCACTTGTTGGATGAAGCTTTACGAGAAATTCTCGGTACGCACGTAGAGCAGAAAGGTTCCTTGGTTTGCCCTGAAAACTTACGTTTCGACTTTGCACATTTTCAGAAAGTAACCAACGAAGAACTCCGTAAAATCGAAAAGTTAGTGAATTCAGCCATCCGTCGCAACATCCCGTTGGAAGAAAGCCGGCACACTCCCATCGCTGAAGCCCGCGCAATGGGAGCCATGGCCTTATTCGGCGAAAAATACGGAGAAGACGTCCGCGTCATTAAATTTGGCAACTCCATCGAATTCTGCGGAGGCACCCACGTTTCTTCAACAGGTCAGATAGGAAGTTTCCGCATCCTCTCAGAAAGCTCCATCGCTGCAGGTATTCGTCGTATAGAGGCTACCACCGGTGCAAAAGCCGACGAACTATATTTCGATATGCAAGATGAACTTCGAAACATTCGCGGTTATTTCAACAATACCCCCAACTTGACACAGGCCATCGAAAAACTGGTAGCCGAAAACCAAGAGAATCACAAGAAACTTGAATCCTTTGCTGCAGAAAAATCCAAAGAGCTGAAAAACGACATGCTAAAAGCAGCTGTTGAAATCAACGGGACCAAACTGATCAGCTTTGAAGGTGAAGCTACTGCAGAATCCATCAAAAATATTGCATTCCAACTTCGTGGGGAAGTTGAAGGCAAACTGGCCTTTGTAGCCGGCAGCATCTATGAAAATAAACCGATGCTGACCGTCATGTTCAGCGACGAGCTCGTAGCGGCAGGCCTCAACGCCGGCACCATCATTCGCGAAGCTGCCAAAGCCATTCAAGGCGGTGGAGGCGGTCAACCTCATTTTGCAACCGCTGGAGGCAAGGACACAACCGGTCTTACCAACGCAGTCAAAGAAATCATAAAAAAGATTAAAGCTGCTTTATCATAAATCAAAAAGCGAGACAGTATCCAAGTTCTTTTAACTCTACTTTTTAGGGTTTCTTAATTTATTCGGGAGCACCAGAATGGTTCTTGGCGTAAATGATGTCGGCTTCGGCATACCGTAAACCGACTTCCGCAAAAATGCACCGAACAATTTATAATCTTTAAATCCAGCTTGCTCTTCAACAGATATCATTTTCCCGATTCCAATTCGATGTCGATGACCTTTTTTATTAAAAAGTTCGTAAGGCATCCGCAACGAACGGATTCTCCAGTTTATAATACCAAGAAAATAGAAAAATCTGGAATTATAATCAAAAAAGCGGATGGGCAACACCGGTACTTTCGCCATCTGTATCAGCCTGACAATGCTCTTTTGCCATTCACGGTCAAGGGTTCGAAGATTTCTGAAGCGGAACATAGATACAGCCCCGGCAGGGAAAAAGCCGACAGGATGACCAGCTTGCAGTTGAGTCAAAGTTTCTCGAATGCCATTGATACCTTGAGCCGTCGGATCTGTATTCCTTTTCCCAACCCGAGGTTTCACTGGTATGAAATTATCATCCATCGTTTCCACCATCGTAAGAAATTGATTGACCATCAGCTTGTAATCAGGGCGGATTCCGGCCATCAAGTCTACCAACATAATACCATCCAAACCACCATAGGGGTGGTTTGATATAGTAATGAAAGCACCTTCCGGCAAATTTTTCAATCTTTCGACATTTCCAATGACATAGTTGGCACCTAAATCATTCAATAAGCTTCCGGCAAAATCAGAACCGGTATAATCGCATGAACGTTCATACACCCAGTTCACCTTATCAATAGCGAATATATGCATGAAAAATTTTGCCAGCCGATTTCCATTTTTTCCTTTGAAAATCGGAGACAACTTCTCCATGTCTTTTATTTCAACAACTTTAGTTTTCAATGTTTTTAATTATTTTGTTTATCCGCAACATCTTCAACAGCCTGCAAAGGAGGTTTTACACCTTTAACTTTCATCAGCAATACACCAATCCCTATCCAGAACAATTCCCTGACACGAGTCACCAAACTCACATAGACTCCCAGCCATCCAGGCAAAGAAAGTGCGGTGAATGCCAAAAGGAAACCGCCTTCACGAGTCCCGATTTGCATTGGAGAAAAGAAAAGTATATTTGTAAATAAACTCATAAAAGAATAGATGACGACAGATTGTATCAAACTGACATCGACATTTACGGATCTCAAAATCACATAAACCTCGAGGCAATTACAAATACGCGCCACCAATTCCAGGCTCAAGGTAAGAAAAAAAGAGCGACGGCGAACATTATACAAATAAGAAATTTGATGATCTATATTCAAAAGAGTTTCATTGTTCCTTATGCAAAACGGAACAACCCAACGTTTCAGAAAAGGGATCCGCGACATCAATCCGAAAAAGCGTACAGTCAGTCCCCTGCGATATCCCCTCCAAAGCAAATACAAAAGCAAAGTAAAAATAATAAAGGAGACCAACAGAATAATGCTGGCTTTCAGAGGCATGGGTAAAAATAAAGCAGCTGCAACAACAGACAATGCCCAAAAAATACATTGAGCGGTAATATGCGTCATTGTATAAAGCAACACGGAAGAAGTTGCCTTCTCAACACCCAACATGGGCGTAAGTTCAATGATCTTATACGGATCTCCTCCTAAAAAACCAAGAGGTGTCGCCGCTTTAAGTGCAAAACCGCTGACATTTATTTTAAATATGTGCAAAAAGGGGACTTTACAATTTGCAGGATTGTCATCACGGATGATAATATTCAAAGCTGCAGTATTGATCAAATAGATGGGCAGCCACATTCCTATAATAGCGAAAAACCACCACCCTGTTTTGACTATATTTGCAACAATAGTATCCAATCCGATACACCAAACCATCACGATCAAGGCCAGAAAGCCCAATACAAAAAATATATTCCGAGCTGTAATCGTAGCGTTCTTTCCCATATAAAAAGATTTACCGTTTATTCAGCTCAGAACACATCTTTTCATGACGATGAATCACAAAAACCAACAATGGATTGAGTACAAGAATTTCTATCGCAAAATAAAGCCACTCTATATTCAGAATAAGTGTCAAAAGCATGATGATACTGCGAGTATTGAACGTAAAACAATCCAACAACGGCATCATTTTCAAACTTTTTTCTCTGAAAGCCGCTATTCTTTCCTCCGGATAGCCGTCCGGATATGTAGCACTCATGTAATCAATATATTTACGCAGTTGGGGCGTTTTTCTTTCCTGATTCCAGGTATAAAATGTATAAAGCCTCATAAACACTTTAGAAACAGCATCTTTCTTCCAAGTCAAAGACTCATAACGAGCTTTCACGGAATCAAGACTTTCAAATTCACTGTTTTTACCACCTTTCAGAAAATGGAGGTGCAAGGTTTTATACATATCGACCATTCCTGCCTGATTGAAGTGTGAAAGTGCAGACAGCACCACAATGAGAATAGTCCAATAACCTAAGCCCCATTCTCCACCGTTGATGATGCGTAAAGTCATGACCGTATAAAAAGTCAAAAACCAAATATCTCCGCAAAAACCATCAAGAATCCTTCCAAGTTCAGACTTAATGCCTGTTATTCTGGACAACTGCCCATCCACACAATCCAGAATGTTGGCGAATACCAACAGAGCAAAACCAATCAGATTGATGCCAAGCTGATTGTCAGGATAAAACAAGAGACAGGCCGCAACTCCGACAAAAATGGAAAAGATGGTAATCTGGTTGGGCGTTATTTTGGTAGACTTAAGAAAAAGAGCGATTTTAAAACCGACCCGGCGATAAAAAACTCTGTCAAGAAAGTTTTCGGTATCCCAGGATTTAAGGGAATCTTTAAAAGAAATTTTTGATTGATCGTCCATCTGATATACTAATTGCAATTAAAATCATTTGTAGCTGTATCCACCGTCGCAAACAACAACCTCCCCATTCATATATTGATTATCTATGAGCAACATATATACATCTGTGAGTTCTTCCGGTGTACAAAACCTACCGGCAGCTACTTTTCGAGTGATACTATTACGAATTTCCGCCGGCTTGGTTTTTTGCCATTCCGTGTCCACGAAACCCGGAGCAACAGCATTGACACGGATTTGTTTTTCGGTAAAAAACTTGACCAAGTTCTTCACCAAAGCATGAACAGAGGCTTTAGTCACCCCATAAGCCAAAGAAACCGAATGCGGTTGAATTCCCATCAGCGATCCTGTAAAAGTAACGCTACCTTTTTCATTCATCCGTGGATATATTTTTTGAAGCAAAAATACAGGGAAATGGACATTTGCCGTAAAAACTTTGCACCAGTTTTCAGGTTTGATAGAAAGAAAATCTGACCTGTCCGTGATGCCGGCATTGAAAATCATTGCATCAATCGTCAGATTATTTTCGCCCAAAAAGCCATCAATGGTTTCAATACTACTTAAATCGGAATTGTCGGCCTGAAGCAAAAACACCCGTCCGGGAGCCGTTTCGCAAAATTCGTTATAGGTGACGGCGGCGGATTGCGTATCCGAAGAATACGTAATAACCACCATCCAATCTTCTTGCAAAAGACGGGACGCGATTGCCTTTCCGATTCCCTTGGTGGCACCGGTGACGATTGCAGTTCTATTCATCTTTCTTTGTTAATGGTCACGGGCTTCGTTTGCCGTTCAGCATGCAAATGCTGATCGTAGGTATCGTAAATGGTCTTCTTTAAAGAAGAAGAAGAAATACCGTTGCCGTATGGGAAATAAAACACTTTTACGCCCAATTCTTCGAGATAGTCATACTTGCCATACCAATCGTCTCCGACAACAAAAGCGTCGATGTGAAGTTTTTTGACAATTTCGGTATGGTCTAATGTATGTTGAGGTATCACAATATCCGGAGATTTCAGGGCGGCTACAATTTCCAATCGTTCGTTGAATGGAATAATGGGTTGTGCCTTATAAGAACAGACCAATTCGTCCGTACTTACTCCAACTATTAAAATATCAGCCAAACCCCGTGCGTAATTAATCATTTTCAGATGATTGCTGTGAAACATATCAAACGTTCCTGATGTATACACAATCGTTTTATTATTAAACATGGCACAACAATTTAAGACAGAAGTTAAAAGAAACATGGGCAGATACTGCCCTATCGAACTCTCTAATATTTAATTTCCTGATACAAAGGTATCCAATAATTCTTAAATAAAAATCAATCTCCCGTTCAAAGATATAAAATTCTTTTTATTTCTATGACCTCGAGCTTTTTTAAAATCAAGATGGTTTTATTCTTCTATAAATTCGTCCCTGAAATTAATCAAATAAATTTTTTCAGTAGCACGGGTCAACGCCGTATACAGCCATCGGTAATAATCGAGTCCCATGCGTTCTTCGGTGACGTAACCCTGATCTATAAAGACCTCTTTCCACTGACCGCCTTGAGCCTTGTGACAGGTGAAAGCATAGCCGTATTTTACCTGAAGAGCATTCAACCACGGATCCTCCCGCAATTTTTCATAGAGTTCTTTCTTGGTCCGGCAATAAGGCGCATAATCCCGAACGACATCCTGATAAAGCCTTTCCTGAGAAACTTTGTCCAAAGCCGGAGCTTCAGCCACTAAGGAATCCAGCAACACACGCACTTCAAGTTCCCAGTTGTAATCAGGAAAACGTACTTCCATATCGGCAAATCTGAAACCGTACATTTCATAATTTTTGCGTATACGGACAATTTCCACCAAATCTCCATTGGCAATGAAAGGAATTTCCTTGTACTTCTCCGACCAGAGATAATTGTTTTTAGCCACCATCAAAAAATCGCCGCCGGTGATTTCATCTTCCTTGTACAGCACTGAATTTCGAATGCCCTTATTGAACAGGACAGCACGTTTGTTGGAATAACAGACGATTTTGCTTTCTTCCGGTCCGACACAGCTATACGAAGCGGTAATCGTATCTATCAGCTCTTCTCCGGAGACCCTGATAACATCGACTTGATTGATCTTAAGCTTGGGAATAAGCTTGGTCAGATCCTTCCGGATAACTTCCCGCAGGACTGTTGCATTCATCAGAATACCGCTGTCCTCTGCCTGTCGCACCACAGTGGTCAGTTCGATTTCTTGGGGTTCCATACCCAGATTACGTAATTGTGCAGGGTCCAGCGCAGGGCTTAATATCTGTCCGACCGGTGGTAACTGTGCCGTATCCCCCATCAGAATCAGCCGGCAATTTTCTCCGGTATAGACAAATTCCAGAAGATCTTCCAGCAAACGGCCACTTCCGAAAAAGGCATTTTCACCCCTTTCATTGGATATCATGGACGCTTCATCAACAATAAAAAAAGTATCCTTGTGTTTGTTAAAATTCAAGGCAAAAGGGCCATCTTCCCCATTCACCCTGGATTTTCGATAAATTTTTTTATGGAGAGTCACGGCCTGATGTCCGCTGTAAGATGCCAGTACTTTGGCTGCACGACCAGTCGGAGCCATCAAAATGCAACCGATCTGATGTTCATCCAAATATCGGATCAAGGCACTAATCAATGTCGTTTTTCCTGTACCCGCATATCCTTTCAACAAAAAAACCTGCTGTTCTTCGGCTGTCAACATAAAAAAAGCCAGCTTTTTCAAAGCGACAGATTGCTCCGGAGTCGGTTGAAACGGAAAATAAGAAGAAATTTCAGCAGTAAGGTGCTCTTGATTCATTTTAAAGACTAAATTTGAATCTAAAAGTAGTGCGTTTCGATTTCATTTGCTAATTTTGTTTGCGCTATAATTTACTTTTCATGATGCAGGAAAACAGGAATCAATTTCAACCTTATCAACGCACCTTATCCATCCGTTCAATTCCTGGTGGATTTTCATTTTGCACCTCAACAGTCAAAGGTGCAATCAATAAAGAGTTGAAGATGGCTTCCAATTTTGATTTCCCGGAACGATTTGAGGACTATGTCCAGTCACGAGGCTGGTCTGGAAGAGAAAACCTGTCCGTCACGGTCACTGACTTTACCGAGCATTTCATGGTGCTTCCTTTAGAAATTACGGATACGAAACAGATCAAAACCTTTTTTGATTTCCAGTTTCAACATGAAGAGGAATGTCAGATTTTCACGACACCTCTGAGCGACAATAAACAACTTTTTTGCTGGGAAATAACGAACGAACGTGTCCGGTGTTTTGAACAATTGTTTCAGAACCCGACCATTCTTTCCAGTGCCTTTCTCTTAGCCGATTGGATCGTACATCAACCGACTATTAAACAGCAGGCTATTCTGGTTGCTCATCTATATGGACATAGTATGCAGGTTTTTATAGGGGAAAACCACACTTTGTTATTTGCAAACACTTTTCCGATGAGCAATCGCCAGGAATTGCCCTATTTTCTGCTTCGTTGCATGGAACAATTATCTTTAAATCCGAACCATACCTATTGTGTGTTTTGTTCGGAATCCGTACCGGAGCAAGAAATATTCGAGCTTTTCAGTCCCTATCTGCAACATATTAAGATTGCCGCTTTCACGCACCAAATCGATGAACCGCTTCTTTTCTCCGAAGGTAAAAAAGATAGCCATGCGAATCGTTAGCGGTACATTCAGAGGCAGAAGATTTCAATTGCCTAAAAACCTTAAAGCAAGACCTACCACAGACTTTGCCAAAGAAAATTTATTCAACATTCTCGCCAATCGCGTTGATTTTGAGGAACTCAGGATTTTGGACCTTTTTTCCGGTACCGGCAGCATTTCTTTCGAATTTCTTTCAAGAGGTGCAAAAACAGTCACTTGTGTGGAACATTATGCACCCCACGTAAAATTCATCAAAGAAGTGGCGGAAAAACTGAAAGTCGACAATCTGACCATTGTGAACGGAGATGTTTACCGTTTCATAGAAAATTCAGCAGGTAAATTTGACCTGATTTTTACCGATGCGCCCTATGCCGACGAAAGATTGGACAGCATTCCGGATCGTATCCTACGATCAACTTTATTGACCGAAGACGGACTGCTGATTGTGGAGCACTCCAAATCCAACAATTTCGGCAAACATCCTTTGTACAGGGAAACACGCACTTATGGTAGTGTAAACTTCAGTTTCTTTCAGGCTAAAGAACCTGATCTTAAAGAAGCGGACCAATCAGACGACAAATAGATTCACTCCAACGAACCATTTTCGGACGGTGCATCCATGCTTCCAAATCTATCAGCCGGCATTGTTCCTGATCTTTCAGAAAAACTTTTTTCATGCGTTTTCCGAAATCTTTGTTATAAATGAAGGCATTCACTTCAAAATTAAACTCAAAGCTCCGATAATCCAAGTTGGTGGATCCCACCGTAGAAACAATATCATCTGCAACCAAAGTTTTGGCATGAAGGAATCCTTCCTGATATAAATAGACCTTCACACCAGCCTCCATCGTTTCAGCCAGATAGGATTGCATAGCCTTCAATGCCACCCAGGTATCCGATTTTTCCGGAACCATCAACCGCACATCAACCCCACTCAAAGCTGCTGTCTGCAAAGCTGTCAACAAACTTTCATTGGGTAAAAAATACGGAGTCTGAAGATAGACATACTTTTTTGCGTTGCTTAAAATACTGAATATACCTTGCATAATATTTTCCCAATCCGTATCAGGGCTACTGGTAACTGTCTGCACTAAACAATCCCCGGCATCATTCAAATCCGGGAAAAAATATTTGGAAGTAAGCAAACTCCTGCTCACAAAGAACCAGTCAATCAAAAAAGCGGTCTGTAAACCATAAACAGCCTTGCCCGCAATCCGCACATGGCTATCCCGCCAAAAAGGGAAATTGCCACCATCAATATACCGGTCGGCCACGTTGAATCCTCCCGTATAACCAATTTCACCGTCAATGACAACAATCTTCCTGTGATTGCGATAATTGAATTTGGGAGAAAGATAGGGCAAAAGCACTTTCAGGAACGGATATACCTGAATTCCTGCATCCTTCATTTCAGTAAAGAAACGTTGTTTGGTTTTCCATGAGCCGATATCATCATAAATCAGGCGAACTTCAACCCCTTCTTTTGCTTTCTCTATCAGCAAGTGCTGAAGTTCGTATCCGATCTTGCCTTGTTCTATAATATAATAATCCACATGGATATGTTTCCTGGCATGACGGATGTCTTCAAACATACGGTCGAACTTTTCACGTCCATTTGTAAACAATTCCACAGAATTACCCGAAAAGACCGGATGCGAATTGTTTCTGCGAAACATTCGAATCAACTTGGTACATTCGGCCGGATAATGCGCAGGATCCAACTCTTCATAGAGGTAAGCCGGATTGTTTTCGATATTCCGGATACTTTTTTTGGAGATGATCTTCTGTTTCCGATAACGTTGCCCAAAAAAGATATACAAAAGAATGCCGACGTATGGCAAAAAGAACAAAACCAATATCCAGGAAATCGTTTTGACAGGATTTCTGTTATCCAAAATGACCACCACCATGACACCAACCAGCGTAATCCAGTAGACTGAATTAAACAGAAACAAAAAAATGTCGGGCCAGTTAAAATCGGGTAAGTGTATCATCACTAAAGATTGAAATCAAAATATTTGACGTATAGGATTCATATAAATAATATTGCGTCGATACAAATATGAAAAAAAAGCGTCGAATATGCTATCTTTGCCTTGTAAAAAATTTACAAACATGCCATTTACAAGCCTCATTTTCACTGAAAACATTGAAGCTGACCTGAAAAAAGAACTTTCCGGATATGCTCCCAATCAAATTTTCATACTGAGTGACTCAAACACACAAACCTTGTGCCTGCCTGTTATCCGAGGACTAAAGTGTTTGTCCGAAGCCCATTTCCTGAGCATTCCTGCCGGTGACGACCACAAAAACATTGAAAATCTGGCCAAGGTCTGGCAGTTTCTAAGTCAGGAAGGTGCTACCCGCAAGTCCATCCTGATAAATATCGGCGGCGGAATGGTCACTGATCTGGGTGGCTTCGCCGCTGCATCCTTCAAACGGGGTATTCCATGCATTCATATTCCGACCACAATCCTGGCAGCTGTGGATGCTTCTGTCGGCGGAAAAACCGGTATTAATTTCAACGGACTAAAAAATGAGATCGGTGCATTCCATCTGCCGAAAGCGGTCTTGTTCTACGCACCGTTTTTCAAGAGTCTTGACCGTCAGAACTTGCTCTCCGGCTACGCTGAAATGCTGAAGCACGGACTTCTTTCAAATACCAAGTACTGGAACGAACTGCTTTCCTTGAATCTGACCAACCCTGAGAGTGCCGAATTTTTAGCAGCCGTCAAAGAATCGGTACTGATCAAGGAAAACATAACTGAACAGGATCCCAAGGAACAAGGTCTTCGCAAAGCCCTCAACCTGGGACATACGGCAGGACATGCCTTTGAAAGCCTGGCCATCAAACGCGGTATGCCTATATTGCATGGCTATGCCGTTGCCTGGGGACTGCTCTGTGAACTATATCTTTCCTCAAAATTCTTAGGTTTTCCAAAAGATATCCTGCAATATTACATTCACTTTGTCCGCGAAGAATATGGCGTTTTCCACATTACTTGCAAAGATTACCCAGGACTCTATGAATCGATGACACACGATAAAAAAAATGAAAGCAAGGCCATCAATTTCACGTTACTTTCCAACATCGGTGAAATTCATCTGGATCAAACGGCCAATCAGGCTCAAATAGAAGAAATGCTTGACTTTTACAGAGACATGATGGGCATCTGACCTCCATCCAACTCTATGTGTGAGACAGAAACCTTTTCAGATGCGATTTTTTAAAGAAAAAGCAGAAACCGGCTTTGACAAATTACAAAAAAGGCGTACTTTTGCGCTACATTTAGTTCGGGGTGTAGCTCAGCCCGGTTTAGAGTACTCGTCTGGGGGGCGAGTGGTCGCTGGTTCGAATCCAGTCACCCCGACTGCTGGAAATAGGTTAATAATCTGATGGTTATTAGCCTATTTTTTTAGGAGTAATGCTAAAATGGTCGGGGTTATACAGGATCAAATTGGATCAAATCAATTAATCAGTATCATCAATAAGACGTAGTTTTTCTTGAGTGTATTCATCTAAAAACCTCAGGAATTGCTTCTCCACATCCTTTTTCCGGAACATAAGAAACATTCAAAAATGCCGCTATCGTTTTTGCAATCTGATTACTATAATGTTGTTCCGTTTGCTTTACCTCTCCTCGGACCGGGGTATCCGGACCAATTACTGCAATCCATGTTTGATCACTTCCTTGTATTTTATTACCATGTCCGGTCCAGGAATTATTATGCCCTCTACCATGATCTGTAGTGATAATAAGTGTTGTCCTATTTTTATAAAAAGGATCTTTATTGATATACGTCCATAACTCCTTTAGATACTGATCAAAGCGATATCCTGCCTGTAAATAGGCAGCATAATTACCGGAATGTCCAATATCGTCGGTTTCATCAAATGATAAAAAGACAACTCGAGGTTTTTCCCTTTTAATATATTCACGGGCAAAAGCATTAGTAAGGGCATCATATCGTACGCCATTAAATTGTCCTGGGATTTGGAATTGAAGCTTATTTAATAACTTCTCATTCGTCGACAAATTGTTCCCTTCAGCACAAGTATATCCCGCGTTAACCCGAAGATTATTTCGTTTAACATTGAATATCCAAGGAAAAGGATCCCAACTACCAAACGCCACAACCCTATTTTTAAATTTGGGAACATTGTTCAATACTTCAAAAACATTGACATTGGGGTTGTCGATTTTATCATTACTATTTATTTGAGGATCTGCATATCCACATATAATCTCACTATATCCCGGATAGGAAAAATGATAAGAGTTTGTCAGATTTACCCTGTTTCCGTATGCCCTGTTTCCATAAATCTGTCCTTTTGATTCGATTTCCGTCCACATAAAAGGCATTAATGCCTTTCTGCGTTCTTCTGGAGTTCCTATTCCAAATTGCTGTTTTACTAAATCGGGAGCATTGGCAAGTAAAGTGTCCGAGGCACCATTAAACAGTTCATCACAACGCCAACCATCCGTCATCACTAAAAATAAGCACTGCGTTTTTTCTTGTGCTACACTGTATACCCAAGTAGATAATAATACTAAGAATAGAATAAGTCTTTTCATTTTCAATTTCAATATATTTATAAATAATAAATTATTCTATAATAACTTCGGCGGTTACAGGCAAATGATCTGAAAAGAAACGTTGATCATAACTATCTGTAAGCACACCGTATTTCAATACCTTGATGTCGTTACTAACAAAAATATAATCAATCCGGTCTGTTAATCGGGCTGTATAATTGAAGTCTTCAAATGTGCCGACAGGACCATATGGAAGCATAACGGTTACCTTTCGAGAGTCATTCAACAAGGTTTCCATCGTTTTAATTTGCTCAGTTTCGGGCGTTGAATTAAAATCCCCAACACAAATAACAGGAGAAGAGCCTGCTATTTCACGTATTTTTTTAACCATCAAGTTAGCTGATTCACGACGGGCTATTTTGGCCTGATCATCAAAATGCACACAGAAAAAATAAAGCCTCTTTCCTGAATCGTTGTCCTTGAATGCTCCCCATGAACAAATTCTTCTATATCCTTTGGCATCCCAACCAAATGAAGGCCTGTCAGGTGTTTCGCTAAGCCAAAAATCGCCATTCTTTAGCAGTGTAAAACGACTCTTTCGATAGAAAATAGCAGAATGTTCTCCTGCCTGTTCCCCGTCATCACGGCCTCTTCCGATAAATGCATAGTCTTCCATCGTTGACAGATCTTTCAACATGCCTGTCAAACCCTCTTCTGTACCGAATAGGTCAAATTGATGATAGTTTATTAACGCCTTTACCTGTTCTTTTCGATTTGGCCAGGCGTTCATCCCATCATTTGGATTATCAAACCGTAAATTATAAGTAGCTACAATGATTGGAAAATTCTTCTTTGCATCCAACGTGCTATTAAAAGTGAAGAACATCATTAAAGCAGCTAGTATGCTCCATGTTGATTGTTTCATAGTACCATATTTTTTCATTCAAAGCCCGGTTAATTTTTTGTTTTAATCGCAAAAGCACAAAATAACAAATAAAAGGCATTCAACAAAAGAGTCAATACGGAACCAACCTGCGAACCTATAGCGTCTGAGGTCAAATCCATGATAAGAAGGATGACGAAACCTCCAAAAACGCCTGTGATCATCAAACCGGAAATCTCGTTGGCTTTATCCGGCCGGGCCTGAACGAACTGTCCGGCAGTGAGATTTGATGTAAGTTTATCTCCTTGTACAACGTTGGTCAACAAAGGGTTTAACAATACTTGCAAAATGGTATTTGCAATACATAAAGCCATTAAAGACATGACAAACGTGTACTGGATGAGTGAAATAGACATGGCCAAGATGGTAATGACATTACTTAAGATCACCGTTTTTTTACGACCGATTTTGTTCATCAACACGCCGGTTGATATAGAAAATAAGTTTATACGATATACACGACTACGGAGTATCATCCTACTTCTTTATTTATATTTTATTATAAATTTACCGGCCGTCGATTAATTATTCGATTAATTTATGCTTAATTTCGAAACAAAATCTATTAACTCAACAGTTTATTGAAGTGCCCCAATGCTCACATTCTCTACCAGTAGATGCAAAGAAGATAGGACTTATTTTTTGAAACCAATTAACCATCAGTCAAGTCTGAACCATATTTTGAATATCAAAAAGAATAATAGACTAAATGCTTTGTCAATTTTGTTTATCTTTGTTACTAATTAGTATAAATTAATATTATGACGAAAAAGCTTAAGTTAAATATACTACTTCTCTGGGTTGTTATTGGGATTGTTCCCATTCAGACACTGCAAGCGCAAGGACTGAGATTTTACGGAAACAAAAAATCCATAGAGCAACGTACATCCGTTCTTCTTTTCAATAAAGAATCGGTGCCTGTATTTACCAAGCATCTTGATATCCGTTTTGATTTGAGGATTCAAGACTTCGAGACTTTCGGATACTTACTCCATATTGTAGACCCTATGAACGATGTCGCATATAGCCTCACATACACTTATATTGACAAATTTTCAAGTGCTTTCAAATTCAACACAGAAGGCAAGACCAATCAAATTTCAATAAATTTTACCAACGCTTTTATTAAATCCAAATGGATTCCGGTCCGACTATATATTGACTTATCTACAGGACAGAGCACATTGACTGTTGCAGGTACTACAAGACAAAGCATCAACAAGCTGAAAATATCGGAAAAGCTGCGGCCCAAACTCATTTTTGGACGAAGAGATAATTTAGTTGATGTTCCGTCATTTGACATTCGCAATTTGAATATTTCAGGAAGCAAGAAATCTTTTAGCTTTCTTCTTAACGAAAGCAGCGGAGAAGAGGTACATGATACCGAAGGAAAGGTTCATGGAAAAGTGATTAACCCATGTTGGCTAATTAATGAATCCTACCATTGGAAGAAAATTCTTACAATTCCATCCAAGACTATTTTAGGTTCAAAGTTCAATGAAAAGACGCAAAGCATCCTGTTTATAAGCCAGAATTCACTTCTAACTTACGAGGTTGGCAATAAACAATTGTTTAGCAAAGAATATACAAACAAGATGCCCTTTAAGATGCTTTTGGGTACTAACTTTATTGACGAAAAAGCCGATAAAATCTATGCGTACGAAATCAACAGCCTTCCTTGCGGAACTACCACCACCGCCGTATTAGATGTACCAACACGCACCTGGCAAACTATAGGAAAAGCTTTTACACCGGTTCAATTGCATCATCATAGTGGTTTTTTAGATAAAAAGAGAGGTAGATATCTCGTATTCGGAGGCTTTGGAAACAGACGATACAGCAATAACTTTTTATCCTACAACTCTGTGTCTGACCGTTGGGATACCCTTCTATTTAAAGGAGACATGATTTCTCCGAGGTTCTATACATCGATCGCCTCTTCCAAGCAAGGAGACTACTTATACATTTATGGAGGTGTTGGCAATGAATCGGGTGACCAGAGCGTAGGACACAATTACTACGATGATCTCTATCGGATAGACTTAATACATCAAACAATAAAAAAATGTTGGGATAACCATTCAAACAAAAAGTTAGTCTCTGGCGAACGAATGATACTTTCAGCAGACGAAAAATATCTGTATGTGCTACGTTATGCCGAATATAATGAAAATACGCGCCTGCAACTTTACCGCATATCTGTAGCAAACGGAACGATGCAGAAATTGGGCGATTCCATTCCTTTTATATCCAAATCCATTGCATCAAACATTTCTCTTTATTATAATGCTACCTTACAGGAATTTTACTGCGTTACTCAAGAATTCGACGAAGATACCCAGAGTGTAAAAGCACAGATCTACTCTCTATCGGTACCACCGGTAGATAAGGCTGCTATTGATTTCTATTTAACCTCAAAGAAGGCAAACACAGGGCATCTATTTTTAATGATTGCCGTATCAGTTCTTTGTATGATCACTCTTCTATTTTTCTATTTGCGCAGCAAACAAAAAAGAAGTAAATTCATTTCCAAAAAGCCGGAAATTCTTCCCACCCAGATAGCATCAACGCATTCTTCAGTATTGAACAAAGCTCCAATACAGATTTCTGAGTTGTCAGAGATAAAATCAACTCCCAAAAACGAATTCAACAAAATCTATTTGTATGGTATTTTTACTATGTATGGAAAATCGGGAAGGAATATCACTTATCTTTTTAGCAATAAGCTTAAACTAATATTTCTGTACATTCTCTTTAATAGTGAAAATGAAGGTGTGAGTTCGACATTGCTCAACAATCTTTTTTGGCCCGATAAGACAGAAAAAAAAGCAAAAAATCTTAAAGGGGTTACAATCAGTAATCTCCGAAAAGCGTTGACAGAAATTGAGGGTGTAGAGCTGGTTTATGAAAAAGGATTTTTCAAAATTGTAATTAGTGAACCTTGCTACTGCGATTATTCTTACTTAAATACACTTTTGGCCAAGTACTCTCCATCATCGTGCGATCACTTGCTCTCTATTCTGGAAAGAGGTCAATTATTGGAATGTACCATGCAAGAGCTTTTCGACAAATATAAACAGCACATAGAAGACATTATTTTTTCCGTTCTGCCGCCAGAATTACCTGCACTCTATAAGAAAAATGAGTTTAAGCAAGTGCTGCGTATTTGTACTATCCTTTTAAAAATGGACCCACTATATGAGCCGGCGTTGGCCTATAGCATCTATTCTTATAGCCGCCTCAATGAAGTTGAGAAAATCTTTAAAATATACTCAATATTTACTTCAGAATATCGGAAATCAATGGGGCAGACTTATCCGAAAAGTCTGGAATCTCTGATTCAAGAGGCATAGCGCAATATTGGCTTCGTCTGTTTATTACATCAGGTTTTACTATTTGGACGAACAAACTCGAAATTATCTCATTCATATATTTTGTTTGAAATAATGTCATCATTTCCTTCATAATCAACGGAGTGACATGAATCATTTTTTGACCAGCAGCAGATGAATAAAAACAAATATAATCATTGATTTCCTCTTGAGTGAAGTATTTATCGTAATAATCAATCATATCCGCCTGAATTTTAGGATATAATTCACTCATGATTTGCTTTACCTTTTTAATCACCTCTTTTGACTTTGCCAACTTTGTCGAATCAGTAATTTGTGTAGTAAGTGGATTATTGGCAAACAAGGGAATATTGGCAAATGTCTGTTGCATTAAGGAGTCTTGATTCATTAACACAAACAGTTGTTTGATCGACTCTTTTTTTGTCGTTTGAGCAATTGCATTACCAAACACGGCACATACAATGATTGAAAGAAAGATGGTTTTTCTCATTTTTTTATTTTTTAATTGTTTATCACTTGTTCCCAAGAAAAGCATTTAACGATATGATTTATTGTTTACAGTTACACCACTCAATCTTATTGTTTATCCGGTGCAACCAATATTTCTTTTTCGGCGGAATAGATTAGATGTCCGAAACTGCTTACGCCCTCCAAAACAATACGATACTTTGTTGGGATATCTGCCGCATAAAAAGACAGATGAACTATTCCCGTACTATCAATCCGGACATTTGGATTCCAAAGTATGGTGGTTCGGTAGTCTGGCTTACTGCTGTTTCTTTCCTCTTCCGTATCATAAACAGGAGAATAAAACTTTACAGATTGTTGATAACCAAGTGCTTTGACTACTCTAATATTCGGACTTATTTTATTGGTTGGTACAAATCCTTTTTTAGTGTCAATAACTATGGCCCCATTATATCCCATAGATCCAAAAAGTGCTCCCATTGTCACACCGGAATTTATGAAAACATCCTGGACATCATCTATCATCAGCATATCATAATCAAAATCCTCTGTGGGCACATTGTCTAAAAGCAACATAGTTTTATTTCCACGATACCGGACATCAGTGCCCGTAACAGTAACTCCCGATAATCTGCGTAGCAAATCATATACTGATGAAAGGTGCCAGCCCTCAATTTCTTTAGCCGTTATAACCTTGGATGATGTAACCGAATAATAGGGCGACTCGGTTATTACGGAGGTTTTTCGCTTGGCTTCAACCGTCACCTCTCCCAAATTATAGTTTTTCATTCCATCATAAACGGAATGATTTTTGTTCGACAACAAAGAATCTTTTAAAACCGGTTCTCTGCGGCTCATTATTTGAGGAGTAATCAAAGAAGGAAAACGACTGATGGTATCCATTTCCAAAAAAGCTTTTCTTGATCCGCTATTGGTCTTAGCCTGAATGATATATCTTGTTCCTTCGTCATATTCCAGATTTTTAAAAACAAATCTTCCTTGGTTATCCGATTTGGCGAAAGACATTCCAAGTACTGAATCTTTTAGTGCAAGCAGGCTGATCTCACCCTCTTTCAGTACCGAGAATATACCTTCAACCTTACCTGATACTTCTTCGCTTAATTCGACGGGGTATTTTAGGTCATTTGTCGGTTTTCCCTTCAGAAGGCTGGGAATGTCATATCTGCGCCAACCTTGTGTCATCATCAAAACATCCAATGCTGCAGCTGATTTTTCACTGTCTTTTTGAAGGTAGCTCGCTGGAGCTTCTATATACCCTTTAATTTCGGACGAAAGCAGTAAAGTTGAAATGATGTTGGAAGTTGTGTCTATGGTTGTACCATTCGCATCCACTACCGCCATAGAGAAATTACCGGACAAAGGTGCTTCGTTTTCATCGGTAATGTGTATAGATAGGTCTATTTTATCCCGTGCCTGATATCTCTCTTTATTCAATTCGACTTTTGCGTTTGCAAAAGTGCTACGTTGCGAAGAAAAAACAAGACGTTCACTCAGGATATTCCGATCTTTGTCTATCAATAAAAAATGGACAATTCCGGCCGGGAAAAGATCTTTGTCCAAAGTAAGGGAATCCTTTTGATCGTTCCATGGCTCCGCATAGAGGGGAACCCCTCGCATGTGAGCTATGAGCTGTGTTTGCGGCGGCAATTTACAATCAGGCGATTTCAGGACTTTAACAAGCAGCTTATTTCTCTTCCAAGCTGTGTTCAGCGAGACTGCACTATCTGAAGGTTGGGGTAAATCAAATCGCTTTACCACGTTCTCTTTGTTTGTACATATCGCATAATACTTCTTCCCTGGAGAATAGCACATATTTAAACTACCCATCCCCAAATGAGTACTTTCAAATTCGGCACACAAATGATGCTGATCATCAAAAACCTGTCCTTTTATGTCTTCTGACAATCCACTGCTATTGATGGCTTTAAATGCCATCGTCATGTTAACAGAGAGCGGAGCATATCCACCTTCCGGAAAAAATGAGACATCAAATGTTTTTTCTAAATTGGGAACTTTAAAATACCTTTTATACATTCTGTTTTCAATCACAGCCTGCAGCAAGAATTCGCTTTCTTTGCCAATTTCCTTTCCTGTAAAAGAGCAATGGCCTGTTTTCTCCTTAAACGACACCGTTTTGGCATTGCCCTTCTCATTACCTCCTGGATAAACAACACACTGCCCGGGTGTGAGTTTTTCGATTCCTCCTTTTGTCGAAAAAATCATCTCAGCATTGACCCCATTGCCTTCCGCATGGTATTTTACATCAACAGACACTTTTTCTGAAACGGGATTCGATATATAAACCTGCCTGGTAAAGAAATATTCTTCTCCAATGTTTTGCATGTATCGCGTATATGCCCTTATCAAATAATCACCTTCTCCCAATTCCTCATCCAATGGTATTTGTCCATAAAAGCATCCCGTGCTGTCTGGCCGGATTTTCACCCTTTCAACAAGATTTTTGGCCGGATTTATCAGTTCAACATATACGTAGCGGCTGGCATTGGCTTGCCTTAAAAAAATGGCATCTACCAAATGCACCCTCACCCAAATAGTATCACCAGGAAAATAACTACTTCTATCGGTTTGAACGTATATCTTTTCTTGCGGAAAGAGAGACAGTTGATCTATAAAAAGATTTTTAACGGGGTTTTCTTCTGACTCCTGCGCACAAAGGATTGTACCAAAAGCCAGTAGTGTAAACAACATTAACATGGGTCGTAACTTCATCTTCTAAAATATTGAGTATCTGCATATGTTTTAATCCTCCTTGGAGTTGCTAACTTAGCGCGGGCACAGAGTTAAATTAGCAACTCCGAATTCATCATCTAAACAAATCTTCTATTAACTTATATTTTACTTTATCGACTACAGACTTCGTAGTAAATGTATCCACCAACGATTAATTTTTAGATTAATAAGCGATTAACCTATTTATAATATATGTTAATTCACTAGTGTCGGTTAACACTACCAGATATTCAACTGGTAAGAACTTCTTGGACTGGTTAAATTGTAATTCATATTTATAAATAGCTCATCTATAGGCATTTTTTTCAAACAAGATCAAGCTGAAAATCTGTAAGAAAATGTAGAACTACGACTCTAATTGCATCAAAAGAATATAGCAGCAATAATCATTGAGGTTAGAATAATTATTAATGCTATTATTCTGATAAAAGTATTGCGAATAAAAGATCCAGCAATTCCCGCAATTAAAAGAGCAGAAACACAAATGATAACGTTATTTCCGATATTCGGCAATTTCGTATAAAGAATGTATAAGAATACAACCGAAAATAGCCCCAAAAGCACTTTTATTGTTTTAATTATTCGCATAAATGTTAACACTCTTTTTAGAATATTAATACTGTATTTCCATTTACATCTTTAACAACTGTTGTCGTTCCTTGTTCTGGATATGCACTCATTTCTGTTGTGAAAACTGTAATAGGGCCAATATTAGAAGCGTTAAATAAGCTCATTGCTTGAGAATAGTTAATAATGCAGATCCGATTGCAATGACTACTCCGACAAGAGGTGGGGCCTTGATAAATGACATCAAGACACCAGCTATTTTGCCACAGACCCCCAATAAACCAACACAAGATAAAATCATCAATGGTTTCAAAAAAGCCAACACTTGCTTGGGTATTTCCAGCAAGGACTTTTCATCTTTCATGATTAGTGCTACAGAGAATAGAGCAATGAGTCGAACAAAGGGATAACCGAGCAGGTATGAAAAACATCCAAAAGTGACAATACCGGCAATGCACAATCCGGCATAACGTTTTTCCGGACTATCCGTTTTTCGATATTCCCGAATAAAAAGAAAAGCAAACAGGCTAAAGAACATGACTCCGATTATGCCATGTTCCACCAACAATAAAAGAAATTCGTTAAACGGATGCTTTACAATATCAGATCGTATTGCGTATTTGCTACTGGGGCAATCTTTAAAGAAACTTGCCTGATAAAGCATATACTCTCTTTGAAAGCCACCAGCTCCATATCCCATAATGGGCTTCTCTGATATCATATGGGCGGTACATTTCCATATCAGCAACCGACCGTCTGCTGAATCTTTTTTTATAAAATACAAACCAATAAGAATCGCTGATGCCACTATACCAAACGCAAGAAACCTGGATTTTCTGCTCCATTTTTTCAACCAACCAACATTTATAATTGCAAACATCCAAATACCACACATCACAACTAAAGCCATGACTCCTGCACGAGATTGAGACAAAACCACCGCTGCAATAATCAGCACTGCAGACAATCCTCCAAAAAGGCGACTGTAACTATTTTTTTTTGCAATAAAGTATAGTGTAAAAGGGAAAACAACAGACAAAGCGGCTGCAAATCCTGCCGGATTATCAAAACTGCCGCTCATGGGATACCCGCTAAAAGAATTGAACCAATGCAGATATTGCCCAAGCCCATATAATGCCTGCAAAACCCCTATCGCTACAAAACTTGCAAAAATCCATAACAGATTCCATTGAATCCTTTTTACTATTGCTTAAAATAGTAATAAAGAAAATCCCAAAATCACCCATTCAAGACTCAAACTCCCCATGTATATACCGTAAACAACGGCATACAATAAAAACAGACTTACCAAAAATTCTGAAAAGCCTAACTTTAGTTCGGACTTGTTGTGCTTTCTCAATAACTCCAGAATGAGCCACAAATAACAACATCCTACAGTAATATATATGGACGAGGTTTCTGAAGAAACAAACTTTTCGGGCAAAACCAGAAAAGATAGCAGCAACAAGGAAACAAGATATATATTATGGCTTAGAGTTAACATATTATTAATTGCAATTCACCAAAACAAATCACATTTCACAATAATTAGCATAACTGAGATAAAAAACTTTTTTTAAGAACCAGCTATGATTTTCTCATAGCTGGCTCCAGCAGAAAGAAAACTTGTGATGCGTCTTATCTAAGGACTTTATCCAAAGAATGAAGAGAAAAAATATCCGTAAATTAAGATAAATAGAGAAGCTAAAACGCAAAAATAAAATATTACCTTATTGCTTTTTAATGCATAAGCAATAGCAGTGATAAAAGAAAGAATATAGCCGACGTTTACTACACTTAGACCTGACTTGTCAAAGCCAAGATAGAGAAATTGAATTACTAATAAGAATAGAATTACTAATGTACAAAAACCTATCCAGACATATTTTCTTATTTTCGATTCCATAATTGTTTAATTTAAACATTTTCTTATATATACATGACGAACATATTTCCCATGGCTATTGGGTGTAGTGTCTGTTTCTATGCGTAATTCTACACAGCTCCAATTCCATTCTTCTTTAGCTTTATTGTATAGTGCAATTGCGGTATAAAGACTTGTTGCATCATCTAAATATGTCCAACCAGCGGCAACAGTCTCTTTGTTGGCTGCTTTAAGTCTAACATTATTCATAAATGACTGTTTCTTTACTGTATTTACGGATATAACCTCACCGCTACAAATTTGAATAACGGTAGTTGAAATATATTCACGTGAATCATTGAATCATTAGTGTCCCATTAAAATTGGGACGTTATTAAGAATTAAACAAATTTGGCTCATTAAGCCTAAAACGTTCTTTGTCATTTTGAAATTTAGTTCTATCGAAGAGATCTCAAAGATGAGTTTTATCTGTCAATGATATACTCAAGATCTGCCAAACCTCATAAGTGCTTCTGTCTAGTTGCATGTCTTTTTGGACAATTGCCACCAAGCAGTAAGTGCACATGGCAACGTAGATTTGAATCCGAACAGCGTTTTCAGTCGTACCCCAGAATTTCTTGATTTTCAGATGCTGCTTTAACCATTTGAAGAAATTATGTAAAGCTTTACATAAGCTGTTTTATGGAAAGTTCGACTTGCCAGCGGTTCTTGTAAAGTTCAGCAACTTGCAGAGCAGAAATATGCATCGCATTGGTTAAGAATACAAACTCACGCTTTTGTTTATCATCCCAATATCTGACCAATCGAAGATGTTCTGGAATCAAAAGCGTAGACATTACCTTCAAGTTTGAAGATGTCAGAAACTCGTTTCTGCCTGGCTTCGTTTACTAGAAAGTAAGCATACTCTTCAAAGATGTGATAGTCTCTGTCTTGATTGGCTCTAGCCAGAGATGATTTTGAGACATTCTTGCCCATACCCAAATGATACGATTTGGAGTGATGAGCATCAAGTGCAAATTGAAATCCGTTTAATCGAAAATCGCTTGTAACTAACTAAATTTCAAATATTTCAAAGATCTTTTTTTGATTTTAATGGGACAGTAATGACTGTTGTATATTAACAGATTTAATTTATTCAATAACCGCTTTAACTACGGCTAACAAAGAATCACTGAAGAGCAATAGCTTTCGTGAAAGCTTTTTGTCCTGCCTCTAATTTTAGAAGGTACAATCCCTGGCTCAGATCTGATAAATTGATTTCGCTTTCAGGTGAAACATTGCACTTGCTAAATACCTTATTCCCCTGCAAATTAAACACTGTTACATTAAAGTTCTCAGGAGCATTGATTTTAACAATCCCTTTGGTTGGATTTGGGGAAATGGAGAAATCAAATGCTGTTGTCGAATTAACAGCAGTTGGGTCTTCCGATGCGCGTGGGGTCATTTCAACCGATTCAATGATACCTATGTAATTACCTGAAGCATCAAAATAATGTAATTTAGAGGTTGCTGTTTCGGGAGTTATTTCCAATGTCAACAAGTGATTCGTCAGACCATTATTGAAGTCGGCTGGATTGTTGGGCTTATTGGTACCAACAATAATATGAGGATAAATAATTGGGCCAACTGACTCATTAACATCTAAATAACTACATCCACCCTGAGTGATATATTGTACGCCATCAAGCACACCTCTTTCATAGCCGTGCATGTGCCCACTAAACACTGCGGTAACACCATATTTTTTGCTCAACAACGGAATATTTGTTTTTACAACTGATTGTTCTGCCCCTTGCCAACGTTCCAAGAATGGAGGACAGTGAATAAAGATAAAACGAAACTTAGCTTGCCTGGACACCGGAGATTTCAAGAATGTTTCGAGCCATCCATTGGGAGCCAAATCCGTATCATAACGATTCCAATCAATGGTAATAAACACCGAATTGCCATATACATACGCATAACTACCACTTACTTTTGAAGCATCCGAATTATAATCAGTAGGTTGTTCCACATAATGGCGAATCAAATTTCCACCACCAACATCATGATTTCCAAAACTTTCGTAAAACGGCACTTTTGAACCTATAATGTCCAAAACATTATATATAAATATTTTTCTCAAATCAACACTGTCATTGCCACCACTGTTTGAAACATCGCCTGAAGTAACACAGAAATCAACGTTCAGATTATTCACTAAATAAGAAGCCATACCGGAGAACGGATTTGTATAATGGCTATCACCCCAAATACCAACTTTAAACGATATATTGACATTTGTTGTGGCAGTTTTTAGCGTTTGTTCTTTAGCGGGTGTACCATCCGTAATCGCCTGGAAATAATAAATGGTGCTCTCCTGTAACGATGGAAGAACGGCCTTTTGTATATAAGTATATGCACCTGATGGAGTCACTGTAGCTGTAGCAGTATTGCCAAAAGCAGTGGACGTTCCATAGTTCACGGTTCCTGGTTTTGAAGAATCACTTTCCCACATGATGGTTGCAGAGGTGGGCGTTACATTTTGAATGTAAGGTTTGCTCGCAAATAAACGAGGTGTCCGCGCTGGCAGCTCGTACCATCCTAAACTTTTAACGTCTGCTTCAGTCAAGGCTGTATTATACAACAACACACGTGCGACATCAATCTCATTATCTTCACCATCATTGTCAGCAAAAAGCAATGCTGTAGGATCTAACGAAAAACGCCCATCAATCGACTGAACATTACCGGTCAATCTTTTGACACCATTCATGTAAATAGAGAATTCTGATCCATTATTGACAACAACGGCCATGCGATTCCAGGTATTTTCATAAATCGGCTGACTGGTATATCCGGTAGCACTTACACCAATATTCCCAATCTGATTGATAAATAGTTCTGCGTCATTATCTATTGGATTTGCAGGATTTGTTTGCAAAAAGGAATACCATTTACCTAATTGACTTACCTTAAAATCAAAAACGAAAGAATAGGTATTCACACATGAACCATTATTCGGAGCTATTCCATGAGTAAGAATATAATAGCTGCCAACACCTACGCGTACAGCACCATCAGCTTCCGCAGGACCGCTGACAGCAGTAATTTTATCTCCATAGGCCACTAACGGATTGCCAATTGTAGCGGCACCTAAATTATTGGGATCGTCGAACCTCCATTCACCAACAGGAGTAGGTGCAACGCTCAGAGTTAGATTCTCTGCCCGGATATTTCCAAACATCATAAGCATAAGAGAAAAGAATAAAAGTTTTTTCATCTCATTATTTTTTAGTTTAACCTTTAGGCATTCGATGTAACTCGCCAAATAATTATTCGTTTATTCTAAACAGTCGTTTTGCGTGACTCAGCATAACCAAAAACAAGTTTTGTCTCTGCTTTCGCTACTTAAAACGTTCACCTGTGTGAACAATGGCTCATGGGCTCGTTTCATAGTAGTATTTTTGATTATGCTTCACTGAAAAATCCCGCCGAACCTCAAAATCCTTTGGTTCGGCTTGTCCGAAAAGTTTGAATGTTCAGCCCAATTAATTCTTTGCTTTAATCGCAAAGGCACAAAACAACAAATAAAAGGCACTCAACAAAAGAATCAATACGGAACCAACCTGGGACCCCATGGTATCAGAAGCCAAGCCCATTATCAGAGGAATGACAGCACCTCCAAAAACACCTGTAATCATTAAACCGGAAATTTCGTTGGCTTTATCCGGTCTGGACTGAATAGCTCTTGAATAAATAATAGAAAATACATTTGCAATAGAAAAACCAATTATGGCAAAAAGGGCAAAAATGAGGACTTTACCCCCTGCAAAAAGTAGAGCTATCAATGCCAGGACAGCTACAACAATCGTTAATTTGAAAAACTTTGCAGACGAAAATTTTGCTAATAAGATAGCACCGATAAAGGCACCGGCCGTACGAAAAGCAAAATACATACTCGGACCATATCCTGCATCGATTGAATTCATACCACAACGTTCCATCAAGATTTTTGGTGCAGCAGTATTTAATCCAACATCAACCCCAACCACGAACATAATGCCTAAAAACAACAGGAGAATGGTGTTGTCTTTTAACAGGCCGAAGACACTGCCAAAAGAACTGACTTTACCCGTTATGGTCTCTGCCTGAATCGGAGTGGCCATTAACCATATGGTTGAAATCAAGGTAATAACGGCATAAATAGGGAAAATATATTGCCAGTTACCCAACATTGTCGCTGCAAAAGCTGCGATAAACGGGCCGCAAAACGACGAAATTGCTTTTACGAACTGTCCGGCAGTGAGACTTGATGTCAGTTTATCTCCTTGTACAACGTTGGTCAACAAAGGGTTTAACGACACTTGCAAAATGGTATTTGCAATGCCTAGTAAAGCAAAAGCAAGCAAAGACATGACAAACGTGTACTGGATGAGTGGAATGAACATGGCCACGATGGTGATGGCATTGCTTAAAATCACCGTCTTCTTTCGACCGATTTTGTTCATCAACACGCCGGTTGGTATAGAGAAGATCAGGAACATGGAGAATAATGCCACTGGAATCAGATTGGAAAGTGTATCCCTGAATTCGGGAGTATAACCACCTAATAGGTCTTCCTTGACATGCATTGATGTTATACCGACTACATCACAGAAACCCATGATGAAAAAGCCAAACAACACCGGCAAAATTTTAGAAATTGATTTTTCGTTTTTCATGTTTATAGCAATAATTTGTTTAATGAAGAATTTTAAGAAGAACTTTCTGAATAAGCTGTTCCATTATTTTATATCCCTCCAAATTGGGATGAACTTCATCTCTTTGATATTTAGAACTCAAGCCTTGTCTTTCGTCAACCATTGCCGTATAATAATCAGCATAAGCGATTTTATTTTCATTGGCATAGCTTTTAATCTGTTCATTTAAGTCCTTAATCTGTTTAATGGATTCGACTTCGGAACGCCAAGGAAAATGATGAGCAGGTAACACCGAACATAACACCACTTTAATCTTGTTTTGTTTTGCCAATTCTGCCATAGACACAATGTTCTCAAAAATGTGTTCCACCGAAATATAGCCATTGTTTAACGCAATATCATTTGTTCCCGCTAAGATGATAACTGCCTTGGGTTTCAAATTAATGACATCGGATTGAAATCGAACCAGCATTTGAGAACTAACTTGTCCACTAATCCCTCTTCCCACATAATTATTATTGGTAAAAAAATCAGGATCTGCACTAACCCAGCCTTCGGTGATGGAGTTTCCCATAAAAACGGCCTTAACAGGTTGCTTCACCGTTTTATTTGCTTCGGCATATCTGCCAAAATTTGCCCAATCGTTTGTTCCTTGTGCTTCAACAAGGACACTACAGAAAAGCATTGAAAGAAAAAAGAATGTTTTTGAAATTTCCATTGGTTTATAATTTAGCCTCAACATCCCCTCTTTTGAAGGGGATGTGAAATTTTTCCTGTTTTGTTTAATATAATGTTGAAACCAACGGAGAAACTGCCTTTACATCATCTGCATAGTTGTCGGAGAAAGTAATTGCAAACACAGCAACTCTCTTGTCATCCGGAAGTTGTAATTGAGTAGCACCTTCGGGTATATCAAGACAAATACGATACATGTATGTGAAAGTATAAGCCTCATTTCCAAATCTTTGACTATGACGATGACTTCCAACATAGGCTAATGGAACATTCTTAATGAATGATTTAGTGAAGTCGGTCTGTCCCCATTGACCGTAGAAACCGCTATAATAAGGGACATCGCATGTAAAGACTTTGTTCCCCATTTTAAAATCAGCCTTTACATCTCCATCGGTGGAAGCAGCTAGCAGGTACACTTTTGTATATTTCCGATCCTTTGGAAGTTCAACAATATTGTTTTTACACTTGAGAACGTTTTTTACTTCCGGAGCTGCAATCTTGAATGGAATACCCTGGCTAACCAATCCTCTATCAATCAGCTCTGCCGCATAAGAGCAACCGTCTTTATCAAACTGCCCTGTTTCATTAAAGGCATCATAGGTAAACGCATTATCAGTATAAGCTAATTCAACAGGAGTATTGTGAATTGGCTGAGATTTAATAATATTTCCTTTTAATTGTACTGCAAATGTTTTTGGAGAGAATGCTGTTGTTGAAAATGTTAGTTTATTCCCTTCAAAATTAGCTTTTCCAATCTCCTCTTCAACTCCATTTGTCTCTGCTGCCGACACGATTTCGGTTGGGAACTCAACTGTAACATCTTTAGCATCTTTTCCCTGTGTTTCGTAAAACCGAAGGATGTACTTATCACCGTCCTGGGCTTTTTTCAATGTTTTTAATGTTATTTGTGAGGTGCTGAGTTTTATAAATGAATATTCACGACCCAATGCACCTTTGTGCCGAGGGGCTTCAAAGGCCATCAACGGGTTATTCAATTCATCGGATTTAGATGAAATTGAAGCCAGTTGAGGTTGATTTTCATGTCCTACTATAGAATAGGTGAAAGTATGATGTCCAAAATCCTGACGATCCTGATACGAATAATTTCCATTTGTTTTTGGCGTATGTAACAATGTGAGTCGCAAGGTGTTGTCCGTAGGTTTGTCCCATCCGTATTTGCAATCGTTCATAATGGATATTCCGTATCCTTCGTCGTTGGTAATATCCGCCCATTGTTGTGCATAGGTTTCATAAGAGGTATCAGTGTTATTTCCTCTTTTTATATAACCTAAGCCTAAATCGTAAGTTGCTTTTGAGTTGCTGACCGACATAGGGAACTCTGCTTTCAGAAGCGCGTTTGTGGTTTGCCAGTCAATCTCGTTTACAATATCAATTCGATCATCGACGGCACCGTCCGTCAAGCATATATACTGAGTAAATTTCGACTTTCCATAGCTGCGTTTTACACATAATGATGCACAGGCAGGACCTTTTTCAGCGATAGAAATCGAAACGCTGTCAGTAATTGAAATGGGAGTGGCATCTATGGTTTTCTTTGATATTTCCCATGCAGGCCAGTCGAAAGATTCGTTCTTAGTGAAAAGTGCCAATCTGAATACTTGCCCATTTTTAACCAACTCTTTATTGTTCCGTTTGTCCATCAACGAGGCAATATCTCCATGATTGTCCAATACAATTTTATAAATCCGATTTTCCAATGTATTTGCAGAAACCTTTAATTGACTTACTTTTTCACTTTTGCTTGTACGAACATCGTACACTGCATAGCCAATTGGAGCAACTTCGGCACAAAATACGACCTCTGCTTTTCCGTTTCCTTTTTTAATCAGTTGGGCATTTACTTCCTTTCCTTTCGGATCGAATACTCGAACGTTCTGATTAACCTGAGAAATACTGATTTCTGCTTTGACCAAGCCTCTGTGAGTAATGGAAAGCGAATTATATAAAACGATGGGGATTCCTGCTGTATTGGTATTCATTTCTTTGACAACCCGTCCAACTGAAGAAGTGATGACATCGGCAAAACAAGATTGTGAAATAAGTTCGTCATTCCAAGAGAAAGTATAAGCTTTGGGAATACTTGTTCCGGTCAGGTCATCATGAAATTGATGCCAAATAAATCTTTTCCACGATTCATCAATCTCATCAGACGGATAAGAGCTTCCTACAAGACAGTTTGCCACCGCGGCAGCTTTCTCAGATGAAACCGCCAACTGTTCATTTCGTCGGTTGAAGCGTTTCATGGCAGCTTGAGAAGTATAGCAACCTGTACCGTGAACATCCATTAACAACTCACCGTCAAATACCGGTAATTCAGGATGATTCTTAAACGGGAGATAGTCTTTAAACAATTGATCAGATGTGGCACTAATAATTTCAATATTGCCACTACCTTTAATTCCTTTTTCTACCGACATCACAGATTGTATGGTTGGCGAGCCACCCTGATCACCGGTCCCATAGTATTTATAGGCAGTTTTATTGATGCTACCCTTGGCTAAATTCCTTATTTCGTTATCATTGCTAATATCCTGGTCATCCCATGTTTGCACATAGTTTTGTGCATTTAACGCAGCCATTATCATCGAACCATCCAATCCTTTCCATAAGCCGATATTAAAAGGCACTTTTGAGTTTCCATAAAATGGTTTGTTTCTCCATTGCAGCTTTTGAGTGGAAAAGCCGATGAGTCCTGCATGTGAGGCTATTGTCGGAATCGTGTACCCAAACCCAAAACAATCGGGCAGAAAAATGTCTTTTGACTGCACTCCAAACTCTTTCTTATAGAATTCTTGTCCCAATAAAATGTTTCGGAAAAATGATTCCGGAGAAGGTAAATTGGCGTCGGTAGCATCCCAAGAGCTTCCACTAATATGCCAGCGGCCTTGATGTACATATTCTTTTAATTTTTGAAATTTATCAGGATAGTATTCTTTTATCCATTTATATTTAATACCACCTTCAAAATTAAAAACATAATCGGGATATTTTTCAAACAGTAAAAAATTCCGGTCAACAGTGTGACGGACAAATTGGTTGATAGATGTTTGCACATCCCAGTTCCACTGAGTGTCAAAATGAGCATTGGATACAACGTAGGCTTTGTAATTTTTTTGAGCGAAAGCTGATAATCCATATAACGCCAGAGAAAGGAAAACCGCTTTAATTACTTTGTCTTTTTTCATATAAATTGTGGTGTCTTTTTATTTTGTAAATACCTTTTTGTTCAATGTCGTATTGTCCAATTTGTCGAAAGGCATAGAACAGGCACGTTCCAACAGACAACATTCATTGCTGTCCCATGCCTATTTAATAAACAATGGAAATGGAACAGCAATGAATTGAGGTTGACCATCAATATACAACAGTATATTAACAGATTTAATTTATTCAATAACCGCTTTAACTACGAATAGCAAAAAATCACTGAAGAACAATAACTTTCGTGAAAGCTTTTTGTCCTGCCTCTAATTTTACGAGGTATAATCCCTGACTCAGATCTGATAAATTGATTTCGCTTTCAGGTGAAACATTGCACTTGCTAAACACCTTATTCCCTTGCAAATTAAACACTGTTACATTAAAGTTTTCCGAAGCTTTGATTTTAATAATCCCTTTGGTTGGATTTGGAGAAATCGAAAAATCGAATGTTGTTGGCAAATCTACAGCAGTTGGGTCTTCCGGAGCACGCGGACTCATTTCAACCGATTCAATTACACCTAAGTAATTACCTGAAGCATCAAAATAATGTAATTTAGAGGTAGCAGTTTCGGGAGTTATTTCCAATGTCAACAAGTGATTCGTCAGACCATTATTAAAGTTAGCAGGATTGTTTGACTTATCGGTTCCAACAACAATATGAGGATAAATTGTTGGGCCAACTTGTTCATTGACATCCATATCACTACATCCACCTTGAGTAATATATTGTACGCCATCAAGCAAACCTCTTTCATAGCCGTGCATGTGACCACTAAATACCGCTGTAACTCCATACTTTTTGCTTAACAACGGGATATTTGTTTTAACAATTTCTTGTTCTGCTGATTGCATACGTTCATAAAACGGAGCACAGTGAATAAAGATAAAACGGAACTTAGCTTGTTGCGATACCGGAGATTTCAAGAACGTTTCGAGCCAGCCATTTGGAACTAAATCAGTATTATATCGAGTCCAATCAATGGAAATAAACACTGAATTCCCATATACAAAAGCATAGCTACCACTTACTTTAGAAGAATCCGAATTATAACCTGTAGGTTGTATAATATATGGGCGTATGATATCTTTCCCATTCAGTCCTGCTTCAACATCTTGGTTTCCAAAACATTCAAAAAATGGAACCTTTGTACCAATAGTTTCCAGAGTAGTAGGAATAAAGACATTTCTTAATTCAGTAGTATCATTACCGTTTTTAGTGACATTTCCTGTTGAAAAACAAAAATCAGGGCTCAAATTATTCACTAAATAGGAAGCCATATTAGAAAATGGAGTCAAGTTATAACTATCGCCCCAAATACCAACCGTAAACACAGCATTATCACTTGTTGTAGCAGTTTTAACACTTTGTATCATATTGGGTGAACTATTCGAAATAGCACGGAAATAATAGGTAGAACCATCTACTAAGGGTTTAAGTACTGCTTTTTGGATGTAAGTATTTGTACTAGTTTGAGTTGAAGTAGCTATTATTGTAGCACCGGATGCATCAGAAGATGTACCAAAATTTACTTTATTACTGCCAGCTTTTAAAAAATCGCTTTCCCACATAACGATAACAGAATCCGGCGTTACATTTTGAATGTATGGTTTTGTCAAGAATGAGCACTTTGTCCGAGAATCCTGTGTATACCCACCTAAACTTTGAACTTCTGTTTCATTCAAGGCTTTATCATATAACGATGCACGTGCGATATCAATCTCATTATCTTCACCATCATTGTCGGCAAAAAGCAAAGCTGTAGGCTGTAACGCAAACTTTCCATCAATTGGCTGAACATAACCGGTCAACCCCTTAACACCATTAATATAAATAGAGAATTCTGATTCATTATTGACAACAATGACTGCGCGATTCCAAGTATTGGGAAAAACTGTCTGACTGGTATATCCAGTAGTACCCACACCAACATTCCCAAGCCTACCAATAAATATTGCTGCGTCATCGTTGTTAGCCGGATTTGTTTGCAAAAATGAATAATATTTACCTAATTCACTTATCTTAAAATCAAAAACGAAAGAATAGGTATTCACAAATGAATTAGCATTTGGAGTTATTCCATGAATCAAACTAAAATTGCTACCGACACCGACACGTACAGCACCATCAGTAAGCGTAGGGCCAGCGACAGCTGTTATTTTATCACCATTGGCCACTAACGGATTACCCACTTTAGCTAAAATCAAATTATTAGGGTCATCAAAGCACCAATCTCCCACAAGACCCGAAATAGCTGGAACCACAGTAAAATTGACAGTTGCAATGGGAGTATAACCATCGTTTGCCAATAAACAAACTTTGTAAATACCAGGTTCTGTAACACCTGAGCTAAAAGTAACCGCACCCGATTCAATGACAGTACTACTAGCATCCTGCGTACCACTGGTATAGACCCACCCCTCGTTATTCTGTGAGCCAGGAATTGTAGATTGGTGAAATATTGCCAACCAATCTTTCGAAAACGTAGAGCCTGTAAAACGGACTGTTACAGCCTCACCTACAATGTAAGAACTTCTAACCATTGTAAGTTGTTGTGCCTGAATGCTTCCAAACATCAGGAACAATAAAGAAAAGAATAAAAGTTTTTTCATAATATTAATTTATTGATTTAAAATAGAGAAATTAATCTCGAATATTAGTTCTAAAAAATATTGTTCTATCGATTCTTTCTAAAATGCCTGTAAAAAATGTCAGATTGCATTATTGTTTAATGAGCTTTATTACTTGTGATTGATTTCTGGAAACAATATTTAGGAGATAAACACCTGATGGAATCTCCGAAATATTAAATAATGAAGACTGATTGGCCAACAAATCCAATTCCTTATTTAACACCTCTCCACCAGAAATTTTTGAAATAGAAATTTCAACTTTCTTTCTTTCGGAAGAAATTAAAGTAAGTTGCCCTACAGTTGGATTTGGAAAAACTCGAATATCGATATACGAATTATTTATAGAGCTGATCGCACTGGGGACAAATGAAAAATTAATAGTAGCTGTTACAGCTTTGTGATCAGATGGCCAAGGCATAGTAGATGCTTCGAAGAGATCATCACCATTTCCATCAGTAGTTACGGTATTTTTTACATAGCAACCTTTTGGTCCTACAATCGAAGCTGCAGTAGCTCTTACCCCTGTACCTTTGTAGAAAATATAGTCAATGCGGTCTCTTTCGTCACATAAAGGAGCCCATGAGGTACTTCCTACTCCTGTTGCAACGGCTGGCCAAGTTATTCCAGGGTTTAATACCTCATCAGGATAGACCTGACGATAGGCATCAACAAATCCGTTGTTTTTAAGCGAGAGCGTTGTAGGCCACTCGTAAACAACGCCATTGTGATCGTATAAATTTGCTTGCCCTGCAGTCCAGTCCAAGCATGACGGCTCGTTAAAATCACCGATTAAAAGAACTGGACGTGTCTCATTCTGCATATAGTCAATAAAAGCTTCAATCTGTTCGTCTCTATTCGAAGCTAAATTTTGAGCCGAAATTACCGACACATCAGTTTCCGGCAAAAATGGAGATAAGGCATTCCAACCGGCATATTTACCAGAGCCTCCGCAAGCATACCCACGTGGCAAATATGTTGCATAATACGTGTAATCTAAATGCGAAGGACAAACGACAAGAGAAGCCCCGTTAATATTTACTACATAAGGTACAGTTGCCCCTCCGATGACCGGCCCTGATGAAGTAATCGGATATTTACTAATAAGCGAGACATCGGATCCGGCCACATATCCTCTGTAATAGGTTGCTCCTAAAGCAGCAAGTTCATTTACTATTTTAGTTGTCCAATCGCCCGAGTAATTTTTCACTTCGGAAAAACAAACCAAATCTGGATTTACCGAATTGATTATATCTCGAATATAAGTTAACCCATTAGTAACCGAAGTCCCTTCTTGCCAAATATTAAATTGCATCACCTTAAGACTAGCAGATACAATTTGATTAGAAACTTTAATAAATCCGGATTTTTTTAACTGAAGAGTTCCTGAATAGCCTGTTGCACTAAGTGTTACATCATAAATACCCTCCGAACTGTAAGTAACGGAAGGATCCTTCTCTGTGCTGCTCGAGGGTGTTCCTCCCGGGAATGACCACAGCCACGAAGTGGGCGAATTGGTGGATTGATCTGTAAAATTTACTGTTCCACCAGGTGCAATAAAGGTTGAGCTTGCAGTATATGCCGCAAGAGCTACAGCATTCGATACGGTAAAATTTGTCACTGACATTACTGAATAACCATTATTCGATAAAAAGCAAACTTTATAATTACCTTCAGCTTTTATTCCATTTTGAAATACAACGGACCCACTGACAACTAAACTTGATCCTGATTGGGTTCCGTCTACATATTGCCAATCTATAGAAGGTGAGCCAGAACCGGGTATTGATGTTGTCGCATACAGTCCCACCCAATCTTGTACAGTTGTTGCCCCCGTAAAGTTAACGGTTATAGCTTCTCCCACTTTATAAGTGAGTTTATCGGTAGTGACTGTCTGAGCAAACACGTTCCAAAACATTAACAACATCGAAACAATACATGTAAAAATCTTCATAATTCTTTCACTAAAAATTGGTTTAAATCAAAAATAATTAATAGCTAAGCGATTAGTCCACTTGCGTTTGGTTGGTTCTATTTTCAATTATATATTCAATACGTCCTCCCTGACGAATTTTTTCCCAATCGATCCAGAATGATGTAAAACTACGATCATTGAGCTTCATCGACTTGATATAGGAATTTGTTGCCGAGCCGCCTTTGATTTCCAAGACTTTCCCAGAAATATTTATTTTAATATTTTCAAATTGAGGAATATTAATACTAAATCCTGCTACACCCGGTATCATCGGATAAAGTCCTATAGATGCAAAAACATACCAGGCTCCCATCGATCCGGCATCATCGTTCCCCGGTAATCCATCCGGCTTACTGGTATACATCTGGTTTAAGATTCGATTAATTACCTCAGAAGTTCTATAAGGTTTGTTCGTCCAATTATAAATCCACGGAACTTGAAAGTCGGGTTCATTTCCAGCAGCAAAATAATGATCATCGTAGCCGGCATCCAATCGCAGAAATAAACTATCCAAGCGACTGGAAGCTGCTTGTTTTCCACCCATGGTATCAATCAGTGTTTTTAAATCGAAGGGCACCATCCAGAAATAATTTTCTTTTGTTGCTTCACGCCAGTCATTATCAGGGTTCTTCCATGTCTTGCCATCATTATTTCTGGAGCGAAGCCAGTTTGTTGATGGATCATACAGATTTTTCCAATTCCCAGCCCTTTTCATAAAAAAGTCCGCATCATTCTTCTTGTTCATTGCCTGCATTGCAAACTGACCAATGGCATAATCGGACGAAGTATATTCTAAACACAAAGAGGCATTTTCTATTCCTCTACGAATATAATTGTGTAAACCAGGTCTTACTTCCACGTCCTGAGAATAGGTTCCTGCTTCCATAGCTCCACGTTTCATGTATTTGTAAGCCGTTTGAGTATCAAAATCCCGTCCTCCGAAAGCATAGGTATTAGAAATTATAATTGGAATTGGATCACCATGCATAACACCTGTTTCAATATTGGCCAATACCCAGCGTCCATATCCTCCACATTGCTCAGCAAAATCCACAACAGACTGTATCATATCTGAACTTTCTTTCGGGAAAAGCATTGCCACTAATTGACATTGAGTACGATAAGTATCCCAACCACTATATGTTGTATAATAGTCCTTACCTGTCATTGTTTTATGAATATTAAAATCAGAGCCAATGTATTCTGTATTAATATCGCTAAAAATATTCGGATGAATCATTGAATGATATAAATGGGTATAGAATTGCTTCATTCGATCAATATTGGCAGATTTGACCTGAATTTTACCCAAGCATCGATTCCATTCATTTTCTGTATCATTTTTTACCGTCTGAAAGTCACGTCCATTGTTATCCAGACGAAGGTTCTCTCGTGCATTTTCAACTGATACATAGGATATTGCGATTTTATATTCTATATTTTTAATATTCTGTGTATCAAACAAAAAATAGGCACCAGAGTTTTTTCCACTTATTTTTAATCGACCATTTCTCATGTCAGAGTTAATCCAAGTACCACGCACCTGAGCTTCACGGTTAAATTCTGCTGCAAAATAGACCTTATAATCTGTTTGGTATCCACAAAATTCACCTCCTTCGGCGTAACCTTCGCAGGAACTCGGAGATGTAATTTTTATTTGTGCATTGGATACAAAGGTCGAACTCACCCCTGAACCAATAATAACTGTTCCATTGGCTTCATTATCAGGAAACTTAAATCGAACAATACCACTTCTTTTTGAAACAGTAGATTCGCATGTCACTTTATCCTTCATAGTCATTGAAAAATAACCGGCATTCGAATTATTAATCGTTTCATAACAGGCATAATCGTTCATATCATTCGGTGAAGTTTGGATAGCACCTGCCAATGGCAACACTGGAAAATTACCCATATTCGGACATCCAGCACCGGATATTTGGTTCACTACCAATCCTTTTTGCGGAGAGAAGAAAGAAGGAGTAAGTTGTATCATCCCAAATGGATAAGTCGCTCCTACAAAAGTAAAACCACAAGCAAGTCCGCTACCTTCTGTACCGATTCGGGTATCCACAAGTTGAGTATAGTTTACTGTGTTTTCCGCTTTCAGTATAGAGCCGGAAACAAAAACACAAAAAAATAATATTGTTATATATAGAATAAACTTCATCCGTTTAAAAGTCTCCCTTATCCACTCAATCAGTCTTTAAATTATTTCCATTGTGCCCAAAAACTAAATTCTCCAGCGAGAGCCATATTGCTTTGAGTAAAACTATCTAAAAATTTAAAACGGAGGTATCTGATTGTAGGACGAGGAAATGGGGTATCAATCGTAAACATAATCCCTTTCTCTGCCGCTTCGATATCTTCGGTAGTAGATGGTTCACCGACCTTACGTCCCGATGGGCGTATGACTTCAAATGTTTGGTCATTTAGTTTGGTCCAACCCTCCAAAGGACTTGCATAATTGACAGCAGGTAATTCGGCAGCTCCATATACATCAAAATGAC